>PDWJ01000324.1_pt1 | contig 99404 bp, 70 predicted proteins | sample 1430881 | NCBI WGS metagenome assembly PDWJ01 (sample SAMN01162460, study PRJNA174530) | Oral metagenome, whole genome shotgun sequencing project. | biome: Marine environment; feature: Marine mammal; material: Swab sample of the gingival sulcus; isolation source: swab sample of gingival sulcus...
CCACACGGCGTACACCGTCAGGCTCGCGCTCACCGGCGTATCCTTGGTGAAGTCCGGCGCGGCCGCCGTTTTCTCCTTGGCCCAGCCTTGGAACTCGTGGCCAGCGCGCTCGGGCTTCTCGCTCGGGAACTTCGCACCCAGCGGCTTATCCTTCTCTACGTCTACGTAGGTCGGCCCGCCCGTACCCTCGTTGGCATCGAAGGTGACGCGGAAGTGGCCAGCTGGGATGGGCGGCGGCGGGTTGCCACCCGTGGCCTTCCACACGGCGAACACCGTCAGGCTCGCGCTCACCGGCGTGTCCTTGTCGAAGTCCGGCGCGGCCGCCGTTTTCTCCTTGGCCCAGCCTTGGAACTCGTAGCCAGCGCGCTCGGGCTTCTCGCTCGGGAACTTCGCATCCAGCGGCTTACCCTCCTCCACGTCTACGTAGGTCGGGCCGCCCGTACCCTCGTTGGCATCGAAGGTGACGCGGAAGTGGCCGGGTGCGGGCGGCGGCGGATTTCCACCCGCCGTGGGCTCCCACACGGCGATGTGGGGCTGGCCCGTGGCCATATCCACCCAGTGCTTGAAGCTGTGGTTGGCCTTGCTGAGCTTGGCCCTATCCGGCTCGGTCGCAGCCTGCTGGTCGGCCACCGTCTGCTCGTCGATTTGGGGCTTCCCGTCGTACATCCCGCCGTCCAGGTCGAAGCTCACCTTGTGCTCCACGGGCCCAACAAGCGTAATGGGCTCCCAGCGGGCTATCAGGTCGTAGCTCCCGTCCGGCGCTTGGTCGAAACCATCGAACTTCATCCCCTCCGCCGTGTACCAACCCATGAAGGTGTAGCCGGGTTTCACCGGGATGCCGGGGGACTTGTACTTCGCCCTCGCACCATGCGGTATGGGCTCGGACCTGGTCTCCTCCACCACCTGATCGGCTATACTAGCGCTGCTGCCAGACCCATTGTCTATCATGCCCCCATCGAGGTTGAAGCGCAGCCGAGCCTTCACATTGATGTCGCAGAGGCCGTATACGGGGTCCAGATGGCTGGGCTGGAATACCCGCACCCTCGACCGCCCCACGAGCGTAGGGGTAACCTTCCCCTGCTGATCGACTGCCACACTGATTCCGCCCTCCCGCTGCCATACTATATCCCTGTTCGATGCGTTGGTGGGCAGCACCTGCGCCTGCAGCTGCAGCGATTCACCCAGGAAGAGCTCAGCCGTGGCGGGGCTTATCGTTATGCCCGTAACCGCCTTCGGGTTACCCACGGTAACCCTTACCTGCCGCGAGATGCGCGTTCCCGCGATGCGGGCCGTGATGGTGGCCACCCCGTTCTGCTTGCCGCTCGCCAGCCCCCCGCTGCTCACGGTTACCACGCTCGGATCGCTGCTCTCCCACTCCACACGGAAGCTCGCGGGCTCCAGCTTGATAACGTTGACCTGTGCCTCCCCGCCCACAGCCAGCCGCAGCGTGCTGGCGACCTCGAAGTCATAGCTCTTAATCGTAACCTGATTTATGTAAACCCTCCATGCAGGGCTACTTATTATGCGGTGTTTCGTTCCATCATAATTTGTTTTATGCAGGTAGATCGTTTTGAGATTTTCTAAGCGATGATGAAATGTTGGATTTGGTGGATTTGGCAGAAACTTGACGGATGCATCAATTACTCTGCGTGCTATATTCTCGTTGCTTTCACCGCAGAAATAGAGGGTTTCCAGATTTGCGTTCTCACTGTTAAAGATAGAAATATTTGGATTATTATTATCCATGAATTCTACCTTTGAATGGCCATAGCCAAAGGTATAGCTCCGAAGGTGACTGCAACCGCGGAAGACATTCTCCGCGCCCAGCCTCCTTATGTCGATATTAAGCTCAACGAGAGATTGGCAGCTGAGGAATGCCCCATTTTCCACATCTATCGGCTCCCTACTGCTGGCAGTGCTCGAGTGGGCAATAGATCTCAATTTGTGGCAATTAGCGAAGGCTTCTTCGCCTATCGAGCTTGCGCCGAATACCACGCTCTGAAGATTGTGGCAATCCTTGAACGTCGAATTCTCTATACGCCTCACGCCATCGGGGATGATGATGGATTCCAGCGCTTCACAGTTGCGAAAAGCGACATCGCCGATGAATGTGACCCCCTCGGGAATGGAGATGGCGCGCAATTTTTTGGCATGGTTGAAGGCATTGCGACCTATGGACTGCAGCCCCTCGGGTAGCTGGATGCTCTCAAGATTAACGCAATAGCTAAAAAGAGAACTAGGGAGCTGCCTAATGCCCGGTGGTATCGTGAAGCTGGTCAGCGATTTACAACCTCCAAAGGCTGAATCCCCAATGCTCAGCAGCCCCTCGGGTAGCTGGATAGCCTTCAATTTCTCACATGCGCCAAAAGCCGCGCTTCCCACGTACTTCAGCTGCTCATGAAGGGTGACGGTTTCCAATGAGCTACATCCACTAAAAACCCATCCATCAATGCCCTCCACGCCGCGGGGAATCTCGATACTTTGCAAGGCCATACAGTGCTCGAAGGCCTTTTTCTGCAGGTACTTCAGCTGTGCAGGCAGCTTTATACTTTTGATTGGATTGTTCGAAAAGGCTTCCTCCCCGATGATGCGCAGCCCCTCGGGTAGCTCCACGCTCTGGAGTCCACTGGATGCGAAGGCCCGCCGCTTGATTTCCTTCAGCTCTGCGGGTAGCCTTACCCGCCTAAGCTTCCTGCAAAGATCAAAGGTACTCTCCTCGATCACGCTCGTCACCCCGTCGGCGATTTCGACCTCCTCCAGCTTTTCGCACCGCTCAAAGGCCTTCACCGCGATGCCCCGCACCCTGACATCCCTACCCGCCACCCGTATGGTCGCGGGCACAATCACCTTCCCGGTCGTCTCCCTATCGCAGCTCAGCAGGGTGTAGCCCTTCTTGTCCTCATCGTAGCGGTAGGTGAAGGGCCCTTCGTGTACGTCCTCCGCCCAGCTCCGCCCGCCCAGCCCGAGCAGCAGGAGGAGCAGCAGGGCCCGGCAGAGAAGACCTCCGGTCGATGCGCCCGCTCGAGGCTTCGTGAGTAGTAGATTTCGCATTCTCATAGTATATATTATTTAGATGAACACAAAAAGCCCCCAGACCCGTTCCCTGGGCCTAGAGGCTGAAAATTCTGGTACGATAGCTGCGGGATGCCAGCTCCGGTAGCACCGGGCTAGCCCATCCTGTATAGCATGGTGGGGGAGGAGGTAAATCGTTGGTAATCAACGATTTACGAGTAGGCTCGTATCCCGTTGCTACCCCCTCGGGCGTAGGTTGCATGCGTAGTCCCCACCATTTCATAGGGCAAAGGTAGCAAGATAAAGCCATCCTGTCCCTCGAGTTTGACGAATGGCCAGAATGCTGTGGCCAGCCCGCGGTTTGGGTTGGGCTTTGCGGGGGGAATGCGCCATTGCGGGCTGCCTACAGGGAACGGGATTTTTTCTAACTTTGCCGCCCAGGCGAAAAGATTACAACGAGTCCAAACGCAATAGGAGAAGCTATATGTCCGGACACAATAAATGGTCTACGATCAAGCGCAAGAAGGGGGCGGCGGATGCCAAGCGCTCCAAGGCCTTCTCGCGCATACTGAAGGAAATCGCGATAGCCGTGAAGGAGGGTGGCTCCGATGTGGACGGCAACCCCCGTCTCCGCGTGGCGGTCAACAACGCCAAGGGGGTGAACATGCCCAAGGACAATATCGAGCGGGCCATCAACCGGGCGGAGAAGGAGCCGGAGAACCTGCAGGAGACGACCTTCGAGGGCTACGGGCCGGGGGGCATCGCCCTCTTCGTGGAGTGCCTCAGCGACAACAACAACCGCACCGTGAGCAACGTCCGCGCGGTCTTCACCCGGCGGGGTGGCTCGCTGGGCACCAATGGCTCGCTGGCCTTCCTTTTCTCGCAGAAGGGCGTGTTCACCCTGCTGGCCGAGGAGCTGCAGGCCAAGGGGCTCTCGGACGAGGACCTGGAGCTGGAGCTCATCGATGCCGGGGCGGAGGAGATTGAGCGGGTGGAGGACGAGATCATCGTCACGACCGGCTTCGAGGATTTCGGCGCCATGCAGAAGAAGCTCGACGAGATGGGCCTCACCCCCAAGAACGCGGAGCTGCAGCGCATACCCAACGACACCAAGGAGCTGCCGGTGGAGGAGGCCAAGAAGGTCCTGCGCATCGTGTCGGAGTTTGAGGACCTGGACGACGTGCAGAACGTCTACCACAACCTGGAGATGACCGATGAGCTGGCCGAGGCTCTCGAGAGCGAGGCGTAGGGCATCCCAATCGGGCTGGTACCCGGGGCGGGCCCTGCGGCCCTTGCTGTTGCTGGCGCTCCCCCTGCTGCTGCTCGGTGCGTGCGGCAGGCCCCAGAGCCCTGAGATCACCCGCCTGGCCAACTTCGGCATAGGCCAGGATGCGCAGGGCGACTGGGTGGTGAACCTCGACGTGCAGACCAAGAACCCCAACCGCCAGGCGGTGCGGATAGTCCGTAGCGCCTTCGATGTGTGGCTGGACAGCACGCCCCTGGCCACCATCCGGCTCAAGGAGAAGGTGAAGCTGCCGGGGCGGAGCGACACCACGGTGCGCATCCCGCTGGTGATATCCTTCCGCTCCAAGTCCGACGAGCTGCGCTTGCTCTTCGGCGCGCTGGCGCGGGGGGGCGTGCCCAATATCGAGCTGGAGGGGGATGTCAAGGTGCGCCTGGGCATATACAGCTACAAGCGGCACCTGGGGCGGCAGGGCCTGGGCGAGCTCTTCCGCCAGCTGGGGCTGCCACCCCCGAAGGGCTTCTTCTAGCTCACCCGGGGTGGGCGTAGTGGCGGGGGCATGTCGCCTCTGTCGGGGCGTCCGTCCTGCTAGCATCCATTCATCCAGATAATTAAGCGAATACGAGTAATCCTTATGGCCAAGAAGAGTAAGCCGGCGAAGGCAGAGCGGACCAAAGCCGCGGTGGACGAGCGCTTGGTGCTGCTGGCCGGGCTTTTCACCTTCATCTTTGCCCTCTTCCTGCTGGTGGCCTTCGCCTCCTACCTCTTTAGCTGGGAGGCCGACCAGAGCCTGGGCTGGCAGAGCCTGCTGCAGCCCTTCTCCATCAGCGCGGAGAACCTGATGGGGCCCATCGGCGCGAGCCTGGCCAGCATTGCCATATCGCGGGGCTTCGGGCTGGGGGCCTTCCTGCTGCCCGTGCTCTTCGGGCTGTGGAGCCTGCGCATACTGCGGGTGGAGGTGAGGCAGAGCGCGAAGAAGGCGGCGGTGCTGCTGGTGGGGGTGTTCCTGCTGTCCATCATCTTCGCCTTCCTGGGGGGCGAGGCGCAGGGCTACTTGGGCCACGGGCTGGGGGGGCGCTACGGCTACTACTTCGTGGACCTGCTGAGCCACTACATCAGCATGGTGGGCACGGGGCTGGTGCTGCTGTTCCTCATCGTGGCCTACGTCGTGTGGATAAATCGGGCCTTCGCGCAGCGGGTGTTCGCCAGCGTGGAGGGCCTCGTGGAGCGTATGCGGCCGGGCGGGAGCGGCGTTGCGAATGCTGCGGGGGATGCGCGGCAGGAGCCGGGTGCGGCGGGGGGAGAGCAGACACCGGGGGATGGGCGGAAGCCCGTGGTGAGCCCGGTGGAAGACTTGCCCGTGGAGGATGCGGCAGCGGGGGGGGATGCGACCCCGCCTTTGCCTGAGCCTCCGGCATCGCCGGTAGCGGTGGAGGTCTTGCCGGTGGAGGAGGATGTTACCACGCTGGATGAGCCGACGGGCGAGGTGGTGGAGCCTGAGCCCTCGTCCTTCAGCATCTACCGGCCGAGCGGGGCGGAGCCCGCCGATGCGCTGGAGGGGGATGCGCCGGGGGTGGAGGATGAGCCCCCGGTGATTGTGGGGGCTGAGGAGCCGGGGGGGGTGGACGACGAGAACCCGGATGGCGCGGTGGATGGATCGCCGGCGGGCGATGCGGCGGGGCCGTCGATTGGGATGGAGGTGGAGAAGCGGGCGGACGAGCTGACCGATGCGAGCCACATCCACCTGGACCAGCCCTACGACCCGACCCTCGAGCTGCGCAACTACCAGATGCCCCCGCTCGAGCTGCTGGAGCGGCACGACGAGGAGGAGGCCGAGGTGCCAGAGGAGGAGCTGGTGGCCAACAAGGACAGGATTATCGAGACGCTCTCGCACTTCGGGATTGGCATAACGAAGATTCGCGCCACGGTGGGCCCGACCGTCACGCTCTACGAGATAGTCCCGGCGCCGGGCATCAAGCTCAACAAGATTCGGAGCCTGGAGGACGACATCGCCCTCAACCTCAAGGCGGCCGGGGTGCGCATCGTGGCCCCCATTCCCGGGAAGGGCACGGTGGGCATCGAGGTGCCCAACGCCCGGCCCGCGGTGGTGAGCATGCAGAGCATCCTCCGCTCGCGGAAGTTCCAGGAGACCAAGCACGCCCTGCCGATAGCCCTGGGGAAGACCATCTCCAACGAGCCCTTCATCGTGGACCTGGCCAAGATGCCCCACCTGCTGGTGGCCGGCGCCACGGGGCAGGGGAAATCGGTGGGTCTCAACGCGCTCATCGCCTCCCTGCTCTACAGCCAGCACCCCTCGCAGCTGAAGTTCGTGATGGTCGACCCCAAGAAGGTGGAGCTCACCCTCTACTCCCGGATAGAGAAGCACTTCCTGGCCAAGCTGCCCAACGAGGACGATGCCATCATCACCGACACCGAGAAGGTCATCAACACGCTCAACTCCCTGTGCATCGAGATGGACCAGCGCTACGCCCTGCTCAAGCTGGCCATGGTGCGCAACCTCAAGGAGTACAACGAGCGCTTCGTCAGCCGCCGCCTCTCCCCCGAGAAGGGCCATCGCTTCCTGCCCTACATCGTGCTGATAATCGATGAGTACGCCGACCTGATCATGACCGCCGGGCGCGAGATCGAGAATCCCATCGCGCGGCTGGCCCAGCTGGCCAGGGCTATCGGCATACACCTGGTCATCGCCACCCAGCGGCCCACCACCAACATCATCACCGGGCTCATCAAGGCCAACTTCCCGGCCCGCATCGCCTTCCGCGTCACCTCCGGCATCGACTCCAAGACCATACTCGACGGGCCGGGGGCCAACCAGCTCATCGGGCGGGGCGACATGCTCGTCTACGAGGGCACGGGGGTCACGCGCGTGCAGTGCGCCTTCCTCGACACGCCCGAGGTCGAGCGCATCACCGACTTCATCGGCAACCAGAGCGGCTACCCCTCCGCGCTCGAGCTGCCGGAGTACCACCCCGAGGGGGAGGGCGGGCCGGATGCCACCGTGCTGCAGGACCTGGACGAGCTCTTCAGGGAGATAGCCACCGTCGTGGTGGAGAACCAGCGCTGCTCCACCTCCCAGATACAGCGCCAGTACTCCATAGGCTTCAACCGCGCGGGCCGCATCGTCGACCAGCTCGAGGCCGCCGGCATCGTCTCCCCGCAGTCCGGCAGCAAGCCCCGCGAGGTCCTCATAGCCGACCTCATGACGCTAAAACGCATATTTGAAACCCTAGAGTAGATGAACCAAAGACCAAACGGAGGGCCCCGGGCCATGAGAAACACCCTGCTGCTGACGCTGGCCGCGTGTCTGCTGCTCAGCCCGATGTCCCACGCGCAGGCCCCCGAGGCCGACGATAGCCAGCACCCCACCGTGGTGGAGTTCGCCAAGCGCCTGCTCCAAGTGAAGACCCTGCGGGCGCACGTGGAGACCAAGATGGACAACCAGCAGGCGGACATGAAGCTGACCTACAAGGGCGACATCGAGATGCGCGGCAGCGAGTACAAGTTCAGGGGCATGGGCATGGAGGTCTACTCCAACGGCCGGGAACGCTGGCAGTACCTCCCCAAGGAGAAGGAGGTCACCGTCTACGCGGTCGACAGCACCGACCATTCCCCCATCGCCCAGCCGCTGGGCATCGTCAAGGGCTACCGCGACATGTACAAGGTGCGCTTCCGGGGCGAGCGGACCGAGGGGCGCACCACCTACTACGACATCAGCCTCTACCCCAAGGACATGAACGCGGCCTACTCGCAGATTCACCTCGCCATCCTCAAGAAGGACCTCTCGCCCTCCAAGATCACCTACCGGGGCAAGGACGGGGTGCACTACACCGTGGAGATCAGCCGTTTCGAGCCCAACGCCAAGCTCTCGAAGGATTTCGCCGCCGACCCCCGGAAGATCAAGGGCGTTGAGGTGATAGACCTACGCTAGCGACGCGGCAGTACAGGGCTATGGGACAATCCACGGGCAGACGCAAGCTCCTCATCCTCGGGCTGCTGGGGGCAGTCCTGCTGGGCCTCACCCTGCTGCTGGCGATACGGCAGCTGCGGGAGGTGGCCCGGCGGGAGGCGAGCCGGACCTACCCCGAGGACGGGGCGACGGTCAGCGAGCTGCGCCTTGCCCGCCTGGGCGATACCTTGCTGCTGCAGCGGGAGGCCTCCGGGTGGAGCATACCGTCCTTGGGCATGGCGGACACCCTCCGGATCAACACCCTGCTCGACCTCCTGGGCTCCGTCGTCCCCGACCTGCCCGTGTCGCTCGATGGCCCGCTCCCCCCCACAGCCCAGCCGCTGGACTCCGCCCTGTCGGTGGAGCTCCGGGGCCCGGGCCACGCGCCCATCGCCTACCGCGCCATCTACTACGACAGCGAGCATCTGGCGCTGCGCTTCCCCGGCGGGGAGAGCTACAGGGCCCTCCTCCTGGGTTATCGGCCCGAGGTGCTGCGCCACCTCTCGCTCCGCGCCCCCCTGTGGGTGGACCCCTCCGTGGGCCTGGCGCGCCCCTCCGAGCTGGCATCGCTGCGCGTGCTATGGGCCCAGCACCCGGACGACGGCTTCGCCATTCGGCTCGACGACGACCTGCGGGCCATCCTCAGCCCGGCGGATGCCCCCGCCCAGCATTTGGCCTACGACACCGCCCGGGTGGCCAGCTTCCTCCACTCCCTGACCGAGCTGCGCTACCAGCCCTCACCCGATGCCCCCGAGCCACGCCCCGAGGGCCTCAGCCCCTTCTTCGAGCTGCGCTACACCCTCCGCAGCGGCCAGGAGCGCCACTACCGCCTCTACCCAATCGCGGGCGACGACAATCACGCCATCCTGGAGCTCTCCGGCCATGAGCCCCAGCGCGTCTCGCTCGCCCAGTGGGGGGCCACCATGGTCACCCTCCGGGATCTTGCCACCACAGCGCCATCGGGCCGGGGCGAACCCTAGCGCCGCGGGCGCGCGGAGTGGTCGCCGGCCATGGCTTGCCCGTTTTTCGCAGACATATCGTACTTTTGTGAAATGAAAAGATACACTATCCAGATGCTAACCACTTCATCTATTGAAGATTAAAACCATAGGGTATGCCTAAGAACTTTGTCAAGATAGGGCTCTTCTACGATGGGAACTACTTCCTCCACGTGAGCAACTACTACTACTACTACCATCCGCGGCGCGAGCGTATCAGCGTGCCGGGTTTCCACTACTTCGTGCGCAACCTCGTCGCCGAGCTCGAGGAGGAGGACGTGACCTACTGCCGCATAGTCGACGCCCACTACTTCCGCGGGCGGCTGAGCGCCCAGGAGGCCAGCCACCGCCAGAACCAGCTGTACAACGATAGGGTCTTCGACGACATCCTCATGAGCATGGGGATAATCTCCCACTTCGTCCCGCTGCGCACCCGCGATGGGCGGAAGGAGGAGAAGGGGGGCGATGTCTGGCTCGCCCTGGAGGCCTACGAGCTGGCGCGGCAGAAGGAGCTGGATGTGATCGTGCTGGTCACCTCCGACGGGGAGTACGTCCCCCTGGTGCGCAAGCTCAACGGCCTGGGCGTGCGGACCATGGTGCTCAACTGGGAGTTCGAGTACACCGACGAGCATCACCACGAGGTGGTGACCCGCACCTCCCAGGACCTGCTGCAGGAGGTGACCTACTCCATCCGCGCCCATGAGGTCATAAAGAAGGGGCTGAGCATGGGCCACGAGTACGTCTCCGACCTCTTCTACCAGATCTACACCGGCGAGGAGAGCAGCAGCTCCAGCTCCAGCGACGCGCAGAAATCGGACAAGCCCTGCGGCTACGAGGATGACGACCCCCGCTACCGGGGGGTGGTCATGAGCGTGCATGCCAACCGGGGCTACGGCTTCATCCGCTTCCCACCCGACAACCTCTTCTTCTACCACGAGGAGCTCGACGGCGTGCCCTTCAGCCAGCTGCTGGTGGGCGAGGAGGTCGAGTTCAGCATCGGCCAGAACAGCGGCGGCCAGCGGGTCGCCAAGCGTATACGTCGGCCGGGGGTCTAGGCGGGACGAAAGCCAAGCGCCATGCGATTCCTCTACGAGCTGGGTATTTGCCTCTACGGGATGCTGCTGCGCCTCGCGGCGCTGTGGCATCCCAAGGCGGCGCAGATGGTTCGTGGGCGGCGGGGCTGGCGCGGGGCTCTGGGCCGGGCCATGCAGGGCCGCGAGGGGAGGGTGGTGTGGTTCCACTGCGCCTCGCTCGGCGAGTTTGAGCAGGGGCGGCCCATCATGGAGGCCTTCATGCAGCAGCACCCGGACTGGCGGCTGGTCGTGACCTTCTTCTCCCCCTCGGGCTACAACGTGCGCCGGGACTACGAGCTGGCCGAGGCCGTGCTCTACCTCCCGCTGGATACCGCCCGGAACGCGCGGGAGTTCGTGGAGCTGCTCTCGCCCAGCTGCGCCTTCTTCGTGAAGTACGAGATCTGGCGGAACCTGCTGATGGCGCTGGAGCGGCGGGGTGTGCCCACCTTCCTGGTGAGCGCCCGCTTCCGCCACGACCAGCTGTTCTTCAGGCCCTACGGCGGGTGGTATCGCCGGCTGCTCTCATGCTTCACGCGCATCTTCGTGCAGGACGATGATTCCTGGGAGCTGCTGCGGGGCCTGGGTCTCGCCGAGCGCGTCACCATCAGCGGCGACAGCCGTTTCGACCGCGTGGTGGCCGCGGCCAGGAGGACGGCCAGCCTCCCGGCGCTGGAGGCCTTCGCCGCCGGGCATGAACTCCTCATCGCGGGGAGCACCTGGCCACCCGATGAGGAGCACCTTTTGCCCCTCGCGCAGAGCCTACCGGCCGGGTGGAAGCTCGTCGTGGCCCCGCACGAGATAGACGGCGCGCGCATCGACGGCTGGCTGGCCCGCGCCGGGGGCGGGCTGCGCTACACCCAGCTGACGGACAACAGCCCCCTGGCCACTGGCCGCATCCTGGTGGTCGACACGGTCGGCATCCTGCTCTCGGTGTACCAGTACGGCGACCTGGCCTACATTGGCGGCGGCTTCGGGGTGGGCATTCACAACACGCTCGAGGCGGCAGCCTGCTCGATACCGGTGCTCTTCGGGCCGCGCTACGAGCAGTTCCTCGAGGCCGACGACCTGATTGAAGAGGGGGCGGCGCTGGCCATCCACAGCGGTGAGGAGCTCCGCCGTGCGGCGCTGGGCCTGATGGGCGATGGGGCGCGGCGGCGCACCATGGGGGCCCGGGCCGGGGAGTACGTGGAGGGCAATACCGGGGCGAGCGGCTTGGTCGTCCACGATGTGGAGAAAATACTGGAGCAGCATGCAGTTTAGGGATGTGATTGGGCAGGAGGTGGCCAAGCGGCAGCTCCGCCAGCGCTTCAACGAGGGGCGTATGCCCCACGCCATGATGCTCTCCGGGCCCACCGGGGCGGGCGGCTTCCCCCTGGCCCTCGCGCTGGCGCAGTACATGGCCTGCCGACACCGCAGCGAGGAGGACTCCTGCGGGCAGTGCCCCACCTGCCGGAAGATGGCCAAGGTGGCGCACCCCGACCTGCACTTCTGCCTGCCCCTCCTGCGCAACCGTGAGAGCGACGACCCCGCCACCGTGGAGGCCGAGATGCTCGATGCCCTCCGCGCCCAGCTCGAGGAGAGCCCCTACTTCAGCGAGAGCGAGTGGTACGCCCGCCTGGGCGACTCGGCCAAGCAGGGCAGCATATCCGCGGCCGCCAGCCGGAGGGTTGTCGAGACCCTCTGGCTCAAGAGCTTCGAGATACCCTACAAGTTCATGCTCCTCTGGCTCCCCGAGCGGATGCACCCCGCGGCCGCCAACCGCCTGCTCAAGATTATCGAGGAGCCACCGGAGGGCACCTACTTCATCCTCCTGAGCGCGCGGCCCTCCGAGGTGCTGCCCACCATCGCCTCCCGCGTGCAGCAGACCCTCCTCCCCCCCCTCGAGCCGCAGACCATCGCCGCGGCCCTCGAGGCCCGGGGGATGGCCCAGGGGCCGACCGCCCGCGAGATTGCCCAGGCCAGCCAGGGCGACTTCACCACCGCCCAGCAGCTGGCCGCCGCCGGGGGCGACAGCCCCTACCTCCCCCTGATGCGCGACCTCTACCGGGGCGCGATAGCCAACCGCTACCCCGAGCTCATGGAGTGGGTCGACGGCGTGGCCAAGCTCGGCCGCGAGCCCCAGAAGGAGATGCTGACCTACTTCGCCCGCATGGTGCGGGAGATGTACATGTTCAACCTCGGCCAGGGCGAACTCTGCTTCAGCATAGGCCGGGAGCGGGACTTCGCCCAGAGGGTCAGCCCCTACGTCCACGGGCGGAACGTCGGCTGGCTGCTCGACGAGTACAACCTGGCCCTCCACCAGATCGCCCGCAACGGCAACCCCAGCATCATCTTCACCGACATGGCCATACGCCACTCCCGCATGGTGCTTCTCAAGCTCAAACCCCAGGGCTAGCCCCGCCCCCGGAGCCCCCTCCCCGCCCCGCCGCCCCGACAAAAAAGCCGCCACGTACCGATAATAGGATATTTTATTATACCTTCGCGCTTCGTAAATGCTAAGGTATGCTGGCAGCGGATAGCGGGTTCACCATCGTATTCTCGGAAATCGACAAGCGCTCCGGGGTCCACTCCCGAGATGTTGGCAGCTCGTTCTTTACCGATGGGGAGGCCTGGGGCGTGCACGGCGCGTCCTTCGCGGTGGAGGTGAGCGGCCGGAGCGAGGGCTACACCTACGAGCTGGCCGTGCGGCTGGAGGGCTCGGTGCGGCTGGAGTGCGACCGCTGCCTGCAGCTCATGGACCTCCCGCTGGGCTTCGAGGGCTCGCTGCGCGTGGAGCGGCGGGCGGGCCTGACCGATAGCCGGGAGGGCGAGGAGTGGACGGTGAGCGACTCGCAGGAGGGGATAGACATCGCGCCCTACATCCGGGAGAGCATCTACCTTAGCATACCGATGCGCCACTACCACGGGATGGAGGGCACGTCGGAGGCGGACTGCAATCCCGAGATGCTGGAGCGGCTCGGTGGGGAGGCCACTGAGGGCGAGGGCAGCCTGGGGGAGCTATTCACGGAGGAACTTGCCGAGGCCCGGAGGCGGCTGCTCGGCCAATGAGTATTAGCGAACGAAGAGGATAACTAAGGAGTAAGGAGACAGAATAATGGCACATCCAAAATCGAAGGTATCGAAGCAGCGCCGTGACACCCGTAGGGCGCACCACGCGCTAAGCCCGGTAACGCTCTCGGAGTGTTCCAACTGCGGGACGATGATCCCCCGCCACCACGTGTGCCCGGACTGTGGCTACTACCGTGGGCAGCAGCTGATTGCCAAGGAGGAGGAGAGGTAGCCCCCGATTGTCTAACCGGCAGCAGAAGCATATGAGAATCGGGGTAGATGCCATGGGTGGCGATTACGCTCCCCGCTCGGTGGTGGAGGGCGTGCTGGCCAGCGCAGGCTGGCGGACGGCCGAGCACGAGCTTGTGATATTTGGTGACAGGGACCGGCTGGCCGAGGAGTTCCAGCGTGCGGGCGGGAGCGTGGATGACTACGAGGTGGTGCACTGCTCCGAGGTGATAACGATGCACGACCACCCCGTGCGCGCCATCGCCGAGAAGGCCGACAGCAGCATCACCGTCGGCTTCCAGCACCTGGCCGGCGGGCGTATCGATGGCTTCGCCAGCGCCGGGCATACCGGGGCGATGATGGCCGGCACGATGAACTTCATCAAGGCCGTCCCGGGCATCCTCCGCCCGGCCATCGCGGCCTACATCCCCGTCAGCGAGAACCGCTACAACATCCTGCTGGACGTGGGCCTGAACGCCGACTGCAAGCCCGACGTGCTGGTGCAGTACGCCATGCTGGGCTCGCTCTACGCGGAGCACGTCATGGGCAAGGAGAAGCCCCGCGTGGGGCTGCTCAACATCGGCGAGGAGCCCTCGAAGGGCAACCTGGTCTCCAAGGCAACCTACGAGAAAATGGTGGCCTCGGAGGACTTCCTCTTCGCGGGCAACGTGGAGGGCAACGAGATATTCAGCGATGAGCGGGTGGACGTGGTGGTGACCGACGGCTTCGTGGGCAACGTCGTGCTCAAGGAGGCTGAGGCGCTCTACAAGATCATCCTCTCGCGGGGCATAAAGGACGACTACTTCGACAGCTTCAACTTCGAGCGCTACGGGGGCACGCCGGTGCTGGGGGTGAACGCCCCGGTCATCATCGGGCACGGCATATCCAACGCCCGGGCCATTGACAACATGATACGCCAGACGAGCACGGTGATATCGAGCGGGCTCTGCGAGAAATTCAAAAGCTTTTTCAAGAATGCCTAAGATTCAAGCGTGTATCAAGGGGGTCGCGGGCTACCTGCCGGACTACGTCATGACGAATGCGGAGCTGAGCCAGCTGGTCGACACCAGCGACGAGTGGATAATGTCGCGCATCGGCATACGGGAGCGGCGAATCCTCAAGGGGGAGGGGCTGGGCTCGAGCGAGATGGGCATCCGGGCCATCGAGCGGCTGCTGGAGAAGACCGGCACGCGGCCCGAGGAGGTGGACCTGCTGCTGTGCGCGACGGTGACCCCCGACATGCAGTTCCCGGCCACGGCCAACATCCTGGCCGACAAGGCGGGCATACTCAACGCCTTCGGCTACGACATCAACGCGGGCTGCTCGAGCTTCCTGTACGCGATGGTGACGGCCTCCAAGTTCATCGAGTCGGGTTCGTACCGGAAGGCGATTGTGGTGGGGACGGACAAGATGTCGTCGATAACGGACTTCACCGACCGCCAGACCTGCGCCATCTTCGGCGACGGGGCGGGCGCGGTCCTGATGGAGCCCGACACGGAGGGCTTTGGCCTCATCGACGCGAAGCTGCAGGTGGACGGCGCAGGGCATAAGTACCTCCATCAGGTGGCGGGGGGCTCGTGCTACCCGGCCTCGGCCGAAACGGTGGCCAAGCGCCAGCACTACATCTTCCAGGATGGGCAGCCGGTGTTCAAGGCGGCGGTGTCGAACATGGCGGACACGGCCGTGGAGGTGATGGAGCGCAACGGGCTCAGCGGCGAGACGGTGGACTGGCTGGTGCCGCATCAGGCCAACCTACGGATTATCGACGCGACCGGCAAGCGCATGCAGCTGGCCAAGGAGAAGGTGATGATCACCATAGACCACACGGGGAATACGACCAGCGCGACGCTCCCGCTCTGCCTGGCCGAGTACGAGGGCAAGCTCAAGCGGGGCGACAACCTGATCTTCGCGACCTTCGGCGCGGGCTTCACCTGGGGCGCGGCCTACCTGAAGTGGGCCTACGACGGTGCGGGCGTGGCGTGTGGGGCGTGTGGGTGCGGGACGGAATAGCATAAGGAGGGTAAAGGATATGTTTAGCGGAATTGTAGAGGCCATGGGGGTGCTCCGGAAGCTGGAGCGCGACGGTGGGAACATCCACCTGACGCTGGCTTGCCCCTTCGCGGCGGAGCTGACCATCGACCAGAGCATTGCCCACAACGGGGTGTGCCTGACGGTGGTGGACCTGCCGGGCGACGGTACGTACACGGTGACGGCCATCCAGGAGACGCTCGACAAGAGCAACCTGGGCCTGCTGAGGGTGGGCGACGAGGTGAACCTCGAGCGGAGCATGAAGCTGGATAGCCGGCTGGATGGGCATATCGTGCAGGGGCATGTGGACCAGACGGCCGTCTGCACGGAGGTGAAGGCCGAGGATGGTAGTTGGTACTTCACCTTCGAGTACGAGCAGAAGCCGGGGGCCATCACGGTGGAGAAGGGCTCGATTACGGTCAACGGGGTGAGCCTCACGGTGTGCAATTCGCAGCCGGGGAGCTTCCAGGTGGCCATCATTCCCTACACCTACGAGCACACCAACTTCCACGCCTTCGAGAAGGGCACGACGGTCAACCTGGAGTTCGACATCATCGGGAAGTACATCGCCCGCCTGATGGAGGGCTACCGGCAGTAGGGCTGGGCTCTGGAGAGCGATTGGGGGCGGTGCGTGTGCGCCGCCTTTTTTTGCGTCTAGAATCGCGGTGTATACTGTAGCTGGAGCTGGAGGTCTAGGCCCTGCCTGAGCACTTGGTCGCGGGGGCTGTCCTCGTCGAGGGAGTGGTTGAGGTAGAAGGATTTGGCGGCGCTGAGGGTGAGGCGGAGGGGGTAGATGGGGCGGTACTCCAGGAGGAGGATTCCCCGGATGGCGTGCCGGGTGAGCATGCCGACGGAGAAGCTGTATCGGGGTGCGGGCTCGTGGATGTAGAGGGGCGAGCGGGAGCGCTGCGTGTCGTAGTAGGCGATGCGCCCCTTGAGCTGCCATTTGCTTGCCTCGTAGTGTCCGTCGAGGGCCAGGCCGTAGCCGTAGCGGTGCGCGTGGTCCATGTAGCGGAGGGTGGCGTTGGCCAGCGCGTGGGCGCCGAGGCTGAATGCGCCGAGCTTGCGCCTGTAGGAGGCGTGGAGGTGGTGCCGGTGGGTGATGGGGGGCGTTTTGAAGCGCTTGCTGGGCTGCTGGGTGCTGAGGGAGTAGGTGAGGTCGGTGCGCCAGTCGTTGCGCTCGGCGTAGTAGGCCCAGAGGCGGAGCCGCCGTCGCTCCTTGGCGTTGAGCAGCGTGAGGGGGTTGGTCTCGGGCATCTCGGTCTGGAAGCGGGCGTGTATGCCGGAGCGGTAGGTGGGGCGGAACTCCAGTATGAGGCTTGTGCCCTGGCTGCCGACGGGGGTATTCGCGGTGGCGTAGGCGTAGGTGTAGAGGGGGACGGTGTGCTCTCCGTAGGCGTAGTAGTACGCGCCGAGCGAGAGGGTGGGGAGCAGCGGGAGGCTCAGGCCGAGGTAGTGCGATAGGAGCTTGCCGGGGGGGCTCCCGTTCCGTATCAGCATGGAGGTCTCGCCGAAGAGCTCGAGCCGCTCGAGCTTCATTCTGGCGTAGAGCCCGGTGCGCACGAGGGTTCTCGGGGGGATGATTTTGCCCCGGTTTTTGGGGTAGGGCGCGTCGAAGGGGTGCTCGTTGTGGAGCAGCATGGTGCTTGCCCCTGCGCTCGCCCTCGTGGTGGTGTAGTGGAGGTCTATGATGCCCTGCTGCTGCCAGTTGCTGCGGCGGCTTCGGAGCTGGGCGTAGGTGGTGGTCGGTGCCTGCGGGTTGCGGCTCGTGATGGTGGGGGGCGACTTGGCCGTGTCGAGCGTGGCGTTGATGCGCTGGACGGCGTAGGCGGCGGTCAGCCAGAGGCTTCGGTGTAGCCGGAGGGTGGTGGCCAGCCCTCTGGGGTAGTCGGCGCCCTGGTAGTCGAGTACGCCGCGGGGTAGGATGGCGCGCTGGGCCAGGGTGTGGGTCTGCTGGCTTGTCCAGCGCATGAGGGTGCTGGAGTAGGTGATGCCGTAGCCGGTGGTGAGGGTGAAGCTCCCGGCCACGATGCGCTTGAGGGGGGAGGCGGTGGGGCTGATCTCGACGTATCCGGAGTACCATCCGTAGCCGTAGGGGTTGAAGCTGTGGAGGAAGGGTTCGCCGCGGGTCTTGGCCCCCTTCAGCCCGATTTTGAGCCAGCGTCCGGCCTGGTAGGTGAGGCGGGTGGTGAGGCGGAGGTCGCCGCCCTGGGGCCGGGTCTGGTCGGACTGGTGGCGGGCGGGGGGGAGGGGCGAGAGGGGTATTCGGTAGCCCAGGCGCTGCATGGCGTCGAGCTCCTGATGGGCGAAGAGGCTGGAGTCTGGGCCCTGTATGGGCGGGGCGACGCGGACGAAGCGGAGCAGGTGCTGGGCCTGCTGCGGGCTGATTAGCGGGATGTAGGCCAGCTCGTAGGGCGAGAGGAGAGGGCCGTGGCGGCGGCGGAAGGCGAGGATGGAGTCGGCCATGGCGGGCGATACGCCGGGGATGTCGAGCAGCTCGGGGTGGGTGATGTGGTTGATGTTCCGCTTGCGGGGGAAGAGCTCCTCGAGGAGGCCCTCCGGTTCCTCATCCGGCGCGACGGTCAGGTCCACCTCCGCGGCGCGCATGACCAGGGGGCAGATGGTCAGGAGCAGGGCGATGAGCTGGGCGTAGCGCATGGCGGGCGGTGCTTATCCTACCAGTGGAAGGGGCATTCGAGTGTGGCCTTGTTCCCGCAGGCATCTATGACCTCGAGGTGTAGGTTGTGCTCATGGCCGGGGGCGGTGTGCTCGGGGTCGAGGGTGTGCTTTATGCGCTGGGTCTTGGGCTCGTACTCCCAGAGGGTCCAGTTGCCGTCGATCAGGCCGTTGATGCTCTTGATGGGGGTCTGGCTATCGGTGACCCGTAGCTCGAGGGTCCTGTTGCCCTTGAAGCGCTGGTGGCATATCCGGCGGCCGGGTAGCTGGGCGATGTGCGGGGGCGTGGTGTCGACGGCCAGGGTGAACGCGCCGAAGCTGCGTATCTCGGTGTAGGGTTTGCCCTTGTACCACCAGGCCTGGGAGTAGTAGGCCCATCCCTTGCCGCTCTGGGTGGCGAAGAAGACGTGGGGCTTGAGCCGCTCGGGCACCTTGTGCTTGAGGAGGGTGAGCGTGCTGTACTTCCGCATGGGTACGCCCCACTTGTGCAGGGCGATGGGCGTGGCGTAGCGCGTGCCGCCGCGCTGGTGGAGGTGCTCGGCGTGGTAGCCGATGTCGAAGAGTAGGCTGCCGGGGGCGATGCTCAGGGTGTAGATCGAGTCGCCCACCATGGCACCCTGCGCCCAGCGGATGGTATCCTGGGCCTTGCGCATGGGCTTGACGGTGTTCTTGCCGGTGCCCTTGGTGACCAGGCGCAGCGTGTCGGCGTTGCCGGCGGGGTCCCGGGCGATGATCAGCACGTGGTGCACCTGGCCCTTGCGGGATCGTATCAGGCCTTGGCCCCTGCTGCGGTAGTTGCCGTTGGTGTTGCCGGGGAGGGTGAAGAGGAACTGCCCCCGGATGCCGCTCTGGTAGCGGATGGGGAGGTCGATGTGGCCGTCGGCCGTGGCGGTGCTGTCGAGGTGCACGCGGTCGAGGTCGAAGTGGAATACGGGCTTGCCGTCCACGACCATGTCCATCGAGTGGATGTTGCAGGTGAGCGAGCCGCTGTTGACCGGGTCCGGCACGTCGATGGCCAGGCCCACGATGCTGGGCACGCGGAGGGTGTCGGCCACCCAGTTGACGCGCCTCCCGCGGAGCGTCCGCTTCTTCACGTGGTGCGTGCTCCGCCCGGTGGTGGCCTCCTCGAAGTTGCCCGGGTCGATGGGGTAGACGTAGAGCCGCCGTATGGTCGGGTTCATGCTGTCCTCGTAGGGCACGCCGTTGCCGTAGGGGGAGAGCTGGTAGCCCTGCTCGTCGCGCAGCTCGAAGTGGAGGTGGGGCCCGCCGCTGCTGCCGGTGTTCCCGCTCAGGGCCACGGTGTCGTTCCGGCGCACGGGGAGCTCGCCCGGCTCGGGGGTGAGCTCCACCACGTAGGACTTCTGCTTGTACTGCTCCTGCTTGACCCACGAGCGGATGGGCCCGGTCAGCTCCGAGAGGTGCGCGTACACGGAGGTCTTCCCGTCGGGGTGCGTGATGTGCAGCCGCTTGCCGTAGCCCTTGAGCTGTATGCTCACCAGCGACACGTAGCCGTCGGCCACGGCCAGGATGGGCATCCCCTCCTGCTGGTTGGTGCGGAAGTCCACCCCGCCGTGGTAGTGCCGCGGGCGGATCTCCCCGAAGCTGCCCGACAGCTGGAGCTTGCCCGGCAGGGGGTTGCCGTACTCCAGCCTGGGTCGCGGGGCGGGGGCGCTTTTCTCCCCGGCGGGCGGGGCATCGGGAGCCTCCCCGCCGGGGGTTGCGCCGGTGGGGCGCTGCGCGCTGTCCTGGCCCTCCGTGCGGCCGGCCATTGGGGCCAGCAGGGCGGCTAGCAGGGCGAGTAGTATGATGGTCCCAGCTCCTATGCGATGTGATTTCATGGCGCTCAATGCTATACGGCAACCCGCCCCGGGATGTGGGGGTGGGGGGTATATCCATCAATCGTGAAGTCCGAGAAGAGGTAGTCGTCGATGCCCTTGGCCGGGCCGTGGATCTCGAGCCGGGGGAGGGCCCTGGGCTCCCGCTCGAGCTGCAGCGCGATGCCGTCCAGATGGTTGACGTAGATGTGCGCGTCGCCGAGGGTGTGGACGAAGTCGCCGGGCACCAGGCCGGTGCAGTGGGCGACGATGTGGGTGAGCAGGGCGTAGGAGGCGATGTTGAAGGGCACGCCCAGGAACACGTCCGCGCTCCGCTGGTAGAGCTGGCAGGAGAGCCGCCCGTCGGCCACGTAGAACTGGAAGAGGATGTGGCAGGGCGGGAGGGCCATCCGCTCCAGGTCGCCCACGTTCCAGGCCGAGACGATGTGCCGGCGCGAGTCCGGGTTGCGCCGCAGCTCCTCCACGAGCCGGGCTATCTGGTCGATGTGCTCCCCGTCCCCCCGGCTCCAGCTGCGCCACTGCGCCCCGTATATGGGCCCGAGCTCGCCCCTCTCGTCGGCCCACTCGTTCCAGATGCGCACCCCCTGCTCCTGGAGGTAGCCCACGTTGGTGTCGCCCCGCAGGAACCAGAGCAGCTCGTGGGCGATGGACTTCCAGTGCAGCTTCTTGGTGGTCAGGAGCGGGAAGCCGGCCCCCAGGTCGAAGCGCATCTGGTAGCCGAATACCCCGATGGTGTCCACCCCCGTCCGGTTGCTACGCCGTGCGCCCCGCTGGACGATGTGCCGAGCGAGCTCAAGGTACTGCCGCATACAGCCTACTCCTCGATGGGTCCCCCGTCGGCCTCCCCCTCGGCCTCGCCGGGCTTCTCGGGCTTGCCCCCGGTGCCGACCTGGCGGTAGGCATCGCCCACGATGTGCAGCGAGGGCGGCTCGCCGTAGGTCGTCACGAAGTCCACCTTCCGGATGAGCAGGTGCGTGGCCCGCACCATGGCCGCCCGCTTCTTGAGCTGTATGACGGCGGCCCCCTCCAGCTCCTTGGCCTTCACCCGCTTGCGGATGTTCTGGCTGGTCAGCTTCTCGTCGTAGTGCTCCAGGTGCTTCATCATGCGGGTATCCTTCGCGTCGCGCAGCTCCACCACGTCCTGCCATAGCACCTCCCGTATCTCCTCCTGCATCCGCTCCTTCTCCCCATTCTTACGCGTGATAAATAGCACCCGGTTGCGCGTCATGTGGAAGACCTCCGTGCCCTCCGGCATGCGGTAGTAGATCGAGTCGCCCTTCACCCCCATCAGCCGCACGTCCATGGTCCGCCCGGCCCGCATGTGCAGCCGGTCCAGCCCGGCCGGGATGGGGGTCTCGGCCCGGGGCGCCTCGCCCTCATCCACCTGGCAAGTGGCTGTTCTACTGCAAACTAATCCGAATAGCAACAGGGAGTAGCATAGCCATCGGCCAGACCAACGGGCGGGGTTGAACCACATCTTCTTCATATCCAGTTTAGCGCTTCCCCCGACCCTCCGATGGGCCAGAAGGGGTCCGCAAAGCTATAAAATATTGCGGAATTCGTCCCAAATCCCCCGCCGATTATCCCAGAATACGGCGATTATTGCCCTGCGCATGTCCGATATTTATGGCGGATTGCTTACCTTTGCAGCATGATAGTGAACAACCGAATACTGCTATAAGATGAAAAGGAAAATGATTTGGCTCTCTGTGGCGATTTTGGCCCTCACGGTCCTGGGCGGGTTCCAGACATGCTCCGGCGGGAAGCATGCCCCCTGCCCGGCCTACGACCAGGTGGAGGCCCAGTAGGGCGCACCCCCGCTTGTAGGATACTCAGATAGGTGCGCCATCTCACCATGGTGCACCTGTTTTTTGCCATAGCGTAGCCATTATGAAGAGGGTACTTGTCGTGACCGGAGGGGGCGATTGCCCGGGCCTCAACGCCGTCATACGGGCGGTGGTCAAGCGGGCCTCCAGCGAGCGGGACTGGGAGGTCGTCGGCGGCATACAGTCCTACGACGGCATACTCCAGGAGCCCACCGAGGTGATGCTACTCGATGAGGGCGCCGTCGCAGGCATACACGTCCGGGGGGGGACCATCATCGGGACGACCAACAAGGGGGGGCCCTTCGCCTGGCCCGTCCGCCAGCCCGATGGCTCATGGACGGCCGTCGACCGCAGCGACGAGATGCTGCGCAAGCTCCAGTTCCTGGGCATCGACGCGGTCATCAGCGTCGGGGGCGACGGCTCGCAGCGCATCAGCCAGGCCCTCTACGAGAAGGGCCTCAACATCATCGGGGTCCCCAAGACCATAGACAACGACCTGTCCTCCACCGACTTCACCTTCGGCTTCCAGACGGCGGTGCAGATCGCCACCGAGGCCGTCGACAAGCTGGTGACCACCGCCGCCTCGCACAACCGCGTGCTCATCATGGAGGTCATGGGCCGCAACGCCGGGTGGATAGCCCTGCACGCCGCCATCGCGGGCGGGGCGGAGGTCTGCCTCATCCCGGAGATACCCTACGACCTCGAGCAGGTGAAGCGGCGGCTGGAGCATCGCTACAAGCGGGGCAAGGGCCACGCCATCGTCGTGATCGCGGAGGGGGCCATGCCCATCGGCGGGGAGATCACCTCGGCCCGGCCCGACGAGGTGGGCTACGAGAACCTCCGCCTGGGCGGGGTGGCCGACAAGCTGGTGCATGAGCTCAAGCAGGCGGGCTTCGAGGCGGACATGCGCACCACCGTCCTGGGGCACGTGCAGCGGGGGGGGGTACCCGTGGCCTACGACCGCGTCCTGGCCACCCAGTTCGGGGTCAAGGCCTTCGAGATGGTCCTGGAGAAACGCTTCGGCGAGATGGTGGCCTACCGCCACCCCAACATCATCTCCGTGCCGCTGGTGGAGGCCGTCATGCAGCCCAACCTCGTGGACCCCGACTGCGACCTGGTCAACACCGCGCGCGGGGTGGGCATATCGTTCGGCGAGCCGACCTAGGGCATCCGCCCCTCCTAGAGCGGGTAGCCCACCATGGCGTAGAACCACGGGCGCGGGCTGTAGGTGCTGGCCCCGACCCCCAGCTCCAGCAGCCCGAAGCGGGTGAGCCATCCGGCGCGCAGCCCGCCCCCGGTGATGTGGTCGACCCAGAGGTGCTGCACGTCGTCCCAGCTCATGATCTTGCTGCGCCGCCCCACCACCAGGTTGCCTACCGGCTCGAGGTACACGTTGGGCCAGAGCTCCATGCGCAGCCCGAGGGTCCCGAGCGCGAAGGCGTAGTAGCTGTGCATGCGGTAGGGTAGGCCGTAGAAGGGGAACTGCTCGCCGGTGCGCCCGGTGAGCTTCTGCCCGCCGATGAAGAAGCCCGAGTAGCGCGAGCCCTCCAGCGAGATGCCGGCTCCCAGGCCGAAGCGCAGCGATACGTGCCGGCTCAGCGGGTACACGCCGCCGTACTCCATCACGGCCTTCCAGCTGAGCTTCCGGTCCTTGAACTCCCGCTCTATCCCTAGCTTCGACCAGTCGGCCGTGCTGTTGCTCAGCCAGGATTCCGGGGTGTACCGGTAGCTCGCCTGGGCGAAGAAGCGGGTGCCGCGCCGGGGGTAGTAGGGCCTGTCGTAGGTGTTGGCCTGCAGGCGGGCGAAGGCCTGGAGCGCCTGGGCGCCCACCCGGCCTGGGTCCTCGATGTCCAGGTGCGTGATGTAGGCGGCGTTGGGGTCGAGCAGCTGCACCCCGTAGCTGAGCCCGGCGGTCAGCAGGGTGTTGTAGCCGAAGGCCCGGCCGAACTCGAGCTCCGTGTAGCCCTGGTGCCGCCACATGCCGGCTATCTGCGTGCTGTTCTTGTAGATGGGGAAGCGGCTGCTGTTGTAGTCGAAGAGCCAGTTGAAGAGCCAGCTGTTGTGCTGGGAGAAGTACTGCGTGAAGTTGACGCGCAGCCAGGGGTAGTACGACAGGCCGACGGCCATCGCGATGCGGGAGGAGGGGAGCAGCGGGTTGAGCACGGAGATGCGCCCAGCCACCCCGGCGCCCCAGGCCTCGTTGACCTCGTAGGAGAGCTGCAGCTTCACCCTGTCCTCCATCGCGAGCTCCACGTGCAGCCGGCCCTCCCGGTCGATGTGGTATACCGCCCGCTTGAAGTAGCGGGTGCTGTAGAGGTGGGAGATGGCCGCGTCCACCTCCGCGCCGCAGAGCCTGCCCGGCACCGGGAGGTTCATCCGCTGGAGGGCGAAGCGCCGCATGGTCTCCCCCACGCCGTCGACCACCACCTCGCTCACGTTGAAGCAGACGCTGGTGTCGACCGGCCGCACCGTGGGGCCGGGGCCCAGCGAGTCGAGCCGTCGGGCCAGGGCGCGCAGCTGGGGGCGGAGCTTCTGGGCCTCGCGGTAGCCGTACTCCTCCACCTCCACGCCCCGGCCGAAGCTCATGGCGTTCACGTCGTGGAGGTCGGGCATGAACAGCAGGTCGAACTTGTCGAGGTCTCCCCGCGCCTTCTGTATCCCGGTGTAGAGGGAGGCCTGCTTGATGAGCATGCCGGCCGAGAAGCTGCGCACCGAGTCGGCCTCGTATATGGGCGCGCCGGAGTAGCTGCCGATGGTGATTTCCGCGCCCAGCTGGCGGGCCGCGTCGATGGGGAAGTTGTCGCTCACCCCCCCGTCCACCATCACGGAGCTGTCGCCCCACTGCACGGGGCTGAATATCCCGGGGATGGCCATGGAGGAGCGCGCGGCCTTGACCAGGCTCCCCTCCGAGAAGGTGACCACCCGCCCGCGGAAGATATCCACCGCGCAGCAGCGGTAGGGCGTTGGGAAGTCGTCGAAGGAGTAGGTGCCGGCCACCGGCCAGAACATGCGCCCCATGGTCTGCCAGATCTGCTGGCTCTCCACCAGGCCCGGGGGCAGGCGGAAGGCCCCCTCGTGCCAGGCGAGCTGGAGGAGGAAGCGCCCCACGGTGGATTTCTGCTCCACCGAGACGGTGCGCATGTCGACCTCGTCGGTCAGCTGCTCATTCAGGTTCATGCTCCGGTTGAGCTCGCTTATCTGCGTGGGGCTGTACCCTATGGCGTACATCGCGCCCAGTATCGCCCCCATGCTCGTGCCGGTCACGTAGTCGGGGCGGAGGCCCTCCTCCTCCATCACCCGTAGCAGGCCGATATGCACGAAGCCCCTGGCCCCCCCGCCGGAGAGCACCAGCCCCAGCTTGGGCCGCCGTGGCCTCAGCGTGTCCCTCTCGGCACCTTGCACGCCGCCCCCCGCCAGGGCCACATGCCAGCCCAGCAGCAGCCAGATGGCGCAGCATGCCAGCCTACGGCAGAGCCCTGGGCGCGCCCGCGTCATAGCCCGTTGTAGTGCTTGACGGCCTCCGTGAAGAAGGCCTGCCCGTCCCGGCGCATGCTGTCGCTCACCTCGCCCTCCGCGCTCACCTCCCGCTCCTGGTCGTGGTCGTAGAAGTACGCACCGTGGTCGCCTACCCATCCGTAGCCGTTGTTGTAGATGACCATGGCCCCGCCGTGCGCCGCCCGGAAGATGTCCCGCGAGAAGGGGAAGCCTCCGTGGCCCAGGCCCAGCTGGCCGAGCAGGGTGGCCGCGAGGTCTGTCTGCGCGCTTACCCGTGGCACCACGTGCGGCACGCTGTCCCGGAGCGCGCCGCCGAGCCATATCATGGGGATGTGGTAGCGCGCGCGCTCCTCATTGCCCGAGCCCCCGGGGAGCCGGTGCCCGTGGTCGGCCAGCATGATTACCAGCGTCGAGTCCCACACGGGCGAGGCGCGGAGCGAGTCCAGGAAGTCCCCGAAGCAGCTGTCGGCGTACCGCGCCGTCGCCACGATTTTCTCCTCCTCGCTCCCCCTGTTGTCGTGCCCGGGCAGCTCGAAGGGTTCGTGGTTGGTCAGCGTGAAGAGCATCCTGAAGAAGGGGCGACGGGCGGTGTCCATCTCCCGCCGCATCCGCGCGTAGAGGTACTCGTCGTGCACCCCCCACTTCGAGTTGCCCAGCTCCGAGGGGAACGCGTCGCCCTCCACCACCCGGCGGAAGCCCGCGATGTAGGCGCAGGTCTTGATGTTGGCGAAGTCCGCGTCCCCCCCGTAGTAGAAGCAGCTGCTGTAGCCGAGCGAGTCCAGCTGCCGGGGGAAGAAGCGCAGCTGGCGCAGCTTCCGGGTGTACTTGATGATGCTCTTCTTGGTCTGGGCCGGGTAGCCCGCCAGTACGCCCACTATCCCCTTGTCGCTCCGCGTCGAGGCGCTGTACACCCGGCTGAACGCGATGCCCTCCCGCCCGTAGAGGCTGTCGAAGCGGGGCATGCTCTCCCCGGAGCCCAGCACGGAGGAGAACTTCGCCGACTGGCTCTCCATCAGCACCAGCACGATGTTGGGGCGAGCCACCCGCAGGTAGCTGGTGCTGGGCGGGGCCACGAGCCCGGTATCCGGCGGGCTCTCCCTCTCCGCCATCATGGTGGCGAAGCGCCTGTGGCTCTCCTCCGCGGGTAGGAGCTCGCGGTAGCGGACGTACTGCTGGTCGCTCGCCAGCAGGTCGTGGAGCAGGTTCCAGGCCGGGTTCACGGCGGCCTGGTTCGCGTAGAGGTCATCGCAGAAGGCCACCGTCGCCACGTTCATGGGGGCCACCGACAGGCTGCCGCGTATCGGTAGTATCATGCCGGCCGCGATGAGCAGCAGCAGTAGCCCCCCCCGGGGCGTGAGCCGCCGTAGCTGGGCTCCCCTCGGCCACACCGCCACCCTGGCCAGCAGCACCAGGAGGTAGCTCAGCAGCACCACCACGCCCACCAGCGAGGCCAGCGCCCATAGGGGCATGCTCGCCAGGGCCTCTTGGGGCTTGACCAGGTAGATGAAGGGCGTGATGTCGATGCGGCTCTGCCAGTTGCGGAACAGCTCCCAGTCGGCCACCATGATGCAGACGTACAGGCACAGCAACAGGGCATGCGTGGCCAGGAATACCCGTCGCTGCACCACCGGGCGTAGGAAGCTCACCGCGATGAGTAGGAGCGTGAGGGGCATCAGGACGTAGCCCATCACCGAGGCATCCATCCGCAGCCCGTGGAGGAGCGTCCCCATCACCCGGCCGAGCGGAAGCGCCACGCCCCCCCCAGCCCACTGGTACAGCAGGAACAGCAAACGCCCCGCCTCCTGCAGCAGCAACCACAGGAGCGCGAGGCGAATGAGAACTTCTATCCGTGAACGCGTGCGAGCCTGCTGCCGGTGTGGTCTCCCAAAGCCCATTGCACTACGTGCTACTACGGGGTATCCCCGATTTAGATGCTACTGCTATTCGAATTCGTCGTCGTCCGAATCGAAGGAATCCACCTCCTCGTTTTCCCCGAAGTCATTCGAGCTGCCCCCGCCGCTGCTATAGCTGTCCCCGCCGAAGCCATCATCCAGCCCGCTCCTCTCCTCCAGCCAGGCCGACGTGTTGTAGACCCCCCCCTCCTGGTACACCCACAGGCGCCCATCGCCCTGCGAGTTGATCATGGACACAGCCTCCTGCATCGTGGCGAAATCCGCGATCGACACCAGCTTGAAGCCGTTGGGGGCTTCGAAGATCTTGGCCTGCGGGTGGCTCGACTGCTGCGCCGCCAGGAAGTTACTCGCATTCTCCGGGATGGTGAAGCTACCCTTTATCACGTGGAACTTCAGGCTCCCATCTGACGCGGGGGCCTCCATGGCGCCGCCCTCCGTGGGCATATTGTCCATGCCCCCCCCCATCTGCTCCTCCGCCTCCCTGGCTTCTGCCGCCTCGGCGGCGTTCACGCTATCCAGCGCTTTCGCCATGCTGTCCTCCGCCGCCGCACGCTTCGCGCGGGCCACAGCGTCTGCCTTCGCCTGTTGCTGCGCCGCCTCGTCATTTCCGCAAGCCGAAAAAAACAATCCTAATACCACCGTAAATGCTACCATAAGGTAACGATTTGCCATATTCATCACGTTTCCTTGTTATGTTATGCGACTATTCAGAACGGCCCACGCCGCGTACCTAGACCACAAATATAATCATGATTTGCGTTTTACCCTAATCGTAGCGAAAAAACCCCCTGCTCCAGCTCCCGGACGGATTCTCGGCCGCCCCGGCTTCGTATCGGAGTGGCTAGCGCACAAAAAAAGCCCCCCGAAGGGGGCCTTTCTTACGAATTACGGCGGAGAAGACTACTCAACCGTGAAGTACTTGAAGCTAATCTTCTCATCCTTCTCCTTACCGCTCTTCTCACCAAAGAGGATGATGTAGTACATGTCGTTAATCTTCGTCAGGTAGCATTTGTCTTTGGCTATTTTCACCTCTTTGCTACCATTCTTGTGCATCTTCTTGGCATCTTCCAGCGAGAAGTCCATTATGGCCTTCTCGTCCTTCGCACCGAGGTCTACAAACTCGCAACCGCAACCCTTGTTTCTCTTTTCTACTGCGGAGGAGAATCGCACAGTGAACTCACCGGATGTCATCAGTTCACCCATACCCTTGCTATACTTAAAGTCCTTATTGGCTGAGTAGTTTGCAATATCTATCTTCCCAGCACTTGCAGGGGCTTCCTTACCCGTGGAAAATACAAATGCACCATTATCGCCTGCAAGGTTACCCAGCGCACCGTTCTTAACCGTCGTGAACTTCTTGTCCGTGGTAGGCACTTCGTATGTCAGCGTTCCCCTGCCAGTAGAGGAGCCCTTCTTGCCATAGGCCGTCACCTCCACCTTGTCATCCTTCTTCAGGACAACAGGCTTCTTGTTCGCATCCATCAGCTCAATCTTTGCCTTGTACTCGTGGTCCACGTTGCCCTTCCCCCACTTCACTTTTACCTTCGTAGTATTGAACAGCACCGAGGTCTTGTCCTCGTCGAGCTTAGTGGCCTCATCCACCTTCACCGTGACCCAGAAGGTGGTGGCATCCAGCTTTTTCATCTCGTTGTGCAGGCCCTCATCGCTGTAGAACTTCACCTGGGGCGCTACAAACGACTCATCCTTCTTCTTGTCGCAGCTGCCAAAACCGATCAGGGTTACCAGAGCTGCCGCCATCATGAGCAACAAACTTTTCCTCTTCATACTCGTTTTCTCCTTAATTTTGCGCCATGTCAGTTTCGGCGCGGTTAAACTACTCGTCTATTTCTGTACTCGTGTACTCGTTCTGAAATTGCGTTCTGCTTAGGTGGGGTTCTCCATGAGGTCTACGCGGCGTTGGTGTCGCCCGCCCTCGAAGCGGGCCGCCAGGAAGGTCTCCGTGATCTGCTCGGCCTCGGCCTCCGTCACGAAGCGGGCCGGGAGGCTGAGCACGTTGGCGTCGTTGTGCTGCCGCCCCAGCGTGGCCAGCTCGCTCGTCCAGGCCAGCGCGGCCCGCACGCCCCGGTGGCGGTTCAGCGCCATGGAGATGCCGTTGCCGCTGCCGCAGATGCCCACGCCCAGCTGCACCTCCCCCTGCCCAATGCCCTGGGCCAAGGCCTTGGCGTACAGCGGGTAGTCGCAGCTCTCGCGGCTGTCCGTGCCGTAGTCCACCACCGCGTAGCCCCGACCCTTCAGGTACGCCTCCAGGTGCGCCTTCAGCCCGTAGCCCGCATGGTCGGAAGCAAGCCCTATAGTCTCTTTTGCCATTCAGCTCGTTTAGGTCTAAGCCTTTCGCCAGCAAGCCTTTCTGGGCTCGCCGCTCGGGCCTCTCACCACGCAAAGATAAAAACAATAATGTATCTGGCACCAAATTTGGGCGTTTCCCACCCGTTTTTTTTGACCACCCTCCCCGATTCTGGGGTGAAGCACCAGCACGCAGAAGGGCCGGCACGCTCGTGGCGCACCAGCCCTCCTCGGTACTCGGCCCGGGGTTTTGGCCCCCGATCCCTTTACTTCTTTATGAAGATCACGCTGAGCTGCTTGCCGAACACCTCCGCCAGGTTCGTATGCCCACCCTGGCCCTTCTTACCCATCCCCTCAATCATCTTCATCAGCTTCTCCGTATCCATCTTCCACACGAGCCTGCCCTCCTCCAGCTCCAGCACGATCTCCTTGGGCAGGCCCTCCGCATGGGGGTTGGTGCCGTGCGGCTTGCTGGTGGCGCCGGTGCTCCCGTCCTTCTGGCCCTTGGTCACCTTGGCCGTGATGTGGATTTTGCCCTCCTTCTCCTCCCACATGAATTGGTGCGTGTGGTCCTTACCCGTATGCGGGCCCGTCAGCTCGACGGTCTTGTCCTCCTTCAGCTCGAAGCCCGTGATGGGCATCATGCTCTTGTACTTCTCAATCGAGCCCGTTGCGCCCTTCTCGGAGGCGTACGTGTCGGCCTCCCACTTGCCCACTGGGTCGACCTTGGCCTCCTCCTTGTTCTCTACCTGGTTGTTGGTCTTCTTGTCCTTGCAGGATACGAAGCCCCCAGCGACCAGCACCATAACCGCCATGGTCAGCACGGCGAACAGATTCCTTCTTTTCATCTTGCGTTTATGAGTTACGTTTAGAAAGATTGTTTCTACATTTTCTGCGTGGCAAAGGTAGCGTATTTCCCGGTATGTCCAAACACCCACGCCGGAGATGTGCTACGGTGCTCGTCTGGGCATGCTGGCTCGCGGCGTGAATCATGGCATGCTAGGCGAAAATCCCTACCTTCGCGGGGGTAGCATGATACGGACAATACGCAGAGATTAGCCATATGGATACAGCAGGCGGCAGGCGTGGGCGGCCCCCCGGGTCGGGGAAATCCCCCAGCGTGGCGAAGACCACGCCGATGATGGAGCAGTATGAGCGGGTGAAGGGCGAGCACGCCGATGCGCTGGTGCTCTTCCGCATGGGGGACTTCTACGAGGCCTTCAATGAGGACGCGGTGCTGATGGCCGGCATCCTGGGCATCACGCTCACCAAGCGGGCCAATGGCTACGCCTCGGACATGGACCTGGCGGGCTTCCCCTACCATGCGCTGGACACCTACCTCCCGAAGCTCGTGCGGGCGGGCCAGCGGGTGGCCATCTGCGACCAGCTCGAGGACCCCAAGCTGGCCAAGAAAATCGTCAAGCGGGGCGTGACCGAGATCGTGACTCCCGGCGTGGCCCTCGATGAGGGGATGCTCGAGCAGCGGGAGAACAACTTCCTGGCCTCGGTCCTCTTCAAGGAGGGGCTGGTGGGGGTGTCCTTCATCGACGTGTCGACCGGCGAGTTCTACGTGGCCCAGGGCGAGATGGCCTTCGTCGACAAGCTGCTCAACAACTTCCGCCCCAAGGAGGTCCTCGTGCCGCGCGGGCAGCAGGCCGACGCGCAGGAGCGGCTGGGCGGGCACTTCTACTTCTCCCGCATCGACGACTGGGCCTACGCGCTCAACGACGCGGGCTACCGGCTCCAGCAGCACTTCGGGACCAAGGGGCTCAAGGGATTCGGCATAGAGACCATGTACGCGGGCGTGTGCGCCGCCGGGGCCGCGCTGGCCTACCTCGACGTGACCAAGCACGCCAAGCTGCAGCACATCACGGGCATCTCCCGCCTGGAGGAGGACCAGTACGTCTGGCTGGACCGCTTCACGCTGCGCAACCTGGAGGTCTTCCAGAGCGTGGGCGAGGGGGGGCGAACCCTCGTCGAGACGGTCGACAGGACGCTGACGCCCATGGGCAGCCGCCTGCTGCGCCGGTGGCTGAGCCTCCCCCGCAAGGACCTACCGGTAATCCAGTCCCGCCAGTCGGTGGTGCAGCACCTGCTGGGGCAGGAGGAGCTGCGGGCGGCGTGGGGGGACCTCCTCTCGCAGGTGGGCGACCTGGAGCGGCTCAGCTCGCGGGCCTCGATGGGGCGCATCCTCCCCCGGGAGGTGGCCCGGCTGGGGGCCTCCCTGGCCCTGATCGTGCCGCTGAAGCAGGACTGCGAGGGGGCGACCGAGCACGGGCTGCAGCACCTGGGCGAGCAGCTCAACCCTTGCGCATCCCTGGTGCAGCGGATAGGCCGGGAGCTGGCCGAGAGCCCCACGCAGCTGGGCAAGGGCGGGGTCTTCGGCCCGGGGGTAAACCCGGAGCTGGACGAGCTCCGCGCCATCCATCGCGACGCGAAGGGCTACCTGGAGGATCTGGCGAGCCGCGAGGCGTTCAGCACGGGCATCCAGTCGCTCAAGGTGGGCTTTAACAATGTGTTCGGCTACTTCTTCGAGGTGCGCAACACCTACAGGGGCATGGTGCCGCCCGATTGGGAGCGGAAGCAGACCCTCACCCAGGCCGAGCGCTACATCAACCCGGAGCTGAAGGAGTTCGAGCGGAAGATTCTGGGGGCGGAGCAGCGCATCCTGGAGATAGAGGCCGAGCTGTACGAGCAGCTGGTGCAGAGCCTGGGGGAGTACATCCCGACCATCCAGCTGAATGCGGCCATTGTGGCGCAGCTGGACGTGCTGCGGGGCTTCGCGGAGCTGGCGCGGGCCAAGGGCTGGGCTAAGCCGCTGGTGGACGAGGGGCTGGAGCTGGAGATAACGGAGGGGTGGCACCCGGTGATTGCCGAGACGCTGCCCCCGGGCGAGGCGTACGTGCGTAACAGCGTGAGCCTAGACCCCGAGCGGCAGCAAATCATGATGATCACCGGGCCGAACATGTCGGGTAAGTCTGCCCTGCTGCGGCAGACGGCACTCATCGTGCTGCTGGCGCAGACCGGGAGCTACGTGCCGGCCGAGGCGGCCCGGGTCGGCATCGTGGACAAGATTTTCACCCGCGTGGGGGCGAGCGACAACATCTCGATGGGGGAGTCGACCTTCATGGTGGAGATGTCGGAGTCGGCCAGCATCCTCAACAACCTCTCGGCCCGGAGCCTGGTGCTGCTGGACGAGATCGGCCGGGGGACCAGCACCTACGACGGGGTGTCGATCGCGTGGGCGATGGCCGAGTACATCCACGAGCACCGAGAGGGGCGGGCCAAGACGCTCTTCGCGACGCACTACCACGAGCTCAACGAGATGGAGAGCCACTTCGAGCGCATACGGAACTTCAACGTGTCGGTCCGGGAGGTGGACGACCGGATTCTCTTCATCCGCAAGCTGGAGCCGGGGGGCACGGCGCACAGCTTCGGTATCCACGTGGCCAAGCTGGCGGGTATGCCCCCCCGGGTGGTGCAGCGGGCGGGGGAGATTCTCAAGGGACTGGAGGCCCAGCGGTCGGGCGAGGGGGAGATGCCGGTGGGCGAGGGGGGGGATGGGCTGCAGGTGAGCATCTTCCAGGTGGAGGACCCGGAGCTACGCCGGCTGCGCGACAGCCTGGCCGAGCTGGATGTCAACCGCATGACCCCGGTGGAGGCGCTGGTGGCGCTGGAGCGGGTGAAGCGGGAGGCAGGGTTGGGGTAGTGGACTGGGGGCTATTCGCGAGGGTGGCCTAGCGGAAGTCGTCCCACACCCCGCCGTTGTACGCCCTGAAGCCCTGCCCCTGAAGCCACTCGACGGCCACTTGGCTCCGTCGCCCGCTACGGCATATCGCCACGATGGGCTTCTTCCTGTCCAGCTCGCCGACGCGCTTCCCCAGCTCGCCCAGCGGGATGTTGATGGATTTGCCGGCGTGCCCGGCCTTGTACTCGGCCACGGTGCGGACATCAACCAGGATGGCTGTCCCTTTCCTCACCATCTCCTGGAGCTGGCCGAGCGTGGGCTTCGGGCTGGGTTTCGCCTTCACCTGCTGCGGAGATGACGCTTTGGGCTCCGGACCCTTGCCACAGGCGGCTATCGGGACGGAGAGGGAGAGGAGGACTGTGGCCAGGAGTAGGCGGAGTGGCTTGCTTGTCATGGTAAATCGGTTTGCTATTTCGTAAGATGCGCTTTCCGTAGCGTAAACAGCAACGGGGGGAAAGCGTTCAATGGCCGGGATGCGCGCACCTTGCGTCTGCGCCGTCCGGCTTGCGTGTGGAGGGGTATTTCGCTACCTTTGTTGCCTAAACGGTGGATGATATGACCGAGAGGGGTATGCAGCCCGGGGCCAGGATGGAAGCGCTGTTCCGGCAGGTGTCCGTGCGGATTGAGTCGGCCCGGGGGGTGGCGGCGCGCGGCGCCATCGTGCTGAGGACGAACTACGGGGAGCTGGTCCCTGAGCGGCTGGCGGGGCGCTATGGGGCGGGGTGGTCTGTACGCAATCTGAAGTATCTCCGGCAGTTCTGCATGATGTATTCGAATTCTGCAAACGCGTTTGCCGAATTCGCGGAGCGGCATCTCACCTGGTCCCACTACCTGGTTCTGGTGCGGATAGATAACTCGCAGAGTGGTATTTCGCCACCTTTGCATCCTAATACTATAGAGTATGCCTGAGAAGGATTTGCAACTTGGGGGTAGGATGGAGGAGCTGTTCCAGCGGATCTCCGAGCGGATTGAGTCGGCCCGGCGGGTGTTGGCCCAAGGGGCTAATGTCACCATCCTACGTACAAATTATGAGATAGGGCGCTATATCGTGGAGGAGGAGCAGGAGGGAGCGCTACGGGCCAAGTATGGAGAATTGGTGCTTGAGCGGCTCTCAGAACGTCTGACTGAGCGCTATGGGGTGGGTTGGTCGGTGCGTAATCTGAAGTATTTTCGGCAGTTCTATGTGGCGTATTCGAATTCGGCAAACACCTTTGCCGAATCTGGAAAACGGCATCTCAGCTGGTCTCACTACCTGGTTCTGATGCGGATAGATAACCCGCAGGAGCGCAGCTTCTACGAGATTGAGGCGGGGCGGCAGCAGTGGTCGGTGCGGGAGCTGCAGCGGCAGTACGGCGCGAGCCTCTACGAGCGCCTGGCCCTGAGCCGGGATGGGGAGGCGGTGATGCGCCTAGCCCAGCAGGGGCAGCAGATGGAGAAGCCCATGGACATCCTCAAGAACCCCTTCACCCTGGAGTTCCTTGGGCTTAAGCCCGATGCGGCCTACAGCGAGAGCGACCTCGAGGGGGCCATCGTCGGGCACCTACAGGAATTCCTCCTGGAGCTGGGTAGGGGCTTCCTCTTTGAGGCCCGGCAGAAACGCTTCACCTTCGACGAGGAGCACTACTACGTGGATCTCGTGTTCTACAATCGCCTCCTGCAGTGCTACGTCCTCATAGACCTAAAGACCGGTAGGCTCTCGCATCAGGACCTCGGGCAGATGCAGATGTACGTGAACTACTACGACCGCTATGAGCGTCAACCATTTGAGAAACCCACAGTGGGGATACTCCTCTGCAAGGAGAAGAACGACACGCTGGTGGAGCTGACCCTCCCGGCCGACGCGAACGTTTACGCGGCGGCCTACGCGCTCTACCTGCCGGAGAAGGAGGTGCTACGGGCCAAGCTCAACGAGTGGACCGAGGAGTTCGAGGAGCGAAAGGCCCTGAGCTAGCCATCCCTGCGCAAGAGACCCCACATGGCACATCGGCCAGCCGCCAGTGTTAGCATTGTAATCCAGCCATCCATGCCTGAGCAAGCCGACCTACTCCAGATTCTGAAGGCCCACTGGGGCTACCCCTCCTTCCGCCTCGGGCAGGGGGAAATTATCGCCCACGTGGTGGAGGGGCACGATGCGCTCGCGCTCCTACCCACGGGCGGGGGGAAATCCGTCATCTACCAGGTGGCGGGCCTGGCGCGGGGCGGGCTGACCATCGTCGTCACGCCGCTAATCGCCCTGATGGAGGACCAGGTGGCCAACCTCAAGCGGCGGGGGATATGCGCCCTGGCGGTGCACTCCGGCCTCGGCCCGCAGGAGGTGCAACGTCGCCTCGATGCCGCCATGCACGGGGACTTCTCCTTCCTCTACCTCTCGCCCGAGCGGCTGCTCACCCAGAACTTCCTCCTGCGCCTCGAGGAGATGGAGGTCCGCCTCCTGGCCATCGACGAGGCGCACTGCATCTCGCAGTGGGGGCAGGACTTCCGGCCCGCCTACAGGCGGATAGGCGAGCTGCGCGAGCGGCTCGCGGGCGTTCCGGTGCTGGCCGTCACGGCCACCGCCACGCCGCGGGTCGCCGAGGACATCAAGCACCAGCTGGGCATGCCGCGGGCCCGCCAGTTCTCCTCGACCTTCAGGCGGCCGGGGCTCTCCTACCGGGTGGGGAGCTTCCCCGACGGCATCGGGACGGTCCACCGCATCCTGAGCCGGGGGCTGGGCCCGGCCATCGTCTACGCCCTCTACCGCAACGAGGTGGAGCAGCTGGCCAGCATCCTCTCGGGCCGGGGCATCCGGGCGGCGGCTTACCACGGGGGGATGCCGGCCGAGGACAGATTCTCGGTGCAGGGCGCGTTCATGCGGGGCGAGCTAGAGGTGATAGTGGCCACCAATGCCTTCGGCATGGGGATAGACAAGGAGGACGTGCGGGTGGTGATCAACCTGGGCCTCCCCGAGGACCTCGAGGCCTACTACCAGGAGGCCGGACGGGGCGGGCGCGACGGCCAGGGGGCCATGGCCTACCTGCTCTACGGCCAGGAGGATGCCGCCCGCCTGGAGGCCAACTGGCGCAGCAAGTACCCCGAGCGGGCCGTGGTCGACCGCCTCGTGGGCCAGCTGATGGGCGCGCTGAGCCTGCAGCCCGGCGACGACACCAGCACGCCCCTCGACTTCAACCTGAAGGACTTCTGCCACGGGCATGGATGGCGGGAGTGGGATGCTCGCAGCGTTCTCGGCCTGCTGGAGCGGGAGGGGGTGCTGCGCTACGACCCCGAGCCCGTGCCCAGCCTACGGATTAGGCTCACGGCCCCCACCGAGCTGCTGCGCACCGTGGGCCGGGAGGATGAGCGCCTCGACCGCCTCTTCCGCTACCTGCTGGCCACCTACCCCGACATACGCTCCTTCCCGGCCGAGGTCTCCGGGCGGGGCCTCCAGCTGGCCGTCCGGCTGACCCAAATTGCCCTCGAACGTCTGCTGGCCTCCTGCGCCTCGAGGGGCTGGCTGGAGGTCGAGCACCTCGAGCCCGTGGGCAGCGTGGAGCTCCTCACCCCGCTCTGCCCCAACTGGCCCTTGGAGCTCGACTGGGAGGGCATCGCCCAGCGGCGGGAGGCCGACTACCAGCGCCTGCAGCACATGGTGGCCTACGCGTACAACGATGCCATCTGCCGCGAGCGCGTGCTGCGGGAGTACTTCGGCGAGGAGGTGACGGAGGATTGCGGCCTCTGCGGGGTGTGCCGCGCCAGGGGCTAGGGCTGCTCCGCCCCCCGGAGTATGGTCTGCACCACGTGCGCCCCGGCCATCACCCCGAACAGGTTCGGCAGGTAGGAGATGACCCCCACCCTCGACTTCTTGTTCTGCTCCTCCTCGCAGTGCACCACGGCCGCGGGGTCTGCCAGCTCGGTGGAGTACACGGCCGTGAAGTCGCCCAGCACCCCCATGCGCCGGAAGCGCTTACGGAGCGTGCGGGCCAGGTGGCAGCCCTCCACCCCCCAGAACGGCCCGGTGCGGACCTGCGAGTGGTCGAGCTTGCCCGCCGCCCCCATCGAGGAGACCAGCGGCACGCCCGTCTCGAGGGCGGTCTTGATGAGGTAGATTTTCGGCGAGAGCGTATCGATGGCGTCGATGATGGCCGAGTAGGGGTGCATCCGCACCACCTCGATGAGGCGGTCGTCGCGGAGGAACTCGTCCAGCGCCTCCAGCTCCAGCCGCGGGTTGATGGAGAGGAGACGCTCGCCCGCCACCCGGGCCTTCTGCTGGCCGATGTTGCGGTGGGTGGCCAGTAGCTGGCGGTTGATGTTCGTCACGCTGATGGTGTCCGCGTCGGCTATCGTCAGGCGGCCCACCCCGGCCCGCGCGAGCGTCTCGGCGGCCGCACCGCCCACGCCCCCCAGGCCCGCCACCAGCACGTGGGCCTGCCGGAGCCGTGCTATCCCCTCGTCCCCTATGAGGAGCTGCGTGCGTTCCTGCCAGGCTTGCATGGGCTAGCGGGGCGAAAAGAACCGGTGCGCGTTGTCCGCCAGCTGGCTCTGCAGCGTGGCCAGCGGTAGGGCGAGCTGCTCGGCCAGCCGCGCGTGGTGCGCCTGTATGTCCTCCCCCGTGTCGTCCGTCTCGGCCAGCAGTCGGTCCAGCGGTATGTGGTGGGCCAGGGGCGTGAGGCGCGGCGGGAGGGACAGGTAGTAGCCCTCGGCCAGCAGGCTGTCGAGGATGCTCCGCCTCGCCGTGCTGAAGCCGTGCACAGCGCGGCGCCCGCCGAAGCCCGCCCGCCGTATGCATTGCTGCAGCTCGCTCCAGGCGCGCACGCAGTGGAGGACGGCGGGCCTCCCCAGCCGGTCGGCTATCTGCAGCTGCCGCGCGAGCAGCTCCTCCTGTCGTGCCAAGTCCGGCCGTAGCCTATCCAGCCCCACCTCCCCCAGGCCGAGGCAGGTCGGCTGGCTGAGGGCTTCGGCGAGCCGCTCGTCGATGAGCCTCTCGGCCCCCGCCATGTGGCTCTCCCAGGGGTGTAGGCCCACGGTGTGGTGGGCCCCCGGGGGGATGCGCTCCAGCTCGGTCAGCGAGAAGGAGTACACGGCCCGGGGCGAGGGGGCGCCCCCCCGGTAGTGGGCGTGGAAGTCCAGGACGTGGGGGTGCGTCGCGCCCATGCCTAGCGCTCGAGGTAGGTGTAGCCGTAGAGGCCCGAGCGGTAGTTGGAGAGGAACTCCTTGCCCTCGGCCATGGTGATGAGGCCCGCCTTCACCGAGCTCATCACCCAGGTCTCCACGGCCCGCACGAGGTTCTTCGCGTTGTACTGCACGTAGTCGAGCACCTCCTCCACGGTCTCCCCGTCGATGACCTGGCCGATGCGGTAGCCCCCCTCCTCGATGGTGATGTGCACTGCGTTCGTGTCGCCGAAGAGGTTGTGCAGGTCGCCCAGTATCTCCTGGTAGGCCCCCACCAGGAACACGCCGATGTAGTAGGGCTCGCCCTTCCTCAGGGCGTGCACCGGCAGGGAGTAGGCCCGGTTGGAGGTGGAGATGAAGTTCTCGATCTTGCCGTCCGAGTCGCAGGTGATGTCCTGTATGGTGGCCTCCATCTCGGGCTTCTCGTCGAGGCGGTGGATGGGCATGATGGGGAATATCTGGTCGATGGCCCAGGAGTCGGGCAGCGACTGGAAGAGCGAGAAGTTGCAGAAGTACTTATCGGCCAGCATCTTGGGTAGCCCCTGCAGCTCGTCGGGGATGTGCTTGAGGGTCTCCGATATCTGGCGGACCCTCCGGGCGATGCCCCAGAAGAGCTTCTCGACCTGGGCGCGGGTCCGCAGGTCGATGTGCCCGCGGGGGAACAGGCCCAGCACCTCTTCGCGCACCTGGAGGGCGTCGTGCCAGGTCTCCAGCAGGTTCGGCACGTTGATCTCGCGGTAGAGCTTGTACATCTCCAGCACCAGCTCGTGCGCCTCGTCGGGGAGCTCCTCATCCGGCCCCCAGGCCGGCAGGGTGGCCCGCTCCACCACCTCGAACACCAGCACGGAGTGGTGCGCGGTGATGGCCCGGCCCGACTCGGTCACCACGTTCGGGTGCGGCAGGTCGTGCTTGTCGGCCGCGTAGACGATGGCGCTAATCGCGTCGTTGACGTACTCCTGCATGGAGTAGTTCACCGAGCTGCTGCTGTTGGCCGACCGTGTGCCGTCGTAGTCCACGCCCAGCCCTCCGCCGATGTCCACGAACTCCACCTGGCAGCCCAGGCAGTAGAGCTGCACGTAGAACTGCGCGGCCTCCTCGAGCGCGAGCTTGATGCGCCGTATCTTGGTGACCTGCGAGCCGATGTGGAAGTGCAGCAGCTTCACGCAGTCCAGCAGCCCCTCGCAGCGCAGGAACTCCACGGCCTCTAGCAGCTCCGCGGAGGTGAGGCCGAACTTCGACTGGTCGCCCCCCGAGTCCTCCCACTTGCCGCTGCCCGCGCTGGCCAGCTTCACCCGTATGCCGATGTTGGGGCGCACGTTCAGCTTGCGCGCCACCCGCGTGACGATGCGCAGCTCGTTGGGCTTCTCCACCACGATGTAGATGCGCCGCCCCATCTTCAGGGCCAGCAGGGCCAGCTCGATGTAGTCCTCGTCCTTGTAGCCGTTGCACACCACGAGCGAGTCCTGCGCCTTGGTGAGCGCGATGACCGCGTGCAGCTCCGACTTCGAGCCCGCCTCCAGGCCGATGTTGAACTTCGAGCCGTAGCTCACGATCTCCTCCACCACCGGCCGCATCTGGTTCACCTTGATGGGGTAGATCACGAAGTTCTGCCCCTTGTAGTTGTACTCCCCGGCCGCCCGCTTGAAGCAGCGGGCCATGCCCTCTATCCGCGCGTCCAGGATCTGCGGGAAGCGCAGCAGCACCGGCGCGCTCACGTCGCGGAGCGAGAGCTCGTCGACGATGTCCTTGAGGTCCACGCCCGGGCCCTGGGCCTTGGGGCTGACCTGGATATGGCCCTGCTCGTTGATGGAGAAGAAGTCCTTCCCCCACCCGTTGATGTTGTACAGCTCGGCGGAGTCCTCCACCTGCCACTTCCTCATTGCTCCCATGCGCGCTTGCTCCTGTCGGTCTTTCGTTAGTCACACTTAAGCCTAATCGGCTGGCAAAGGTATAAAGAAATATCACCCGTGCGACCCCGTGGCCGGGCGCGGAGGGCGGCGTGTGCGGGCCCGTAGAAAATATCGGTTCTACCACTATTTTACTACATTCGCGCCGTACTCGTCCAACTAGGCGATGTGCGTACCGGGGCTCCAGCCCCCCCTTACTGGCCTGCCAATCAAGGGGTTTGGGACCACCACGGTGCGCGGATTCCCTCGCGGCACGGGTCCCATGGTCCGGCTTGCCCGCGGCGGCACACGCGGTGGCGCCGCGCAGGCAGAGCCAAACACAACCAATAGCCATAAATCTATGAGCGGAATACAGGAAAGCAAGATACGCGAGCTGGTAGAGAAGCGCGCCGAGGCCCGCCTGGGCGGGGGGGAGAAGAAGATCGCCTCCCAGCACGAGAAGGGGAAGTACACCGCCCGCGAGCGTATACAGATGCTGGTGGATGAGGGGAGCTTCGAGGAGTTCGACGCCTTCGTGACGCATCGCTGCGAGGACTTCGGGATGGAGAAGTCCCGCATACTCGGCGACGGGGTGGTGACCGGCCACGGCACCATCGACGGGCGGGTGGTCTACGTCTTCTCGCAGGACTTCACCATCTACGGCGGCTCCCTCTCCCTGACCTGCGCGGAGAAGATCTGCAAGATCATGGACATGGCCATGAAGAACGGCGCGCCCGTCATCGGCATCATGGACAGCGGGGGGGCGCGCATCCAGGAGGGGGTCAAGAGCCTGATGGGCTACTCCATGATATTCCAGAAGAACATCGAGGCCTCGGGCGTGGTGCCCCAGATCTCCATGATGATGGGCCCCTCGGCCGGGGGCGCGGTGTACTCCCCAGCCCTGACGGACTTCATCCTGATGAATGACCAGACCTCCAACATGTTCGTCACCGGCCCGAAGGTGGTCAAGACCGTCACCGGCGAGCAGATCACCGCCGAGAGCCTCGGGGGGGCCCGCATGCACGCCTCCAAGTCGGGCGTGGCGGCCTTCATGTCGCAGAACGAGGAGGAGGCCTTCGCGATGATACGCAAGCTCTTCCAGTTCATCCCCCAGAACAACCTGGAGGAGCCGCCGCGCATCGCCCCGAGCGACTCGATTGACCGCCTGGAGGAGTCGCTCAACACCATCATCCCCGAGGATGCCAACAAGCCCTACAACGTGATGGACGTGATTGAGGCCATCGTGGACAACGGCGACTTCTTCGAGGTGCACGCGGCCTACGCGAAGAACATCGTGGTGGGCTTCGCGCGCATGGACGGGATGCCGGTGGGCATCGTGGCCAACCAGCCCAAGGTCATGGCCGGGGTGCTGGACATCAACGCCTCCCGCAAGGGGGCGCGCTTTGTCCGCTTCTGCGATGCCTTCAACATCCCGCTCATCACCCTGGAGGACGTGCCGGGCTTCCTGCCGGGCTCGGGCCAGGAGAGCAACGGCATCATCATGCACGGGGCCAAGCTGCTGTTCGCCTACGGGGAGGCCACCGTGCCGAAGATCACGGTGATACTCCGCAAGGCCTACGGGGGGGCCTACATCGTGATGAGCTCCAAGGGCCTGAAGTCCGACATCAACTACGCGTGGCCCTCGGCCGAGATCGCCGTCATGGGGCCGAGCGGGGCCATCGAGATCCTCTACGGCCGGGAGCTCAAGGAGCTCAAGGACGAGCCGGAGAAGTACCAGCAGTTCGTGGCGGAGAAGGAGGCGGAGTACAAGGAGAAGTTCGCCAACCCCTACGTGGCGGCCAGCCTGGGCTACCTGGACGACGTGATCGAGCCGCGCAACACGCGCTTCCGCATCATCCGCGCGCTGAACATGCTGCAGTCCAAGAAGGACATGCTGCCCCCCAAGAAGCACTCTAACCTCCCCCTATAGCCATGCCAGACACGCTGCTCAACGCGGCGGCCGCGCAGTCGCAGCCGCTGCTGAACGACCCGGCCCGGGCGCTCCGCCGGGCCCAGCAGGCCGAGGAGTTCATGGAGAACGACCCCTCCGGCTTCGGCCTCACCCTGGTGGCCATGGGCGTGGTCCTGCTGGCCCTGCTCTGCCTCTACTTCATATTCCACTTCATCGGCCGGCTCTCGGTGCGCCACATGGCCGCGGGCAAGAAGGACCGCCTGGAGACCAGCCCCTTCCGGCGGGGCGACTACGACGGGTCGGTGGCCGTGGCCATCGCCCTGGCCCTGCACCAGTACGCCGAGGAGGCGCGCGACGAGGAGGAGGGCTACGTCACCATACAGGAGGTCTCGCGGCGCTACTCCCCCTGGAGCGCGAAGTCCTTCGGCGTGATGAACAACCAGCGCGCCCGGCGCTAGAGTACAACACCAAGACCAGAAGCACAGTGAAAGTATACAAGTACAAGATAAACGGACAGACCTACGAGGTAGTAATCAAGGATATAACCGACGGCGAGGTCGACGTGGAGGTCAACGGCCTGAGCTACCACGTGGAGAACGTGGACGCGCCCAAGCACAGCAGCAAGCCGCCGCAGGTGTCGCGCCCCAAGGTGGCTACGCCCCCGGTGCATCAGGCCGCTGCGCCCGCCCCGCCCCGCAGCGCCAAGCCCTCGGGCGAGGGGACCATCACCTCCCCCCTGCCGGGCGTGGTGCTGGACATGAAGGTCAAGGAGGGCGACACCGTCAAGGCCGGGCAGCCCCTCCTGGTGCTGGAGGCCATGAAGATGGAGAACAGCATAGAGGCCGAGACTGACGGGCAGGTCATCAAGGTCTACGTCAAGACCGGTGATTCGGTAATGGAGGGCGATGCCCTGGTGACAATAGGAGGCTAGGGCATGACGGTACTTCTCAAGGCGAGGCTCTTCGAATTCATGGCCGAGCACATCAGCACCTTCGCTGGCCTCACCGGCCTGGCGCACATGACCTGGGCCCACGCCCTGATGATCGTGGTGGCCTGCGTGTTCCTCTACCTCGGCATACGGAAGGAGTTCGAGCCGCTCCTGCTGGTGCCCATCGGCTTCGGCATGATCCTGGGCAACATCCCCTTCGCGGAGGGCTACCAGATCGGCATCTACGAGCAGGGCTCCGTGCTGAGCTACCTCTACTTCGGCGTGGTCAAGGGCTTCTACCCCCCGCTCATCTTCCTGGGCATCGGGGCGATGACCGACTTCTCGAACCTGATAGCCAACCCCAAGCTCATGCTCATCGGGGCGGCCGCCCAGTTCGGCATCTTCGGGGCCTACATGCTGGCCCTGTCCACCGGCCTGTTCAGCTTCGCGGAGGCGGGCGCCATCGGCATCATCGGCGGGGCGGACGGCCCCACGGCCATCTTCCTCTCCTCCATGCTCGCCCCCGAGCTCATGGGGGCCATCGCCATATCGGCCTACTCGTACATGGCCCTGGTGCCGGTCATTCAGCCCCCCATCATGCGCCTGCTCACCACCCAGAAGGAGCGCACCATCCGCATGAAGGCCCCCCGCCAGGTGAGCAAGATGGAGCGGGTGCTCTTCCCCGTCCTGGGCGCCCTGATGACCCTCCTGCTGGTGCCCTCGGGCCTGCCCCTGCTGGGCATGCTCTTCTTCGGCAACCTCCTCAAGGAGAGCGGCGTGACCAAGCGCCTGGCCGACACGGCCCGCGGCCCCCTCATCGACATCGTCACCATACTCCTGGGCCTGACAGTGGGCGCATCCACCCAGGCCGTACGCATGGTGGCCGACCCCGTCACCGGCGAGCTCATCAACAAGGGCTTCCTCTCCGGGCGCTCCATCATGATATTCGCCATCGGGGCCTTCTCCTTCGTCATCGCCACCACCTCGGGCATACTCTTCGTCAAGCTGATGAACCTCTTCCTCCGGAAGGAGAACAAGATCAACCCGCTCATCGGCAACGCCGGGGTCTCGGCCGTGCCCGACAGCGCGCGCATCTCGCAGACCGTGGGCCTGGAGTACGACAAGTCCAACCACCTGCTCATGCACGCCATGGGCCCGAATGTGGCCGGGGTCATCGGCAGCGCCATCGCGGCCGGCATTATGCTCTCCTTCTTCTCCTAGGGGGGCGGCCACGGAAAGACCAAGGGCGCAGATTGGCCAATCTGCGCCCTTTTGCCGTCCGCGGGGCGCGGAGGCCTCCCGCCGCCCCATGGCCGGTTCCGGAGAAAATGCTACATTTGCCATCGGGCATTCCCGTCAGTAATACACGCAAGACATATGGACACAATCAACAGCTACATCGAGGCCCACAAGGACCGCTTCCTCGAGGAGCTCTTCGGTCTCATCCGCATCCCCTCCATCAGCTCGGAGTCGGAGCATAAGCCGGACATGGTGCGTTGCGCCGAGTACTGGCGCGACGCCATCCTCGCGGCCGGGGCCGACAGGGCCATGCTCTGCGAGACGGTGGGCCCGCCGGTGGTCTTCGGCGAGAAGATTGTCGACTCCGCCCTGCCCACGGTGCTGGTCTACGGCCACTACGATGTCATGCCCGTGGACCCCATCGAGGAGTGGCGCACCGAGCCCTTCGAGCCCGTGGTCAAGGACGGCATCATCTGGGCGCGCGGCGCGGACGACGACAAGGGCCAGGCCTTCATGCACGCTAAGGCCTTCGAGCTGATGGTGCGGACCGGCACGCTGCCCTGCAACGTCAAGTTCATGATAGAGGGCGAGGAGGAGATCGGGTCCAACGCCCTGAACCTCTGGCTCGACGAGCCGCAGAACCGCGACCTGGTGAAGGCCGACGTCATCCTGGTGTCCGACACGAGCATGATCGCGGCCGACACGCCCTCGGTCACCGTGGGCCTCCGGGGGCTGACCTACGTTGAGGTGGAGGTCACCGGCCCCAAGCAGGACCTCCACTCCGGCCTCTACGGCGGGGCGGTGGCCAACCCCGCCAACGTGCTCTGCGGCATGATCGCCAGGCTCATCGACGAGAACGGCCATGTGACCATCCCCGGCTTCTACGACGACGTGCTGGAGGTCAGCGCGGAGGAGCGCGCCGAGATGGCCCGCGCGCCCTTCTGCGAGGCGGGCTACAGGGAGTCATTGGACGTGGACGAGCTGCAGGGCGAGGCGGGCTTCTCCACCATCGAGCGCACGGGCATACGCCCCACCTGCGACGTGAACGGCATCTGGAGCGGGTACACCGGCGAGGGGGCCAAGACCATCATCCCCTCGAAGGCTTCGGCCAAGATCAGCATGCGCCTGGTGCCCAACCAGGACTACGTGAAGATTGGTGAGCAGTTCGAGGCCTACTTCCGGAGCATCGCGCCCAAGTCCGTCAAGGTGAAGGTGGACATCCTGCACGGCGGTATTCCCTATGTTTCCCCGACCGACACCGTCGCCTACCGCGCCGTGCGGCGTGCCATCGAGGAGAGCATGGGCACGGCCCCCATCCCGACCCGCAGCGGGGGGAGCATCCCCATCATCAGCATGTTCGAGCAGAAGCTCGGCCTCAAGTCCATCCTCATGGGCTTCGGCCTCGAGAGCGATGCCATCCACAGCCCCAATGAGAACTACCCCCTCGAGCAGTTCTTCCGGGGCATACGGACCATCCCGCTCTTCTACCGCTACTACGCGGAGGGGATGAGGGGGGAGTAGGCCCAGCTAGGGGCCGGTTTCAATGAGGGGCAACGCATTGATGACCTATGGGTTATGCGTTGCCCCTCCGTTTGGTTCGTGGCGTATCCTTGCCCCTTTTCCCTTCCTCCACCTATCCCTCCGCGATGATCTCCAGCAGCGTCAGCACCATTCGGCACGACATTTCGAAGGAGGGAATCGGTAGGAATTCGCAGTTCGAGTGGAAGTTGTGCGCCCCCGTGAAGAAGTTGGGCGTGGGGATGCCCCGCGTGGAGATGTAGGAGCCGTCGGTGCCCCCGCGCATGGCCATCGTCTTGGGCGTAATCCCGAGCCGGCGCATGGCCTCGTAGATGTAGTCCACGCAGAAGTGGCTTTCCTCGTCTATCGCATCGCGGATATTCCCGTACACGTCCGCCATCTCGAGCGTAATCTTCGCCCTGGGGTAGCGCTTCTGCAGCAGCTCCACAGCCTGGGCGATGAATGCCTTCTTCGCCTCGTAGCCCGCTCGGCTATGGTCGCGGATGTTTAGGCTCACGGTCGCCGTGCTCTGGTTCGAGTTGATGCTGTCTATCCAGATGTACCCATCCGTCCCGTCAGTGTTCTCGGGTGTCTCCAGGCGGTTGAAGTAGTTCGCGAAGTCCGCGGCCACCAGCGTGGGGTTCACCATTACCCCCTTGGCCGACATGGGGTGCGCGCTCACGCCCTGGATGTGCACCCTGGCCGAGCCGGCGTTGAAGGTCTCATATACCACCTCGCCCAGCTCGCAGCAGTCGAGGGTGTAGGCGAATTTCACCGGGAGGCGCGAGAAGTCGATGTGCTTGGCGCCCACTAGCCCCACCTCCTCATCGGGGACGAAGACCAGGTAGATGTCCCCGTGCGCAAGGTGCTCATCCTCCTGCACCAGGCGGGCGGCCGTCATGATGGAGGCTATGGCCGCCTTGTCGTCTGCCCCCAGGACGCTATGCCCGTTGCCCACCAGGATGTCCTGCCCCACGTAGCGCGCGATCTCGGGGTGCTCGGCCTCGCGGATGAATATGCCATCCTCCTCGTTGAGGCAGATGTCCCCGCCACCGTGGTGCACTATCCGCGGCTCTATGCTCGGGCTGAGGTTCACGTCCACCGTGTCGAGGTGCGCCACGAAGGCTACCGGCGGGAGGGGGCGCTCGCTGTTGCCGGGCAGATGCCCTATCAGCACCCCGTACTCGCTCAGCGAGATGTCCGCTGCGCCCATCTCCTCCAGCTCTCCGCGGAGGAGCCGAGCCAGCTCCAGCTGCCCCTCCGAGGAGGGAACTTGCCGCGAGCCGAACACGCTCTGCGAGGGGATGGCCGCATAGCGGCGGAAGCGCTCCACCAGCTCTTCGCGCAGCCGTGCGCTGTCTACATCCTGTATTCTCATTGCCTTCTCCAATTTGCGGTGCTAGAAGCCCTGCAGCGTGTAGGTTGCCTGTATACCCAGCGGCACATCCAGGAACCACATGGCGTAGAGCACCGCTGTTAGCGCGATCAGTAGCCCTATCGTGTAGGGGAGCATCATGGAGCTCAGGGTTCCTATCCCGCTCTCCTTGACGTACTTCTGGCAGTAGGTGATGATCAGGGGGTAGAAGGCGAACATGGGCGTTACCACGTTCACGGCGGAATCTGACACCCGGAAGGCGGCCTGCGTGAGCTCTGGAGCTATCCCCACGCCCATGAGCATCGGCACGAAGATGGGGGCGAGTATGGCCCACTTGGCCGAGGCCGAGGTGATCAGCAGGTTTAGCAGCCCGACGAAGAGTATGCAGCCGCCGATGGTGAGCTGCGGGGGCATGGCCAGGCTCTTGAGGAACTCCGCGCCCGAAACGGCGATGAGCGCCCCGAGCTGCGAGGCGTTGAAGGCGTAGAGGAACTGCGCTGCGAAGAAGTAGAAGACGATCAGGGAGATTAGCGTCCGGGTGATGTCCTCCATCGACTTGGTGAAGTCCTTCGGCGACCTGAAGTTGCCCGAGGCTACGCCGTATGCCAGGCCTACCGCCCCGGCGAAGATGAAGATCAGGGTCACGATGGAGCGCATGATGGGGGCCTGGAAGCTGTGCAGCGTGCCGTCGGGCGCGCGCAGGGGGCTGTCGGCCGGCATGACCAGCAATGCGAGGCCTACGCCCATGATGACGAGGATGGAGGTGGCGATGTAGAAGGCCGTATTCTCCCGCTTGGTGATGGGCGTGCTGCTGTCCTCTATGTCCAGCGCTTCGTTCATGGGGTACATTTTCCAGAGCCAGGGCTCCACGATGCGGTCGGTGATGTACCAGCAGGCCGGGATGACAAGGAACGTCGCCCAGAACATGAAGTAGTAGTTGCACAGGACGTTCACCATGTAGTCGGGTCGCACTATCTGCGCGGCGGCCTGGGTGAAGCCCTGTATGATCGGGTCGATGGCCGAGGGGGTGTAGTTGGCCGCGAAGGCGCCTGCGATGCCCGCGAAGGATGCCGCGACCCCGGCCAGGGGGTGGCGACCCGAGGCGTAGAACATGTAGGCCGCGATGGGGATGATGATGACGTACCCGCTGTCCGGGCCGATGTGGCTGAGCATCCCCACGAGGATGACCATGGGGCTGATGAGCCGCTTCGGGGTGATCAGCAGCATCTTGCGTAGCGCCACGTTGAGGTAGCCTGAGCCCTCTGCGATCCCGATGCCCAGCGTCGCCACGATGACCATCGCCAGCGGGGGGAAGCCCGCGTAGTTGCTCACCATCTTGCTCATCAGATCCACCAGCGACGCGCCGCTCAGCATGTTGATGATCTCCACCTGCTTCCCCGTGGCGGGGTTGATGTAGCCGAAGCTCATTGTCGACATCACGGCGGAAATGGCGCACACCAGCACGAAGGCCCCGATGAAAAGGATGGTGATGTCGGGCACCCTATTCCCGATGCGCTCAATGGCGGCCAGAAGCCCTGTGGCCCGATTGCTCTTTTCCGTTGCCATACTCTCTTTGGTGCTATTCAGGTATCGCTAAACTATATTCTGCTCCTCTGATGTGTGATTCGCAATGCAAAAGTAGGGAATTCCATTTTACCCACTTCACAGCCTCCCCCCACCTCCCCCCACTCGTAGTACCCCTCTTCGCGCCGCACATGCTCCAGCAGCCGCTCGCACAGCGGGTCGCTCGACAGCAGGTCGGGGTTGCCCACGATGACCATCTGCTCGCGGGCCCGGGTCAGCGCCACGTTCAGCTTGCGGTCGATGGTGGCGCCGGTCTCCCGGTCGCGTATCCGGCTCTCGAAGAGGAATTCCAGCTGGTAGGGCTGCTGCACGGTGAAGCCGTAGACCATCACGTCGCGCTGGCTCCCCTGGTAGCGCTCCACGGTGTCGATGGTGATGCCCATGAGCTCGGGGAGCCCCAGCCTCTCCAGCTCGCGGCGCACCGTGGCGATCTGGTGGCGGTAGGGCACTATCACCCCCAGGGTTTCGTCCGGGACGAAGGGGCGCTCGGCCTCCTGGTACAGGCGGTGTACCACCCCGGCGATGCGGGCTATGGCCGCCCCCTCGGCCGGGTTCACCTTGTCGCTCGGCATCCGCTGCGTGTTGCGCATGGCGAAGAAGAGCACGCGGCGACGGGCCAGCAGGCTCGCCAGCGGGTCATCGCCCTCGTACCGATATCGCAGCGCCTCCTGCTGGTGGGCGAGGGGGATGGCCTCCAGCTGGCCGTTGTAGAAGCAGCGGCTCGGGAAGGCGGCCACCTCTGGGTGCATCCGTCCCTGCTGCGTGAAGCGGTGTACCAGGGGGGAGCCGGGGGGCTCCTGGCGTAGCAGCCGCTCGAAGATGGATACCCGGAAGTCTATCGTTCCCTCCGCCGCGTTGGGCTCGTCGCTCAGGCACGCTAGCGCGGGCGAGCTGAGCCGGGAGGTCTGGCCCGTCTGCCCCACCACGGCGGGCAGCTGCTTCTCGTCGCCGATGAGGACGAAGCGGGCGATGCTGCAGCCTCCCGACCCGTTTTTGGCCGAGAGGAGGGGGAGGAGCGTGGGCTCGAGGATCTGCGAGGCCTCGTCCACTATCGCCAGGGTGAAGCTGTGCAGCTTGAAGAGCTCCAGCTTGCCGCAGAGGCTGGTGACCGTGGAGGTGTAGATGCGTATGCCCCCGAAGAGCTCCAGTATCTCTTGCCGGTTGCGGCAGGCGGCCGTGAGCTCCTGCATCAGGAAGGGGCGGTAGGGTGGGGCGGTGCTCAGGTGTCGCCCCAGCCGCATGTAGGCGAATGGCTTGTCGCCGTGCTGGGCCTTCAGCCCCTCGAGCTGGGCGCATATCTCGTCCACGGCGCGGTTGGTGTAGGCCAGCAGCAGCACGCGGGCAGTCGGGTCGGTGAGCTCCTCCCGGAGGATGCTCACCAGGCCCTTGGAGGTCTTGCCCGTCCCCGGTGGGCCTATCAGCAGGAAGTAGTCCTGGGCCTGGACGAACTTCCGAATCAGCCCGTTGAAGCCGGGGTAGTCGCCCTTCGGCTGGCGTTGCGCATCGCGCCCGGGGGGTCGCTGGCGTAGCAGCAGCTCGCGCCGTTCCTTCGGGGCTTCCAGGAAGCTGCATATCCCCCGGTACTGCGCGGCGAAGCCGGCCTCCAGCATGTCGTGCTCTATGGCCCAGAGGCGCTCCCCCTCGAAGAGGCGCCGGTTTCGCTGGCGGGCGTTGAGCCTCACGGTGATGCTGCGGGCCGCGAACTCCAGCACCGCGCCCTTGTGCACCATGCCGCGCCGCGGGTCGGGCTCGTCGGTGGGGGCGTAGGCGTAGAGGATGACCGGGTCGCCCAGGCGGAAGTTGGGCAGGGCGGTGCTGTCCTGGTGGGGGATGCGCAGCGTGATGTCGTGTATCCCCTCGCGGCTCTCCCCCCGCTCGCCGTGGGCCAGCCGCTCTATCTCCAGCCCGTCGAGTAGGTTGCCCTGCTCGCGCTTCTCCGCGTTGCTGCTATTCCACACCCCGGCGTGGCCCGAGCCCTCGCGCTTCGGGCTGCCCACCTTGGCCAGCAGCTGCTCCTGGGCGACGAAGGTGATGGCGTGCCCGGCATAGGCCTGCTCGGCCGGGGTGGCCTGCTGCACGGCCTTGAGCACCTGCAGCACCTTCGGGAGGATGAAGTCGTCCCAGAGCCGCCCGCACGCCCGCTGGTGTAGCCGCTCGGGCGTGAGCTCGCACAGCATGTCCAGCCCCTCGCCCCGGGCCAGCGCGTACTCCTGCCGGACGATGCGGTTGCGCATCTCGAAGGCCTCCTGGAGTAGGACCGTGGCCGGGCTTTCGCGGAGTAGCCCCTTGGGGTAGCGGGAGTAGAGGAGGTAGCTCGCGATGTCCTCGTTGCGCAGCCGGAGGTCCGTGAGGCCGTAGCGCAGCACCGCCATGTAGAGCAGCATCTGCACGTAGTGCGACTCGTAGGGCCGGCCCTGCCCGTCCTTGGCGCGGAAGCTGTCCCACCGGCCGGATTTCTGCTCCATCAGCACCCGCATGTCCTCCTGGATGAGGTCCATACGCCCCTGAAGGCCAAGCTGCTCGCAGATGAAGGAGGGTTCCAGGACCACCCGCTCCAGGTCGATTACCCCGGCCTCCCGCGCATCCCCGTCCCGCCGGAATATCTCCCTGAGGTGCGCCAGCTGCCGCTGCGCGTCGTGGTGGAACTGCTCGTTGGTCGCCCCCTCGCGTAGCGCTTCGCAGGTGCTTATCCCCAGCGGGTTCTCGCGGAAGAAGTCGCGCACCACCTCGACGTACTGGGGGGCCCCGTCCCCGGCGTAGATTACCCGGTCCAGCAGCATGCCCGAGAGGTTACCCAGCAGGATGGGGGCGCTGGTCTCCTGGGGCGTGAAGCGGTCGATGAGCAGGTTCAGCTCGGATGTGCCGTAGCTCTGGAACACCTTCGCGACCACGGAGATGTTGACCAGGTAGTCCGGCTCTAGGATTATCTGCTCGGGTAGCACCATCCCCACCTCGAGGCGGGGGCGCACCAGGTTGAGCTGGGCGAAGGGCCAGAGCAGGCCGGGGAGGTAGCCGTAGTCCAGCTCCCAGGTCTCGCCGAGCTTGAACCGTAGGGGGATGGTCAGCTCCCCCCCCTCCGCGTCTTCGGCCACCACGCCACGCGCCGACCACGAGCGCACCGTCACCCGGATGTAGTCCCGCTCCGCCCATTTGCGTTGCTCCGTGGGGTAGTCCCCCATGGGGAGCCGGTCGAGCAGCGCCGGGGGCACCGGCACGTCCTCGCAGCGGTGGATGAATTCCGCCACCGCCCGGATGTCGTAGCCCAGGCCCTCCTCCGAGAGCTTCGCCTCGTCCACCGGGGCGTGTATCCTCGCCCCCACGTTCCGGATACGCCGGTGTAGCCCCCGACTCTTCGCCTCCAGCCCATGCGCTTGGCATAGGTAGGCCAGGCGGGCCGCATCGCTGGCGAAGGTCTGCCGTAGCCCGGCGGTGAGCGCGGCCAGGATGCCACGGAGCACCCCGTAGATTGCCATGTGCCTCTCCGCCAGATTCCCCGCTGGCTCAGTGGCGCGCTGCAGGCCGCTGTACCACCCGGTGGCCCTGGCGCAACGCACCTCCCCCTCCGTCGGCTCCGGGATGTATACCCCCTCTGTATGTGCTTGCTCCCGTCCCCTGTCGTGATGCGTGTTCGTCGCCATGCGTTTGATTTCGTGCGGTTTAACCTGGCCCAGTCCGAGGGCGCGTGGCCTGCTCGGGCCTTGCGCTCCGTCCCCTCGACCCAGTATCCGTGGCCAGCTCAGGCAAAGGTAGGAAAATATCCCTGCCCACCGTGGCCAATCGAACGTTTTGCTACCTTTGCAACTAGCGGGGCGCATCGCGCCAGAGGCCCCGACTTATACACCTATTATACAGGACACCTATGGACAGAACAGCGCTTGAGACCCTCTACCGTGAGCGTGGCCTCGCCCGCATCTGGGATATCCTATCGCCCCACGCCAAGAACGCCATCCGTATAGCACCCCGCCCGGCCGACGAGGCGAGCCTCCCGCTCGGCGGGTCCAAAATCGGGGGCTGCCCCGACCTACCCCCCGACGTGGAGTGGTTCACCTACGGCGGCCGCCCCATGTCCTTCCTCGCCCAGATTAACCTCCGCGAGGTGCACCCCTACGACAGCGAGGGGCGGCTCCCGGCCACGGGCATCCTCTACTTCTTCTACGACTCGGAGCAGGAGGTGTGGGGCTTCGACCCCAGCGATGCCGACGGCTCGAGGGTCTACTTCCACGACGGCGACCCCGCCCAGCTGCGCCGTCGCCCCCTGCCCGAGAGCCTCTGCCACGACGAGGATGGCGCGCCGCTCATCGCCCCCTGCGCCCTCAGCCTCAGCGCCGAGTGCACGCTCCCCAGCCTCTGGAGCAGCCTCGCGGGGGACATCGACTACAGCGAGGAGGAGTTCGAGGCCTACTTCGCCCTCATGGAGGAGCTCGGCGAGGAGCAGTTCAAGCTGCTCGGCCACTCCGACAACGTGCAGGGGGGCATGGAGCTGGAGTGCGAGCTGGTGACCAACGGGATTTCCTGCGGCACTCCGGAGGCCTACAACCATCCCCGCTTCCACGAGCTGGAGCCGAATGCGGGCCGGTGGCACCTCCTCTTCCAGATGGACAGCTCGGACACCGTCGGCACCATGTGGGGCGACATGGGCCGCATCTACTACTGGATACGCGAGGAGCATCTGCAGGCCCGCCGCTTCGGGGAGAGCTGGGCCATCCTGCAGTGCTACTAGCCGGGGGCAAGCGCCGGGAGCACCCTTAATAGTTCTGCAAATGGATTCCCATTGTTGCGCTTCTTTCCATCCATCCGCCCCAACCGAAATTTCATGCTCGGGAAGATTTGGCAATGGGTGTCCTTCTGCCACCCCAATCCGTTTTTTGCCCCGGGCTTCCTGGCCAGCCCGAGCGGCGTATCGGCGATGCAAGGGCCAGCTCCATACGATGAAACGCCTGGAGATGTTTCCGGTGGCTCGGCGAATCCACGCCGTTTGGCACCGTTTTGAGGGCCTTTTATCAAGTCGACATGTCTAAATTGGTGCTTAGTTGCTATTTAGAACAAACCGCTACATGCTAGGCATACAGCTACTTTGTCTCGTTCTAGCCGACGTGTTTGTAATTGGTCTATTTGGCTGGGAGTTGATTTTTTACGCCCTTGTTTGTAGGTTTGCATCCCGGGATGGGTAGGGGGGTAATGTCAGCAGTGTTCAACCTACAAATACACCAAAGATGAGAAAATTCTCTTTATTTCTAATCATGCTCCTGTGCGTGCCGCTATGGCTTTCCGCCGGCGAGGTGCGCATGGGTGGCCATCGCTTCGTGCCCGAGCCCAATGTCGGCGTGCGAACCCGTGGCGCGAAGGTAGCCCTTCCGGCGGCCGTTCGCGGGCGGCACAACGTGCTGATCCAGCTGCGGGAGCTGCCGACCCCGGCCGATCGTGCAGCCCTGGCGGCGCGCGGCGTGGAGCTGGACCGCTACATCAACGGCAATGCGTACTTCGCGCTGGTGAAGGAGGGGGTGAAGCCCGCCTCGCTGCGCGACTTGGGCGTGGTTTCCATGGTGGCGGTCAAGCCCGAGTGGAAGATAGACCGCACGCTCGAGAACGCGCCGAGCTACGTGCGGGATGGGGAGTGGCTGCGTGTCCACCTCCGCCTGGCGGGCAACGTGGCCCGCGGGGAGGCGCAGGCCGCGCTGGCCGCGCTCGAGGCCGCGGAGATGCGCTTCGTGGACTCGGGCAGCGGGGTATGGCTGCGCGTCCGGGAGAGCCGCCTGCGCGAGGTGGCCTCCCTGCCGTGGGTGATCTCCGTGATGCCGGCCCCCAAGCCGAACATCCTCTACAACCGGAACGGTAGCCGCCTCACCCGTGCCGCCGCGCTGCGCACCCCCGCCTCGCTGCAGGGCCGTGGCCTCTCGGGCAGGGGCGTACGTGTGGGTATCTGGGACGGGAACGCGGTGAACCACCCCGACTTCGCCGGGCGCGTGATGCAGCAGGAGTACGAGATGTCCGATGAGGGCGCCTCGAAGCACGGGACCCACGTCACGGGCTCGGTGCTCGGGGGCGGGGTGCTGGACCCCGACGCCATGGGCATGGCCCCCTCGGCGACGGCCTACTCCTGGAACTTCAACGTGCAGAGCAATGGCCTTGAGCCCTGGGATGAGATGCGGACGACGCACGAGAAGTTCGGCATCACCCTCACGCAGAACTCCTACGGTCCGCAGCTCTTCTGCGGGCACGTCGACATGATCACCTACACGGCCAGCGATGCGTTCATGGACGCGCTCGCCTACGAGAAGCCCTACATGACGCACGTGTTCGCCGCGGGTAACGCCGGGGATATCTGCGCCAACGAGCTGACGGCCAAGCACGGTGCCCCGCAGTACGGCTCTTCGACCTCCTTCGGCAAGAACATGCTGTACGTGGGCGCGACCAACGACCAGGGCGAGCTGGTGCCCTTCAGCTCCTGCGGCCCGCTCGACGACGGGCGCATCTTCCCCACCATTTGCACCAAGGGCTCGAACAACTACAGCACCTCGCTGGGCGATGCGTACACGAACATGAGCGGGACCTCGATGGCCTGCCCCACCGCGACGGGCACGCTGGCCCTGCTGACCGAGCGCTACAAGCAGCTCTTCGGTGGCAACCCCCGCTCGGACCTGCTGCGTGGCATCGTGGCCAACTCGGCCGATGACGCGGGCCAGCCGGGCCCGGACTTCAAGTTCGGCTTCGGCCTTCTGAACGCGGAGCAGGCCGCTATGACCATAGAGCGCGAGTGGTTCGCCCTGTCGGACGGCTCGGGCCTGGCTCAGGGGGGCAAGCGCGAGCATAGGGTGCGCGTGCCGGCCGGCGCGAAGCGCGCCCGGGTGATGCTGGTGTGGAACGACCCCGGCCTCGAATCCATCCCGGGCGTGGGCTTCCCCGTGGTGCAGAACGACCTGGACCTGACGGTGAACGGCCAGCGCCCCCTGGTGCTGAACCCCACCCGGGGGCATGTGGGCGACCTGGCCAAGCCCGGGCGCGATGCGATCAATAACATCGAGCAGGTGGTGGTGGAGAACCCCCGCGGCGAGCTCATCGTGAGCGTGGAGGCCACCAAGATCCCCCAGACAGCGCAGAACTACGCGCTGGTCTGGTTCTTCGAGCTGGACGAGCTGCGCATAGCCTCCCCGGCCAACGGCGAGCTCTTCCGCCCGGGCGAGCGCTTCTTCCTGCGCTTCGATGGCCTGGGCTACGAGCATAACTACACGGTGGAGCTCTCCCTCGATGGCGGGACCACCTGGAAGAAGCTCGGCTCGCAGCCCGGTCGCCACCACGACAAGGCCGCCAAGCCGCGCCTGTTCAACCCCCACTACGACCTCCCGCGCACGGCCCCGATGACGGCCAGCGCGCTGGTACGGGTGACAACCCAGGATGGCCGCGTGGCCGTGAGCCCCTCGCCCTTCACCATCGCCCCGCAGGTCAGGGACGTGAGCTTCGAGGGCGAGGTCTGCGGCACCAACCCATGGAAGCTCTCCTGGCGGCCCGACCCCCTCGCGGAGAAGGGCTACGGCGTATTCTACTTCGATGGGGCCAAGGGCGAGTACATGCTGTACAAGGATGTGGCCAAGGATGCCAAGGAGCTCTCCATACCGCTGAGCGACCTCAGCAAGAGCGGCGTTTGGACCGTGGCGGCCAAGGTGAATGACAAGGTGTACGGCAAGCGTGCCCAGGCCGCGCAGACCTTCCTGGTGCCCCCGCTGTCGGTGATGGGGCGCGATGCCTTCCCGATAGTGGAGACCTTCCGCCAGTTCCCCGCGCAGTACTTCCGGCCGCGCTACGGCGAGAACATCCGCCTGACCACCAAGCCAGCCCTGCTGCTGGGCGCGGCCCCGGGCTCCAACATCCTGGGCTTCTCCATCTACCCCAAGGATCGCAACAGCTTCAAGCAGGAGAACTTCGATAAGGACAACCTCTTTGCCAGCCCGAAGAATGATGCCTGCATCGGCCGCCTGCACCAGTGCGAGGTGGACTTCTCGAAGGTGGAGGAGCAGGTGACCATGCGGGTGGTGATGGCCGTGCTGCCAGCGACGGCCGGGTCGCTGCAGGAGCAGGAGGTGAAGCCGCAGTTCCGCGTGGTGGACAAGGACGGCAAGCCCATCGCGGTCGACAACCCCATGGAGTCCGACAAGGATGGTGGCAAGATCATCGTGGGCTCCGGCGCCGACCGCCAGCTCTACTACAAGCTGCCGCTCAAGTACAAGGGGGCCCTCTCCCTGGAGTTCGCGGGCATAACCCCGGGCGATAAGTTCGTGTTCAACCGCGTGGAGTTCTTCGTGGCGCCCAAGGAGCAGGATGTGGCCGTGAGCCTGGTGTCGACCCCGCTGCCCGAGCGCCTGACCAACCGCGAGCTCGTGCTGGTGGACGTGCAGAACAAGACCAAGCACGAGTACGAGCGGCTCTCGGTGCGCGTGAAGCGCGATGGGAAGGACATCGACGGCATCGTCCTCGAGAAGGTGAAGCCCTTCGAGAAGCGGAGCCTGGTGCTCTACTACGACTTCACGACCACCCATGAGAAGGGCCAGAAGTTCGACTTCGAGGTGAGCTGCGAGGTGGTGGGCGACATGGACCCCAGCGATAACGTGGCCCGCGTCGACGTGGTGAACACCGGCGAGGTGCTATGCATGCCGCTGAGCACCGAGCGCATCGGCATGCAGGGGCGGATCCAGAAGACCGACCCCAAGATCACGTTCAAGATGCCGGGCGATGGCAAGCGGATCATCTTCGCCGACCACGGCGGGGTGGTGTCCAACTACACCGCCGGCCAGGTGAGCACCCTGAAGATCCTGCCCTCAGACCCGAAGAAGAAAATCAGGGTGAACTTCACGTCCTTCAAGACCATCAAGTCCAGCGGCGCACTGGCGGTCTTCACGGACGACGTGCCCAAGGACCTCACCATCTCGGACAACCAGCCCAGCCAGCCCCTGCTGGCCGGAGACTACGACCAGGAGGCCAAGGCCGGCAAGTGGCAGTACGTCTCCAACGCGGGCGATGGGGGGGTCACCTTCCTGTTCCAGTCGCGCGACCAGGTGGATGCCGGGTGGGAGGCTGAGATCACGGAGGTGGACCCGGCCGACCCGATGGAGGTGCTCTCCTTCGAGGCCAACCTGAAGGGCAATGCGCCCTTCGCGAAGATCTCGCCCCGGGTGACCATCAAGAACAAGAGCGGCGAGGCTCTGACCCCCCGCGTCATAGCCCATACGGGCCAGGGCATGGAGCCCACGGTGCAGACCCCGAAGCTGGAGGCGTCGAAGGAAACGGTGGTGGAGTTCAAGGATTTCATCTCCCTCCCCCTGTCCACCACGGTGCTGATCCGCTCCTGGCTGGAGTCACCCAGCGACTCGCAGGGGGCGCTACGCCACCCGGACGACCCGAACTTCACGGGCGAGAGCAACAACGAGATCTACGGCGTGGCGGCCTACGACTGCTACGATGTGCCCCGGCCATCGCGGAATACCAAGACTCTCCGCCTGCTGAAGGTGTCCTCGGCGCTGGCCAAAGAGGAAGAGGGCTTCCAGATCCCCAACCCGGAGGAGATCTTCGCCGCCCGGGCGGCACGCTTCCGCCTCTGGGCCAGGGATAGGGCCGTAGCGTACCGCCTGTCCGACACGCTGCACTACTACGATGGGGTGCGTAGCCAGGCCGATAAGGCGCTGCGCGTGAAGGTGAAGAACAACGAGTACTACACCAACGACATATCGCTGGTTGCCTGGGTGGACTGGAATAGGGATACGGTTTTCCAGCCCGAGGAGCGCGTCGCCACGCAGGTTGACGGCAATGAGGTTCGGGATGTGCAGCTGGCCCTGGCGCCCCCGGCGGACGCGGAGGAGGGCGCCTACCGCATACGCATCGCGGTGGGCTCGCTCAAGGAGCTCGAGTCGGCCTCCGTAGCCGGGGGGCTGAAGGTGGGCCAGGTTCGCGACTTCACCCTGCGCTACAGCAAGGGCCTGCCGCCGAGCTCGAACGACCTGCAGCTCCTGTCGGTGGATATGGGCGACTACATCCGCGAGCAGGCGGTGTTCGACCAGCCGGTGAAGCTGACCATCCGCAACGCCGGGCCGCTGAACTACTCGGGCGATGTGCGCATCGAGGCCAAGCTGAACGGCAAGCCCTTCACCTCCATGCTGCAGAACATCGCCGTGGAGCCGGGCAAAACGAAGGAGGTCTTCCTCAACCGCAAGGTCCAGATGCCCGACAAGGACGTGTACCGCGTGGAGGTCTCGATCGAGGAGACCCCCGAGGTGGTGAACGCCAGCAACAATGCCGGCCGGGCCGAGGTGGTGGTGCGCAAGCCGAACACCTCCACCAGCCCCGATGCGGATAACTACGTGATAGCCTTCTCGACGGAGGAGGATGCCAACGGCGCGCGCCTGGGCGAGCCCATCCTCTTCGAGAAGGAGGTAGGCCCGACCTACGGGAGCCACCTGCCGAGCACCTTCGAGATGTGGTTCTACGTCAATGAGTCGCGCAAGAACGTAATCATGACCTCCGACGGCGACGGCCTCAAGCTGATGACGCTCTACAACATGGCGCAGGGCCTGCCCGACAACGCGCTGGCCATCCAGGCCGGCCCGGGCTGCCTGTACTACACGGATGCCAACACGGTGCTGCCCGGCCGGTGGTACCACCTGGCCATCGTGATCCGCGACTACGTGGCGGCTTCGCAGTACGACCTGGGTAAGTCCGATGTGGGCATCTACCTCAACGGCTCTGCCGTGCCGCTCACCAAGCAGGGTGAGGGGGCCGTCTCGTGGTTCGGCCTCCGCCTGGCGCCGGAGTTCGACGGCAAGATCGACGAGTTCCGCACGTGGGATATGATCCGTAGCCCCGAGCAGATCAACGAGTACATGTTCAAGCACGCTGATGGCCAGCCCGCCCTGGTGGAGGAGTTCCACATGGACGAGGCCAACGGCAGCCTGAAGATCCACTCCGTGGGTGGGGCCAAGAAGAAGGAGGGGACGCTCTTCGCGCCGCTCTCCCGCATAGAGGAGGTGTGGGAGAAGCCGAGCGTGCTCTTCTGCACCACCGAGTTCCACGGGCAATCGTTCATCGAGCCCAAGGGCGAGAACACCTACGAGGTGACCTTCGCCAAGAACGTAGACCTCAGCTCCGTGTCGGGGCGCGTGGTGGGCACCTGGCCCGGCACGAAGGTGCTCTTCGGCGGCAAGCTCGTGAGCAACACCCAGCGCTTCGACTTCAGCGGCGGCAAGGTGCTGGAGTTCACCCTCGAGAAGAAGGGCGTGTTCGGCAAGAACTACGAGCAGAAGGTGAAGCTGGTGGCCAAGTCCGACCGCTCCAACGAGTGCCAGCTCCTCTCGGCCCAGGCATCCCAGCAGGTCGGCGGGAAGGTGCTCGCCAGCCTTTTCAGGCCCAAGAGGATAGACCTGCTGAAGGCCGAGGAGCAGCCGAGCGATATGTCGAAGATGCACCTGCTCTTCAAGATGAGCAAGGGCGCGAAGGCCTACGTGGACGGGAAGCCGCTGCGGAGTGGCGACGAGGTAGACCTCTCCCAGGCCCTGGCCATGACCATCAAGGCGGAGAATGAGCGGGATAGCATGAACTACATCCTCCGCCTGTCGGTGGCGCAGCAGCTGACCGTGGAGGCACCGGCCGCAACGCACGAGTACGGCGCGGCGGATGTAGCCCTGACAACCACCGGGGTGAGCGCCGCGAACGCCTCCTTCGTCCGTTGGGTATCGGCGGATGCCGGCGTGGCGACCGTGCTGACCGCGCCCGATGGCAAGAGCACTCTGCGCCTGGGTCGCCTGGGCACCACGAAGATCAGCGCGCGGCTGGAGGCCCATGGGACCTACGCCGCCTCCGGGGAGACATCCTTCAGCGTGACGGTTACCCCGAAGGCTGTGAGGGTCATCCCGGATGTGAGGAAGTCCGTGAGCGGCGAGCCCATCTCCGTGGAGTTCAAGGTGGATGGCATGGTGCAGAAGGCCGATAGGTTCGAGCTGGGCGACCTCATGAAGCTCGGTGGCTACATGGTGAAGCGCGGGTCGGACAGCTACGCGCCCGGCGCGCTGCTCCCGGTGGCCAAGGGCTACAAGCTGGAGGCCGGGGTGCAGCATGTCTCGACCGAGAAGTACAAGCTGGAGTTCCTGCCCTCGGAGGAGTTCGAGGTGAAGCTCCGCGAGGCCATGGGCCGCTTTACGCTCACCGTGAAGGATGCCAAGGGTGGCGCGGCGCTGGCGGGGGTATACGTCTCCGTGGGCGAGATGGCCGCGATGACGGACGCTGAGGGCAAGGTGAGCTTCGTGCTGCCCGCCGGGGAGCATGGCTACCTGGTGAGCCTGGAGGGCTACGCGCAGCAGCGTGGCGAGCAGAAGGTGGAGGAGGGGAAGGTGAGCGACGTGGAGATCCAGCTCAGCAAGGCGCCCGTGACGGTTACCTACCAGGTAGAGGGGAAGGGTGGCTACATCGTGGGTAGCACGATGCAGCAGCTGGTGTCCGGCGGCAGCGCCGAGCCCGTTAAGGCCTACCCGGACCAGGGCTACCGCTTCGTGGGCTGGTTCAACGGGACGACTAAGCTCAGCACCGAGCTCGAGCACCAGGCCAAGGATGTCGCGGCAGATGCTGCGTATACGGCCAAGTTCGAGGGCATACCGGCGACGATCACCTACACGGTGGAGGGCGAAGGCGGTAAGCTCAAGCACAATGGCCAGGAGAAGACCACCTTCACGAAGGAGGTCCCCTACGACGACCTGTTCGGCGAGGTGGAGGTCAAGGTGGAGAGCGATGCCTACTTCCTGAACTGGGATGACGGCTCCACGAAGACCAAGCGCAACGACGTGGCCAAGGGCAAGGCGAGCTACGTGGCGCGCTTCGGCAAGTACGTGAAGACCCTGCCGCTCAGGGAGGACTTCAGCACGCCGGGCGATAAGCTCCCCGTGGGCTGGTTTGCCGAGAGCACCTACCACGATGCGCTGTGCACCTGGAAGGTGAGCAAGGAGGACCACTACACCGGTAAGGGGCCGCAAAGGTCGACCGAGCCCGTCTTCAAGGCGAACGGCAACCCGTACGCCATCGCGAACTCCGAGGGGATAGAGGCCAAGCTGCCCTTCTTCGCCTCCGCGGGCGGCGAAGCAACGCTCTCCTCCCCGAGGATAAAGCTGGGCGAGGCCGTGGAGAACGTGGAGGTGGCCTTCAAGTACTACTACGACTCGCAGGACGGCTCCAAGACCGATGCGAAGTTCCAGCTGCAGTACAAGAAGAATGGTGGCGACTGGGAGAACCTCTACGCCTTCACCTCGAACAGGCATCAAGCCCTGCCAACCCACGATTTCAGCGAGATCTTCAGCCTAGGGCTGGCGGCCAACGATGAGGTGCAGTTCCGCTGGTACTACTGGACCAAGTACCAGGACTACTACGCGATCATCGACGATGTCTACATCGGTAAGCCGAGGGCCGCCCAGAAGTTCGCCGTGGAGTTCACCATGGATCCCGCGGACGCGGACAAGGGCGAGCTAGTGGGCGATCTGCTCCAGCAGGTGCGCAAGGACGGCAACAGCCGCGAGGTGAGGGTGGTGGCCAAGCATGGCTACCGCTTCAAGGGCTGGGAGATAGTGGATAAGAAGGGGGAGAAGATGACGATTCCGCTCGCCTCCTCCAACATCACCTTGATGGGTGTGATTGAGGATGTGAAGCTCAAGGCGACCTTCATCGAGGACTACGTGAAGTCCATCACCTTCACGGTGAATGGCCCCAACGAGAAGCCCCTAGAGGGGGCCACCATCACCGTCAAGCGTAAGGCGCCCATGGCCGACGTGGCGAAGTCTACCAACAAGGAGGGGCAGGCCACCTTCAACGAGAAGGATGAGATACAGATCGGGATGCTGGAGTTCAGCATCGCGAAGGATGGCTACGAGACCTACACGAACAAGGCCTACAAGGTGAACAGCGGCGAGACGCTCAACCCGAAGTACACCCTGTTCTTCCCCGTGAAGGATAACTACCTCCTGGTGGTGAAGGCCATCGATGCCGAGCAGCTCTTCGATATGGAGGGTGTCAAGCTCAAGCTCATCAGGCTGAGCGACATGTCGGAGCAGGCTTTCACCACGGATGCCAACGGCTCGAAGACCATCACCATCCCCGCGACGGGCGACTACAAGCTCATCGCCGAGAAGGACGGCTTCAAGCGCCAGGAGATCACCCTGACCTACGCGCCACCCAAGCAGCTGCTGGATAGCGAGGGTAAGCCCCTGGTCGACAAGGATGGCAAGCCGGTGCTGGCGAAACCCGAGGAGACCAAGCACGTCAAGCTGGAGATGGTGTCCAACACGCCGCAGACCTACCAGGTGACCTACACCGTGACCGACATCAAGGGCCAGGCTCTCAAGGATGTGGCCGTGGAGTTCAACAGCGTGCCGAAGACCACCAACGCCGACGGTAGGGTGACCTTCGGGGATCTGCCCAGGGGCGAGTACGCCTACAAGATCTCCCACGCCGGCTTCATAGAGCAGCAGGGCGACTACATGCTCAGCAGCGATATGGCCGAGCCGGTGACCCTGGTGAAGGCCCTGACGCTCAGCGTGAACGTGATGGATATGAAGACCAGCCAGCCCCTGAAGGATGCGGAGGTGATCTTCAGCGACAGGCACCAGGTGACGGATGCCACCGGGAAGGCCTCCCTGGCCGTTCAGGAGGGTGAGGACATCCTGCGCGTCCGGGCGGCCGGCTACGCGGAGGTCTCCAAGCCCATCATGGTGGACCAGGATCACTCCGACTACTCCATCATGCTGAGCCCGAAGTACGCCGTGAAGTTCACGGTGACCGACCTGAAGGGTAACCCGCTCTCGGATGCCCGTATCGCCTTCAGCGAAACGGCCAAGAGCACGGGTGCGGACGGGACGGTGAGCGTAGAGCTCGCGGTTGGTGAGCATGCCTACAAAGTTACCCGCGATGGCTACGTCATGGCCGAGGGGAGTATCACCGTCAAGGGCGAGGCTGGGCAGGAGGTATCCGTCAAGCTCTCGCGCGCCTTCCACCTGACCGTTAAGGTGTGGGCCGGGGGCGAGGCCAAGGTCGGCGCGCTGGTTGAGCTGGCCGGCATGGAGGCCAAGAGCGACGACAAGGGCGATGCGCGCTTCAGCGACATCCCCGAGGGTCGCCACACGGTCAAGGTCTCGCTGGACGGCTACGTGTCGCAGGAGGAGACGGTAGAGCTGCCAGGCGAGGAGAAGCTGCACGTGGTGCTCAAGCCGGTGAATAGCGGCAAGAACAAGCCGGATGAGAAGAAGAATGAGCAGAAAGATGAGGAGAAGAAGGATGAGCCGAAGCCGGGCGATGACACGGATGTGGTGGCTACGCCCCTCGCCGAGGTGGAGGTGATGCCCAGCCTCTTCGCCGACTTCTTGCTCGTGAAGCACGCCGAGCGGGTGCTATCCTACCGACTGCTGAACCTCCAGGGTGCTCCCGTACGCCAGGGGGTGACCCGGGGCCAGGAGCAGCTGCGCATCGGGACGGTGGAGCTCCCCGAGGGGCTCTACATCCTGCAACTCATCGATGCCGACGGGCAGCACCGCGCCTTCAGGCTGGTGAAGCGCTAAAGGTAGTCGGGGCTTCGTAGCCTCGTAGAATGGGCGGGGGCTGTTGCCAAAGGGCAGCAGCCCCCGCTTTTTGCTGTCGGGTCTAAGAGAGGATGAGGGAGGGGGGAAGGGCTTGGACGGAGCCACCGTTGCACCCAGCTGCGAGTGTCCCGTCACCTCCAGCGTTGTGGAGGAGCGTGCAGAGGAAGTTTACGCTAGGCGCAGAGGCCTATCGATGTCCTCGTAGCGCATCGCGCGGGGGGCTCTACCCCTAGACTCAGCTTGAAATGTGCTTCTTCGTCGTAAAGCGTACTCCGCAACATCTTTGCGGAGATGGTCGATGGGAATGCTGCGTAAGCGCGGCCCGTGGGTTTGAGCTAGGCGGAGGGTTTCCCGGGGGGAACTGGGCATTTGCTCGCCTTTCCGCTTCCCGCGGGGTGTAATAATCCACGGGCATGCTAGCGCGCTACCCGGCGCTGGATGGTTACGCGAAGGTGGGAAATGTAGTAAGGCCGGGCTGGGCGGAGTTCTTCGCCTCTCCTGACCTATAGGCAGAAAAAGGGCCGCCGCAGAACGCTCTGCAGCGACCCTTGAGCTTTGGAGGCCTCTGTAGCCCTAGGAGGGCCTACTCCGCCTTCTTCATAAAGAAGAACTCCACTTTGTTTCCGAACCTTTCCATGATGGAGGAAACTTGCTTGATGTCACTATCATTCCTAACGATTTGGGCAAGCTCATTCTGTGCTGTCTTGTTATCTATCATCTCCCCATTTGCCGCTTTCACCTCTTTCCTATTAGCCCATTCGTCCTTTATTTTTTCCAGCTTCTTCATCTCCTCCTCCAGCTTCTTCATCTCCTCCTCCGACTTGCCCTCCTTTTTGGCCTTCTCTAAAGCCATCTTGGCGTTCCATACAGCATCCTTCAGAGGTCCACCCACTTTAGCAAGTTCCAAAGCCCTCGCGCCCGCCTCATCGACGGTGCAACCGTACTTCGTCATGAGCTCCTTCATTTCTTTCACGAGGGCGGCCTTTCTCTTTTCGAATTCCACGGTATGAACGAGCTTGCCGTTCCTGATGTTGAATACTATCCCCTTCCCCCGCGTCAGGTTCATCAGCACTGAGCCGGCCATCACATGCCCAGCCTTCGCGGCATCTAGCTGAGCCTTTGTACTGCCTTTCTCAAGTTTGAAAGACAATGCTAGCTCATCCCCTTCTGTTACCCACCTGAGTATGTGAGTATTACTAGGCATGTGCTTGATTTGCTGCATCGGGGGCCCAACATTCTCCACCTCATTATTCATGACACTGCCACCCTCCCTCAGCCTAAAGCTAAGGATAATTATGCCCTCTTTGAGCATTTCTTGGTCTTCCTCTCCCAGCTCTGTCAGTGGCTTGTCCTCCGCCCCCCTACTATCAGTGTAGCTGCTGAACTCCCAGAGAGCCACCATGTCACTTGGTGTCTGCTTCGCATCCTGGCCCCCCGTCGACGGGTCTGTCCCCTCCACATTATCCCCCCCATTCTGACTCTCCGTCCCCGTCTTATTGTCATCCTTATCGTCCTTCTTGTCGCACGACGCGAAGAAACCGCCCGTCACCACCAGGGCCGACAGGGCCAGCACCGAAAATAGATTCCGCTTTCTCATGTCTACAGTTGTTTGTTGTGAGTTTTATGCCGGGGGGGTCTTATCCCCCTCCCCGTATCGCGAATGTAGCACTATCCGCCTAGTCTACCATTAGCCCTATTAGCCAAACTAGGAAAAATACCCAATTTTTTGCTGTCACGATTTTGACCCCCGTGGCGCACCCGCAAACAATTCCCTTTTTCCCCTGTTCCTGTGAAGTATAATGGATATGCTGAATATATGGGGAGGGGGTGTCGCATCGTGCTGAAGGTCCTGCTGGTGGTGCTGGGCCTGGTTCTCCTGCTGATCGTGGGGGCCAGGCTCTTTGTGGCCTGCGCCGTCTTCGGCGGGCGGGCCGAGGGCGAGCGGCTGGCCCGTATCGAGGCCTCGCCGAACTACCGCGACGGGCAGTTCCGGAACCTCCTGCCCACCTCCGCCGTGCCCGTGCGGCCCGAGGGGAAGAGCGTGGCGGGCGACGCGCTGGGCCTGATGGCCAACCACCTCTTCCCGCCCGAGGGCAAGAACCCCGACCGCCCGATAGAGACCGTGCCCCTGCGGGCCGACAGCCTGCGCAACGGGCAGTTCGCCTGGCTGGGGCACTCCACCGTGCTGCTGCGCATCGGGGGCCTCAACGTGCTGACCGACCCCGTGTTCCACAGCGCCGCGCCGGTCCCCTTCATGATGAAGCCCTTCCCCATGACGCACCGCCCCGGGGCGCGGGACCTCCCCTTCGTGGACGTGGTCGTCATCTCGCACGACCACTACGACCACCTGGACATGCGGGCCATCCGCGAGCTGGGCGACAGCGTGGGGTGCTTCGTCGTGCCCCTGGGCGTGGGGGCGCACCTGGAGCGCTGGGGCGTGCCCCCCGCGAAGATCCGCGAGCTCGACTGGTACGAGGCCGAGCGCGTGGGCGGGGTGGACTTCACGCTCACGCCCAGCCGGCACTTCAGCGGGCGGGGGCCCAACGACCGCATGAAGACCCTCTGGGGCTCGTGGGCGATGGTGTCGCCCGGGCTGCGCGTCTTCTTCAGCGGCGACGGGGGCTACTCGCCCGAGTTCGCGAAGATCGGCGAGCGCTTCGGGGGCTTCGACCTGGCCCTCATGGAGAACGGGGCCTACAACGTCCGCTGGCCGCACGTCCACATGCACCCCGAGGAGACGGCCCGGGCGGCGGTGGACCTCCGGGCCCGGCGGGTGCTGCCCATCCACTGGGGCAAGTTCGACCTCTCGACGCACCCCTGGGATGAGCCCCCCCAGCGCCTGGCGGCCGCGCTCGCCCGCCACAACGACACGGCCAGCGAGGATGCGAGGGTGGAGCTGCTGCGGGTGAGGATAGGAGAGGTGGGGGGAGGGGAAGAGTAGAGTAGACGTTTTGCGCCAAATTCCTTGCTTTCTGCAATTTATTTTGTAACTTCGCAGGATGGAAAGGTTCTGTGCATATTCGTATGCTCCGCATCGTAGCATTCTACCCCCCACGGTGTGCGTGGGTAGTGCGTGCTCGCGGTTAAATCTCCCCCCTCCTTCGGCCCTAAAGAATTGTGTATATTTTATAATTCTCTTCGGAGACAGAATGCTTGGCTCGTTGCGCTGCAGGGGGCCTTTTTGTTGCGCTGTGGGTTCATCTTGTCTAGCTCGATGGTTCGGATAATGGAGAATGAGGATTATACGATTTTTTTGCGGCCTACCCTTGGGTTGTGGGTTTGGGCGAATCCGTGGTGCAGAGGGCCAGCTTGACCACCAACTCTCTAGCGCATGCGACAAATCGCCCTGTTGGGAATTGGACCTTTCGTAGCGGAAGGAATTGACGGATACAGAGATGTGTGCTTTTGAAATGAGCAAGTAGTATGGAAGATTTGACATCGCAGCAATGCGAGGCTTTGAGTAGGGTTGAGTCCTTTCTTTCCGATAAGAGTAAGCAGATTTTCATCCTTCGGGGTTATGCCGGTACGGGGAAGACCACCCTTGTTCGGCATATTTTATCGAAGCTAGACAATCCACCCCATCGGTACACATACCAGCTGATGGCACCGACTGGCCGTGCAGCGAAGATTCTTAGCGCGAAAACGAATGGTGGAGCATCTACTATCCATCGGGCCATCTATAAGCTAAGAAATGAAGAGGAAGAATTGGAGGAGGAGAAGGAACTTCGCTATGTCTTCCAGCTTAACGAGCATCCGCCAGCTAGGCTTATTATCGTTGATGAGGCCTCCATGATTTCCTCCCGTGCGCAGGTTAATGAGCTGTTGCAGTTCGGGTCGCAGAATTTGCTCGATGACCTTTTGACATACGCTAGGTTCAGGGGTGGCACGCAGATTATCTTTGTGGGCGATTCGGTGCAGCTGCCCCCGGTTGGCGATAATCGATCAGCTGCGCTCGACGAGGATTACTTTAGGGGTCTGGGCTTAGGGGTGGATTCATTCACGCTCACCGATGTGGTGCGGCAGGAGGGGAATAGCCCGATTCTGGCTAATGCCCAGATGCTACGCGAGCTGTTTTCTTCGGAGAATCGTAACCGTTTGGTTTTTCATAAGAGTCCAGATGAGGTGATGGATATTGATGCTAGGCAGATTGCTGAGCGGTATTGCCAGGAGAAGGATGCCGCCATCGTGTGCTTCTCCAATAGCATTGCAGCCGACTACAATGCGGCGGTGCGACGTATCCTTTTCCCGGGTTGCTCTCAGCTGGTTGCGGGCGATAGGCTCATAGTGGTGTCCAATAACTACTATTCTGGTAATGTGCTCTACAACGGGGATATTATCACTGTGTTAGAGGTTTCGGAGGAACTGAAAGAGATAGAAGAGGAAGTAAAGCATAGGCATGGGGCAGGAAACGAAAGGCTAGAAATTCAACTTACTTTTCGAAAAATAAAATTCCAAACCGATACGGGCGAAGAGCGGGAGCAGTACATCATAGAGACCTTGCTTAATAGCCATGCGCCATCCCTCTCTGTGGAGCAAATGCGTGCGATATATCGTAATTGTAAGCGCCGTAGGCTTACTACTGTTGCTGCCATGCTGAATGACCCATTTTACAGTGCTCTGCACGTGAAGTATGGCTATGCTTTTACTTGCCATAAGGCGCAGGGCGGCGAATGGGATACGGTATTTGTCGATTTCACGAAGCGTAACGGCTTGAGCGATGATCAGCTCCGATGGAAGTACACCGCCATAACCAGGGCCAGCCGTGTGCTCTGGCTTGCCAATCATCCAGACATAACGCCGATTTGCAAGCTGAAAATCAACCAGATACAATTATCTAGCAAGATGTCCTTGGATGCCTTTGCCTGGAGTTCGGACCTGCAGCATGCGTACCCTAACGGCGATGATGCCCCTCTCCACCTACGGGTAAAATATGACTCCGTAGCGCAGAATTTGAGTGGCACAGCCTATTCTATCCGCCGCGTGGAGAGTAAAGACTACCGTGAAATATACTACATCACCTCCGCGGCGGGGGAGGTAAGGGTGGATGCAATCTATAATGGAGCAGGGACCTTTACCAAGTTTGAAAGCCCAGAAACAGACCTACTGGACTACTTTAGGGAGGAGGGGAATATCCGTTTTGCCATAGCCTATACGCCGTCTAGCGACGCTCTTGGTGAGCTTTACGCGCGTATGATATCGCTCTGCGATGAGTGCGATATCACGCTGACGAATGTGGTCGAGGGGAGATACAATGTAGTGTACTACATGAGGACCAGCGGCCATTACGCCTCCCTGACCTTCCACTATAACGCTAAGGGCATGATAAGCCATGGGAAACCAGCATCCGATCTCGGCCAGGAGGACGAAAAGCTGCAGATGCTCATCTCCAAGCTTGTATAATTACGGTGGGTGCCTATGGATGTATCTACGATATACGAATTGCGCCGCGAGCGTAGGCTGAAGGAGGCTTTCCAGCTGGCTCAGCAGGCGATTTCTGAGGAACCCGGTGATGAGCGGGTGGCTGCCGCCTACTTCTGGGTCGTGTATGATTATTGTAAACATTTCATAGAATCCAATGATAGGGAGAAGCTGGATAGGGCGCTTGCAATGTTGGAGAGGGTACCCGCTGAAATCCTGCGTAGTAATGAATACGTAGCCAATGCCTACCGCTCCCTTCAGCGCGCATCGCATCCCGAGCTATCGGTCATACAGGCCGCGCAGGGTCGCTCTAAGGATGACCCCTGCGGTGCCTACGAAAGTGTCAAGGAATTTATCGAATCGCCGGACAGCGTCGGACAGGATTGGCACGAGAAGCTCGGTTGGATTCTCTACCGTTACATGAAGTGGCTGCTGGAGCAGGAGCCACTCGATGAGTATATGCTTCGTAGCCTTCTTCGCGACTATATCCAGCTCCGCAATAGCCGCCCATCGTTGCTGCATAGCCGCATCCTTTGGCAGGCGACGCAGCTGGCCAAGAAGAAAGTAAGTTTTGATTTCCCTACTTTCTTCCTGCACTGGGGAGGGGATAATTTCCGCGATGAGGATTTGCATCCTCACGTTGATGGGGAGCATAAATATCCCTCCCTACTTAGCCATGTCTGTCGCCAGGTGGCGACGGGAGGCAAGCCGTACGATGTCGGACGTATATGCTTGGAGATATCCAAGAATAGATCCCTCGGTGGCAAGGGGGAGGTCCTGGACCATCTGCGTGAACCCCTGTTCTGGCATTGCTATCAGTTGGGTAAAGAGGGGAAGTTTGCTGAGCTGGAGCGTGAGTTGAGGGAATACTGCGCAGCACATGCAGCGCATGGCCCCTCCCGTTGGCACTCGGAGATTCTATCCCTTGCCCTGCGTTTGGTTAAGGTGGATGATTCTTTCGTCGCTATCTTCCGCCTGTGGGACTTCCATAATCTGAGACGGGAGGATTTCGAGCCGAGCAAGGGGAAGGATGGTGTCGAATACCCCTCGCTGGTAGACCGCCTCAGGAAGCGTTTTTTCGAGTATGTAAAGAGGCTACAGAACCGGTCCCTAGATATTATATCCTGGGCATCAGAGGTATACGCCTTCTTTGAGAGCCACACGCAGCTGGATGCCTGGGCCATTCGGGAATATGCTATGCTGCTCACGTGGCAAAATCGCTACTCGGAGGCCATTGATAGGTATAGGGATTGCCTGCTTGAGTATCCAGACCGCTACTTCATATGGCATGAGCTTGCGGGGTGTGTTCAGGACGATGGGCAACTACGCATGGCGCTTCTCTGTAAGGCTGTCCTATGCGAGAGGGATGAGTCCTTTATCCGGCGGCTGCGCATGGAGCTCGCGGAGCAGCTATACGAGCAGGGTTTGTGGGCCGAGGCCATGGCGGAGCTGGATACCTACGAGCGGGCGAATGAAAAGCGGGATGCGGCTTTCGCAGCGTTGCGAGCGAAGGTGAGGGCTAAGTGTGAGAGTGGTCGGGTGGACGTGCCGAGGGATAATCGTAGGTTCTATCTGGAGCAGCGCTATGCGGCCGAATCTTTTGCCTTTGCCCGTTTTCCCGAGAAGGAGCTCACGCTCGTCTCGCTATGGCGTGGCAAGGACGATAAGCTGCGCTGCTGCCTGTCGGACGGGTCGGATGTCACGCTGGAGGGCAAGGCCAAGCGTATGGGTGTATCGGAAAGAACCCCTTTGGGTAGCGCATTCGCGGTGCGCTACATGGAGCGTCGTGATGAGAAGCAGGCAGCCGTAGGTCTGTCCGCCACATCGAAGGGTGTGCGCTATGTACCCTTGGCGATAGGAAAGCTGGATGCGCCCCCATGGTCGAAGATGCCATCGCAGCCGGGCTATGTCACCCACGTCAATCGGGCGAAGTCTGTCTATCATGTAGTGACGTGGCTGGGTACGGAGGTTTTCTCCAAGTATGCTGGTGATAAGCCACAGCTATCCAAGGGGGATTTCGTCGCCTTCCGTGCGTATTTCCGCAGGGTCAAGGATGAGGTGAAGCTGCAGATAGTGTCGATGCAGCGCGCAGAGCGTGAGTGGGTACTTCCAAGATGCAAGTGTGCCCATCATGGCATAGCCGTGGTGGACCACATCAACCAGGAGAAGAAGCTCTTCCATTTTGCCTTTGGTCCGGAGGGAGGCGGTGGGGTGATCCGCTTTGATGAGACCGATCTTCGGCTGGTGCTCGGCCAGTCGATAGAGGTCGACTACCTGCTCTACAAGACCCCTAGGGGGGAGCGAATGGCAGTATGCTGCGTGCAGGAAACCGATGAGCTTGTTAGCTCGATGCGAAAGAGCATTACCGAGGGCAACTTGGTAGTGCAATGCGGGGATGATGGCTATACTCCTCGCCATGGTTTTATCAACCATTTCTACTACATCTCTGGGCGTGAGCTTGTTGAGCATGGTATTATGCATGACTGCCTTGTTGATGCTGAGCTTATATATGGTGGGAAGAACAAGAAGGGCAAGGATAGATGGAACGTCCTGAGCCTGAGGATTTGCGAGTAGCTCTGTTGGCCTTTTTGCGTGGGCAATCGTGCATGCAGGCGTGCGCAATTCATTACTTTCACACTTCTACCCTTGTTTTTTCGAACTATTTCGTACCTTTGTGGGATGGAAAGGTTCTGCCCGTACGCTCGCCCTGGTAGCGACTGCCCAACTACGGCATTCGTAGGCGACGTGTGCGCAACTTACCCCCCCCCCCCCACGGGGGCGCTTGGCTCTCCGCGCTGCGGGGGGCCTTTTTTCGTGCTGGGGATTACTGTAGGTCAACGAGATAGTGAGTCGTATGATTAGGAGTATTGCTGAAAACCCGTATCGTATCCTGGGGGTGCATGCCAATGCGCCGGCGAAGGATAGGGAGGCCAACCGGAGCCGGTTCGACAAGTTCCTGAAGGTGGGGAAGGAGGTGTCTAGCCCCCTGGATTTTAGCGGCTTGCTGGGCCCGATGGGCCGTACGGCCGAGAGTATAGCCCGGGCCGAGGCGTGCCTGGTACGCGAGGAGGATAGGCTGCGCTACGGCCTGCTGTGGTTCGTGCAGGCGCACCCCCTCGACACGGCGGCCTTTGGCGACATGGAGGTAGGGGATGTGCGGGGGGCCATAGAGAAGTGGGAGCGTAAGGATACGGCAAGCACGCTGCAGAACCGCGTGGTGGTGGCGCTGGCCATGGCGGACTACGCCGGGGCCCTGGGGTTGGCTGAGGTGCTCTACGGGCAGCACGCGGCGGAGCTGTGCCAGCTGCTGCGGCTCGATGGACGCTACGGGGAGGAGGCCCTGCGGAAGGCGCTGGCCAATGTGCTGCTGGAGGATGTGGGAGGGAAGGCGCTCATGGCCGCACCCCTTTCTGCCCCTTGGAGGGATGAGTTCGGCGCGGGGGTGGTGGAGCCACTTCTCGCCGAGCTACGCGCCATGGTGGCCACGGCGAGTAGGGCCAGAGAGCGGGGGTCCCGCGAGGCCCTTCACGCGGGGCGTAAGCTGGCTAAGGAGGCACCACCGAAGCTGGAGGAGCTGAAGGCCATCCTTGGGAAGCGGGATGCGCGCTATGAGGCCATAGCCGATAAGCTGGGGCAGGAGGTGCTGCAGTGCAGCATCGATTACTTCAACGAAGCGGAGGGGGAGGGGAGGGCGGATAACGCTCTGCAGCTGCTCAGGAGCGCGAAGGGGATGGTGGTGGGGCGCATGGCCAGGGACCGCGTGCGGGAGAATGAGGCGATACTGGAGAAGATGAAAAAGCAGGAGGCCGTACGAGTTGAAATGGACACCTTCATGGCTTCGGTTGTTGCCCTGGGTGCGTGTTACAGCCTGATTGGTTTCACTGCTGCGCTTGAGCGTGCTATACTGGCCTTCCTCAAAATGAAAAGAGTACTTGGGAAAAGTGAGGTGGCTGAATATGGCACAGTGCTTCAGCGAGTTGTACTGAATGGGATTATCGATTTTTTCAACAATGACATCTACTCACCGGTAAATGATGTGCAGGTGTTGTGTTCGGCAATCCCTTTGACCCATAAGAGCTTTGTGATTAGCGTCCTTGATTTTTTTGATGACTGGGAGCGGGGGAGCGACTTATTTACGCACTGGATTATTCAAACCGAGCTGATTCGAGAGGCTGCCTCTGTGGGCACACGTAGGTATACTCGAACAGTTTTCAAGACGCCAAGTACCAGTAGGCCTAAGGAGAAATTAAGTAGCACTTCTAGCAAGCCGACTCCTAGTAAGCCGACCCCTAGCAAGCCGACCCCTAGTAAGCCGAGTAAACCGCAAGCACGGAAATCAGAAAGTCCTGTAAGTAAGCCGGTTAGTACTCAGAAAAAAGATTCCGAATCTGGGGAGCGGAGTGGGATTATCGCAATCGTAGTCATATTAGCGCTCATAATCCTGCTTCGGTTCTCTCAATGCTCGTAAAATAATATTGGAATGATATGCTTCAGTTGAAACGAATGTTGGTATTACTATTCCTAGCTGTATTGGCATTTTCCACTCCCGCCCAATCGCAGCCTAGCGACCCCCTCCCCCTCCGCCTCCAGAGGAGCGAGGAGCGGGTGGAACGACTTGAGAATGAGCTTGCAGAGAAGCAGCGTCAGCTTGCTGGCCTGAGCAGGGAACTCGGTAGGAATAGCGAGCAGCTGCAGCAGTCCATGCAGCGCATTGACGAGCTTGCGCTTCAGGGTGATAGCCTTGCTGCTCGCCTTCAGGAGCTTGAGGGTGGCCTCGTGAGGATAGAGGAGGAGGGGCGCATGGCCTTGGATAGCGCCCGTCGCGGGCTGGAGCTTGGCCAGCAGCAGCTGGGGGGCGAAGTCGCCACCCAGCATAGGCATCTCCTGTGGGCCTTCGCCGGGGCGGTGCTGCTGGTGGTTCTGGTATACGCCCTTCTCCGCCAGACCTTTAGTCGGGGTAAGCGGGGACTGCATGCAGATCTGGAGACTGTGCGCGCCGCCCAGCGGCAGATGGAGGAGACGAACGTGAAGCTGGATGGGCAGATGGTGTCCCTGCTTGAGGGCATGATGGAGGCCCAGCAGGCGGGCGGGCGGGGCGGCGATACGGACCATTCCCTGGCCCTGAAGGTGGCCGACGAGATAGTGCGCATAGAGACCAACCTGGCGCATATGGACCCCAGCATCAAGGGCCATAAGCAGCTGAGCAAGGGGGTGGAGCGGATACGCAACAACTTCCTGGCCAATGGCTACGAGATGGTGAGCATGCTGGGGAGGCCCTACGATGAGAACATGAAGGCCGTGGCCTCCTTCGAGACGGACGAGGAGCTGGAGCCCGGGCAGCGGGTAATCACCCGTGTCATCAAGCCCCAGGTGAACTACAAGGGGAAGCAGATACAGGCCGCGCAGATCGTCGTGAGCCAGAATATTGAATAGATACACAGAGACCTAAAGAGCAAGAGCATGGCAAGAGCGCAAATCGACTACGGCATTGACCTCGGGACGACCAACTCGGCGATATGCCGCATGGAGGGGGGTGTCCCCACGATAAAGAAAACCGATACCCAGAAGGATACCATGCCCTCCTGCGTGGCCTTCACCCGCAAGAAGGGCGTGCGGGCCGGGGATAGCGCCTTCAACGACCTGAAGACCGACCGCAAGCGGCGGGCCTCCGGGGACGCGCAGGAGGCGAATGCATTCATCGAGTTCAAGCGTACCATGGGGACGGATACGCAGTACCCGAGCTCGCACATGGGACGCGCCTTCAGCAGCGAGGAGCTGTCGGCCGAGGTGCTTAAGGCGCTCAAGAGCTTCATCCAGGACGAGGTGGTGACGGCGGCCGTGGTCACCGTGCCGGCCAAGTTCACCGCCAACCAGAAGAACGCGACCCTGGAGGCGGCCCGCATGGCGGGGCTGGCAAAGTGCGAGCTCCTGCAGGAGCCCATAGCCGCCGCCATGGCCTACGGCATCTCCTCGCAGGAGAAGGCGGGGCGCTGGGTGGTGTTCGACTTTGGCGGGGGCACCTTCGATGCGGCCCTGCTGAAGGTGGAGGACGGCATCATGCAGGTGAGCGACACCGCGGGGGACAACTACCTCGGGGGGAAGAACCTCGATGAGGCCGTGGTGGAGCACTTCATCCTCCCCTACCTCCGCCGCGAGTACTCGCTGGAGGGGACCTTCGCCGACAAGACCAGGCTCAACGCGCTGCGGGAGCTCGTCAAGGGCTACGCGGAGGAGTTCAAGAACCAGCTCTCGTTTCGGGATAGCTACGACCTCATCTCCAATCTCGGCGAGCTGGGCGAGGATGAGGATGGGGAGGACATGGAGCTGGACCTCACCCTGACGCAGAGCCAGCTCTTCGAGGTGCTCCGCCCCCTCTTCCAGAAGGCCGTGGACATCACCCGGGAGCTAGTGCAGCGCAATGGCCTGAAGGGGAGCGATATATCCAGCCTAATCCTTGTGGGCGGGCCCACGCACTCCCCGCTGATACGCAGCATGCTGCAGGAGCAGATTACGCCCAATGTGAAGACGGATGCCGACCCCATGACGGTGGTGGCCGAAGGGGCAGCCCTGTACGCCTCGAGCATCAAGAACGAGGGGGCGGCGGCGCAGGTCGAGGTGGGCACGGTGAAGTTCGACCTGGACTACGAGGCAACCTCGGTGGACAGCTCCGTGTGGATGAGCGTGAAGCTGGCCGACGGGGCGGCCACCCCGGTGATGCTCGAGCTGCTTAGGGGCGATGGTGCGTGGGGTAGCGATAGGGTGCGCATAGACGCGAAGGGCGATGTGGTGGAGCTGAGCCTGGTGGAGGGGAGGGCCAATGGCTTCCGCCTCCGCTGCTTCGATGGGCAGGGCAACCAGCTCCCCTGCTTCCCGGAGGAGATCAGCATCATACAGGGCTCGAAGATTGGCGCGGCCCCGCTCCCCTACAACATTGCCATCGCGCGCTGGGACGCGGAGAAGGAGCAGCAGGTAATAGCCTTTGTGCAGGGGCTCGAGAAGAATAAGCCGCTGCCCGCGGTGGGTACGCGCAACGGCCTCAAGACGACGGCCCAGCTTCGGCCGGGCGTGGGGAGCGACATCGTGAAGGTGCCCATCTACCAGGCCGAGGAGAACAGCGAGGGGCATCTGGCCTCCCTCTATGAGTACGTGGCGGATGTGATTGTCACCGGCGAGGAGGTGGGGCGGCTCGTCCCGGCGGGCTCGTCGGTGGACCTCACGCTGAAGGTGGATAGCTCGGAGATGATGGAGCTGGAGATGTACTTCATTGAGACGGACGAGACGGTGACCAAGCAGCTGGACACCTCAAAGAAGCAGTCCGTGCAGGAGGCGAGCATGCTCGTGCAGCAGCTCCTGCGGGATGCGGACAGGGAGCTGCTACGTTTGGAGCGGGCTGGTGTAGACACCGCGCGGGTGCGGGAGGAGCTCGAAAGGGCGAGGGCGGAGGTTGGCCGCAGCTCTGAGCCCAAGGCCGCGCTCCAGCACGTGAAGGAGGTGATGCGTAGCGTGCAGCATCTGGATAGCAGCTCCTCCTGGGACCAGGTGGAGGGTGAGCTGAAGACGGCGTTCGACAGGCTGGAGCAGGCGGTCCAGAAGAAGGGGGGTGCCGAGATTGCGGCCAACCACCGCGAGCTGAAGGCCAAGGCCGAGCAGGCCATGCACCGCAAGGATGTGCAGCTGGCCAAGGAGCTCATAGAGATGGCCATACAGATGGAATTCAACCTGACCCGTAGGGAGAAGTTTCTCGGCCTGCTGTTCTACATGGACCAGGATTTCAACACGATACCGTGGAGCGATGCCGGGCGTGCTCGCCAGCTGATTAACAGGGCCATGCAGATGGCGACCAGCGGCGAGAGCGAGGAGCAGCTCATGGCCTGCATCGCAGAGGCCTACAGGCTGATACCGCAGGGTAGTGGCCCGGATGCGTCCGGCTTGCTAAGCTAATACTCCTCGGGCCATGCTGTTCCAGAAGGGCGATACTATCGGGGCGTACGAGGTGCTCTTCCCCCTCTCGGGGGACGACATCTCCGAGACCTACAGGGTTCGCACCCCCTCTGGGGGGGTGGCCTTCCTGCGCCTGCTCGATGCCGGGCATTGCCTCCCCGGGCAGCTCTTGCCGTCCGGGGTGCCGCTCGAGCTGGATGCCTGCCGGCGGATGGAGCATCCCGGCCTTCCGGTCCACCTCGCGGATGGAACCCTACCCCTGCGGGGGCGCACGTTCTTCTACCTGGTGACGCGCTTTGTGAGCGGTGAGACGCTGGCCGACCGGCTGGTGCGTAGCACCACCATCTCGGTGTTTGAGAGCCGGCAAATCGCGCTCGACCTCCTCGCCGCCCTCGAGGCTGTGCACAGCCTTGCCCCGACGGGAATTACGCACAATGCGGTCTGCCCCTCTTCGGTGCTGCTGAACCTGGCGGATGAGGGGGCTAGACTGCAGCTGGTGGCCTGGGACTCCGCGAGGTACATCGGTGCCAAGCCCGATGGGGAGGAGGTGCTGGATAGGACCCCCATGGACTACCTGGCCAACGAACGCCTCAATGGCATCGGGAGCGTGCAGGGCGATATCTTTGCTGTGGGCGTGCTCCTCTACCACATGGTCTTCGGCATAACGCCCTGGGCCACAGTGGGGGGGATGAGCTTTGCGCAGCGGGCGGAGAAGCTACGGGTGGCCCGGCGGCAGTCGCTACGCATTCCGGAGATACCGGTCTTCGAGCTGGATGATGGCCTCATGCATATCATGGTGAAGGCCATGGCCAGCGATATTGATGCCCGTTTCCAGACGGCGCGGGAGTTTGCCAGCGCGCTGCGGGGAGAGCTGGAGGTGCGGCCTACGCCGAGTGGCTCGCCCTTCGGGAAGGGGATGCCTAGCCAGGTAGCTGAGCCTAAGGGCGGTGGCCGTGGCTTCGCCGATGTGGTCGGCATGCAGGAGCTCAAGGAGCTGCTCAGGAGTAGCGTGATAGATACCCTCAGGGACAGGGAGAGGGCGGAGCGCTACAAGTTGAGCATCCCCAACGGGATGTTGCTGTATGGGCCCCCGGGCTGTGGCAAAACCTACATCGCGCAGAAGTTCGCCGAGGAGGCCGGGTACGATTTCCTGTACGTTAAATCCTCCGACCTCGCGTCCATATACGTGCATGGTTCGCAGGAGAAGATAGGCCAGCTATTTGACGACGCTCGGCAGAAGGCGCCCACCATACTCTGCTTCGACGAGTTCGACGCGCTGGTGCCCTCCCGTGAGTACGCGAGCAGCGCCAGCCAGGCGGGGGAGGTCAACGAGTTTCTCTCCCAGCTGAATAACTGCGGCAAGGACGGGGTGTTCGTCATAGCCTCGACCAACAGGGCGGATAGAATAGACCCCGCTGTCCTGCGTCGCGGAAGGATTGATAGGCTGATATACGTGCCTCTGCCCGATGCCCCCACCCGCGCGGCGCTGTTTGCGCACTATCTCGACGGGCGGCCGACGGAGCTGGGCATAGACTGCGCCATGCTGGCGGATAGGAGCAACGGCTTCGTGGCCAGCGATATAACCTTTGTGGTGGATGCAGTGGCCATACAGGCCGCCCAGTCCGATTTGCTCATCACCCAGGCCATGCTCGTGGAGGAGCTGGCGCGCAGTCGCCCTTCCCTGAGCCCGGAGGTTCTCGCGGGCTACGAGGCCCAGCGGCTCGAGCTGGAGGGTGGGGGAGCAGCCCCGTCCGCAAGGAGGAAGATAGGTTTTTGAGCAAGAGAACTCGCGAAAGGAATTACCGATAACGCATAGAGCATTATGACTGAAGAGCGGAAAGAACTGTACTGGCTGACGGCCTTTTGCTGCATGGCATGCGATGGAGAGATTGTACCCGAGGAGGTGCAGATGCTGCGCCAGCTACTGGAGGAGAGGAGGGAGCTTGCCTCGGAGCGCTTCGAGGAGACCCTGAAGGCCTGGACCGCAAGAATACAGCGGGAGGGGAAACCCTTCCTGCTGAGCTATCTATACCGCCTGGGGGAGGAGAAGCTGTCGAAGGAAGAGGAGCTATTCATCCTCCAGATTGCCATGGATACCATCCTGGCCGACAACGTGATAGAGTATAGCGAAGTCAAGTTCTTCAAGACGATACGCGCCCAGCTATCGGTCAGCGATGACGAGATACGCGCGGGCGTTGAGCGCCTGGAGGAGGACTTCCTTCTGCAGGATATCCGGCGTAGCCTCGAGGAGTTGGCCCAGGACTACTTCGAGTCGGTCGGCATGCTCGCGGAGGTGAAGGTGAGCGGGCTCGGGGAGGGCTAGCGCACCCAGAGCCAAAGTATGTGGCAGATTGATTGCTAATTCTTAATCAAAAACTAATACCTATGTTTCTTGCTAGTAACCAGCGGATTAAGGGGAGCTCTCTGACGATATCGTGCATGCTGCTGGTCGCGCTCCTCATGACGGGTTGCTCCATGTACACCGACCCTTTACCATCGTTCCCCCCAGTGGATGGAGTGTGGGGCTTCATAAAAGCATTCTTTTACTTCAATTTGTACGCCTTGCTCTACTCCCTCCCCTTCCTGCTAATTGGCCTACCGCAGATTGGCTATATCATACTGATATATAGGCTGATAGCGAATGATGTCTATTCCTGGTGGATGGTCTTGCTGTTTGCTGGCCCTATAGTTCCCCTTTTGATACAGATTACCAGCTTCCTGCTTCTGGGCATAGCGAGGCTTTTCGGCAGGGATTGAGCGGGTGAGGCGTGAGCGTATTGGTTTTTTTTATTGGTAGTAGAATAGATAGCAAAGTATAGATAATCTGTCTGTACAGTTTAACATGTAGAATGATGGCAAAGAAAATATCAATCATAGTAATTCTTCTACTGCTGTATATGCAGGATGGGTGGTCGCAGGCACTACGATTTACAGGCCTATCGTTTCATGAAGTAGGAGAGATGTATAGGGGAACGCCACATATTGAAGACGAGCTTAGATATAAAGACGCTGATATTTACTGCATTAGTATCAACACTTGGCCAGGGGAGCAGCGCTATATGTATTTTGATAAAAAATTTCCAAATACTTTATGTGCTATTATTCCATCTAATACCAAACTCTACCATGAATATGCCAATTGGCTCGATATGTATAGCTCTTCCTATGATGAGTTTCATTGGGTCTTGGCTGGCATCCCTTCTCAAAGGGTGAAGAAGTGTGTAGGCGATAAATTTTCGGGTGGGAAACCATATTTTCTCATTCAGACGAGGTACATCTGGGAAGGTAACGATGCGGAGCAAGAGATGGCTAAAGAGCAGAGAAATTTTGAGGATATAGTGGCGGCGAGTCTCATAAGAGCACATTCGTATGATTATGCGCTCGCCATTTTGAGTGCGGTGGGTATAGACAAAGCACATGTATATTTAGATAATGTGCACCTAAAAGACTCGTTGCCCTATCTAAAGGTAAACATAATTCAAATGTATACAACCTCGGTTAGACTTTTTTTAATGTGGGGGGCAGATGATAATGGATTGTTTGGGAATTTTCTTGTAGAAAAAAGCAAAATAGCACGTATTGAGAACTATTTTAATACGATGTGTTCTCGTAAGGAAGGTGAAGAAAAATGGATATTCGTATCAACTTTATATCCGGGTGAAAGGGTGATTATGAAAGATAATACCAAAACTGGCATTTATGTATATTATGAAATTAAAACAATGTGAGCTTTTCCTCGTGAGTATCATCGAAACCCCATGAAAGTATTTACGTTATATATACTTGTAGCTGTGTCACAATGAAGGGAATTGAGTAGTACGAGGGTAAGTTTGCGGGCTGTACAACGGAGAGAATACCTTTCTTGCTGTGCCTCGTGCCGTAGTTGTCAAGCTGGATGAATTGGGCTAATAAAGTAGATATGGGAAGATGTCGCAGGTTGGAGAGATAAGATTTTCAGGTAGGTACATAGGGCTATGCCTATTGCTCTTGCTCTGCGGACTTGCTCCTGGGCTCGTGAGGGCGCAACTTCTCAACAGCGCGCTCATCGCGGACCGTTGCGGGCGAGGGGTGGTGTACATCAGCGTGAATGGTTCGCAGGGCAGCGGATTTCTCATCAATAGGAGTGGCTACGTGCTGACCAACTGGCATGTGGTGGACGAAGCCCCTCGCCGCATCAGGGTGCAATTCCGCGATGAGGACATGACGTATGTAGCTACCGTCCATAGCCGGGATAAGATGCGGGATATCGCCCTGCTGAGGTTGCAGAATTTCTCGTACAATGAGAGGGTGCATACGGTTCTCCCCCTGCTGGAAATGCAGCCTCCCAAGGGGGACCCCGTCGTGGCGTACGGCAATCCGCAGGGGGAGGAATTCGTCGTAACGCGTGGCATCATCTCGAAGCTGAGGGTGAAAGAATGGTCGTGGTTCCTGCAGACGGATGCGCCGATAAACGGGGGGAATTCCGGGGGACCGCTTATCAATCGTCTTGGGCAGGTAGTGGGTATGAACAGCGCGTCCCGCCTCGACCGTTACAGCGGGGATAAGCTGCAGAATATGAACTACGCCGTTCGCTCCGACATCCTCGTTGCCCATCTGCGGAGGCGGGGGGTGCAATTTGCCACTACCCCGCTAATTCGGGAGGCTGAGTTGCTGGGGGAGGTACGTGTGTCGGAGGAGGAGCTTCGGGCAATAGGCGAGGCCAAGGCCCGGCGTATCCGTATGCAGGCACGATTGGACTCCATTGAGCAGGCAGAGCGGATGGAGCGTCTGCGCCGGGAGGCGCGGGCCCGTGCGCTGCAGGATTCCATAGCCCTCGAGGAGGAGAGGGTAAGGCGTGCGCAGAGGTTGCGTGAGGAGGCCTATGAAGCGGCGCAGCGCGCTGAGCGTGAGCGCCTGGAGCTGGAACGTGCTAAGCTGGAGGAGAAGCAGCGCAGGGCGGCGTATAGGGCATCGTTGCCAGAGCACATCGTACTGCGTATCGGCGGGGGAGGGCTCTACCTCTTCCCCTTCGACGAGTCGCTTCGCCTTGCGAGCGCATGGTATGAGCCGCTGTCCTGGTACACGACGGCGGATGTGGGCTATCGTTTCGCCGTTTCCGCTGAGGAACTTGGGACGGTGCTCGGGGTTTTCGGGCGCTTTGGCTCGTTCGGCGCGGCGGCTCTGACCCCGCTGCTTCCCTACCTGGGTTGGGAGGCCTACTCAGTGGGCAGCAGCTGGAACCCCTTCCTCGAGGCGGAGGCCGGGCTTCTCATCAAGAGCTGGTTTCGTCTGAGCGGAGGTGTGGGCCAGCAGCTACTCACGCCCCGCACGGCAGCGTCTTCGGCGCGCGTATGGAGGCGCTACTACGTGGCGACCTTGGGGATTACCCTTCCCTGGTACTGGGTGAATGTTTCCACCAATGCGTGCGGCCTGTTTGGAGGCGTGTATTCCACTCCGATGCTACGCTTCGAGCTGGCCATGCAGCTGCGGTTGGCATTTGGGAGGTGGTAGAAGTGAAGGGATAAAGATGGGTTAATCAGATGTTATCAACAAATCACGCGCAATCATGAATTACTTTACCAACGCATTTAGCGTAGCTTTTGGGCAGCAGGGGCGTGCGAGGCGCGGAGAGTTCTGGACGTTTACCTTTGTTAGCACGCTTATTATTTATGTGTTGTCACGTGGCATATATGGCATGCTAGTTTTCAGCGACGATCCGCTAGAAGTAAAGCTACGCCTCCTTTCAGGCCCGATATTCGGCCTTCTAATCCTCTCATATGTTGGGTTTAATGTGCAGGTCCGTCGCCTGCACGATACGGGTCGCTCCGCGTGGCACCTCCTATGGCATCTTCTCCCTGGGATTGGCCACATCGTGCTGCTGGTCTTCTTCTGCAAGGCCGGGACGGTCGGGCCCAACAAGTATGGGCCAGACCCCAAGGGGAGTGGTGAAATGCTAAAGGATATAGCCCATGAAGCGTAGCGCCATCATTCTGATAATCACCCTCCTGCCGTTCATCGCCTTCGCAGGGGATGGGTGGCAGAGCATACGGCTCCCGGGGCTGGGGCGAATTCCCCTTCCGCCCACCATGGAGGTGCAGGGGGGGATATCCGCAGCATAGTCAATGCGTTCCGGAGGGATATCGGCGTGCGGCCCTCAAAGTTAACGCTCCAGCAAAGGGGGATAAATGCCCTGGAGCCAGATGCCTTCGACACGTACGCACGTGTCATTGTCGAGACGGCGCCAATCGCTACGGCCGAGAGGCTCGAGCTGATTGCCGCGATGGATAGCACCCCGCATGCAGAGCTCGCTGCCTACCATGAGGATTTATTGCGAGAGAGCTTACGCTCATCCAATATCCGTTTGCTGAGTTTTGTCGATTTCTCCTGGGCGAAGCGCAAGGGGTATAGATGCCGGCGTATGGTCTACCGCCGCTCTCTGGATGGTGGGCCCGCCACGCGCGTTGAGAATTACTGGTATATCCTTCCTAAGATGGTCGTGACCGTCATGATTTCCTACTGGGAGCAGGATGCGGACATGTGGCGCAGTACCCTTGAGCGGCTGGAGAGGAGTATCGTTTTGGACTAGTATTCGTTTCACCTTAGCAAAAAAACCATGTCGAAAGGGTTAAAAATCCTACTCATTGTAATTATTCTTTTTGTGGTAATGTCCTTCAAGGCCTATGCCCGGGAGGTGCATGGATTTACGATAATATCCAGTATAGCTTTGGTCTTTGGCGTGAGCTTTGCTGTGCATATATGGCGGAAGTGGTGACCCTGCCCGATTGGGAGCGGGAGACTAGTCGCGCACCTCCGGGCAGCTGGGGGTAGCGCGCGCCAGGCTCAATGTCGCCCCCTGCTCGAATGCATCCCCCCCCAGCCGCTATGGCCTATTCTTCTTAACCATCAGGCGCTTGGGGAGAGCCGAGCCTACTCCCTCTTCTCCCCCAGCTCCTCCGGCACCGGCACGGTCGTTGCCCCCTCGCCTTCGGCGCGCACCACGCGGTAGTGCGGCGACATGATCTCTATGTCGCGCATCGCGAAGGTGTACTGTATGTTGGCGTGCAGCTCCGAGTAGATGGCCGCCATGCGCGTCGGGGCGTGCGTGTAGAGGTTCAGCTCGTAGGCCACGTAGTAGTCGTCCAGGCTCTTCTGGTGCACGAAGGGGCGGGGCATCTTGGCCACGTGGGTGGTCATCTCGGCCGCCTCGATGAGGGCCTCGTGCACCTTCGGCCAGGGCACGTCGTAGCCGATGGTCACCATCGTGTGCAGGATCAGCCCCTGCTTGCGGGCGTGCGCGCTGTAGTTGGTCGTGGTCGAGGAGAGCACCATCGAGTTCGGGATCGTGATCTCCTCGTTCTTGGCCGTCTTCAGCCGGACCACCAGCATGCTCTTCTCCACCACGTCGCCGGTGATCTCCCCGATCTTGATGCGCTCCCCGATGCGGAACGGCCGCATGTAGGTGATGACCAGCCCGGCCACCATGTTGGAGATGGCCGTCGACGAGCCCAGCGAGAAGAGGACGCCCAGGAAGACCGACACCCCCTTGAAGAAGCCGGAGTCCGAGCCCGGGAGGTAGGGGAAAATCAGGATTAGGGTGAAGGCGTATAGCAGGATGCGCACGATGTTGTAGGTCGGCATCGCCCAGTCGCGGTGGAACTTCCGGATGTGCAGCTTGCCGGCCTCCATCTCCCGGAAGAAGTACTTCACCGTCCGCAGGACGTAGCGCATGATCAGCACGATGGCCAGGATGGTGAACAGGTTCGGCACGTAGCCCCAGATGCCCAGCAGGATGTTCTGGATGGGGCTGGTGATGAAGTCCACCAGGGTGTTGACCCACTGCCGGGTGAAGGGGAAGAGGTTGAAGATGTACAGCAGGCCGATGTAGATCATCAGCAGCAGGATCATGTAGCGCAGGATGCTCAGGCCGATGTTGAATATGCGGAGCTTCTGCTGCTTGGACACCAGCACGTAGTTGCCCACGTGCAGCTCGCTGATGCGGTGCCGCAGCTTGAGGGTGACGCGGTAGCGCACCACGCGCTGCAGGCGGCTCAGGCCGTAGGCGCTCAGGATGACCGTCAGGAGTATGGCCAGGAAGATGCCCACCCGTTTCAGCCACTGGTAGAGGCTGTTGGCCTCGCGCGCGGTGGCGATGTTCTCCCCCACCACCGTGGCGTAGTGCCGGGCCAGCTCCTCGGGCTGCTTGTCGTTCCACACCCCGTCGATTTCCGAGACCCCCAGGATGGGCGTGCGGGTGTAGAGCACGGTGTAGTAGCCGTTGTCCAGGCTGATGCGCATCGAGTCGGGCGAGAAGTCGTAGCTGTCGTCCTCGAAGATGTCCAGGATGCGCTGGGTGGCCGAGGTGGCGCGGTCGCGCGCGCTGAAGGGGCCGAGGCTGGAGTATATCAGGAAGAGCGTGTCCTGCTCGGGCCCCAGCACCGGGATGCCCTGCACGTGGGAGCGGAGGGAGTCAATCCGTAGCCGCATCAGGGCCTTGCGCCCCTCCTCCCGCTCGCGGATTTCCTGCAGCTGCTGCTCAATGCGCGCTTTGGTCCGCCCGTCCTTGGTGCGCAGCTTGGCCAGCCGCTCCTCCAGCGCGGCCTGCCGGAGCGAGTCGCGCTCGCGGAGCTGCTGCATCTCCTCGAGCCGGGCCTGGTAGGCCGTCATCTTCGCCTGGTTGATGGAGTCGATGTTCACCGTGTCGGCCGCCGCCCCATCCGCCCCGCTGAGGGTGTCCACCAGCGGGAGGTTCGCCGTATCCTTGCCCGCCTTCTGGCCCTTGGGCTTCGGGCCGCCCAGGGCCGTCTGCCCCCAGGCCAGGGGCCCGGAGGCCGCCAGGAGGCAGAGGAGGAGCACCCGAGCGTATTGTCCTATGGTCTTCATCGCGCTAGTAGCTAGATATATTCTTCCATTGTTTTGCGGCACCAGGGCTGCCCGCGAAGCGGGGGATTCACGCGCATTTCCCCCGTGATACGCCCCGCTGGACGGCCCGAATGGCGACGCAAACATAGCACAAAAATCCGTACCCCGCGGAGGGCGGTATCCCACTTTTTGTACCTTTGCCCCCGCGCAGGTCCGTTCCGCCCATCGTCTGGCATCCCTGCGCGGCGAGAAGTAGCTGCACCATCCTGTATATCAAACCAATCCCGCGGTCCATGAGACTCCCCGTCCTACCCCTCATTCTGGCCTTGCCCCTACTCCTCTTCGGGGGTTGCGGGGGCCGTCCGTCCGGTGCGGCCCAGCCGGCCCAGCCGACCGTCAGCCTGGCCTATATCGACGGCTGGGCCGAGGCCGTGGCGATGAGCTTCCTCATGGCCGAGGTGCTCAAGGAGCAGGGCTACGAGGTGCGCCTCCGGAAGGCCACCAACGACATGATCTTCGCCTCGCTGGCCAACGGCGACCTGGACGTGTTCATGGACGTGTGGTACCCCTCCACGAACTCCAACCGGGTGAAGAAGTTCGGCGACCGGATTGAGCGCGTGGGGGTCAACTTCGACAGCGCGCGGCTGGGGCTGGTGGTGCCCGACTACGTGCCCATCGCCTCCATCGAGGAGCTGAACGCCCACGCCGAGCGCCTCGGTGGCCGGATAGTGGGGATAGAGAGCGGCTCGGCCCTGGTCGGCATGACGGGGGTGGCCATCGACCGCTACGGCCTCGAGCTCCGCCAGGTCACCTCCTCCACCGTGGCCATGCTCGCCGAGCTGCAGAAGGCCATCGCGGAGAAGCGGTGGATTGTCGTGACGGCCTGGCAGCCCCACTGGATGTTCGGCCGCTACCCCCTCCGCTTCCTCGACGACCCCCAGAAGGTGTATGACGACACGGAGCGCATCGAGACCTACTGCCGCCGGGGCTTCATGACCGACGACCCCCGCGCCACCCGCATTCTCGAGCGCTTCCACCTGAGCCCCGAGCAGATGGCGAGCCTCCTGCTGCGGATGGAGGGCAAGGGCTCGCCCGCCGAGCTGGCCCGTGGGTGGATGGAGGAGAACCGCGCGGTGGTGGGGGAGTGGGTGGGGGAGTAGGGGGGCGCTCGGTGGAGGGGCTATGTCCTCACCCCGCTAGGAATTCGTACTCATACACCTTCTCCGCGATTTTCTCGCCCAGCGCCAGCCGCTTGGCGCGGATTTCCCCCGCCAGCCGGTTGTACTCCGCGTCGTCGCTCCTGGGGTTCATGCGCCCCTTGCTGCTCACGCCCTGGAAGTGGTGTCGGATGTCGTAGTAGGAGGCGTTCACGTTGGCCGCGGGCTGGGCGTGGTAGTACCGCCAGAGGGCGAGGCCGGCATCCAGCAGGGCCTGGGCCGCGGGGGCTCCCGTTGTCTCGGGCAGCTTCCCGGCGATGAAGTCGAGCATGAAGTGGGAGGCGTAGCGGTCCTTGGCATTCACCTCCGCCTCGGGGAAGGGAATCCAGTGGTTGGTGCCCTCGGTGAAGGAGATGCGGTTCTGGCCGTGGAGGAGGGCGTAGGCCAGGCAGTCAGAGTGGAACTCGGGGTCGTCGAGCCAGCCGTCGTTGGGCCAGAGGAACTGGTCGCGGTCGTTGAGCCAATCGGCCTTGATGCAGAGGCGGACGGCGAAGTAGGCGGCCCATGGGATGAGCGTGTTGGCCTGTATGTCGAGGCAATACCGTTTTTGCGGCCTCGAGAGGAAGGCCAGCTGCGAGTTGTGCTGGAAGTCCGGGGGTGTACCGGGGACATGCCCTACGATAGGCCCTTCGCCTACCGGGGCCACCGCTCGCATCCACTCGTTGATGCGCCTTGTGCCGTTGTAGTGGTAGAAGCGTTTCACCCCCTCGCGTACGACGGCCGCCTCGGCCTGCTTGCCGCTCAGGCTGTACACGTCGGCGGCAATCCCCTCGGTCTTGGTGGCTAGGCCTGTGTCCCAGATGAAGAAGCCGATGGGGAACTGGCCCTGCACGTTGTCGAAGGTGCTGCCCGGGACGACGAAAAGGCGCTTCAGCTCGGCGTTGAAGCTATGCCGAAATGTGGTGAAGTTGGCTCCCTGCAGCATCTTAATCTTCGAGAAATGGCCTAGTATGCAGCCATCCATCTCCTGGTATACCCGCATGATGAACTGGGCGAACAGCTCGTTGCGGGCCTTGCCGAGCTGCGCCCCGTAGCGTTTGCCCACCAGATGCTCGGTGGCCAGGCCGCTACGATTGGCCCCCGTGCCGGTGACCGTCCGGGCATTGGTCGCCTCGGCGTAGGGCGGGTTGATGTACACCACCAGCTTCTTTCGTTTTTCGGGGTCTTCCACGATTTGCCGCAGCCCCTTGGGGAGCTTGCTGAAGTCGTCGTTCAGGAAGTCGAACCGGAAGACATGGCTCTCGAGCAGGTTCGCGCCGTTGGCGATGCGCTGGTGCATGACATCGATGTCAGCCTGGTCAAGGGTGGAGGCCCAGATGTTGTACTTGTTCGTTAGCCCTGCGAGGAGGTTGCCCGTCCCGGCGGCGCAGTCCCAGACGTAGTACTCGTCCTGCCAGTCCGCGCCCAGGTAATCCGCGAGGTACTGCTGCGAGATTTCCACCCACGGCCGGGGCGTGAAGAAGCTGCCCTTACGCTCACGCACATCCTGCGGCACGAGGAGGTCACGCCGCTCGAGGATGTAGTCCCAGTAGACCTCGTCGGGTGGCCGCTGGTAGGCGCGCCAGAAGTTGGCGTGGGCCGTGCCGCCGTCGTTGAAGTCTATGTCTGAGTAGAGCATCCTGCCGGTGGCTCCAGATTTTCCCTCGGATAGGCGGTAGCGGTCGTCCTGCAGCAGCACGTTGAGCTTATCGAGGATGCTGTGGTTGTCGCGGGAGAGGATGTCGGCCAGGTAGAAGTCCGCATCGATGATGCCGTACGCCTTCACCTCGTCCCACCTCACGGCGATGGTGGGCTGGACGGCTTCGAGCCAGCGGGAGTAGATGGAGATGAAGTTGTTGCGGTCAATCTGGAGCAGGGTGGTGGTCTGGGCCGCGTTGAAGTTGCGCTGGACGAACAGCGAGAGCGGGCCCTTCCTATCCGGCTTGAGCTCGAAGCGTAGGCCCTCCTGCTCGAGCGTGTCGGCCACCAGCTGGGCCAGCTGCCGGAACTCCCGGGTGCCGTGGTCCGAGGGCGGGACGTTCCAGTTGAAGTCGTTCTGGTAGAACACCTCCTGCACCGCGGCGTACGGCAGGAAAATGATGCGCTCGCAGTCGAACGCCCCCAGGAATTTAGGCGGGGTATGCCTATCGAAGGTCCTTGCTTTCCCGATGGTTAGCAACAGCTGCACCAGCGCCTCATCCAGCCTCGCCTTCCCCACCCGGCCCTTCTTGGCCTCGGCCCAGAGGTGGGGCGATACGAGTTCGTCCAGCGTACCCTTCGTGGTGTGCGGGTACACGGCGAAGTCTATCTTGCCGATGATGCGGGTGCAGTCGTGGGCGAAGAAGACCGTGTCGGCCACCTCGTTCTTGAGCTGCTCCTCGGGTATGCTGGGGGTGAAGGCCATATGCCACCTGTTTTGGGGGGATGTGAAACTCGGTCCAAAGGTAGGATTATTTTTGCTTGGAGGCCCTTGTCGCCCCCTGAGGCCGGAATCTGCAGCGATGGCGAATCTGGATTAGAGTACGTACCCCCTCTGGCCCTTTCGTCCCCCAAAACAGCCCCTTCGTAAAAAGCTCGGCCCCCCGTGTCTCCCTATCCCCAGACTTTACTACCTTTGCGCAGAAATAGAACATATCGGATGTAGGTTGGCGTGCTTGGATAGGCCCGGCGTCTTGCCCGTGGTTGGTGGGGGCCCTGCCGCCTGTCTATTGGACCTCTGGCACCGCATTGCGCCCCATGTCGCTAGGTAAATGTCATGCTCATGCCAAGGTACCGTACGCTCCTCTTCCTTCTCCTCCTGGCCGTGCTGCCCCTCCCGTTCGTCGCCTGCTCCCTCCTGCAGCGCAAGGGGCCGAGGGTCCCCTGCGTCCCGAGGGCGAAGATCAGCCTCATCGGCCTGCAGGGCGAGCAGCAGACCCACGAGTCCATCGACGCGTGCCCCGGCATCACCGTCCAGGTATTCGGGGCGGGCAAGCCCATGGAGGTAGAGCGGATTACCAGCATGGCCGTCGGCGTGACCACCACCTCCTCCTACCAGATCGTCCGGGCCCCCTCCGCCCTCTTCACCCAGGAGCAGCGCGACCTCATCAAGGATGCCGACTCCTTCTCCGTGACCGACATCCGCGTGGTGTTTGCCCAGTCCGTCGCCCTCGACTCCACCTGCATCGAGGGCGACCCCGGCCGTGAGCACCGCGTGTCGGGAACCATCCGCATCCTCTTCCCCGTGGTCCCGCAGGTATGGCCCGACCCCAACGAGGACGAGTACCTGCCGAATGGGGGATTTCCCCGCGACTACATACCCTCGCCGGACGGCAAGCACGTTCGCGACTATGAGCCCCCGATGGACGAGGAGGAGGAGGACGGCTAGCCCGAAAGCCCCGCCTCCGCCGCGCAGTACTAAACCATTCAACATCCGCCCATGCGCCTCCTCGCGCTCCTAATCGCTTGGCTCCTAGTCTACTTCGCCACCCGCGCCCTCGTGCTTCTCCCGGCCGGGCGTGCCTCCCGCAGCTGGCCCATCGCCCTGCCGCTGGGGCTTATCGTCGCCTCCTCCCTTGGCATGCTCCTCCTGGGCGAGCCCCGCTTCCTCCTGGCCCTCCCCTTCCTGCTCCTCCCCCCGGCCATCCTCGGCCTGCGGCGCATCGCGAACCCCATCGGCCGCCTCTCCGTGCTGGTCGTCATGGTCTGCGCCGCGCTCTTCGCCGTATCCTACACGGCCCATATCGCCGATGTCTTCTTCGCCTACCCGGAGGAGCTGCCCCACCCCCTGCCCACGCACACCCGCAACGGCAACCCGTACCATCACGACACCCTCTCCCCACGGCGGGAGCAGGGCCACAGGGTGGATGTCTACCGCTGCGACGTGGAGCTGCGTGCGGGCTGGGCCCATCGCTCGCCCATCCCCTTCGACAGCGTGATTACCCCAGATGGCCAGACCCAGGGCGAGGTCCTGACCCGCTACCTGGCCTCGATGGGCCACCGGAGGGACTCGGTCGGCCTCACCTTCCTCACCCCCGACGACGTGCAGGCCGTAGAGGCCGGGTGTACGGCCGTGGGCCTCAGGGGGCGCGGCCCGGTCTACACCTATATATGGCGACAGCTTCAGGGGCTGGAGCGCGAGATGCTGGGCGATACGCTCGCCCCCAGCGATGCCGTCCGCCTCTACCGTGGCGTGCGGGCCACCCTCGACGGGCAGCCCACCCATGCCCCCGTGGGCAGCCTCTCCCTCCTCATCGACCTCGCCGCGGCGCTGGGCTGGGGGGCCACCCTCCTGCTCATGGGCCTGAGCCTGACCCTCGCCCTGCTGATAGCCCACCTCAGGGCCTGCTGGTGGCTGGCCGAGGGTGCGTGGGTCTTCTGGGTGCTGCTCATCGCGCTCTAGCTCGCCCCCAGCTCACGCACTTTTCGCCAAATTCCTACCTTTGCCCGCCGGAAGAACGCAACAACGCTATGGGCGCAATACTCATTATCTACACGGGCGGCACCATCGGCATGAAGGCCAACCCCGCCACGGGCGCGCTCGCCCCCTTCAACTTCGAGCAGATTCTGCATGAGGTGCCGGAGCTGCACAGCTTCGAGAGCCGGATAGACGCCGTGTCGCTCATCCCCCTGGTCGACAGCTCCGATGCCACGCCGGAATTCTGGGAGCGGCTCGTGGTGCTGATAGAGGCGAACTACGCGGACTACGACGGCTTCGTCATCCTGCACGGCACCGACACCATGGCCTACACGGCGAGCGCGCTGAGCTTCATGCTGCCCAACGTGCAGAAGCCGGTGATCTTGACGGGCTCCCAGCTGCCCATCGGCGCGCTGCGGACGGACGGCAAGGAGAACCTGCTCTGCGCCCTGGAGATAGCCGAGAAGCGGGCCGAGGACGGCGCGCCGCTCATCCCGGAGGTGGCCGTCTTCTTCGACCACAGCCTGACGCGGGGCAACCGGACCACCAAGTTCGGGGCCGAGCGTTTCGATGCCTTCCGGAGCTTCAACTACCCCCGGCTGGCCGAGGTGGGCATCCACGTGCGCTACAACCGGAAGTACATCCGCGAGCGACCGGCCGGGCCGCTCACGGTGGACAGGGCCTACAGCACGCGGGTGAGCTCCCTGCGCCTCTACCCCGGCATCCGGCACGACATGGTGGAGCGGGTGCTGACGACCCCGGGCCTCCGGGGGCTGGTGCTCGAGACCTTCGGAGCCGGGAATGCCCCCAGCGCCCCGTGGTTTCTCGACCTGCTGCGCGGGGCCGTGGACCGGGGCATGCTCCTGGTGAACATCAGCCAGTGCCCCTCCGACAGCATCTCCATGACCTCCTACGACGTGGGCCTGGGCCTGGCCCGCCTGGGCGTGGTGAGCGGGCGCGACATGACCTTCGAGGCGGCCCTGGCCAAGCTCATGATGGCCCTGCGGCGGGGAGACATCGAGGCCGCGAAGGCCTATTTCGGCCGCGATATCGCCGGCGAAATGACCCTGGCTATTGTGGAATGAGCGAAATGTGCTAAATTGCGGTCGCTTTCGGCAGGTCATCCGTGGCCTAATGCCCTGATAGTCAGCGGGGCGGTGCATGGGGGCGAGTTGATGTTCAAGGCTTAGTGTTAGTTTAGGAGAGGTGGCCGAGTGGTCGAAGGCGCGCGCCTGGAAAGTGCGTATACTCCAAAAGGGTATCGCGGGTTCGAATCCCGCCCTCTCCGCAGCGCAGTGCGAAAGGAATTCGGGGTGAGTGAACAGGTAGGCCTTCGGGTCTTTTTTTGCCCCGAGAGCGAGAGTTTAGAATAATACCAGAAAACGCAATCAATCCGTACGGTGATGAGAAAGATGTTTCTACTAGTGCTTACGGCTGTTCTGATGCTGGGCCCGAGCTTTGCTGCCCTGGCCCAGGAGAGCCAGGACAGCGCCGGGGCCACCGCGTCGAGCCAGGTAGTGGACAGCGGGTCGGATTCGCTGCAGGTCGCAGAGGCCGCGGCCCAGGGCGAGACGATGGGCGACCAGCCCGCCGATGCGCCCCTGCATCAGCAGATCAAGACGAAGTTCATCGAGGGGGGGCCGGGCTTCATGGGGGTCATCCTCTTCATCCTCATCCTCGGGCTGAGCATCATCATCGAGCGTATCATCTACCTGAACCTGGCCAGCACCAACACCGATACCCTGCTCCGGCGGGTGGAGGACGCGCTGAGCAAGGGCGGGGTGGAGGCCGCCAAGGAGGTCTGCCGCAATACACGGGGCCCGGTGGCCAGCATCTTCTACCAGGGGCTCAGCCGCAGCGAGCAGGGCATAGAGTCGGTGGAGAAGTCGGTGGTGGCCTACGGGAGCGTGCAGATGCAGCAGCTGGAGAGCGGCCTGACCTGGATATCCCTCTTCATCGCCCTGGCGCCCATGTTCGGCTTTATGGGCACGGTGCTGGGGATGATCTCGGCCTTCGATGCCATAGAGGTGGCGGGCGACATCGCCCCCTCGCTGGTGGCCGGGGGTATCAAGATAGCCCTGATTACCACCGTGTTCGGCCTCATAGTGGCGGCCATCCTGCAGATATTCTACAACTACATCCTGGCCAAGATTGACAGCATCGTCATGCGGATGGAGGATGCCTCCATCTCCCTGGTGGACCTGCTGGTTAGCCACGAGCTCACGAAGAAGTAGGCCACAATGCTGAGGGGGGAATTGCTATGGTAAAGCTACGATACAAGACGATCGCGCGGCGGGTGATGGCCCTGCTGATGCTCGTCAGCGTGCTGATAGGGCTGTATTTCGCAGTGCAGCTCTCGGGCTCGCAGGGGCAGATGGACATGGTCGGGGCGGCCGAGCCGATGCTGGTATGGACCTACGTGCTGCTGGCCGTGGCCTCCGTCGTGGCGCTGGCCTTCCCGCTCTACTTCGTGGTGCGGAACCCGAGGCGGGCCGTGCGGGCGGTGGTCTTTGTGGGCCTGCTGGTGTTCGTGCTGGGCGTGTCCTACCTGGTGGCGAGCGATGCCCCCATCGCGCGCCCCTCCGGGATGATGGACTCGGCCTTCGCCGACCCGCTGACCCTGAAGATGGTCGGGGCCGGGCTAATCGCCACCTACACCCTGCTGGCGGTGGCCCTGGTGCTGCTCCTGCTGTCGGGCGTGCGCATGAGGCATGGCATCCGCAAGGGGATGGCCTAGGCTACATAACACAGGAGACTCACTATGGCTAGGGAGCGTCGCAGAATGGAGGAGATTAACGCCAGCTCGATGGCGGACATCGCATTCCTCCTGCTCATCTTCTTCCTCGTGACCACGACGATGAACACGGATTTGGGCTTGTCGCGCGTACTCCCCCGCATGCCCGACAAGGACCACAAGGAGGAGATACAGGACTACAAGGAGCGGAACGTCCTGCTGGTGCGGATCAACCGCTCGGATAGGCTGCTGGTGGCCGGTCGGCCCATGGAGATTAGCCAGCTCAAGGAGAAGGCCATGGAGTTCATCGACAACCCCCAGGACAGCGAGAGCCTCCCGGAGAAGAAGATGACGGAGGTGCCCCTGCTGGGGAGGGTGCCGGTGACCAAGGGGGTCATCTCCCTGCAGAACGATAGGGCGACAACCTACGGGGCCTACCTGGAGGTGCAGAATGAGCTCATCGCGGCGTACAACGAGCTGCGGGATGCCCTGGCGAAACGGCGCTTCGGCCAGGCCTTCGAGCAGCTCGACGGGGAGCAGAAGAAGGCCATCCAGAAGGCCATCCCCCAGCGGATATCCGAGGCCGAGCCGGTGGGCATAAAGAAAGGGAAGTAGATAGTATGGCCAAGTTCAGCAGAAGGGGAAAGGGCGGCTTGCCCGCAATCTCGACGGCCTCCCTGCCGGATATTGTCTTCATGCTCCTGTTCTTCTTCATGGTGAGCACCACCATGCGCGAGACGGAGATGCGGGTGAGCCTCCGTCTGCCCTCGGCCACCGAGGTGGCCAAGCTGGAGAAGAAATCCCTGGTGTCCTACATATACATCGGCACGCCCGCGCGGCAGTACCAGCAGCTCTACGGCACGGACTCGCGCATACAGCTCAACGATGCCTTCAAGACGCTGGACGACATACGGGACTTCATCAGCTCGGAGCGGGATGCCCTCTCGGAGGCCGACCGGAATATGCTCACCACCTCGCTCAAGGTGGACGAGAACACCCGGATGGGCATCGTGTCGGACGTGAAGCAGGAGCTGCGCAAGGCTTCCGCCCTGAAGATAAACTACGCGGCCCAGCGGAAATAGCCGCGGCGCTGGCGGGGTACTTGCTCTCGCTGTCCGACGGGCGAATTCGCTTCCCGCCCTTTCCCAACCCTCGCCGCTGGGCGTGTGGTCCTGGGCCTGGGGGGTGGCCATGGCCTCTCGCCTCCCGCGTGCATCTCCCCTTGCGAGGCTTAGATTTTCTGTCTACATTGCGACCCTTTTCGTGCGGAGCATGCGCCCTCTTGCGCACGACTTGTATCCAAATATGAGGAGCACACCATGAAAAATGCCCTTTTCTTTATATCCCCCGTGCTGGAGACCACTGAGAGCCCGATTGATACCCAGCTCCTCAACGAGGCCCGCGACCTCTACGAGGAGGGGAAGTACCTGGAGGCCCTGCACCGCTTCATCGACCACCTGAACCCGGCCTTCCGCCAGAAGTACGAGGTGGAGCCGGGGGTGCACTTCGCCATCCCGCACAACACGATGGTGGTGAATATCAAGGTGCGGGATGAGCATCTCCACGTCTGGGTGGACTACATGCGCGTCCCGGCCGAGGGGCGTGTGGCGGTGCTCCGGCAGCTGGCGATGCTGGCCTCCAATAAGTTCATCCTGGCGCGGGTGCTGCTCGATGAGGAGGACTGCGTGCGGATAGAGTACGATTGCCCGATGGACACGACGCACCCCGAGAAGCTCCTCTCCCTGCTGGGGAATATCTGCCAGGTGGGCGAGCAGTTCCAGGCGACCTTCGCGCACGATTTCGACGCGCAGCCCATCGTTGAGCCGCAGATTAGGCCCTACCCCGAGGAGCTGGTGCAGCGGATTTACCGCGATTTTCAGCGCACGGGGCGGAAAGCCATCGAGGACACCGAGCAGAGCCTCAAGGACGGCAACACGGCCGAGGCGGACATGCAGGCCTCGATGGGCTTCTCGCAGCTCCTCTACTTCGCCAACCCCAAGGGCTACCTCTACGCGGAGTGCTGGCGATGCCTCCGGGCGCTGGATGAGGAAATCCCCGTGCGGGAGCGTGTGCAGCGCGGCGTCAAGGACCTGCAGCGCATGCTGGACATGCCCGTAGAGGAGTTCGCCAAGTCGCTCTACTACTCCGAGACGCTGCTCTCGGACAACAATGTCCCGACGCTGCGCCAGTTCGGCGAGGTGTACGAGGACAAGGTGGACCGGGCCCAGAAGTTCGGCATGGATAAGAAGGACTGGCCCTTCGCCGTCACCCTTCTCACGTGGATGTTCTACCAGACCTACTCGCTGAACGACATGCCCCGCTTCATCGATGCGTTCATCCGCCGGGCGCTCGAGGAGGCCAGCGGCCTGCCCGTGAAGGAGGCCGCGGAGATACTCTTCCGGGCCGCGCGCCAGGTGCAGAAGGGGAAGATAGAGGATGCGCCGGCTGGCGGGGCGGGGCGGGCCGACTCTGCGGAGGACGAGGAGGATGCGGAGGATGACGAATTCCTCCTCGACCTGGATTTCTCCGATGAGCTGACCCGCCAGGTGGTCAACGCCCGCCTCGATGAGCTGCTGGAGAACCTGGAGCAGGGTACCCAGCTGCAGGACGCGGAGGGCCTCGACGAGATACTGGCCTTCATATCCTTCGTGCGCAAGACGCGCAGCTCGCTGGATGAGTACCTCGAGCAGGAGGACTACGAGTCGGCCAACCGGACGCACACCTTCCTCATGCGGAGCATCACCAATTTCATAGACACGAAGCTCGACGACCTGATTGAGGAGATGGAGGACGACCAGGGGGATGAGGACTAGCGGGCGTAACGCAGCACAAGGAGCAAGACGATGAGCGCGGACATATTCAGCACGGTTTTCCAGATATACGACGCCGCGGGCACGGGCAGCGGCTTCTACCTCGCGTCGCACGGGGTTTTCCTGACCAACTACCACGTGGTCTCGGGCTTCAAGTCGGTGGCCGTGTGCGACAACGAGAAGAACGCCTACCTGGGGCGCGTCATCCTGGTGAACCAGGAGCTGGACCTGGCGGCCCTGGTGGTGGACCATGATTTCTCGCATCTGCCCCCGGTGGAGCTGGCCGAGAGGGAGAGCGTCGCGCTGGGGATGAGGGCGCGCGTGGGGGGCTACCCCTTCGGCATGCCCTTCACGCTGACGGAGGGCACGGTCTCCTCGCCCCGCCAGCTGCTCGACGACCGCTACCTCATCCAGATCGACGCCGCGGTGAACCCGGGCAACTCCGGCGGGCCGATATTCAACGACCAGGGGCAGGTCATCGGCATCACGGCCAGCAAGTTCGAGAACGCCGACTCGACGGCCTTCGGCATACGGCTGGACGATATACACACCCTCCTCGGGGCGCTCGAGGGGATAGACCGGTCCCGCTTCCACGTGCAGTGCAACGGCTGCGATGACCTGATAGAGGAGGAGCAGAGCTACTGCCCCATGTGCGGGGTGAAGCTCGACAAGGTCGTGTTTGCCGACCGGGAGATATCGGAGGTGGCGCGGTTCTGCGAGGAGCCCATCGCGCGCCTGGGCGTGAACCCCGTGGCGGCCCGCCGGGGCAACCAGAACTGGGAGTTCTACATCGGCCGCTCGCGCATCGACATGTTCGACTACCGGGATACGTACCTCTTCACGGTGTCGCTGATTAACCTCCTGCCCAAGAAGAAGGTCGAGCCCGCGCTGGAGTACATCCTCCGGACGAGCATCGCCCCCTTCAAGCTGGGGCTCGACGGGCGGGAGATCTACTTCATGTACCGCCTGCACCTCTCGGACATCCACGACGGTAGCTCGGCCACCATCCAGGACACGATTGTGAAGGCCGCGCGGAAGGCCGACGAGCTGGCCCAGCTGCTCCACGAGGAGTACGACTGCGAGTACTCGCCCAACTCGCGGGTGGGGTAGGGCGGCTGCGCTGCCTACTCAGCGTGTTTCTGCTGGGCGATTCGCTGCAGCGGACGAATATTCCTCCCACATCCAGTGGGGGGAGTGGCCTCCGTTTGCCCCGCTTTTCCTACCTTTGCTCTGCACTAAACTGGAGGAACAGACATGGTACGCGAGCAGGACAGGGGCAAGGAGCACTTCGGCGAGCTGCCCTTCGCCATCCAGAGCTTTGAGGAGATACGCAAGGGTGGCTATAAGTACGTGGATAAGACGGACCTGATATGGGAGATTGCCTGCGGGGCGAAGGTTCAGTTCTTCGCGCGCCCCCGCCGCTTCGGCAAGAGCCTGATGATAGGGACGCTCAAGAGCTACTTCGAGGGCCGGGGCGAGCTCTTCGCGGGGCTGAAG
>PDWJ01000477.1_pt1 | contig 99331 bp, 82 predicted proteins | sample 1430881 | NCBI WGS metagenome assembly PDWJ01 (sample SAMN01162460, study PRJNA174530) | Oral metagenome, whole genome shotgun sequencing project. | biome: Marine environment; feature: Marine mammal; material: Swab sample of the gingival sulcus; isolation source: swab sample of gingival sulcus...
GTTAAGTTTGCCGAACAGATAAATATCCTAGAGTTAACACCTGAAGCAAGACAGGCAGCTGTCGCCAAAAACTTAAGTGTCGTATTCCAGGATACTGTCAATGCACTGGATCCCTATGAGAGCATAGGAAAACAATTAAAAGAACTAATTGTTTTTAAAGAAAAACTGCAAGGTAAGGCTGCCGAAAACAGGATGTTTGAACTGCTGGATTTAGTTGGCTTAGAAAATGAAAAAACTATAGTCAACAAATATCCCCACCAGATTTCCGGAGGTATGGCTCAAAAAATTTGCCTGGCACTGGCTTTTGCCGGTAAACCGAAGATTATTTTAGCTGATGAACCAACTGCTTCAATGGACGCAATTTATCAGTTAGAATTTGTCAGGACTATCAGTAGATTAGCAAAAGCTGAAGCGATTTCAATGATTTTTGTTTCCCATGATCTCGCCCTGGTCAGCAACTTCTGTGAAAGAATTTTAGTAATGGAAAAAAAGCATTTAGTGGAAGATAAAGCGACAACCGAATTAATTAATAATCCACAGTCTAAAATGGCTAAAACGCTTTTAAGTGCCAGTAGAAAGATGTTACTTTATGAAAATAATCGAAACAAAAGCAATCACTAAAAGCTATCAAATTGGCCAGAAAACAAAAAAAGTTTTAAGTGAAATCAATTTCATCCTCGAAAAAGGAGAATTTATTGCAATAGTTGGGGAAAGCGGTAGCGGCAAAAGCACTTTCGCTAAAGTTTTACTTGATTTAACCAAAGCAGACAGTGGCGAGATTCTATTTCATAATCAGCCTGCAGAGACAATAAAAGATAGGCATATATTTATCCAGACAGTCTTGCAAAACCCCTACTCCGCCTTTGACCCACTGCAAACTGTTGCCAAAAGTTTGAAAAATGTTATTGTTAGCAACCACCTGATTAGCGATAAAAGTCAAGCTGATCAATTCATTCAGACAGAACTGAAAAAATACGGCTTGACTGGAATCGATGTCAACAAAAAAGCCAGGCACTTTTCCGGTGGACAATTACAGCTGCTGGGGATTTTAAGAGCGATGCTGATAAAACCGGAAGTTCTCTTGGCTGATGAAGTGATTTCAGCTCTCGACAACGAGCTTAAACTTGAAATCTTAGATCTGCTGAAAAATCTGCAAAAAAAGGAAGAGCTCAGTATACTATTTATTACGCACAACATCGGGAGTATTCAAAATTACGCCGATAAAATAATTGTTTTTAAAGAGGGACAAATCGTTGAATCTGGCACGACAAATCGCATTTTATTTAATGCTGATAATCAATATACTAAAAAATTAATCGCCGCCCTGCCGACGATAAAATACTATCACTGCCGTAACTGTTCCCAGGATATCCATCTTCACAAAAGCTACCGTAACTGATCACAAGTACTTCATCCTTGCCCGAACACTCCTTCCCGCATACTCTCGTACACGAAAGTCTCACTTCGCTTGCTTACCTGCGGGGAAGAGTGCGCTTGTACAATTTTATTACACCTGTGACCAGTTACACGTCAGAAGCAGAGAATAGTGAAACCAGAGTGATACATGCCCTCTGAGGAGTTACAAAAAAAGTACAGCATTGCCTATGATTTTGAAAAACACCTGGAACGTGAAAGGATTCCAGCAGCAAATATTATCCTGGTTTACTGTATATATGAGGGATTTGCCCTGGAGAAAAGACTATATACCCTATCATGTCTGGATTGCTGAGGTTATGGGACAGCAAACCCAGATGGATCGGGTCGTTTTCTATTTCAAGCGCTGGATTGAGCGTTTTCCCTCTGTTGAGTCTGTTGCCGCAGCTGAGGAACAGGCCATTCTCAAATCCTGGGAAGGATTAGGGTATTACTCCCGTGCCCGCAACATGCACAAGGCAGCCAGAATGTTACTGCAGGAGTTCAATGGAGAGCTGCCAGCAACCTGCAAAGAACTTATGCGTCTTCCCGGGGTCGGCCCTTACACTGCAGCGGCAATTATGTCAATCGGCTTTAACCTCCCGCAACCGGTACTGGATGCCAATGTCGAGCGGATTTTTTCACGCCTCTTTGATATAAACGTTCCATTGAAAAAAAGGGCTGTTACCAGGGACTTGCACCAGATGGCAGAGGAACTGCTGGTGCGCGACAATGCACGCATGTGGAACCAGGCACTCATGGAGTTCGGGGCCCTTGTCTGCATGCCTGGAAAACCGAACTGCCCGGAGTGCAGAGTTAAGACGTTCTGCCGCGCCTGGAAAAACAAGACTGTTCAGCAACGGCCAGTTATCATAAGAAAAAAAAAGATCATCGACATTACCATGGCTTGTGCTATCATACAGAAAAACGGATGCTTTTTTATCCAGCGGCGGCATGATGACGACCTGTGGGGAGGATTGTGGGAATTTCCCGGAGGTAAGGTGGAGCAGGGAGAAACCCCTGAGAGTGCGGTTGTCAGAGAGATAGCGGAAGAGACTGAGTGGCAGCTGGCTTCCTCATGTCATTTTAAGACAGTTGTCCATTATTTTACCAGGTACCGGGTTACCCTGCACGGTTTTCTGGCAACTCTCGCCCCTGATTCCTCTGCTCCTGTGCTCCACGCTGCTTCTGATTATGCCTGGGTGCCGGTTGATGACCTTTCCAGATATCCTTTCCCTTCCGGGCACAAAAAGCTGGTACAGGAGATGAAACAAGGCGGTTTTGTACGACGAGGAAAAAGTGGTGGCAGATAATCTTCAACCCGGCAATATCAGAGATGAAGTGGACAGATTGTCTACGAACATGCGCAGTTTCATCGATGTCATGCCGGAGATGGTCTTTCTTCTGGGGGATAACGGTTCGATTGAATACATGAATCAAAGTGCTGTTCAATACTTTGGATCAGAATGTTCGGAGGCTGTCAAAGATGATATGCATGCTCTTTTCCTGCGTTGCAAAGAACAGACGAAAGCCTCGCAGGAAAGTGATACGCCGCCATTTATTGAGGCGTATATTGAAAATACCCCGGTGGAATGCTCTTGCTTTCCTTATCGTGGTTATAAAAATGACAACCTGCTTATGCTGGTTATCCGCGATATTACAGCGCGAAAAATGCGCGAAGAAGAACTGCGGAACTTTAACACCAATATCGAGGATATTCTCCAGCGCAAGATTGCTGAGCTCAAGGAAAGCGAAGAGATCATGCAGCACCTTTCCCGGCAGGTAAACAGCCTGAAAACAAGGCTTGGCAGTCGGCATGAAGCCGATAAGATGATCGGGTCAAGTGCTAAGATGCGGGAGATGCGGGAGATGATCTATCAGGTTGCCCCTTCTGATACAACGATTCTTATCACCGGAGAGTCAGGTACAGGCAAGGAGCTTGCCGCCAGCCTTCTCAGGGCATTGAGCAGCAGAAACGACAAACCTTTTTTCAAGATAAACTGTAATACCATCAATGATTCCATTTTGGAGTCGGATCTATTTGGCTACGAAAAAGGGGCTTTTACCGGAGCGACGGCACGCAAAGTGGGTAAGTTTGAGGTTGTCAACGGAGGGACCATCTTTCTTGATGAAATAGGAGATATCAGTCCGAGAATGCAGGCCTCTTTGCTCAGGGTGTTGCAAAATGGAGAGATCGTCCGGGTCGGCGGCAACAAGCCGGTACAGATTGATGTCAGGGTAATCGCCGCTACCAATGTTGATCTGGCGGAAGCAGTGAAGAAAAAAAAGTTTCGACTGGACCTGTATTACCGCCTCAACATCATCAATGTGGACATACCGCCTCTTCGAGAACGAAAAGAAGATATTGTAGAGCTTGTTTCCCATTTTGTCAGCCATTACCGGCGAGCATTTAAGAAAGAGATTGATCTTGTCCCGCAGAGTATTATAAACAAGCTGCTTATGCACGACTGGCCGGGTAATGTTCGTGAGCTTGAAAACGTGATTCAACGGGCTGTACTTATGGCCAAGGACAAGATGCTTACAGAAGAGGATCTGCTCTTTAATCAGGAAACCAATAGCAGGAACCAGGAGGGGACGGCAGGGGGGATTGGTAATGGCATCCTGGAAAAGATTGGCAAAGAACCACTGAAAATGATTCTTGCTGAATTTGAAAGCGAAGTTATTTTCAATGCACTGAAAAGGTATGAAGGAAATGTCTCGCTTGCCGCTGATAAATTGCACATCGGCAAGACCGCCATGTATGACAAGATGAAACGCTATAATATTTCGGCCAAAAGCCTCAAACCCTCCCGGATGTGATTCGTGCTCTTTATAAAGATAAAGTGTAACTACTCACAGATCACCCCTCTTTGAACGATCACGACCCGCCGCATAGAGGGGCTATAGCTGGCAATCGCGCTTACCCGAATCCGGGAAACCTGAAAGCAGCTACAGACGAAAGGCAAGTAAAATAAAGAGGGTACATGCCATGTGAGCAAGGTACCTGCCCAATTACACGTCAGAAGCAGAGAACAACACTGAAGTACAGCCCCCGTGACTGGTTACGCCAATGACGCTTGCACCCCCTGGCAACTGACAGCAGGTGAGGGAAAAAAGCTCTTTTGCAATAAAATGTCCATGTTATTGCAGCAACGTCATCTTTCATGTTTCGCTTCCCAATACCTTGGTGTTAATCATTTGTTTCGTGTGCACGTCAGGTTCAGGGACTTGCCAGTGGATGAACTGCCTCACCACCCGCATAAAGTCACCATTATCTTGTTTGCACTTGTTGCAAATTGATTTGGCATTGTCTCGATACATGATGATTTCACTGGCCGGATCACCATGTTTATCGACCGCTGCCATTTTGCGGCAGCCACAGTCCAGCCTTATGACAGCTACGCCTACGGCATCAGGACTGCCTTCAAGTATTGCTTCAACCATTGCCTGTTCGCCCTGTTCATCAAGGGTGGCGGTGTTGTCTCTTTTTGCCATGTTCACAGAATATTTAAAATTTTACGTTATTCCCTGATCAATGCAGGGTCTTATCCCTGTTTTATGATGATAGTCAATGAAAAAATGCTGACATGAAGAAGGTGAAATCAGGATGGTGCATACCCTTGCGAGTAGCTCGCGAAAAAAGTACGTTTATATTGACAAAGTGGCTGCACTCCTGTAGAGGAAAATAACTTTTGCCAGGTGTATACAGGGGTATTTACGCTGCCTCTTAAGCAACTGTTGAAAGTGACAGGCGTTACATTATATCTTTTAATCTTTTCTGGAGGTACGATTATGTGGGAAATCGTTGTTGACAAGGACAAGTGTTCCGGTGATGAAGAATGTGTAGCTGCATGCCCTGCCCAGGTCTTTGAAATGGTTGACGGCAAGGCAGAGCCAGTTGAAGCAGAGGAATGCCTTGGCTGTGAAACCTGTGTTGAAGTTTGCCCTGAAGGGGCAATTACTGTTTCTGAAATGTAAGTTTTCAGACAGACCGCCTGCACGGGTTAAGCCCATCCTGACCTGGATGGGCTTAACCCGTTTTAGTCTACCGGGAGAGAGAGTGCACAAACCTGGAGTTAAGCAATCTGTGCTTTTTTTTACGGTGCCTTTTTTATGGTCAACTGTTGGGACAGTGCTTATCATTCGGGGGATGTGTTGGTTAGAGCCTGAGAAAATGACGTTTTTACTGTTGCCCTCACTCGGCCTTGGTTTACTCAAGTCCCTGTTCATCCTGGACAAATCGATCAAAAGTTCACTCGTCCGTATTGCAGCCCTGAAAAATGGTACCGGCCCTGGAGCGATATGCTCATGGCAGAAGTGGCTGCTTGTCTGTGTGATGATGCTTGGTGGATATGTTTTACGTCATGCTGGTTTTCCGGGCAATAGTGTCGGAGTTATCTACAGCGCCATTGGCTGGGCAATGCTTATTTCAAGTCGACACGGCTGGATGACCTGGTACAGGAATGTTTATCATTTAAAGTAACTGCTCCCTTTCACCCATCTTCGGGCGATTACGATCGGCCGCATAAAGGGGCTATAGCGGCCAATCGCGCTTACCCAAATCTGGGCAGCCTGCAAGCAGCCGCAGAAGAAAATCAAGTAAAATCAGCAAAATAAATGGTTTGCGAGTCGTTACATTATCGTTTGAGATGAAATCGCTTAATCAGGTGGAGATAAGCGCGGCCGCCTTACGTCATAATTTTCGTTTCTGCCGAAGTGCGGTACAAGCTAAGACCAGAATTATGGCCATGGTCAAGGCAGATGCCTATGGACATGGCATGATTGATTGTGCCCGGATTCTGGTGGATGAGGGCGCTTATGCTCTGGGGGTCGCTGAAGTGGTGGAGGGAGTTGCACTGCGTAAGGCCGGATGTACTGTTCCAGTCTATGTGATGGCCGGCATAATCCCGGAAACTGCTGAAACCGCAGCTGCCTATGATTTAACTCCGGTTGTAGGTGATGCAACCTCGCTTTCAGCCTTAAACAGGGCCGGAAAAAAGCAGGCCTGTCATATTGGCGTGCATATTAAGCTTGACGCAGGAATGGGAAGACTGGGCACTTTGCCCGTTGATTTTCCTCTGCTTGTCGAAAAAATATCCGGGTTTGAGTTCCTCTTTCTGGAAGGAGTATTGGCCCATTTTCCTGTGGCCGATGACAGAGAATCGAAGACGACGAAAGAGGTTGTCGCCTTATTTAATGAGGCGATCAGCTACCTGGAAGGAAGGTGCCAGCATAAATGTATAGCGCACCTGTCCAATTCTGCCGGACTTTTTTATGAACCGGAAGCGCATTTTGATATGGTGCGTCCAGGCATCTCGTTGTACGGTTATGCTCCAGATGGTCACAAATCGGTTTTGGCCGGAAAAAAAGACGGGTTACGACCGGTCATGCGATGTACCTCACGGGTCATTCAGGTCCGTACCGTGCCGGAAGGTACTGGACTTGGCTACAGTCATCTTTACACAACAAGGCGCAAGACCAGGCTGGCGCTCATACCAGTGGGGTATGAAGATGGTTATCTGCGTATTTTAACTAATAAGGCGCAGGTACTTATCAGCGGCAGACGGGCGTCGGTGATAGGCAGGATCTCCATGAACCTGACCATGATAGATATTACTGACCTGCCTTTCGTAAAGGTAAATGATGAGGTTGTACTGCTTGGGGAACAGGGAAAAGAGCGTATAACTGCAGATGAAATTGCCGAGTGGATGGGAACCATTCATTACGAGGTTTTGTGTTTGTTTGGCAGGATGAATAACAGGGTACTTGTTTAATTAAAAATGCGTACCTGCTTTCAGGTTGTCCACATCTGGGCAACCTGAAAGCAGTGACAGAGATATTTTGAATGATCAGATCACAGATAGCAGCAGTTGTTGATGATATTGTTAATCAGGGCATACAATTGTCTTTATGGCCGGAAACCCTGCCGGAAAAATACACCGTCGAGGTGCCCAGGCATAAGGGGCAGGGAGATTTCTCCACCAATTTTGCCATGGTAGCAGCCGGTACAGCCAAACAAAATCCGGCAAAACTGGCTTTGCGATTTGTTGAGCTTGCCCAACAAACAGAGACCCCGGCCATAGAAAGATGGGAGGTCGCAGGGCCCGGTTTTATAAATATTTTTGTCAGCGAATCTATCTGGACATCTGTTCTGCCGGTCATTGCGCGGGAGGGTAAGGGCTTTGGCTTAAACAAAAAAGGTAATGGCAGGAAAGTGCTGGTTGAATTTGTCAGCGCCAATCCAACTGGCCCGCTATCTGTAGGGCACGGACGAAATGCCATCATTGGCGACTCTGTGGCGCGACTTTTACAAGCCACCGGGCATGATGTTCATTGCGAGTACTACTTTAATGATGCTGGGCGACAGATGCGCGTTCTGGGTGCATCAACTAAAGCCAGATACCAGGAACTGCTCGGCCTGGACAGTGATTTCCCAGATGACGGGTATCAGGGCGATTATATTTATGATATTGCTCGCAGCATAAAGGATGAAGCCGGAGATGGTTTTTTAAACGAGCCGGTGGATCTGTTTAAAGAACGGGCCAAAGAGGCGATCTTTACCGATATTGACGCGACCCTGCAACGAATCGGCATAAATTTTGACTCCTATTTCAATGAGCATACCCTGTATGAGAAGGGACTCATTGATGATGTTATCACCATTTTTCGGGAAAAAGACCTGGTCTATGAACAAGACGGTGCACTCTGGTTCAGAACCAGTGCCTTTGGGCAGGAGCAGGACCGGGTTATCGTGAAAAGCAGTGGTGAGCCCACCTATCGCCTGCCGGATATCGCCTATCACCGGGAAAAATTCAGGCGCGGTTTTGACTGGATGATCAATGTTTTTGGCTCTGACCATATTGCCACCGTCCCGGACGTGCTCTCAGGAGTTAAGGCATTGGGCTACGATGCTGCAAAGATAACTGTTATCCTCTATCAGTTTGTTACCCTGATGCGTGAAGGAAAACAGGTAAAAATGTCCACCAGAAAAGCTACTTTTGTTACAGTTGATGAATTGGTGGATGAGGTTGGTGTGGATGCCCTGCGCTTTTTCTTTCTCATGCGCAAGCCGGACAATCTTATCGAGTTCGATCTGGATCTGGCGAAAAAACAGAGTCAGGAAAACCCGGTCTATTACGTGCAATACGCCCATGCCAGGCTGTGCAGCATTGAGCGATCAGCCAGAAAACAGGGCCTCATGCACAGCGGTGATGATTCGGTTGATCCTGGTCTTCTCACTGAGGAGGAAGAACGCGCTCTCATGAAAACCATGGCAGAGTATCCGCAGCTCGTTGAAGGGGCTGCCCAGGATCTGGCCCCACACCGTCTTATTTTTTATCTGATGCAACTGGCCGGGCAGTTTCATGGTTTTTATAACAAACACAAGGTACTTGCTGAAGATACATCGCGCACACCCGCCCGTCTTTATCTGTGCCTTTGTGTGAAAACAGTCTTAAACAATGGCTTGACCCTGCTGGGTATCAACGCTCCTGAACAGATGTAAGCGCACTGCATGGCCAGGAAGACTGCAAAGACAAAGAAAAAGTCAACGCCTGCCTTTACTTTTAAGCTTGGCTGGGCAGGTTTTTTCGGGGTCGTGGTGGTGACATTGTGTGTTTTTTTGTGGATGTTCATGCTGGGGGTCTGGGCGGGGCAAACAGTCCTCCTTCCTCCTGCAGCTGAGAAAAAAAAACTGGTGACAAAACCTGCCTCGATATCTGCCAAAGCAGCAACGAACAAGGAAAAGCAGGTTCGGACTATTCATCCAGACAAAAAAAAAGTTGAAGTAAAATAAGATCCTGATGGAAAATCATGTGCCAGAGCGGACAGGTCGAATAAGGCCTGCCAGGATGACAGATGTCCGGGCTATCCATACCTTGCTCATGCAGTTTGCCAACAGGGGATTGCTGCTTCCCAAATCAATCAGCTCTCTCTACGACCATCTTCGTGATTTTGTTGTTTTTGTGGAGAGGGAAGAAATCCAGGGAATCTGCTCCCTGCGCATCAGCTGGGATAACCTCGCAGAGATTCGTTCCCTGGCAGTTGCCGAAGAAGTGCAGGGCAGCGGAGTCGGAAGACAACTGGTGGAATCCTGCCTTGATGAGGCCAGAAGCCTTGAGATAAAAAATGTTTTTGTTTTAACTTATCAGACCGATTTTTTCAGAAAACTTGGCTTTATAGATAAGGACAAACAAGAGTTGCCACATAAGATCTGGAGTGATTGTCTTAATTGTTCCAAGTTCCCTGACTGTGACGAGGACGCGCTTGTCAAGGTAATTGAGTAAGTTCCGGCAGACACCATCCTTGATGGACAACCATGACGAGCGCTGAAATATATCTGGAGAAATAAAATGGTAGGTAAAGTACTCACAAAAGTGTTTGGCAGTAAAAACGATCGAATCATTAAGCAGCTGCGCCAAAAAATCGCCGCAATTAATGCGCTGGAGGAGTCTGTTGCTCCGCTTACTGATGATGAGCTTGCTGCCAGGACGGTCGCCTTTCGTGAGCGCCTGCACAATGGAGAGACTCTTGATCAGTTGCTCCCGGAAGCTTTTGCAGTGGTTCGAGAGGCTGCCAAAAGAGTACTGGGTGAACGGCACTATGATGTGCAGCTTATTGGCGGGCTGGTTCTGCACAGCGGTAAGATTGCGGAAATGAAAACCGGTGAAGGCAAGACGCTGACCTCGACCGCGCCGGTCTACCTCAATGCCCTGACCGGAGAAGGGGTGCATGTGGTTACGGTCAACGATTACCTGGCCAGGCGTGACGTGGAGTGGATGGGACAGATCTATCGTTTTCTTGGCCTGACTACTGCCTGTATTGTGCATGAAATGAATGATGAAGAGCGTCGGAAGGCCTATGCCGCTGATGTTACTTATGGTACGAACAATGAGTTCGGCTTTGATTACCTGCGTGACAACATGAAGTTTGATGCCGATGATTTTTGTCAACGCGGCTTTAATTATGCCATTGTAGACGAGGTGGACTCCATCCTCATTGATGAGGCCAGAACGCCTCTGATTATCTCCGGGCCCGCTGAGCAGTCGACCGATATGTACCTCAAGGTCGACCGTATTATGAAAAACTTTCAGGAAGAGGAGCATTATACCAAGGATGAGAAATCCCGTCAGATAATGCTCACCGATGAAGGCGTCGCCCTTGGTGAAGAACTGCTCGGGGTGGAAAATCTCTATGATCCCATGAGCATTAATCAGCTTCATCACATTAACCAGGCCCTCAAGGCCCATTTTATTTTTCAGCGTGATGTTGATTATATCATCAAAAACGGTCAGGTGGTCATTGTTGATGAATTTACCGGTCGAACCATGGAAGGCAGGCGCTATTCAGACGGATTGCACCAGGCGCTTGAAGCCAAGGAAGGGGTCAAGATCGAAAAGGAAAACCAGACGCTTGCCTCTATCACCTTCCAGAATTACTTCCGTATGTACGACAAGCTGGCCGGCATGACCGGTACAGCTGACACTGAAGCCCCGGAATTTAAAAAGATTTATGGCCTGGATGTGGTCATAATCCCCACCCATATGACCATGATTCGTGATGATTTTGCTGATGTCATCTACAAAGATCAGGCGGCGAAGTACAGAAATATTATACGGGAAATCAAAGAGCTGAATAAAAAGGGACAGCCGGTTCTGGTGGGGACCATTTCCATTGATGTCTCTGAGAAGATCTCCAAACTCCTCAAGAAGGAGAAGGTTGAGCATGAAGTCCTGAACGCCAAGCATCATGAGCGTGAGGCAGAAATTATTGCTCAGGCAGGGCACAAGGGTAAGGTCACCATCGCCACCAATATGGCCGGGCGCGGGACGGACATCAAGCTTGGCGAGGGGGTTCGTGAGCTTGGTGGACTGCATATTCTCGGTACCAGTCGTCATGAGAGCCGTCGCATTGATAACCAGCTGCGTGGTCGTTCCGGTCGTCAGGGTGACCCAGGTTCTTCCCGTTTTTTTCTCTCCCTGGAAGATGACCTGCTGCGTATATTCGGCTCAGGGCGTCTGAGCGGCATCATGGATAAACTTGGCATGGACGACGATGACCCCATAGAGCATTCCATGGTCTCCAAGGCAATAGAGAACGCTCAGCGTAAAGTGGAGGGACACCATTTTGATATCCGTAAGCATCTGCTGGAGTATGATGATGTCATGAACAAGCAGCGCGAGGTCATTTATACTCAGCGCCGGGAGGTTCTTGCCAGTGACAACGTCAAGGAGACAGTGGAAGATATGCGGGTGGACCTGATCGAAGGACTCTGCGGTGAATTCGTCCAGGACCGTACCCCGTCTGAGGACTGGGACTGGACATCCTTTGAAGAGCGGATACATGATTTATTTAATCGTACTCTGGACTGGACAAATGAAGAAAAAACTGACCTTGACCACAACCTGTTCACAGAAAAGATGATCTCAACCGTTGACCAGTGGTACAGGGACCGTGAAGAGGTGAACGGCGAAGAACAGATGCGGCAACTGGAACGCATGGTGCTTTTGCAGATGGTGGACAACCTGTGGAAGGAGCATCTTTTACACATGGACCACCTGAAAGAAGGCATTGGTCTGCGCGGATATGGTCAGAAAAATCCCCTGAATGAATATAAGCGAGAGGCCTTTAATCTTTTCAGCCGTATGATCGAGGTCGTTCGCCTGCAAACAGTTTCCACCCTTATGCGGGTACAAATTGTCCGGGAAGAAGAGCTGGAAAGAATAGAAGAGCAGCGCCGCCGCCAGCGTGAACAGGAACTGGAAATGGCTAAACGTTCAACCCAGCCTGGCGTTGATAAGCCCCAGCCGCAAAGACGGAAAGAAGAAAAAATAGGACGAAATGCGCCCTGTCCCTGCGGCTCAGGAAAAAAATATAAAAGATGCTGTGGAGCAGTGAGTTAACCCGGGTTTGTGTGAAGAGGTCTCAAACGCCCCTGAAACGCTGATTTTTCATAAATCAAAAATAACTTATCATGCAGACACAGAGCGACAGGACTTCTCTCTTTTTGCAGTGCCCGAAAGTCTGAGACGAAGCCCTGGCTGGCAGGGACATTTCCTCTTCCCGCTGAACCAATACACTCCCCTCCCCTTCTATACCATCTTTTATACAACGTAACTGCTCCCAGCTTGCCCAAATCCTGGTACTGAAAGCAGGTAAAACCAGGATGGTACATGCCCTGTGAGCAGTTACCATATCAGCCCGAGTATTCAGGAGGTTGTCAGCAAGGTCTGAAAATCAAGGCGATCCTGAAAGCGCTTTGTTCGGGTGAGGGCAGTATCCAGCACAAAGGAACACTTGCCCCCCACATCAGCATGCTCTTCCAGCCAGCGACCATGCCCCTCCGGTCGCATCCAGATACCAGCTCCTTCTCTGCAACAGGCTGCCACGGCAATGTGGTTGATGGTGCGTGCCCCGCACAAGAGCCGCATGTCCCTGGTCATATTCTGCTCGGAAAGTACAATGAGGTCACACCCCTCTTTGGAAAGGGCCAGAGCGCATTCAGGATGTTTGAAGGCGGCATAGTCAGTGAGGCCAATCCGGCCAGGGCCAACATCTGTTATCATCCAGGAACTGCCAGGTGCTTGTCTCAAAAATTCCCGCCTGCCGCCATTACTGCCAAGCAATGTCCACCCCTGCTCTCTGGCTCGACACAGCAGCCACTGGCTGGCTTCCTCCTCCTGGAGCATGAGTGCCACCTGCTCAAGCTGCTCTCCCTCAATCATGGGAAGCAGCCAGAGAATTGACTTGCCCGCTGCCTGTTTTCTATACTCAGCCTTCCATTCTGCAAAAGTATTCTGCGCCGGTACCAGGCAGCATATTTTCAGTTTGCCGGGTTCAGGCAGCTCATAAAAAGTTGTCAGGTCCTGGATACTGCCAACGTTACGATAAATGCTATGATAGTGTTCTGGCCTGCGGCCAGAGAGAGCGGCAAGGCGGGCGCTGCTGTCGAGCCGGCCGCCTGCCAGTGGGAGCTTGACCCGCATGACCGAGGAATGAGCCAGACAGTGTCTGGCCAAAACTTCGCCTGCTGGCGTGAGGCAGGCACTCACTGCCGAACAGCAGTCCATGCTGATATCCTTGCCGGTACGGTTACAGCCAACAACATACAAACCGTTTTCCAGGGCCCTTGCCCGCCAGATCTCGACTGGATCCAGTGCTGTCGGCCCACTTGACGGCCAGTTAGCGGGAATCAGCAGTAGATCAGCCCCCTTCAACGCACAGGAGCGTGCCATGAGTTCATAATAACTGTCCGAGCAAATCAGCACCCCTGCCCTGCCCCAGGGTGTGTCCACCACGTTATTCTGCGTCGGCTCTCCCTGACAGGCCCAGCGAATTTCACCATTTACCTTGTCATAGCGGGTAATCAGGCCATGCGGACCGATGATCAGCGCACTGTTATACAAAACGTCCGCAGGAGCTATGCACATGGCGGCCCCTATACAGATATAACAGCCAAATGCAGCGCCAAGGCCCTCTAACTCGTTAAGCAAATGGTCATCTTCTCTTATGCACAGTGGAAAAATTTCATCGCGGCCGGTGAAGCTGTAGCCTGAAAGCGCCATCTCGGGTGCAACAATGATATTGGCCCCCTGCTCTGCTTCCTGCTCAATCAGGGTAAAGAGTTCCTGTTTATTCCTCTCCAGTTCTCCGTAGCTGACACTAAAATGAATGCTGCTTATGTTGAGAAGGTCCATATGTTTGCCTTATCAATTGGTAACTACTCACTGGGTGTGTAACTCTCTGATTGTACCTACCTCAAACGTGTAACAGCTCTCAGGTTGCCCCTATTTGGACAAGCACGATTGGCAGCTATAGCCCCTCTATGCGGCCGGTCGTGATCGTTCAAAGAGGGGTGAGCGGTGAGTAGTTACATCAATTGTTCGATACATGGCGCAGGCAAGCTTGTGGCCTGCTTCACCGTTATAGTAAAGCCTGCTGGGACAGTCGCCGGGGCAGCTTTTCTGAAGACTGCATTGCAGGCAATCCGTTGAGGCCAAACGGATGTTTCCCAGAGAAGAGGTGGTTAGTGACGTCAACTCATCAATGGTACCCAGAAAGAAATCCGGATCATTCATGGTCTGACCGCAGGGAAAAATCTTCCCCTGGGGAGTTATGGCAAAGCTCCTGCCCGCTGCAGCAAAACAAAAAGAGCCGCCTCCCCTGTTTATTTGCCCAGCCTCGCGCAACTGCAGCGGAATGAAACGGTTGCGGTTGATGCAGGCAAGTGCACGCACCAGCTTGCCAATGCCGCGCTCCATCTGCTCAACCGAAGGCAATTCATTGCCGGCAAAACCATTTGCCCGACCCCGGTTCACCAATATATCCAGACCGATCCCCCGGCTGTTGGAAAAACCAGCTAACAGCATAGCCAGCTGATCCAGTCTATCCACATTTTCTCTGGACAGTACCGTGGTTACCCTGAACTCAATTCCCATGGACTCGAGGAGCCGCAATCCCCGCAAGGTAGCGTCCGCCTGTCCGCGATTTCTGTTCTGTAAATCAGGGGGACCGTCCACGCTGACCCCAATCTGCACGCCATAGTGCTTGAGCAACAAAGCTATGTCACGGCTCAAAAGGGTCCCATTGGTCTGCAGGGCAATGTGCGGTTTTCCTGCCATTTTTGAGATATGTTCGCCTATATACTGAAGTAAGTCCGGAACCAGAAGCGGTTCGCCACCAGTGATCTGGATATGAGCAGGTCGGTCATGGTGTACCAGGGCCAGGGCCTTTTTCACCGTTTCAAGAGGCATGTCCATACCCTCTGCCTCTGCATCACGATAGCAGTAGGTGCAGCGCAGGTTACAACGATCAGTAACCGCCAGGATCAGATAGTCAAGTAGTGCCATAAAGCAATGCTAACCTGGATGGTACCTATCAAAAACTAAAAGAACCCTCCCTGCCCTTTCTGGTTTTTGAACAGAAACCAGATAATAACCGGACTGCCGATAAGGGCTGTCACCGCATTCAAGGGTAAAATGGTGGACTGCCCAGGCATTTGCGCAACCATATCAGCACAAAGGGCAATACAGGCTCCCAGATGAAGACTCACCGGCAGCAGGATGCGATGATCCGACGTTCGGGCAGCAAGTCTTGCCAGATGCGGGACCGCAATACCAATGAAGGCCACCGGACCACAATAGGCAGTTACTGTCCCAACCAGAACGGCTGTGAGCGAAATCACCACCATGCGGACAACCAGGTAGTTGATTCCCATACTTTTAGCGTATGTCTCTCCCAAAAGCATACCATTCATACATTTTCCGAGAAAACAGCCTGCAAAGGAAAAAAGCAGACAGACCGGAAGAAAGACCTGCATCTCCCGCCAGGTAATATGTGCAAAACTGCCAAAAGTCCAGGTCATGTACGCCTGCACCATTTCCGGACGACTGAAATGGATAAGCACGCTGACCACAGCATTGAGCGTATACCCACCCAGCAAACCGATAATAAGAAGCGTCATCACGTTTTCCACCCACTGGGCGGCCAGGAGAATAATTCCCAGTACTGTAAAGGCGCCCACAGCGGCTGCAGTTACCAGCATCAAACTACCGCCAACTCCCAGCCCTTCAATCAGGCGGGCGCCGCGTCCGCTTATGGCCGAACCAAGCACGACCAGGGCCACCCCAAGACTCGCTCCAGAGCTAATACCCAGCACTGAAGGGCCGGCCAGGGGATTGCGAAAAAGGGTCTGCATCATCAGGCCGCTCATGGCCAGGGCAGAGCCGGCAGCAATGGCAGCCAGAGCTTTGGGCAAACGAAAGAGCAGGATAATAGTCGTCCAGCTGGCCTTATCCGGTTCCAGACCAATGAGCACCGACAGTGCCTGCAGGGGCGGAATGGTGACAGTACCTGTGACCAGATCCAGCAGGAAAAAACTGCCCAGGGCCACAACAAGGATTGTAAAAAGCGTGGTACTGCGCATTATTGCAGATGCTTGTAATAATAGAGCCTGTGTTCTGGCAGCAGTTCTGGGTGCAGGATGTGAATCAGATCCTTCAGGATCAGATCCGGCTTCATTGTGCCCGACTCCCAGTAATCATTGCCTCCGGCAGCATTCACCCGGCGATTATTGTTATAAACCCTGTGCTGTCTCAGCGAGGCAAAACTGGCCAGCCGGGGATCGGCCTCCAGAGCCTGTTTTTCGCTGTTCCAGGTGCCAGTATTCAACCAGAATTCGGCCTCTTCACCCTGCTCAAATACCAGCTCTATATCAACCGGTTTGGAACCGGCATGTGTGGTTTCTTTCCAGATATAATCTGCACCACTATCCTGAAGCAACGTGCCGATATAGCTGTTACCACCAGCAATGTACCAGCTGCCGCTAAATGGTGCGTTGGTAACGACTGAAGGACGATGCTGCACCTCCCTGGTTAGTGAGGCTACCTGCAGATACCGCTGCTCAAGGTCATCAAACAGCCGGGCTGCCTTCTCGTTTTCTCCGGCAAAAAGGCCCAGAAACTTGATCCATTCAGCCCGCCCCAGAGGATGCAGCTCCATATACTCGGCCACAATGGCTACTTTCAGTCCCGCTTCCAGCAGCTTGGGATGGCAGTCACGAAAACTGCCGGTGGCAAAGGTAAAGACAACATCAGGCTGCAGATCAAGAACTGGCTCAACCTGCAGCTTGGCGCCGGAGGCCAGGTCCATGATCCTGCCCTGCGCTGCCAGCTCTTTTATGGCCTTACTGTGCACCCTGTTCACTTCGCTGAATCCCACCAGTCGGTCAAGTAGTCCCAGCTGTTCAATAGAGGAGACCATGGTCGTGGAGAGCGCCACCATACTGCGAATGGGAACCTCTACAACCTGTGACTCATCATAGCCTGCTGGCGTCTCAACTCCACGGGGTTTAAGTAGATACTGAAAACCGGTTTCAGCACCGGGCCAGGGGGTACGGACCGTCAGCAGGAGGCAACTCTCTCCAGCTTCCTCAACAGTAAACCCCTTGGCATATTTGAGTGTTGGCACCATTGCCGATGCACTGGCGACAACACCCCAGGTAAACAGACAAAAGTACACAGCAAGACAGCGTACACATTTTTTTCGTTTCAGGCCCATAACACACCCTCCAGGGCAGTTTTCTGGGCACGGATTTTACGTTCCCAGGTTGCAAGATCATTAAAGGAAAACTCAAAAATAACGCTCTCTGGTGTAATCAGGTCAAACAATCCACAGATTGCCGGACTGGTGAAGGCATCATGCGTATCAATTCGTTCTGCATGTTTGCGAGCCTCCTCCAGCTGTTCCCAGAAGGGAAGATGTCTGATCGGGTTTTTCATATTTTTTGTTTTCCGAATATAAGAACCGGTCAGGCTGCAGGTCAGGTGGACAGCCCTGATTTCCTGTCTCAATCCGCCCAGACTGCTGACCTTATCCAGCAGCCAGCTGACGGCGGCCTGCTCCTCATCAAAGCCACCGTTACTGGAGAGCAGATGACCGGTATCAAGCACTATACCGCAATGTTCATACCTGATTTTACTGCGCAGATATTCATATTCCTGTGGGCTGCGAAGAGAAAGACCGCTGGGCCACCACAGATTTTCAAAAAGCACCAGGCCCTGATAGGGAGAATCTGCCAGCACCTCGTTAAGCAGCTCGGCATAAACATCCATGGCTTCCCGCCAGTCATGCTCAAATTGCCAGTCATAGATATGGTCCAGCTCGCAATGGCTTAGATGAAAAACCACGTGACTGCAGCCAAACCGGTGAGCCAGGGCAAGTTGCTGGCGATACGCTTCCACAACAACTTCCGGTTTATCTCCTCCGTAAAAATGGCGAACATTATCCATATTGGCAAATAATTCAAGCAACGCCTTATTATCCTGCCGCCAGAACTCCAGGAGAAAGACAAAAAAACGAAGGTGCATGGATGCGACCAGCGATCCGGGGATACGCTCAAAAGGGTATTGGCCCACCGGGTAGAGTTCAAAACCATCGAACCCCCATTTTTCCAGATATGCTGCCGCCTTATCCCAATCGTCATCAAAGAGTTCGGGTTCTCCCGGGTGAGTAGAGAAATTGAGAAGACGCTGCATGGTTAGAACTCAATACCTTTTTGGGCCTTTATCCCTGCTTTAAATGGATGTTTGACTGCCTTCATTTCCGTCACCAGATCAGCAAGCTCAACTATCTCCGGCAGAGCGCCACGGCCGGTAATAACCACATGCAGGGTTGCCGGTTTATTACGCAGAACCTGCAGCACTTCCTCCTTGTCAATCATCTCGTACTTGAGCAGGTAGGTGAATTCATCAAGAACAAGCATGGTATATTTACCGCTCTCCATGGCATCCTTTGCTCGCTGCCAGGCAGCACGGGCCAAAGCGCGATCCTTTTCCATATCGTCAGATCTCCAGGTAAAGCCGCGGCCCATTACCTGAAAATCAATATAGTCCTCAAAACGTTTTACAGACTCTAACTCACCGTACTTCCATGAACCTTTAATGAACTGAATAAAACAGACCGGCATACGGTTGCCTGCCGCCCGCATACTCAGGCCCAACGCCGAGGTGGTTTTACCCTTGCCGTCCCCGGTAAAGACAAGAATGAGCCCCTTGGTCTTTTGCATCAGATAATCTCCAAAAAATTGGTAACTGATCACGGGCACTTCATCTTTGCACGATCACTCTTTCCCGCATACTCTTGTACAGCGGGAAAGGATGCTTGTCCAATTCTGTTGCACCCGTGACCAGTTACACGTCAGAGGCAGAGAATAACACTTACAGTACAGGCCCCGTGATTGGTTACAAAATTTGCCCTGTTAACACAGAAGTCCACCGGCGAGGGCGCCGAATCCGGTGGAGTGACGTGTTACATACAAAAAATTACTTAAAATTACTTATAATTCTTTTATCAATGCAATTTCGCAAAAATCGATTCATATTCTTTTCATTATTTGACAGATAAAACTCTAACATGAGAGTATTAAATTCTAACTGTTTTTTTACAGGAACGTTAATGACAGGGTATCCCTCTTTAAGCAAAATACCATTCATCATAAACCTGCCCATCCTTTTGTTTACATCCCAAAAGAATTGATTCCGTGCCATTTGCAGAAAGCTGAAAATAGCTTTATCGTATACATCTGTGATGCTTTGCAGATCATTTTCTAATTCTTCCCATATACTGTTAAGACGATCGGCTGCTGGAGGAATAAATTCTGAACCACTAATAGTCACATTCCCGGAACGAAAACTTCCCCATTCAAAAGCTTCTTCTTTTCCTGCTATTTGATGAAGGCTTAAAGCTATTGGTTTGGAAAATTCAAATTTTTTTCTGTCGATTAACGTGAAAAGATACTTCCAGGTTTCTGACTGGTTAATAACAACATTCTGATCACTTATTTTATGTCCACCAACAGTTATTCCATCAAGAATAGTTTGTACTTCAGGAAGTGTAATCGAAATACCCTCTAAATTGACGGATTCATAAACTAAAGAGGGAACATCCCGGATTGCTAAATGTTTAGCTAACCGCTGGTTTGGACGCATATTCCATTGCGTATCTGAAATTGTTGTCTCCATTTTTTATTACTGTTTTTGTAACTACTCACTGGGTGTGTACCTCTCTGGTTTTACCTACCTCAGACGTGTAACTGCTCTCAGGTTGCCCATATTTGGACAAGCACGATTGGCAGCTATAGCCCCTCTATGCGGCGGGTCGTGATCATTCAAAGAGGGGTGAGATGTGATCAGTTACCTGTTTTTTACAATAAATATTTGCGGCAAGGAATGGGCATCTCTTCCCCTGAAAGACTTTCACAGTAACTACTCACTGACAAACGCTTAAAGTACAGACCCCATGATTGGTTACGAACGGCCACGTCTCCAAAGAGTACCGGTTTCCGGTATTTCGCTATCCACACAACACGGATTTTTAAAACATAAACTAAATGGGAGCCTCTCCGATAATTATCCATCAATGCTGAAAACCTACTAAAGTCCTCGCCTAAAGGCGAGGGATTTCCTCCCATTCCCCAAAAGGGACATTAAGCAAGGTAACTGATCACAGGCACTTCATCTTTGCCCTCTGCTAAAAATTTCTTCAATTTTCTCGCCTGATAAGCTGTGATCATTCCATTTCCTCCTTAAAGGAGTCGGGAATTTCGTTAAAAAACAAAATATTAAATCTTAAAGTGTGCGCTTTGTCCGGTTCTCAGGATGGCACGGATACCCAGAAGCATCACGACTCAATCTGCCAGTCATGCTGCCATTTTTCTACCTCGTTTCTCCCCAGCACATCGACGCTGCCACCCTGATACTCCTCTTCAACCTCACCGATACGCTCCTCCATATCGCCCTCTGTTTCAAGGGCTGCTTCTTTCACCGCATCAAGCAAGTCATCATCGGCATCCCAGATATCCCGGGCATGGGCTTCCAGAAGTCGCCGGGTGATTTCTTCCATGGCGTAGGGATTATCCCGCATGAGCCATGCCCGATTATCTGCGTTAAGGATATATGCCTGAACCACCCCATCATAAAGAGCTTTTGGCACCTCGCGGCTGGTGGCCCCCCATTTATAGAGATTGTTTATCCGGCTGGAAACCGCCATCCCTCCCTGTTGACCATGTTTTTTCATGGTTTCAATCCAGGCCTTGTTTAACAGACGGGTTCCGGCAGAGCGGATAAGCTGCTCCCTGATATCGCAGAGTTCCCGTTCATCTGAGGCATCGGTCCAGTAGAGGCGGGCCTTTTTGCCACCAAGTGTTCGCGCAGCCACCGCCTGAGAGCCCTGGCTGACAGCGTAAAAACCGCTGTCCAGCACATCGTATTCCTCGCTGCCCTGTTTCATCACAGCAACGTCAATACCAGCCAGACGACGTGCAAACATATCTTTACTCACCACTGTCATTCCTCCCTCACCATAGGCATACCCACCCTGATTGACATGAATTTCTGTTAATTCTTCATCATCGGTCCAGGCAGATGCATCCAGCGCGAGTCCGACTCCATGGCCATAGGCACCGGGAGATGCCGAGAAAACACGAAAAGTGGCAAGGCGGTGCATATCTTTTTCGTTTAAATTCGAGGCCGTTTCCTTTTTTAATGCCGCCAACTGCTCCAGGGTATGCTTGCGCACATAGTTCCACTCTTCAGGTTCATCCTGATATGCTGCCAGCACAACGGCCCGGTCCATGAGATCACAAAAATGGGGAACCATGTCACGCATGATACTTGAAGTCTCAATGACCATATCCACCCTGGGGCGCTGAACCAGGTTGCCATTGAGTTCCACCTTCAATGTATCAAGCGAAAGCAGTGACAGACTGCTGCATGTTTCCTGCGCATCCCACTGGGGTTCCACTCCCAGGAGATAAAGAATCTTACAGAGCAGTTCACCATCACTTTTAAAGGCATCGGAGCTCCAGATAGAGACTGCAACCGATTCAGGAAACCTCCCCTCATCTTCATGATATTTTGCCAATAAACGGTCAGCCAGTTTTTTGCCCACTTCCCAGGCTGCCAGGGTGGGCAGAAGAAAGGTATCCTTACCGTAGAAGTTGCGGCCTGTTGGCAGAAGGTCGGCCCTGCCCGAGGTTAATGCCCCGGCAGGGCCTGGTGCGATATATCCTCCATTTAAGCCATGCAGAATGGCTGCTGTTTCCTGTGGGGTTGCCAGCAGCCGTTCGTGCATATCCCGGCAATAACCATTTAAAGACTTGATACTGCTTTCTTTGCCCTGTATCACCTGAGCGCAGCAGTCAGCAACCAGAGCATAGCTATCAGTGTTCTTCGAACCAGCCGCCAGCTGTTCACCGAGCTCCTCCAGGCAAGGGACATTCCGGGGAGGACGCCTGAGCATGGTTGCCATAAGCCGCCCCTGGGCGTCTGCAGCAGGAATATTGCCCAGTAAATGAAGGGACTCCGGGCTAAGGGTACGTTTCATGCCATTGATGCGTCTTCGTATAACATCAAGTTGTTGCGAAAAATCCTCTGAACCGCCTGCAGCATCAAATGCTTCAAGCCGTGGTTTCAGCTTTTTCTTCAAGATGTGCGTCCTTTTTTCTTCTCCGGCAGAGACCGCCTGCAGGTACTGATCCAGCAACAGATCAAGTCCCTGTATTTCTTCATCCAGTTGAGAGGGACTGAACACCGGGCCAAGATGATCAATCAGGGTTGCCTGACCACGACGTTTGGCTACCATACCTTCCCCAACAGCGTCCATGACATAGACATAAAAATTAGGCAGATTACCGATACTGATCTCGGAAAAACACGCCCCGGACAAACCATTTTGTTTACCGGGCAGATATTCCAGCGCTCCTTCAGTGCCAAAATGGATCACCGCATCGCTGGTATCCTGGATATACTTATAGCTGGCCAGCCACTGGTGGGGTGGAGCCAGTTCAGGGTCATGAAGAATGCGGCAGACCTCGCCATTGCACCTGGCCCCGTAACAGCCCCGCTTGGGCTGGTTCATTATCTGCAGGTTACCGAACTTGAGTCCGGTGATCACCAGCACCTGGTTCCCGTCCTGTTCAAAGACCATACCCTCACCGGGAAAGGGTCCCCAATCCTGGATGACGCGTTTTCTGGCTTTCGGTTCCAGGCTGGCGAACCAGCCCATATACTCGTCCTCACCCATCATATACAGGGCGCCGCCTTTTCGCACAATCTCATCCACAGTAGTCCAGCGAAACTCAGCTATGGCCTTACGATCCATAATCATATCAAGCAGCTTTTGCCCGTCCAGGGGGACGTCGCCAATATCATAGCCCTCGGCTTTCAGCGCCTTGAGGAGCAGCACCAGGCTGGCAAAACTGTCCAGGCCAACCGCCATACCTACAGTGGCCTCAACCCCTTTGCAGGGATTGTTGTGTAAAACTATGGTTATTCGCTTATCGCCATTGGCTGATTCACGCAGGCGAAAACTGGCCTGAACGCGCTGCACCAGGCGACGCACCCGCTCCGGCACCACCCGGTACTGTCGTGTGGCACCCATGGTCAAAGGGGTTTTCGAAACTTCGCTCAAACCGGCAATCAAGGTTGGACGAACTGCGCCAAACATCTCGGGATAGGTCTGGGAAAAGACCGCGCTCATAGCGGGCAGGCCTGCAGGGTCATCAAACCACTGTTCCGGGGTCTGGTTGTATGAGCGCAGCACCTGCCAGATGGGGACATTCAGCTCATGCAGAAGCGTATTCTGATTATTTCGCAACAGTCGTCCGGCAAGACAGTTGATAATGGCCCCCAACCCCTCTGTCTCTTGAAACAGTTGATACCAGTAAGGGACGTCCTCTTCCACTTCAGCCCCGGGAGAAAAAACCGCCACCGGACATAAACCATTTTCTTCAAAGGCAGTTATGAGACCATCAATTTCAAAGACCGAATGTTCGGCTAACTGGCCGTGATAAAAAAGGATGCCCACCGGACGGGCAATGTCTTTCTGCTGTTTTTCCCGCCAGGCATGATAGTCACTCAGCGAGGTAAATCGGTGTTCGCTCTGCGGGTGATAGATACCACGTACCTGTACATTTTTTTTTGCTCTGGTCTGCACCCCAAAGCCGGCATCCCTGCAGAGTTGCAGCAGGGCGCCGGCATAATTTTCCGGATCAGGAACAGTAACAAAGTCGGCATACCTGTCTTTTGTCTCCGCTGAAAAGGTGGTAAAACAAGATGGAACTTCAGCATCTAAGCTTAACCGGTGGGGGATGGCCTCACTCATGGCCAGCACCTCTTCATAACCGGTACTGCCAACACTGAGCGCAGCAATCAGGATATCATATTTCCCGTCTGCCAAGGCACCAGCAGCCTGCATCTGCGGCAGGTGATCAAAGACAATGCCGACCGCCTCAAGCTCCTTGCCGGCCTCTTCCCAGCAGTACGCATGAAACATCAAACCATGGACATAACATATACGAATCCGGTTCATTATGTTCCCTTTCCACATTCTGGCTGGTTCCAGCCTGACGCCCTGTCAACAGCCTTAATCCATTGACCATTTCTCGGCAAAGCCCAGAGCTAATGCCTTCCAGCACAGTTCCAGAAAATGACCATTGCTTTCAAGAGCTGCCGCCATTTTCCCAAGCTGCAGGCGATACTGGGCAAAAGCACCATACTTACCACTGACAGCACAAGCCATCTGAGCGGCAGTTGCGCCAAGGATTTCGGCCATACAGGTAGCGGGCAGAACCTGCCAGCGACATTTATCCAGCAAATGGGCCATACTGGCAGCACCGGCCACTACCAGGGGATCACGGTTTACCGCATGAAAATTATTGTTAAGCATGTTTTGCTGCTCGGCATTCAGGTGAGCACGTATCCCGGCCAGCATGTCCGCCGTGTTACAGCCAAAACGTTCAAGATGGATTTTCACACTGCACTGTCCACCCGGAGTAAGCCTGTTCTGCCTGGCCAGCGTCTCTTTTACGGCATCATGAACCGTTACTCCGATCAACTCTCCCAGCTTGGAATGTTTACCTGCCCAGCTCAGATGATATTCGTCACGTTCTGCCGCGGAAACAATAATCTGATCAGTGCCGGTGCCGGTGGCAGGCTGATCCGAGTAGCGTGAATTGACATTAAGTTCCTGCAGGGCAGCAGTCTTGGCTTCAGCAGCGGTCATAATAACCCTGGTCAACGCACCTTCCAGCAAAGGCCTGGAGATAAAGAGCAGGGTGTTGATAGTACCTGCTCCAGGTTTTTCCTTTCCCTTAAGCGATTCAAATCCATCCGGCAGCTCCAGCACCGAGGCCGGATCCCCTGCCCGCCCGGCATTGGCCTCGACCCCGCCGGTTATAACTGCCACCACTTCCAGATCACGAAAGGACTCGCGCACAATGGCGGCATGATGCATATTTGCTGCGGTACCCATAACCGCACATTCTTCCGGCGGCAGACCAAGCGGCTCGCAGATGGAGGCATGGTAGGCCTTGATATCCCTGTAATTGACACAGCGTGTATGACCCCTGGATTCACACCCCTGATGATTGAGCACATAGGATAAATTGCGCTGGATTCCACCATTAGCCCGACAGGTGGCTATCACCGAGTGCGGCTCCAGAAAGCGGGCGATAAGGGCCTTGTCACGCCGCTGCAGTTCAACTCCATTGTAAAAAGTACCCAGATGCATAGCAGTCCCAAAGTAACCAATCGCGGGGTCTGTGTGTCCCCGTTATTTCCTGTTTCCAACGTGTAATTGCTCACCACCCACCCTGTGAGCAGTTACTTTTCAGATACACGGTCTCAATGCTACGTCACATTACGCGTAGCCAGTCACGGGGCCAATGTTTCCCCGTTATTTTCTGTTTCTGACGTGTAACTGGTCACGGGTGCAACAGATTTGGACAAGCACCATTTCCCGCAGGGAAGCGAGCGAAGTGAGACTTTCGTGTACAAGAGGATGCGGGCAACGGAGATCGTACAAAGATGAAGTGCCTGTGATCAATTATCATTACGCTCCCTGTACTCCTGAACAGTATCGGGAATATCCATCAATGGCTGCCGCCTGATACGATGTGGCAGGGCCAACTCCGCAGCATCGCGCACATCGGCCTCAACAACCTCTGTCCTGCCATTCCAGGCCGCAAGGGTCTTGGCAGTTTTTAACATTATAATATCACCTCTATGGCCGTCCACACCAACCTCTACGCAGGTTCTGGCTATTTCAAAAAGCAGTTCCCGGGGAATTTCCACCTGGCTGTACAGCTCCCTGGCCCTGGTAATTTTCTCTGCTGTCTCACCTGATTCATCGGCAAAGCGGCGGCTGAACTCCTCAGGATTATCATCAAAGGCGATGCGTTGCTCCATGATCCTGACCCTGTCCTCAACCTTGGTAATACCGCCAATATTCACGCAGAGTCCGAAACGGTCCAGCAATTGTGGCCGCAGTTCCCCTTCTTCAGGATTCATGGTGCCCACCAGGGTAAATCTGGCTGGGTGGGAGAAACTGATGCCTTCTCGCTCAATGGTGTTCACGCCCATGGCAGCGGAGTCAAGCAGCACATCCACCACATGGTCATCAAGCAGATTGACTTCATCCACATATAAAATGCCGCGATGGGCCTCGGCCAGAAGTCCCGGCTCCACTCGTTTTTCACCTTTCTGCAAGGCATGTTCAAGATCAAGCGTGCCCACCACGCGGTCTTCAGTAGCACCAACAGGCAGCTCCACCACCCGGATCTTGCGATCAAGACGAGCTGGCGTTTCCTGTGCATCCCGGCCAAGACTTTGGCAGATATCCAGGTAGCTTTCCATCTCCTGGTCAGGGTCAAGTTGAAATGGACTGTCCCTGATCACGGAAATCTCAGGTAATATATCAGCAAGCGCCCGTACAGCCGTTGATTTTGCAGTGCCCTTGTCCCCCCGGATGAGCACCCCGGAAAGCCCGGGAGTAATCACGTTTAAGATCAGGGCCTGTTTCATTTTTTCCTGACCGACAATGGCTGCAAACGGGTAGATGGTATTTTTTTTCATTTTTTATCCCGTAACATAGTAACACTATCTGTAACTCCCCGCAGGGCATGCAGCCCATTCAGGCGGCCAGTCGTGTTCGCCTGAAGAGAGGCGGGAGGAGCAGTTACCAGTCTTTTATTGAGTATCCCTTACAATGTTGACCAGTTCCTCTGCCCGCAGATCATTAATTGTAAAATATTCGGCCTCAAGCGCGCTGGCCAGCCTGGAGGCCAAATCAAAGGTGATCATACCCTGCTCTTCCGTATCAACGACAATGTATTTTGCCCGTTCCTCTCTCCTGAGCTGGCGGGCGAGGTGCAGCATCTCTTCCACTGGTTTGCCGCCACCCACACTGACATTGCCCTTGCCATCGGTGAGGATAATGACAATGGGACGTCCTGAAGGCTCCCGGCTCAGATAATTGCGAATGACCTCATAACCTTTAATCAGTCCGGCGGAAAGCGGTGTACGTCCTCCAACCGGCATTTCGGCAAGCAGGCGTCCTGCCAGTTCCACTGAAGCGGTGACGGGCAGATTCACAAAAGCCTCATTACGGCGAAAGGAAACCATGCTCACCTTGTCGCGCTTCTGATAGGCATCCAGGAGAAGCGACATAATGGCGCCCTTGGAGGCGGTCATGCGACCACGGGCTCCCATGGAGCCGGAGCCGTCCACCACAAATAAAAGCAGGTTGCCGATGCGTTTTTCCCTGATCTTGCAGCGAATATCAGAGGGCTTGAGATGCACGGCCAGCTCTCCCTTGCGACTTCTCTGGAAAGGAGCGGCAGCCCGGATGGTGGCATCCAGGGCAATATCGTTACTCTTTACACCTTGTCCAGCTTTGATATAACGGCCCTGCTTCCGGGAAATGCGGCTGTGGGAACGCCGGCCTGAGCCCCGCCGGGCAAGGCGATCCCTGGCCGTAGTGATTTTTTTCACCTTAAAAGGAGTACCAACATCAAAAACCCTGTCCTGACCACCGCCGGAACGCTCCCCGCCCTCATTCTCACTCTCCTGATTTTCTCCCGGTTCCTCCTGTTTTTGCTCTTCTTCCTGGTTTTGGTCACGGTTCAGGTTATCAGCTAATTCCGGGAGAGGTGCTCTTTCCAATTGCTCCTGTTCCTGCTCAAAGACCTCTTCCCCCTGCCCTTCCTGTTTCGGTGAATCAGGGTGTTCCCGGTCCTCCTCTGCCTGCTCCTGCTCTGGCAGCTCAGGCGGCTTCGGCGGAGGCGGTGGAGCTTCGGCCTCTCTGGTGCGATGCATGAGAACCAGGGGCGCCACCCGGCGAATGTGCTCACTTTTTACCTCGTTCTCCCCCTCAAAGGCGGCCAGTGCCAAGGCAGCCTGCTCCATAACCAGATCCGCCCTGTGTCCAGCCACATTATTATTGGTAGAGAGCTCGGAGATAAACCTGCGCATATGGCGGCTCAGCCGCACCGAGGACAGACGCTTGCGGCCCTTGACAATGCGCTTGTGCAGCTGTTCGCTTTGCTCTTTATACTGCGCCAGAAAAGCTGCGGGATCTTCATCAAAGGCCTCACGACGGATCAGGAGCTGCACCCGGTCTTCCAGCTCCGCTGTGCCTTCAGTCTCCACACAAAGCCCAAAACGATCGAGCAGATGCGGTCGCAGCTCTCCTTCTTCCGGGTTCATGGTGCCGATGAAGATAAAACGGGAAGGATGGAAACAGCTCAACCCTTCCCGCTCAATCACGTTCATGCCAGAGGCCGAGGCATCGAGAACCAGGTCAACGATATGATCATCGAGTAAATTAACCTCATCTACGTAAAGCATCCCCCTGTGCACATCGGCAAGCAGTCCTGGCTCAAGCACGGCCCGTCCCTCCCTGATGGCACCGCCAAAATCCATTCCGCCCACCAGCCGGTCTTCGGTGACATTGAGCGGAAGATTGACGAGCTGCACCTGGCGGGTCATTTTTATGAGTCCATCCCCCTGCTGCAGACAATACTCACAAAGCTCTTCCGGTTTTGCCGGATCGCAACAGAAACAGCATCCCTTGACCACCTCTATCTCAGGTAAAAGCGCAGTCAGACCGCGTACTGCCGTGGATTTGGCAGTACCCTTCTCGCCGCGAATCAAAATTCCGCCAACTGCAGGATTCACGGCATTGAGCAGCAGCCCCAGTTTCAATTCCTCCTGACCTACCAGGGCGGCAAAGGGATAGACCTTATTATGCATCATTATGTGTACCTGCTTCCATGTGAAGGCTTGTCAATAAATACTTCGACGGGGCGGACATTTTTTCTGTATTCCTGTTACCATCACACTTCCATTTGCACTCTTTTTTCAGGTTTGGCCCGGATTTCTCATCAGCTCAGGCGGTGCCAGGTTCGGTAGTTTTTGGTAACTCATTATACTCAGGTATATGTGTTGCCAAAATACTGGCGAAGATGGTGCCGCCTGGGCTGACCTCTGGGGAACATTTTGGCGAAATTCAAGACTGCTTACGGACATCACATTCATCTGTTTTTATTTGTTTCTTTTCAAATCAGACAACATGTTCATGAGAAATCCGGATTAGCCAATCCCGGTGCATTGTACACTCCATCGTGGAAGCGTAAACCTCACAAGCGGTCTTTTTGCATGTCACCGGCTGATGACTGACCTGTGGTAGTTACTCACGCTGCCTGCGCCAAAGGGCACTTCCCTGGCTTATATAGGGGATCATACACCTCACCATGGACAGGTAAGCCGGGAGCGGTTACAAGCTTAAAATCAAGTGAAACCAAGGCGCTGCATGCCAGGTGAGTAGTTATCATAATTCTTTCAGGCACCCCCCCGGCTTTGCCGGAGGACCCTCAAAGTTTGACAGTTCCAGAAAAAAGAAGCCTCCATTGCAGTGAACCGCTCAAAGTCACACACAAAGGAGGCTTGAGAGTACTCCCTGCGCGAAGACAGAGCGCCAATACTGGTCAGGTCTCACTCTGTTCGTTCTTCTATCTCCCCTTCCATCTCCAGATACAACTCTTTCAGTTCCTGCTCCATGGTTTCGTCTGCATTCCACATGCCACGATGCGATGCCTCCAGCAGCTTATCGAGGATATTCTGCAGAGCGTATGGATTGACATCCTTGAGCCACTCCCGCATCTCCGGCTCCAGAGCGTAGACAGAGGCTATCTTGGCATACATCCAGTCTTCGATAACCTCGCCGGTGGCATCCCAGCCGAGCACGATATCCATAACCTGGGAGATATCTCCGGCGCCTTTATAACCATGACGCCTCATCCCGGAGATCCATTTGGGATTGATCAGGCGTGAACGCAGCACATGCCTGGCCTCGGCAAAGGTGGTGCGCATCCTGACCCGCTTTGGATCAGAGCTGTCGCCCATATAGGCCACAGGCAGGGTGCCGCGAACCGTCTTGGCGGCGCAGATCAACCCGCCGTAATAGTTGTAGTAATCAGTGCAGGACATCATGTCGTATTCGCGGGAGTCCTCGTTCTTGACTGTGACATCCATGCGGGAAAGCAGCCTGCGAAAGGTCTTTGTTTTCTGGGCGCCGTAGGTGCCGCGGGCATAGGCATGGGCAGAATAGCGGATATACCTGTTACCAAGATCGTCGCTGCTCTCCCAGTTTCTGGATTCCACCAACTCGCTTACCCCGGCCCCATAAGTGCCGGGCGGACAACTGAAGACCCGGAAGGTCGCTTCTCTTCCGGCCTCCTCCTCACTCATGCCCTGTTGTTTCAAAATTTTCATGTCAGCCAGAACATTACGGCGTAAGATATTGGACTTCGGAGACTCCTTGAGGGCAGCCACCATGGCTACGGCCTCATCGATACGTTCCATCAGGTTAGGAAACCCGTCCCGGAAAAAACCGCTGACCCTGGGCACCACATCAAGGCGGGGACGACCCAGTTCCACGCCTGGAATGACCTCAAGGCCAATTACATTACCGCTGGCTGGATGCCAGACCGGTTTAACGCCCATAAGATAATAAATCTCGGCAATATCATCGCCACGGGTACGCATGGTCGTTCCACCATAGACCAGAATACCGATGGAATCAGGATACCTGCCCTTTTCTTCCAGATAGGCTTCAAGCAGGCTGTCACCAAGACGCTTTCCCACTTCCCATGCCGCCGGTGAAGGAATTTTATTAGGATCAACCGAATAAAAATTACGACCAGTGGGAAGGATCTCAGCCTGCCCCCGGGTAGGAGACCCTGAAGGCCCTGGCCTGACAAACTGTCCAGCCAGGGCATCCATGGTGGCGTTCATTTCTTCTGTGGTCTGCTGCACCGATGGCACCAGGGTTTGGGCCACCCAATCCAGGCCCTGCTTTATCTTTTCGCCGCTGCATTGCAGAACATTATTGATAAGCTCGTCTGTCTTGCCGGCCTCAAAGCCATTCTGTTCCAGCTCGCCAATGAGCTGTAAGACCTTTTTATGAGCGAGATCAATCACCTGGCCGCCGGTGAGGTTGTCATAACGGGCCAGCCGTTTACCCCGGTTGGCCAGCAGGTCATCCAGGTCATGGCCCATTGCCGCCAGGACACTCTCTCGAAGCGAAGGGACACCCCCGTTATCTACCCTGGTAATCTGGGCGAGAAATTCAATCAGCCGGCCCCCTTCCGGCGCAATGCTGAAAGTATGGAGCCCGTCATTGATCATGGTGTCGCCCAGCTCCTGCAGATAGCTGTGCAGTTTTTCGAGAAAACCATCAAAATCAGCCAGCGCAGCCTGTTCATCTGTCTCCAGATCGCGGTCCAGGTCGGCGGCCTCCACCTCTTTCCAGATCATGGGCCGCAACACCTCTATTTTGGCTGGATCTTCACTCACCGACACCGCATAATCGTTGAGCAGATTTTCCACCTTTGAGAGCTGGTCATAGAGATCGGCGTTGGTGTAGACCGGAGTGAGGTGGTCAATGATGCAGGCATAGCTGCGCCGTTTTGCCTGGGTGCCCTCGCTGGGATCATTGATAATGTAGGGATAAATATTGGGCAGCTCCATAACAGCAAGATCTGGAAAGCATTCCCCGCTTAACCCTAAGGCCTTACCGGGAAGCCATTCAAGGGTGCCATGCTTGCCCACATGAATCACGGCATCAGCCTTGAAAACGTCGCGTATCCAGCGATATTGAGCCAAGTAATGATGCGGCGGGGTGAGGTAGAGGTCGTGGCAACTTTGCTCGATATTTTCCAGGATGCCTCGCGGCGGCTGGATGGAAATAAAGATATTGCCGTCTTGCAGGCCTGCAAAGAGCAGCTCATCATCATGGACAAAAAGCTCGCCGGGCATCTGGCCCCAGTCCTGAGTCATCTTGTCACGGATTTTTTCCGGCAGCTCTTCATGCCAGCTCTGGTACCATTTTTTCCCAGCCTTTGCTTCTGCCCGCTCCGCCATCTTATCCGGAGTAATCCAGCGTTGGTCTGCGGTCATGCGGGAAAGCATTTCCTCTGCCAGGGCCTGAGCATCGTCAAAGGTGGTCTCGACGTGATAACCATCCTTCTGCATGCGCTCTAATATCAGCTTGACCGAGGCAAAACTGTCCAGCCCGGCAGCGCAGCCAATACGATCATTGCGGGGCGGATAATGGTGGAATATGACAGCCACCTTGCGCTCACTGTTTGGAATTCTGCGTAACCTTGCCCAGTTGAGCGCCAGGCGCACCACTTTTTCAGTACGCTCGCCGATAGCTTCGTATTTATTGAGCAAACCACCGGTTATGGGATCAATGATTTCCTGCTCACGGGTGGCCACGGGTACGGTAATCAGGTTGCCGTCAAATTCAGGCTGGGCAGCATTGAAGCTGACCTCCATGGTGCCTATCCCCTGGACAGACTCCTTCCAGCTGGCATAGGAGCCCATGGAAACCATGGCCTGGATACAGACCACACCCAGCTCAGGCAACAGGCTGCCGTAATCTGGTGAGGCCAGGGCCAGGCTGAAGAGCATGGGACTGATGAGAACATCAATGCGGGGCTTGCTGCCATCCATAAAAAAATGACGCACTATATACTCAGCACCCTTATTGCCGCGCGCCTTGTCCTTGTAGCGAAAGTGAAAGACAGGGATGACATTGGCCCCATGTGCTTCAATAGAGCGGATAAGTTGATCCACAAAAGCCAGGTTATTATTCACCCAGTAGGTCTGATAAAACCAGATGCCAACGGTAAGCCTGTCAGGATCGACCTTTTCCGCCAGATATCGTTCTCGCTCAGGGGGTGCAGAATAATCAGGATGATAGATGCCTTCGTTGCGTTGAACAAAGGGCTCTTGGCAGTCAAGCGCTGTCTCAAAAAGAACATTGTGCAGATAAAAAAGAAGCCGCTCAAAATTGATGCAGCCTCCCCGCTCCAGGTATTGTTTGAGGCGATCCCACCTGGGTGTGCCAAAACCGTCGCTGTGATCACGGGCAGCAGCGACAGAGTCTTCATCACCGCTGGTGGGCTGGATATGGAGCCAGGGGCGGCGTCCCTGTTCAACTTCCTCCAATGCCTCGACAAGCGGTTCAAAGACCGGACAGCTGGATTTACCGCCATGGAGAAAAAGGATAACAATATCACTTTTCAGGGCATGGCTCACAAAGGCCTTGCGCCTTGAGGCATCAGAGAGCTGGGCCTGGGTTCGGGCTGTAATTTCAACTTTACCGCCCTGATGGCGATAACGAAGGATTCCTTCACTTAAAGAGGACAGCTCCAGACCGGTTGATGAGTAGTAACAGATGTTAAATTCCCGGAAGGCTTCCACCAGCTGTCTCCCTGATGCGATTGTTTGGTACATGCAGCATGGCTGCTTTCAGCTCACCCGTCTTTGGCCAATCGTGAACGCCCGAAGACAGTGAGCTGAAAGCAGGTATTCCGCTTGAACGAAACTGCAGACGTAATTGCAGGTTGCGCTACATTGGGGATTGTGTGATTGAGGATCGACTACCCAGCATGGCTGGACCAGGTTTGCCGACCACAGGTAAACCAGGAAAGCTCGTTACTTCCGCAAGGAACGGACATTGCTTCCGCTGAGAGACTTTCATCCAAACCAGCATGGCTGGACCAGATTTGCCGACCACAGATAAACCAGGAAAGCTCGTTACTTCCGCAAGGAACGGACATTGCTTCCGCTGAGAGACTTTCATCCAAACCAGCATGGCCGGACCAGGCTTGCCAGCCACAGACAAACCATAAAAATCGGAACTTCAGGATACTACCCCCTCTTTTTAAACAAATTTCTAGATAAAAGATGGCCTGAAGCAGAGAGACAAAGAGTTACCCCTTTCCAGCTCCGTAACTCCTCACAGGGTATACCACCTCTTTATGTTACCTGCTTTCAGGTTGCCCAGATTGGGGCAAGCACGACTGGCAGCTATAGTCCTGATCGCCCGAAAATGGATGAGCTGGGAGCAGGTACCCGGCTCCTAAATTAATGCCTGGGGGATATCGCCGGGCCTGTCCAGCTGCGTTACCTTGATGGCCTTCATGTCATCCGGGGAATAATCTGGCCCGCCTGCCAGACGAAACACCTGTTTCCCTCCGGCTAAGGCCTTTTCCAGCAGCACCATATTCCCTGCATAGACCCCGCCATCTATGCCGGTATCTATGACCCAGTCGCATTGCTCCATCTCGGTTATGGCTTTGCCAAGTGCTGCCTGGCCAATACTGTCTGAAGGCTTTTGGCTGGTGCAATGAGCACCAAGGCTGCGGGCGACATAGCAGTCGAGGTCGTTCTCAAAGACGACCCCGGTGCTGATGCCGTACCCGCATTTGGCCAGAATACGGAACACGGTTGCTCCACGCCCCATCCCTCCTATTACAAAAACCCTGCCATATCGCTGAACGCCACGAAGCTCAACAGAGCCAAGTCGATGATCAAAGCAGGCAGATTCAAAGTCATAGAGCCGGGCGACAGTATTGGAATCAAGCACTTCCTCAGGGGCTCCCCAGCACATTACACCACCGTCTTTAATGAGGGCAACGGTATCTGACACTTTGGCGGCGATATCGACATCATGCAGGGAGGCAATCACTGTGAGACCCCGGGCAGTACAGAGATTACGCAAAATGGACATGACCTCCAGCCGATGCTTGAGATCCAGATGAGCTGTCGGTTCATCCAGAAGCAGCACCTCAGGCTCTTGAGCCAGAGCGCGGGCCACCAGCACCTTTTGTCGTTCTCCGTCACTAAGATCGGTAAACTGGCGTTGGGCAAGGTCTTCGGCACTTACTGCGACAAGGGCCTGTTCTACCACCTCAAGGTCATGAGGGCTGAAACGACCGAGAAAACCGGTGTGCGGATACCGACCAAGAGCGGCAAACTCAAAAGCGGTAAAAAGCGGCGGAGTGACCTTGTCGGTGAGCACCACGGCCATGATCCTGGCCAACTCCCCTGCCCTGATAGCAGCTAACGGCCTGCCGGCAAGGTTGATGGAACCGGCAACCGGATCAAGATGCCTGGACAGCGTGCGCAGCAAGGTGGTCTTCCCTGCCCCATTGGGCCCAAGCAGGCTGATAAAATTCCCCCTGGTGAATTCCAGATTTATTCCGGAAAGAACCGCCCTGCTCTTGTACCCTGCGTTAAGGTTATCGCAGACTAGGGTCATGTCAACGCTGAAATGTCAGGATATTGCGCCGGATTTTTCTTGTCCTTATGCAGCCTTGTCCTGCCTTGCCTAGTAGTGCTATGTGACCCAGGGCAAGGCTGCATAAGGGCTGAAAAAGACAAGCAGGATGCGACAGGGCAGCATTGGCAGGGCACCAGAACGGCCTTGGCTGCAACAGATGTATACCTCATACTTTCACTTTTTTGTACCTGCTCCCGGCTCACTCACCTGCGGGCCTTCATACAACCTGAGCAGACAGAATTCTTAACCGATAACATCATGTATTGTCAAGTAAAGTGGCAGAGAAAAAACCGGCCCCCCAGCAGAATCTGTGGGTGACCGGGCGAAATAAACTCTTAAAATAATCAAGCATCACCTCGCCACCATGGAGTGAAAAATAAAGCATCTCGTTGCATGTTTTTTCATAAAGTAATACTCTTTCTGTATTACCAAATAAACAAGCGAGGTGATCATGCGAGTAACAAGTAAGGGTCAAGTTACAATTCCGAGAAATATAAGAGAAACTTTGGGAATACTCCCCCAATCTGACATTGAGTTTCAAGAAGATAACGGCAGATTTTATATCACAAAAAAATCCACACCAAAATCTACTAAGAATTACGAGAGGTTAAGAGGTATTGCAACTGCCAAAATGTCTACTGATGAAATCATGAATCTTACAAGAAAATAACATGAACGGAATACTTATTGATTCATGTGTGCTGCTTGATCTTTTTACTGATGATCCAAGCTGGGCTGTCCGGTCAGAAAGCATATTATTAAAGTACAGCCAAACCAATACGTTATACATTAACTCAATAATTTACACTGAAGTTTCAATTGGCTTTAACAGGATTGAAGAAGTCGAACTGGCTGTAAAAGAGGCTGGTATAAAAGTACTTGAAATACCGAGAGAAGCATTATTCTTAGCTGGAAAAACTTTTTTAAAATATAAAAAAATTAAAGGGACAAAAAACTCAACGCTTCCAGATTTTTTCATAGGAGCACATGCGATAGTTTCTTCATTCAACTTAATCACAAGAGACATTACAAAATACAAAACCTATTACCCAAATCTTAAACTTATCGCTCCTTAAGGCTTTTGTTGCACAAAAATATTTCACAGATATTCTATGAGATCATTCACAATAATAGTATGGCAAACAGCGTTCCTTACTATTTTGTAACTGATCACGGGTGCTTCATCTTTGTCCGATCACCATTGCCCGCATACTCTTGTACACGACGAGAATATCACCAAAAATTTTTCTAAAAAACCATTGACAGGGTTAACTTGCATGTTATCATATTTTTGTGAGAAAAATTATCTTCTACAAAACAATCGCAGAAAACTCACCCGTAGAAGACACCAAAGCAAGATATAAAAATAGCCAAAAAGCGAAAAAAAGAATATGTAACAAGAGGAGTAGACAAATGAAAAGTTTGGATGCATATATCTCTGAACGTAAAATTCGGGACAAAGAATTTGCTCATAATTTTGAATCAGGTTATCAAGATTTTAAAATCGGAGTAATTCTAAAGAAAGCAAGAGAAGAAGCCGGATTAACCCAGGAACAACTTGCCCAGAAACTCAATACAAAAAAAACAGCAATATCTCGTATTGAAAACCATGCTAACGACATAAAACTATCCACACTCAAGAAGTTTGCTCAGGCTCTAGGGAAAGACTTAACAATCGAAGTAGCATAAACAACCTGAAAATCGGATAAAGCGTACACTTTAAGACTCAAAAAAATGGTTTTTTATCGAAAAATCAACCCTTTTTCTTGTTATTCCATGATGTACGTATATACTAATTCATCTGAACCACTACATGTTATCAGTTACAAAAAATTTCTATTCAGAAAGGCGCAATCAGCAGGACTTAAATCAAATCGGATCTGAGCTTCCTCCATGAGTGCTGTTTTGTCTTTTTCGAGTTTTTCTTCCATTTGCTCGCTGACCCAAAGTAATGCTTTTTTCACCTTGTCAGATGGCAGTATTCCCTGATTTGATTTCATGGTAACACCTCGTTCAATCTGGATTTTTATTGTAACCGCTCCCAAAACAGAGAATGGAGCGGGGTTGACTCACTCCGCTATATCCCGCGTAACACCTTAACACGTCATCCAGTCAGCGTGGCAGGTCGAGTGTACGGGGAATTGTGCTCGTGCAAAGATGAAGTGCCTGTGATCAGTTACCCGCTTTTCTCTCCCCGGCAGCAGCGCAACGTACTGTCTTTCTTCACCATATGCCTCCCCAATGCTGGTACCTGTCCCGGGACCAGCGAAGGTATTTCATCAGTTCCCAGTTCAAAAGGTCAGAATCAAACTGTTCACTGTCAAAATCTCCACCGTACCATTTTATGCAGCTTTCATGCTCTTCATGAGTTGAATCTTTCAGAGCTTTGCAGAATTCAAAGCAGCCGGGTACACCACCCACATCTTCAGAAGGACAGGCCCGTTCACCTTCAAGACAGACCAGCTCAGTACTCAACTCCGGATTGAAGTAACGGCTCTCTTCCAGAACAAGTTCATGCTCCCAGCTATCCCCAAAATCATATAGATAACGGAAGGTACGGTTTTTCTGTTTGATAAGCTCTCCCAGGCGGTATTTACCACAGGCCAGCCCGTCTTGTTTCGATTCAGGGTATTCCGTGTAGCGTTTTTTGCCGACAGTAAATTCATGCAGATGACTGTCAGTCCAGCCCATGACAATCTGAATGACATCATGGAATCGATCGAGTGTGATACTGGCGGGCACCACAAAACGACGCCAGATTGCCGGCTCAACATCAAGCAGCTGTATTTTCAACAGATAAAATCGTTCGTTCATTTCTTCACCTCATGTGCAACGACGAGCACCTCTCGTAACATTTTGATTTTACTCATATTAGCAACATGACAGCTTCCTGCCCGTCCACCTTTGTACATCCCGGGCCGGACAGTGAACTGCGGCCGCCGGATACAGGGGTGATATTTATCTGGGTGCTGATCCTTTCTTTCAGTGCAGATACATGGGAGATGATTCCAATCAGCTTACCGTCCTGCTGAAGGCCGGACAATGTTTCCAGTGCGCTTTCCAGTGCCTCTTCATCCAAGGTGCCGAAACCTTCATCCAGAAACAGGGAATCCACCCGCACTTTTCTGCTGGCCATTTTCGAAAGCCCCAATGCCAGCGACAGGCTGACGATAAAGCTTTCACCTCCGGACAGGTTCCTGGTCGACCGGATCTCCCCGGCCTGATAGGTATCAACAACGTTCAGCTCCAACGGCTTTTGGGCATCACGTATCAGCAGGTAGCGGTCGGTCATTTTTTCCAGCTGCCGGTTGGCGTGCGCTACCATCAGTTCAAACGTCAATCCCTGGGCAAAGTTCCGATACTTTTTGCCGTCAGCAGAACCGATGAGGTTATGCAGCTTTTCCCAACTATGGTACTCTTTCTTCTGGGCCTCAATGGTGGCTTGCTTTTCCTTTATCCGCTCTTTTGCGGCTGTATTTTCGTGCAGTTTGTGTTTAAGCCCGGCAATGACATCGCGCAATTCTTTCCGGGCTTGCTCGAACGCTTTGAACTGCGGTTCCAGCTCCTCAAGCGTTTTGTCCGTAAGCTTTCTGGCCTTCTCCGCAGCCAGACGCGTCTCCCGGTCTTTTTGTTTAGCTTTGAGTGCTGTCCCTGCAGTATCGAGCTCCCTGGCCCGGGAGGATAAGAATTCCCGCTTTTCCTCAGATAACCTGGCTTCGAGAAAGGCTTTCTCCTCTGCAAAACCTGCCTGAATCAGCGCCGCTGAAAAATCGGTTTCTACTTTCTTCAGGTCAGGCGTTCTTTTCTCAATGCGCTTCTTAAGGGAATCAATATGGGTCTTCGCTGTTGTCAATTTTTGCTGCAGCCCGGTGTTCAGGTTTCTGGCCTTCTTTTCAGCCTCCTCGGCATCAGCAATCGCTTTATTCAGTCGGCCTTCTTCAACATCAGGCTTTTTGTCTTCATACAATTGCTTTCGCTCATCTGTTCCGGCGGCCAGTTCTTTTTTCAGCCGCTCCAGAGTATCCTGTTTTTCAGTCAGTGCCTTGACCTGGGTATCAATCACAGCATCAAGTCGTTTTACCTCGCTGTCGATGGCGGCAATCTGTTTTTCGATTCCGGCCTTACGTTCTGCCTGTTTCTGCCATTGTTTGCTTCTGAACGTTAGCTGGCGGATGGCGGATTCTGGCTCTGAAAAATCGACCACATACCCCAATGAATTGAGTTTTTCGCTCATTGCTTTTTTGGTTTCCTCAAAGTCGATTCTGCGCTTCGTGAAGACATCTTTCAATGCAGCAAGCGTTTTTTCAGCGGTCGTCTTGTCATTGGCGGCATTGGTTTCCAGCTTTTCCCTGTCATACAGCCTTTTTCGGGCAGCAGCTTCTGCCCGTTCCAGTTTTTTGATCGCGGCTTCCTGCTCCTCTGCCTTGTCGATCAGCCTGGTCAGGGATTCTATCCTTTGCTCGATTCCATCGGGAACCGGAACATTACCCTCAGCAAAGGGGTGCCCGGTCGAACCACAGAGAGGACAGGGCTTGCCGTCTTCCAGTCTGGCCCGGTGGTCTTCAAGCTCCTCGATTTTCCTGATGAAAGCCATTTCACGAAGAAGGGTTTCCTGCCCGGTGCGATGTTCCCGGAGCAGTTTGCCACCCAGCAATTGGCTCAGGGCATCCTTGCCTTGCTGTAGATTTTTACCGGCGGAGTCCAGTTTCTGTTTTTTAAGAAAACATTGCCTGGAGGCTTCCGCCAGCTTCTTTGCGGCATCTGCTGCGGCAGTATCGGCCTTTTTGAGATCGGCCTCTTTCTGCCTGATCTCCTGCTGTCTGGCGAGCAGGTTGCCGAATTGCTCTTCAATACCAGCGAGGCCACTGAGCAGCCATTCGTCCTGCGCATTTTCTTTGAGATACAGCTCTGCCGCTTCCAGTGTTTTCTCTGCGGCAGCCCGTTTTCCCTGCTCCTTCACCCGTATTTGTCTGTTTTTCTCAACCTTTCCGGCTTCCCTGGTGCAGGCATCAGCCCCTTCTGATATCGCCTTTGTCTGTTCGGCAATTTTTTGATCAAGTGACCGGGTTTTCTGAATCAACGGAGCTGTCGTTTTCAGCTCCTCCCTGGTTTTCAGGGTGAGTTGCTCAGCAGCCTTGAGGATCTCAGCCTGTGTGTTTGCAGAGGATTCAAGCTCAGGAAATGCGGCTTCATTGGTGTTCAAGGCCACCTGATCATCAGCCTGCTGCGTGCGAAAGGATATAAGCGTTGCGTATGGCCCTGAAAGCTGCGCCGCCCTGGCGGCCTGTTCAAGTTTGACCCGTTCCGGTTTAAACGCCTCAGTATCGGCCTTCAGCCTGACGGCTTCACCCCTAAGGCTGAGGAGCTCGTTTTTCAGTTCTTCAATAGTCTTCAGCCAGGTGATGGCCTTGCCGGTTTCGGTTGCGTTACCAGTAAGCTCAGTCTCCTGTTTCTGGCTGGCCGCAAGCTCATCTTTAATTTTCTTTTCCTGTTCCGGTTCCAGAATCACGATACCTGATACCTCGGCGTTCAGGATGTTCAGCTTTTCCCGCTCATCACGCTGGCGCTCATGAACACGGCGTGATATTTCCGAATAAATTTCAGTGCCGGTGATCTGCTCAAGGATCCTGGATTTCTGCTCAGCGTCGGCCTTGAGGAAGGTATCAAATCCGCCTTGCGCCAGGAGAATGGAACGAGTAAACCGGTCGAAATCCATCCCGGTTTTTTCTTCAATAACCCTGCCCACAAGGCTCTTCCTGATCTCAATGGGTTTACCCGTCACATCGTCTGCAATCTGATGTTCCTGATCCTGCAGGTTACCTTCAGCCTGTTTCCGTGCCCGGCGCTGTTCCCAGTGGCAACGGAATCGACCAGCCTGGGACTCGAACAGCACCTCGGCGTAGCATTCACCGGTCTGGCGGGACATTATCTCGTTCCCGCTCCTGGTGATCTTCCCAAGGCGGGGCGTGGCTCCATACAGGGCCAGACAGATGGCATCAAGAATTGTCGATTTGCCCGCACCGGTTGGGCCGGTCAGGGCAAAAATGCCGTTTGAGATATATTCTGGTCCGGTGAAATCTATGCCCCATTCACCATAGAGGGACCCCAGGTTCCTGAAGCGGAGTTCAAGGATCTTCATACCTTTTTATCTGCTGATTGCGCCGATTCCCGCAGATTATTTTTTTCTGTCTTCCCATTTACGTTCATCTGCGAAATCTGCGGATTATTCGGCATTACGATCTTCATCCATCAGCTCCTTGATGATCTCGTTATAGGATGCCGTCAGTTCCTCCCGGCCTGCATCCGGCACCTCAAAGGCATCCAGGCAGCGGGTAAAAACATCCCCGGTATCCAGATCATCAAGGGTTTCATCTTCCGCGACCGCACTGATCACCCGGTCTATGACACGCCGGTTTTTAATCCGCCGGATTTCCATGGCAGAATCAACCATAGCCTCATCAAGCATCTCGCGCAGGTTGCCTGTAATTTCGTTGCCAGTGTATTCAATCTCAAGCCATGCAGCACTTTCCCGCCTTTTGAGCTCCACCAGCCTGGCCCGGATATCATCCAGCGATCCGGCAATGCGAACCAACTCCTGAAAACACGGTACAGGGAGTTCCCTTATATTTGGCGAGATGCTGTTGAACTCAACTAGCACGACCTTTTTTTCCTGAGTCGCTTCGCCATAGCCCATCGGGAGAGGTGAACCACAGTAGCGGATGTGTTCCGCGCTGCCCACTGCCTGAGGAACATGTAAATGTCCAAGGGCCAGATAATCGATTGAGGAAGGGAAGACCTCCGCACCAACATGCACCAGTGATCCCACATAGAGATCTCGAACACCGTCACCATCCACGGTCTTGCCGCCTGCCGTGAACAGGTGCCCCATGGCAACGATGGGGACAGCATCGTGTCCGGCTCTTTTACATTCGGCTCGTTGCTGTTCAGCAATGGCGCAAACATCCGCGTAATGTTTTTTCAAGCCTTCAACAAGTTTGGTGTTTTTATCATCAATGGTTTCTCCCGGCTCAACCGTGCGGATGTCCTTATCGCGTAAATAGGGCACAGCGCAGACAATGGCCTCCGGCTTGTCATCTGACTGAAGCACAATCACCTCGTCTTCCAGGGTTTCGGTGACAGAACCAACGACGTACACATTCAGTGCCCGCAGCAGCTCTTTCGGGGCATTCAGAAAAGACGGGGAATCGTGGTTTCCGGCAATGACCACCACATGACGACAGCAGGAAGCAGCCATCCGGCAGAGGAAACGATAATAGAGTTCCTGCGCCCGGTTGCTGGGGGTGCTGGTATCAAACACATCACCGGCAACCAGCAGAACATCGACCTTTTTATTTTCAATGGTTTGAGCCAGCCAGTCCAGAAACGCAGCAAATTCCTCATAGCGTTTCCGGCCATACAAGGAGCGACCCAGATGCCAGTCTGATGTATGAAGGATCTTCATGCCACACTCCACTTTTTACAGAGTGCTTCTGCCCGCTCGATTACCAGCTCAGTTGCAGCCTGCTGCATGCTCTTTATAACGGCAGCTCATCCTGTCACAGGTTCTACGTTTCCAGAACAATACTGACTGATAATACCCTGCAGTTCAGCAACCCCTTGTCCGTTTGCAGCTGAAAACAAAGTGCGCTCATGCGGCTGTACATTCAAGCCGATGTCCAGGGTAACAGCATGGCCAATCTGCTTGCTGCGGCTTAGTTTATCTGCCTTTGTATACACAAGATGGCAGGAAAGGGCATGTTGTCTCAGCCAGTTAATCAGCATTTGATCCATCTGCTTTGGTTCATGACGCAGATCGACAATGACCACCACCAGAACAAGCTGTTTCCTTGTGCATAAATACTGCGTAATCAGGTCTTGCCAGTCCTGCTTCACCTTTTTTGATACACGCGCAAAACCGTAACCGGGCAAATCGACCAAATGAAGGGCCTGGTCAAGCAAAAAAAAGTTTATACTTTGCGTCTTGCCAGGTTTGGAGCTGGTTTTTACCAGATTATTTCTTCGTACCAACCGATTGATCAGGCTTGACTTACCAACATTGGAACGTCCGGCAAAGGCAATCTCCGGGAGTTCTGTCTCAGGACATTGCCCTTGCCTATACGCTGACAGGATAAATTCAACCTTATTGAAATTCATGCCTTAACCATACACAGTATGCAGCGTTCTGCTCATGGTCAGATCACTTTATTTAAACTGTATTCAATTATCCCCTGGGCACCTGCCTTATTCAGGCGAGGAACCAGGTCCCGCACCTGATGTTCGGAAATGACGGTCTCGACCGAAAACCATTGCTGCTTGTAGAGCTGGGCTACAGTAGGCGCATTGAGACTGGGCAGGAGGGCAATAATTGAATCCAGCTCTTCAGCAGGCACATTCATTTTCAACCCTACAATACGGTCAGCACGCAGAGCACCCTGAAGAAGCATGACAACATTTTCAATCTTCTCTTTTTTCCAGGGGTCGCTGCAGGCCTTTTTATTGGCGATAAGCTGTACATTGGATTCCATCAATTCGTGAATTACACGGAGACCGTGAGCTCTGATGGTTGACTCTGTTTCCGTCACTTCCACAATGGCATCAGCCAGTCCGGAGACAGCTTTCGCCTCTGTGGCCCCCCAGGAAAAAGAAATATCGACGTTGAGTCCGCGTTCCTGAAAAAAACGGCTGGTAACATTTACCAATTCAGTTGAAATTTTCTTTCCATCAAGCTGTTCTACTGTGGTTATATCTGAATTACCCGGTACAGCAATAACCCAGCGAGTAGGCTTTTTACTCTTCTTGGAATAAACCAGATCCGCAATGACCTCAACATCAGAATCATTTTCCATGGTCCAGTCCTTGCCGGTTATCCCGGCATCCAGCATTCCGGATTCCACATAGCGTGACATTTCCTGGGGACGGCAAATTGAACAACTCAACTCTTTGTCATCAATAACCGGAAAATAATTTCTGGACATGAGGCTAAGCCGCCATCCTGCCTTTTCAAAAAGCTCAATGGTTGCTTTTTCAAGACTCCCTTTAGGAATCCCAAGTTTTAATATATTCATTTTTTATATCGACTCCTTACCTTTAGCCCGCATTACTCATGAACATTTTGTTCTGAGTAAAAAAAGCTGACTCCACTCTCAATCCAAGTACAGGCTGACCCAACCATTATTTACCATATACTTTTTCGGGATCAAAAACAGGTTCTTCACAAAGATGCAACTCATCTCCTGAGACGCACCTGTAAAAACAGCTATGATATCCCTTGTGACAGGCTGCTCCTCCCAGCTGCTGAACCTGATAGATAACGGTGTCATCGTCGCAGTCAACCAATATGTTTTTTATCAGCTGCAGATGCCCTGAAGACTCTCCTTTAAGCCATAAACTCTTTCTACTCCGGCTCCAGTAGTGCGCCTTACCTGTCTCCAGGGTCTTTCGCCAGGCAAGCTCGTTAATGTAGGCCAGCATTAGGACCTTTCCAGAGCCATGTTCCTGAACAACAGCAGGCAACAGACCCTCTTCGTTTTTTGAAAAATCAAGTGTAATCATAGCGTATCAATTTCAGTACGTCATAACAGACCAACCAGGATTGTTCATCGGGCCTTATTACTCACAGGGTATGCGCCATCCTGATTTCTTTTACTTTCTGATTTCTTTTACTTTCTCTCTGTAACTGCTTGCAGCTCGCCCGGATTTTTAAGCGCGCCTGGCAGCTATGGCCCCTCTAGATGCCCAGTCAACGCTGCCCTGTCGTAATCGCCCGAAGATGGATGGACCGGAAGCAGGCGTCATCAGGCAATATTGGCTGTCGAACCTATGTCTTGAGGAAAATTTTGTCAACCCTCCTCTTTCATTATCAGGAATATTGCATAAACATTTGACGTAATATATTATTACAAATAGCTAAAAATATCACCAATCCCCTCAACCATAAGGAAAACAGGACATGAGCCCCGTACAATTTACAGACTCCGTGCTGGTCAGTTATACGGCAAGAATAGATTCAGGTGAAATCGTAGAAAAAGTACCGGAGACAAAACCAACGACGGTCTCGATCGGTTCCGGGAAAATTTTAAAAGCGGTTGAGGCAAGTTTACTCGGCATGGAGCCCGGAGAAGAAAGGACCGTACGTATTTTTCCTGAAGACGCGTTCGGGCACTATCACAAAACCCTCGTCCATGAAATGCCCAAAAAAAGTTTCAGCGACAAAATCAAGCCAAAGCCAGGAATGATCCTTTCTCTGTCCATTGAAAAAGATGGTCAGAAACAACAGGTTCCTGCTACAGTTCTTGCTATCAACAATGAAACGGTTACCGTAGATTACAACCACCCATTAGCCGGTAAAGCCATTACCTACACGGTCAAACTGCATGCCATTGGCACCTAGTGTCATGTCAACGATGAAATGTCAGGATATTGCGCCCGATTTTTCTTGTCCTTATGCAGCCTTGTCCTGCGTTGCATAGTAGTGCTCTGTGACCCAGGGCAAGGCTGCATAAGGGCTGAAAAAGACAAGCAGGATGCGACAGAGCAGCGTTGACAGGGCACTAGCCCGGATTCAGGCAGGCGCGACTGGCAGCTATATTTTCTCTGTGCGGCCAGTCGTTATCGCCCGAAGGTGGATGAACCGGGAGCAGTTACCTCTTTTCAAGAAAAAACTGTACACTCGGCACCCGAACTGTACAATACAGGTAAAGTCGATTGTAATTGATCTGATCACGGCACTTCATCTTTGCCCGGTCGCATTTTCCCGCATACTTTTATGCAGCGAAAGACCGTACTTGCAGAAATGCAAGGAATCCGTAAACAGTTACACCTCAAAATCCAGTAATAACGGGGAGAGACATCCGCGTTATCGGTTACATATAAGGTCTTCGACTTAATCGGTATCTAATACTTTTAAGGAGAACAGGTTATGTCATTTGATGAAGATAATGAAATTTTACAAGGTTTTATAGAAGAATCCCTTGAACACTTAGCCGATATTGAAAACGATCTGCTCGCCATTGAAGAGGGAGGCGCAGATATCGATGTTGACCTCGTCAACAAGGTTTTTCGCGCTGCGCATTCCATAAAGGGCGGTGCCGGATTCATGGGATTAACCGTTATTCAGGACCTTGCCCATGCAACAGAAAATGTACTGGGCCTTATCCGCAGCGAAAAGCTTATTCCCTCCCCGGAAATCGTTAATATACTGCTCCTCTCATCCGATCAACTACAACAGTTGATTGAAAATATAGAAAGCAGTAACGACGCAGATATATCAACCAATGTCTCTGCGCTGAATCAAATATATGAAACCGGAGGGGCACCAGCAGCAGCCCCCCCGACACCTGAAGAGCCGCTGCAGGAGAAGCCGGAACCGGAGCCAGTAATGGAAACCGAACCGGAACCGGAGCCAGAGGAGGAACCAGCTGCCCAGATGCCAGCCCCTGCTGCCCCAGAGCCTGCATCCCGACTTACTGCTTCATCAGGGGAGACAAAAACAACAGCTAAACCTGAAACATCTATCAGGGTTGCAGTCAGCCTGCTTGACCAGTTAATGAATCTGGCCGGTGAACTGGTTCTGTCACGGAACCAGTTGTTGCAGTCTATCTCGTCTGGTGGAGAGGCAAGGAGTGCGGAGGCTGTCGGGCAGCGAATAGATCTGGTTACCTCAGAGCTCCAGGAAGCAATCATGCTCACCAGGATGCAGCCTATCGGAAATGTTTTCAACAAGTTTCCACGCGTTGTCAGGGATTTGTCAAAAAAGCTGGGGAAACAGATTGAGCTGAACATAGTTGGCAAGGACGTTGAGCTTGATAAAACGATTATTGAGGCCATTAATGATCCCCTGACCCACCTGGTGAGAAATTCGGTTGACCACGGCATTGAGTCCCCTCAGGATCGAATCAGGAAAGGAAAAGACGGCAAGGGACTCATTGTCCTGAAAGCCTTTCACGCTGCTGGTCAGGTGGTAATAGAAATCGATGATGACGGCAAGGGCATAAATGGCGAGGTGCTGGTTGAGTCTGCCTTAAAAAAAGGGCTTATTACCAAAGATCAGTCTCAGGTAATGTCAGAAAAGGAAAAAATTAACCTGATTCTCCTGCCCGGCTTTTCAACTGCCCAAAAAGTTACCGATGTTTCAGGCCGCGGAGTCGGTATGGACGTGGTCAAAACCAATCTTGATCAACTTGGCGGTTCCATCGAGATTGAGTCTGAAGTGGATAAAGGGTCGACAATCAGCATCAAGCTTCCCCTTACCCTGGCGATAATTCCCTGTCAGATAATCATGACAGGGGGAGAGCGGTATGCTATTCCACAGGTTAACCTGGAAGAGTTGCTCCGTATACCAGCAGCCAAAATAAAAGACAGGATTGAACGAGTCGGAGACGCCGAGGTAGTTCGTTTGAGAGGAAACCTGCTGCCTCTCATCAGGATGGCTGATGTTCTTGATATAGATCGAACCTATTATAATCCCGTCGAGGAAGTAACTGAACCGGATCGACGGCACAATATAGCTGACCGGCGCTCAAAGGCCTCTCCTCTCTTTCGAGACAGAGACAGTGTTCAGGAAAGACAGCCTGATGCAGATGAACAGACGGCTGCCTTACGTACAAACCCTGAACGAAGAACGAGTTCAGCCAGTGCCCTGAATATTGTCGTTGTATCAACAGGGGTCATGAAATACGGCTTGATTGTAGACCAACTGCAAGATTCTGAAGAGATAGTGATTAAACCACTTGGCCGTCACCTGCAGCAATGCCAGGGATATGCCGGCGCAACCATCATGGGTGATGGGAGGATTGCCCTGATTCTTGACGTAAGCAGCCTTGCCAGGATGGCTGGCCTGACCTCTCTTGACGGCTCAGAGCGGGCTGCAGAGCTTGCCGATGCAGCAAAAGACGCAATCACCAAATTAAAAGACAAGCAGGCATTGCTTACCTTTTCCAGCTCCCCAAATGAGCACTTTGGTGTTCCGCTGAGCCAGGTGGAACGTATCGAAAAAATCAAGCACACTGACATTGAAGACGTCGGCGGCAGGAGAGTTATGAAATACCGTGGCGGAAGCCTTCCCCTGGTAAGTATCGATGAAGTAGCCATGGTTATGCCTATAGAAGACCAGGAAGACCTGCTTGTTCTGGTCTTCCACCTTTCCGGCAAGGATATCGGGCTGCTTGCAACCGGCCCGATTGATGCCATTGAAATCTCTACTGATATCGATGACATTACCTTGCGCCAAACCGGTATCATGGGTTCTACTATCATATCCGGCAACACCACCATGCTGATTGATATCTTCGAGATAGTTCAGACTGTCAGCCCCGAATGGTTTGCAGATGCTGACGCTGCTTCGTATCGGGAAGACCAAGGCGGCCCTGCACCGACCATCCTCATCGTTGAAGATTCAAATTTCTTCCGCAATCAGGTTAAAGGGTATATGGAAGAGCCGGGCTTTAATGTCCTGGAAGCAGAAGACGGAGTTGAAGCGTGGCAAATCGTGGAAAAACATTTCAATGAGATCACCATGGTAGTAACTGACATTGAAATGCCTAACATGAACGGGTTTGAGCTGTCGGAAAAAATTAAGCGTCACCCGACATACTCTTCCCTGCCAATCATTGCCCTGACAACCCTGGCATCAGATGAAGATGTCAAGCAGGGCGCGGCTGTCGGAATAGATGAATATCATATTAAACTGGACAAGGAACGACTGATGGAAAGTGTCCACAGGATTGTAAAAGATAAAACAGGAGCGTAACTACTCACAGGCAGGGTATGTACCCCCTTGGTCTCACCTGCTTTACGCTTGCAACTGCTTTCGCCCAGCCCTGGGCAAGCATGATTGGCAGCTATACCCCTTCTATGCGGCCAATCACACCTGCCCAAACCTGAAACACCTGTGGCCAGGTTACACCAAAAGCAGAGAATAACGGGAAGGTGCAGCCCCCGTGACCGTTTATGCCTACTTTTTCAGGCAAAACAAGATACAATTGCCAGGAGATTGTACTAATGAGCACATCAACTCAAATGAACAAAGCTGTCCTAGAACTTGCTACCTTTTATATTGGTGATGCCCTTTGTGGTATGGATATCCTCAAGGTTCAGGAAATAAACAAACTCATGGAAATGACCCAAGTACCTCAGGCACCAGAATATGTTGTAGGTATCCTCAACCTTCGTGGACAGATAGTAACTATTATTGACCTGGGTAAAAAACTGGGACTGGGTGAGACTGATCTCGGTACAGACCCGCGAAATATCATAGTGAATGCTCCCGGAGAACACATTGGTCTTCTTATAAAAAAGATAAGTGATGTCGTCATGGCCGATCCTGCCAAAATTGAACCAGCCCCGGCAAACATGGCCGGGGTACAGGGTCACTTTTTTACCGGGGTGTATAAAACGGAAGACAAGCTTGTAGGAATCCTGGATATACATGAAGTGCTTAAGATGGAAACCGAAAGCATTAACAGGGTGTAAAACCACTCCACAGGGTCTGCACCTCTGAACTCTCATCTGTTTCCGAGCTGTAACTGGTCACGGGTGCTCCAATGTTGTGCAAGCACGATCTCTCGCTCTACAAGAGTATGCGGGAAATTGTGGGCGCGCAGGGATGAGGTGCCCGTGACCGGTTACAATAGTTTGCCTGTTAACGTGAGTTATATATATGCCTCCAAAAAAAATCAGAGCCCTCGTCGTTGATGACACCATTGTCTATCGAAAAGCGGTAAGTGACGTACTTACGGAAATTCCTGGCGTTGAAGTCGTCGGCGTCGCCCATAACGGTAAAATTGCTGTTTCCAAGATCGAATCCCTTAAGCCTGATCTCTTGACACTTGATATCGAGATGCCTCAGATGAACGGGATTGAAGTACTTGAATACATCCAAAAAAAACAACATAATGTATCGGCCATCATGGTATCCACACTGACCAGTGAAGGTGGAGACATGACCATGAAGGCCCTTGAGCTTGGAGCTTACGATTTTATTCTCAAGCCAAGCACCACAAACATAACGGAAAGCAAACGATATCTGCAGGACAACCTAAAACCGCTGATAAAAGCATTTATTAGCGGGCGTACAACAGTCGGTGCGATACATTCCAGGGCCACCGTCAGGTCGCCAGTAAAAAGGCCTTTGCAGACGCCTGGAAAAATTCAGCGGCAAACACACATCTTACCCCCCGGTACTGCCGGTAAAAAAGCTCACAGGCACAGCAGGTCAGAAATCGTTGCCATTGGCATTTCAACAGGCGGGCCTAACGCTCTTGCCAAAATGATGCCCATGCTCCCTGCCGACATTAACGTTCCCATCGTCATTGTCCAGCATATGCCTCCGGTTTTTACCAGGTCGCTGGCAAAAAGCCTGAATGCCAAATGTAAAATAACGGTCAAGGAGGCCAGTGACAGGGAGCCTCTTCAACCAAATGTTGCTTATATTGCTCCTGGAGGCAAACAGATGAAGCTGGTTGCTTCGGCTGATGGAATGCACAGGCTGATTAGAATTACCGACGACCCTCCTGAAAACTCCTGTAAACCTGCTGCAGACTATCTGTTCCGTTCTGTGGCCGATTATTACGTAGGCAGGGCCACTGTTGTCATCATGACAGGCATGGGTTCTGACGGCACCAAAGGAATTACAATGTTATCACAAAAAGGAGCGTATGCCATTGGTCAGGATGAAGCCACCTGCGTTGTCTATGGTATGCCAAAAGCACCGGCTGAGCTGGGCCTGCTTGACAAAGTAGCTCCTCTTGACAAGATAGCGGCTGAAATTGTAAAAACGCTCAAGTGATGACGCAGTAGATGAACCCAACGTGACGCCCTGATGATTACAATCACGAACGAAGAGATCAAAACCATAACCAGATATATCCATGATATCTCAGGGATATATCTTGACTCCTCCAAAAAGTATCTTTTGGAGACGAGGCTTAGCAGCATTGTTGAGGAGTATCAGTGCACAACCTTTCAGGAGCTGTATAGAAAGGCAAAGGCAGATACCAGCAAACAGATTGAAAAAAAGATTATCGATGGAATTTCCACTAACGAAACCCTGTTCTTCCGTGATACCGGGCCGTTTGAGCTGTTAAAGCACAAGATCTTCCCTGAACTGATAGATGCACGCCAGAAAAAATCATCCCTCAAAACTCCGATCAGAATATGGAGTGCTGCCTGTTCAACAGGACAGGAAATTTACTCCGTAGCCATTGTTTTAACGGAACTGCTGGGAGATCCATCCAAATACTCGATTAAACTCATTGGCACAGACATCTCTGACGCAGCCATAGCCCAGGCCAGTGCTGGCAGATACAATAAATTTGAAATAGAAAGGGGGCTGCCAAAAGATAAGCTCAACAGGTATTTTACGCTTGTCGGCGCCAACTGGAAGATTAAAGATACTATCCGGGCCATGGTTAACTTCAAAAAAATTAACCTGATGCAGCCATTAACCGTCATGGGTAAATTCGACATTATCCTGTGTAGAAATGTGGCCATTTACTTTACCCTGGATGACCGAAAAAAACTATTCAGCAAACTGGCGCAACAACTGGAGCCGGACGGCTATCTGCTCATTGGCTCAACAGAGTCCTTGACAGGTGTCAGTTCAAGGTTTGCCCCCAAAAAGCACCTGCGCTCCATCTTTTATCAATTAAAATAAGGCGTAACTGATCACGGGCGTGTCATCTTTGCACGATCACAGCTTTTCGCAAACTTTTGCAGAGCGAAAAATCGTGCCTGCACAGTTCTGAAGCACCAGTGACCAGTTACAATACATTTGCTGTTTTTTGTGACAAACAACTTTTGGTGGATATATGAAACATCTAACCATCCTCGTTGCTGATGACGATCCTGTAATCCGGGCACTCTTTGAAAAACGACTGGCCAAGGAAGGCTACAAGGTAACCGTAGCAGCAGACGGTCTTGAAGCTGCGCGACTGCTGGATCAAAAAAAATACGATATTGTTATCACTGACCTGGTGATGCCCGGTGATATCGGCGGCCTTGAGCTCCTCTCGATTGCCAAAGGAAACAATGTTGACTGCGAGGTTATAGTAGTTACCGCTCATTCGTCAGTGGATACAGCGGTTGGCGCCATGAAAAAGGGAGCAATTGATTACATTGAAAAGCCGGTTAATTTCGATAAACTTTTTATCCGGCTGGAAAAAATCGCTGAATTAAAATCGTTGGCAAATAATGCAGATGATCTGCGAGAGGCCATGGATGTCACCGAGTTAACTGCTGGTCAGACCATCCAGAACCTGGAAATTACTTGTGCCGACCTCCAGCTGAAAATGAATCAGGTAAAGCTTATTCTGGCTGACGTTACCTTAAATGAGCATGAACGTATCGAACAGGCGAGAGAAATCATTGGCAAACCACTTTGATACACATGGAAACAGCAGAAGAATTCACACGACTTATCGACATCATCAACACCCTGCGGGGAGAACACGGGTGTCCCTGGGACAAAAAACAGACACCCCAATCCTTTAAAAAATACCTCATGGAAGAAAGCCAGGAGCTGCTTGAAGCACTGGAAAGAGAAGATGAAGAGCATATCTGTGAAGAATTGGGAGACATGTTCTTCGTCCTGAGTATGCTCAGTGTTATGTATGCCGAAAAAAAGGCTTTTGACCTGGCTGCGCCACTTTATGGCATCAACGAAAAGATGATACGCCGCCACCCCCATGTTTTTTCACATGCCGAATACATCGATGAAGAATCATTACGCCGACAGTGGGAAGAAATAAAGCGGGCTGAAAAAGCCGGCTCATGAAATCACCCTGACTGACTGACTGGCGGCACATTTTACTTGACTAATCCAGCTACTCATTATATAATTATTCTTTTTACCAGTAACTCTTCACAGGGCCTGTACCCTGGGAGCAGTTACTTTTATCAAATCAACCTTCTTGTTCTCTTCTGAAAGAGGACCAATGACCGCGAGGAGGAGTCATGCGTCATTACGAAACCACGTATATACTGCGTCCAAACCTGGGCGAAGAACAATTCACGGAAATCATTGAGCGAACCAGTAACATTATCACGAATGATGGTGGTGTTATTATATCACTATCCCGCTGGGGAATGAAAAGGCTGGCTTATGAAATCAAGAAAGAAGTTCAGGGATATTACGTTTATCTCAATTATGCTGCTCCCGGGAAGACCATAGAAGAGATAGAGCGAATATTCCGGATTGATGACAGGTTGCTGCGCTTTTTGACAATCAAACTCAGTGACGCTATTGATGACCAGGCTATCGAGCAGGAACGAAAACGCCTGGAAGAAGAAAACGAAAAAGCTGAAGAAGAGAACAAAGAGGCTGCAGAGGAAGAAGCCGAATCGTCGGATGACACTGAAGAACAGGAATCGCCAGGCCAATAATCAGAGTTCACAGGAGAATAGATATGGCAGCCCCAAAAAAAGTATTTTCACGTCGCCGTGTGTGTCGTTTTTGCACTGACAAAGAAATTATCATAAACTATAAAGATCCAAAAACATTAAAAAACTTTGTGACTGAGCGAGGTAAAATTATCCCGCGCAGAATATATGGCACCTGCGCCCGTCATCAGCGTCAGCTTACAGAGGCTGTAAAAAGAGCCAGGCAGCTGGCCCTTTTACCTTATTCAGGAAACACCCAGTTTTAGCCCGAACTTCTCATGGATATTTTGTCTGGCTTGAGAAGAAATGTATGAAAACGCATTGATGAGGTGTCAGCGAGCAGTGTCAAATTTCGACAAAATGTTCACCAGGGATCAGGTAAGACGTTCCTTTCCACGGTAGTATTTTGGCGGCACACAGTATAAATAAGCTGCCAGAAATTAACGAAACTGGCGTCGCTTTAACTGATAAAAAAAACCGGGTTACCTGGTAGCAAAGACATAGCAGAGGGCTATACCTATGGAAATAATACTGAAAGAAACTATAGATAATCTTGGGCGTGAGGGTGATATTGTAAAAGTCAAGCCGGGATATGCGCGAAACTTCCTCCTGCCGCAACAAAAAGCCGTCAAGGTAACTGATGAGAACCTGGCTGTCCTGGAAAATGAAAAGCAGGAAATAGCAGCACGTATTGAGCAGGAACGAAAGAATGCCAAAAAAATCATTGCTCAACTTGCAGACAAGGTAGCTGTTATCCACAAGCGGGCTGGCGAAGAAGATCGCCTGTTTGGCTCTGTGACCAATGGAGATATCGCTGCGGCCCTCGAAGAGATGGGGGTTTCAATTGACAAGAAGGCAATTATTTTAAAAGAACCGATTAAAAAGACAGGCGAATTTTCTGTTCCGGTTAAAGTGGGCTTTCAGGAAAGCACCAGTATAACAATTCACGTACTTCCAGAAACAGTCAAGGTATAATAATCCTGCATACCTGCCTGTCTGCTTACGGAACGGGAGAAGAAGTAACTGATTGAGGGTGCTTCATTTCTGCACGATCACTCTTTCCCGCATACCCTTGTACACGGAAGCCTCACTTCGCTTGCTTGCCTGCTCGAAAGAGTGCCTGCACAATGCTGTTGCACCCATGACCAGGAACACGTCAGAAACAGAGAATAACACTGAAGCACAGACCCCGTGACTGGTTACGAGGCAGGGATGCAAAAACGATGAGTTGTTCATTCCCTGCCTCTTTTGCACGGAGAACCCCTCACCTTTTTTCTTCCTGAAAGCAGTTACGTTTCAATTTTCATAACCGTTCAATACCTGTTATAGTTACAGTATTTATGCTGACAGCACAGGATAACATCCCGTCTGTCGGCATTCATTATACAAAAATTTTACGAACCGGCATGGCTGGATCAGGTTTGCCAGCCACAAGCGAACCATGAAAGCTTGTCACTTCAGCAAGGAGTGGGTATCACTTCCACCAAGAGATTTTCGGATAGACAGAGTGTAACCTTGAATCAACCCTCACAACTACTTCCCCCGCAGAACATTGAAGCCGAGCAGGCAGTGCTTGGCACCATCCTTATACAGGACAACGCCCTGCTTAAAATAGCAGAACTCCTGGAGTCATCAGATTTTTATAAAGAAAAACACAGGATCATCTTCGCGGCCATGATATCTCTTTTTGAAAAAAATGAGCCGCATGATCTTGTAACCGTCACCAGCCTGCTCAAGGACCAGAACAAACTGGAAGGTGTTGGCGGCGCAGGCTATCTCGCTTCACTAACCGATATCATCCCCTTTGCCGGTACGCTGGTTCATCATGCACGTATCATTCGCAAGAAATCAGTTCTCAGAAAACTCATCCAGACCACCTCCGAAGTTGCGGCCAGATGCTATGATGCACAGGATGATATAGAAACTCTCGTAGATGAAGCTGAAAAAACTATATTTCAAATCACTCAGGCAAAAAAGCAAGGCTTTGAACCCATGTCTAAAATTGTCCCCAAGACATTTGACAGAGTCATCAAGCTCTATGACAGGCAGGAACAGATAACCGGTGTGGCGACTGGCTACACAGAGCTGGACAAGATGACAGCGGGACTCCAGCCGTCTGATATGATAGTTCTTGCGGCAAGACCCTCCATGGGAAAAACAGCTCTTGCCATGAACATCGTACAGCATGCAGCACTTATTGAAAAGAAGAGCGTGGCCGTATTCAGCCTGGAGATGTCCATGGAATCACTGGCTTTGCGTATGCTCTGTTCCCTGGGACATATTAATTCGCAGCGAATAAGAACCGGAAACCTTCACGAAAGTGACTGGCCCAGACTCACAAGAGCAACGGGTATGCTTTCTGAGGCAAAGATTTTCATCGATGATACCGCTGGTCTTACAGCTCTGGAAATGAGAGCCAAGGCTCGGCGTTTAAAATCCGAGCATGACATAGAGTTTATTGTCGTGGACTACCTGCAGCTCATGCAGGGAAGAGACAAGGTTGAAAACCGGGTACAGGAGATTTCTGATATCTCCAGAGCACTCAAAGCCATGGCAAAAGAGCTTGATGTTCCAGTACTTGCCCTTTCCCAGCTTAACAGAAGCCTGGAAAACAGACCGAACAAACGGCCTCAGCTTTCAGATTTACGGGAATCAGGAGCCATTGAGCAAGATGCTGACGTCATCATGTTTATTTATCGTGATGAAGTCTACAATAAGGATGAAAATAATCCAAACCGTGGCCTGGCTGAAATCATTGTCGGAAAACAAAGAAACGGCCCGACCGGGGTTGTCAAGCTTACTTTTCTTGGTGAATTTACCACTTTTGAAAATTATACCGCCCTGACAGTGCCTTGACCTGCAGTCTTTCAGGTTTCTGCAGAGCAGATATATCCTGTATTATGAGAAAAAAATATGCTTACTGACGACAAATACAATTTTCAGGAAATTGAAGAAAAATGGCAGCATCGCTGGGAAAAAGAACAGCTCTACAAGGTAACTCATCGTAGCCAGCGAGAAAAATACTATGTTCTTGAAATGTTCCCCTACCCTTCCGGCCGGATACATATGGGGCATGTCCGCAACTACTCCATTGGTGATGTCATCGCCCGGTACAAAAGGCTGAAAGGATATAATGTTATCCATCCCATGGGGTGGGATGCCTTTGGCCTGCCAGCGGAAAATGCCGCAAAGAAGCGCGGCATCCACCCAGCGTCATGGACTCATGACAACATTCAATATATGCGTAACCAGCTCAAGGCCCTTGGCTTAAGCTATGACTGGGAGAGGGAGCTTGCAACCTGTGATCCATCATATTACCAATGGGAACAAAGGTTGTTTCTTGAAATGCTGGAAAAAAAACTTGTTTACAGAAAGGAAACAACTGTCAATTGGTGCAAAGACTGTCAGACAGTGCTTGCCAGGGAACAGGTTATTGATGGTTTATGCTGGCGCTGTGACCAGCCAGTATTTCCCAAAACAATGTATGGCTGGTTTTTCAAAATAACCGATTATGCCGACGAGCTGCTTGAAGACCTTGAACAGCTGAAAGGCTGGCCGGAAAAAGTAGTAACCATGCAGCGTAACTGGATCGGTAAAAGTACGGGATTAGCCTGCGACTTTAGAGTTGAGGACAGCGACAAAAAGATAACCATCTTTACCACCCGCCCTGATACGATCTTTGGCGTTACCTTCATGTCTCTTGCGGTAGAGCATCCGTTGATTCCTGAACTCATTGCCGGCAGAGATAACGAAAAGGAAATACAAACTTTTATCAACGACATCATCATCGAAAAACAACGAACAAGCGCTGATCAGGAACCAGAGAAAAAGGGGATATTCACCGGCAGATACTGCATCAATCCTTTCAACAATGAACGTATTCCCATCTACGCAGCTAACTTTGTACTCATGGAATATGGAACAGGTGCAGTAATGGCTGTACCGGCCCACGATCAGCGTGATTTTGAATTTGCCCAAAAATACGGGCTTCCGGTTCGTGTTGTGATCCAGCCAAAGGAAAAGGCTCAGGATATACCAGCTGAGGGTTGCGCCTACACTGACAAGGGAGTACTTGCAGACTCCGGCATATTTACCGGCCAGGACTCGATAATCGCCCAGCAGGCTATCATCCGGCATGCCAGGGAACATGGTTTTGGCAGGCCGCACATCACCTGGCGACTTCGTGACTGGGGCATATCAAGACAAAGATATTGGGGAGCACCTATTCCCATAATTCACTGTGGAGATTGCGGTGCTGTACCTGTCCCTTATGACCAGCTGCCTGTGGTTCTGCCCAACACGGACGATCCAGATGGTTCACATGCCCCCCTGCATCAGCAGGAGTCATTTTTCCCTGCCAGCTGTCCACAATGCGGGAAACCGGCAAAGCGGGAAACCGATACCATGGACACCTTTGTCGAGTCATCCTGGTACTTCATGCGATATACCAATCCTGGTTATACTGAAGGCCCAATCGACCCGGAAGCCGCACAGTATTGGCTCAATGTAGACCAGTACATAGGGGGCGTTGAACACGCCATTCTTCATCTGCTCTACTCCCGTTTTTTTACCAAAGTATTGCGAGACCTCGGCTATCTGCAGATTGATGAGCCTTTTCAAAACCTTCTTACCCAAGGGATGGTCATCAAAGATGGGGCCAAAATGTCAAAATCCAAAGGGAATGTGGTTGATCCCAATGAACTTATCACCAGATATGGTGCTGATACAGTCCGCCTGTTTTCCCTTTTTGCCGCTCCTCCGGAAAGAGATCTGGAGTGGAACGCGCAAGGAGTCGAAGGTGCGCATCGTTTTCTTAAGCGTATCCACAAAATGGTTATCTCTAACCTTGACTGCTTTAAGGAAAACAATGAGATACCAGACGATTTGAACCCTGTTTCCCAACAGCTTCACCGAAAGACACACCAGACAATTGCCAGGGTGACGAACAGTATTGAGTCAAACTTTCACTTTAATACTGCCATATCCGGTGTTATGGAGCTGGTTAATCAGGCAGCAAGCTCGCTTGCCGACAAACAACCGATAGCAGCACCTGTTCTCAGAGATACCCTTGAGACCATATTGATCCTGCTCTTTCCCTTTGTGCCTCATTTTTGCGAAGAGCTGTGGGAGACTTCAGGTCACAGTGAAACACTTGACATGATGCAGTGGCCGCAATTTGATGCAAATACCGCCAAAGAAGAGGAGCTCACCATAGTAATTCAGGTGAATGGTAAGGTACGGGCCAGGATACAGGCACCACACACCATTGAGGATGAAGAGCTGAAAAGTCTCGCCTTGACTCATACCAAAATTACCAGGTTCATAGCCGACAAGCGGCCAAAGAAAATCATTGTAGTAAAAAAGAAACTTGTTAATATTGTAATATAAGCGTTCATACTTCGTACCTGCTTCCAGCTCACCCCTCTTCAGGCGGTCTTGATCAGCCGCATAGAGGGGCTGCAGCTGCCAGCCGCCCTTACCCGAATCTGGACACCCTGAAAGCAGCTACAGACTTGAAGCAATTGAAATCAACAGGTTATAAACACTGTGAGTAGTTACCATAATTCAGGAAAGGAGAAGACCTTTGAAACCACTCACCCGTAGATGTATCCTTTTTTTGCTGGCAACTTTTTGTCTGTGCAGTTGTAGCACCTACTATTTTCCACATATCTATGACGGCCCCCCACAGTCTATATACATGCCAACCTGGGCCAACCGCACCAGTAAACTCGGGCTGGATGCATCTATCTACCGCTCCTTGTCCTCGTGGTTTCTTAAATCAGACTCCATCAACCTGACTCAAGACAAACAAGAGGCCAACCTTATCCTTGCAGGAGAAATAAAGTCCATATCATTACCCAGTATCTCATGGGACGGTGATGCCAACGTTACAGATATAAAGGTCCGTTTGGTTGCACGATATGTATTACAGGATCTTGCATCAGGAAAAATACTGTGGGAAGTTTCAGAGAAGGTCTGGACAAAAGATTATCCAGCCAGCACTCCCAACGCAGCCATTGAAGATGAAACATTAGATGATATAATCAAGGATATGACCGAGGAAATATACCTGGGAACCCTTAAAAAAATCCGGCAACGAAACAAGGAGGCAGGTATTACCAACTGACTCATTGCCTCTTGCTGGGAATACACCATCTTAAGCGATGACCTTTCATCTTCCATCGTCGTAACGGCTCCCGTCTCACCCATCTTCGGGTGATCGCGGTCATCCGCACAGAGGGGCTCGTGTCCTGCGAGGAGTTACGTGTTCGTAATCAATTACTAGCTCATTATGTCAATTCCTGATGACCCGGCTTTAAAAATTGGTCATCTTACCCTGCCCACTCCTGTCATCCTGGCGCCTTTGGCAGGATACACTGACCCTGCCTTCCGCCTGCTTTGTAGAAAGGCAGGGGCATCACTCTGTTTTTCCGAAATGATCAGCTGTCATGGTCTGGTCTACAAGCAAAAAAACACCGAATTCCTACTGAAAACCCTTGAAGAGGAACGCCCTGTCGGCATACAGCTTTTTGGCAGTGATCCTGTAATGATGGGCAAGGCGGCAGCTATTGTATCAACCTGCCCGGTTGATCTTATTGATATCAATATGGGCTGTCCTGTAAGAAAGGTCGTAAAAAAGGGCGCAGGTTCAGCCCTCATGAAAACCCCTGAGCTGGCCAAAGCAATTATTGAATCAGTGTGCGCCCATACTCATCTGCCTGTCACCGTCAAGATACGAGCCGGATGGGCCAGTGATGATATCACGGCCGTGTCCTTTGCCCAAATGGCGGAGCTGGCAGGAGTGACTGCCCTGACGGTCCATGGACGCACCTGGGCTCAAGGTTTTGGTGGTCTGGCTGACTGGAATATAATCAGACAGGTCACAGAGGCAGTAAGTATCCCCGTCATTGGCAATGGAGATATCTCTTCACATGCAGATGGGATTGAGCGTATGCTGCAGACCGGGTGTCACGGAGTAATGGTGGGAAGAGGTGCGCTTGGCAACCCCTGGATTTTTTCTCCCGAAGGGCGGCCGGCAACCCTTGAAAAAAGGATACCGGTCTTGCTGGACTATCTGGATTTATGCAGAGCCAGCCTGCCCTGGGAAAGATATCTGTTCAGGATTAAAAATCAGGCGGGACGTTATTTCTCAGGTCTTCCCGGGGCCGCAAAACTACGGGCTGCGCTCTATGGGTGTGACGACCTGCAGCAGATGACGGCAGCATTAAGGAGGCTTGAAGACCAAGGAAACCAAGGTGGCACGTGCCCTGTGGGCAGTACCTTTAACCACTTGTGATCAGATTTTTTTATGCCATCACCTGCATCCTTATTTGCTGCACTTAACCCGTCCTTGTCGCCACGAAACAAAAAACTGCTATATGATCAAATGGTTGAGATTTATTAAATGGTCTGCATGGCACTACAAATTTCATTTTACCATACTTTTGATTGACAGGACACGAGTGTCCGGGACAAATCCATTGCATCATAAATTTCTTGTTGCCTTGATTCCGGACGGGTACTTTTTCTTATATGTACCGTACTCCCATTTTCGTATTTCATTGTTACCTTCGTACGATCTTGTTCCTGCAACTACCTTCCACGGTTACCGTCGTACGATCTTGTCCCTGCAACTACCTTCCACGGCATGTTCTCCTCCTTTTGCTTGAAAGAAAATCATACCTGAAAGTGTAAACGATGTCATGACATTGTACCAAAGATGAGGTGCCCGTGATCAGTTACGGAGTTGACAGGGAGGGCAGCAGGCATTACTATTTTTTGGTCAGAGAAGGTGTGTTTTATTTTTTAATAATATTAAACAGTTACTTAATATATTTTTTGAGGAAGTGCAATGCCAGTTTACGAGTATGAATGTCCACAATGTGACAAGGTGTTTGAAATACAGCAGCGCATAGCCGACGAGCCAGTCAGGGAGTGTCCAGAGTGCGGTGGAGAGGTAAAAAAGCTTATTTCCATGAGTTCCTTTCAACTTAAAGGAAACGGATGGTATGCAGATGGATACAGCAGCACCAGCCGTACTGATAATGGGGAAAAAAATGGTGCTTCCAAGGCGGATGACAAAAAAACAACGCCACCGGCACCTTCCTCTCCCTGCAAGAGTGAAGGAACTTCAGCCGCCTGCCAGAACTGTCCAGCTGCCAGTTGAAAAGCGTTTTTGCATCGTACCTGCTCTCTTCTCGCCCCTCTTCGGGCGATCGTGATTGACCGCATAGAGGGGCTATAGCTGCACATCGCGCTTGCCCAAACCAGGGCAGCCTGAAAGCAGTTACAGGCATGGAGCACGTGACACCAGGATGGTACATCCCTTGCAAGGAGTTACGTTTCATCAAATTATGCCCTGGTAACCGGGTAACTGGAGGCAAAAGGATTAGCCTGGATTTCTCATCAATTAAGGCTTTGTGATGACTGCCATAGCATCGCCATAGGAGAAAAAACGGTAACCACGCGCCACAGCCTGCTGGTAAGCTTCAAGTATCTGTTCCCGGCCTGCCAGTGCTGAAACCAGAAAAAGCAGTGACGATTGGGGCAGGTGAAAGTTGGTGATGAGATTATCCACCGTTTTAAAAGAATAACCGGGATAAATATACAGATCACACGGCCCTTTGGTTTCTTGTACTTTGCCATTGTCATCAGTCGCATATTCAAGGGTGCGCACTGATGTAGTTCCTACTGCCCAGATTCTTTTCTGTTTTTTTTTCGAGTTATTGATTTGTTGTGCAGCCTGCTCGCTGATGGAGACATACTCCTGATGGATTGTATGATTTCTGATATCATTGACACGTACAGGGGCAAAAGTGCCGTACCCAACATGCAGTGTCACATAAGTGATATTGATTCCTTTTTTCGATAACCGCTGTAAAAGTTTGTCGCTGAAGTGCAGTCCTGCGGTTGGGGCGGCAACCGAGCCGGTATGACGAGCATAACTGGTCTGGTAACGGGTACTGTCTTCAGCAGTACTGCCATGCTCCCGTTTTATATACGGCGGCAGGGGAACCTGACCATGAACGGCAAGCGCATCTTCCAGGTTTTCATAGTTTCTTTTGCAAAAACGTATGGTTACCTTTGCCTTGCCATCATCAAGGTATTGGTCGACTCTTACCTCAAATGAATCACTGAAGAATATACCATACCCTTCCTGCCCTCTCTTAGCACTTTTCAACAGCGCCGGCGCTTCCGCTTCCTGCCATACATCAGTACTGCTGGAAGTTGTCTGAGGATATTCAAGCAGAAAAACTTCAACTTTGCCGCCGGTCTTTTTTCTGCCATGCAGACGGGCAGGAAAGACTCTGGTGTTATTCAGAACAAGCATGTCACCGGGGGCGAGGTACTCGATGATATCAGTAAAAGAGCGATGCTGCAAGGTGTTGTGGGCGGCATCAAACACCAACAGCCGGCTTTGCTCCCTGTTTTTTACGGGCTGCTGGGCAATTTGCCCAAGTGGAAGATAATAATCATAGTCACTGAGTGAATAGGTAAGAGCTGCCATCTACGTGTGCTGAAATTGTGGTTTAAATATGTGTCAATTCGAGGTATACCTGGTAACCAATCACAGGATCTGTATTGTAAGTGTTACTTTCTGCTTCTGGCGTGTAACGGGTCACGGGTGCAACAGCATTGGACAAGCACTCTTTTCCGCTCTACAAGAGTATGCGGGAAAGAGTGATCGGGCAAGGATGAAGTGCCTGTGATCAGTTACGATACCTGAGCTGTGAGAGAATGGATATACTCTGTAATGTATAAGAGCACAAGTGCGTAACCGCTCAAAGGGTCTGTGATCTCTCTGATTAGTGACGCACCTGCCCCTGACCGGATGCACTGACATGCTTCTTGTATGCGCAGCGACAAGGCTGGAATTAGATTATTTTATCAAGAAATACGACGGTCCTGAGGTAATGACCTTTGTTACCGGGATTGGTATGGTGGAGACTGCTACCAGGCTGACCGCACTGCTGGCAACGACGAAGGTCGCAATAAGAGGAGTGATACATATCGGCATTGGCGGGGCATATACATTGGGGCCAGATATGCCGCAGCTGCTTGATCTTTGTCTGGCAACAAAAGAGGTGCTGGGAGATTTCGGGATCTGCCTCAAAGGGGACATTGAAGCCCTGGATAAACGTCTTGTACGGGGCACAGAGAGTTTTTCTTTGGCCAGTGAGCTGAACGATAAGGCGGCGCAGCAGTTAGCGAGGCACAATTTTGCCTTCCATACTGGAGTGTTTGTTACTGTTCAGTGCGTCAGTGCAACCAGAAAGAGGGGTAATATGCTGGCGGACAGGCACAAGGGAATTTGTGAAAACATGGAAGGTGCTGCAGTGGCCAGGGTATGCAGAAAATATTTGCTGCCGATGGTCGAGCTGCGCTGCATTTCCAACCTGGTGGAAGACAATGACAAAACCAGCTGGCAGATAAAGGAGGCTGCATCTCGTTGCGGCCAGGCAGCAGCTAAAGTAACAGCAGGTCTGTAACCAATCACGGGGTCTGTACTGTAAGCGTTATTCCCTGCTTCTGACGTGTAACTGATCATGGGTGCAACAGGGTTATACAAGCACCATTTCCCGCTCTACAAGAGCATACGGGAAAAAGTGATCGGGCAAAGATGAAGTGCCTGTGATCGGTTGCATGGAAACAAAGACTTGTCATCAGGATGCCCTCTGTTGCTTTCCGGGAGCTGTACAGGAGGCAGTTTATTTATGTGATGAAACCAAAACCAGACTGGCAGGATGCTCCGCTTTGGGGTTGCGTCCTTATCGGCGGTAAAAGCAGCCGGATGGGGCAGGCAAAGCACTTGATCTGTGACAAAGGGCTTACCTGGGTAGAAAAAGCAGTGGCAACGCTTGGTAACAAGGTTGAGCGGGTGGTGATATCCGGAGCAGGAGAACTGCCGAAATCTCTGCACGCTTATGAGCAACTGGCAGATATTCAGGGACTGGAAGGGCCGATTGCCGGTATTCTTTCGGTGATGCGTACCTGGCCAGATACTTCCTGGCTGGTGACGGCCTGCGACATGCCAGAGATGAATGAATCAGCCCTGGACTGGCTTTTATCCTGTCGGGGGGAGGACGTGCTGGGGGTTTTGCCTGATCTGGAAGGAAAAGGGCAGGTTGAACCACTTTTAGCTTACTATGATTATCGCTGCCTGCCTGCGGTGGAGTCCATCGCGGCCGGTGGCACAATGCGCATTAATCTGTTGCAGAAAATCAAGGGGGTTATTACGCCGCAGCCGCCGCTGGAGCTCAGGAGATGCTGGTGGAATGTTAACAGCCCCCAAGATATTCATGAACAATACGGGCAGGTTGCTACAGGCTCGAAGCACGTGAAAGCAAAAGATTACATGCCCTGTGAGTAGTTACATAAAGTAAAGGATAATGGTGAACGGACAGGACAAACAGACAGAGCTGAATGTACATGTCTTTGATGAAGAGCTCAGGCAGTATTTCGTCAATGTTGCCTCGGTCTGTCCATATGGGTTGCCGCATAAAGCGGTTTATCGTCAGGCCATATGCGGTTGGCTGGATGAGAGTATTATGGGCTGCTTTTTGGCCAACGGGTATCGCCGTAACGGGAACAGCATGTATGATATGCGTTGTCCGGATTGCAAAAAATGCGTACCAATACGCCTTCAGCCAGAATACTTCAAGCCAAACCGCAGCCAGCGCCGTGTCTGGCAGAAAAACAAGGAGATAACCGTTGGAGTGGCTCCGCTGACCATGTCGCGAGAGAACCTGAACCTTCTCGAACTATTTTTAAATACCAGGTTCCCGGATGGAAAAAGTCAGGCTGAGGGCTATTATACTGGTTTCTTTATCACCAGCATCACCAGATGTTTTGAGATCCGTTACCGGTTGGACGATCGACTCGTTGGGGTCTCCATTGTTGACGGTTCACCCCGTTGGCTTAATGCTGTCTATTTTTTTTTTGATCCAGCCTTTAGCAGACGCAGCCCAGGGATCTATAATATTTTGTATTTAATTAACTTCTGCAGAGCCCAGAAAATAGATTATTTATATTTGGGTTACCTGATTGAAGGGGTCGGGGCAATGGAATATAAAAAACACTTTTCTCCCCATGAACTTCTTGTCGACGGTGCGTGGCAGAAAAAAACCAATGTGTAAATGAAAAGCCCCCCAGGACAACTGCTTTGTACCTGTTCCCGGCTCCTCCCCATCTTCGGTGATCACGATTGGCCGCATAAAAGGTAACCACTCACGGGGTCTGTACTTTAAGCGTTATTCCCTGTTTCTGACGTGTAACTGGTTACGGGTGCAACAGAATTGGGCAAGCACTCTTCCCCGCAGGTAAGCGAGCGAAGCGAGACTTGCGTGTACAAGAATATGCGGGAAAGAGTGATCGGGCAAAGATAAAGTGCCTGTGATCAGTTGCCATAAAAGAGCTATAGCTGCCAGTCATGCTTGTCCAAATCTGGACGAGCTGAAAACAGAAACAGACACAGAAAATATCTAAAGACAAGGAGTTACATCCAAAGTGAGTAGTGATGAATCATCTTTCAAGAAAAAAGAGATGGAAGAATATATTGTCCATGACGAGCATATCCTGAAGATGATTGAATCCGGGTTAAGAGAAACCTATTTTGCGGATTACGACGCGGGGTTTCTGGAAACAGAATATGGTGTTCAGGACCTGGAGGCGAATGTTTTCAAGCGCTATGACAGTTGTTTAAGCCACATAATACCATGGGTGTCGAGGTGCATTGACTTATCAGGAAAAAGGGTACTTGAGGTCGGGACAGGAACCGGTTCAAGCGCTGCGGCCTTTGCCCATTTTGTTGACTCGGTATACACTTTTGATATCCATGAGCCTTCAGTGCGTGGTGCACTGACTCGTTTTGACGCCCTTGGCCTGACCAATATTCAGGTTGACCTGATTCAGGAAGACGCTTTTTTAGAAACGTTAAACAGTCACCCCGATGAGTCAATAGATATTGTCTTGCTTTCTGCTGTTCTTGAGCATCAGACAATTGAGGAACGCCTGGCTACGCTGACAACATGTTGGAGGCTTCTGCGTGACAATGGCATTATGGTTGTTACGGACACGCCAAATCTCCTGGTATATTTTGATTTTCATTCTTCAGTTTTACCTTTTTTACATATGACGCCAACTGATTTGTATGTTAGGTATGCAAAACATTCTCCAAGGAACGGATTTAACAAATCGTTTGATGACTATGAAATAAAAGATTACCGGGAACTTGATGTTCAGATCAGCAGGTGGGGAAGAGGGGTCAGTTATCATGATTTTGAACTGGCTTTCGGCTCTGGCTTTAACGATGCTATTGTGGCCAGTGGTTTTGAAAAAGAAATCCTCAGCTGGGTAGATGTCTGTTTTGAAGAGGAACTTTTGAGGTTTTTTGTCCACCACAAGCACATGGATGTTCATGACGCCTTTACCAGAGCAGCTCTAAATTTTATTTTAAAAAAAGGCGATGAAGTTGAGAAAAGGCATTGTGCAGCTGCCCCCGACTTTCAACACATCTCTTCACCTCAGGAAATGCTGGCATTAAAAGGACAGCTGGCCGGGATGCAGCAACTGGTCGAGCATAAAGACAGGCACCTTGCAGATATTCTGACATCTAAAAGATGGAAACTACTCACCTCTCTTACCTCACCCTATCGTTATCTGAACTCCCTGGTTACGAAAAAACAGCGAAGGTAGCTGAATGTTTTTATTGCCTTGCCTTTAAGGTGATATATTTGTATCTATGCCACGTTAAATAATTATAGGTACCTGCCTCCCGGCTCACTCATCTTCGAACGATCACGATTGGCCGCCCAGAGGGGCGACAGCTGCCATTCGAGCTTGCCCAGATCAGGACGAGCTGAAAACAGGTACAGACGTAAAGCAAGTGAAACCAGGGTAGTACATGCCCTGTGAGTAGTTAGATTACAGGAGCACCTATCATGAAAACCGCACTGATAACTGGTGTCACAGGGCAGGATGGCGCCTATCTCGCCGATTTCCTGCTGCAAAAAGGGTACAGGGTTCACGGGCTTAAGCGGCGTGCCTCATCGTTTAATACCGATCGAATTGACCACCTGTATCAGGATCCTCATGAAACTGATGTTCGGTTTACCCTCCATTATGGTGACCTCACTGATTCAACCAATCTGATCAGGATTGTTCAGGAAGTTCAGCCCGATGAGATATACAACCTTGCGGCCCAGAGTCATGTGGCTGTTTCTTTTGAAACCCCTGAATACACTGCCAATGCCGATGCGTTAGGAACCCTGCGCATCCTGGAAGCGATTCGTATTCTCAACCTGGAGAAAAAAACCAGGTTTTATCAGGCGTCCACTTCAGAGCTGTACGGTATGGTTCAGGAGGTCCCGCAAACAGAAAAAACTCCTTTTTATCCCAGGTCGCCTTATGCCGTGGCCAAGCTATATTCGTACTGGATAGCGGTAAATTATCGCGAAGCCTATAATATGTATTGTTGCAACGGGATTCTCTTTAATCACGAATCGCCTGTTCGGGGCGAGACCTTTGTCACCAGAAAAATAACCCGGGCCCTGGCCCGCATCAAGCTGGGCCTGCAGGAACGGCTTTACCTGGGTAATCTCAATGCCAGGCGCGACTGGGGGCATGCCAGAGACTATGTTGAGATGCAATGGCTGATGCTGCAACAGGACAGTCCTGATGACTATGTCATTGCCACCGGAGAGCAGCATTCGGTGCGTGAATTTGTAGAGATTGCTGCCGGGGAACTTGGAATAGCTGTTGCCTGGCAGGGCAGCGGGATTGATGAGGTGGGAATCAACACCGAAAACGGTAAGGTAATTGTTGCCATTGACCCGCGTTACTTCAGGCCGACTGAAGTGGAAACCCTGCTCGGCGATCCAGCCAAAGCAAAAACGCAGCTTGGCTGGGCCCCCAAGATCTCCTTTGCCACGCTGGTTCGTGAAATGGTGACCGAGGATTTGACTATCGCCAAACGTGACCAGGTAATAACAGAAAAAGGTTTCAAGGCCTTTAATCATTATGAATAATAACAGCAAAATATTTGTCGCCGGACATAGGGGCCTGGTGGGCTCAGCAATACACAGGGAGCTTGAAGCAAGAGGATTCAGCTCAATCCTGACCAGGACCCATGCCGAGCTTGACTTGACCAGCCAGGCAGCAGTCGTTGAGTTTCTTGCTCAAGAACGACCTGAATATGTCTTTCTTGCCGCTGCCAGGGTTGGCGGCATTAATGCCAACAACAGCCGCCCGGCTGAGTTTATTCGCGACAACCTGCTGATCCAGACCAATATGATCGACGCTGCCTGTGCGCATGGAGTAAAAAAACTGCTGTTTCTGGGTTCTTCCTGTATTTACCCGAGAATGGCCCCGCAGCCCATGACCGAGGAATGCCTTCTTGCCGGCCCACTGGAGTCGACGAATGAGTGGTATGCCGTTGCAAAAATAGCCGGCATCAAGATGTGTCAGGCTTATCGGCGGCAATACGGGTTTGATGCCATAAGCCTGATGCCCACCAATCTGTACGGGCCAGGCGATAACTTTGATCTGGACAGTTCACATGTTTTACCTGCCTTGATCCGCAAATTTCATGAGGCAAAAGTAAATGATGACGAGGCGGTTGAAGTATGGGGAACCGGCACGCCAAAACGGGAATTTCTTCATGTGGATGATCTGGCCAGGGCCTGTCTGCTGCTCATGGAAAAGTACAGTGATGAGGAGATAATCAATGTAGGCTCAGGCCAGGAAGTGACCATTGCCGAACTCGCCCGCCTTGTGGCCGAGATAGTTGGCTTTGAGGGTAAAACCGTCTTCAACCCTGACATGCCTGATGGTACGCCAAGAAAATTGCTTGAAATATCGAAGTTATCCAGGCTGGGCTTTCAGCCGGAATATTCACTCAAAGAGGGAATACAGAGAACCTATTCATGGTTTCTGGAACAGATTGAAACCGTGAGAAAGTAGTGGATATGTTATCAAATCTTCGCAATTTTTTTCTTATGATCTGGCAGCAGCGTGGTCTTATTCTCTCCCTGGCTTCCCGGGAGGTAAAATCACAGTACGTTGGCGCTTCCCTTGGTTTTTTATGGACAGTCATCCAGCCTGTAGTCATGATTACGGTGTACTGGTTTGTTTTCAGTATAGGCTTCAAGGCCAGGCCGATGAATGACGTTCCTTTTGTGGTCTGGCTGGCAGCCGGTCTGGCGCCATGGTATTTCTTTTCACAGATTATTTCTGGCTCAACCGGGACTGTTGTTGCTTATACCCATCTGGTAAAACGGACCATTTTTCAATCCCACATTTTGCCTGTTGTCAAGATCTTATCCTCCCTGGTGAATCATGGGGTCTTTCTCGGGGTACTTCTCTTTCTGATACTCTTTCAGCGGCAACCTCTTCTTTTTTCTTTTCTTCAGGTGATGTACTATGGCGCCTGTTTACTTGTTCTGGCCCTTGGCACCGCATGGACTGTTTCTGCGCTCAACGTCTTTTTGCGCGATATTGACCACCTGGTAGGGGTTGTGCTGCAGGTTGGATTCTGGATTACCCCCATTTTCTGGGATATCAGCATGATGCCTTCCCAGGTGCAGTGGTATTTAAAAATCAATCCGGTCTACTATATTGTTCAGGGATACAGGGACTCGTTTATAACCGGCCTGGGCTTCTGGCATTATCCGTATTATACCTTGTATTTCTGGGTTACTGCCCTGGCAAACCTTTTGCTGGGAGCTCTGGTGTTCAAACGCCTGAAACCCCACTTTGCAGATGTATTGTAACCAGTTATGACAAAGCCTGTAATCAGCGCCAGCAGTCTTTACCAGGAGTCCTCTTTGTATACAACCCTTTTCAACAACAGGCTGTTATTGAAAAAAACTGTCCTGCTGTCTGAGCAATGATGGAAAACTGGATAATTGGTCAACATTCACAGGAAGAAGTACTTGGCTGGTTAAGGGCTAACGCCAGCACCGTTACTGGCAAGCCGGTTTTCTGTTTTGATTATTTCGATACCCTGGTTGGACGAAATGTATTTCCGGAAAAAACCAAGTTGCTGGCAGCCGGTCTTTTGCGGGAATTCACTGGCTGCGCACTTCTTCCCCGGCAGATATACGAAAGCAGAAGTGAGCTGGAAAGGGAACTGTGCAGTCATAATGCCGCCCGGGGCGGTGAACTGGAGTTTTATCTGCCGCAGCTGGGACCGCCTTTGCTCAAGCACCTGCAGGAGCATGATCCGAAATCCTTTCTCACTTTTACAGCCGATACCTTTACTGCCCTGCTTCTGGAAGTGGAACTGACTGTAGAGCTGCAGGTGCAGTCTCCCTGCGAAGAGGTTATCGAAGTAGTACAGGCATTAAAAAAATCGGGACATACAACCATTTTAATATCTGATTTTTACCTGCCTGTTTCTCATTTTTCCCAGTTTCTTCATCATTTCAGTCTGACCTCGCTGTTTGATCGTATATACATTTCTGCTGACCATGGTCTGGCAAAAAAATCTGGTCGTCTTTATGATGCAGTCATGGGAGAACTTCGTTGTTTGCCCGGACATATGGTGATGATTGGCGATAATGCCCACGCTGATATTGCTGTAGCAGCTGAAAAAGGTATGGCAACCCTGCATGTGCAGAACCCGAAACAACAAGAACTATACGCGAGACTGCAGACAGAAAACCCTTCGCCTGCTCGAAAGGTGACAACAGGTTTTAATACTATCCTTGGGTCACTCAGCTTTCCTTTCCGGGAAATGGCAGCCAGTCTCTGGCTGTTTACGGCCAGGTTGTATGGCCTTCTTCTTTGTGCCGGGGTGAAAGACGTATTTTTTTTTTCCAAGGAAGGTGAATTCTTAAAAAGCCTTTTTGACCATTTTCAAAACAAGGTGGGCAGACGTTCGCTGATCCGCAGCCACTATCTTCTGATTTCAAGGAAAGCCACCTTTCTCGCCTCCTTGAAGCCTCTTGAACAGGAAGACTTCTCCCGTCTGTTTAACCAGTATAGAGACATTTCTTTACGTGACTTTCTTTTAAGCCTTAATTTCGAGGAATCTGTCTCCAGAGAGCTTTGTGCTGAGCTGGGAATTATGTATGAAGAGCGGATACCTGACCTGAAAAATCATTTTTCTTTTTCATCACTTATCCAGTCCCCGCAGTTTTTTGACCTGTATGAAAAACAACGCAAACAGCAACACAGTAATTTCATTACGTACCTTCAGTCTTTTGGTGTAGAGTATCTCAGCCAGGGTCTGACCATTGTTGATGTGGGCTGGAAAGGAAGTATACAGGATAACCTCTATCATATCTTTGAGGGTAAGGTAGCTATTAAAGGATATTTTATAGGGTCACTCACTGCAACAGAAAACAAGGACAACAACAGAAAACAAGGACTGTTGTTTAACGATTATCCCGAGCCTTCCTCATTTTTCACTGTCTATAACAACAATCGCTCCCTTTTTGAGATGGTGCTTGGGGCCACGCACGGCAGCGCAGACGGCTATTTTACTGAAGAAGAATATGAACAACTGCCCGCTGATCAGCAACGATGCGTTCATACTCAGGTCTGTTTCAACAGGAAAAAAGTACTTGCAGCTGCCTTGGACCTCCCTGAGGAGCGGGAATTATTCAATACAGTTATACGGCCTGTTCAAGCTGCTGTACACAAGGCATGTGCTGCGTTTACCGGCGAATTTATACAAAATGACTATACTATGCCGGCTCATCAATGGTTTGCGAAAAAACATGCAAGGATGGTTTTTTATCCGAAGAAAAAAGAAATTGATTTTTTTGAGCGGCTTTATCACCTGGAGAACTTTGGCGTATTTGAATACACAAATTTTTTGGCTGGTCATACGCTGCCTGCCTGGCAGAGGTTGAAGAATCTGCGTGAGGTGATGCAAAACAATCATGTTCTTGAAAGTGGTATCTGGCCTCCCATAATCCTGCGCCGACTCGGGATAGGAAAATATCGTCATGTAGACGGCCTGTACCGTTACTATAAAGCGTTTTTTACGAGGGGCCTGCGTAAATGAGTGGTACAAGGGTTGGTTTTTTACTCGGTTCACCGGCAATAAGCGGCGGCACTAATGTCATTTTTGAACATGGCATTAATGTGCAAAAACTTGGCTGCCGGGTTTCAATGATCACCAGAAAAACGGTAGATCCTGGTGAGTATGCCTGGCATGGAAATGCAGACGAGTTAGCCTGGTTGACAATGCAGCAGGCAGCGCGGCTTGATTTTGATCTCGTTTTTGCCACCTGGTGGCAGAGTCCTTTTTTGTTACCGGAACTGACAGCAAGGCATTATGCTTATTTTGTCCAGTCCATTGAGTCTCGTTTTTTTGACGACGCTGACCCCGGGCATCACGACAAAAGAGATCTTGATATCTGGCGTGAATACTGTGAACGAACATATAGCCTGAAAGTGCCGATTATTACTGAGGCTCACTGGATTGAAAAGTATCTTTTTGAGCGATACAATACCAATGCCTTTGTGGTGCGAAATGGTATTCGCAAAGAGATGTATTTGAAGTCAAATGCTCCTGTCGCAGAGCGTGAACCCGGAAAGATACGAGTGCTGGTGGAAGGGCCGGTTGACGTTTCCTATAAAAACGTGCCCGCCACCATTGCCCTTTGTCTTCGGGCCAAAGTTGATGAAATCTGGCTTCTGACCTCATCTGACATTGACTCTTTTGACGGGGTCGACAGGGTGTTTTCCAGGGTACCTATAGCTGAAACACCGGCAATTTACCGTTCATGCGATGTGCTGGTGAAGCTTAGCTATGTAGAAGGAATGTTCGGGCCTCCCCTGGAGATATTTCATTGCGGCGGGACCGCAATAGTCTACGAGGTAACCGGTCATGATGAGTATATTGTCCATAATGAAAACGGCTACGTCGTCAAGCGGGACGATGAACAGCAGGTTGTAGAGTACCTTGTCCAGTTAAAAAACAATCCAGCTGAATTAAAACGTTTAAAAGATGGTGCCAGGAAAACGGCAGATACCTGGCCTGATTGGTTTGATGCTTCACGTAATTTTTTTGCGGTGATTCAGGCAATTCTGGAAATGCCTCCGACAAGCAGGGCGTATTTGCAGAGATGGACAGAGACCTGTAACAGAGAAAAAAAAGAGAAGATCAAAAGCAGGGAGGTAGAGATCTTCTTGGCCAGAGAGGAAAAGGGCGGCGATGTAGCCATAAATAATTTTGTTCAGGTATATTACTGGGCAGAGCAGCATGGGCTTGATGCTGACCTGTGCACAGAAGCCCATTATTCAAGCGGTAAACCAGTTGAGGTTACCTTGACCATTCCAATGACCGGGTTTCCTTTCTGGATACGGGTTGATCCTTCGGTGCGAATAGGTGTTGTTGAACTTTTTTCAATATATGTCCGCAACAAAGAAGATGGAGAGACCCTGCTTTCCCTTACAACACCGCAGGACTTTAACAGGCTTCTTGTTGGCGGGACAATGCGAAAACTGTCAGATACTAAGAGAGTGTTGTTTTTTTCCCATGGAGATGACCCACAGCTGATTTTACCCGCTATCAATACTGGCGTGCGTGGCCAGCAACTGGAGATTACTGTCTCGCTCAAGGAGACGGGAGTACAAACCATCCTCAATGCTGAGTTGAATACATCTTGCAATAAGCGGGATACCAATTTTAGCACACTGCATTTTTGGGAAAAAGCAAAAAAACGAATCAAGCATTTATTACCTGGAGAATAGCAGATTATGCGACAACGCTGCCTGATAGCACTTTTTAGCTTATTATTGGGGTTTTTTCTTTTTGTGCCCTTCTGTTTTGGTCAGACAGCCCTTCGGATTATACTTGATACCGATATTTCCTCTGATGTAGATGATGCGGGAGCGGTGGCGGTACTTCACTCCTTAGCCGCTGAAGGTAAAATACGTATTCTTGCCATGATGGCATCTTCCGGTGATCCATGGAGCGTCCCCTGTCTGCGGGCTTTCAACGCCTGGTTTAAGCGTGACAGGATACCCGTTGGTCAGGTAAAGGATAAGGCGGTGACGCATGTATCAAAATACACAGAGCAGATTGCCCGGGAATTTGGCACCACGGCAATGTTGAACCAGGACATTCCTGACGCTGTAGCCCTGTACCGCAAAATTTTGTCCAGGCAACCTCCACACAGTGTGATTATTATTACTGTAGGTTACCTGACTAATCTTTCTTCTCTTCTTGCGTCGCAGCCGGATCAGCTGAGTCCCTTGTCCGGAAGGGATCTGGTGGCCCAAAAGGTAAAAAAACTGGTGACCATGGGCGGCCAGTACCCGCAAGGCAGGGAATGGAACTTTTACCAGGATGCAAAGGCTGCAGGAAATGTGGTGGAAAACTGGCCGACCCCAATTGATTTTGTCGGCTTTGAGCTGGGGATGCAGGTTATGACCGGTGCGGGCCTGCCAGATGGAGGGGAAGATCCTGTCTCCAGGGCATACCAGCTGTACAATGGAAAAACCGATCGTCCCAGCTGGGATCAGGTCGCCGTACTTGCCGGGAGTATGCCAGCTCCGTCAACAGGGAAAAGCTACTTCAAGTTGAGCAAGGAAGGCGCTAATACAGTTGCTCAAGATGGTGGGAATACCTGGAACGAGAAGGGCAAGGCATCTCATCGTTACGTAAAACTGACTACCGCGCCGACAGAGCTGGCAGACATGATAGAACGGCGAATGAGGGCCGCCATTACAGGGCGCCTTGAGTAACTGTCTTTTCGCCCACACTCTCGTTACACGTCAGAAATAGAGAATAACACTTAAAGTACAGCCCCCGTGATCGGTTACAAGATTATGCCTGATACAGCAATTTCCGTTACTAACGTTAAAAAGAACTATTTTTTATACCAAAAACCCATTCATCGAATATTTGAAGCCTTTCATCCCTTAGGCAAAAAATACAGCACTCCTTTTGTTGCTTTACAGGATATCAGTTTTACGGTGAAGCGCGGGGAGAGCCTGGGGATTCTCGGGAGAAACGGCAGCGGTAAATCGACTCTTTTGCAGTTGATAACAGGTATTCAGCAACCAACGGAGGGCAGCGTTGTGGTGGACGGAAGGATCTCTGCCCTGCTGGAGCTGGGGGCAGGCTTTAACCCGGAGTTTACTGGAAGAGAGAATGTCTTTCTGAATACCGCTATTATGGGTATTTCATCTCAGGATACACAAGAGCGGTTTAAGCGAATTATCAAGTTTGCTGATATCGGAGAATTTATTGACAGGCCGGTTAAAACCTACTCGAGCGGGATGTATATCAGGCTGGCTTTTGCTGCGGCGATAAGTGTGGATCCAGAAATTCTCATTATTGATGAAGCCTTGTCGGTAGGAGATATTTTTTTTCAGCAGAAAAGCATGAATCATATGCAAAAAATGATGAAAAACTGTACGATTGTGCTTGTCAGTCATGATACACACTCCATCGTAAATCTCTGTGATCGTGCCATCCTTCTTGACAAAGGTGTGATGAAGTTTTGCGGAGATCCGGTTGATGCAGTAAGCAGCTATACCAAAATACTCCATGAAGAGCATTTTAGCAGCAACAAGAAACATGTTGAGCGAGAACAGGGCGTTGCCAACAGTAATATTGTTATTACTGAAATGGTTGAAGACCCTGCCCATTGGTCGGAGGTTCCTTCTGAAAAGCGATCAGGCGTTGAAGAGGCAGCTATCCTCTACATATCGGTACTTTGCCGTGGTAAACCTGTTGACGTGGTAAAAAGGGGAGATCTTGTAACGATTCGTCTCATTGTCCACTCCACAACCGATATGGATGAAATAATTTTCGGGTATAATGTTAAGGACAGGATTGGTAATGTTGTTTTCGGCGAGAACAGCCTCTGCCTGGAGAAATCTTCAATAAAGCTGCAGGCGGGGCATAATCTGGTTGAGTATGCATTCTACTGGCCGGAAGTATATCCTTATGAGTATACCATTACTGTCGGTGTGGGACAGGGCGAGATTGCTCTGGGCCACTTGGTACAATGCTGGGCTCATGATATTGTTGCGGTGACAGCTATAACTCCGGGACGATCAATCCATGGAATGTTCAATACAGAACTGGAATGGGTGAAAGTGATCGCTGTAAATACCTCTGAAAGTACAAAAGCCCTGTTTTTTTCCCAAAAGAAGAAATGATGTTACAAAGGAACTGAAAAAATGCACCCTAAAAAAGTTGTCAATAACTACCGAACCGGTTACCGCTTTAACAGAAGAGAAGTCCGGGGTAGCTCTTATCCATTACCAGTTTTTTGGTATAACCATTATTTTTAAGGAGGACCAGAAACATGAAAACCAGGAAAGTGAACACGCAACGTATTTTTTTAAAAGCAGCTTCTTGGGCCTGCATAGTCATATTGGCGGCAGCCAGCACGCTTTACGCAGGGTTTCCGCCTCCCCCTGGGCATCCCCCTGGGCATCCCCCCGGCCCACGACCTGGCCCACGACCTGGCCCAGTATTTCGGCCCCATCATCCCGTCCCGCCTCTCAGGGTTCTCCCGCCCGGGTTTGAGACTGTGGTCATCGCCGGGTTGACGTATTTCCTTGCGGGAGGAATATACTATAGACACACCCCACAGGGATATGTGGTCGTGGAAAACCCTGTACCGGCTCCGCCTCCTGATCAAGTTATCCCCCCCGAAGCCCAGATAGTTATCGTAAACGTATATACTCTTAATGTCCGTTCTGGTCCGGGCATTAATAATATGATTATCCATCAGGTAAGTGAAGGCGACCGCCTCGTCGTACAGGGCTCAGCTCCTGGATGGTATTATGTCCGCATACCAGACGGGACATTGGGCTGGGTCTCTGCAAGGTATATCCGGTTACTGCCTCCAGCTGCCCAGGGGTAGTCCGTATTTCGTAACTGATCACGGGCACTTCATCTTTGCCCGATCACTCTTTCCCGCATACTCTTGTACACGAACGTCTCACTTCGCATGCTTACCTGCGGGGAAGAGTGCCTGCCCAATTCTGTTGCACCTGTGACCAGTTACACGTCAGAAAAAGAGAACAATACAGAAGTACAGACCCCGTGACGGGTTACGAGTGATGACCTTTTTAACAGGACGTTAGAAAAGGTTTTCTGACATACGGGAAGTGGACGAGGAAATGACAAGGCCTTTGCTGGATGTACTCAGCAAAAATGGCTGCATAGTTGGTCGTATCCTGGGCATTTGCTCTTTTCACGTCTGCTTCCATACTCATTGAAAAGGCCTTTTCAAAAACTATCTTGTGCCTGCCGCCTTGTTCTTTAAGGACAAAGGTGGGAATAATGGTTGCGCCAGTTCTTCTGGCAAGCTCAAATGGTCCTGGAGAAAAGAATTCCTTATCTCCAAGAAAAGGAACCTGCTCCCATTTTGAAGACTCTCTGCCATCAAAGGCTATGGCGATAATCTTGTTTTCATTTAAAGCCTTGTAGGCTGGCCGTAGAAATGTTCCAACCTCAATAAATCTGACTGGCAGTTTGTCCGCCTCCCTTTTCCGCCATCTCCAGATTTCCTTGTTGACAGCAGGCGTCCAGATACGCTCGTTGATGACATCTTCGTGATTTTGCCTGCCGGTTATCTGGCAGACGCTGTATCCCCTGAATCCCAGATAAGGCAGGGGAAGGAGAAACGAACCAAAGTGGGAAAGAAGCAGGATGACTCCCCTGCCCTCTGCCAACGCCTTATCAATATGCTCAGTGCCAGTTGCGCTGGCCAGTTTATCAAGCCTGTCTTTTGTCAGCGCTCCGAGAAAGAGGGTTTCAACATGACGACAATAATGCTGTTTGAACGTTTTTTTGATAACGTCTTTATCTGGATGCCATTGGGGCATTTGCCTGCGCAGGCGCACCTCTTCATTTTTCAGGATTTGGCGAAAGTTTCTTTTGCTCATATAGGCGATCTGGGCGATTGCACAGCCAATGCAATTGACTCCGAACCAGCCAAAGGCATAAAAAAACATGTACGCCAAAAAGCCCAGACAAGTAAGGACAGCCCTGATAATTGCTGAACCGTAACCACTCACAGGATACGCACCTCCCTGGTTTCACTTGCTTCAAGTCTGTAACTGGTCACTATCATCTCAGGTTCTGCGGGTAACCGGGCAGCGAGCGCACATGGTGTGACAGGTATTTTTGCCTGGGGCTCCAATCAACCTTCGGCTGCTCCGATAATGACCATTGTTCCAGATACTGCCAAATGACTCGCGAAAGACATTGCCAAAATCATTGGCAACCAGGCGAAAGTCTCTACAGCAGGGCAACACCCCTCCATCCCAGTTGATATAGGCAGAACGATACGGCCAACTGCAGCCCCTGTTGTTTGCCTCATCATCCTCGGCGGTGCGCCTGGGAAACATGGAAGAGAGCCATTCATCCGGTGCGTGGTCAGGAAAGAAAGGCTTAATAAATCTGACCTGGTCAATGCCTATCTGTTTGGCCATTTCTTTTGCATCAGTAATTTCATGCTCATTAAAACCGGTGACACAATATTGCCAGTCGATAAATGGCAGGGAAGAGTTCCTTGCTTTTCGCTCCCTGATAACATTTTTTACATTTTCCAGGGCAATGTTGAGCTCTCCGCCTTTCATAAAACGTGAATAGGTCTCCTGACTCATGCCATGAATGGAAACAATCAGAACTTCTACACCTGAATCAAGAATATCTCTATGCAGGTTCTCTTTTTTGAGATTCATGTTTGATGAAACTGCAACACCTATATTGTTGTCTGTTGCGTACCTGATCATCTGGAAAGTTTCAGGAAACAACCACGGCTCTCCAAAGCCATACAGGTTTATTTTAAAAAGGTATGCTCCAACTTCATCAATAAGTGATTTGAACTGCTCAAAAGACATGCGGCCATAAGGTCGTTCATTGTCAAAAGGTTGTCTTCTGTCATCATAACAATAGCAACAGCGCATATTGCAGATATTTGATGGTTCAATCTTCAATATATAGGGATATGAATTGAGGTAATCCCTTTTTCTGAGAAGGTTTATTTCCGTTTTGGCAAAATTGATTATTTTTTTGCAGGTCAGGTGGCTGGCAAAAGAGTAAAAATGTCTTTTCAGAATATTTATCTTTGCGAAAGAATCAATACCTTTTGTTGCCAGAGAAGAATCTACAAGAGCCATGAATAATAATTATGAGAGGTGTTTTCCGATTTTTATTCCTTGTCCTACTGCACCAGGACTGAGACAGAATAAAAAGCCTCCCTGGCGGCCAACAGCATACACATTGCTCAGGCTTTTTACCTGGCGGTATGCCTGCTGCATTTGCTTTTCATAGTTCATCTCGTATACCGGCATTATCTCTTTTAACCTGATAATATGCGTTTCTCTTACCTGGTTCCTCTCGAACAGGTTTAAACGCTGCATACCTTCAACTGCATGTTCTGTCAATTCTGCGTCAGTCATATTATTGAGCTCGTCTGTTGCCGCACATTCCAGACAGACCCCTTCACGGTCAGCAGGGCTTTTATCCCTGTAAATTGAATGGGGATAATAAATGCGGTTGAAGAGGAGTTCAGGTTCCAGATGATAGGTATAGACGAACGGCCTTTTTGTCTGCCGTGTCTTGTTATAGGTGAGATAAACAAGAACGAGATCAAGGTACCTCAACCTTTCAAAGGAGGTGGTGATTATGGCGTTCAAGGCATTGATTGAAGGGGTCCAGATGAGATCATCAACCAGATAGCTTTGATCATTGATTGTCACAGAAACCAATTTGTTTTCCTGGATATGCATATTCGTTATGGTGCTGTCTAGAATCGTCTCTCCATCAAGACGATTATAACGTTCCCATATCCTTGCCGGCAACCGTTCACAACCTGCTTCCGGATAGATGTAGGGCTGCCTTAACCGCTTGAGAAATGACAGCAAAGTCTTCACCCTTGGCATGGGCCGGAATGGTTCTTTTTCATTATCAATGGTGCGGTCTACCCGGGCAAGCCAGTGAAAATGCAAAGTGTTTCCAGGTAAAAGCGTCTTTTTTTCGAGCATTTTAGAGAAAATATCCTGATAGAACTTTTCTCCGCACTTCATACTCAATTCCTGTTCAGCAGTTATTGCCTCTGAGGGGGGCTTTCCCCTTCTCTTAAGCAAGGATGTCAGAATATGCTTTTTGTATCTCCATGGATAATAAAAAAAGTCGATATGATTGGGAAAGCGCCAATACCTTTTTTCTGCCTGAATAGCCATTGAAAAAGGACGGGTGATACACGGTTCCTGCTCAAGCATTGTGCGAATGTATGCGCCTGCCTCATTTTCATCTTCAACAAAAAAGACATGGGGCCCTAAATCAAAAATGATTCCATCCAGTTCAAACGAGCGACACAATCCCCCTACCTGGCTGTTTTTTTCAACCAGCAGGCATTTCCGGCCTGCCTGGGCAAGGTGATGCGCTGCAGTAAGCCCTGTCAAGCCTGCTCCTGCAATTATGGTATATTTATTGGCTGCGCAACTACTCATAGGGACTATAACCATCTAGTTTAACTTGATTTACTCTTTTAGCTGCTTTCAGGTTGCCCTGGTTTGGGTAAGTGCGATTGACAGTTCCAGCCCCTCTCTGCGGCCAATCGTAATAGCCCGAAAAAGGGTGAGCTGGGAGCAGGTACCTCTGAGTGCATCAAAACGCGAAAGTAACCTCATTTTTATCTTCCAATGCATCCATGACCTTTGGCCAGAGCATAATCATCCGTTCAATATCTATTATTGGGGAGAGCAAGGTGCTTAGCGTCTGAGCAGCTTTTTCAAGATTGCTTTTTCTGGAAGAAGGCACATAGACAATATCTCCCTGTGCCAGAATAAGTTGATGCGCGTTAAACCTTCCTTTTTCTATTGATGCCAGATCAAAACTGGCCTTAATAACACGAAGAGAGTTCTCTTTCTTCCTGATAAGCAGCAGGAACTTGTCAGCATCATCAGTAACACCTCCTGCTGAAATGATGGCCTCCAGGGCTGAAGTCTTTTTCTCCAGTACTCTATTACCGGAGTTTCTTATTGCCCCTGCGACAAAATATTCTTGTGAACCAAGACTTTCCAGGGTTATAGAGACAACCGGATTCTTGTAATACTTCTTTAGCCCCCGGGTTACAGCCGCCCTAAGCTCTTCTGTCGTCAGACCTTCTGCCGGCACCTCTCCCAGCAGCATCACATTGATATTGCCATGCATATCAATCTTGGCAGTTTGATTTAAGCCCTCAACTCTCCAGACAGAAATTTTCACTTCATCTCCTGCCTTCAAAACAGTTGAAGACGTACCTGTATCCTCAATTCCCGCTTCAGGTTCATCAACTATATCGTACACTCCCGGCTGAAGATCATGCGACGCTGAACATGAGAGCAGCAAAAAAGACAGAAACACAATTGAAAAGAAAAAAAAGAGTTTCATAACTATCTGTATCAGTTGGTTGATATACATTGTTCAGTTTCCCTGGCCGACAGGTAATTGAGATCAGCCAAAATGTAAAAAACGCCTTATTTCAGCGAAAAGGCTTCTGCGATACACGAAGTTTCCCGGACTGCAATGAATGTCGCACTGTTTAATTTTTTTTCTAAGCTCCCTGCTGTGATCTGAATCCCACATATCCTTGATATTTTTTTCGCGCACATTACCAAGAGCAGGCATTTTATAGCAGGTATGAACATTGCCTTCACAGGTAATACTGAGATTAGTCACCCCGACCATACAGTTTCGGTTTGAATCCAGATACGGTTTTCTGAAATAACTCTTCATGTCGATGAAATGTTCCACCGGGTTAAGGATTTTTGCCCCACTTTTTTTCAATTCAATTAACTCATTCAGAGCGTTGTCAATTTCTGTATAATCATTAAACCAGAGATCGCTTTTTTTGTACCAGTCCACCTCGCTGTCAGTGGTCGGACCAATCGGGTTGAAAACGATGCCATTCAACCCCTTTTTTTCAGTAAATGCCAGAAGCTCTTTGAGTTCTTTGACATTTTTTCTGTTGATTACAGTGGCGATACTGATGGCCAGGCCAGAGCCTTCTGAGGCATGTATCATATGTTCTATACCTTCCATTGTCCTGGCATAAAGACCTTTAATACCTCGCAGCTCATCATGTGTCTCCGGCCTCATGCCGTCCACAGAAATATGTATATAGCCAAGCCCTGAGTCCACAATCTCTTTCGCGATTTTCTGGTCGATGATGGTGCCATTGCTTACTATGCCGGTCAAGACATCATTGTCACTTGCATGACGGACAATCTCGAGGATATCCTTGCGCATGAATGTTTCACCTCCGGCCAGCTGAACACGGTAAGGACCTATCCATTCTCTCAATTCAGTGATGACCCTTTTCCATTCATCTGTCCCCAGTTCCTCCGCCTTGGGCATTCTCCAGATGGCACACTGTTCACACCTGATGTTGCAGCGTAAGGTGACACAGAAAATAATTCTCGTCGGCTTGGAAAAGCCGCGGTCTTTCTTGTAACTCCAACCTTGCAGCGAGCGGTTTATAAACTGGTTGCCCGCCCATGCCAGTGATTTATGTCGTGATCTCATGTTGATGTATCCAGATAAACAAGGGCAGGTGTTCCCCCTGCCTTATAAGGTAACTCCTCACAGGGCATGCACCGCCCTGGTTTCGTAACCAATCACGGGGCCTGTATTTTAAGTGTTATGCTCTGTTTCTGACGTGTAACTGGTCACGGATGCAACAGAATTGGCCAAGCACCATTTCCCGCAGGCAAGCAAGCGAAGTGAGACGCCGTGTACAAGAGTATGCAGGAAATGGTTCGGGCAAAGATGAAGTGCCCGTGATCAGTTACCTCGTGTCCGGTCAACGCTGCTCTGTCGTATCCTGCTTGTCTTTTTCAGCCCTTATGCAGCCTTGCCCTGGGTCACGGAGCACTACTATGCAGCGCAGGACAAGGCTGCATAAGAACAAGAAAAATCCGGCGCAATATCCTGACATTTCAGCGTTGACATGACACTGGTTTCACTTGCTTTACCCTGTATGATGATCGAGAAAAAACGGGTAGGGATCAATTTTTGCCCGAGATCTTCTCAGAAACAAGGTAAAGCCATAGTGATCCGGATGCTTCATGACATATGATTCGAGCAGCGATGCATACGTTTCCACCATTTTTTTCTTTTCTTCAGCGCTGGTTTCTGATGAAAAAAAAACGGGCTTATGAAGGACCATCTTGTGTTTTAACCATTTTTCTGTGAGGATAAATGCCGGAACGATGACCGCACCTGTTCGAGCAGCAATACTGACGACCCCTTCCTGAAAATTAGCTTTTCTCCCTAAAAAATTGATGGTGAGCGGACGGTTTCCACCGCCCCCATCAGAGGTTATGCCGACAATCTCATTATTTGTCAAGGCTCTAAAAACCGGACGCAATGAGGAACCAATGGCCAGATGGGTAACGGGAAGCATTGCCTCATATCGAGCTTTTATCTCGTAGCCTTTTTTCTGTATCCAACTGAAATTATTATGTTTCCAGGTCGAGGACAAGGCGCTTATCTGGTTCATGGTATACCCATTATGGCCAATGGCGGGCATAACCATCTGAAAAGCTCCCAGGTGCGCCTGTAACAGCAATACGCCCGAATTGTGTGACAAAGCAGTATCAAGATGATGCAGGCCATCTATTGTTATAATATCATTAATATTATTTTTAGTAAGCCGTGGATAAAGCAGTATTTCTAATTCAGACAGGCAGAATATAATAAAACTGCCTCGAATGATTTTTTTGAGCTGTCGGGCGGAATAGTCAGGGAAAATAAGGGAAAATTCTGATGCCATTACCTTTTTTCTGGTGCCGGCAACAAGGTACAGCAAGGTACCGACTCCGACCCCAATCAGATAGACAGCTGCCAGGGGCAAGACCATAATCAGCAGTCGAAAAGGATACCAGTAAATGAAAAGTGCGGTATCTTTTACTCTTCGCATCATTTCTTTTTTTGTTTTATGCCTATTAAAAAGTCAAAAATATACTCAATGTACCGGGTTTTTGCGTACGTATACTGCTTGGGAAAAAGAAGATTGTCCTCGGGGGAAACAACTCCTTCTGCAAGCGCCAGTTTATGCAGTCTGGTATGAGGTTCAACCCGTAATGAACTGAACTCAAAGTGAACCCGGTTTTTCAGTACAACTTTTGCTGTAATATAAAAGAAAAGTAACTGGACAAAGGTTAAGACAGAGTTACCTGGTGGATTCTTGAAAAAATTATAGCAGATATCAATGTTATCAAATTTTTTCATAATCTTAAAACAGCGAAGGATATCTGCTTTTGTAAAACTTTTTCCAAGTTGCTGTAAAGTGGTATCGGAAAAACCGTCCGGTGAAAAAATAAATTTATCGCATCCTGTCTCTATACAGAGCTCTACAAAGGATTCTGTCAGCAGCTGTTCATGAAACCAGGCTGACCAGGCAACCTGAAGTTTACGTCTCCGTAATTCAAGGCATATTTTTTCAGCATGCGTCTGGGGATAATTAAAGGCTGAATCCACAAAGGTAAACCTGGTGCATCCACTTTGCAGGACGCGCTCAATGTCGTCGACAACCGCCCCGGGCGGTCGAAGCCGAATCTTTTTACCATTTAAAAAGCCATATATACAATAAATACAATTTAAATTGCAACCACGCTTGGTCTCGATACCGACACTGTCTTCATATCTTTTGTATGAAGCAGGGTCAAGATGAACGAGGCTGGTAAGGGCAATAGTTTCCGGGGCAGTCTGACTAGCCGGACCGGTGAACCGGATACTCTTGTTTTCCCGGTAGAACAGCCCGGGTATCTTAGCGGGGTCTTCCAGGTTGTCAAGCAAAAGAGGAAAGGTTGTCTCTCCTTCACGGTAGATCCCAAACTGAATGGAGGGCAGATCCTGAAAGATTTCCCGGGCAAACATTGAAAAACCGGAACCGCCAACAACTGTAATACAATCAGGGGGAGCAACAGCACAAACCTTTGAGACCATATCACGGAACATGTCATAATAAAAGACAACATCACGTTTATTGGTTGAATCAATATTACGAAGGGAAAAACCAATCACCTCGGGTATTTTTTCACGGACAACTTTTACCAGTCCAGATAATGCCTCTGGTTCTATATTCGGGTCATATATTGTAAGATCATGTTTTTCAAGGCAGGCGGCAAGGCAGCTGAGACCAAGCGGATAGACGGGTGTTTCGCTCCCGTGCAGATATCCTTGGGTCAATAAAACTTTCATTTTTTCAAAGCCTTTATAGCATGATAGGCTCGTTTGAGACTGAGATACAAAAATCTGAGAACAGGTTCTGCCATATTGCTGTTTAAAATTCTTACGAGTGGAGCTGACAGCAGTAGTTTCAATGCGATTCCAGGCATTTTCCCTGTCTTTGATAACAAAATTAACATATTGAAATAATCCAGGCGACTCATGGTATACGTTTTCGCGTAGATTTCTCGATGTTCATCACCAATAAATCCATCCTCAACAGCCATTTTGTGCAATGCTGTGCCTGGATAGAGCACCAGCGAAAATGGCTGAAGTTTAAATGGTTTGGGAAGCCTCGCAATTAACTTGAGGCTCTCAACCTTATCTTCAGTCGTTTCATAAGGGACATCAAGAATAAAGTCGTAAGACGGGGGATACATATATTCCCTGAAGTTGTTTATAATGGTCGCGGCTTTTAGTATTACCTCATTGGACTGGCTTCTTCGGTTGAACAGTTCCTGGATTCGAGCGCTTCCACTCTGAATCCCCATCTGCATATAAATGAGACCGGCATCAATCAAGAGTCTCATTTTCTCCTCGCTCACCGTCATTGGACTGGCCAGACAGGAAAAAGGCAAACCAATTTTTTCCTTATAGGCCGCGCAGAATTCTCTGATTACTCTGGTTGGCCGGGCAAAGAAGGCGTCGTCAGATATCCAGATATAATCAACAAAGGGCATCTGTTTCCTGACCAGCATCAGCTCCTCCATAACGTGTTCAGTAGAGCGCCAGCGTAAATACGCCTGTCCGGAGTAGAGCTTTTTTATAGAATCATTAATACAGTAGGTACATTTATGGGGACAACCTCGACCAGTCATGGTCTGGTATCCTGTTTTCTGAAGATACGAAGAAACAGAGGCATTTTTTAATGAATTTTCCAGCAGAGACAAAGACATGGGTAAAACAGCGTCGTCTACCATCAGATAGTGATCATCCAGGGAATAGTCAGGATGCGGATAAGAGTTAAGGTCGCGATGGAGATGACGCAGAGGGCTTTTGGTAATATTGTCACCAGAGCGACACCAGAGGTTCTTGACTTGAGAGTAATCGAGCCCTTTTTCCATCGCTTCTACCAAATCCAGCAACGCCTCTTCGCCATCACCGACACAGACTATATCTGCAATGCGGACGGATTCTTCCGGACGTATTGTTGGATGTACCCCCCCCCAGATAACGGGAGCTGGTAATTTTTCCTGGATTTTTTTTGTAAGTTGAACCGCTCCGTCAAAAAAATTGGTCATGACAGATATGCCGATCAGATCTGATTTTTGGCAAATCCCGATCACTTCGTTTATAATTGACTCTTTATATCTGGAAACTCCATGAATAATTTCGTCACCATAAGGGTCAGGAAGAAAGATGAGCTGTGTCTTGTGACCATGCTCTTTTAATACCGAAGACAGCATTCTTATCCCGAATGCGGTGATATCAGGATAGGGTGAGATGAGAGATATTTTCATGTTTTACAGCAGGATGTTGCTGACTTGTAGTTGACAGAGCAGCGTTCCATAACATAATTTCCTTTTGCTTTGCAACTACACTCAGGGCATAAAATTCCCTGGTGTAACTGCTTTCAGCTCGCCCAGATCCGGGTAAGCGCAATTGGCAGCTACAGCCCTCTATGCGGTCAATCGTGATTGCTCGAAGATGGGTAATCCGGGAACAGTTACATTGCTTTTTTATTGACGCCTAAGCTTAATAATAACTTGGGTGAGGCTAGTGTCCTGTCAACGCTGCTCTGTCGTATCCTGCTTGTCTTTTTCAACCCTTATGCAGCCTTGCCCTGGGGCACATAGTACTACTATGCAACGCAGGACAAGACTCCATAAGGACAAGAAAAATCCGGCGCAATATCCTGACATTTCAGCGTTGACAGGACACTAGCTTTACAGCGAATTATATGATGAAGCTATCTTTAATTATAATGGGCCCCACAATTCGAACCGGTTGCCAGGCAACAAAATCGCATGGTAAATTCGGTTAAAGATATTTTTCGTAACTACTCACTGGGTGTGTAACTCTTTGATTTTATATACCTCAAACGTGTAACTGTTCTCAGGCTGCCCATATCTGGACAAGCACGATTGGCAGCTATAGCCCCTCTATGCGGCGGGTCGTGATCGTTCAAAGAGGGGTGAGCGGTGAGGAGTTACTATTTTTCTTGGCACTTGCTGAGTGCTCGCTACAGAAAAACATTTTGCCCACAGATTTGCCAGAAGAATCATAAATATATTAATGAAGCGATGTGCTGGTCTTTATATGCACGGTTTGAGGGCAAAATTTTATTCTTGTAATTGCTCCCGGGTTACCCGTCTTCGGTCTTGATGGCGTTACTACCTATCAGCCCTTCTGATGACATCACATAGCTCAAGGGCAATGGTTTCGATTTCTTTGTGATCTTCACCCTCGGTCATCACCCGAATAACCGGTTCGGTTCCTGATGGTCTGACCAGAATACGTCCTCGTTGCCCAAGTTTTTTTTCAGCAGCAGCAAGAGCTTCGGGAAATCCTTGTATCTGTTCTGGAGCAAGCCGTGATGATATTCGCACATTTTCAAGTACCTGGGGATAGGTCGTCATGAGTTGTGACAGATTCGAGAGAGGCTGTTTTTTTCTGATCATGATGGCAAGGAGCTGTAAACCGGCAAGAATACCGTCTCCGGTGGTGTTGTGATCGAGAAACACCAGGTGCCCTGACTGTTCACCACCAAAATTGTATCCTTTGGCACGCATCATTTCAACGACATAGCGGTCTCCGACCTGGCATCGTTCCATGTGGCCGCCCATCTGCTCCATAGCCAGCGCCAGGCCCATGTTAGACATAACCGTGGCTACCAGGGTTTTTTTCTTTAGTTTCCTTTGCCTGAGCAGATCCTTGGCGCAGATCGCCATGATATGATCACCATCAACAATTGCCCCGTTTTCATCGCATACGATCAGGCGATCACCGTCGCCATCGAGCGCAAGACCAATATCAGCTCCTGTCTGTTTTACTTTTTCCGCAATTCGCTCAGGATGCAGGGCACCGCATTCTTTATTAATATTTTTACCGTCCGGCGCAGCACCGATGGTTGTAACCTGTGCTCCCAGTTCTGAGAAAACATAAGGAGCCACCTTGTAAGTAGCTCCGTGGGCACAGTCAAGTACAATGTGAAAGTCGTCCAGGGTGTATTTTTTGGGAAAGGTATTTTTGAGGTAGACTATATACCTTCCAGCGGCATCGTCTATGCGTGAGGCTTTACCGACTTCCTCTGCAACCGGCCTAAGTGCCGCCATTTTTTGTGAAAAAATAAGATCTTCGATATCAGCCTCGACATCGTCCGGTAGTTTAAAACCGTCACTGGAAAATATCTTTATGCCATTGTCCTGGAAAGGGTTGTGCGAGGCAGAAATAACCACTCCGGCATCTGCACGCATGGACGTCGTGATAAAGGCTATACCGGGGGTTGACAGAGGGCCGACCAGTTGAACATTGACCCCCATGGAGCAGATGCCGGCGGCAAGTGCGTTTTCAATCATGTATCCTGAAAGCCGGGTGTCTTTGCCAATGACAATGGAGTTCCCCCGTTCTTTTTTTTTGACGATAAAGGCGATGGATCGCCCTATCTGCATGGCGATTTCGGAAGTCATAGGATAGATATTAGCTGTCCCTCGCACACCGTCTGTCCCAAAAAGTTTTTTCATAGTAAGAGCTTTGGTTATTCGTAATTATTCACTGGGTATTTGTTTTGCTTGCTTTTAAGCCTGTAGGTGTCAATCATAATTGCCCGAAGATGGATGCCCTGGGAGTTGTTACCGTTATTCCTGAGGATCAATTTTGACCAGGCGGATTTTCGCAGGTGTAATTTTCGTTACCTTTATCTCGCGATGTCCTGGAACAGCTATGGAGCTGACCGTAACTTCGACCAGGACATCTTTCTCTTCTCTGTTTTCCGGCGGGTTGACAAACGCCCGAAAGAGCATGGCCAGCTCTGGAGTGTCACGTATCAGGTTTTCAGGTATTTCAGCCTGGGCAGCAATCATGGATGGCTGCGCCTGGAAGGAAAGCCCGGTATCTCTTACATTGACTGGAATGCCACGAACAGTTTTTATCAACATGGATTCTTGAATATCCAGAGAAACAGTGACAATCGCTTCTCCAATCAGGTTGAGCATCTGAGGGGTTAGCCTAAGCGGTACCTGCATGGTAGTCGGCTTGTCAAGGCCATCAAGATTGATCGAAAACGTCTGTAATTCCTTTTGCTGGTCAAGTATCGACTTTGGCCCTGAAACTGTAAATTTTTCAGGTTCCATGGTTAGTGCATGAAGATGATAGCCGCTTTCCGGCTCCCCTTTTATTTCCGGTCTGTTAATCGCCAGGTCCTTGTGGACGAGCTGGTCAACCAGCAGGGTGATATGGGTTGGCTGGAGGCGTAAAACCGATATCCCCTCCGGAAAAGGAATGGAATCACCGTCATTTTTTATGACAATTGCTCCTGCTTCAACGCCGGAAAGATCCACCGGCCTGGAAACATTGAGTTTTCGTATTTCCTGGATAATGCGGTGCGGCCCCCGAATGGTTGCCTCGATATCTTTTCTGAACTGGTTGGCGATCACCAGTTGGGGAGGCAGATTATGCACCTCTATCGGGACATTAATGGTCACATCAATCTGGTCCTCACCTACAACAAAATACCACATACTTGCCCCAAGTATGCAAGAGAGTATTTTCAATACGATATTCTTGTGCAGAAAATCAGGAATTATTTTGGTCATGAGTGCTGTTTTTTATCTTTTCCTGGAGATTGCCAGTTGTTCCACCAGGATTTTTTTTGAGCTTTGGTGATGAGCAGTGAATGAAGGGCTGAGGAAAGAGCCTTTTCATCTGATATAGTGGCTATCCTTCCCTGCCTGACCAGGGAAATCTCCTGGGTTTCTTCGCTGACAACTACGATGATGGCATCTGTCTCTTCTGAAAGCCCGAGTGCTGCCCTGTGACGCGTACCGTATCTTTTGTCGATCCTGGTATTTTTTGAAAGCGGCAACAGGCAGCCGGCACTGTGAATCCGACTATGTTTAATGATTACTCCACCGTCATGCATGGGGGAAGAGGGAAGAAAGATAGAAACCAGCAGCTCGTGCTGGAGAGAGGCGTCAAGATAAAATCCGGATTCAATATAATCACGAAGTCCAGTTTCCCTTTCGATCACGAGTAAAGCACCTATGCGTCGTTTTGCCATATACCTGGCCGCATAGATTATTTCTTCGATATCTCGATGGGCAACATCTTCTGATCTGTGAAACGGGGTCTTCCCCACCTGGGCTAAAGCCCGGCGAATATCTTCTTGAAAAACAATAATCATCAACAGGAGGATGGAGCTGAAAAAAGTCTGGAAAAGCCAGTGCAGGGTAAGAAGATCGAGCTTCCCGGATATAAAATAGATGATAATAATTACCGCAATGCCTGCCAGCATCTGCACTGCCCGCGTGCCTTGAATAAGGAGCATGACCCGATAAATAATGTAGGAAACGATGACTATGTCGGCAAAATCCTGCCAGCGTAATGAGCCTAGGAGGTTGAACATGTTTCTCTTAGATACGGTGAAGGTAACTACTCGCAGGGCATGGACCAGCTACCCTGGTTTCACTTGCTTTACGTCTGTACCAGAAAGCAGGTACAGGTGAAGAGTTGTTTTATATTAGAAAGTTATCATGTAACTTGGTAAATGGACAGGATGAATTGTGTTTTATTAGAATTTTTTTGCTCAAAGTGCTTCACATGTTACAGTCTCTTGCCATACTCTCTTTTCTTTTCTTTATTGCCACCTTGGTTGCCGTGCCAATGCTGATCAACCGTTTGGACAGCTGTTATTTCCTGCATTTAAAAAACTCGCCGCCTGCTGGCCCTCTTTTTTCAGAAACATGGAAAAACGCAGGGAAAGATTTTTTCCTCATATTGCTGCGTAATGTTGCAGGCTTTTTTATCCTTTTTATCGGTCTGGCAATGCTGGTCTTGCCGGGGCAAGGGATACTCACCATCCTTATCGGTCTGTGCATAATGGATTTTCCCGGCAAGAAGAAGATGATTCTTTTGCTTGTGGAGAAAAGATATGTTCAAGACACCTTGAACTGGATTCGACGAAAAGGTGGTTGCGCAGTTTTTGTGTTTGAGTAGTTTGTTGGTACTTACTCACAGGGCAGGTACTACCCTGGTTTCCCTTGCTTTACGCCTGCACCTGCTTTCAGCTTGCTCAAATTTGAGTAAGCGCGATGTAACCAATCACGGGGTTTGTACTCCTGTGTTATTCTCTGCTTTTAACGTGTAACTGGTCAGGGGTGCAACAGATTTGTGCAAGCACTCTTTTTTGCTCTACAAGGGTATGCGGGAAAGAGTGGTCGGGCAAAGATGAAGTGCCTGTGATCAGTTACGGGAGCAGGTACGTTTATTGGCTGGGATGGAAGGGTGTATACAGAGGATCGCCAACCAGCACCATTTGCCAGGAAAGATAGGGAAGGCTTATCAGATATACCTCACCCAGAGTTAAATAACCTTCCACAAGTTTCGGGAAAAATATATCTGGATAAGGGAAGGCCTGGACATATGGTTCGTATACAGGGCCAAGGGTGGCGGTGACTCCTTTTTCAAGCATGCGCTTGCACCAGGCTTGAGAACCTTCCCGTTTCAGCGTTGTGCATTCACCACTGGCGATGTGATAGCCTACGGCACCCTTGTTCCAGGTAAAGCAGTCCCTGTATTTGAGCAGGCTGTACCAGCCGCAGTACAGGGCTGCATCAGGACAGTTATGTTCCGGAAAAAGCTCTGGTCGATCATCAACCACCACCGGCAAGGTCGTCTTTGCTCTTAACCTGCTGGCTGCGTTATGAATTGCTGCGTCATACAGGGCGTAGCCTGTAAGTTTCTTTTTTGTCTTCGGGGCATGCCAGCGGGCATCCAGGTAAACGGTTCCTGTCAGCCCCTTTTGTTCCACCTGAAGAGCATCGTCGATAATCCTGCGCACCGTTGCCGGATCAGGCCCGTCAAGCCGACTGACAAGTATAACCTGCTCTTTGCTCAGGAGAGTATAGGATCGTTGAAATCCCAGAAAAAAAGGATTTGGCAGCCAGCCTTGTAGGGGGTATGGATCAGCCAGCACCAGTGCCAGCTCCGAATCCACAGACGCCCTGGTATTGACTTGCTTGATGCGCTTTATCTCTTCTTCCATCTTCCTGATTTGCTGAAGGCTGCTCTTGGCGGCTGACATATTGGGGGGGGACTCAAGCTTTTTTTTCAGAGCCTTCAATTTTATTTCCTGTTCATAAGTAAGTTTTTGGGGCTGTATTCTCAGAGGGATGCCATAAACAGTGACGATTGCGCGTATTTTTTTATCTTTTCCCAGCTTTTTTATGCCTTTTCGAATGGATGGTGCTATGTTGCGAGAATATTCCTCACGACTGCAGGTTTCTTTCCAGGTGGTACGAATGATGAGAAGATTTTCTTCCGGAATTTTTCGTTTTTGTTGATAATACCGTGCCAGTGAAACACTGTCGTTGGCTTTTTTGTTAGCTACCACTACGACTTCCTCGGGGGAAAGTGCCGCCGAGAGGCTTGGAAAAAGGAAATACAACATGAAAAAGCAGATGAGTGACAGTGAACCGGCAGGCAGTTTGTATTTATTTCTCATAATTAATTCGTCTCTCTTTACAGGGCATGTACCACCCTGTTTTTCCTTGCTTTACGTCTGTACCTGCTTTCAGTTTTCCCAGATTTGGGCAGGAGCGATTGGCAGCTATAGCCCCTCTATGCGGTCAATTGTGATCGTTAGAAGATGGGTAGTGTCATGTCAATGCTGAAGTGTCAGGATATTGCGCCGGATTTTTCTTGTCCTTATGCAGCCTTGTCCTGTGTTGCAAAGTAGTACTATGTGACACAGGGCAAGGTTGCATAAGAACTGAAAAAGACAAGCAGGATACGACAGAGCAGCGTTGACAGGACACTAGAATAAATACGCTCTCACCGTCACAGATTCATGGACAACAGCTCGCTGAGTTGTATACGCGCTTCCCTGCTCAGGTTCTTCCGCTTTTTCAAAAATAGCCATCTTACCCATAGATTTGCCAAGAGAACCATATAATGTATAGAGTAGCACATTAAGGGTGCGGAAAAGACCAGCATAACTCTTTGTAGTTCTGCGCAAACCCGACAAAAAGGTTTTCCTTGCAAAACAACACTGTTTCAAAGAGATAGATTGATTGTTCCCCCCCCTTACATCGTCCAGTTTTTGGGCCCACCACCCAAAGAAAATTAAGCTGTCGTGCTGTGTCTTGGGTTTACTGACTTGTTCAACGTAAAAAGTGCTTCTGGATCAATTGCAGGTCTGCCCAGGTAGCAGGCTTCATCTCCACATTATTCAGGAGAAAACGAGGATGATAGGTTGTCATTACCTGAGCTGGCCATACCTCAGAAAACCTGTATGGATAAAACCTGCCCCGCACTCTGGAAATCGAAATTTTTTTCCCTAACAGAACTTGCCCGGCCAGTTCACCCATGGCGCAGATAACCGATGGCTTTACCAGCATAATTTCTCTGAAAAGATAACCCGTGCATTGATCAGACAACTCTGGTTTCTGAAAAATATCTGTTCTGCAACCGCATTTAAGGACATTGGTGATATAGACCTGATCATGGGTAAGATTAAGAGCCGCAAGCATCCGGGCAAGCATCGTATCCTCCTCCGTGCCGAAAAGAGTCTCCTTCCCCTCATCTTGTGTCCTGTAGTCGCCGACAATCATCAGCCGAAGGTCACTCTTATCAAGCGCAGGTCCCGCCAGCTTTCCTTGGCCCGTCCTCATGCAATACTGACACTGGGCAACTTCCTGATACAGCTTTTCTATGGAATCGTCCCCAGGGACAATCGGTACCCTGCTGTTTCCCGGACGCCTGTTTCTCGAGACGGAAGCTGTCGCTTCCCCTGAAAATTTTCTGCACTGGACTGCTTTCTGCTCGACTTCTTCATGCTGAGAAACCATCCCTTCCAGCAAAGGGTAGTGGTTAATACCCATCAACTTATGAGCCAGAAGCTGGCTGCGTATTTTGGCTGCCAGTAGTAGAAGTGGTTTGGATGAAATCCGCAATCCATGTTCACCGGTTGATGTAATAAAAATATTCTTTTCTGGCAAAATATGGCTTCCTGTTTATTGTATCTCCAGGTAACTACTTCCAGTGGATGTATCACCCTGGTTTCACTTGCCTTGGGTCTGCAGCTGCTTTCAGCTTGCCTTGATTCGGGAAAGTGCGATGGGCCTCCACAGCCTCTCTGTGCGGCAATTGTGACAACCCAAAGATGGGTGTGACCTGGGAGCAGTTACGTCTTCAAAAAAATAGTATTTACCCACCAGAGGATAATATCATGCCTATTTATGAATACGTCTGCAGAGACTGTAAACATCAGTTTGAAATACTGACGACTTCGTCCCTGCCGTCCGAAGAAATCCCCTGTCCTTCCTGTCAAAGCATGGATGTGACCAAAAACATGTCCGTGGTCGGCATCAGAACGGGCTCACTTTCCCGGCCCCAAAAAAGCGGGACATCAGCCTGCAGGCCGTCGGCGTCAGGTTTCTCCTGAGCTACCTGATGCGAACCGGTGCGGTTCACAGTCAGACTGCTTCAATTGATCACTGTTTGAATTTATAGACTTCTTCATTTTTTTTCAGCAGTCCGTATTTTTCTCTGGCCACTCGTTCGATAGTGTCGGTGTCATTTTTAAGTGCGTCGATTTTTCTGGCCAGCTCTTTATTTTTTTTACGTAGCTGTTGATTCTCCCTGGTTAAGGCATCACTTTGTTTTTCTAGTTTCCGGTAATGCATGATGCCGTGCCCAGGAAGAAAAAAGAGGAGCAGCAAGGTGAATAAGCCCAGAAGTACCCCAATGCGCCATACTCTCTTTTTTTTCCTTCTTCCGATCATGAATTGTTTTATAACGTTTAAACTGATAAAGGGTCTTGAAAAGGGCACATGTTTCTTGTGTAAAAACAGTTGGTCAAATTAAGAGAAGCCTTCAGAGTGGGGCAAGGACACTTAACACAAGGTTCCCTAAAAAGAGGCTTTATAAAAGAAAAAGATAGCAAGCGAGCCATCAAAAAACAATTAAAATCAAAGCATCCCCGGTCTCCAGACAAGATCGAATTCTCTCCTTCTTACATGAAGGGGTCGGTGCAGACATTGGTAACAGGACATTATGATAAGCAGCATTATCCATAATTATCAGTGAATGAGGCGGGATGTTTGGCAGCAATTTTTCTTCAAACCACTTAGTGAACATCGTTTGATTCATCTGTCCGTGGTAATCTCCCGTTTTTCGAGTGCTTTTAAAAGTTACCTTGGCACCGGGAAGCCAGCCGTCTTCAGAAACTGCATTCATTATTATCAAACGTTTGCCCTTCCCGGCAGGCTCCTCAATCCATGGCCCATCATCGTCGTAGTACCACACAAAATCCTTACTGTGATTTTTGGTAACTACTCACTGGGTGTGTAACTCTCTGATTTTACCTACCTTAAACGTGTAACTGCTCTCAGGTTGCCCATATTTGGACAAGCACGATTGGCAGCTATAGCCCCTCTATGCGGCCGGTCGTGATCGTTCAAAGAGGGGTGAATCAAGTGCTTGGCCCAGTGTCCTGTCAACGCTGAAATGTCAGGATATTGCGCCGGATTTTTCTTGCCCGTATGCAGCCTTGTCCTGCGTTGCAGAGTAGTGCTCTGTGACACAGGGCAAGGCTGCATACGGGCTGAAAAAGACAAGCAGGATACGACAGAGCAGCGTTGACAGGGCACTAGAGTGCGGATGCTAAATTCCTGTTCAGGCGCAACCTCTTCGAGGTACTGCCACAGCGTTTCAAGGGTCATATACGCACCTTTTTTATTGGCATCGCGTATATATTCTCGAACAATTGCCAGTGCTGAATCAGAAATCGCTCTCTGTGGCCGCCCCCTATATACCGTCGTCTCTTCATCGAAATTCACACGACGAAAGGGTGTTGAAACAATCAATCTATCTCTTTGAAACCGTGTTGCTTTGCAAGGAAAACCTTTTTGTCGAGTTTGCGCAGAGCTACAAGGAGTTACGCTGATCTTTTCAGCGCCTTTTACGAATGTAATCGGCCATAGTCCTTCTTAACGTCGCTAAACAAAATCCAAGGGCATTTGCAACCCTTTTGAAATGCCTCCTGTTCATCAGGATCATCTACAGTGCGGTCAAAATGTTCTTTTAGAGCCACTATTGCGTTCTTCTCTTATAACATTTCATGTAACTTATCATTCAACCGTTACACTCTTGGCCAGGTTTCTGGGCTGATCCACATCACAGCCCCGACGATGGGCAATTTCATAGGAAAGCAGCTGCGCCGGGATGGTATATAAAACTGGATTAAGGTCCTCGCACACCTCGGGCAGATAAAGAACATCATCGGTTAAGGTGGACAGATGACGGTCTCCTTCAGTACCGATGAGCAACAGCCTGCCCTGACGTGCCTTAATCTCTTCGACATTGGAAACCGTTTTCTGATACGTAGAATCCCGTGGCACCAGAGCCAGCACCGGCATATCCTTGTCAATCAAGGCGATAGGGCCGTGCTTAAGCTCTCCGGCGGCATATCCCTCGGCATGGATATAGGAAATTTCCTTGAGTTTCAGGGCACCTTCAAGGGCAATGGGGAAATTAATGCCCCTGCCCACAAAGAGAAAATCTCTGGAATCATAATATTTCTCAACCAGCTTTTTGATTTCCTTTTGCAGCCTGGGCAGCTCTGCTGCCAGGGTCGAGCACAGGTCAATTAAGGCTGCTCCATATCTTTGCCTGTCTTCCGCCCCCATGGTGGACAGCTCCTGGCCAAGATACAGGGTGAAAAGAAACAGTGCTGCCAGCTGGGAAGTAAAAGCCTTGGTGGAGGCGACCCCGATCTCCGGGCCCGCGTGGGTATAGATAACCCCGTCGGCTTCACGGGTCATGGTAGAGCCAACCACGTTACAGATAGTCAGGACCTTTGAGCCCTTCGACGCTGCCCGCCGTATGCCGGCAAGAGTGTCTGCAGTTTCACCTGACTGGGAGATGGAAATGGTGAGCACCTTGTCGTCAAGCAGCAGATTGCGATACCGAAATTCCGAGGCAATATCCACCTCCACCGGAATACCGACATGTTTCTCAAGCCAGTATTTCGCCACCAGAGCTGCATGCCACGACGTACCACAGGCGACCAGAGCAATACGCTGGATCTGCTCAAGTGCTCTCTGCCCAAGACCGATGGAAGGAAGCTCGACATGACCGGTGTCAGGAACTATACGACCACTTACAGAGTTTAAAATTGCCTGGGGCTGCTCAAATATTTCCTTGAGCATAAAATGCCTGAACCCGGCCTTTTCGGCCATGGCAGCATTCCAGTCAATCGTCGTGACCGGCTTGTCCAGGGGATTTTGATCATCGATTCTGGTGATTTCATACTGTCCTTTGCCAAGGACAACCATCTCCTGATCGTCCAAAAAGATAACCTCACGGGTATATGGCAGCAAGGCCGGCACGTCAGAGGCTATATAGCTTGCATCCTCTCCTCTCCCCATGACAAGCGGACTCTGGTTCCGTGCTGCCACAAGCATCTCCGGCTCATGTACCCATAAAACGCCGAGGGCATAGGAACCTTCCACTCTTGCCAGCGCTTTTCGCACCGCTGCCACAAGGTCATCCTTCAGGTATTCTTCAATGAGATGGGCCAACACTTCGGTGTCTGTCTCCGACGTCATAACATGCCCTTTATTCATTAGTTCCCGGCGAAGGACGCTGTAATTCTCAATTATACCGTTGTGGACGACAACCAGCTCACCAGTGCAATCTGTATGGGGGTGTGCGTTTTTCTCTGTGGGCGGGCCATGGGTTGCCCACCTGGTATGCCCCAGCCCTGTACTGCTTGAGGTACCTATTACCTCATCCACCTCAGCTTCCAGATTGGCGAGTTTACCTTCCGCCCGAAAGCGAACAAGACTTTGTTTGTAATGATAGACAAGACCGGCCGAATCATACCCCCGATACTCAAGTCTTCGCAGACCTTCCAAAAGAATAGGGATAACTTTTCTTGTCCCCACATACCCTACTATTCCGCACATAGTTCAGCCCCAGTAAAAAGTGTTAAAAAGATCAGCGTAACCCTTGTAGTTCTGTATAAAAATGGCAAAAAGCTTTCCCTTCAAAACAACACAGTCTCAAAGAGATAGATTGATTGTTTCAACATCATTCAGTAGTAGTTAATCGAGGGTGTAACACAAAAAAGTGGAGAACTCGTTTGATGGGAAAAATTAACTATTTCAGCGAGCCAAAACACAACATATTGTATGTCATAGCTGACAAAGC
>PDWJ01000177.1_pt1 | contig 98772 bp, 74 predicted proteins | sample 1430881 | NCBI WGS metagenome assembly PDWJ01 (sample SAMN01162460, study PRJNA174530) | Oral metagenome, whole genome shotgun sequencing project. | biome: Marine environment; feature: Marine mammal; material: Swab sample of the gingival sulcus; isolation source: swab sample of gingival sulcus...
ATAAAAACCTCTAATGGATGAGCAGTGATGAATTTTAATATTAAATTGATATGACATTCTATCACGGTCCATTTCCATTTTCAAGGGCGAATTTGCCCCGTGTCGGTGACGTTTTTTAACGCATACACAATTGAAACGATTTTGAACTCACGGAAAATCCAGCTTTTGGCACTTCACACAGGTATAGAGAATGACGGCGAATTCGTCTTTTTAAAAAATATCAGGATTGGGAATCAGGTCATTTTTATGCCTGGCTTCTGAAAAGCCATGACCCTGATCAAAAAGGCAAAACAAAAGGTTTTTTTCTGTCCCGGCCCAAAAAAGCAGGGAGGATGACCATCTCGAAAAAACCCATAAAACATTTTTGAACTCCACCGGCCTAAATGAGATAATACTCAGATTGAAAGGGACGATTCAAGTTGCTGTGTTTTCCTGCCGGGAGGTGACCCATGCTGAGAAGAAATGTTTATCAATTACAGTTAGTGAATGGGGTAACGTCACTTTTAGCCGTATTTCTGTGTGTTTTTACAGTTCATTGCGCCGTTGACAGGGCCGTACAGCATGAGCGAAGAAGATTATCTCGACAATGGGATTTCGGCTCCGTTCACTTCAATGCGGATTTTCCATCAGCCAGACTGTCCGGATGCAGCGAGAAGGCGGGAAAATACATTCTGTCTATCTCACCTGAAACCGTTCCCATTAACCACAGTCCGTGGTACTGCTTCGCGGTTACTGCCGATACAAAGCGAGATATTCAAGTTGTATTGAAGTACACTTATTCCAGGCACCGATATTGGCCTAAGCTGAGCAGAGACGCCGAGAACTGGACGAAGCTCGAGCAAAGCAGAATGGTGCATAAAAAAGAAGGCCAGGAGGTTGAACTTCACTTAACTGTTGATGATCAGCCCACCTGGATCTCTGCCCAGCCCATATTTTCCAACGAGCACTACCGTCAGTTGAACAAGGAATATTTGAAGAATCGCTTTCTTGAGTCGCGTATTCTGGGATACTCGTTGGAAGGGAGGCCTATTGTCAAGCTGGAGACCTGTGACTGGAAGGGTGAAAAACCGGGCAATGTGGTCTTGATTGGTCGTCAGCACCCGCCGGAGACGACAGGCGCGCTGGGTATGGTCACTTTTATCAGAACTCTTTTAAAAGATACGGATTTGGCAAGGGCATTCCGTTCAAAATTCCGTCTGATTATCGTGCCCAATCTCAACCCGGATGGTGTGGCCCACGGTCATTGGCGAACCAATATGAACGGTGTTGATTTGAATCGCGACTGGGGGCCTTTCACGCAGCCTGAAACAAGGCTGATGCAAAGAGAGCTGTCACGATTCAAAGAAAACAGGGATGGGCAGCTTTATTTGGGTTTGGATTTTCACTCAACACGGTACAACCTCATTTACACCCAGGGTTTTGACATTCACACCGTACCTGAGGCGTTTGCGTTCAAATGGTACGATGCCATCATGGAACGCCTGCCCGAAGCGGATTTCTACCACGAACCCGTCCATTCACCGGGGAAGCCCATTTTTAAGTCTTATGTATACAGAGAGTTCGGTGCGCCAGGCGTGACGTATGAAATGGGCGATTGTTCCACAGTTGAAGAAATCGATCTGATAGCGACCGTCGCTGCCGAGGAGATGATGCGCCTTTTGATCGCGGAATTCAATCAAACCCGAAAATAGAAAGCATTCGCAACCCCCATCCGCGACAGGCAGTTTGCGGCAGAATCGTTTTTTTGCATGAGATGAAGGCATGACACAGCCCTTCGCTTTTTTCCATGTCCTTTCTGTGCATGGAAACAAATGCGAACAGGAGAGTCGCGTCTTTTGTGATCAGAGCGTGTTTTCACCGTTAACTAAAGCACCATCGCCTGCCAGTGTGAAATCGAGAAAAATCCATTACAAGGGACCTGGCTCGAGCGCAGGAAGTCAGGCAGAAACCTTTTTCGCATTTATTTATGTCACACAATGTGGAACCGCGGTTCTGAAAACAGTCTCCCTGTTCCTTTTTATGCCGAGAACTGATATTATGGTTGCAATGAAAAATGTTCTGGGTAACGGTTTAAAAAATCACCAAGGGATGGGAGAGAAACATGCATATTAACGATCTATTGAAACTGGCAACGGAGCGCAAGGCCAGCGATTTGCACCTCAAGGTGGGAAGCAACCCTATTATTCGTGTCGATGGTCATCTTATGCCCTTGACACAAGTCAATAGATTGATGCAGGAAGACACGGTCGCCATGGCTTTTTCCATATTAAACGGCCGTCAGAAACAGAAATTTAAAGAAAAGCACGAAATTGACGTGGCCTACTCTGTACCGGGACTGGGTCGCTTTCGCTGCAATATTTTTCAGCAGCGGAATACGGTTGGCATGGTTTTACGGGTTATTCCCGTCAGAATTCTAACCATCCGGGAACTGATGCTGCCTACTACCATAGAGAGCATTTGCAACGAACAGAGAGGCATGGTTCTGGTTACAGGAACAACCGGTTCGGGTAAATCAACCACGCTCGCGGGCATGATCGACCATATCAACGCCAGACGAACAGAACATATCATGACCATAGAAGATCCCATTGAATTCCTGCACCGCGACAAGAAATCCATCGTCAATCAGCGTGAAGTGGATGTGGATACACTCAGTTTTTCAAGTGCGCTCAGAAGCGCGCTCCGTCAGGATCCCGATGTTATTTTGGTCGGTGAGATGAGGGATCATGAGACCATTGAAACGGCTATCAATGCGGCAGAAACAGGGCACCTGGTCCTTTCCACTCTGCACACGCTCGACGCCACAGAAACGGTGAACCGAATTATTTCCGTTTTTCCTCCTCACCAGCAAAAACAGGTTCGGCTTCAATTGGGCGGTGTTCTGAAGGCGATTGTTTCCATGCGCCTGGTTCCCAAGGCCGACAACAGGGGCAGGGTGCCCGCGGTTGAACTGATGATCAACACCGCCTATATCAAGTCATGCATTGAAGAAAAAGAAAAAACCAAGCTCATCCACGATGCCATTGCAGCCGGTGCCTCGCAATACGGTATGCAGACATTCGACCAGTCGCTTTACTATCTGTGGCGGAACAAGCTCATTACTTACGAAGAAGCCATTAAAAGAGCCAGTAACCCCGATGACTTCAAACTTCGCATACAAGGTATTCAGTCTACCAGTGATCTTTCCAGAGAAGTTATGGAACAGTCTATTTCGGGTTCCAGTTCGTTTGATGAAAAAATAGTTGCTCAGAGCAGCGCCCCTTCCGGGAGAGTTGGTCATTCCACCACGGGCAGTGAGTTGGAAATTGATATCGATAATGACGATGCTCTTTTCGATTTCCGCAAAGAACTTGATTGAGTTTGACATTACAGCAATATTTAATTCACTTTACGGTCAAGAAGATGGAGGTTTTTTCCGATAAGGAATTGTACCGATAAATTCCATTCTGGAGCAGTCCGCGTCAATGGAGTTGCCAACTTGATCAAGAGAATTAAAGCCAAGCACTTAAAGCCCGGTATGTATATTCACAAACTGGAATGCAAGTGGTCCCACCATCCTTTCTTTCTGAACCAGTTTAAAGTGAAAACGGAGAAAGAGGTTTACAAAGTAAAGAAAGCGGGTATTGCCTATGTTCAGATCGATACAGAGAAGGGCGACGATCTGGTTGCGGACATAACGTGTTTTGAAGAAGAAATAAAAACCTCCATGAAAATTGCATCGGAAGCAAAGAACTGCATAACAGGTGTCATGGAAGATGTGAAGCTGGGTAAACATGTTCAGGTAGATGCGGTTTCTCAAGTTGTCAATAAAATGACTGATTCCGTGTTTAGAAATGAAAGCGCGCTGCTCTGTCTGGGTCAAATTCGCAGCAAGGATTCTTATTTATTTGAACACTCTGTCAACATCGGAGTTTTACTGGCTGTTTTTGGTAAGCACAAGGGCTTTTCCAGAGAGGTGTTGGACCCGCTGGTACTCGGTGCTTTTATGCACGATATTGGGAAAATTAAAATTCCCGACCACATTCTTCATAAACCCGGAAGGTTAACCAAAGAGGAGTTTGAAGTAATGAAAATGCATGTGGTCTACACAGAGGAGGTACTTGAAAAAACGGAAGGCATTCCGGACACAGCCAGGCAGATAGCTTCGGAACATCACGAAAAAATAAATGGACAGGGTTATGCAAAGGGCCTTAAAAAGGATGAAATCAGTTTGTACGGCAAGATGGCCGGAATTACGGATGTTTACGATGCACTTACCGCTTCCAGGTGTTACCACGAGGGACGTCCACCTACAGAAGCACTGAAAATGATGATGGATTGGTGCGGGGCTCACTTTGAAACCGTGCTGTTCCAGGAATTCGTTAAATGCATGGGCGTGTTTCCCGTCGGCTCTTTTGTGGAACTCACCAACGGGCAGTTGGCTCTGGTACTGGAAAACAGTAAAAATCCGCTCAGACCCCATGTCAGAATTGTTATGGATCATAAAAAGAAAAGACTGCTGAGTCCGTCCGATGTTTCGTTAACGCAATCCGAGTTGAGAATTGTCGATGTGGTCGATCCCAAGCTCTATAAAATCAACATCGGTGAGTTTTTGGGTTGATGGCATCCGTATCGACTATTTTAGAGTTTCAGTTCCCTTTAGTGAATGAAAACAGATTATTTCCAAACATTTTTTCAGTCGTATTTTGAACTCCGCAACCGACATCACTCGATACGGCCGGCATTCAAAGCATATCGATATAAGCTGAATCCAGCAGACACTGTTCTTGTATACCCAGTTTTTTCATCAGCGTATGAGCTATTTTCTGACCCTCTTTTTCGGTTTGATCTTCTCTTAAAACCACTTCGAGCTCCATGAAACTGCCAAGGCTCTCCACTTCGTCCAAATGCACCCGGGTCTGGCCAACCAGATAGAGAGTCCGATTCTTTTTGACCTGTCCCTTAATGCCCAGGGCAAGCCCCAAAACTTCTTTCAACTGGCTCTGTTTGCTTACATCCACAATGCGGTATTGCGAGATACACGGTTCGGCTGTGTCGGGTCTGTGGTAATAAATAAGTTCCTCTCTGTCCGGCATACGGCGCCACTTTAAACGGCCTTTTTCTATGTTGTAAAACGTATCTTCCTGAAAAAGAACGAAAGGGCCTTCAGTGGACAGGTTTTCCAGTTCAGTGATCGCAGCCTCGATGGAGTCCAGTTTCGCTTTGATTTCCGTATTCCTTCCCATGTCATACCGCCTATTTCTAAGGTGGTGCTTATTATACCGCAGTCAAAGGGCCCAAAAGATATTTCGGTTCTTCTTCATTTGCGTGATGCCATTGAAAACATCACTTCATGAACCGGACAATAGAAACGTTTCTCTCTTGTTGCTCACACCATCTTGTTGTAGACTCAATAACAGTTTGGACAAAACATAGGAGAAAATTTATGAACTTCATGAGCGTAGTTGGTTTAATTACCTTGCTTGCCATTGCCTGGCTGTTGTCTTTCCATAAAAAAGATGTCAAATTTCGTCCCGTTCTGTGGGGTATTGGATTACAGTTTGTTTTTGCCTTAATCATACTGGGAAAAAATAATTACAGTTTCCTCGGTATGGCCTTGCTGGTGGGTTTACTGGTAATCTACACTTTCCATGAAAAATACAGATCCATTCTTGAAAGATCTTTTGTCATAGGCGCTGGTGTTATTCTGGCCGGTATGCTCTTTTTATTGACCTCCAAGCTCAATATGCCACTGGGCTGGCTTATTTTCGCCGTTTTACTTGTCTATTTTCTGACTGCCAGGTTTAAAAAAGAGGCCGCTCCTTTTCTTCTCGCTTCTTTTTGGGTTACCTTGTTGGTTTGGCTGTTTGTTTCAGGACTGACTGGCACCATCCTTTTTTCTCTTTTCAGCGAAAAAGTTGCCGCGTTCTTGAATCTGTCGGATTACGGTGCGGAATTCCTTTTTGGTAACCTGGCCAAATCCAACTTTTTCTCTCCAGATTCTGCTGACTTTCCCAACGTTGGGACATGGCCCGGATTTGGATTCCTGTTTGCCTTTAAAGTATTGCCGACCATTATCTTTTTCGGCGGATTTATGGGCGTACTCTACTATCTTGGCATTATGCAGAAAATTATTGAAGCCATAAGCCACTTCATGAGATGGACCATTGGCACCAGCGGAGCAGAAACGCTTTCATGTTCCGCTAATATATTCGTGGGCCAAACAGAGGCACCGCTTCTCATTAAGCCTTTTCTCAAAGAAATGACCAACTCTGAATTGCTGACGATTATGGTTGGCGGGTTTGCCACCATTGCGGGCGGTGTTCTGGCGGGATACATCGCCATGGGTGTTCCAGCGGGCCACTTAATCGCTGCCAGTGTGATGTCAGCTCCGGCAGCCCTCGTCATTGGTAAAATTATTTTCCCTGAAAAAGAACATTCGGTCACTGCCGGAGATGTTGACTTTCCAGAGCTCACCATCAGTGAAAATGTGCTGGAAGCGGCCTCCAACGGGATAACGGACGGTTTTAAACTTGCGGTCAATGTAGGTGCCATGCTGATAGGCTTTATTGCCTTAATTGCCGTTCTCGATGTAGTACTCAACTTCCTGGATTCGCTGATTGATGGAAAACTGTTAGCTGGACCCTACCGGGCATATGCCGTTCAATCTTTAAGTCCCGTAAGTGGCGAATATGTGGGTATTTTCCCCGGTTCGCTGCAAACATTTTTTGGAAATTTACTTCGGCCGCTGGCTTTTCTGATGGGTGTGCCATGGGAGGATTCCACTCTGGTGGGTAACCTGCTGGGTATTAAGCTGTCTCTGAACGAATTTGTCGCGTTTGGAACCCTCGGCGACTATATCGCTAAGGACGCCTTTGGTGAGAGGGCTATTGTTATCAGCACCTACGCACTCTGTGGTTTCGCGAACTTCTCCTCCATAGGGATTCAAATTGGCGGTATCAGTGCTCTCGCTCCTGAGCGCCGGGCCGATCTGGCTCGTGTTGGTTTAAGAGCCATGTTTGGCGGTGCTCTTGCCTCCTGGACAACGGCCACGGTGGCGGGAATTTTCCTCTGAGCGCTCCTTGTTCCCGGTCTTTTCCGGTGGCATGACAACCGAAGAGTGCAATCCGGTTAAGCCCGGGGTTTCATCGAAACGGAAATTGAGAACCCGGGCATACGAGGCAGTAGACTCGATGCAGGTATCCTTTTGAATTGTCCCTGTTAAACAGCGCTTTTAGAGCTAAATGAACAAGCGTTCAACCGTTGAAGCTGCCTCTTGAAATCAGTTTCTTGAAGATGACAGGATACAGCACAGCTGTAAAGATAGCCGCTAGAAGAATGGCGGCGGTTTGTGGTTTTTCAAGAATCTCATTTTCCAACCCGAAAGAAGCCACAGCGACCAGAAGAGTGAGAGGGAAAGTGAGTGAAAAAGCGGTGGCGACAATTTCACGTCCTGAAAAGTCTGCGATAAAGAGCAGGGGACTTGCCAGTAATCTGACGAACAGAATAGCGACGGTAATGCCCATGGCCCACAGCAGTGGTTGTGGGCTCAAAAAGTCATTGAGGTTAAACTTCATGCCAACGGTTATGAAAAAGATAGGCACGAGAAAACCGTACCCGAAACTGCCTATTTTATCCAGAATATCTTCTTTGGCAGCGAATACGGCTGAAAAGATCATGCCACCGATGAACGCTCCAATGATGAGTTCCAGGTTTAAGAGATAGGCGATGGCGACAAACAGGAACATATTGGCCAGGTTTCCTCTGACGGCACTTTCAAACGTGTTTTCAGAAGCCATAATGACCTTGGAGAGATGCGGGTACCACCATGTGATGTAGCGATAGATTTTCAGAGCCATGAATATCAAAAACGCGAAAAGTAAAATCTCCAGTAAATGGAGTAATGACGACATCGAGAAACCGTACCGGTAGTAGAGAATGAAACCGGTAAAGGCAACCAGGCTGATAATTTCCCCTATGGTACCGATTAACAGGAATTTTTGACCTGAGGCGGAGTGGAGGATTTCGGCGTCTTTTAAAACAGGGAACAGGAGCCCCACCGCAGTCGTCAAGAAAATAAGGGAAAAAATAATGGGTAATCCTGACAACATGGTGAGGAAAACGGAAACAATGGCGATCACCAGGTACATGGAAAAGTATATGACGATATCTTTGCGCGAAGTTTGCCGAATGCGATTGAAGTCAATTTCCAGACCGGCCAGGTACATTAACAGAATGAAGCCCAGTTCTCCAAGGAAGCTGATACTGTGGGGAAGGTGGACGTTGTCAATTAACAAGTAGCCTACAATCAGCCCGTAGATCAATTCCCCGGCGGCATTGGGCATATGAAATCGCTTGGTGATAAAGGGGATGATAAAGGCTCCCATGGTAACCAATACGAGTAAGAGAATTTCAGCGTTAGACATGGGTTTGATCACCTGGAATGATTAGAGTGGAAGTTTGAGTCCGAACGGTTGTCAGAAAGGGGACATTGGTGTTGAGCAGACTGAGTTTGGAAACGGGATCTGAAACCACAAGCAACAGGGTGTCGGGCTCTTTTTCAATTAATGCGAGTGTTTTCCTGACTGGATTGCCTTTTAGAAGGTGATAAGTCAAGTTCATTTTGAAAATGGATTTAAAGTCTTTAACGAGGCTGCTTCGCGTGTCCAGTAACTCTTTTTCCTTATCGTGCTGCATTTCTTCAGGCATGGTGACAAAGCAGGCTTCCAATGGAATTCCGGTTAACCTGGCTATTTCCACTCCTGTTTCAAGGGCAATGGCAGGTTGATGACAGTTGAGCGACACCAGGATTCTCTTGTAAGGGTAGGAAGACCTCGAAACCAGAACGGGTGCCTTGGCGTATTTAAAGCACGACTTGATACGGGCTTTTTTGAAAAGAGTGTTTAACTCGACAAAGACCATTCCCTGATCATCCTTGCGGTCAAAGATGTCCTTGAAGAGTCTGATTCCCTTTCCGTATTCAACATTCCCTTTCTTTAAGTCTGCAAGCTCTTTTTTTGAGAAGTGTTTATGATAGGGAATGTATTGAATTTGCTTTACTTTTGTTTCATTGAGCCAGAACGCCGCTTCATCATGGAGATGCTCTTTTTGTTCTTCCAGCGGGTAATACAGGTGTGTTCCGTACTGTTGGGGAAATTGGGGTGTACCGGTAATGAGCAGCTGTGCGATATTTTCCAGTATTTTCGGTTTCCCGGCCAGAATAACCCGATCACCAATTTGTAATTTGAGCTCGCCAGTGGGAACAAGAGGCTCATCATGGCGATAAATCATTGAAACATGCCAATTGGTCGGTCTCATGTACTTGAGACGCCTGCTGGTTAAATGAGAAGCCGATTTAATGACAACTTCAATAATTTCACCGGTTCCTTTACCCAAGCTTGTCGGGCGTATGAGATTTTTCCCCATTCGGTTCAAAACGGAACGGGACCCCAGTTCAATGGGATTGAAAAAGGTGATGTCCTTTCCTTCAAGCTTGGCCGTATCGATGTGCGTGTAGTGCATGATGATGATGGGAGCATCAACTTGAAGCGCGACTCGCAGGATGTGGCAGATCTCTTTGACCACATCCGTGTCGCGAATGGAGCAGATAATATGCGCTACGCGGCTGAAGTCCACTTTCTTGAGTGTAATGATACTGCTTGCATCGCCTTTAATGGTTTCAATATCGGGATATTTACTCTGGTACTCATTGATTTGGGCTTCATTGGTGTCCATGATAATGACTTTCCAGTCTTCTGAAATACGCCGGAGAAGTGCTCTTTCGTATTCACCTAACCCAATAAATAAAACTTTCATTTAACCCTCTTTTTAAAATTTGAAAAAAATCGACAAGGCATTCTTGACTGACTGCGAGCCTGCAATAAAACAAAACTGGAATCCATCCTATTGGATTGTCTTGGATATGACAAGTAAAGTTTGTGTTGTTTTGATCATTTTACCACGGCCGCTAAAAGGCAAGTGTTGATATCAAATTAAGTTGACCTGCAACGTCGCGGCTTGTTCCCTTACAAGTGACAATGCCGTTTCCATGAGCGGAAAGGGGAGGCAATGGAGTTGTTAAAACGACTTTTGTTTCATATTTCACTGTGTGGGGTTATAATTAGAGCCTTGTATTTTGTTGTGTGATGGACACAGTTTGAAGGAGCTGCATCGTGAAAAAAAACATTTTTATAGCACTATCTCTGTTCTTGTTATTTGCCTGCGAAGGAAAGCACAAAACGGATCGTACTCCAACCGTTTACGAAGATAGCGGTGTTTATTCCAGTCAGTCTTCCAATATGGAAGAAGTCGATCTTCTCACTGGCCAGACCGATTATCGCGGCAGCGACGATTCTGTCGGTTCAGAACTGCTGGATGCCAGCCAAGGTTCATTGAACGCACTCCCCGATTGGAGCCCGGTTTTTTTTGAATTTGACAAAGCGCAGCTTACCTTGCAGGCCAGAGAGAAGCTAAACCGTTATGCTGTTCAGTTGAAAAACAACAGAAACTGGCGGATCCTGATCGAGGGTCACTGCGATGTCAGGGGAACCGAAGCTTACAATCAGGCCCTGGGAGAGAAAAGAGCGGAGGCCGTGAGACGATTCCTGCTTGATCTCGGCGTGAATTCAAACCAGATGAACACCATTAGTTACGGAGAGCTTAAACCGCTCATACCAGAAGAAACGGAGGATGCCTGGACGATGAATCGAAGGGCAGAATTCAGAATTCAGAAATAGTACCTTTTATGAAATTGACATTATTACTTCTTACCTCTTTCCTTGTGCAAACCGCTTTTGGGCAAGATGATACCATTCAGTTTTACAACGGTCAGATTTACCACAATCTTCATGTAAGCGGCTCTCGTTACGATCTTTTTGTGGATTTCTGTGAGTTCACAGAGGCTTTGGGGCGCGATTGCCAACAGCAGGAAAGCCAAATCACCATTGTCATCAAGGGACGTACTCTTCTGGTTGATTTAAAAAAGAAAACAGCCGTTGTCAATGGAAAGACCATTCCGCTGCGACTGCAAACATCCGAAAACAGAATCTTCATGAGTGTTCGCTCGTTGATTAGAATCTATCAACCCCTGCTGTCGAGGAAGCTCATTTACGAACCCACATCCAGAGTCCTGCACCTGGCCAAAAAGAAAACCGTTTCAGTCAGTATGGGAACCGGTATCGATGGGAACAGTTTCTACCTTCAAGTCAAGCACGACAAGTTGAGTTCCAAACCAGCTCTTCAGTTTACAGATTCTTACCTGATTCTATCCTTTAAGACCCCGTACCTGCGCCTGGATACAAGTGGTGTCGAGTTCTCTGAAGCTATTCTCAATGTCAATCTATTCGATCATTTACCCGATGGCACATCTGAAATACACATTGAACTGGGAAAAAACGTGTCCAGTCATCGAGTTGACCCCTACACAGCGGACAGCGGTTTTATCGTCGTTCGATTTTTTGGCAAGTTCAAGGCAATCAAACGCGGCGATTCAATGACTGGCGAGAGCGACGCATTCGGTATTCATCGAATCGTTATCGATCCCGGACACGGCGGTAAAGACGAAGGTGCACGCGGGCCTACGGGGCTGAAAGAAAAACACGTTACCCTGTTGCTTTGTCGAGCGTTAAAGCGGGCATTGGAAAGCCACGGGTTTGATGTCCTGCTGACAAGAGAAAGTGATTATCATTTGCCATTGAAGGTTAGAACGGGTTTTGCCAATAACGAAAAGGCAGATCTCTTTTTGTCCATACACCTCAATGCCATCCCCAAACCAAACGCGTGGGGCAGCGAGACTTTTTACCTGTCCCTGAATGACGATATCTCTACCGTTGACAGTTACACCATCGCTTTTGAAAACAGGGATCTAGAAGAAGAAAAAGTTGAAGACATTCCATCCGAAGAAGACCTCGATCTCAATTTAATTCTCTGGGATTTAGCACAAACGGAGTTTCTGGAAGACAGTTTCAGGGTTGCCCGCTACGTTCAGGAGGAACTCAATATTCTGGCTGGAACCAAAAATAGAGGAGTCAAACAGGCACCACTGAAAGTTCTGCAGGGCGCGCAAATGCCCGCCTGTCTTATCGAGGTGGCCTTCATATCAAACCCCAGGGAAGAGGAGAAACTGCGAACACCGATCTTTAAAAGCCGGGTAGTTAAAGCTCTGACGACGGCGATACGAAGGTATGACCGAGACGTCAAAGAGAGAAACAGAGGTAAGGCACCATCTCAACAAGGGAGGCAGCCTTGATAACTCTTGCAATTTTGATGCTTTGCTGGCTTCAAGATGGGAACCTGCAACCTGTTGGTGAAACAATCGATGCTGAAATGGAACAAGACGACAATCAGGTGGTGGTCTATTACCTTAACAGACGAATGATGTTGCTTCAGCCCACCATACGAAAGCTTTTGCCAACATCATCCGATTGCAATCGCGTCAAACAAGTCATTGAGTGGCTTTCGATTCACCCTGAAGAGGATGGACTCATTAGCATATGGCCTGACGCTGTTTTTTTAAGAGATGTCTTCATTGTGGATGATGAGATTGTTGTTGTGGATATTTACTCCACCGCGCTTGGTGAGTTCAATGCCGGAGTTGTCACGGAAGGCCTGCTCATACACAGTCTTGTCAACAGCATACTGCAGTCCTTTCCCTGGCAGAAAGAAGTCTGGATTCTTGTCGATGGAGGCGTTCAGGATACCTTTCTCGGACACATCGACATCGAAAAACCACTGAAATTCAATCAAAGTACTGTTTTAAAAGAAGAAAGCGAAGGGCAGCAAAGCGAAGAACAGCCTTAGCCCGCAGGCTTTCTCTCAAACAAAAGAGCGGTTTCCTCTGGGGCCATTGACCAGGTCCCGGGTTCCGTAAAGTGGCATTTTGTCATGGTTTCTAACAGCCGGATTCCGTTTTATACCACAACCTGGTTTTTACCTTCCAGTTTACCTTTGTAAAGGTTGTTGTCTGCCGCTTGAAGGAAACTCTCAATGTCTTTAAAGCAATCATCGACATAAGTGGCAACTCCAATGGTAACGCTCGTGGTAAAGACGGTTTCTGTAGTTTCAAATTCTATGTTATGTATGAGAAGCCTCATTTTTTCAGCAATTTGAAAGGCGTTGTCGTTGTCCGTGTCGGCAAAAAGACCGATAAACTCTTCTCCTCCGTAACGGGCAAAGATGTCTTCCTGCCTCAGTCCTTTAACGATTTCAGAAGAGATTATTTTTAACGCCATGTCTCCACATAGGTGGCCATAATTGTCGTTGATCAACTTAAAGTCATCAATATCAAATAGAAGAATGGAGAGCGGTTTCTTTATTCTGCGGTGAAAGAAGAACTCTCTCTTCAGCACATCGAGAAAATAGGCGCGATTGTGGATACCTGTTAAAATGTCTTTGGTGGCTTTTTCATAGAGCTTGTGTTGGAAGAGATACTCAACATCATCCTTAAATGAGAATTTGAGAACAATATTGCCGAGGGAGATGCGATCACCGTCCAGGAGTTTCTGAGAATCAATTTTTTTCCCGTTGACCCTTGTTCCGTTGGTGCTGTTGCAATCCTCTATGGTCACGATACCCTGAGCGTTGATTTTCAGCGTTGAGTGATGCCGCGATATGTTGACATCATCCAGGAAAATATCACACTCCCTTTTCCTGCCCATGGAGTAGGTGACATCTTTATGAAGCCGAATGACACGCCCAATTTGATCACCTGCCAGTACAACGAGGTAAGGTATGGCTTTGGAGCTTTTTTGATCTCTACTTGCGGGTTCCAGGATAAGCGTTCTTTCATATTTTTTGTAATTCATTTAAAACCCACACATGCATCCATTCTCATGATTTGTCATTTCCTGAACAGAAAAACAGTCGCTCTCTTTGACAGGAACACAATCGTCGATGATTGTGAAAAGCAATGCCCCACTAAATTATAAGGGTATCATCCTGACTCTGCAAGATTTCGTTTGTCTCGAGATAGCGATTTTATCAGGAGCGGGAGGTGAATTGTGATTTATACCTTGCCTTTTCCGTTTAGAGTGTGTAGAGTATATTCTTGATTCAATGGTAATAAGGATAGTTTTGCAATGAGTAACAGGAAGTTAATACGTCCAACAATCAAAGAAGTTATGGATAATCCCGGCAGGCAGAAGAGCCCTTCCACATCATCGCAGTCAAAGAATATGTCATCTAATACTTCCTTAACTCAGTCGGGTGTCGCGAGAAGAAAGCAGATTCCTTCTGAACAGACCAATTCAGAAATATACTATTACACCAAACAAATGGGCGCGAAAACACCGATGGTGATTGTTTTGCGAGATGGAGAACAGATTCGGGGTATCATAGAGTGGTACGATCGCAACGCGCTTAAGGTCAACAGGAATCGAGAACCTAATTTACTAATTTTAAAGCATAACATAAAATACATGTACAAACAGGAAGAGGAAAACCGCTCTCACAGGCGAAGGAAGCGCAACTATCAATCAGACGATTGAGCTTCGTTCTATTGGCCCATTTTGGCAAATCTGTAAATGGCCGCTACCGAGAAGACGCAAATGACACCCCAGGCTGCGATGCTTGGTGGAAGGGCTCCTGACGCGCCAAGTTTTTTGGACAGTTCGAAGCAAACCCAGAAAGAAAGACCGACTAAAATTCCCAGTCCGAGTCCGTAAAAAGAACCTCTTCGTCCAAACTGAAACCCCATGGGCATGGCCAGAAGCATCATAATCAGCGGCAGCGCGGGCTGTGCCATTTTGGCCAGCAGCGCGGTGTAAAACTGGTTGGAATTGTAACCTCTGGCCCGAAGGTACGCTACATAGTCTTTCAACTGTTCAATACTGAACTCGCTGGGTCTTCTCTTCTTCTGATCCAGATCCGATAATTTTAAGCCAACAGGTACTATCTGCCCCTTGGGGATGAATATTTTTTGCATGTTTTCATCGTTGCCTTGCTTGATGCTGAAGTCCCACTCATGGGTGTCCGACTGGTTGACCCAGCCCTTGTTGGGATCTTGTTTCAGGCTTTGGTAGGTCTTCCTGTTTGTAAGCCCTTGCGATTTGGTATCGATGACGTAGGTGACGGCATCGTGAAGCGTTCGGGTGGGTTTATCGAAAAACTTGAAATTCAACAGTTCATCTTTACCTGTTTTAATCCACACATCGCGGGTGAAGAGGGTGGGCTCGCGGTGTTTGATCATATTTTTAAGACTGAAGTAGTTTCTGTTGGACCAGGGCAGAACGAGATTTTCAATGTAATAACTGCTCAGGCTGGCAAACATACCCAAGAGGATGAGGGGAAGGCATACACGCTGAAGCGATCCTCCGCCCGCGCGAATAGCTGTTATCTCCTGACTTTTGGACATAAGCGCAAATACCACCAAAACAGTGATGAGCAGGCAGAAAAAAATAGTCGTATCCACAAGATCCGGTATGCGAAAAGCCATGCACTTTAAAACGACCTCTGTATCAATTTGGTTTTTTTTGATGGACGAGGATAATTGAGAGTATTCGATCAAGAGAATTAATGCGAGAACAGAGGTTTGCACGAGGGCATACGTTTTAATAAAAAACCTGGTCACATAACGGTCAATTTTGGTGGGAAAATGAGATGTATACGCGACCCTTTTGCTTTTTTTCATGTCAGACTTTCTAAACAGGGGGATCAGTTTTAAACTTAAAATCTTTTTTTTGAATGAACGAAGCCAGGTACTCCAGCGATCTTTTGCTTTGTGGAACACAGCACCCCAACCCAGATGTTTGCCAAGTTGAAGGAAGAGACCAAAACCGAGGAAGAGGAGAGGTGTTAAACCCAGGGCAAGAGCGGGATGCATCGCCTCGACCATGTCTTCCCCAAGTTGGAACATGAGCATGTAACTCGCTATTAAAAAAAGACTGATCCCAAAACTGCTGCTGCCTCCCAAACGGCTGTGTTTTGCGGAAAGAGGGGCCGCGTAAAAAGCAAAAACAAGACAGGTCAATGCCAGCCAGATTCGGCTGTACAACTCGGATCGGTAGCGAAGTCCACTTTCCTTTGCTTTGTATAACTGCCATGAATCCATCGTGCTTTCGGGTTTTTCAAAGAGGGATTGACGTTGAACCTTGGAATTCGGGAAGTCTCGTTTCAATCGATGGTAGCTGGCTGTCTCAACGGCGCGATCGGTGTCATTGGAGAAAATTTTTATGTTGGCATCTTTCAACTCGAGTGACCAGCCATCGGAATCGTCAAAAATGAATTCGGCTTGCTTGGCAAATGTGACGGATTCCCTTTCATTGTCATTGGAGATGTAGATGAGGTCGAGAAGTGTTTGATCGGCCATCCTGTCCACATAGAGAATATCCTTTTTCCCTAACGTGGTAATGACTCCTGGCGTTAAATTGGGGATGGCATTGGAACGCAGGTAGTTTTGGTACTTCAAGTCCGCCAAACGCGCCATATTGGGTTCAAGCCAATTGGCAATGATCATCGCGAAGAGGGCAAGAAAAAGACCATAGGCTAGAACAGGTCGGCTTAACCGCCAGAAACTGACACCTGTTGAAAGAGGCGCAATAATCTCTGAATCGGAGGACATTCTTGAAAAGGCGGCTTGAGAGGCGAACAGAAACGAAATGGGCAGCGTAATGTAGAGAACTTCTGGAACATTGGCGAAAAAAAGAAAGAAAAACAGTGAAATGGGCAGCTGTATTTCACCCGCCATGCTGGCAATATTGGTGAAGGTTTTAATGAAGAAAATCCCGTTGTAGATGAGCATGGCCATTAGAAAAGGAGGATGAATCTCGGAAAAAATATATTGATCCAGGCGATTCCATATTTTAGGGAAGAGTACGGGTTTAATGGCAGTCATGGTTTCCTGTCATGCTCTGAACTAAAAGATGATGTACTGATCATCCACAAGGATCTGCTCATCAGAGCGGCTGGGGTACTGCCTGTTGCCTTCCAGACAGGGAAAGACAGACTTCATTAAATTGACTAAATCGCTGGTTGTTAACTTTTCCATCGAGACACACTCCTTTGCAAGCTGTATTTTAACCTAAAAAAAACCATTTTGGGGCTTCATACGGATAGATTGTCATTGAAGATCGATCTGTTTTCGCTGCAGGAAGGGTAAGACTACTCGTTTTCGTGCATTGCGTTGTTTTTATCTGCATGAGCTAAATAGAGTGGCGAATTGAGATATTGCTTGTGACTGCGCTTAATGAAAACCAGTAAAACGGCTGCCGCTGGAAGAGCGAGGATCATGCCTGCAACGCCAAAGTAGGTGCCTCCCAACATGATAGCAATCATGACGATGACGGGATGCAGGCCAACAGATTCTCCCACAACCTTGGGTGTGATGACCATTCCTTCAAGCATTTGTCCGAGAATGAATGTAAGACTGACGCCGATCATGCCTGCCGGGCCGCCGCCTGAGAGGTAGGACAAGACAATGGCAGGTCCGAATCCAATGGCAATACCCAGATAGGGAACAAGGTTGGCAAAACCGGCAATAAGACCGATCAGGAGCGAGGCCGGACAACCTGAGATGGTCAGACCGATGGAGTAGATAGCAGCCAGAATCAGGGCAACCAGGAATTGACCTTTGATGAACTTCATCAGGGTCATGTGAAGTTCACTGAAGAGATCGATCATTTTTTCCTTTTTATCCAGGGGGAAGAGATCCATCACCTTTTCGCGCATGATATCAAAATCACGCAGCAGGTAAAACGCAAGCACAGGAACGACAATCCAGCCAAGTAAACTGGCGATAAAGGAACCGACCGACTTGAAAGACGATACAACTGACAAACCCACGCTTTTGGCTAACAGGGAGCCGTTTTCGAGGGCCTTTTCTCTCAACCAGAGGATCCCGCGATCCACATCTTCTTTGTGCTTTTGATAAAACTGATCAATTTCAGGCCAAAATTCATCCCTTTGTTTGGCAATATAGCTTGGAAGGGCATCGCTTAATTCGTTAATTTGGTTGATGAACTTCGGTATAAGGTAGAGCAGGAACGCGGTGCCGAATAACGCAAGAATGAACAGCAGCAGGATGATACCCCAGGTTCGGTTGATCTTCCACTCCTCGAACTTGTCGATGATGGGATCGCCAAGGTAGGCTATGACCAGAGCCAGGAAAAGGGGAGTCGTGACATCTCGCAGCAAGAGAATGAGTGCGATGCTCAAAATGAAACTGGCACCAAAAATACTGTACCGGACCCAGTTCTTTTTTAACAACTCGTTCAGACTCATGTTTCCTCCTGCTGCGGGACCTTGTGATGTCCTTTGAATTGAGACTCATTATACAATAGGCTGTTGTGAAAATGACAAGAAAGCACCCATCGATACCCTTTTGAAGGTTCTATGGGTGCAAACAGGTGCAGGAGGGCTTGATCTGGAGAGATTTTTTGTGGCGATGCCCTGTAAATGCAGGTGTTTCACTCTCATTTAAAAATGCATCTCAAGCTTGGGACATTTAACGGAAAATGGTATGATACCTATAATTTATAAATGGGGGAAAGCATGTTGATCCCAAGATCCCAATCAGGCAAATTGAACCACTATCACTCTGTATACGGCCAAACAGTGGAGGGTAACCCGTTGGTTTATTGGCACCCGAAAGATACAGCACCCGAAATAGTCGTGATGGCTTCCATTCACGGTGATGAAGCCGAGACAACAGTCGTCTTGTCGGAAGCTTTGAGGTACACTGCTTGCTCCGATCTTCGCTGTGCGGTCATTTTAGCAGCCAATCCCGATGGCATGATGCGCGGTACGCGCTGTAATGCCCGCGGGGTCGATCTGAACCGCAACATGCCCACCGAAAACTGGACGGATCAACCCGTTACGTACCGCAGCCGTGAGGGCGAACCCAGAGATATCGAGCTCTCTACCGGTGAATTTGCCGGTTCGGAACCAGAAAACCAGGCGCTGATCAAGCTCATCGAGAAACTGAAGCCCAAGGCCATTGTCACCCTGCACGCGGCCCTGGCCTGCATTGACGATCCCTCGGGGAGTCCGCTTGCAAAAACGCTCGCCAAACGAACGGGACTGCCGCTGGTTGAAGACGTTGGCTATCCCTGTCCGGGATCGTTTGGCACCTGGGCTGGTGAAAGGGGTCTCAATTTGGTTACCTATGAAGTGGAAGCCGATTCACTCTACAATTTAAAAAAGAAACACGTACCCGTGTTAATTGATCTACTGCTCGGTAAATTGAATTTGGAAGCATAGTATGCACATTCTTGTTACAGACTCAGGTGTGGGCGGGTTATCTGTGTTTGCTCAGCTGGAGCAGCACTTCAGAAAGAACCGCTGCGGGGGAAAAACCAAACTCACTTTTGTGAACGCTTGCCCTGAAGATGACTATGGCTACAATGCCATGTCTTCGCGGCGTGAAAAACTGGATACCTTCGATCGGGTTTTATTCAATGCGTCACGAGCATATCAACCGGATTGCATTTACATTGCCTGCAATACGCTTTCGGTCATTTATCAGGATACAGACTTTTTCAAAAACGAACAGGTGCCTGTTTTCAACATCGTCGATACCGGTGTTCGTCAATTGATGAGGAAACTAAAAAAACAGCCCCATAAAAGAACCATGCTCTTTGCAACGGTAACAACCATACGCGAGGCGGTCATCTTAAAAAAACTCATGGCTCAGGGTGTACCTTCCGAAAACGTCATTCGTCAGGCATGTCCTCGTCTGGCTGATGTGATTTCAACCGATCTGGAGGGCGCACGCACCCGGAAAATCGTGCAGTCTTATGTCTCTGAAGCTTTGGCTCGAGTTCCGCAAAAGCCCGAGTCTGCCTATGCCTATCTTGGCTGTACCCATTACGGCTACCGAAAAGCCCTTTTCGTGGATGTTTTTAAAGAACAGGGTGTTCATGTCGAAACAGTCAATCCCAACGAAGGTGCTGTAGAAGATCTCTTAAAAAACATTCATCCACCGCAGGAAGACAAGGCCTTTGAAATGGAATGCGAGGTGGTGTCTCGTTACCCGCTATCCAAATCCACACAGGCAACCCTGACTCACTACCTGTACCCTGTTTCACCCGCCACAGTTGAAGCCATTAAGAGCGTGACTCTTTCACCCCACTTATTTTAGGATGTCATCATGTTGACCAAACGCAGTGTATTCATTCTTTTTATCGCGATCCTTCTGATCACTCTGAATCTGACCGCCAGGGAATTACCGTCCTGGAGTCAATGGACATTCAAAGAGATGACACTTGAGGAAAAAGTGTCTCAAATGTTTTGCGCCCCGCTTTACGGGTATTTTCACAATGAAGCCAATGATCAATTTGTGAAGACAGTCGACCTGGTGGAACACTTTCAAATAGGCGGTTTCATCTTCTTTCAGGGTACGCCCTATTCACAGGCGCATTGCATCAACGATTTGCAGCTCAAGGCAAACATACCTCTTTTAATCAGTCAGGACCTGGAATGGGGTGCGGGTATGCGCGTTAAAAGAACAACCGAGTTCCCCTCCATGATGGCTTTGGGTGCCACCAGAAATCCCTCCTATGCTTACGCCATGGCTCGGGTGATTGCCAGAGAAGTGAAAAGCATGGGCGTCCATCAGGCTTACGCCCCCATCGCAGACATTAACAACAACCCGCGCAATCCCATCATCAATGTTCGCTCCTTTGGCGAAACGCCGGAAATCGTCTCAACCATGTGTCTCGCCTACGTTAAAGGGCTGCAGGATGGCGGTGTGATTGCCACCGCAAAGCACTTTCCCGGACATGGTGACACACACCTCGATTCTCATAAAAGTCTGCCCACGCTGCCCTTCACGCAGCAGAGACTGGTTCAAATGGAACTGTCGCCCTTTCAAAAGCTCATTGACGCCAACATGCAGAGTATCATGATGGGTCACCTGGCCGTTCCCTGTTTTGAAAAGGAGGAAAACCTCGCTGCCACCCTGTCCAGGGAAATCGTTACGAATCTGCTTCAAAAGAAAATGGGTTTCAATGGGTTAATTGTCACAGACGCCATGGGCATGTCCGGCGTTTCCGATTATTTTGGCATTCGGGAAGCATCGATCAGAGCGGTGGAAGCGGGATGCGATGTTCTGCTGATGTCGCGGGATCCCTATCTGGGACGTGCAGCCATAGTGCAAGCGGTTCACTCGGGGCGATTGAAAGAAGAGGATATCGACCGTTCCGTACAAAAGATCCTCAAACTCAAAGAGGCTCTTGGCCTGCACAAAAACAAATTAATTGACGTCAACGCCATTAAAAAACAGGTCGCTCGTCCTGAGCACACCGTTCTTAGCCAGGAAATTGCCCGAAAGGCCGTTACGCTTTTAAAAAACGACGACAATCTGGTTCCCCTTTATTCAACGCCAGAAAGCGTTCTATGCGTCATCGTGAGCGATAGCGATGATCCCGATACGGGTTCCCGTTTTAAACAAGAACTCAAAAAAAGGTTCAGGCACAGCCGTTTTCAAAGGATTCTGCTCGATCAGAGAAGTCATGCCGGTGAGTATGAAAAAGCCTTGGAGAAGGCTGCGTCACAAGAGCTTGTCATTGTGGCCAGTTTTTTGAAAGTGAGAGCCTGGTCGGGCTCCATTGCCATGTCTGCCCGGCAAACCGATTTCATAAGGAAGCTGACGGAAACCGGTCAGCCGATGTGCATGGTATCTTTTGGCAATCCTTATGTTCTAAGTGAAATTCCCGATATAAAATGCTATTTGACAACGTACTCCCATTGTGCAGATTCCCAAATCGCATCTGTTCAGGCTCTGTTCGGGGAAAGTGCCATTTCAGGTAAACTGCCTGTGAGTATCTCGGAAGAATGCTCCTTTGGAGAGGGGTTGACAACGGAAAAGGGGCGCTTGCGTGTCGGTTACCCGCAAGAGGTCAACATATCGGCTGATCTCGAAGAAAAAGTCGAGCGACTCATTCAAAAGGGTATTAAAGACAGGGCTTTTCCCGCCGCTTCCGTTGCCATTGGACGATCGGGCGTGCTTGTGCTCAACAAGGGTTACGGGTATTTAACATATGAATCTGACAAGAGCGTAACGGCTCGTACCGTTTTCGATCTGGCTTCAGTAACCAAGGTCATCAGCACAACAACGGCTGTGATGAAACTCTATGAAGAGGGGCGAATTCAATTGGATCAAACCGTTGCTTCATATTTGCCGGAATTTGCCGTTAACGGCAAAGAGAAAGTGACCATTGAACAGCTGTTGACCCATACCTCCGGGCTGGTGCCCTTTATTCGCTTTTACGAAGATCAAGACACCTCCCGTGAAGCGATTATTGCCAAAATATGTGCGCAAAAGCTCACTTATGAACCGGGAACTCGTGTTCGATACAGTGATCTGGGAATGATTACGCTGGCGCTGATTGTGGAAAAGATCATCGGTACGGACATCGACAGCTGGATGAAGGAACAGTTTTGGCAGCCACTTCATATGTACAGCACGGGTTTTCGGGGTGTTGATGCACAGTCCTATAACCCGGACATCGCTCCAACGGAAAACGATCAAATATTCAGAAAGAGAATCATGCAGGGCGTGGTACACGATGAAACGGCCTATCTTCTCGGCGGCAGAGCGGGTCACGCCGGTCTCTTTTCCTCATCAAAAGATTTGGCAGAAATGGCCTTTATGCTCATGAACGGGGGTTGTTCACACGGCAGGCAATTCCTTCAACCGGAGACGATTCGCTTTTTTTCCGCAAGAAGAACCTTTAATGGTCAGTCGAGAGGCTTGGGCTGGGATCTTAAATCGCTTACGGGTTATACTTCATGCGGTAAATATGCCAGTGCAGAGACATTCGGTCACACGGGTTTTACGGGAACATCCATTTGGATGGATCCCATCGAGGATATCTTCATTATTCTGCTTACCAATCGCGTCTATCCTTCCAGAAACTCAGAGGGTCACAAAGCCATACGCCCGCTGCTGGCCAATTTGGTGTACGAGTCCATAGAAGGTCCTCCTGTACTGGATTTAGAACGCTATGGAAGCCAACACTCTTTTCAATAGTTGACAGGAAGGCCATATGAGACATCTCGTTGAAACAAGAATTAATCTAAACGCTGCCAGACATAACCTGAATTTCATTAAAAACCGCGTTGGTGAAAACAAACCGATTATGGCGATGATCAAAGCAGACGCTTACGGTCACGGCGCTGTCGAGATGGCCCGATTTTACAAGCGCTGCGGTTTGAATGATTTTGGTGTCGCACAGATCCGGGAAGCCATTGAACTGAGGGAAGCGGGAATTGAAGGCAGGATCATGGTTTTACAACCCTGTTTTTACGGACAGTATGAAGATTACCTCAAATGGCATCTCGAAGCGGTCGTCAGTAACAGGGAAGACCTGGATGTGTTGAGAAATCAAGTGCCATTTCACGTCATGGTCGATACCGGTATGGGTCGAGAAGGTCTGTTGCCCAAAGATGTTCCGCCTTTTATAGAACACTTGCCCGCTGCGGACAAAATGGTCGGAATCGCCACTCATTTTGCCCAGTCCGATGAATCGGATCCTCAATACACCCTGCGACAAATTGCCTGTTTTGAAGAGGTTCTGCAGTCTCTTCCCGCTGAGAGAAGGCAAAAACTCACCATTCACGCTGCCAATAGCGGTGCCATTGTCAATTTCAAACAAGCCCATTACCACATGGTTCGTCCTGGCATTCTTCTCTATGGCCTGTACGACGGATATGGCCAGGTCACGCAGGAAGCGGTCATGTCGGTTCATGCCAAGCTGGTGGTCAGGAAAAAGGTGGGTGCGGGTTATTTTGTCGGTTACGGTTCCACCTACAAGACAGAGCGACCTTCCACTTTAGGTGTGCTCTCGTTGGGTTATGCCGACGGGTTTCTCAGAGCGAACTCCAATTGCACGCGCGTCTGGCTGGGGGATGAGTCCTTTGATATTGTCGGCAGGGTCAGCATGGACCAGGTGGTTATCAACCTCGAGCAGAAAGATCTGCCGCTTGGCACCGAGTTCCTGGTTTACGGCGGGAACCGGGATCGATCCTCAAGCCTGTTTGAAGAAGCGCGTCAGAGTCACACCATTACTTATGAACGAGCATGTCAATTGGGCAGTATGAGAATACCCAGAATATACCTGAATGAGGATCTTTAGTTTGAAAGACAGCTTTTCATGGGTACTTGAAGAGACCTTGGCGGGTTTGGCGCGGCCCGGGAGAAACAGGTGTCTGAAGCTCGACACGGCTTTCCTGAAACAGATGCGAGTGACCTTGTTGGTCTCGTTGACAGAAGAACAGCCGGATGCAGCCATGCTGAACGAGGCCGGTATTCAGACTGTTCATCTCCCCGTTCGGGACTTTCACGCACCGACTTTGGATCAGCTTTGCAGCTTTCATGAAATCGCCCATGCAGAAATAGGGGCTGGCGGCAGAGTGGGCGTTCACTGTATGGCAGGCCTTGGAAGAACAGGCACCTTTTTGGCTTCCTATTTAATTGCTGAAGGTATGTCGGCTGCAATGGCGATTCAGCTCATCAGGCAAAAACGCCCAGGTTCCATTGAAACAAAGGAACAGGAACAGATTCTGTTTCAATATGAACGGTATGGTCGCAGGAAGACTGAAAAAAATCGGATTATCAGTCCCCATCTTTAAAGCGGTATGGCTATGGCCCCAAAAACATTGCCTCGACAGGAAGCCACAACGCCTTTGTGCCGCAACACGAAGAACCTCTCCTTCCAATGGCATTTCAATTGGGCTAAAATGCATCACACAGACCGGGTTGTATCCCCAAGGCAACTGGCATTTAGGAGCAAGACATGAAAAATGACGTCCTCAAAACTGAAATACAGGATTCCTCACTGTGGATCTACCTCAATCGACCTGAGTGCCTGAATGCGCTCAATGTCGAATTGACGGTCAAGCTCAAAAAGGTACTTGAAGAGTATCGTGAAAATAACGCTATTCGAGTTGTTATTTTTCGAGGTTCAGGCAGGGCGTTCTGTTCCGGAGCCGATCTCAAAGAGCGAAAAGGGATGAGTGAAGACCAGGCCATTGATTTTGTGAACTTGCTCAGGAAAACATTCTACTACGTGTATAAATACCCCAAGCCAACCATGGCCTGTATCAATGGCTCCGCGTTTGGCGGTGGTTTGGAACTGGCACTGGCTTGTGACTTGCGCGTATCCATAGAAAGTGCCGTTATTGGATTGACTGAAACCAGCCTGGGCATTATTCCCGGAGCAGGTGGAACACAGTATTTAACCAGAATACTCGGTCCCGCCAAGGCAAAGGAAATTATTTACTGCGCGTCCCGTATCGAGGCCATTGACGCGTTTCACTGGGGTCTTATTAACAAGCTGTACACAAAGGAAAGCCTCGATGAAAAAACACAGCTGTTAGCCCTAAAGATAGCCAGCAACGCACCCCTGGCCATTCAGGCAGCAAAAAAAGCGCTCAATGCGGGTTTTAGAGACAGTATGGTGCACGGTTTGAAGTTGGAACGCAAGGCATACACGGGTATTTTGCATACCAAAGACCGGATCGAGGGATTGAATGCCTTTGCGGAGAAGAGAGCCCCCAAGTTTAAAGGTGAATAAGCGTTTTTTTCCCGGCAGGTTGCGCTGAAGCCGAACTGTAAGCTGTATTGCAGCGTGCTGTTTTTACAACGCGCTGTTTCCACTTTCAAATTAGCAAAAAATCGTTGTGTGACTATTTAAAAATCGGTATAAATACTGATTGTGTGTTTGTTTTTGTTCTTGTTCCCGTTCAAGAGGGAAATGGTCATGCATTGAGACATTGACAAATATGGTCACACCGATGAATTAATTGGAAGGGTGTTATTAAATGACTACGATAACTTCAGATCAAAGTACCGCAGGAACAGGCCATCATCCCAAGGGTCTGTATGTCCTGTTTGGCGCAGAAATGTTTGAGCGCATTTGTTATTACGGAATGCGCGGACTCTTAACGCTTTATCTCACCAAGGCCATCCTGATGGGAGATAAAGAAGCCTTTGGTGTATACGGAGCTTATACCGCTCTTGTTTATGCGGCACCTGTCATTGGCGGGAAGCTGGCCGATACGGTTCTCGGTTATAAACGAGCCGTTGTATTCGGCGGTATCATGATGGCCATCGGGGAGTTCATGATTCTCGGCGGCAATGAGTTCTGGCTGTTTGCGGGCATGGGAACCATTATTGTCGGCAACGGATATTTCAAGGCGAATATATCAACCATCGTGGGTAAACTCTACAAAGACGGAGATCCCCTTCGCGACGCGGGATTTACCATTTTCTATATTGGCATCAACCTGGGCGCGTTGCTCGCCACACTGGTCGTCTCTCCATTGGGTGAGAAGTACGGTTGGAATATAGGTTTCGGATTGTCGGGTTTCGGTATGCTGCTGGGCATTGCCATCTTCCTTTTAGGGCAGCCAAAACTGCAAGGGATAGGAGATGTACCGGATCGAGCACAATACAAGCGACTTGGCCTTCCCGTCTATGCCATTTCAATTCTCATCATTCCAGGGCTTTACTTTCTCTTGAAGAACAACGAGTTTGTAACCTACATCCTCAACATCGCGTTTCTGGCCGTCATGTTCGTTCTGCTGAAAGAAGCTTTTACCGGTCAGGATCGAGTGAAGCGCGATCGTATTTTCGCGCTTATCATTATGATGATCTTCAATGTGGTGTTCTGGGCCTGTTTTGAACAGGCAGGCAGTTCGCTGACGCTCTTTGCCGATCGCAATATTGACCGCAATGTCTTCAATCTGTTTGAAATGCCCGCTTCGCAAACACAGTTTTTCAACCCGGCATTCATTCTTCTGTTCGGGAGTCTCTTTTCCTGGATGTGGGTTTATCTTGACAAAAAGGGCATCAATCCCAATACACCGGCCAAGTTTGGCTGGGGCATCATTCAACTGGGGCTCGGTTACCTGATGGTGAAGATCTTCTTCCCCTTCATATCAGATGATTTCAAATTGCCTTTGCTGACACTGCTTTTCCTGTACATGCTCCACACCACGGGCGAACTTTTCCTGTCACCCATCGGCCTGTCCATGGTGACGAAACTGGCTCCAAAACACATGACCGCCACCACCATGGGTGCCTGGTTCTTGAGTTTGGCCTATTCCAACTACCTGGCCGCGTTTATTGCCAAGTTCAGCAATGTAGGCGGAGAAGGAGAGGGTGCCGCGCAAACAGTGGTTTCAGCTAGTGAAAGCTTAAATGTCTACATGGGACTTTACACGAAAATGGGCTACATCACCATTGCCGTGGGTGTATTCCTGCTCTTGCTCTCGAGACCGCTCAACAAACTGTTTCACGGTGTCAAATAAGAAGGACATCGAGTGAAATTCAGAAAAAAGGGGCATTTGCCCCTTTTTTTGTCTGGCTCTCTCTGTGATGACTTGCAGTAAGCGAGCCGGTGTTCAAATAACTGCCGTGTTCGCTTTTTTTCGTGTGTCAAGCAGGCATTTTCTCGAACAGCCAGCTCGAGCATATGGTTCCAGCTGGCAGGGTAAACGTGCCTGAACACTCCAACCACACGTTAGCTAACACCCGAAGCAGACTCGGGACAAAACGGGTACACATGCTGCGCGCTACTTCTCTTTCACTCCAAATGTTTTGTCAATGGGCAGAAAAGGGGTGACCAGAAAAGCTGGAATCGTGGCAATCATCACCCAGATGAAGAAATGCCGATACCCGATTAATTCCTGCAGCCAACCGCTGAGCATGCCCGGTATCATCATGCCAAGTGCCATGAACGCGGTGGTCATGGCAAAGTGGGCTGTTTTGTGTTCCCCGTCGCTGATATAAATCATGTAAAGCATGTAAGCGGTAAATCCGAAACCGTATCCAAACTGCTCGATGGCCACCGCTGTATTGATGAGCAGAAACGATTCCGGTAAGGCGTAGGACAGGTAGATGTAGACAGAATTGGGAAGATTGATGGCAATCAGCATCCACAGGATCCACTTCTTTAAACCGTGTCTGGAGGCCACCAATCCACCTAAAATGCCGCCCAGGGTAAGCGCGATAATGCCCACAGTACCGTAGACCAAACCCACTTGACCGGTTGTCAGACCAAGGCCGCCTATTTCGCGGGCATCCAGCAGAAAAGGGGAGGCCATTTTAACGAGTTGAGACTCTCCCAGCCGGTAGACAAGCAGAAAGGTGATAGCCAGACCGATGTGTTTCTTTTTAAAGAAGAGAACAAAGGTATGAAGAAACTCCCTCATAAAAGGTTGATTGCCTGCTGAATTTGAGGGTTTGTCGTTTGCGGGCAGGGGCAAAGCTGTTCTGTGGTAGAGAAAGAAGACAAAGAACAAAAACGCCAGAATGGAAAACGTGATAACCCAGGCCAGCTTGACATTGCCGGAACGCGCCTTGAAAACAGCTGTGGAGCTGGTTTTCAATTTGGAATCGAGCTGGAAAACCGCTATGGCCGGTTGATCCCAGTTGGACTTGTTAAACGTGAAGCGAGTGCCTTCGATTAATTGAATGCTTTTGTCACCGCTTTGACGGCCAAAGTCCACCGTTATCTCTTCTTCTCCCGGTGATTGAGAGAGATGAAAAGACAGTGAACCCGTGTTGCCGACCTGTTTTTCGTGGTCGACAGGGGGCTTTACGGTTCCAAAGTGCGATTGAATGAAGTTTTCAAGCGCGGTGAAGCTTACGCCGCTGGATTGCCGCTGCTCCTGTTTCTTTTCCTCGCGATAAAATCCCCTGGAAATATTCCAGGCTTTGGTTTCAGCCAGCATCGCCGCGACCTCTTCCTGCTGAACAGGTGTCAGGGGTATGGTCAGTGTTTCGGATGTGGTGACGATGCGCAGTGTCTCGTCAATGGATTGAACTGGAGCACTTTCGGGTTGCAGTTCTTGTTTATGGGCCGCCGGGTTGGCATGAACCTGTATTTCCAAATCGGGTAATCCCGTTCTGGATTCGATGTAACCCGCCAGAATAATCAGCAAACCTTGACCGGTAATCATGGCCAGACGGTAAAAAGTGGACCGAATGCCGACGAAATAGGCCTGTTCGTTTTCCGATAGTCCCAGCATGTAGAAACCATCGGCGGCAATATCATGGGTCGCCGAACTGAAGGCCAGCAGCCAGAAGAACATCAGCGTGTATTGAAAGAAACCGGGAACAGGTATGGTTAAAGCCACACCCGCCAGTCCCGCTCCAATCAGAAGCTGCATGGCAACAATCCAGGCGCGTTTGGTGCGAAAGAGATCGACAACAGGGGACCACAGCGGTTTAATCGTCCAGGGCAGGTACAGCCAGCTGGTGTAGAGCGCGATCTCGGTATTGGAAACACCCAGTCGCTTATACAGTATGACCGAAACGGTCATGACGATAATGTAGGGGATACCCTCCGCGTAATAAAGCGACGGGATCCATTGCCATGGGTTCTTTTGATGCTTGTGGGAATGGCTCATACGACTTCCTTTTTCATCGTGAGTTGCTCTTCAGATTGTTGCAATACCCGAAGGAAGAAAAACAATAATCGCATAATCAACACCACAATGAAAGATCAAAGTACCATGTCTCTCCCGTAAAGCCGGAATCCGTCCTGTTGGACGGTTGACCATTCCTATTCAAAAACGGATACGCCATTATGGGAATTCAAATCATTTCCTGGATCCAGTAATTAAACGCTTGCACACTTGTCATCCAACCGATTTCCAGTAGAATCTCAAATAAATACGGTTGAAATGTTTCTGTTTTTAGGTATCGGTGATAAAATCCTCCTAAATATGGCTTTTAAGCCGCCCTTATGGGTAATACAAGTGCGCAGGAACAATGGATAAAAAAAACACCAATTTTGGAGTGAATATGCAGACCGAAGCTTTTTCTTATGAACGCGATATGGCACCACTGACTTATTTTGCCGGCAGAATCTGCCATGACCTGAATAATCTAATTACCAGTTCGATGGGTGCGGCGTCTCTTTTGGAAATGAAACTTCGGGTGGCTAAAATTAACACATTGGAAAGTGAAGTTAGCCGTCTTCAGCATTCGATAAATAACTATCAGATTTTCACTCAGCGTTTGGGTCAACTCTTTCTAGGGACATCTGATTTAAAAATAGCCACACCATTCCATATGGTACTGGACTCCAGTTGTGAGGGATTGTCGAGATCCATCAGCATCAAACCCGTTTCAAAGCAAATAATGGCTCAAGTTGATGCAGCTCAAATGACCATCGCGTTGAAAGAAATTATTCTCAATGCCATCGAGTCTTCTCAGCCAGACGGACTCATCGAGGTGTCAGCTGATTTAGTGCAGAGGGAAGGACGGCCCTGCATTCACTTTGTCTGTAAAGACTGCGGCAAGGGCATTCAGCCAGAAGACATGCCGAAGATTTTTACCCCCTTCTTTTCTAAAATGAAAAGAGGAAATCTTGTTGGACTTGGGTTGTCGCAAGCAGGGAATATCCTCTATCAACACGGCAGTGTGTTGACAGTTCATTCCCTGGCAGGTATTGGAACCACTGTGGAGTTTTTCCTGGAAGCGGACCTCGTTTAGAGCCAGTCATTGCCATGTTCAGATGTCCTGCTCTTTGGAACAGAGCGGGTGTTTTAAGCTGAAAACAGGTTTATCGGCAAAATCAGACCAACCTGCTTGAGCTGAATTATCCATGGGCAGATTCAACTCTTATCTGATTTCATTTGCGGCCTGAAAGCCCTCTAGAATGGCTCTTTTCGCGTCGAGTTCTGCGGCGAGTTTCGCCCCGCCTATCACATGAAATGGAATTGCGGCATCCTGCAGTCCTTTTTCAAGATCGCGGATGGAGTTTTGTCCCGCGCAGATCACGACTTGATCCACTTCCAGCAACCGCTCTTGATCTTTTACCCGAATATGGAGACCTCGATCGTCAATTTTCTGGTACGCCACGCCGCTTATCATTTCAACCTCTTTCTTTTTCAACTGGATGCGATGGATCCAGCCCGTTGTCTTACCCAGATTCTTGCCCAGCTTTTCTGTTTTTCTCTGCATGAGGTAGATCGTTCTGTTGGGGTGCTCCAGTTGGGGACTGAGAAGAGCTCCTCTTGCCTCGAGCGTTTTATCGATACCCCATTCTTTCAGGAATCCGTCCACATCGTTGACATCGAAATTCGCGTCATGTGTCAGAAACGCCGCCACATCAAAACCAATTCCGCCAGCTCCGATAATGGCTATTTTCTCTCCTGGCTCCACCTTTCCCAGGAGCAGTTCATCGTATCGGACTACCATGGGGTGATCCACACCTGGAATAGGCGGTTTTCTGGGTTTCACTCCCGAAGCCAGAATGACGTGATCGTATTTCCGATCGGTCAGTTCTTGCATATCCACCGGGGCATTTAAATGGAGATTGACTTGGTGTTCCGTCAGCATGGTGGAGAAATAACGCAGTGTTTCCTTGAACTCTTCTTTACCCGGAACTTGCATAGCTATTCTGAATTGTCCGCCAATTTCACTTTGAGCCTCATACAGATCGACCTGATGACCAATCCGCGCAGCCTGAACCGCTGCAGACAGGCCGGCGGGTCCCGCCCCGACGACCGCCACCCGTTTTTTCTCTTTAATATCAGGTATGTCAAATTGATCTTCATGACCTGCCATGGGGTTTACCAGGCAGCTGACTTTCTTGCCGGCAAAAACGTGATCCAGGCATGCCTGATTGCAGGCAATACATGTGTTGATGGTATCACTTCTGTCATGCATGGCTTTTTGGACAAACATAGGGTCGGCCAGCAACGGACGCGCCAATGAAACCAAGTCGGCATCGCCGCGGGCGAGTACCTCTTCGCCCAACTCGGGCGTGTTGATTCGGTTGGAAGTGATGACGGGTATGTGGACGTGTTTTTTGATATGCTTGGCAACCCAGGTAAAGGCAGCCCTTGGAACCATGGTCGCGATGGTTGGAATGCGGGCTTCATGCCAGCCGATACCTATATTGAGCATGGTTGCACCCGCTTTCGCCAGTAAATCCGCCATTTTCAGCGACTCGTCAAGGGTTGTACCGTCTTTCACCAGTTCACACACCGAAAGCCTGAAAATGATAATAAAGTTTTCACCGACAGCTTGCCGGGTTCTCTTGAGTATTTCCAGGGCGAAACGCGATCGATTCTCAAAGGAACCACCCCATTGATCATGGCGTCTGTTGGTTCTCTGAGCCATGAACTGATTGATCAGGTAACCTTCCGAGCCCATAATTTCAACACCGTCATAACCCGCTTCCTTGGCGAGAACGGCCGATTTGACAAAACTGGCAATTTGCTTTTGAATGCCTTTCTCAGATAGCGGACGCGGTTTAAAAGGGCTGATGGGTGATTTTCCCGATGAAGGGGCAACGATCAGAGGGTGAAACCCATAGCGCCCCGAATGCAGAATTTGCATACAGATCGCGGAACCGTATTCGTGGACGGCCTTGGTAATCAGACGGTGTTTTGGAACTTCTCTTTTATGACTCAATTTGCCTGAAAAAGGAGCAACCCAGCCCGCTCGATTGGGCGCTATGCCACCTGTGACAATTAAGCCTACTTGCCCTTTGGCTCTTTCCGCAAAATAACCAGCCAAACGCTTGAAATGCCTGGATCGATCTTCCAGACCCGTGTGCATGGAACCCATAACGACTCTATTCTTGAGAGTGGTAAAACCGAGATCGAGTTCATTTAATAGATGTGGATATTTCGCATTCATACTGGCTCCTGCAATCGAATTTATGGAACTGATTCCATCTGACTTACCATAGAGTAGTTGGTAAAAAAGAGCAAAGGGATTCTTGTTTTTTAGGCCGGTTCTGAAGCAGGTTATCCTCTAACATCATAAAAAAGTCAGGCACTTTAGAATAAACACATAACTCTTTGACAAGCTTGACCATCTGCAGACAGGAAGCGCGGACCCTTGTGATGCGGATCCTGGCATTGCTTTTTGATACAGCATTACGGTGAACTTATAAAAGAAGGGTCGTACTTTTCGGCTCTTAAAAAGAGTTGCATTCTCCATCTCTTCGGGATCGTTCATGATAAAGACCTGTTCGGTACATTGAAACGTGAAACCAGATAAGGATATCCGGTTGACATGGGCCCTGAGATGAGTGGATTTCATTAAAAAGCTGTTGTTCTTTTCCCGATTTTGGAGTTATATTGTTAGGGATTACACTTCATTGGAGTTGACTATGTGTTTAAGACTGATACTGATTGCCACCATAAGCTCGATTTATTGTATGGGTGATGTTCTCGTTACCAAAGACGGGAAGATTTTTACCATACCGGGTTCCTACGAGGTGAAAGGAAAATTTGTTCGCTATCGGGATGAGCGAAATGAGCTGTTACAGTTGCCTCTTTCCATGATTGATCTGGACGCTTCGGAAAAGGCCACAAAAGAAGCTAAGGAAGCACTTAATAAAGTTGCAGCGCCCAAAAAAGAAGTCAAAAAGCAAACTATTGCCGATATGGCCAAGGACCTGGATCTCAATAGGGAAGAGGATTACGAACCGCCCACCAATGTCAGTATCAACTCCAAAGAAGTCAAAAAATACCACGTCGATCAATCCAATTCTGCTCACGAAAATGCCTACACGCCAGGAGTGCACGCCAGCGAGGTCATGAATAAACGAAGTCAATTCAGTGGTGAGTACAATAAGCTGGCCGATGAAATTGATTCACTTGATAAAGAAATAGAAATAAATCGAAAAGCTTTAGTCGGATTCAGAAACGAAAGCAATTTTGGCGATGACCTTACGGGCGCCGCTTATGAAAACGTTGTAAGAACGGAAAAACAGATTCAGAAATTAACCAAAGAGCGAGCGGAAAAGTACAAGGCTCTGAAGAAAATTGAGAAAGAGGCGCGAGTTTTAGGGGATAAGGGTATGGCTAGAAAACGCCCTGTTAAAAAGCTGAAAAAAGAGGAGTTTTCAGAAGACGACCTCGAATATCGCCCTGAAGAAGATGATTTTGAAGACAAGTAAAACGATCAATAAACTGAACGCTTCCGCGCTTTGAACCCGTTAAAAGCCATTCAATAAAAACAGGATACCTGCTTGTCGTGTTCTCCGTAGTTCATGTTTTCAACCGCGGAAAACACGACAGGTCGAGGAAACAGAGGTTTTATTCCTTTACCTTCTTCTCCATAAAGGCCTTCATGAAATCGATGGGAATGGGGAAGAGGGTGGTTGAATTGTTTTCTGCTGCCACTTGAGTCAGTGTTTGCAGGTATCGCAGCTGAATAGCTGCGGGGTTTTCACTGAGCACGCTTGCCGCGTGAGAGAGCTTTTCGGCAGCTTGAAATTCACCTTCTGCCGCGATGACCTTGGCACGGCGTTCTCTTTCCGCTTCCGCCTGTTTGGCCATGGCACGCTGCATTTCCTGAGGCAGGTCGATGTGTTTCACTTCAACCAAGGATACTTTGATTCCCCAGGGCTCGGTCTGCTTGTCGATAATTTCCTGCAGCTGCTTGTTAATTTTATCTCTTTCGGAGAGAAGCTCATCCAGTTCAGACTGACCGAGAATGGCTCTCAGCGTGGTTTGAGAGAGCTGGGAGGTGGCAAAAAGGAAGTCTTCCACTTCGACAATGGCTTTTTCAGCGTACATAACGCGGAAATAAACAACCGCGCTCACTTTGACAGAGACGTTGTCTTTGGTGATGATGTCCTGTTGCGGTACATCCAGCACGATGGTTCTCAAACTCACCTTGATTAAGCGATCGATGAAAGGGAAGAGGAAAATCAGTCCCGGCCCTTTGGTGTCGATCAGTCTTCCAAGGCGGAAAATAACACCCCGTTCGTATTCCGCGAGTACGCGCAGGACGTTGGGGATAATGAGAACGATGAAGACGATAATGCCAATTAAGATAGAGGTTGGGGTCATTTTTTACTCCTTAAAGTTTGTCCACAGGTTCAACGACACAGGTCAAACCCTTTATTTTAATAATTTTCACGGTCTTGTTGATGGAAACCGGTGACACGGTGGATGTTGCGTTCCATATTTCACCGTGTACCTCGATCTGGCCTGCTGGTGTGAGCTCATCGCAGACGACACCTTCTTCACCCACTAGGCCCTCAAGTCCTGTGTGAGCTTTGCTTTTTTGAGCTTGAAGCACTTTGCCGATCGCGACAAAAAAGAACAGGCAGGTGAGGAGAACGACAGGTAGAATGACACTTAAAGAAACTCTTAGTGCCGGGAAAGAAGCCTCCGCGTCAAAGAGCATGAAAGAACCCAAAGTAAAAGAAACAACGCCACCCACAGCCAATAAACCTCCCGAAGTAATTTGCGTCTCCAGCGCGAAGAGAACCAGTCCAAGTACCAACAGCGCAATTCCGGCGACATTTAAAGGAAGAGTCTGCATGGCGAAGAAACCGAGAATAAGGCAGATACCGCCCACGATCCCCGGAAACAGGGAACCCGGATTGCTGAGTTCGAAATAAATGCCGTAAAACCCGATGATCATCAATATATAGGCCACGTTGGGGTTGCTGATTAAGTCCAGTAAAAATTCCTTGGCACCCATTTTCACGTAATTGAACTGGTAATTGGATGTCTGCAAGCGAGTTTCCCCACTGGGCAGTTTAACGACGAAACCGTTCATTTTTTGCATTAACTCATGGAGATCGTTTGCCATAAAGTTGACGATTTGATTTTCAACTGCCTCGTCGGCGGTCACCGATACGGCCTCACGAACGGCCTGTTCTGCCCATTCTTCGTTGCGTCCCCGGTCTTTCGCGATGGATCGCGCGAAGGCCGCCGTATCGTGCATGGCTTTTCTGGCCAGGGTTTTTGTGTTTTCCGTCTCTTCAGATTCCTGGCCTTGATTCATGTGAACAGGACTGGCAGCACCAATGTTTGTGGCTGGCGCCATAGCCGCGACATGAGCCGCCATGGTAATAAACATGCCCGCCGAAGCAGCCTGGCCTCCTTTGGGCGACACATAAACCACCACGGGGATTTCACTTTCCAGAAAGGCCTGTACAATGTCACGCGTCGCGGAAAGCAGGCCGCCCGGTGTGTTGAGCTTGAGAATGAGCATATCTTCTGCCTGTTTCAGCCCATTTTGAATGTAAAGCGACGTGGCCGGATTGATGGTTCCGTCCAACTGGAGAACCGTTACAGAGATTTTAGAGTTGTCTTCTTCCTTGGGCTCTTCCTGAGCCTTCAGTGACCGGGAGGGTAGTGAAATTACAAGAAAAAAAACGAATAACATCCAGAGTTTCTTCACATTACCCTCCTTTTTCCAGCTTTTCGACCATTTCAATGAAAAAGGCTGGATACAGATCGTCGCTCAGGACAGGGTCAAAACCCATCTTTTGAACCTTTTTTATATTGTTTCGCGACTGATTCAAGAGTTCTGAATTGTTGGATTGATGGCTCGAACAGGCCTGCAAAAAACCCTTTATCCAGTAGTAACTGGCATATTTTTCCAGTTGGACCTCGGGTAATTCTGATAGTTTGTCCAGGGCGGAATCGGGATCGCCAATGGTTTTATAGGAATTCAGCACCGCAATGAGGTGTTCTTTCACCTTTTTCTTCTGTTCCTGTTTTCGGCTCTCGGTGAATGGTTTTTGCAGCGGTTTCGCGGTTTTTTCAGCTGCATTTACTGGGTTAGTAACAGCCTTTTGACGGTTAACAGGATCTGGCGTTTCTGCTTTTTTAACCTGTTTCGCGAGTTGAATTTCCTTTTGTTTTTCGCCTTTTATATCGTTAATTGCTTTCTTGTATTGAGATAAGTCACGCTCGGGGAAACGCGATTCCAGGTCATACAAAATCATTTCAGCTGCGGATTGCTGCCGCGAATTGATGGCGAGTTGAAAGGCCTGTACTTTTGAATCAAAAAAGTTGCGCTCTGCAAAATCGACTGTTTGTATTCCGGCTTGGGCTTCGGGACGATCCGGAAACAGCTTGATCAGCTCTTCATATTGCCTTCTTGCCGCGTTAAACTGATTGTCGGCTAAATGCCTCTGAGCCTGTCCAAGTGCCAGATTGAACTGATGGTCAAGCTCCTCCAGCTTCAATTGAGCCGATTCAATAATTCTTTTCAGATCAGCGTGATACTTAGCAAGCTTTTTTCTGTTTTTTCGATAGAGTTCCTCTTCCTGGGCTATTTTTGATTTGTTGGCCCATTCACTGGCTTTAAGGATGTCTAAATGCTCGAAACAAAGGGCAATGGAATAGAGAGGGATATAGGTGTCGGTAAAAGTACCTTCAACCCTGTAGTGTCGGCCTTTCGGCTCGATTCGATAGGCTTCTTCAAATAAGTTGAGAGCGTTTTTATAATGCCCTTTTACAAATGCGGCCTTTGCTTCCTGATCAAAATCCTTGAATGCCTGAGTTTGAAACAGCAGCGAAGTAATTAAAATCAATGGCAGTGTCATTTCAAGTCCTCCAGGAGGTAATCCTCTGGATCTACTTCAAAGTGAGTGTGAAGACGTGTTTTCTGATTGGCTTCTATAAAGGTATCCAGTATTTTCTGCTGATTACCGTGTTTGATCCTGACACGATACCTTCCCTCTTGTAATTCAAGCAGCTGAGGAAGTTTCCCGCTCTGCAGCTCCACAACCCGGTCGTGTTCATTTTGCAGTTCGGCAAGGTACCCAGAGGGAAAGACAGTGAGATAGATTTGGCCGTTTGGAATGACGGGTTCTGTGGGCATGACCGGCTTGTGGCGAGAGACAGCATACCAGGCAGCCAGTGAAATGAGAATCGCAAGAACGGGAAGAATCCAGAGCTTTGTTCTTCGTTTATTTTTTTTGAGTATGGGCCTTTCTTTTTGAGGTTTCACCCGTTTGGGTGGGGAACGCAATTCAGAGGGTTGACTATCCAGATAGGTATCGGCTCTGGTGGCTATCTTTTCCAGTGCTTCTGTGCCGTATTCATCGCCTCCCAAACGGTTGTAGATACCTTCAAACAGGGGAATTAATTCCTTGGCATTTTGAAAGCGATTTTTTGGCGACTTTTCGAGAAGCTTCAGAATTATATTTTGAAAGTCGCGGTCAAACCCATCCACGATCTCGGATGGAGCGGTTGGTTTTTCATTGATGTGCTGATAGAGTACCGTCATCCACTCTTCAGAGTCAAATGGTGCTTTTCCCACAGCGAGTTCATAAAGCGTAATTCCCAGTGAATAGAGGTCGGATCTTCCATCCACATCTTTTCCCATTGCCTGCTCGGGAGAAACGTATCTGGCCGTTCCCATAAAAGTTCCAGCTGCGGTTTTCCTGGTCCGGTTGGCTGCCTTTGCAATCCCGAAGTCCATCACGATAGCTTCTCCCGCCCGGTTGACTATAATGTTTTCGGGTTTAATGTCCCGGTGAATAACCGCTTTTGAATGGGCGTAATCTAACGCTTTTGTCGCCCCTATAGCTATTTTCAATACTCTCTTGGTGGATAGACAACCTTCTTTTTTTATGAGTTGTGCGGCTGTCCGTCCCTCAACGTATGACATGGTGAAATAAGTAAAGGGTTCGCGGTGCCGTTCTTTAATTTTATCCGGGACAATGAACGCGTCCCAATCACCCTCCTGGCGTACTTCGTAAATAGTGATGATGTTTTGATGGTTGAAATTGGCAGATATTTTTGCTTCCTTGACAAACCGCTCCAGAACTTCACTGTCCATTAAGTCACCTGACAAGATTTTAATGGCTTCCAATCGGTCTAAATCCAAGTTCTTCACAAGGTAGACTGAGGCAAATCCACCCCTTCCAAGCAGGCGAACCACTTCATACTTTGCGGGTCCTGTTTGAAAGCCTGAGCTTTCAGGCAATTGTGATGAATTGTTGATGATAAGAGTTTCTTTTTGTTCGTTTGGGAGATCGTTAGACAATTATCCACCTTTCTTTTGCCTTCTTTCCAGGTTGTGAGCACAGTGCAAGTTTGACTGCTGTGCTTGAGCCTCTCTTTCCGATGACTATCTTTCATTCTTTGCACACGGTCAAGAGAGGCGTAATGGGAATTGGCACATTGTCGCTCACTTCATTATATGGCATCGTCTTTTCATATGCCAGTGCGTAATGAAAACATGGAAGCTCAACAGTTCGTTTCATTTTGCGTGCAGCAGCCTGGTCGACATCGCTGTTTCAACATGTGCCAAATGCGTTTTGCCCGGTATGTCTCTCAGGAGTTCCAGTAACTCTTCAGGATCACTACAAGGGCGCGAAAGTTATTCAAATGCTCTTTTCAGGATTGACTTCCTCATTATGTTTGAAGTATTGTTTAACAGCGAATCTATCGGGAAAACGACTGAAATTTTTACAATCCATGGGGGCTCTTGCTCACTTTTATTGCGTTCCTGAAGGAAATTGAAGGGCTCCCTGGTAAATAAACAAGGCAGGTGTGATATGAAAATTTTTTCGGTTAAAATGTGTTTCGTTTCCAAACGACGTCAAAGAGTGTTTTGCTCGCTATTTATTTGCCCACTGCTCGTGTTGCTCTGTTCCTGCTCGGCTGTCAGCATCACTCAACCCGTGGGCGATTCAGCGGTCGAGGATGCTTCGGCTTTTGAGGGCACATGGCAAACTAAAGAGGATGTCGTCTATTTTAAAAACAAGGGATCAGGCAAACTGGACTGTTCTTTCGTTGAATCGAATGAAACAGAATCTGAACTCAAAACAGTGAATCTGGTTCTCACCAAGGTTGGTAAGCTGAATTTGGCATTCATTCAGGAAAAAGAAGGCGAGGAATGGTTATTCGGAGCGTATCGACTCGATGAAAAACGGCAGACGATAAGCGTCCATGAACCTCTGGTGGACACGTTTATCGCGGCGGTGGAAAATAAGCAAATTTCAGGTCAGATTAGCCCGTCTGAAAAAGGTGAGCGCGATCCATTAGAGGAAAGGAGCGTTAAATTAGAGGCGCGAGATCAGAAGTTGGTTCCTTTCCTGATGCGAATGCGATACGAAGATGGCTTTAATCCAAAGTCAGAAATTATACTCAAAAAATTGAGCGACCAGGTTCAATTGCCCGATCTGAAACAGTAACTAGTTCTCGTGGATTTACAAAACACGCATAATGAGAAACGGTTTGGTATCCGTGTGTTCAGGTCCGACAAATTGAATTAAAATCTAAAATTTAAACGAACATACAAGGCCTTTTGGAGTAAAATAGTCTCTGTCTTCGGTGTACGCGTTTTAAGTGACAAATCAGCCATTGAAGCGGGGAGTTACAGTGAGCTTTTATTTCAAAACCTTTATGTTGGCACTCGCACTCATCATCCTGTCTTGTGGTGACAGGGAACAGGGGAATCGCAACAAAGCGGACGAGAACCAACAACCGCCTTCCTTTTTACTGGTGACACTGGACACCACACGGGCCGATTACATGGGTTACACCGATGGCCGAGCGGATACTCCCGCCCTGGATCGTTTTGCCAAAGAGAGTCTTGTTTTTGAGCGGGCATTTGCCACGGTACCCATGACACTGCCTTCGCACACCTCGATGATGACCGGTCAATATGCTTCGGAACACGGCGTGCATGAAAACGCGCGTTACATCAGCGCCAAAGATCATCTACTTGCCGTGGAACTAAAAAAAAGGGGTTATCACACAGCCGCACTGGTTTCATCCTATCCGCTTGCCCGTATTTTTGGTTTGTCGGCGGGTTTTGACCACTACGACGACTACTTTACAGAAAACCAGAATGAACGCACGGCAAAGCAAACGACCGATCTGGCCTTATCGTACATGGAGCGTGTAAAAGCCAGCCAGCAGCAACCCGTTTTTCTGTGGGTGCATTATTTCGATCCCCATTTACCCTATGAGCCCCCTGAACCGTATCGCTCGCAATACCCCAAGGACCCCTATGCCGGCGAAATAGCTTTCATGGATTCCCAATTTGACAGGCTGCTGCGGGGCTTTCAATCCTGGGTCGGGGAAGGGCGGCATTACATCATCGTAGCAGGCGATCACGGTGAAGGCCTGGGCGATCACGGTGAAATGGTCCACGGCCATTTGCTTTTCAACAGCACCATTCAGGTTCCACTGCTTATTGGAGGCAGTGATATTCAAGCGGGACGTATCGATCGGGCTGTCAGCCTTCGACATATCTACCATACTGTTCAAAGTCTGGCAGGTATTTCAAACGGCCCGTCCCTTCTGGATCCGCCGGATGAAGTGGTTTGTGCCGAAGCCATGAAACCCTATTTGCAGTACGGTTGGCAGCCGCAAATTATGGCTGTTTACAACCACACCAAAGTCATTTCAGAAGGCGAGCCGGCCATTTATGATTTGGAAGCCGATCCGGGGGAAAAAAGCAATCTGGCAGGTTCAAAAAAACTCGATGCTCCATTAACACAAGCTCTGGAAAACTATGAACTGCCATCCGGCCATACGGTTCTGGCGACCCTGTCTGAAACAGAAGCCAGCAAACTGGCCAGTTTGGGGTATGTGGCTTCATCGGGTGATGTCGTGGACTCTGAGGCAGCTCCTGTTCCCAGTCAAATGACTCATCTCTTTGAGGATATGGATCGAGCTTCGGGATATTTTGTCAATAAACAGTACAAGAAGGCGATTCCTCTCCTTAAAAAAATACTCGAAATGGATCCCGATAATTTCATGTTCAACCTCCGAACAGCTGTGGCTTATTCCATTTTGGGCGACAGGGAAGAAGCCATGCTTTACTTCCAGAAATCTATGGATATCAACCCCGACTCCATTGATCTCATGCACTACCTGGGTATGCACTATTTTCGCTTTAAACAAATGCGTGAAGCTGAAACCCTTCTCGAGCAGGTTCTTAAATCGTCGCCCAATCGAATACCGGCTCTGCAGTGTATGGCTCGAATTAAGGAAATAAGGCAAGACAAGCAAAGCGCGCTGGATCTCTTCAGCCGTTTGAATCTTCTGAATCCCGATGATGAGATCTATTTACTGAAAATGGGTGATTTATCCATGGAATTGGGACAAACGGAACACGCCATAGCGTGTTACTTGAATTTAAAAGATCAACAGCTTGAAAATTTTAATCGAGATTTTGAGCTGAGTTTATGTCTGATGGATGCCGGCAGGCTGGAAGAGGCACGCGATACGCTGGATGGTATTTCAACCGACCACAAAGCTTATCCGCTGGTCTTGCTTAAACGCGCTCAAGTGGGCATTCTCCTGAAGGAACCCCATGCCCGGTCACTGGTGCGGCAAGCCTATCAAAACGGCAACAGCATGACCCGGCGTACCATCGAAAATGAACCTCTTTTTAACTCTTTCCTGCAGTAGCAGAAAGTGTTATCTTTAACATATTGAAAAAGTTGGAGTTGAAAATGACCTTGTCCCGACGAAAGTTTCTAGCCGTTTCAGCCGCAAGTGCCTTGCTGTCCCAAGCGAGCTTTAACGCGAATGCCCCTCAAAAAGTAAAGACCATAAAACCGCCAAGACTGAGAAAAGGCGACCTGGTTTCTCTTATCAGCCCGGCATTCGCGCCCTATGAGTTGACTTATGTCGATATTAAAATCGAGTCGCTTCAGGCGATGGGGTTAAAAGTTCAGCTAAGCCAGAACTTTTACGAACGGTACGGGTATCTGGCCGGAACGGACCAGCAACGCGCAGACGATGTGAACGCCGCTTTTGCCGACAGGGACGTCAAAGCCGTTATCTCGCATTCCGGCGGCTGGGGTTGTGCTCGCATCTTGCCGTTCCTCGACTATGAAACCATAAAACAGAATCCAAAAGTGCTGTTGGGTTTCAGTGACAACACCTCTCTGCTCAACGCCGTCTACGCTAAAACGGGGCTCATCACCATGCACGGACCCGCGCCGCGCAACAGGGTTTCGGCTGAATACACCCGCCGCTTGCTGTTTGACGGCGAAAAGATGACCTTACGTAATCCCGTTGATTACAAAGAAAACCTGGCTCCGACTGCCCACCGGATTACGGTCATCCATCCGGGCAAGGCCAGCGGCCGTCTGGTAGGCGGAAATCTATCGGTTCTGTCTGCCATTGCCGGAACACCTTATTTCCCCGATCTGAAAGGTTGTATTCTGTTCTTGGAAGATGTCGAAGAACAGATCTACCGCGTTGACCGTATGCTGACCCAGCTCAAACTCGCCGGCGCCCTGGATCACATTTCGGGCTTCGTTTTCGGGCGCTGTTCCCGCTGCGGTCCCGGAGAGCGTTACGGCTCTCTTACGCTGGATGAACTCTTTCACGATCACATCAGACCTTTGGGGATACCCGCTTTCCACGGATTCATGGTGGGACATATCAAAAACCAATTCACACTGCCCATTGGAGTGGAAATGGAAATGGACGCAGAGCAGGGTACTCTGAAAATGAAGGAATCGGCTGTTATCTAGGAGAAACACATGCTTTACCTCTTGCTATTGACCGCAATCCAGTTTCAGCCCGCCATGCAGAGCGCTGGCAAGATTGAAAAAGAAGTGCTTAAAATGATTGCGAACCCGGAATTTGAAGACGGTTTCTGGGGTATTGCTGTTTATTCTCCGCTAAGGGATAAAATGATTGTCAGCCACCATGAAAACAAGAACTTCAGACCGGCATCCAATATGAAAATCGTCACAACCCTGGTGGCCTTCGAGCATTTGGGGCCCTCTTACTCCTTTGAGACGGCCTTCTTTTACAGGGGAACTCTGCAAAATGGCGTACTGGATGGTGATTTGGTGGTTCAGGGCTTTGGGGATCCGTCTTTTTCCGGCCATTACAGTGACGGCACGACCCATACCCGTGAACTCATCCAACAGTTGGTACAGCGAATTAAAGATCACGGTATTCATGAAATCAGAGGAGAAATCATCGCACTGGAAAATTTCTTTGACGATCGCGCCATCCAGACTTCCTGGGAATGGGATGATTGTGGAACCTACTACGGAACGCCTGTTTCAGCACTCAGTTTAAACGATGGCTGGGTTGACATTCGCGTTGAAACCGATTCCATGGCTGTACCCCGGATGAATTTCTTCCCGGAAGCCACCGGGGACGTTTTCGTTTTTTTTGAAGAGGATTTGTCTAAACTGACTGAATCTCATGAGGAACCCGATGTCTTACGTCAATGGGGCACCAATAACTTTACGCTCAAGGGAAGGTGGTTGCCTTGTGCTTCTTTTGAGCTGTCGCGATCTGTTTGGGATCCCGCGCTTCAGTATGTTCAGGTCGTGAAACGCGCCCTGGAAGAAGAGGGTGTTCAAGTTCATGGAACAAGCCGTGTTGTCGACCAACTGCCACAAGCGGAGTTGGTTTATCTCTTCAGCCATGATTCGCCCTCGCTTTCCGAACTCGCCAAAGTCCTCATGAAGGAGTCGCAAAACCACTACGCGGACTGTTTCATTAAAACCACCGCAAAAAGAATAACCGGTGAGGGCAGCTTTGAAAACGGAGCCATGCTTTCAGAAGCCTTGATACAAAAAGCACTGGAAAACATGCCATGGGACAAGCAGAAGCAAGGTTTTAATATGAAAGACGGTTCAGGGTTGAGTACGCACAATGCCGTACAACCCATTCAGCTCGCCGCACTTTTAAATCGCGGTTTGAGTGCGCCTTATTGGCGGCAATGGCTCAAGTCCATGCCCATTATGGGGGTGGATGGTACACTGAAACGTCGAGGCTCGAAGGATGGCAGAACCAAAGGACGCGTCTGGGCCAAAACGGGATATATTTTCAGGTCGAGAGCCCTGTCGGGTTATCTGGAAACTCTCGACGGTGAGCCTTTGGTTTTCTCCATACTCGCCAATAATTACAGTTGCCCCACGCGCAGGATCAACCAGGTTCAAGACAATATTTGTTCGTTATTAATGACTTTAAAAGCAAATAGAAAGGTTAAAAACTCACCTGAAAGATTTCAACTCAGCCGCTATTTGATACCTTAGTGTCTGTCTTTGTCAAACGTCATGAGGACTCATTGTTTATAAATAGCTACAGGAGCAGGACTATGAAATACCAACTGGAAACCAAAACGCTGACACTTGCTCATCGGTTCACGATTGCGAGAAGCAGCAGTGACGAGAAACACAACGTCTTTGTGAAACTGGAAAAGGACGGCATCACGGGTTGGGGAGAAGCGGCCCCCAATACGCGTTATCAGGAAACACCGGCATCTTCCACCAGAGCCATTGAAGGCATCTGCCAAAGCCTTCCAGAGAACTTGTTGACCTACACGCCTGTTCTGGAACAGATTAAAGATGCGGTGCCTGGGGAATACGCGGCAAAAGCAGCCGTGGATATGGCGGTGATGGACTGGGTAGGGAAGTCCCTGGGCCTTCCACTCTACAAGCTGTGGGGACTTGACCCCGCAGACATGCCCGCCACCAGTATGACCATTGCCATTGCCTCTCCCGAAGAAATGAAGAAACGCGCCCTGGAGGCGTCGGAATACCACATTCTCAAAGTGAAACTCGGTTCAGGTCACGATCGGGAACTCATTGACGCCATTCGCTCGGTTTCCAGTCAGACCATTCGCATCGATGCCAATGAAGGCTGGAGAGACCGCGAAATGGCCATCAGGGAAATTGAGTGGCTGGCTGAAAGAAACGTCGAACTCATTGAACAGCCCATGCCGGCCTCTCAGGAAGCGGACATGCAGTGGCTGAAACAGCGCAGCCCTCTTCCTCTGATAGCAGATGAAGCCTTTACAACCGTAAACAGCATTTACAACATCAGTGAGTGTTACCACGGCATCAACATCAAACTTATGAAATGCGGTGGTACATTGCCAGCCAGGGAGTCCATTTGCCTGGCTCGTTCATTGGGTTTGTCCATTATGCTTGGCTGCATGATCGAATCCTCTGTGGCCATTGCCGCGGCCGCTCATCTGGCCCCGCTGGTTGACTTCGCCGACCTGGACGGCAATCTCCTTATTGATAACGACCCGTTTCAGGGGCATAAAGTGGAAAACGGTGCGGTGCTGTTGGCTAACGAACCCGGTTTGGGAGTTCAACTCTAAAGCAAAAAAGTGCGGCTCCAAGTAATCTGCATGAAGCCGCACTCTGGTTGAAAACCCTTGTTTTCAGTGAAAAACTGCAGAAAGGTTAATACTCTTCCTCCGCATGCAGAAAAGAATCCAGAGCCGAAACAGAATCGATAAATAGTGCCTGCATATTGACCGGATCGGGTGAGATGGCTTTCATCATTTTGGTCAGCACGCCTTTTGGACCAATTTCGATATAAACGCGAATACCCTTTTTCCATATTTCATGAATGCCCTGATACCACCTGACTGAAGAGTACATTTGATCTTTCATCCGTTTTTTAATGGTGGCGCCATCCGACTCAATGGAGCCTGTTACGTTGAGGGCGATGGGAATTTTTGCATTGTTAAATTCAACTTGTTCAATGACTTCAGCAAGAGGCTCAACCGCTGCTTTCATAAGAGGTGAATGCCAGGCACCGGAAACATTGAGCCTGATGCATCGCCCGCCCAGGGTTCTGATTTCTTTTTCCAATTGCTCGATCGCATCGACAGATCCGGAGGCCACCAGCTGTTTAGGGGAGTTGTAATTGGCAATTAAAAGGGGTTTTGACTGGGCAATTTTGTTGACCAGCTCAACAGCGGGTTCCGGTTTGACCTTTACAATCGCCGTCATGGCACCTTGATTGATTTCCGCCTGTTCCTGCATGAGGCGACCGCGAGCTGTCACAAGCTTCAGGCAATCGGATACGTCGATCACTTCAGCAGCAGCCAGAGCCGCGTACTCGCCCAGGCTGTGCCCCGCAACATAGGATGGAATGACATCAAAATCTCGTATGCCATAGTAACAGGCTAAAACAGCCGTGGTCATAGCCGGTTGAAGGTGTTTGGTTTCAGTCAATACTTCCATGGGACCTGAAAAGCACAGTTTCGCGATATCGTACTTGCTAATGTCACTGGCTTCTGCGAAGAGGTCTTTTACTTCTTTGCTCTCATCGTAAAAAGTCTTTGCCATTCCCAAGGTTTGGGAACCTTGACCGGGAAAGAGAAAACAGGGGGCCGTCATATTCAATACTTCTCCTCATATTCATAACGTTTCGGGAAACTCGGATTACTCATAAAATTGAATTTCCTGATTTGTTTTTATTTTAAGAGGATTGGCAAAAAAATCAAGAATAAGGTTTTGCGTCTTTAAAAAGGGCGGTGAATTCAGGCCAGATCAAAAGAGGTGTTTTGTCTGGAAGCGGCCTTTAACAGAGCCATTTCATCGGGAGTTTCACTGCTGATTTCATCCATAGGGAACTTGAAAGTACGTGACCAGAAAGCGTGAAAGTCGCGAATACTTGAAAAAAAACGCTCAGGTGTCGATTCTTTTTTGCGCTTACTCAATTTATCGCCGTGTTCGTCTGTTAAAAGAGGGAAGTGAAGAAAACGCGGGATATTGGCTCCAAAAGCCTGAAAAAGAAGAGTTTGTGCGGCACTTGGTGCCAATAGATCCATACCTCGGTTAATTTCCGTGATCTTCATGCTCATATCATCGACCACCGTGGCCAGGGGATAGGCTGGAAACCCGTCTCTTCGCCAAATAACGAAATCGCCACCCCAGTCTTCAGATCTAATGAGCTTGGGACCCGCAGCTACATCGCGGAGCGTTATGTCGTTGACCTCCACGCGAAACCGCCAGCAGTGCGGTTGCCCGGCTGCAATCTGGCTTTGTGCCGTCTGTGGTGAGAGATGCCTGCAAATACCTTTATAGACAGGATTGCCAAGATCCGTGCGCACGATTCCCTGTTTGCGAGAGCAAAAACAGGGATACACCAACTCGCGATCTCTCAGATAATAGAAGGCTTTTTTGAAGCGAGGATCATCAGGCCTTTGATAGACTGTCTGGCCGTCAAACTTTAAATGTGCCCAGCGGAGCGTTCGAAGAATCGATTCTTCGTGTTCTTTTTTACAGCGAACGGGATCAAGTGAATCCATCCTTAAATACAACTCAGCATCGAGCGTTTTTGCACGGAGACAGGTGAATAGTGCGGTGCTTAAATTTCCGGAGTGAAGGGGACCTGTGGGACTTGGAGCGTACCTTAATCTTTCCATAGAGCACAATCCTGAACGAAAAATGCGTCAATCAAAATCATACAGCACTTTTGCAAAACAAGAAACAATCCGCATCAAAAACCAAAATTGCTTTCTACGACCAAATAGAGCGAATGATATTTTTATACTTGTAAGAAGTCGTCAATTCATGTATAGTTCGTCTTTGTCAATTTATGGAGGGTGTAGCTCAGTTGGTAGAGCTCCGGATTGTGGCTCCGGCGGCCGCGGGTTCAAATCCCGTCACTCTCCCCATCCCTACCCGCCAGTGCGGGTTTTTTAGTTTTTAGATTCTTTCCAGATACTGCGAATGAGCTTTTTTGGGGCTATTGCTAATGAGAGATCAAGCACTTCAATCACGGCATGCTTCCCATTTGGGTGCTGGATGTAAAACAAAGACAATGGGACGAAAATATAAAGCCAATCTCGAACAACAAGCTCCATTCCCTTTTTGGTTCAGCAAGAACCCCACACTGCTTGTGAAGTATCTTTTTAATCGCTCCTTTTGCAAAAGTGTCGATGTTTTTTTTCCCTGTTTGGACAATTCATGTCGCCAAAACAACACTTTAATTCAATTGATATGGGGATTTTCTTGATCTAATATGAATCTGAGTATATGATACATGTCAAACATTTTGCTGGTTAGGAGGGCATATGGGAAACCGGATTCTGCTCGCAGATGATTCGATGACCATTCAAAAATTGGTAGAGATGGCTTTTGCCGATACAGATCACGAGTTGGTCTGTGTTTCTCATGGTCAGGAAGCGTGGGAAAAAATGGAAGAGTTTCGCCCGCACGTCGTTCTAGCGGACGCAATTATGCCGATACTCGATGGTTACGCGTTGTGTGAACGTATAAAGCAGTCAACCATGTTCTCAGAAACTCCTGTAGTTCTGCTAACAGGCCGATTCCAGCCATTTGATGAAAAGAGGGCTGCCGAGGTTAAAATCGATTCACGTATGATGAAACCTTTTGTGCAGGAGCAGCTCATCGATTTGGTGGAAAAGCTGGCAAAAAATGCACCGGCCGACCCAATCCAAGAGGTTGATGCCACTCCAGCACAGGGTGTGGAAGACACGGAATTAAAGTATGAAATCGAGCATGATGACGATGGGTTACTGGAGGAAGACACCCAAAGTTTAGGTCAAATGGCCGCCGAGGGAGTGAGTTTTGTAGACAACAATTCCACCATCAGAGTCGACCAAAGTGAACTGCAATCATACCTGACAAACAATCGAAAATTGCAATTTGACTCTTCAGAAGAGGACTCTGAAGACGAAACCATCGATGAGTTTGATCTCGCCTCTGTCGATGATTTCAATGAAGATGAAGACTTTCTCTCAATCAATGAGGATACCGATACGGTTGAAACAGATTTAGATTCTGAAGATCAACTGGACTTTCATGAAGAGATGGAAAGCGATCAGGATGATGACATTCACGAAGACTTTTTGTCTGAACTTGAAATGGTAGATGATAATGACGTACTCGAACTCGATGAAGATGATTTTCTCGAGGAAGGTGGCAACGAAGAGTGGGAAGATATACTGGAAGATTCCGAAATGGCAAATGAAGATGATGCCAATGAACTATTGGCATCTGAAGACAACTTCTTTTCTCCTGAAGATGAAGTTGAACAAGTGGATGACGTTTTCCAGCAAGACATTGCAAAACATGAAGAGCCCAAAGAGATTGTGAACAGAGAAGACCAGATCAAGCACACAATGGAAGAAGTCTTTCAAACATCAGATGGAGAAGGGGATGACCCAACTATTGCACTCGACAGAGAAGTGATGAATTCCATTCTTGTGGAAGAAGCAGAAGAAGCTGAATCCTTTGTAGCAGAACCTGAACGGGAAATTACGGGAGGCGACAAAAGCGAGTTCTCCACCGAGGAGAACAGGCAAGTGCTTTATGAAGACACGCCGTTTCGTCCTGTGGAGCAGGAAGAACCTGCAGAGCCTGGGCTCTTTGAAAAAGACACGATTCCTTTAGACGAGCTGGAAGCAGAACTTGTCATGACGCATGACGAAGAAGACACTCTTCCCGTTGCGAAAGAAGACATGTCGCCACTTGTTACAGAAGAAGAAAGCGAGATGGCAGCTCATTTGACCGAGCTCCCGGAATCTGTCTCTTCAGATGAAGAGCATCATTTGGAAAGTGAAGACCCCTTCGCACACGAAGATGAAGAAGATGAAGAAGATGATTTCAGCAGTGTGGATATCTTTGTAGACGAGGATGAGGATCTCAATGAGGATTTATCAATTGATCTGGATAGTGACTTTGAACCTGAGCAAGACGATCAGCCACACAAGAAAGACGAATGGGAGGATGGCGAAGCCACCCACCCGAACTCTTTTAAGGACGAATATGAATTGCCGGACGTAGAGGAAGAGCCAATTAAGTTTGAGGTGATCGAAGATCCACTGTTTTCTTCAAATGATGAAGAGCCCCTTGATTTACAGTTAGATGATCATGAGGGATTGTCTCTCGAAGATGAATTGGAACTGGAACATGAATCCGATTCATTGGTTGAAGAATTAGATGAAGAAGAGCCCCTTGAAAGTGAAGACAGTGATCCTTTAGACGAATCCAGTTTGAATCCAAACACAGAGGATCAAGAATCTGACGTCGTGGCTCTTGATGAGCTGGCGGATGATGTTTTACTTCCCGGTGAATCTCCAACCGAAAGTGAACCGGATCAGATCGATGATCACCACCAGGAGGACACCGCCGAATTGAAATCCGAAGACGAGGAAGATGAGCTGCTTTCAGATGAAACCCTGTCAGACAGTCTGACTCCTGAACTCATGGTTGAAGAGAACGACAAACAGGAAGAAGTTGAATTACTGGGTTCGGTTTTTACCGATGACGAACCCGAATGCGTGCCTGAAAAAGAGGATAACATCGAAAACGACTCGCCAACGGATCAGGCTGCCGTGCCCGCTCCTACTGAAGTCCAGGAAGGCACTGTGGTCAAACTCTCTGATGAACAATTCAACCTATTTGTCGAAAAAGTCGTTGAAAAAGTCCTCGACAAGCTTTCCAACGATGCCATTAAGGAAGTGGCCTGGGAAGTTGTTCCCGCTCTGGCTGAAGCCATGGTAGAGCGACGAATCATGGAACTGGAAAAAGAGTAGTGTTCAAGAAGCTGTACCGAATCGCCCTGATCAGCCTGCTGACGTGTCTGTGCCTTGCAGATGATATGATACTGAATTACGGTCAATATGAGGTTCAACTCAACTCCTATTCGATCTCCGGTTCTCAGTATTTCGATACCTATAAAGACAAACACCCTACCCAGTTGAATGGTCAAACTCATGACTACAAGCAATCGGGCTATTCTTTGGGGTTTCGATATGGTGCCTCCGCAACCACCACCTACGTCGTGAAAGCAAACTGGAAATCGCGTGAATTGGCCAGTTATTCAAGTGACGGATTCCACTCTTACTACTTGGGTGTTCAACTGCGAAGAAGTGCCGGCATTTATCACGCCTTTCAATGGAATATCGGTTATCGGGGCAACGGCTCTTATGATGAGAAAGACGACCTTCCACTTGGATCCAGAGCATCCAGCTGGGAAGCGACAGGCAGCTACGTGCTGAGCTTGAATCCCTTTCACGGTTATTCTCTTTTCGATGTGGGATACCGGTTCCGGGGTGGAGATCTGTCCGATGAAATCACTTTTAAATCACTGATTTCATTCAGTCTTACCGAGCGCTTTGAACTTCAGTTTCAATACGATATGCACGAAAGTAAGGAGCACGAAAGGGAAACGTTTCGCGTTTTAAGATACCCCAACGAGAGCGGTCGGCAACAAGCCGCTCTCAATATGAAACTCCTTTTGGGAAAAAGACTCTTTCTCGAAGGCTCTTTCCAGAAAGTTCTTAAGGGGCGGAATGTTTTTCAAACAGACGGTTTTCAAATAGGAATGACCTGGCTGTTATAAATCTTTTAGCCGATTTTTTTCCCAAGTACGGTTTTCCTTTCAAGATAAAAAATGTCATTTACTCCATAGAGTTCATTTGACCACATTGCGAATGAACCAGCGCCGGTTTACCCAAGGGGAGGAGTCCCCGACCACAAAAAAATGCGCGACCAAAACGTGACTGCGCCATTTTCTGTCTTTTGAAAGAAACAGGGCAAAAAACAACAGAACAGCCACCCAATTAACGCACAAAACGATGAGAATGTAATTCTCGAATGGAAAGAACTTTCTCAGAAGTTAACAAAAAAATCCATTCCCCCGGTAACCATGACGAGGAGATAACTTGGTTCTGCGTTTTATGCTTTGATGATGTAATCTGTGGATTATGCTTGTTCCCGAAGATGACATCTACCATTCTCCCTTCATGCCTTTTAACCAACTAAAGACGTTTGTATGACAGAAAAAAAGGCGGCCATTTTTCTTCGAGTTGAAAACCAAATCAGGGGAGGGGAGTTCAAGACGAAAAAAGCACCGCCGACAAAAAAACGCAAAAAAATAACAGCTCAGCCGAATAAGCGATCGGCTTGAAGAAAGCACCTGTTGTTACCCTTCAGGAAAGACCCAAACAGCTTACCTCAACGCATCAAACAAGACTAGAAAACTTAAACAAGATTGAATGCACTAGATCTTGCTTATGTTTTTAAATAATCTTGATTTTAATCATTAAAGTCTTGTATTGAAGTTGGTTTCCAGTGTTTTGTCTTGATTTTAATTCGACTGTTTTTATGGTACTTCCAGGTTGTTGGGCTGTGCGAAGTCCACCATGTGTTTTCAGGCCCTGAGAAGCAATGCATCTTCAGGATGAAGGTGAGGATGTCATGTTGGGGCTGAGACGAAAGGGGAGGGTGATCTGCTGCTGGATTTTCTGCCCTAAAGAGCTTTGAGAACAGGAGTTAGGCGCCATGTCGGCATGTCGACATAAGAGCCATTATTGCATGAATAGTCGTACAAAACACCGTCATGGATGAGCTTGTGACCAATGAAAGCAGCGGGTTGTCTGGGAACATGAATGGTTCCGTGAGTAAGCCTGTCGTAGCGAGGGTCCTCCTGCTTGTCGTTTTTTTATTGTTAGATAGAATTCCAAAACAAAGCCATACAAAAAAAGAATCAAAGTCAGGATTTTCTTAGCTGTTCTTGAAGCTGTGTTGCAACCTGTTGGTATCTTCTTTCTGTGTTTGACATTTATCCATGTTGTTGATTTCCCAAAAAAAAAAGACAGGTGAATATCCTTGCGCACACAAATCATGTCCTTTCCAGGCCACAGCTGTTTATGCGCTGAAAAGCAGTGCTCTTTTTCACCTGGCAGGGTGTGCTTGGGGGCCTGCTGATTGTCAACTTTTTATGCCTGCTTGCACAGATGGCAGTGATCTTTTTCTTTAAATGGGTTATAAATAGTGCGTAGCAGGAATTACAGTGAAACCACAAGGAGAATGAATTGAACAAGCCCTTACCATTAGCAGAACGACTCAGACCAGGCACCTTGCAGGATGTGCTGGGGCAGTCCAAAACGGTTTCTATACTCGGTGCTTTTGTCAAGGAAGGGGACTGTCCCAGCATGATATTCTGGGGGCCACCAGGCTCAGGTAAGACCACCTTGTGCCGGGTACTGGCGAAGGAACTCATGTGGGACTCGGCCGCGCTCAATGCCACCTCCGCTTCGGTAAAAGATATCAGGAATCTGGCGGAACGCGCTTCGCTCACATGGGAACAATGGGAAAAGAGGACGTTGGTTTTTATCGATGAAATTCACCGGCTCAATAAGTCTCAACAAGACGTTCTGCTTCCCTTTATTGAAGATGGAACCTTTGTTCTTTTGGGATCTACCACTGAAAATCCCTATTTTTCCATCAATGCAGCGCTGCGATCCAGGGTGCAGCTAATGACATTGACCGCTTTATCCAATGAATGCATCGAGACGGCTCTTAAACGCGCCGGTAACCTTTTGGGAATCCGCGAATTGCAGCCAGACCTGATAGAGTGGCTGTCCATACGCTGTGGAGGAGATCTAAGGGCAGCTTATTCGGCATTGGAGGGTGCGTTTGTTTTAGCTAAAGCAGATCAAAGAGAAGTCGAACTGAATGATCTGAAAACGTTTCTAAATCGCACCGCTCTCACAGAGAACAAAGGTGACAACCACTACGATCTGGCCAGTGCCTATCAGAAATCGCTGCGCGGCTCGGATGCCAATGCCGCTGTTTACTACCTGGCCAGGTTCCTGCTTTCGGGTGAAGATCCAAGGTTTATTGCCCGCAGACTGCTGGTGACGGCAAGCGAAGACGTCGGCATGGCAGATCCTTTCGCGTTGGTTTTGGCTGAAGCAACCTATTCAGCGGTTGAAAAACTGGGTATGCCTGAAGCTCGCATACCCTTGACTCAAACAACGATCTATGTGGCCAATGCGCCTAAAAATAACAGTGCCATTGCCTCCATCGAAAAGGCCGCCAAGTACCTGGAAAAAAGGGGACTCCACCAAGTGCCCGGTCATTTGAAAGACCCGCGCACTGTGCGAACCAAACCCCATCAACCCTATCTCTACACGCATAAACACCCTCATATCAAGCAGGACTTCCTGCCGGAAGAAGTAAAGGAAACCTTCATACCGGACCCCACCCCACCTGAGGTAAACCTCAAATACGTCACCATACTGGAAGAGGCAATTCAAGATATAAAACAAGACTGGACTGAATTAAATCTTGATTCAGTCTGTAAAAGGCTTGATCTCGATAAACAAGAGGCCAGGATGACGTTGAACTATCTGGTGAAGGAGGGCAGGCTTGAATTTAAGCGATTATTCAGGTTGAAGCCCTCGAAAGATTCTGAAAAGTAAGGTTTTCCCGCATCGGGAATCAATCGATTAGCCATAAAGTTCGTTTTTTGCGGTTTGTTACGGCTGTTTTGACGATTTCGCATTGGGTGAATTCGTGAAAAAGAGCGTTGTGCTTCGTCCGGAAGAGGGTCATCAGGGCAGGTGGTGCTGAAACATCCCATTGTTCTGAGTTCTTTACACCGATCGCTATATTGAGATTGCTTTCTACACAAAAACAGTACGAAGTGCGTACGCCATGCTTTTGCAGAAGATGGTCTGTTGGCCACAATCTCTTTAGCTGGTGGTCCAAGACTCGAATGCTAACGTTTTTAAATGCACTTCAAACGGCTTTTCTGATATAAAAAAGCATGGTCCTTTTTCAACAGGAATTGAGCAAGTATGTAAAACAGTCGTCGAGCTATCAGTCAATGCAACCGATCCAAAAATGAATCCAGATTTCTCCAGTCTTTTTTTACTTTAACATGAAGTTCACAATATACGGGTTTAAGGAGTATTTTTTTTAATTTATTATTTAAACCGTTTTTCATTTTTTTGATCATGGAACCATTGGAACCGATTAATATGCGTCTCTGAGAGGGCTTCTCGACATAGATCATGGCGGCAATAAAAAAACAGTCTTCTTCCTCATCAAAAGTAAATTCTTCCAGTTCGACGGTGGTTGCATGGGGAATTTCATCTCTTGTGTAATGTAAAACGCGTTCCCTGACGGTCTCCTTGACCAGAGTTCTTACAGACTGGTTGGTGTACTCATCCAGTGGAAACAGAAATTCGCTGTCGGGCAGGTGAGGAGTGATCAATTCCAGCAGGCGATCGGTATTTTCGCCTGTCAGTGCTGAAATGGGGATCATCTCGTCGGGCTCGAGCAGGTGTTGAAAACGCTCGAGTTTTTCAATCAACTTGTGTTTATTGACCAAATCGATTTTGTTGACAACCAAAATGTAGGGCAGCTCTTTTTGTTTGATGAGATGAGATATGTATTTATCACCACTGAACTTTTTGCTGGTCGCATCCACAATGTGCAGGATCAGGTCACTGTCATCAAGGCCTTGATGAACAATTTTCATCATTCTTCTGTTCAGTTCATGTTTGGGTTTATGCACTCCTGGCAGATCCAGAAAACCAATTTGCACGGACTCGCGCGTTAAAATACCGATATTCATATCTCTGGTCGTTTGCGATTTATCGGAAACAATGCTGATTTTTTCCTTTATTAACGTATTGATAAAAGTAGATTTGCCAGCGTTTGGCAAACCCATGATTCCCACATAACCGCACTTTGTCTGTTGTTCCATCGAGTGTTTCCTTTTTTATATTGACGCATCTTATGAAGACTTGTCGACCAACCATCCTAACATGATTGGAACTGTTTGATAAAAAGTTAATCAGAGTAAACAACTTGAATACTTTTCACATCTTCAGGTTGGGACATCATGTGCCCTGCCTTTGGGTCAACTCTTCGTAAACAGCCTGGCGAAAGCAGTTCACTTTCCCGGTTGACTTGGACCCAGGCGGAAATTGGTCAGTTCCATCCGGTGCAAGTATCACCTCTTCAGGTCATGGAACCCCTTTCTTACAACAGCTCTTTGATCCACAGAACACCCAACTGGATTTGGAATATTGACAAAAGTTGTTTCAGGCTGCAAGTCCCGTCGTGAAATGACGAAGCCGCACAATAAAATAATTCGCTGATTGCCTGTCTGGAACCAGACTCAACTAAAACGATTCATCGTTCAACATATGAACAATTACCTTTCTGTTCTCATGTCAGACAGGGGACACCTGCAACGCTTTCCACACTACATCTTGTGGTTTAGTGATTGAAAAGCACTGTATCTTGAAGTATATTCAAAAGAAAAAGAGGGATTCTTCCATGCAGCCTTTTGTCCATTTACACACCCATTCAGAATACTCACTGCTTGACGGCCACAGTCGGATCGAGGATTTAGCAAAAAAAGCAGCCGCCTGCAACATGCCCGCCCTCGCGATCACCGATCACGGCAATATGTTTGGAGCGGTAACCCAGTACAACGCCTGTAAAAAGCACGGTATCAAGCCTATTTTGGGTTGTGAAGTTTACCTGGCCAGTGACTCCAGACATAGCCGTATTAAACGGGACCGCAGTAACAAACAGCGAAGAAAAAACGATTTTCACTTAATTCTGCTGTGCAAGAATGAAACGGGCTATAAAAATCTTTGTAAGATGGTATCTCTTGGATTTACAGAGGGATTTTATTATAAACCCAGAATCGACAAGGAGCTTTTGCGCAAGCATCACGAGGGTTTAATCTGCGCGACTGCCTGTTTGGGTGGTGAAGTCAATCAGCACCTCATGCGGTATGAAATGGAAGAAGCCACAGCGGCTGCCAGGGAAATGAGGGATATTTTCGGCCCGGAGAACTTCTTCATCGAAATTCAAAATCACGATCAAAAACTCGAAAAGGAAGTCATTCCTCCCAATGTGGAAATCGCCCGAAAACTGGGGGTCGGACTGGTTGCCACCAATGATTCCCATTACACCCATGCCGAAGATTGGGAAGCTCACGATCTGCTCTTGTGCCTCCAGTCTAAAAATCAGATGGACAATCCCAATCGCTGGCGTTTCCCGCCCGGAGGGCAGTTTTACTTCAAAACAGGCGACGAAATGGCCAATCTCTTTTCCGAGTACCCAGAGGCGGTCGAAAACACCCTGAAAATAGCTGAAATGTGCCATATTGAACTCAACCCGAATAAAACCTACCAAATTCCCTTGTTCGACGTGCCGCCTGGTCATACTGATGAGAGTTATTTTGCCGAAATCACCAGAGAGGGACTGGAAACGCGCATGAAACTGCTGCGTCCCCTGCACAACAAAGGCGGCCTGCGTCACGAACTATCAGAATACAACCAGCGGCTGGAAGAAGAAATAAAGGTCATCAACGACATGGGATTTCCCGGTTATTTCCTGATCACATGGGATTTTATCAAACACGCGCGCGACCATGGCATTCCTGTTGGACCCGGACGGGGAAGCGCCGCGGGTTCACTGGTGGCCTACGCTCTCAACATCACGGATGTGGATCCGCTCCAGTACGATCTTCTCTTTGAACGTTTTCTCAATAAAGAACGCGTGACCATGCCCGATATTGACATCGATTTTTGTAAATCAAGAAGGGGAGAGGTCATCGATTACGTTACGCAGAAATATGGGTCGGACAATGTCTGTCAAATCATTACATACGGCAGTATGAATGCAAGAATGGCATTGAAAGACGTTGGCAGAGCCATGGGGTTCACCCCCACCGAAACCAATAAAATAGCCAAAATGATTCCCGAAGAATTGAAAATGACCATTCAAAAAGCATTGGATAAAAGCGAGGATTTTAAAGCGCTTTATGAAGATGGAAACAAACAGCGGGAACGGGAACTCATCGACAAAAGCCTCACGGTTGAAGGACTCAGCCGCAACACCGGTGTTCACGCAGCCGGTGTTATTATTGCGCCTGAGCCGGTGACCGAATTTGCGCCTGTCTACCGCGACAAGAAAAACGTGACCTGCATTCAGTATGCCATGAATGAAGCCGAACAGATCGGTTTGCTTAAGTTTGATTTCCTGGGGCTCAAAACCTTGACGACCATTTCAACCACGATTGAACTTATTAAGGAAACAACCGGAGAAGTCATCGATCTCGACTCGCTGAAGAGTTTTGATGATCCAAAAACTTATGAGCTCTTTGGCAAGGGTGAAACGGATGGTATCTTCCAGTTTGAATCGGATGGAATGAAGAACTTGCTCATCAGGCTTGGACCTAAGCGATTTGAAGATTTCATTGCACTTAACGCATTGTACCGCCCGGGTCCGCTGGGCTCAGGAATGGACAGTCAGTTTATTGAAGGTGCTCATGGGGCTAAAGTTTCGTATGAACTGCCGGAACTTGAACCTATTTTAGAAGAAACCTATGGCGTTATCCTCTACCAGGAACAGGTTATGAAAATTGCTCAAATTATCGGCGGATTCAGTCTTGGACAGGCCGACCTCTTGCGACGTGCCATGGGCAAGAAGAAAGAAGACGTCATGGCTAAGAGCAAAATTGAGTTTCTTAAAGGAGCCAGGGAACGAAATTACCCCGAAGATGTCTGTTCGGATATTTTTGATAAAATGGCGGAATTTGCCAAATACGGTTTCAATAAATCCCACTCGGCGGCGTATGCTGTTTTGGCTTACCAAACAGCTTACTTAAAGGCAAACTATCCCGTCCAGTTCATGGCCGCCCTGCTGACCATGGATAAAGACAATACCGATAAAGTCGTATCGTATCTGGATAAGTGCAGACAAATGGGCATCGAGGTTCTGCCGCCGGATATCAGGCTCTCAAAGGCATCCTTCTCGGTGGAAGGCGACAAAATCCGTTTCGGCTTGAGTGCCATTAAAGGAATCGGCGATGCCGCCATCAATGCTTTAATCAACTTAAGCGATCGAAAAGAGATTAAAAAGTTTCATCAGTTTTTTGAAAAAAACGACATTAAATACATAAATAAAGCAACAATATGTCAACTAATAAAAGCGGGTGCTTTTGACTTTGCGAAGATGAAAAGGAAGGCCATGTTCGATGGGGTTGAGAGTATGTTGGCTTGGGGGCTGGAAAAGCAGAGAGAGATAGAGGGCGGACAATTGAGCTTGTTTGGAGACTCTGAAGAGGACAGTGTGTGCTATTTCAAAATACACGATCAGGAATGGGACAAGCTCGAAAAACTGGCCTACGAAAAGGAAACGCTGGGATTCTACATGTCCGGTCATCCTCTGGATCACTATCGCGACATATTCAGAAAAAACACAACCTGCAACACAAAAACGTTCAAAGAAATCCAGCCCGGATCGGAAGTCATTATCGGTGGACAGGTCCATTCTCTCAGGAAATTGAATACCAGGAAAGGCGATGCCATGGCCTTTATGGCTTTTGAAGATTTCCATGGAATTATGGATGTAACGGTCTTTCCGCGAACCTATGAAAAATTCCGCCATCTTTTTCAAGTCGATAAAGCATTGATATTAAAGGGTAAAGTTGACGTAAGAGATAAAAACTATCAACTCATTCTGGATGAAGCACTGGATTTGGAAGACTGGGAAAACGATCAGGTTAAACGCTGTTACTTTGTGTTTAATACAGAAGAAGTTAAAGAAGAAGACCTGCGCCAGCTCTACAGCCATGTTACGCTTAACCAGGGCAGCAGTCAGGTTTTTCTGGAAATGAACGTGGAAGGAAAGTACAAAACCGTTATTCACCCTCAGTGTTCCGGCATCAAGCCCGGACCGTCACTGACCGAATTCCTGAAAACACACAGTTGCTTTCAAACTCGTTTTGTTTACTGAGTGGTTAGCCCGTGTGTCATGTGCACTGGTGTATGTCAATCAAGAACCATGGCAGAAGTTAATCAGGTTATTTGAAATTTGTTCCGGGGTGCAGATCAAATCTACGCAACCAGTTTCAATGGCGTTGGACGGCATGGACCAGATGGTAGAGCTGGCTTTATCTTGAGCAATGGTTTTGGCCCCGATCTTTTTCATATGTTGAATACCGTTTGTCCCATCGGAACCCATTCCGGTTAAAATGATACCCATAAACCGAACTTGAGAGGACTGCTGGGCAGACAGCATACAGACATCCACCGAAGGTTTGACAAAACAGACTTTGGGTCCATCCTGGAGTGCTATTTTCCGGTTGTCCAGCAGAATTAAGTGTCGTTCACTTGGAGCGATCAGAATGGTTCCCGGTTCAATTTCCTGGTCGTGCTCTGCCAGTTGAACCTCCATACTGCAATTATTTGAAAGAATATGAACGATTTGCCTGTTTATAAAATGCGGCATGTGCTGAACGATGATAATGGAACTGTCTACAAGGGGAAAACCGTTAAAAATCTCTTTTAATGCTTTAATACCGCCTGTGGAACTACCGATAATAATGATGCTTTTCCTTCCATGTTTCATGGAGCTATGTATCCGATGCACTCGTCCACTGTGGCTACGAGTTCTTCTGCGGTGAAGGGTTTTCTCAAATAATCCATGACGTAATCCTTGACGGGTTCCATTTTATCGTCAGGGTTGTATACCGCAGTTAACATACAGACAACGCAGCCTTCGATCGTGTTTTCTTCAATCATGGCTTTCAGGGTTTCCCATCCATCCATTTCCGGCATCATGACATCCAATAAAACAACACCTTTGAAGCCCGATCGCAGTATGTCCAAACCTGCGGGCCCACTGTCTGCACATACAACTTCTCTACCAAAGTAATTCAGGATGATTTCAACCGTTTCTCGAATTGTCGGATCATCATCGATTAGGAGTACAGACGAACTCATACACACACCTTTCCTGGCAGCATTATACTCACCGTGGTGCCTTTTCCCAAGCCTTCACTTGAGGCAACAATATTTCCTCCGTGTTCAGCGACAATTCTTTTGGAAATGGAAAGCCCCAAACCACAAGACGCTCTGTCTGATCGCGAAGAGTCGACCTTGTAGAATTCATCAAAAATAGAGGAGAGGTTTTCTTGCTCAATGCCAATTCCATTATCTTTGATATCCACCGAAACGCCTTCAGGAGATCGGGAAAGAACGATCTGGATAGTTCCATTGTCTGGTGTAAACTTAATGGCATTGCTCACCAAATTGTCAATGACCTCTCTCATCAATACCACATCGATTTCAATACATACACTGTCTTTTTCAATGAATTCAATGGAAATCCTCTTTTTTTTCGCTTCTATGTGAAGAGATTGAATGATTGTTTGAAGAAAAGAGGAGGGAGAAACCAACTCTTTTTTCAGACTGTATTTATTGGAATTCAAGTTGGCTAATTCAATGGTTTTGTCCACCAGATTTTTGATATAACCTGCGTTTTCATCAATCAAAGTCAACATACGACGCATGGCGGGATCTTCTGTTTTATTCAATACTATGGGTAAGAGCGCGGTCATGGGAGTGAGCGGTGTTTTGAGATCGTGACCCAACTGGTTGATAAAACGGTTTTTCTGGTTTAGCAGCTTATTCACTTCTGCGGTTCGCTCTAAAACGCGGTCTTCAAGGGTTTGATTGAGCTTTTCAAGCTCTTTCTCGGCCTTTCTTCTCTGTTCAATCTCTCTCTGGGCGGAATTCTGTAGTTTTAAAATACGAATGACTGTGTTGATTCGTGTTCGAAACTCGCTCTTGTTGAAAGGCTTCGTAATGTAATCGTCTGCCCCTGCACTTAAACCCTTAATGATATCCGACTTGCTTTTTCTTCCTGTTAACAGAAAAAGGTAAACATAATCAAAGTCTTCATCAATGGAACGTATCCTCTTGCATACTTCAACGCCATCGAGTCTTGGCATATTCCAATCGAGAACAGCCAAACGAGGACGATCTTTTTTGCTTAAAATATCCCATGCTTCTCTTCCATCTCGACAGCAGACAACGGAATGCCCCCATTTTGACAAATTCTTCGATACAATTTTAAGCGTTGTTTTATCATCATCTGCCACTAATATTTCCATAAAGTTACCTACTCCACAGCCACTTATTCGGCAAAACTGTTTTTTTATTTAGTATATTCACAAAATTTATTTCATCCCAAGCTAAGGAGCAAGAAAAAATGAAACCCGTGCGATCGCGTCCATATTAGGATAAAACGAAATAAATCGCAAAAAAAAGCTGATGAAGCGCGCTTTATGGTAATTTAATATAAATGTATAAATATTGTATTTAATGTCATATATTTAAATAAATTAATGTATTACTTTATATTTGTGTTTTTTTAATCGCCACTGCGTATACGGTATTCGAAATAGTTTTTTTTTTCTATTCAGGCGGGTTCATTTTAAAGATGGGCAGTTTATAATCTGATACATACCAAAGAAGATTAGAAGATTGACCGCGCATCATTCTCGTAAGGACGTTAAGCTGTCGGGAGAAGGGTTCGCTTTACATTGCCTACAACGGAATTATTAATTAAATACCCTTGTTTATGTGGATTTCAAGTTGAATTTACCTTAATAATTAGCTATAAAGTAAGGTTCTTTTGTGAAAGGGGAGCCAATGAAAAAGAAGTACTATATTGAAACTTGGGGCTGTCAGATGAATGTCCATGATTCTGAGAAAATAGCCGGTACCTTGTCTTCTTTAGGCTACAGCAAGGCGGAAACCATTGAGCAGGCAGATGTTTACTTGATGAACACCTGTACCATACGCGAAAAGGCGAAAGAAAAAATATTCTCGCGAATAGGCGTTGTGAAGGAGCTCAAAAAGAACCGAGACCTGAAGATAGGAGTTGCCGGCTGTGTTGCTCAGCAAGAAGGCAGGCAAATTTTTTCCAGAGCTCCTCAGGTGGATTTCGTCATGGGAACACAAGCCCTTCAAGATCTCCCTGAACTGCTGCTCGAAAAACACGCATGTTCCATTGAAAAACATCCGGACAATCACCTCTTTCCGACTGATCAAATTGTTCGCAAAGAGGGCTTGAAAGCCCAGGTCACGATTATGGAAGGGTGTGACAATTTCTGTAGTTACTGTATTGTTCCCTACACACGGGGCAGAGAGCGAAGTAGAAACATTCCCGATATCTTGTATGAAATCAGAAACCTGGTTTCGAGCGGATTTGTGGAAATTGAATTATTGGGGCAGAATGTCAACAGTTACAACAGTGAAGTCAATTTCGCTACTCTTTTAAGAGAAGTCAGTGCCATTCGAGGTGTGGAGATGTTGCGTTTCATCTCTCCTCATCCAAAAGATTTTAACATTGAAGTTATTGATATTATTAGAGATAACAATAATATTGGTACAGGTCTTCACCTGCCTGCCCAGTCTGGTAACACGCGCATTTTGAAGCGAATGGGCCGAGGCCACACCCGGGAACACTACTTGCAACTCACCGCCATGATTCAAGAGAAGTTACCTGAATGCAGCCTGACCTCTGATTTTATTGTTGGGTTTCCAGGTGAAACGGAAGCTGAATTTCTGGAAACGGTTTCTTTGATAGAGGAAGTCGGTTACGATCGCATTTTTTCATTTATGTATTCACCCCGGCCAGGAACGAGAGCCGTTCAATATGGAGATCCCATCCCGAAACATGAAAAAGCAAAGCGATTGCAATACTTGCAGACCAAGCAGGCAGAAATCCAGAAAAAGAGAATGTCGGACCGCATAGGAAAACGCGATCGCATTTTAGTTGATCGTCTCAAACCCGAAGACCAACATCCCCTTGCTGGCCGAAACAGGGAAAACCTGCTTGTACATGTCCAGAGTGAAGTAGGAGATATCGATCGCTTCATAGGTCGGTGGATCGATGTGGATATCGTCGGCGCAGGCATGCACACTTTGCGTGGCAAATTGCTTTAATCAACACGTAATTTGTTTATATTGAGTAAGATATAAGCATTGTCTGCATGCCGACATGCTCCTATATATCACACTGGCGAATGGTTTTGATGCAACCACGTTTAACGCAAATGACACGGCAAAAAGATGACTTTTAACTGTGAATTTCATTGCTTTTGCTTTCTTGTTTTGATTCGCATTAGGTCATACGGTCGCAAAATGAGTTAATTTCATACTGAGGCCTTTTTTAGTCATTTTGAGGTTGGAAACCCATCTCAAAGATGTTAATCTTGGCTGGAATACAAATTTCGGAAGGAAATGAATGATTATATCCATAGCAAATCAGAAGGGCGGTGTTGGCAAGACAACAACGGCCATCAATCTGGCTTCGGCGCTCACGCTTTCAAAGAAAAAGGTCTTACTCATTGACCTGGATCCTCAGGGTAATTCAACCATGTCGTATGTTGAGTCGAGAGAAGAGCTTCGCGTTTCAACCTATAATTGGTTCGTGAATCCAAGTGAAACAATAAGCAGCGTCATCCAATCTACTGTATGCAGCGGCCTTGACATCGCCCCGGCAACCCTGAGCTTGGCCAAAGTTGAGCAACAGCTGCAAGGCGATTTGGAAGCCCCTTATTTTCTTAAAGATATACTGTGTGAAGTTCGTAAGAGTTACGATATCATCATTATAGACACGCCGCCAACATTGGGTTTGTTGACCGTGAATGCGCTTGTGGCAAGCACCCATTTAATCATCCCCATTCAGTCCTCTTATTTCGCTATGGAAGGGACAGACGACTTGTTGGACACCATTGATAAGATTAAGAAGCGAACCAACCCCAATTTAGAGCTCTTGGGCGTTGTTGTTACCATGTTTGATAAACGCACACTCCTGGGCCGCGATATTCTTCATCAAATACAAGAAGTGTTTGGAGATAAGGTTTTCAAAACAGTGATTACCCGCAATGTTCGCCTTGAAGAATCACCTGCTTATCGCGAACCCATTTTTTCATTTGCTCCCAAAAGTACCGGAGCCATTCAATATCGACAACTTGGAAAGGAAGTAATTAAGCGTGCCAGCTAGAAGAGGATTGCCGTCAAAAGTTAAAATGCGTCACGATCGCCATTACGTCGACAATTTGGTCGTCAGGGATGGGGAAGTGGTCGGCCGCATGCTACCTGTCAATGAAATCTATCCCAATCCCGACCAACCGCGAATCGATATGGGTGATATTGATTCGCTTGCCCAATCCATCGAAGAACACGGGGTTTTAGAACCCATTTTAGTCGTTAAACAGGACCGAGGTTATCTCATTGTTTCAGGCGAACGGAGATACCGTGCCTGTAAAGAACTCCAAATAGACGAGATACCCTGTATTTTAAAGGACCTCAATGAAAATCAAATACTGGAAATCGCTCTGGTTGAAAATCTGCAAAGACAGAATTTGCATCCGTTTGAAGAAGCCGATGGCTTAAAAGTCCTTGTTGAAAAATATCGCTACACCCATGAACAAATTAGCCGAAAACTCTCTAAAAGTCGCACCTCTGTGACCGAAACGCTGACGTTGGCCAATTTGGAAGACGAAGTAAGAGACGCAGCACTGAAAGCCGGCATCAAGGCCAAAACCATGCTCCTCAATGTAGCCAGACAGAAAACCATCCCAAAGCAGTTGGCGATGATACAGCAAATTGCCAAGGGTGCAAGCAGGGAAGAGGTGCGCAAGAAAGGGAAGACAAAATCGGGACGACCCTCGCCCTTTGTCTTTAAATTCAGTGATCCGGACAAGCGTTTTAAATTGGATTTAAAGTTTAGAAAATCAGACGTTTCCAAATCCGAGCTTATCCATTGCCTTGAAAAAATACTCGAAGAAATCAGACTCGCGGATTGATACTTCCAACGAGAAAGAACTGGTTGTCATGGTTACTGTTTGGCAACACCTGCTGAAAAACAGAAAAAATTGATTTCACGTGATTGATGGGTTTTGCGTTGGTCGCTGTTAAAAGGTGACTTGGAGTGGGAAAGATCATTAGACATCAGTCATCAAGTTCCATATCGGCTCACTTCATCGGTCAAGCTATGAACTAATAAACCCTTTTTTGCTCTTACCCGAATTTCTCGTACCAAATGGTGAAAAGAAAAACCTTGGCTACAAAAAGATCCCACAACGTAAAAGCGTGTGACATGATGTGTGGTTTCTTGTGATGAACAAAAGGAGGGACTCTTTAACACAGAGGGAGAGAGTCTCTTTTTCTGTGTGAAAAAGAACCATCACAACCATTCATACCTCAATTATACAACTTAACATAATATATATTATGGGAATCTATAGATGGAGCGCAGGTCATCCGGCTCTTTTTTATATGTTATATATTGTTTTGTTTGAATACTTTGAACACTTAAGGCTGTATTAATCGTATTTTCGTCTTTAACTGAGGGATCCATACTGAATATTTAAAATATAAAGCCTTTTGTTTCGGAGTGCCACATAATAACTTGCTGAATTGATACTTGGCGGCTGCCTTTCCTGACCTGAAAATAACGTCATCTACCATTCCCCAAGAATCGGATCATCATACCGCTCAGCTAGCGGCAATGAAACAGCCAAATGATAATTGATCGCTTACTTAACAATCATAGACAAAAATGCGATCAATCATTTAACCTGAAGCGGCCCCACTTGGTGCGTGTCACTAAATCCGTTTTGTTGGCCAAATCACGCAATACTTGATCGATGTGGTTTTTATCTTCCCCAGGATAGGTTTCAGAATAAATTTTTAAAATTTGAGCAATTCCGGGCTCCAAAATGCCCTTTCTGGCGAGATGTTCCATCGATTTCAACACCCTTTGTCTTTTGGACGTTTTGGCTCTGGCCTCTTTATTTATCAACCGTTTGCCTGCAACTGAAGCAGCATCATTGCTTCCATTCATTTCATGGAGTAAATCCAATTCAAAGAGTAACTTAGCTATATCTTCAGGTATCCCCTCTATCCTTACAGGTCCCAAGCGCGGATGGGTAAACTCACAATTTAACATGTGCAACATTATAAACAAGACCAATACATAAACTCAAGTTTAATACCGTTAAAAAGTCAAGAATTGCTTGATTAGAAACTAAAAAGTCTTTGTCTTGTCTTGAAATTACGGAGCTATCAAAGGGATTGCACAATAAATAATTGAATGATTATCGATTATTTACGCATTTTATTCGGTATGATGGATTTTTTATCCTTCTATTCTAAAGGAAGTAACAATTCCCTTTAATGCCGATGAAAGTTCCTCTAATTGAACAGCCTGTTCTGAAACCGCTGAGCTTTTTCCTGAAATTTGTTCGGCAGCCCCTCGCTCATCTGAGTAATATCACGACTGATTTCTCCTGAAATTGATGCGCTCTGATTGATATTTTCATTGATTTCTGCAACTCTCTGGAATGCATGCGCAATATTTTGGAAGAAATGGATACCCTGGAACTATTCTGGATGCCGTTGATTTGATTATCAATATTCTCGGTAGCTTATGTGTTTTTGCCAGGCCATATCTCCTCTCCAGCGATGGCTCGGATATATTTTTTGGTGGCAAGTGTTCAATACGCTTTTGCATCCCGGCGGCTTGAACTCTTGCGCTTTTTTACTGTAGACTCCTCCGCTTATTCATTTTGCGGCGTGAATCATTTTATCCGCTTGATAATACTGTCGATGAGCTCCCTTTGGGTTGTAAGTCCCTCGTGGTTTGGAAACTGTTTCATGGCGTTTTTCGACAATTGATCGGCCATTTTGTACTTTTTAGCCCAAATCAGTGTTTCTATTTCTTTTACAAAGGTAAAACCATAGTTGGTGTAAAATTTTTCTTTGTTTTCAGCATCTAAATTGATCCTGAGGTCATTAAAGACCGTTTCATATAGATTGCGTAACTCCATGTAATCCTTTTCGGGGTCAAGGGCATTAATCATGTTGATGTAGGTGTTGATCTTGAGTGTACTGATTGTTTTGTCATTATCGAGTTCGGCAGGTACCTGGTTGATAAGTTTCAATCCCAGTTGGTAGTCTTTTGTTTTCCAGGTGTTTTGCACGGCAATGTTCAGCATATTGATGTAATTATGGCAGTTGTCGACGGACGAAATGTGTTTTTTTGCTTCCTGAAGGGCGGCTTCAATTTGCTTTGGATCTTTCAAGTCTTCCATTTTCAGTCGCAGGATATGAATTTCCATGCTGTTTCTCCTGCCTTGATCGAGCTTACCCAGTTCCTTGAGTTGTTTTTTCACATTTGCGTTAATATCTTTTTCAATTGCAACGAGAATATAACCGACATAGGAGTTGATTAAGAGCTTTCGGACATTTAATATCTCGTGTTCTCCCGATATTTTAGCGGCTTCTTTAATGGCTTTTTCATAATCCTTTTTCTGGTAAAAACTGAGTGCGTAATTATAGCGACTACTCGCGAGAGCTTTTTCAAACTGAGAGGTGTGAATTCCCACATGTGGAAGCAGTAATTCAATGGTTTCAATTACTTTGGGAAAATCCTTCTCTTTTTCGTATCGATCAACCAGCTTGGCTCCCAAGTTGTAACACAGGCCATGATATTCACGGACTTTCGGATATCTGGAGGCAGCGGCCGCAGCCAGCCTGCTTCCCAGAACATAAGATTCGGCTTTAAACAGATCATGAGCTTTGTTGAAGAGCTTGGCATCACAGTAACCACGACCGTAGTCACTGTTTGGTTCAATCAACTTACTCAACAAAACGCAGTTAATGGCTGTTTCCAGGTCTCGGTTCAGAAAAAAAACAGCTTTTAACAAGGCCATGGCAGCTAACGCCTCCGATTTTTTGTTGGGATTTCCCATGAAAAAATAAGAGTCAAAATCCTCGTTACTGGAGGCATAATCCGCCGGTTCCAACCCTATATTTTCTGCTGCATCCAGGAATAAATAGGTCGCTGTAATGGGACTGTAGGCTTTACCCTCTATGAGCTCTGTTAACTTGTAGGATTCAGCATCTTTTTTCTTCAAATACTTTTTTATTTTTTTTAACAAAATCCTGGCTTGTTTTGTTTTTGGCTTATTGCGGTCTTTTTCTCTGAGGTTGAGATCTTCGAGTATGGTCTGATAGGCATCTTTGTATGTTTGCATTTCGGCCTTGTTCTCAATACCTGAAAGATAGAGTGCTTTTTCCAAGTTTGAATACTCTTTTAATGCGGCTTCCGCTGCCTTCAAATTAAATGCTGAACGACCGCTATCCGACAATTGGGGGCTATCTGGTATGGGAGTTTGAGCCGAACTGTGCTGATTGAAGCAAAACCCCGAAATAAGAAACAATCCCATTAGTAATCTCATACAAACACCTTTTATATCTTGTTTAAAGAGTGCAGCCAGCGCTGTTGACGTTCTGGTACCTTATTCAACCCCTGTTGAGCCAAATCCACCGCTGTTCCGTTCAGTTGCACTTATTTCGCGGACTTCTATCCAGCTCGCTTTTGTAACCGGAGCAATGACAAGCTGAGCCACGCGCATATCCGGTTGAATAGTAACTGGTATGGAAGATAAATTGACAATGGGAATTTTGACTTCGCCGCGGTAATCGGAGTCAATGGTTCCCGGCGCATTGATAACGGTAATCCCCTGTTTGGATGATAATCCGGATCTCGGCCGGATCTGACCTTCATAGCCCGGTGGAATCGCCATGGCAAGACCTGTCGGAACCAGAAGGCGCTGCAGTGATTTCAGCTCCACGGGTTTGTCGATGGCAGCTCTCAAATCCATCCCTGAAGAGCCGTCAGTTTGATACTCAGGAAGAAAATCATACCTGAAATTTGGAAGTTTCTTTATTTTTATGTCAAGAGCCATGCTAAAACCTGTAATAAAATCCCAATGTCACGGTATCGACATGAGTTTGATTCAGTTTGTAGCGTTCCCACTCTCCTCGCAGTGAAAAATGGTCTGTAATGGTGAAGAGTGTGCCAATTCCACCGGAGAGGTCAAACTCATCTGCCTCTGTCGTTGAAAAACGGTTTGTACCGTCTGTATAAGTGACATCGTCCCTGTGATAGGTACAGCCGAAACGAGCATAGAGAGAAAATCTGTTTTCACTGAGATAAGATAAAATAACCGATGAAGAAAACAGATTACTGGATAATTCAACAGGCAGATCTGCTGAAATAAATTTCTTCTCTTTTTCCCCGAAAGTGCCCAGGTCGGCCAGTCCCATTTCCAATGATAAAAAGCGATTGAATTTATATCCGGAAAACACTTTGAACCCAAGGCTGTCTTCATCCATGTAACTGTCTTCCAGTTCCGACCAACCGATACCTGCACCGATATAAAACCCTTTTTCCTCTGCCTGAAGGTAGACGCTGCATACACCCGCAAGAAATAGTACGACAGCTGTTCTCATAGTTCCTCCCTGGTTAATTGAGGTTTGGTGCTTTAGATAGGAGGGCAGACCGCATTTTGCATTTGAATGATGTCTGCTACTGAATAAGTGGGGAACCACTCGGTGATGGCGTCTGTTACTTCCTGCGGGGAGTGACAGACAAGCCCGATGTAGGAGACACGCCTTGACTCAAACAAGTCCAGATCGATGGAACCAGTGGCACCCGAAGGAGCACCGTTGGGGGCACCCAGTCTTACGAAATCAACTTGGCCCTGATCGTTTGACAGATTGTTCAGTTCCACAGAAGGGACCCCATCAAACCAGAGTTTCATGTAGCCATTGGACGAATCAGCGAACCAGTCGATTTCAATGGCATGCCATCCACTCGTTAAAACGGGCGACTGCGCCGCGACCGAGCTCGTAAAAGATCCGGAATTATCTCGAACGGAACTGGACAGGATGTAGTTATCCCCTGACCGGATAACGGATAAGATAAACTGTTTGTTTTGACTGGAGTCAGAGCCTGTAAATATCTCAAATGACTCTCCATCTGCCATTGCCACTTTGTTGAGACGAAGGTAGAATCGAGCGCGGTAGCGCTGCTCCGCGGTCGGGCTGTCATTTTGAACGTAACTGCCCGCTTCCCCTTCAAGATGGATTTTCATACCATAAGCTCCGTAGTATTTTGCATTTTTACAAACTTCCAGTGTGGTTGCGAAAGATACCAAGGGCACGGATGCAAGAATAAAGAGATAAGAGATACGTCTCATGAGCTTTCCTCCTGACAGCAGCAGATGCTGTTGGATCATTATAGTTCAATTCTGGTGATAAAAACAAATCTCTTTTTATGGAAAAGTCTGTACGAATGAACTGAGGAATGTTAGGTTAGAGCCGTATCAAATGGTTTTCAAATGATAAGGAAACCACAAATAAAGGCAATTTCAGGAGCAACACATGACAAACCTGCGTTTTATCAATTTCCTGTTGATATTGATCGCGATTACAGGTATCGCACCCTCCGTATCTACCGTCTTTGGGCAGGAGTTCCATTTTGGTGGCAACACTCAGGTTCAATACCGCGATTCAGAGCGCCATGAAACCATTGAAGTGACATTGGACAAGCTTAATTTGAGTGGAATTCGAGTTCAAAATCAAAACTACGCGTTCCCCTCCATTGACAATGCCAGTTACCTCACGAATAAAGGCGAACCGGCACTTCCCTTCCTGCCTTTTGACCTTCTTTTAGGTGATTCAGACCAGGTAGAATTGAAACTTCTATCGCTGACAAAAAGGGAAATTGCCTTGACGCCTCTTGGTTATGCTGGTGTCATTCCATCGAAAGGGCATTTTAACCGCAACATCGATCCAAACGATGTACCCTGGCTGTTTGAACCCAAAATATACGAAGAGGGAACAATCTATCCCGATCGCCATGTTTTTCAAGGAACACCCTACATCGCAGGGCCGCTCCGAGGTCAGAATTTCCACATTCCCGTTGTCAAATGGAACATCGAGGAAAACACGCTGATCGTCGTCGAACGAGCTACTTTTGAAATAGTCAGAAAAGAGGATCGCGTCAACCCGCGAGCCAACGGAAAGGAAAAGCGCCTTACGGGCTTATTTAGTGAAATGATGAATCGAAAATATCTCAATACTCTCAGAACTCCTCCTGAATACGACACCCTGGTGGAATCAGGCAGAGTGCTGTTTCTTGTGTACGATGAGTTCATCGAAGAAGTCCAACCGTTGATTGACTGGGAAGAACAGGTGGGTTATCCGGTTTCAACTACACTATTATCAGAAGTTCCCCACGCTGGCACCTCCCCTGCTGAAAATGAAATCTTTGATTACGTGCAGGCAGAATACAACTCCCCAGAGGGTCTCACCTGGCTGATTCTTGTAGGTGACTATCAGGAAATCGGCAACCTTCCAGGTCAGTTTGAGAGCGCTCCCTGCGATGCCTGTTACACGAAACTCGAGGGCAATGACCATCATCCCGACATCGCCATCTCCCGCATTTCCGCACAAACCGAATTGGATGTGACCGTTCAAGTGGATAAATTTTTAAACTACGAACAGAACCCGGACTCGGGTAGTTCCGCAGATTGGTACTCGAGAGCATTTGGCGTTGCAGGCGACGACACAGGGGGCACACCCTCTTACACCGATTGGCAGCGCATGAATTTCCTGCGCGACATCTTGCTGACTCCCAGTTTCCACTTCAATGAATTTACAGAGATCTACCACGCCTCTGCAAGTGCCGCTCAGGTTACCACGGCGGTAGAAGCGGGTCACAGTCTCGGCCTTTACATCGGTCACGGCAGCGAAACCAGCTGGGCTACAACGGGATTCAATGTCGACAATGCAAGTGCACTCACCAATGCAAACATGCTGCCCATTGTGTGGGACGTGGCCTGTGTCAACGGAGCTTTTCAACGACCATCTGGTGATTGCTTTGCCGAAGCTTGGGTCAAGAATGAAGGAGGCGGGGCTGTATCATTTGAAGCAGCTACCACCAACGAATCCTGGGTCCCTCCCTGTGATGCTCAACGCGGTATTTTAGATGCTTTCCGGAATGGCTGGGCATTTACCACTGGCGGACAGCATTTATACGGCAAAGAAACTTGCTTTGGAATCAATGGGGATACGTCAAGCTCCGAGGGCAACAAGTTCATGGAACAGTCAACACTCTTTGGAAACTGCCTCATGTGGCCCCGTACCCAGGAACCTCAAACGCCCGACGAACCACTTGATTTCATGTCCACAGGAACTACGGCCAGCTTGACGGTTCAAATTAACGGGACTCCCCTCTCTCTCGCCAACAGTGCCATTGTCAATTTCTACACCAAAAACGGCAGTGACCATGTCTACTGTGGTTCCGGCTTAATTGATGAAAATGGTTTTGTTCAGGCACCAATCGACGGCGAGCCCACCCATTGTCATATCCACGGATTCAATCTTGTACCGGTTGAATACGAATTAGCGGCACGACCCAGTGGTACGGTCAGCTTTTCTGCTTCCGTGACGAGCTGTTCGTCATTGGTTCACATTCGAGTGTCTGACAGCAATATCTCCGGTACAAGCCCAACATCCATTGACCAGATTCAAGTCAATGTCATTCATGGTACAACCGTTGTTCCCATTGTCCTGACGGAAACACAGGCAGATTCCAACATCTTCTCCGGCGAATTGAATCTGGCTCAGGATCTATCGGGATCTCATGGCGATATCGTTTCCGTGGAATACATCGATGAAGATGACGGCGCCGGCAACTTGAACCAGCTGCGAACCGCTGAAATGACGCTGGACTGTCTGGGTCCAGTTATTTCCGATGTTGTCTTGACCGCTTCAGAAAATGCCATTACGGTCGCATTCACAACTGATGAAAAGAGCAGCACCCTCGTCAATTACGGTGAAGCCACGCCTCCAGCGTTCAGCGTTGCTGATATCAGAAAAATTTCAGGTTCACACAGCGTTTTAATCGAAGGTATTGACAGTTGTAAACGCTACTACGTGGAACTGGTTTGCACGGACGAATACGGAAACGAGTCTACGGATAACAACAGCGGCCTCTATTATTCAGTCGATTCCCTGGGCTTTGAACAAACGGTCATTGAATCTTTTGATGCCGACCCCTCCTGGCAGATCGACAATGGAAACGCGTCAAATGGCTGGGAGTTCGGTACCCCGACGGGTGGAGGTGGCCAACACGGTTCTCCAGATCCAACCGGCGGCTATACGGGGGACCATGTCTATGGCGTCAATCTCACAGGGGACTACTTAAACAATTTAGGAGCTGATGAGTTGAAGCTGACATCAGCTGAAATCGCCATACCCGATTTTTCCACCTTGAAATTCAGTTTCAGAAGATGGCTCGGCGTTGAGTCACCCAGCTATGACCACGCCCGCCTCAAAATTTCTTTTGATAGCGGTCCTTTTGAAACCCTGTGGGAAAACAGTCAGGCCATTGCGGATTCGGATTGGGTACTGGTTACTTACGATTTGACAAACCTGGCTCAAGGGCATTCATCCTTCCAGCTTCGATGGACACAAGGTGCAACAGATGGTAGCTATACCTATTGCGGCTGGAACATAGACGATCTCCATCTGCAAAGATCTTACGAGTGTGAAGTGGAAGCCCCCGACCCCATATTCAAAGCCGACTTTGAAAACGGGGACTGTTCAGAATGGAGTCAAATGGTTTCTAACCAGTAACTATTGTTTGAACCTTGTTTCATTCATTTCGGGAACGGTTTTTTTCAGCTCTCCTGTTGGGCCACCGTTCCCGAAAAATAAATACACAAAACAAAAAAAAACAAGTTGACAGTTCAATCTTCTTTCAATAAAATGCCAATCTGTTCGGCGGATGAAAATCAGCCGAACAGTGTTCCGATGTAGCTCAGTTGGTAGAGCAGGTGGCTGTTAACCACCCTGTCCGCGGTTCGAGTCCGTGCATCGGAGCCATAAAGGCCGGAAGACAACCTCTTTCGGCCTTTTCCAGTTTAATGGCCAGCCCAAAGCTTTCGTCTGATGTCCATGAGAATTATTTCAGGTTTTTCAAGAAAATAGTGTTACAATGACTCGCTCTTGAAATTGAACAGAGCGAAAATCAACCCAACGCATGGGACCCATTGGGCTTGTAGTGGAGGGCAAAAAATGAGCCGAAAGACCATACCGCAGATTACTGCGGAAACCGAAAAGAAACTCGTCATGCTCACAGCTTACGATTACTGGACAAGTCAACTTGTCGATCAAGCCGGAACCGATATGATTCTGGTTGGTGATTCCCTGGGCATGGTCATTCAGGGAAACGAGCATACGCTGGGAGTTTCTGTGGAAGACATTATCTACCACACCAGAGCCGTGGTTAAAGGCCGGCAAAACGCCCTGGTTGTCAGCGATATGCCCTACATGAGCTATCACATCAGTGAACAGGAGACCATTCAATACGCGGGCCGAATTATCCGCGAAGGCGGTGCCGATGCGGTTAAACTGGAAGGCGGCAAAAAGCGCGTTTCCATGATTCAAGCTCTACTCGATGCTGAAATACCGGTTATGGGTCATTTGGGTTTAACACCTCAGTCAGTCAACAAACTGGGAGGTTTCAAAGTTCAGGGCAAGGCACCCAAGGATCGACAGGAACTGAAAGCCGACGCTCTTGCCCTGCAGGAAGCGGGCGTTTTCGCCCTGGTTCTCGAATGCGTTCCCTTTGACCTGGCCAGAGAAATAACCGAGACAGTTGATATTCCGACTATTGGCATCGGAGCAGGTCCCTACTGCACAGGGCAGGTTCTGGTGATCCACGATTTACTGGGGATGTCTTTCGGGTTTAAACCCAAGTTCGTTAGACCCTATGCCAATTTCAGCGAAACCGGGTTGAATGCGGTGGAATCCTTTTGCAAGGCAGTTCGCGAAGGCGAGTTCCCTAGCCTTGCGGAATCCTTTGGCAAAAGAACAAAGTCCAATAAAACAACGCTGCTTTATGCCCAAAAGTAACTCAAAACACGACCAGCGTTTTAAACAGCTTTTGTGTATCAGTTATCAAAATAATGACGGGGTCACAGAATGACGACATATACGGTTAAAAACGACGGCAAAAAGCTGCAGAAGTTACTGCAAACCCTGAGAGCGGACGGCGTGCGCATTGGTCTGGTTCCCACCATGGGATACCTGCACGAAGGACACCTTTCACTCATTAAAACCGCTCTTCAATACCAAACCAAACCGGTTGTCTCTATTTTTGTCAACCCCACCCAGTTTGGCCCCAATGAAGATCTGGATACCTACCCCAGAAACGAAGAACGCGATATTGAGCTTGCCACAGAAGCCGGAGCGGAAATAATCTGGATCCCAAGCACGAGCGAAATTTATCCCGGACCCAATGGTATTGGTTCTCAGCAATTTAAAGTCGTTCCCGGTTCCATTTCCCGAAAACTCTGCGGTTCCAGCCGGCCGGTCTTCTTTACAGGTATCGCAACCGTCGTCATGAAACTCTTTCATATCGTGAAACCCGATTGCGCTTTTTTCGGCGAAAAGGACTTTCAGCAGCTTCAAATCATTAAACGCATGGTGCGCGAATTTCACATGGGAATCAACATCATTGGCTGTCCCATTATCCGCGAAGAAGACGGTCTGGCTATGAGCAGCCGAAATGTCCGAATTCCTGCAAGTCGTCGGAAAAAGGCACTCCATCTCTACGCAACCATTCAAAAAGCAAAAACGCTCTTTCAGCAAGGTCTCGAAGAACCGCAAACCATGCTGAAACAACTGAAAGAAGACTGGCCTGAAGGGTTGGAGCTGGATTATCTGGAACTGTACGATCCAGAGACTTTGGAACCATCGGATCATCTCAAGCGCGACACTCGCCTTTTCTTAGGAGCCTGGCTGAAAACTACAGAAAATAAACATGATATGGGTGTGCGTTTAATCGACAATGCTCCTTTGGGAAGGCTTTCAGAGCCATAACATCAAGATGCAAAACAAAGGCGCGCAACACCACTCTGTTCACATCGCCATTCCTGTTTTCAATGAGCTGGATTGTTTACCCAAAACCATGGCGTGCCTTTCAATGCAGCGCGATGCGTCCTTTCAGGTCTGGATCTGTCTGAATGAACCGCCACATACAAAATCCAGCCATCCGGAAATTCATCAGGCGAATACACAAACCCGGCATTGGCTGGAAAAGACTTCTTTCCCCTTCCCTGTCGAGATCGTCGATGCCCTCGATGATCCAGAAGTTAACGGTGTGGGCATGGCGAGAAATCTTCTGGCCACCCTGATTTACGAAACAAATCGGGAAGGCATTACCCTTTGCCTGGATGCGGATACTCTGATTCCCGACAACTACATCGCCTGCGTGCGACAGGCCTTTAACACCTTCACCGATGCCGTGGCCCTGGCCGCGCCCTATTATCATCCTGTTCCCGAAAACCGCGTTACAGCCAGACAGCTTCTGCGTTATGAAATCTACATGAGGTTGTACCAACTGGGTCTATGGTCCATTGGCAGTCCCTACGCCTATTTAGCTATCGGCTCCGCCATGAGTTACAGGAACCGCGCGTGGAAACAAGTCAGGGGCATTCCCGCTAGAACGGCCGGGGAGGACTTTTACTTTCTGCAGAAGTTGAGGAAGATGGGAGATATCATTCGCTGGATTCCGGTACGGGTCTCCCCTTCGGCCAGAATCTCTGATCGGGTGTCCTTTGGAACGGGCACCTTGCTCAAAGAGCGTGATCTGACATTGCAAAAGACGCGATTCCCCTTTTTTCACGCGGACAGTTTTCAAAAAATAGGCGCTTTTTATTCCCTTTTCAAACAACTCTTCCGCTCATCCTGTCCTCTGCCCATCGATGCGTTTCTGGCTGAAAAGATGAAAGGTCAACAACCCTTTGACCGCATCAGAGCGAACTCCAAAACCGAGAGACAGTTTGCCTCCAACGCCCATCAGTACTTCGATGCCCTCAGAATTTTACAATTCCTGAGGTATGACCACCAAAAGACCGGTAACGTGTATCAGCCGCCTGTCGACGTGGATTCTTGCGACTATGAATTACTGAATGCCTATCGCAACGAGCTCTTTGCACGTGAAGAAGCTTACCAACGCAAATACATGAAACACTGGCGGCAACGGCTTGTAAGCGGGAAAACAGGCGAGAAAGTATTTTTGAGTCAAACGATCGTGTGAAGGGGTTTATCTCAATCTGATGTATGGAATGACATGATCCTTGTTGCTTTTGTACAAGGGACCTAACAATCTGTGGTCATTGGTTAGAATGAAATAATTGGAAGCGTAATTTATAAGGGAGTTATCGGTTATTCCGAATTTCAAAAAATAGTCAGATTTGCAATCACGATCTAAATCGACATCGATTTTATTAAATTGAGAAAAAAGATTTCTGGCAACTTCAAACGCGAGCAACCTGGCATATCCATTCAAATCAATTAAATTGGAGACTTCAGTAGCTATATACGGTGTTACAAATACACGGTCATAGCATGCCATGATGGCTAAAACTCGATTATAGTCAGACTTGTTGAATGCCTTTAAACGCTTTGAGTTACGTATGTGCCTCCCTCCTTCAACAGCTCCTATAACCAGTAAGAGCATGAGGTTAGAGTCTATGATCAGGTTTTTTGACATCAACTAATCCTCGTTCTTAAACCCTCTAAATTCGCCATTCTTATAGTCAATTAAAAACTTTTTGCAGTGCCTCCGATAGCTCATAACTTTTACGAGACTGGCTAAACCGCCCCCCAAGTTTGCATCTTCATGGTTCCCAGAATCAAAAGAATCGTCTCCTCTAAGGTCGTAACTCAAAGAAACCTCATACAATCTCTTATCGTCAGATATTAAAACACCCTCAAGGGAAATATTTTTTGAATTTGGGATTAATTCTTCTACCTTTCTTTTTGCAATATCAATAGCCTTTTTAAAAGTAATCATTCATCTCTCCTTAAAATTTTGTACCCCGGTCTCCCATAGAATGAAATTTTCTAAATTAAGTCTAGCCAAGTTGTTTTTTCTGCACCATCTGTTTTTACAGATTCTCCAAAGGCAAGCGTGAGGAAGTAATGACGTCATACAGTCCCTGTGGAATTATGGTGTACTTCATATTTTTTCCCAGCTTTTACTATACAACAATACGCCTAAAGAATAGCAGCGTAGATGTATTTTTTAGTTTATCTCCCTTTTTCAGGAATGTCTCTTTAACCTGGCTTGTCTTTCCTTTCCATTTGTCAATCATACGGCAAAACAGAAATCTTTAAAACGAGTAGATTGTAAAGAACACCTGTTGACAAAAAAGGCTGTGTCCTGTGTTATACTTCACCGTTTTAGTTGAGGAGGAAAAGATGCCACTTTTATCGGGAAACGTCGCCTGCACGAGATTCAACGTGATCAGTATGCCGGATGAATTGAATTTTGAACAGGAAGCCTTTCATCTCATTCAGCCAGGCTCTGCCATTAAGGAGCGCATAGGGTTTATACCGTTTGAATTGGAGGAATCGTACGAGTTAAGGCCCAAAACCTGGGCTTTCAGAGTGCGTCGAGATAAAGTGACAGTTGATTCCACACTGCTGAAAGAGCGCGTGAAAGAGCTCATAAAAATAGAAAGAGAACAGGCTGGACCCCCATCGTTCAGTAAGAAAAAAGAGTTGAGGCAGTTGGCTGAAGATGAACTGCTAGCCCGAACGGCTCCTCGCAGCAGCATTGTGGAATGCCTGATTGAGCACGGTGTGGTTTATGTGGGCAGCACAGCCAAAGCCAGTACCGATGCGGTCAGTGAGCTTTTGCGAAGGATTGGCGTTGAACTGGAGTACAAAACGCCCTGGCTTGAATTGGGTCAGGAAGCCGAGAGTTCCATTGTCGAGGCAAAAGATCCGGGTCAATCGGTCCTGGGCTGTCATTTCCTGAAAAAGCTGCTGGAACAATCGGATGTTCTGGTTGAGCCTGTCAAGGGGCGGGCAAAGCTCATTACATCAGAGGGCACTCACGTTAGCCTGGCAGGCAGTGTTATTAACGAAATGAACCGCTACCTGGATGAAGGTGCCGAGCTGATTTCAGCCAAGTTGATTGTCAACGAAGCGACCCTTCAGTTTGACGGCTTGTCCTACCACTTTTCGGGTTTGAAAGTTGAAAACGCAAAAGCCGATCACTGGACTGAAACGCTTGAAACCAGAATGGACAGCATCCGAGCCATGTGGGAAATGCTCGATGAGCGGTATTTACAGGCCATGAACACGGCTTCCCCTCAGGAGGATTCATGAAGTGTCCTGAAATAACGGTTGCAGATCTGGAGCAATGGATTAAGGAAAAGAGGGCTTTCTTGTTGGTCGATGTTCGCGAGCCCGAGGAGTACGCTATTTGTCGTTTCCCTCAAACAACCCATGAAATTCCCATGGGCAGACTGCAAAGAGAGGGTTTTGAACTGCCGGAAGAACACGACATCGTTGTCTATTGCCGCTCTGGTAAACGCTCCATGTACGCCACCCTCTTTCTGCATTCGGAAGGCTACCAGCGCGTCTACAATTTGAAAGGCGGCATTTTGGAATACATAGCCCAGTTCAAGAAGGACTGGACCGTTTACTAGTCAGGAACTTCCCTGTTGCTCTCAAAACAAATCAAAGAGTAAAACACGCTCCAACCTGCCTTTAAAAACAAGTTGGATGTGAAACCCAGGCGCATGAGGTTTCAAGAAGATTGGCGCTAGCTTTGCAAAAAGCAAGATTTTAGGGGATGGCGGTCTTTCTGCTTTTGCCTTTGGGTTCGGGCTTAAGAAATTACGCTTTCTCCATGCGCTCAAACCGAAAGGCCAGCATACCGAAATTAATGGTATCCTTGTCGACAAGTTTCATGCCGATGTCGTTTTGGGCAACTTTTTGACCGTTTACAAACGTCCCGTTGAGGACACCCAATTCTTCACGCACAAAAAACTCATTATCTCTTCTGTAAATAATGGCGTGGCGCCGGGAAACCGATCGATTTTCATCTTCATGGGTTAAATCAACTTCGGGCTTGATACCTGTGACAGGGTCAAATCTGCCGACGAGATTTTGATCGGCATCGATTTGAAATACCCGTTTGGAGCCCAAGGCGACCAACTGACCCACTATTTGTACTTTTTCAGCAGGTGCCGTGATTGCCAGGGTTTCTTCCGCTTTATCTTGTACATGCGCTAACTGCGAAACGAGCTCATCTATTTTTTCTTCGCGATTCCTCAATTTCGCGGACAACTTTTGAAGCAGCCTGATAGCGATTTCCATATTGGCTTTCAACATTTTAAGGAAGGTATTTCGATGAATAACCACCACAGATGCTGAATTGACCACTTTAGCAGTGTGAGGTCTTGGTATGGATTCGAGAATACTCAGTTCCCCGAAAAAATCACCCTTTCCTAAGTCGGAAATGACTTCCTTCTTACCGCTTTTCTCTTTAAGCAGCGCCACTCGACCTTCGGTAATAATGAACATGGAATGACCATGTTCTCCCTGTTTGTAAATAGTTTCTCCAGCTTCAAAGGTAACGGTCAATTGAGAAAAAAAGTTGCTGGACATGGAACGCCTCTAATACTGATTGAAGACCTTTGGTCTGGAAAGATTTTTATCAACTTGCGGCTTATCACCCTTCTTGAAAGCGTTTCGAGTGATGGAGCACTTAGTCAATGGATTACGACCACAAGCTCAACGAGTGAAGTTATGACCGATCTTTAGTATACCTCAACGTTCTTGCAAGAAAAAACATAAAATAAAACCCCTGTCGGGAAAAGACCCGACAGGGGTCGTTGTCATTCATTTTTCAATCGAAAAGCACACAAGAACCGATTACTCTAAGTCAATGGCACCCTTTGTCTTTTCACGACGCTTGGATTCTTTGGCATTGTATTCATCCATGCAAGGTGCGTCAGGCCCCTGAATCAAGGAACACTGTAAGTACTCCGCAATTTCCATAATACAAGCCCTAATAGCTTTTCCTGCAGGTGTTTTTTTCTGTTTGGAGAGATTACCACCGAAGCCCCACTTATGCAGTCCGAGGTTGAGACCGCCGCTTTTTGAGGTAGCTTCAACTGTGCGTGCATCCTTAATTTCACCTGTAGTGGTGTCGATGACTTTCAAATCAACTGCAATATAAGCTCTTTTCTTCTTTCCGCCGATTGAAACACCTTTAAATGATACACCGCCACCAGTACCCTGGGTTCCCTCTTCGTAGGCAGATACCGTTGCCGCGACCAGATATTGAGCGCCTTTCAACTTGCCCATGGCTGCCTTTGTTTTGGCATCAATTCTGCCAGACGCTCCCAGATTCTGTTCACCCAAAACGGCGTCAATTTCTTTTCTTTCCAAAACAGAAAAACTCTTCATGGATACGAGCTCATTGATGAGCATGTCTTGTAGATCGCGTCCAACACCAGAGCTCCACCAACCGGCGTGTGTATTATTGGTGAAACGCAAAATACCCAACCTGGGCTTTTCACCTGCAGTAACTAATGTGCTTGTAAGCAAAATGATAAAAATTGCGATGCATGTTTTTTTCATGACTTCCTCCTGTTTATTTGGGACAATGCCATAAAATATCAAGTATTGAAAGACTGGTCAATGGAAAAAAAACAAAGCAATACGCAAGTAAAACGCGGGTTCACACCCTTCTACAAAGCGCTTTTTTTGTCCATTCAGCAAACAAAACGCTTGAGTGGAATCTCAATTCAGTATAAACGCACAGACATTCATCATTCCGTATCGAGATGATAAGCACACGCCGCGATTCAATGGATGCCTCCTTGGCATACGTGTTAAAATGACTTTATAAATTGAAGAGTGAGGTTTATCGTGACGCAAACAGATTTTTACAACATGGACAACTGTCTTTCCGAAGATGAAATACTAACGCGGGACTCTGTTCGGGAATGGGTCGATGCGCGTTTTATGCCGCGCATTCAGGAATGTCACAGGCAGGCCGTCTTCCCCTTCGATTTAGTTGAGGAAATGGCCGAATTGGGACTGCTCGGCCCCAATTACGAAGGGTACGGCTGCGCAGGCTTGAGCCATGTGTGTTACGGTCTGATCATGCAGGAACTTGAACGCGGAGATTCCGGACTTCGCTCCTTTGCCTCCGTTCAAGGGTCGCTTGTTATGTATCCCATTCTCACTTACGGCTCCGAAGCCCTGAAGAATCATTGGCTGCCTGAGCTGGCCTCAGGCAAGAAAATTGGATGTTTTGGTTTAACGGAACCCGATCACGGTTCCGATCCGGGAAGCATGAAAACAAGAGCCGTTAAAGACGGCAGCAGCTGGGTCCTCAACGGCGCGAAAATGTGGATCACCAATGGCTCGATTGCCGATGTGGCACTCATTTGGGCTAAAGACCCCGAAGGTGTTGTTCGCGGTTTTCTAGTGGAAAAAGGCAGCCAGGGCTTTTCAGCTCCCGAGATGAAAGGCAAGTTTTCACTGAGAGCCAGCGTGACTTCCGAGCTCATTCTGGACGAAGTGAGGGTTCCCGATCAAAACAGACTGGATGTAGAGGGTTTAAAAGGCCCCCTGAGTTGCTTGACTCAGGCTCGTTATGGTATTGCCTGGGGCGCGATCGGCGCGGCTATGGCCTGCTTTGAATCGTCACTGGAGTACAGTAAAACGCGCCTGCAGTTTAACAGGCCGCTGGCCGGTTTCCAGTTAATTCAATCCAAATTGACCGATATGATCAATGAAATCACCAAGGCCCAACTGCTGGCACTCCACCTGGGCCGCATGAAAGATCAGGGGCTTGCCACTTTTTATCAGGTCAGCCTGGCTAAAATGAACAATGTGGCGGCTGCACTTGAAATTGCGAGGCAAGCCAGAGACCTGCACGGTGCCAACGGTATTACGGACTCTTATCCCGTTATGCGTCACATGATGAACCTTGAATCGGTTAAAACCTATGAGGGAACACATGACATTCACAAACTGATTGTGGGTCAAAAGCTAACGGGAATTTCAGCTTTTGCCTGAGTGCTCCAGAAACACATTGAGCTGGAGTTGAAAAAGAGCTATTTAAAATATCCGAGGTTTCGCAGAACCCGTGTAAGAGCCAGCAAAGGCAAACCGATGATCGCAGAGTAATCTTCGGTGACGACCGATTGCATGAGCGTGATACCTCTGGACTCTATTTTATAACCGCCGACGCAATCCCAGGATGCATCTTCTTCTACCATTCTCCGCAAATAAACATCTGTGTGATCGGGATAAAAAGTAATTCTGGAGGTTACACATTTAGAATACGCGTACTCCGGATCATTTCTTACAACCGCAATGGCGGTGTGCAGCTGGTGTTCCTTACCCCGCAGTTCTTTGAGTTGAGCGACGGTCTTCTCCACCGTGCCCGGTTTCTGAAGGAGTTTGCCCTGAAACGAAAGCACCTGGTCACACCCGATAATGATGTGCTGGGGATATCTGGTTATAAGACTGGAGGCTTTCAACCAGGCCAGTCGGGTAGCCTGTTCCTCAGGGCAAAGATCCTTGACGAAGGATTCTTCAAGATCCGGAGCGATAGCCTGATACGCCAACCCCAACTGATCGAATAGTTTCCTCTTATACTTCGATTCCGTAGCCAGGATAATTGACATTATCGAAACCACTCAGCGTAGAGAAAGGGGCTCTCAGAGACGCGGATTTTCACACAGTAAGCTGATTCAAAAGAGAGCTCTTTCGAGAGAAGAAGGGCAAAGTTTTCGGTGGTGGGAAGGTGTTCCTTAAAAAAAGGATGGGCGCGATTCAAGTTTCTGCGATGGAAGACATCCAGAACTTTTTCTTTGAGAACACGATCCACTTCCGCAAGGTCAATCAGCATGCCCATTTCAGGGTCCATCGCCCCTTTCAAATAGACTGTCACCTGCCAGTCGTGATCGTGCTCGTTGATGTAATCGCCAAATTTTTCGCGGTTCTTTTCTTCTCCGAGACCATTAATCCAGTAAAAATGGCTCGCTTTAAAACGGCATACCCGTGCAATACATATTTCAGACAAGACTGATTCCTCCATCGACAGACCACTTTGCTCCGGTAATCCATCTGGATCCTGGACTCAGAAGAAGGTCGGCAACAGGTGCAATATCCACGGTCTCGCCCACTCTTCCCAGCGGGTGCATTTTGGCGAATTGTACCATTTTTTCTTCTCTTGTGGGTTCATTCTTTGTTCTGGGATCGTGAATAGGCGTGTCAACAACTCCAGGCAGAATACTGTTGACCCGAATACCATCTTCAGCCCACTCAAGTGCCAGAGAACTGACATAGCTGTCGAGTGCCGCTTTACTCGCGGAATAGGTGCCCGTTCCCGGGACGGGTTTTAAACTCAAGGTGGAAGAGATGAAGAGAACCGACTTCCCTCTCCCCTTTTTGAGTAAGGGGTAGCATTGTTTGGCAAGAGAAACAGGACCAAATACATTGGTTTGGAAAACGTCTTGTACGGTTTCATCATCTTCGTTCACTAAGTGCACAAAGTCGTACCGCGCCGCGGATAAGATTAAATGATCTATTTGGCCGTAAGAGTTCAGGCTTTTAACCAGCTCGGCTCGTTGTCTGTCATCGGAAATGTCACTTTGAATCGTCACCAGTCCCCTTTCACTGCAACTTTTTAATTTTGAGTTATTTCTACCCGTTACAATCACCTGACTGCCTTTGTCCCGCAACATGCAGGCTATTTCAAATCCGATCCCCGAACTGCCGCCTATGACCACTGATATTGATTTTTCCATTAATTTCTGCCCCCATCATAATTCGATTTTCAATCGCTCTTCTTCTATTCAACACCAAGTATCGTTGAAATTAAACTGTTTTCCGTCCAATTTGGGATAATATATAGAATGAGTCCGAACAGAAAAGGAATATTTACATGGAAACAGCTCCTCCTCCTCATGCCAATCTCTTCGCCAGTCAAAGTACCTTGCAGTCCGCTGATTGTGTTATTTTACCCGTCCCATGGGATGCCACTTCATCTTACGGAACGGGCAGTTCACGAGCGCCGGAAGCCATTCGCACAGCTTCACACCAAATGGATTTTTTCGATTTATCCTCTCAAGACGACTACTCTGATCGCGTTTACATGATGCCTGTCTCTGCCGCCTGGGAGGCCATGAACAGGAAGACTTGCGACATGGTTGCAGAATATCGCCAAACCCTATCCCCCCAACTCCAAACCAAAATCAATCAAAACAGCGAAAAGCTGAACGCGGAAGTGGAAGCTCGTGCGCTGGAAATACTCCATTCCGGAAAGAAATTGGGTTTGCTGGGCGGAGATCACTCAACCCCATTCGGTGCCATTAAAGCCCTTTCCACTGGCGTGCACTCTTTCGGCATTCTGCATATCGATGCCCATCACGACCTGAGAGACGCTTACGAAGGACTCTCCTTTTCTCACGCATCCATTTTTCATCAAGTACTTCGGCAAATCTCACAGGTGCAAAAGTTGGTCTCTGTGGGTGTCCGGGACTTTTCAGCAGAGGAATTTCTCAAAGCAAGAGACGACAGCCGAGTGCGCACCTTTTACGACATAAACATAAAAAAACGGCTTTATAAAGGAACTTTATGGCATGACATATGTCAAGAAACACTGGATGAGCTACCGGAAAATATCTACATTTCCCTGGATATAGATGGTTTAGACCCACAGAATTGTCCCCATACCGGAACACCCGTTCCGGGTGGCCTGTCCTATGACAGACTCATGTATCTTCTTGAAATGGTCAAAAGAAGTCGCTCCAAATTAATAGGTTTCGATCTGTGTGAGGTCTCGCCCGACAGAAACTGTCCCGCCAATGAATGGGACGCCAACGTGGGAGCACGCGTACTTTATAAATTGGTCTCACTTCTCTTGCTCCACCGATAAAAAAACAAAGAAAAGGGTTCAGCATGGGTGGCTCATTCATTCATGTCTTTCGGGTTTCGGTTTACTTTGGTTTCACTGCCTTTCCACAGTTTTTGAATATTACTTCGATGGGTTAACAAAATACTCAATGTGAGCAGCATTGAAAAGTAAAAGACACTGCGTTCCGCCATAAAAAAGGAACTCATACAGAGCGTCAAGGCACCGGCAAGCGACGCGAGAGAGCCTATTTTTAAAGTGCAGACGATTAAGGCGTAGACCGCCAGACTGACAATCAACGGCACAGGTGCCAGAATGATAAAGGAACCCGCCGCTGTTGCCACGCCCTTTCCGCCTTTTGTGGGCGCGTAGAAAGGAAAGACATGACCCAGAAAAGCGGAGAAGGCCGCAAATAGCGCGCTATTCAGACCGCACTCAAAGACCAGCAAAACCGGTATCATGCCTTTCAGCATATCCAGCACCAGGACAACCAGAGCGGGTTTCCATCCAAAGACTCTAAACACATTGGTCGTGCCGGGATTACCGCTGCCGACAGTTCGTATATCCTTTTTGTAAATGACTTTACATAAAAGGAAAGCGGCGGGCAGTGTGCCGGACAAATAGCCAATTGCAACAGCGTACCAGTCATTCACGGTTTCAAAATCCTGTAGCGTACTTTGGCGCGAATGCCTTTGACATCGATATCCAGCTCCCGTTTGGCATTCAGTGGAATCTGACTGTAATAACCGAGATAATAAAACCCTCTGAATTCCTCGATAATCTTTTTCATTGCTTTGTCGAGCCCTTTTGCGCTGCTGATTTGCTTTGAAACGGAGCCCGTCAGCCTGGCCAGATCTTTCAGAAAGAGATGGCCTCTTTGGTTGTTCTGACCCAGATAATCTCCTGGCAGAACAACGGAATAGACCATGATGTCGCTTTTCTGAAGTGCCTCTATCACATGCCGATCGTGAGAAAGGGAACCCGTATCGCTTCCATCGGAGAGAATGACGAGAATGTGTGTTCCGCTCTGATTTTCCAGTGCCTGAATACCGGCCAGGCATGCGTCATAGAGGGATGTGGAAAGCTGAGGGCATGTGTTAAAGACCATGGGAGTGAGCTGGTTGAAGTTGTTGGTGAAATCGGTCAGTCTCATGACCTGATGGTCGAAAGTGTACAGACTAACCTGATCTTGCGCTTGCAAATGGGAGATAAACTCCTGAATGGCGTATTGCGCGTGATCCAGCTTCTCACCTGTCATGGAGATCGAGGTATCCAGCAGAAGCGCGATGTTGAGAGGAGCCTTCTCTCTTGAAAAATAGGCCAATTCCTTCTTGACGCCATTTTCCTTGATCGAGAAGTCGGTTTCCTTTAAGTTGGTGAGAAAACCCGTTCCCCCTTTAGAAGCCACAACCCGCAGCGGAACGAGGTGGACACTCAACTCTTGATCGACCTCGATGGTTCGGATGGGAACGCGTTTTTCTGCATAGGTTTCATTTTCAAAATAAACCACAACGTGCAGCTCGGAAACAGGTCTCGCTGTGGAGGCCTGGAACATCATGCTCCACGGTTCTTGATCAAGCGTACCGAGTCGTTCTCCTGCCTGATAGCAGTAAGCTGCCAGCACAGGTGCATCGGTGCCTGTGAGTTCAAATCTCAATTCGCCTACTCCTGTGAGGAGGTCGTTGGGTTGAGGACTGAGTATGTTGACTTTTGCCGTCCTGGACTCGGTAAAGAACTGTTTTTTGCCGAGCAGAAAGTTCTTCTTCCTTGCCGAGTTGAGCTCGAGTGAGTCCTGATTGGTCAATCCACCCTTAATGACTGAAAAAACGGGTCTCAAAGCCGTAATCAAACCCAAGGCCTCCGCTTCCATTTCGTGATAGAGATAAGCGTTCATCAGTCTTTCAAGAATCATTTTGTTAACGGGAAAGCAATGAAGGGTTTCTTCATAAAGGGCCAGCTGTTCCAGGGTGGGCTCTTGGCCCATATCCATTGCTTTTTTTAGTTGCCGGTGAGCATCCGCGTAGTGATGGAGAACCGTTCCGCTGGCTGCTGTGTAGGATCCCGCTTCATTTTTCTCAAAAAAGGCGCTTCCCAGGAAAATTTGCACCCGTGTGATGGGGCCCTTGTTCCACAGTACGGCCGATGGAAACAAGTCGAAAATGGGCGTTTCCGATTCCTTGACCAGCAATTCAGGCCATTTGAAGTGTAAATCAACCACAAACTGTTCCAACCGAGGTTGGGGAAACGTATAGGTTTCAAAGGGGAAAACAACTCGCTTCAGAAATTGCTCATAAGTCGCCGTCGTGGACAATTGCTCCGGGACGACATTAAAAATGCTGTCCTGATAACGAATGTAGGAGCTGTTTTTCGTGACACCGATGGTGACCTGGTACTCCACTTCATGCAGAACCTCGCCATTGGTCTGCTTGACACGCAAGGTGAAGGGAATGGACAAAATATCGAGCTCACCATCTTTCATCTTGAGTACGGATTGGTTCCTGTTGAGCGTTCTCAAAAGAAAGGCAATTTGCCTTATGGGCGCATCCAGAGAGAGTTCCATCATGCTTTTATGGATGCCAAAGCGCTTGTCCTTTATATCTTTATAAGAAATCAGTGGTTCAGGAACGGCTGTCAAGTGCAGTTGCTCGCCATCAGTCTTGAAATTGAAATCAATGAAGTAGAGATCACTGGTTGACATTCCCGCCAAGTGTGAAAGACAAAGTAAGAGGATGAATCTGAACCGCATGTTGAAACTCCAGTACGATGAACTCAAATGGGTGAAGTAAATTGCCATAACTTTGTAATTCCAGTTAAATGCCACCCTGTTTTTCAGATGTATTATACGTGATTTTTTATAAAAATGACGGTCTGTCTCCACGTTGTCTCAGGTAAATTTTGTGGAAAACAGGAACTGTTTCCTGTTGAGACAGGCTCTGTTTCCCTATAATGGACGATTCCGTAAGGCTGTTGGCTCAAGAGCTGCCAGCTGAACGCGTATGAATCCATGAAGAAGAGGCAATAAAACCGATGACCCTGCTTATAGTCTTAAGTCTACTTTTAACAAATCCAGCTTACGAGGAAATGACCGTCACGGCTTCCATGGTACCGGAAGAGTTCTCCGACCTGGCCCGCAGTTTAACCGTACTCGACGCGGAAACCATATCCAGATCCGGAGCATCATCCATTCAGGACTTATTGGTACTCGCTGGAGTGCAGCTGAGAGAGCGAGGAGCGGGCGGTGTTCAAGCTGACGTCGCTATCAGGGGCGCGACCTTTGAACAAACCCTCATTTTACTGGATGGCGTAAAACTCAGCGACCCGCAAACAGGTCATCACCTCTTAAATCTTCCCGTAACGGTTGAGCAAATACAGCGTATTGAAGTTCTTAGAGGTCCAGGCTCGCGTCTTTACGGGCCCAATGCCTTTGGCGGAGTGATCAATATCATCACCAAAGAGGTTCAAGACATCTGGAAAGTATCCATAGGATCAGGTCAGAATGGGTTTAAAAATGGCAGCCTGAACGCCGGTGTTACCAACAATGCCTGGCATTTCAATGCCTCGCTGGATTCCCAACAGTCCGACGGGTTCATGGAAAACACCGATTACGATCTTCAGACCATGAACTTCAACGCGGGCTACAGGAAAGGCCTGCATGATTACCAACTGAGCTGGGGTCAATCGGAAAAGGATTTCGGAGCCAATCGCTTTTATCATCCGGATTTTCCCATGCAGCGGGAAATTACCAAAGCGACAACCGCCGTGTTAAAGGGTAAATGGATACTGGATCGCGGTCATGTATCGGCCAACCTCTATTCGAGAAAGCACGAAGATGATTTCGTGCTGGACTATACTCGCCCGGATTGGTATCGAAATGTTCACGAAACATCTGTGTCCGGTCTGGACCTAAAGGGCAGCCTTCAAAACAGCCTGGGTTCTTTTTCCATGGGTATGGAATACATTCAGGAGGAAATAGAGAGCAGTAACCTGGGTTTTCATGACCGGAACAAGAAGGGTGTTTTTATCGAACAGAGCTTGTCATCAGAGCGGTTTGACTGGGTTTTGGGCGGCTCGGCCTACTACTTTTCAAAACACGGATGGGAGTTTTGGCCCGGATTGGATGTCGCGTGGAAACTTCCAAACCAACAACGCCTCTTTGGGTCTGTGGCTCGTTCTTTCAGACTGCCCACCTTCACGGAACTCTACTATGTGGGCGGCGGCAACCGTGGCAACGATAATTTAAACGCGGAACAGGCCTGGAATTACGAACTGGGGTATCGAATCAAGCTCCCTTCTTCTCTTCTTCAGCTCTCTGTATTCAGCCGGGACGCCGAAGACCTGATCGATTGGGTCTGGAATGATGAAGACAGATTTTACGATGCCATGAATTTCAGTCAGGTAGACACTCGGGGAATTGAATTGGAGGCTTCCTGGTCCCTGCCGCAGTCCGTTCTGGGTATCACTCAAATGAGAGGGTTTTATTCGTATATCGATTCAGAGCTGGATACAAGCGGTCTGCAAACCAAGTACCTGCTCAACCATCCACGACAGATTGCCACCTTGACGGTTTTCTTTGAGTTTGGGCAGAGGCTGGAGAGTTTCTTGAGCCTTTCCCACGAGGAGTACAGCCAGGCTTCAGATCAATTCACGGTGGATATGAGTACCAGCTACACCTGGAATAAACTGTCCGTTAAAGTTCATGTAGACAATCTCTTCAATGAGCATCACGAGGATTTTACTCGTTTGCCCCTTCCTGGCAGATGGGTTAAATGCGCCATCGGTTACGCTTTTTCTGCACAAAAGCACAACAAGTAGGTTGAGCCCAACACCGCTTGCCCGAAAACGGTGCGTTTTGCCTTGAAACGGCAGAGAACAAGGCCCTTTTCCAGCAATTAATATTGGTTGGGATGCGAAGCAGGCATGTTGTTGTAATAATACATGGAAACTGTTAAAGTTCTATTTGTGAGTGCCGATTTATAAGTTGAATTATAGTGGTTTGGCCATCAATAGTTCAGTCCGCTTATTTCCATACTTGACTTTCTACAAGTATGAACTGCAGAAAGATGGAGTCCAAAAGAAATCCAGTCTGTCTGAGGGATATATGGATATAAAAGAAACCAGTATTTTATGGACGGATCAAAATGGAGAACACCTATTTGTTCTGGAAGAAGGAACTTATATTATAGGAAGAGATAAGCTGGCAGATATCGTGATCGATCACCGCGGAGTTTCAAGACGGCATGCTGTCCTAACCATCAGGGAAGGGTCTGTGCGTTTCAAGGACCTTGAATCATCAGCGGGTAGCTCGATAAATGGTATTCCGGTTAAGGCCGGTGAAGAAAAAGCGCTTGCAAACGGTGATCGTTTCTCGTTGGGAAGAATCGGGTTTATTTTAACGAAATCAAAAAACCGCGTTGAGGTCAGTGACGATATCATTGCGTTAAACAAGGAAACGAGTGAAACTGGCATACTGTTAAATACCCTGAACCTTGTTCAAACTTCTCTGGAAAAACTATTGAAAGACATTCCCGAAAGCGATCGTATTCTTCAGAAAATGATCGAGATGAATGAGCGGATCGAGAAGCATCTCGTTCAATATCAGGTTCTTCAAAAGGTCACCCAGACCTTGGGTCAAATTCTGGATATTAAAACCATGCTGAAAACAGCACTTCATCTGGTTGGATCGGAGCTGGGAGCAGACAGAGGCTTTATCATCCTCTACGATGCCGCCATTCACAAAATGAATTCCATGGTTACCTGGCATTTTGATTTAAACTCCAATACAACCCAGCACGATTACTCTTTCAGTCAGACCTTGGCCAATGAATCGGTAAAAACAGGTAAAATTCTCATACTTGACAATGCCATGAAAGATCCAAAATTTAATTCTGCTCATTCCATTTTGGCGTCCAGAATTCTGAGTGTTATTTGCATTCCCCTCTACAGAGGCACCGAAACACTGGGCGTGATCTACCTGGACAGCCTGAGCAGGGAAGGTCAGTTTCAAGCGGTTCACGAGGATTTCCTCAAAACCTTTGCACGCCAGACCAGCATGGCTTTGCACAACGCCAAGCTCTACACACAGGCTGTAACGGATGATTTGTCCGGGCTTTTCCTGCGCAAATACATGGAACAGAGGATCAAGGAAGAATTAGCACGTTCCCAGAGGCACCAACGCCCATGCTGTTTGCTGATGATAGACATCGATTTCTTCAAGCATATCAATGACACCTACGGTCACCCGGCTGGCGATGAAGTCATTACTGAAGTAGCCCAACGTCTGCAAAGTACAGCCCGGGAAATGGACGTGGTCGGCAGATATGGCGGTGAAGAGTTTATTATGCTCTTGCCTGAAACCGTCCCAAGCGGCGCTCTCATTGTGGCTGAGCGAATCAGGAAATTGATTTCCCGGGCGACATTTGAACGTGACGGGCATGTTTTCTCCGTAACGATCAGCATTGGGGTTGTCTCTTCCAATTCAATTGATAGTTACCAGCCCCTGCCTTTCATTCGAGCCGCTGACGATGCACTCTACAGGGCGAAGAGTTCTGGCAGGAATCGAACTGTGATGTATGAACCCGACTAAGGACAAAGTCCTGCAGAAAGTATGAGGGTTCTTCAAGAGCGGTTGATGGTCCGCTTCAGCAAGCTGTGGGATAAAATAGACGGCCCGGTTGAGAAAAATAGCCTTCTCATCGTACAATAAAAAAGCACCTTACAGCATTTGTCTGTCTGTCCAACCATTTTGAGGCCTATTTATGATTCTTTTCCTCTTTCTCCTTTTATCACAAAAGTTGACCGATACGGTTGGAAACAATGAAATAGCCATTTTCTACGAAGGTTACCCTATAGTAGCAGGCCGCACAGTTCAGGAAATCAAGCTTCCTGAGCGACTTGTGAAACTGGGCTATCAACGCGTAAAACATGTTCCCAAAGTCCCAGGAACTTTCTTTTGGGGGCACACTAACTTCAGAATCTATCAGCGAAAACATATCTACAACGGCAAGGAAATAGATGCGCGTCTTTTTACTGTTAACACCAATTCAAAAGGCATGATAACAGGGGTCACCTGGTCTGACGGCACCACAGGAACCCTTCAGGAAAGAGGTGAACTCCATCTGGAACCCGTCAAGTTCGCAGAAAGCCTGAAGGAGGTGCGTGCCGAGTCAAAAGCCATAGCGCGCTCCATGCTGGCCAATGTCAAAGCGGGAAAAGTGGTGATGGGCGGTAGCACCATCACGCAGCAGCTCATTAAAAACAGGGATTTAACACCCAAACGAACCTTCAGTCGCAAAGCAACTGAAGCTCTCAGAGCTTTAATTTTAGAGACTCAATACGATAAAGAAGAGATCCTGGAGGCGTATTTGAATCACGTCTACATGGGCCATTACCAAGGCCTGGCCATTCACGGATTCCCCTCAGCCGCGCGTACCTATTTCTCCAAAAACCTTTCAGAACTGACCCTGGCGCAAGCGGCTCTCTTGGCGGGTATGGTTCAGGGGCCCAACCACTACACTCCCGGCAAAAAGAGTGCAAAGGGAATTAAGAGGCGCAACTGGGTGCTCTCACGCATGAAAAAACTGGGCTGGATCACAGAGAAAGACTATAAAAAAGCTGCAAGTGCGAAAATCGTTTTCAAACCCACCAGACCCCAACGAGAAATTAACCCTCACTTTCAAAGCTGGCTCAATGAATATCTCTTGAAAAAGAAAAAGTCCCATTTTGAAAGCCATCAAGGTGCCATTATTTACACCAGCTTAGACCCCTATTTGCAAACTCAGGCTGAAAAATCACTGAAGCGCTTTCTTGATCAGCTAACCAAAAACAATCGCCGTATTCCCTTTCTGGAAGGGGCGCTTGTCTCCATGGACCTGGAAACGGGCGGCATTTTAGCTTACTCAAGTTACTCCACCAGAAGAGACAAAAGGGGCTTTGACCGCGTCAGGTTTGCCCAAAGACAGCCAGGCTCCACTGTGAAACCCTTTGTGCTTTTGGAAGCGTTTAATCGAAGTGAGAGCCCGCTTTATCCAGGCACGTTAATTCGCGATAATCCCTACACCTTGATAAGGGATGGACGAAAATGGAGCCCTGAAAACTACGACAGAAAGTACCACGGAACCGTGTCGCTCAGAACAGCGCTGGCCCAATCCTACAACGTCCCTTTTGCCAAACTCGGACAGGTTTTAGGATACGAGAATGTGGCTGACATGTTTGTCAAAGCGGGTCTGCACGTCACTAAACCCGTGCCGCCTTCCATTACACTGGGAGCCATTGAAACCACGCCCTTGGAGCTTCTTGAAGCCTACAGCGCGTTTTTCAATCAGGGAAAAACCATTCGCCCCAGACCCGCTTTTCAAATCGATAAACCCAGTGGCCGATCGTTAGTGAAAATAAAGTCCAAAAGGAGGCGCGTGGCCAAGGCCTCCAGTGCTTATCTCGTATACGATATTCTAAAAGAATCCATGAAAAACGGTACCGCCAAAACCGCCTGCCTGCAAAACTCATGGTCTGCCGGCAAAACCGGAACTTCGTCCAATTACAGAGATGCCTGGTTTGCGGGAGCCGCCGGCAGTGTATTGACGGTTGTCTGGATAGGCAGAGACGACAACAAGTCCATTGGACTCCCCTCTTCCGGCACTTCTGCAATACTATGGAAGAATTATATGAATAAAATCGTGCTTTTAAGGCCGCAATTTGTGATTAAAAAACCCCGCTCAATACGAAAATGTAAAGTCAACCCAAAAACCGGATTGCGCGTTTTCGGAATTCTTCCAGGTTATGTAAATGAAATTTATCGCTTCGGAGCCGCGCCACCCAGAGAAAAGCCCTGGCGGTCGGAGAGATCTCAAATTATTCATTGAAAACGCCAAAGCTGTTTTCTGTCTTGAAAAAGGCACAAAGCGCTCGCGACATGGGGCAACTTCGCTATTGAAAACGAAAATGGACCGTGATAGCATAAAATCATCCTAACGCTGCAATTCAACAGCACCCATCTATGCGAGGTTTTTTATGAAAGTATTCTTTTCATTATTCAGTATTATTGTCTTTACGAGTTCAGGTTACTTTGTTTCAGGCCAGGAAAACACAGCCGAGAAACAGGCAGCAGTACAATCTTTCAAGGTGTCTCCGTGTTACTTCATTGCAAACACCGCCAGCCGCAAAACAGGCAAACGCCTGGTTGACGACCATCAGGTAAGTGCTTTTGTGCAAACCCGAAAGGGCCGGGTCATGTTCACACCCAGCGGAGCCTACATTGGCATGGTGGTGCCAGTGGATGAGCTGCCAAAACCCGACAGCTCGAGACACAGCAAGCACATGGCACGGGAATTACCGGCTGTTCGAACCGTTGTTTTGAAAACGGGCTTTTCCAATGCGCAGGCGAACAAGCGCGGTATGCTTCCCCGGCTGGAGGAAGTCACTTCCGGCATGGTCAATTTCATGCTGGGGCCGAAGGAGCAATGGCGCACCAAAGTCCCGACCTACCGCAAACTGGTTTACGACCGGGTGTGGGACGGCATCGATCTCGAAAAGTGTCCCTGGCTGGAGCGGAGATGGTATGGAGCGCGCCTTACGCCTATCAGGTTATCAACCGACAGAACGTTGCTGTTCCCGTTCAGTATCGCCTGTTTCAGGGCGGCAAACTGGGTTTCCAACTGGGGCGCTACCATGCGGACTATCCACTGGTCATCGATCCCACCCTGACCTGGAGCACCTTCCTGGGTGACTCTGCTGATGAAGTAGCGGAAGCTATTACCGTGGACGGTTCCGGCCATGCCTACATCACGGGATACACATATTCATGGGTCTATCCTGTAACAACAGGTGCTTACGACATATCCTACAATGGTGGACTTAGAGATGTCTTCGTGAGTAAGTTGAACAGAGATGGCAGTGGCCTGATTTATTCCACCTTTCTCGGCGGCACGGATACTGACATGGCCAGGGGAATCGCAGTGGACACCAGCGGCAACGCCTATGTGACGGGCTTTACCTATTCCAGCAATTACCCCGCCACCAGCGGTGCTTTTGACGAAACACACAATGGCAATACGGATGGCTTTGTGAGTGTGCTGAACAACAATGGCAGTGACCTGGTTTACTCCACCTTCCTCGGTGGCTCTGAAAATGAGTATGCCTGGGGAATCGCGGTGGACACCAACGGCAACGCCTATGTGACGGGCTCTACCTTGTCCAGCACTTACCCCGTCACCAGCGGTGCCTTTGACCCAACATACAATGGTAACAAGGATATCTTTGTAAGTGTGCTGAACAACAATGGCAGTGGCCTCGTTTATTCCACCTTCCTCGGTGGCGTGGGTGATGACCATTCTTACGGAATCGCAGTGAACACCAGCGGCAATGCCTATGTGACGGGCTCTACCTCTTCCAGCACTTACCCCGTCACCAGCGGCGCCTTTGACGAAACACACAATGGCGATAGGGATGCCTTTGTAAGTGTGCTGAACAACAGTGGCAGTGGCCTCGTTTACTCCACCTTTCTCGGTGGCGTGAATAACGACTATGCCTTCGGAATCGCAGTGGACATCAGCGGCAAAGCCTATGTGGCGGGCTATACTGATTCAGGCAATTACCCCACTACAAGCGGTGCCCATAACGAAGCATACAGTGGCAATCATGATGGCTTTGTGAGTGTGCTGAACAGCAATGGCAGTGATCTGGTTCATTCCACCTTCCTCGGCGGCACGGATTATGACAGAGCCAAGGGAATCGCAGTGGACACCAGTGGCAATGTCTATGTGACGGTCTTTACCAGATCCAGCAATTACCCCACCACAAGCGGCGCCTTTGACAAGACATTCAATGGCAATTGGGATGTCGTTGTGAGTGTGCTGAACAGCAATTGCAGTGTTCTGATTTATTCCACCTTCCTCGGCGGCTCGAATTATGAAGAGCCCAACGGAATCGCAGTGGATCCTAGCCGCAACGCCTATGTGACGGGCGAAACCAATTCCGGTAATTACCCCAGCACAAGCGGCGCTTTTGACGAAACGCATGATGGTTATAAGGATATCTTTGTTTCAAAAATCAATTTCGCCCCGGCTCAACCTGAAATAATCTATGGAGATTCTATTCTTTGTGTCGACAATGAAGGTTATGTTCACCAATATACCAGCCCTAATGTCCCAGGAGCTTCTTACTACCACTGGACGGTTCCCTCTGATGCAAGCATCCTTTCAGGACAGGGAAACCACTCCATTTTTGTGCTATTCGATTCCCTTTCTGGCAATGTGTCGGTTACAGCTTCCAACCCTATCGGCGAAAGTGAACCTCAGCATTTGTATGTACTTGTGAAACATCAACTGAATACGTTGGTCACTCCTGTGTCAATCGCTCAAGGGTTGGACAACTTGATTTTTACCGTTGAGGATCAGTGCGCTGAAGGTAACTTGATCTATGAGTGGACCAATTTAACCACAGGAGAAACCTACCAAGCGGATCATACCCTTAATTTACCTGTTGTTGACCAGAATACGCAACTTCAAGTATTTGTCACAGATGAATTGGCTTATACGTCTGCAAATGACATTCTGGTTCTCTGTCACGCTTTTCAAATACTGGATCTCAACGGTGATGGCTGTAATTCACTGGAAGACCTCTGGTTTTTGTGCCAAGATTGGCGTCAGAATAATGAACAAGACCCTAATGGCGATGGGTTGGTCGATGTTCGGGATTTCCTGTTCATCAACCTGGATGACCCCACACCATGCCCTGCGCGCTCACTTAAAAAGCCTATTCCTTCTTCCCTCCCTCATTAGACAACGTCCCTTCGGAACCAAACAACTCATAACGAACGATGTATGACAAGCATGGAGGTATTCCGTCCTGAAAAAGCACAAGGCTCTCACAACATGGGGCAAATTCGCCCTTGAAAATGGAAATGGACCGTGATAGAATGTCATATCAATTTAATATTAAAATTCATCACTGCTCATCCATAAGAGGTTTTTATGAAGGCGTTTTTTTCTATTTTCAGTATATTTTTACTTGCGGGTTCAGGCTGCCTGGTTTCAGGTCAGGAAAACACAGCTCAGAAACAGGCAGCAGTACAATCTTTCAAGGTGGCTCCGTGTTACTTCATTGCCAACACCGCCAGCCGCAAAACAGGCAAACGCCTGGT
>PDWJ01001269.1_pt1 | contig 98633 bp, 74 predicted proteins | sample 1430881 | NCBI WGS metagenome assembly PDWJ01 (sample SAMN01162460, study PRJNA174530) | Oral metagenome, whole genome shotgun sequencing project. | biome: Marine environment; feature: Marine mammal; material: Swab sample of the gingival sulcus; isolation source: swab sample of gingival sulcus...
AGCTAACTATACCGTATCAGGCAATACAATAACTCCTGATACCAATTTTGTTGGTACCTTGACAGTTCCTGTAACAGTGAGTGATGGAACATCAAATAGCAATCCATTTGATCTGATAATTGAAGTAACAAACATAAACGATGCACCTGTGATTACCGGACAGAGTCCTGATCCTATTGTTATAGCTGAGGATACACCTTTTGATATAGTTCTTGGAAATCTCACAGTAACAGATCCTGATAATACTTATCCGGATGGCTTTACTTTGGCAGTATCTGACGGAGCGAACTATACCGTATCAGACAATACAATAACTCCTTCTGAGAATTATACGGGACAGCTTACAGTTCCTGTAACAGTAAATGATGGAACAGATGATAGTGATTCATTCAATGTAATCATAGTTGTAACAGCTGTGGATGATGAAATAGTCGTTAATAGTATATTACCACCAGCCGGATCAACTATTACTATAACTGAGGAAGAGTCTAAAATTTTCAGCATAGATGCTTTTGATCCTGATGGTAATTCTCTTTCCTATTCATGGAAGCTTGATGGAAATGAAGTTTCAACAGATTCTATTTATACTTATGTTGCAGATTACACAAGTGCCGGAGAGTATACTGTAACTCTTACCGTGACAGATGAGTCTAAGTCAAGAAGTACTCTTAACTATAGTTGGAACTTAATTGTAACAGATGTTAATAGACCAATGGTTCTTAACTCAATAGAGCCTGAGGTTGGAAACCAAGCTATTCAGGAAACAGATTCGATTAATTTTGTAATTGATATATTTGATCCTGATAGTTCAAATATAAGTTATGAGTGGAAAAAAGATGATATTGTTGTATCGGATAGTAATACTTATTTATTTGATACAGATTATACAAGTGCCGGAGAGTATACTGTAACTCTTAAAGTTGTAGAGGATGGTTACAATGAAGAGAGGAGCTTCAGTTGGTTAGTAATGGTTTCTGATAAGAATCAGTTGATGGTTCTTAACTCAATAGAGCCTGAGGTTGGAACTTACACTATTCAGGAAACAGATTCGATTAATTTTGTAATTGATATATTTGATCCTGATAGTTCAAATATAAGTTATGAGTGGAAGAAAAATGGTACTATTGTATCAGAGAGTAACACTTATTTATTTGATACAGATTATACAAGTGCCGGGGAGTATACTGTAATTCTTGAAGTTGTAGAGGATGGTTACAATGAGACTTTAACATTTACTTGGACAGTTATTGTAACAGATGTAGCTCAGGGTATAGTTGTTAATGGTGTAATACCACCAGCCGGATCAACTGTTACTATAACTGAGGAAGAGTCTAAAACTTTCAGCATAGATGCTTTTGATCCTGATGGTAATCCTCTTTCCTATTCATGGAAGCTTGATGGAAATGAAGTTTCAACAGATTCTATTTATACTTATGTTGCAGATTATACAAGTGCCGGAGAGTATCTTGTAACTCTTGATGTAACAAATGAGTCTAAGAGAAAAGAGAATCTTAGCTATAATTGGACTTTAATTGTAACAGATGTTGATCAGCCAATTCTTGTAAACAATGTTGAGCCTTCACAGGGAGGTAGTGTAACTATAAATGAAACAGAAGTTGCAAGCTTTAGTATATCTGCTTCTGATCCTGATGGTAATGCTCTTTCCTATTCATGGAAGCTTGATGGAAATGAAGTTTCAACAGATTCTATTTATACTTATGTTTCAGATTACACAAGTGCCGGAGAGTATCTTGTAACTCTTGATGTAACAGATAATTATGGTACAAAGAATGCTATAAGTTATGAGTGGAATTTGATTGTACTTGATGTAGAGCAGAACATTTCCGTAAATGGAATTGAACCTCCAAATACCCAAACTATAACAATAAGTGAAACTGATTCAATTAGTTTTGCTATAGATGCTTCTGATCCTGGTGGAAACACTTTATTCTACACTTGGATATTGGATGGTTCTGTAGTTTCATCAACTAATTCTTACAATTATGTAACGGACTATAATAGTGCGGGTGCTCATGATGTTAAGGTCATTGTTTCTAATGAAGAAAAGAGTACACTGTTTGTTTCATGGAGTGTAAATGTGCTTGATGTTGATCAGCCAATTTCTGTAAATGGTATTGAGCCTTCACAGGGAGGTAATGTAACTATAAATGAAACAGAAGTTGCAAGCTTTAGTATATCTGCTTTTGATCCTGATGGTAATGCTCTTTCCTATTCATGGAAGCTTGACGGAAATGAAGTTTCAACAACACCTGGCTACAATTATATTTCAGATTACACAAGTGCCGGAGAGTATACTGTAACTCTTGATGTAACAGATAACTATAGAACAAGGAATGCTATTAGTTATGAGTGGAATTTGATAGTGCTTGATGTAGATCAATCTATTGTTGCTTCTTATGAGCCTAATCAATCAAATGTTGTGATTAATGAAAATAGCGATCCTAAATTATTTAAAGTAAACGCTGTAGATCCTGATGGTAATGAGATTACTTACTCTTGGTTTATTAAGAGAGTTGGTGAAGATTATACTTCTATTGGTGATCTTGATAATGTTCTTATATCTCCAACATTTAATCCTTCAGATGGATACTCAGCCGGAGATTATAAAGTTAAGGTTGTTTTAAATGATAACTTTGGTTCAAAAAATGAGACTATGAATGAGTGGAATCTAACTATAAACAATGTAGATAGAGCTCCACAGCTTGATCCTATTGAACCTGCTATTGTGAAAGAGGGTGAAACTTATACATTCTTCTTAAATGCTATTGATCCTGATGAGGAGGGTGATGTTGTTTCATACTCAACTACTACACCTAGTGATATGTTTACTTTAAACAGTGAAACAGGTGAGGTTGTTATATCTCCTTCAATGGAAGACTATGATAATACTCCTGAAGGAGGATATCAGTTTACATTTAAAGCAAGCTCTATCAGTAACTATAATGGAGTAACTCTTGGAGAAACTACACAAAATATGGAATTGACAGTTGTTGATGTTAATGAGCCTTTAGAGATAACATTATTTCCTGAAGTTGGAGATATAGAAGTTTCTGAAACGGATTCAATATATTTTGAAGCAACTGTAACCACTAATGATATTGCTGATAATGTAACCTATAGTTGGAAACTTGATGGTAATGAGGTAAGTACAGGTATTAACTACCTTTTCGAAACTTCTAACAACTCATCCGGTGAATACCTATTAGAGCTTACAATTTCAGATAATCATGGTTTAAGAGATTATGATGAGCCTTCAGTTTCTACATTTGTTTGGAATATTAAGGTTAATGATACTTTTGACGATCATGATATTATTGTGGGTTCAAATCTATTCTACCCTGGATCATCTGACCCTAAATTTAGTAGACTAGAGTTTAATCTTGAAGGATACACAAATCCTAAATTATTGATATTGACTCTTAAAGGAAAAACTCTTGATAACCTTAAGATTGTAAATAATACAGCTTTTTGGAATGGAGATAAAAAAGATGGTAAAAAGGTTGGACCTGGAACATACCTTTATCAACTAGAAGCTGATGGAGTTAAGAAATATGGATTTATTGGTCTAATTAGGTAATGGTAATCAGGAAAAAATAATCTTGGAGTATATAAAATGAGATTTTTAACTATAGCAACCATATTTTTATTGACATCTTTGCTCTATTGTTCAGAACATGGATCTGATCTTCAGCAAGGAGCTAGACAACAAGGTATGGGAGGAGCATTTACGGCTTTAGCAGATGATGGAGAAGCTACATTGTATAATCCTGCCGGATTGATTAATATAGATCTTTATGAAGCTGTAATTTCATATTCAAGGAATTTAGAAGGTATTGATATCTATGGTAACGGAAGAATAAATGTGGGTTACTTAGGTTATGCCCATAATTTTGGAGAAGATTTTGGAGCTTTCTCTTTCAGATGGAACTATAGAAATAGTAAGGCAGACAGCTATGATTCTTCTGAAAATATGTTTTTCTTAGGTTATGGTAGAACTATAAAAGATCTTCTGTTTTTTGTAAGTAAATCTAATAGAGATAAGTATTTTAAGGATCTTTCCTTAGGTATGACTGTAAGGTATATGGAAGCAGGTTGGTATAACAATAAAGAGCTGGAATTCTTTACAGGTAATGATGAAGTTAGTTCAGATTCTTGGAGTTTTGGATTGGGTCTTAGATATGCCTACAAAAGTTTTGGTATTGGTGTTAATCTAAAAAACATAAACAGACCAAATATTGCATCTGAAGGTGAATTTAAGGATGAAATGGACATTTCTGCCGGTACTTTCTGGAAGTATAATTCTAATGATGATAAAGATGTTCTCACCTTTGATTATAATCTTGAGGATGAGGAGTCCAGTTTAAGAGCGGGTACGGAGTACTATTTTAATTTTGAAGATAACTTTCTGAAGAATATTGGTTTAAGGGGTGGTTTAGAGTATTATTTAGATGATGATAATGATGCTATTAACTACTCTGCAGGTTTAGGTATGGAGTTTGGATACGGATTAAAATTTGATTATGCTGTTAAGTTTTTGACAGGTGGATTTGTAGAAACTCCGGTTAATCATATCTTTACTTTGACTCTTAGTGGAGAGGTTGAAAAGAATGAAGTTTATATAGAAAATTTTATACGAAAACTTGATGATAAACCTGAAGAAATTGTTGAGATTGAAGTTGAACCTGAGATTGAAGAGGTTTCTCCTGAAGTTGAGGAGGTTGAACCTGAAATAGTTGTAGAGGAGATTTACAGAGAGCCTTCACCTCAAAAGAGAAACTATATAGTTGTTACAGGTGATTATCTAATAAAAATCGCAAGAAAACAACAAAAACCAAATAGGTTCTGGGAGATGGTATACTTCTACAATAAAGAAACTATTGATAATAGAAATAAAAGAAATAAAGAGTTATTGGAAAATCCTAATCTTAACTCTTTTGATCTTGTATTCCCAAATCAAGAGTTTAAGATCTATACAGAGAAGAATTTTGATAACTCTATCATAGAGGAGGTTACAGGACTTTCAAATGATAAGGTTTCCAGTGATGTGATTCTTCTTAGATACCAAAGAGATCACTTGTGGAAGGTACTAAATCTTCAGTTTGATGTTGATAAACATGAATTCTATTTATATTCATCAACAAAGGATATTGAAGATGGAAAGGCTAAACAAACTTTAATTAAGGTTGATAAAAACTTTAATGATAAGGTTTATCCGGGACAATTCTTGATTGTTTACGATAAGTAGTAACTTTCCTATTTATTAAGACCGGGTTTTAGACTCGGTCTTTTTTTTATTTATAAATTTTAAAGGAGTTTAAAATGTTAGATTACAAACTTAAGTTTATTGAGTTTTTATTGGAGAATGGATCATTAAAATTTGGTGAGTTTACACTTAAATCGGGTAGGCTTTCTCCATATTTTTTAAATACAGGTATGCTTTACAGTAGTAGAGCAATTTCAAAGCTTGGAGATTTTTATGCTGAAGCTATAAAAGAGAATGTAGAGGAGTTTAATGTTATTTTAGGTCCTGCATATAAGGGTATACCTTTAGCAATTGCTGCTGTTACCTCTCTTTACAATAAGTTTAATATAGATTGTGATTACTCTTTTAACAGAAAAGAGGTTAAGGATCATGGTGATAAGGGTTTATTTGTAGGGAAAAAGATTGATAAAGATGATAAGATTATTATTGTAGATGATGTTATCACTGCCGGTACTGCAATTAGAGAGACATTAGACCTTTTATCAAACTTTGGTTCTCCAAAAATAAGCTCTATTGTTGTTAGTGTTGATAGGATGGAGAAGGGTAAATCAGAACTTTCGGCAATTCAAGAGATCTATAAGCTGACAGGTGTTAAAGTTCTTCCTATTGTTACAATTTTAGATATTATGGAGTTTCTTGGTATGGAGGGTAATATTGCTAAATATGATCTACCTAAAGATATTATATCAAAGATGGAAAGTTATAGAGAGCAGTATGGAGTTTAGGATCTTTTTTTTAACTTATTTAGGATCTCCTGAAAAAAGGAGGTCCTGTTTATTCAATAATTTAATGAGTATTCAGAAATCTTGCAGTTTTCTTAGGATAAAGAAGCAAAGGTAGAATTAGGAAAAGCCAATAAATATTTACCATACAAAAGTGTATAGATGATGGAAACAAAGGGCAGACACAAGATCTGCTCCTACAGGAGTTAATGGAATAAAAAGCTATTAATGTTAAACTATATCACTTTTAATATTTGGATTTATCTTTTTTATCTCATTTACAAAATCAAGTTTATCTTTTGGAGAGATTATTATCTCGTCAAATTTACCATATTTTATCTCAATTCTATCAAATGATGGTGCTGGAGACGAGATGATGTTATTAGTTTTAGATATCTCTTTTATCTCATTAATATTGATAGGTTTATAAGAGATTATTCCTGATTTTATCTTTAGTATATTACCCTCAATGGTATATCTAGTTTTAAAAAATAGATGTAAAATAAAAGCAAAAATTAGTGTTAAAAAGATGAATATTGCAATTACCCCTTTATTTATCTCTCCTTTTATTAAGGTATAAATTAAACGTGTATAAAAAACCAAAAATACAAATCCTAATAATGTATAAGATACTTTTGCAGAAAATTGTTTTATCATTGATGCCCCTCTTTTTTCAGTATATTCTACATAACAAGATTGAAAAGATATCCACTAATAATAATAAAGAGTGTTGTAGTTCCAAAAAATGCTATAAGGAGTTTTACTTTCATAGCTTTTTTGAGCATTAAAGCCTCTGGAAGTGAAAGCCCTACGGCTGCCATCATAAATGCTAGAGCTGTTCCCATTGGTATCCCCTTCATTGTTAAGGCTTGAATTACGGGAATAACTCCACTGGCATTTGTATAGATTGGTACTGCAAGGATAACCGATAGAGGCACTGCAAAGATATTATCCTTAGTGATATACTCCTCAAAAAATCCTGCTGGAACATATCCATGGATAGTAGCTCCAATTCCAATACCAATTAAAATATAAATATAGATCTTCTTAATAATTGCAAAAGCTTCGGTACTTATCTCTTTAAAAGCTTTTTTGATATTAAAATCTTTCTTGTTATATACAGGATTAATATCATTCATCTCTGTTACCCAAGATTGCAATTGGTTTTCAAGTTTAAGCTTGCCTAAAACCATACCCCCAATTGTTCCTAGTATCAAACCTGAAGCTACATATATTGCAGTAACTTTTAGCCCAAACACCCCAATAAATAGTGTAACTGCAACCTCATTTATCAAAGGTGATGTGATGAGAAAGGATAGCGTTACTCCTAAAGGGATTCCCCCTTTAACAAATCCTAGAAATAGAGGTATTGATGAACATGAACAGAATGGTGTTACTGCTCCCAATAGAGATGCAAGAAAGTACTCCAAGCCATACATTTTTCTATTACTTAAAAATACTCTAACTCTATCAACGGGGAATATAAGATTTATTGCTCCCATTATATGTGTAATTAGTAGCAGCAAGAACATAATCTTAATTGTATCATAAACAAAAAAATGGAGTGATGATACTAATCTGTCTGCTTTATCTAAGGAAAGTAGTGTGTAAAATATGTAGTCTACGGTTTCTAATATCATTATTTTATCTTTCTTATCTTTAAAGTTTTCAATCCAATAGAATATGGGCTAAAGAGTATAGGTTGTCAATTTGTTTTAAAATATTTTTACTCCTTTATTTTTATTTAAGTTTAAAATTCTTTTTGATTTACTCTAATTTGATACCTACATTATAAGCTTAATAAAATTTATTGGGATTAGAGTAATGAGATATATACTGCTTCTATTAATTATTACCTTTAATATTTTCCCCTTTGGTAAAAACAAGGTTCAATATCATGATTTTGATTGGAAATTTATTGAATCTGAACATTTTAAAGTGTTTTACTATCCAAATAATAGAGAACTTGCTAAGTTAACTTTAACTTTTGCTGAAAGATCTTATAAGCTTCTTAGAAAAGATTTTCTCTATGAGATGGAGGGAAAAATAGATCTTATTTTATACGCTTCTCATAATCATTTTGAGGAGACAAATATATCCGGTTCTGCACCTGAGGAGTCTGTTGGTGGATTTACAGAGTTTTTTAAGAATAGAGTTGTTATTCCTTATGACGGTAATTGGGAATCTTTTAGACATGTAATTCATCATGAGCTTACACATGCAATTCAGAATAAATTCTTTTTTGGTGCTAGATTTCAATCCATAGTTTCAGGTATTAAAAGTATGAATCTTCCTCTATGGTTTATAGAGGGTTTAGCAGAGTATGAATCTCGTGGAGGTTGGGATAGAGATTCTGATATGATGATAAGAGATGCTATATATAATAACTATTTACCTTCAGTTAACTATCTAAATAACTATATGACATACAAGGGAGGACAGCTTCTCTTATATTTTATCTCTGAAAAGTATGGTAAAAAGAAGGTTGCAGATATTTTAAGAAAGATTTCTGTTTTAAAGTCTACGGAAACAGCATTTAAAGAGGCTATTGGACTTGAGTTTAATGAACTTTCAAATGAGTGGCATAGATGGCTTATGGATAAATATTGGCCAATTCTTGCAAATACTCAGAGACCTTCGGATATTGCAACTCAGCTTACTGATCATATAGAGAATAGAAACTATCTTAACAACTCTCCGGCACTCAGTCCCGATGGTCTTAAGGTTGCCTATTTAAGTAATAAAAGTGATTATTTTGATATCTATCTTTTAAGAACATATGATGGCAAAGAGATTAGAAAGATTGTTACTGGTCAAAGTTCAGGTGATTTTGAGGAGTTTCATTGGTTAAGACCCGGTATATGTTGGTCTCCTGACAGTAGAAAGATTGTTTTTGCCGCGAAAAGCCAAGAGCAAGATGCTCTTTACATATACAATGCTCTTACGGGAGAGGAGGAGAGTCAATTAAAATTTAATTTAGATGGAATCTACTCACCTGATTGGTCGGTTGATGGTAAAAATATATGTTTCGTTGGTCAAAAAGATGGTATCTCTGATCTCTATATATACAATATTGAAAAAAAAGATCTTAAAAAGTTAACCAATGATATATTCTCTGTTTCCTATCCAAAATTTTCTAAAGATGGAAAGAAGATACTGTTTTCATCTGATAGGGGAGAGGATCTAAACATAAAAACCATTGATTGGTCTATTGATCTTTCAAATATGAACCTTAATCTTTCAGATATATACTGTTTAAATCTTGAGGATAGTAGATTAACTCAAATAACAGATACTCCACTTGATAAAGAGAACTATCCTTTTTGGATTGATGAGGATAGAATAGGTTATACTTCGGACAAAACGGGTGTCTCAAACATATATTTTAGTAACCTAGATGGTAGTAATAGTTATCCTGTTACTAATCTTATTTCCGGAGCTATTCAAACATCATCAAACGGAAAATATCTTGTCTTCTCCTCTTTCTTTAAGGGAGGATATGATATCTATCTCATAAACAATATTGATTCTCTAAAAAAAGTAGATCCTAAGATGAGTATATGGTATCCTGAAACAGACTTTTCCAGGGTAGAGGCTTCATATGATAAAGTATATAACAATTTGGTATTGGATGAAAAACTTAATAAAATAACATTTACTCCCGATCTTATTGAGGATATTAAGACAAAAGAGAGTTCAAAGGATAGTGTTGTCCTCTATAAAGAGTTTCCCTATACTCCTCAATTTTCTCCTGATATTATAACTGCTTATGCAGGTTACGGATCAGGCTACGGCTTTTCAGGTCAGGTTTATGTTCAAATTTCCGATAAATTGGCTAAACATAGATTTAATCTTGGAATATCACTTTCTCAAGATATTATAAATTCAGAATTCAACCTTTTATATACTTATATGCCCAATAGACTGGATGTTGGTGCCGGTCTCGCCCATGATCTTAACTATTTTTGGTCGGATGAGAATGGAGATGATAAAATCCAAGATAGTGAAATTGATAGAGATAGAGAGATAAATCCTTATATTATTGGTAGTTATGGAATAAGTAGATATAGTAGGTTTGATGGATCTCTTTCATTAAAATATATTATAAATAAGGAGTATACAGGTTTTAATGATGAGTTTAAATATAAAGGTTCTCATACCTTTCCTGTGGTAAACTTTGGCTATAGCTATGATAATACTATCTGGGGTATTATAGGTCCTGAAAATGGTATGAGATTTAGATTTGATATTTTATATTCTCCCGATTTTAAGAACCTTTTTTTAGATGAGAATGATGGTTTTGAGTTTTACAAACTAAACCTTGATTTCAGAAAATATTTTAGATTATCAGGAGCTTATCAATTTGCATTTAGATTAGCAGGTGGTATAAGTGGAGGTAAGAATCCTCAAAAATTTTACCTTGGAGGGGTTAGTAGTTGGTTAAACTATAAGATTAAATCCAGAAGTAATATAAAAGATATTAGTTCAAGGTACTACTCTTCCCATGTTTATCCTTTAAGGGGAACACAGATATATGAGAGGAATGGTAATAGATATTTTATGTTTAATAGCGAGTTTAGATTTCCACTTATAAATATTATAGATCTTGGATTTCCTCCTATCAGACTTGGCTATATTAGAGGTGTTCTTTTTTCAGACTTTGGTTCGGCATGGAACGGGAATAAGTTTAAAGGATATGGTTTTAGTGATGGTAGAAGAGGTTTAAATGATCTGATTCATACTGTTGGAGTTGGGTCTAGAGTTAATTTGGGAATCTTTATTTTGAGATATGATATTGCTTGGAATCTTAAGTGGGGAGATGGATCTGAAAAATCTATCTCTGATTCAAAACCAAGGCATATTTTGAGTATGGGAGCAAACTTTTAATTAGATTTTTATATCGTTTCTATTAAAATTTTGTAGTTAGTAGTTATTGATTAACTATTAACTACTTAAATAAAACTTCTCATTTTTTAAGCTCTAATTAAAAGAGGGTTAGCTGATTACCATAGATTATATCTTCATATTTAATATCTTTACAGAAAAGTATAGCATTTGTTAATGTTTTTACCTGTTTCTCTTTGTAAAAATTGATATCAATTTTGGTTGGAGATACCTCTTTTGGATAGAAACCATCTTCACAAACTATATACTCAATTTCTCTCTTAAATCTTAGTTGTTCGTTGTTAAGTTTCATAGCTGCCTGAATCTGGGCACTCTGATTTTCCTTCTCTCTATCAATCTTTCTTGGCAGTTTATTTTTAAAGTAAAGATCTTCTATCTCATAATCTCCATCACTTAATCTGTCACTATAGTCTATAACTATATTTTCAAAATCTTCACCTTTAAATATGGCTTCAAGTAGCTTGTCTCCATACTTTTTTCCATAGTTACAATAATCAGAACTTCCATATTCCATAAGATTGAACTTAAATTTTTCCTCTCTGTAATATATATAGGATTTCTTCTGTGATTTAAAACCTGTTTTAGGAACTATTATAGAGTCATAAATTGAATCTACTATTATATTAAAATTAGAGTTTACTCCATATTCTCTTAATATTTTGGAGTTGATTTCTCTTTTAAACTCTATAACATACTCTTCTAGCTTTTCCTTCTCAATCTCAAACTCTTGAGATATTAATATTTCACTATCATCTGCTAAAATTGTATTGAAACCTCTATTTTTGAACCAATCTATAGCTCTATTGACAATCCATTCACAAGTTTTCTCTATTGATTCAATAACTTTTGGAGTGTAAAATCTATTTGAATGATTATTTAAACCTGAAATGATAGTTTTTATTAGAAACTGTTTAGTTGATTCCATTAGATTTTTATCTGTAATGGTTTTGGTTATAATTTTAGGAAGAATTGATTCTGTTGATGAAAAATACTCTCTGTTTGGAGTTTCAACCCTATCTGTTAGATTTTTTAATTTTGAGTAGAAATCTATTGAAAAAAATCTAATTATATTTGCTTTTAGGTTTTCAAAGCTTAGTTTTGCTACATTGTTATACTTACCCGGAACAGCTTCTCTAATAACTACATTTTCAACTTTTGGGGATGAAAGAGTTGATGTTTGGTTTGGTGATATATAGTTTAATTCATACAGTTTACCTATGATAATATTATCCATAATGGCATTTACTAAACCAAGTTTATCTAAAAGAACTCCACATTGATAACTTTTCTCCAAAAGTGAGTTTACAATATCAAGTTTATTGTATATATCTGTTACAAGTTTACAATCCAAAATATTATACTTTGCAAGAGCAAATTTATCCTCATTGAATCTACGAGTAATCTCATCAACTTTACCCTCATCTGAAGCAATATCCTTACTTGCTCCAACAATTTCGGTGGCAACTGTTTCCAGTTTAAAGTTTTTAAAAGAGTAGCCGGAAGATCTTAGAGTTTGAGGACCATCTATTACCTGTCTTCCAAATATATCACAAAAGTATCCACTACCCTTTTTCTCATTTATAAGAACTTCGCTATTATCTCTTCCAAGTGAAAATTTTATATCATACTGTTGACACTTTCTTTCTAAAAATTTTAGATCGAAACCTATTACATGCCAACCAAAAATTAGATCGGGATCAAGGTTTTTTATATATTGTATAAAATCTTTGAGTAGTGATTTTTCATCATCATAGAAAAGGATATTATCCTTATCTTCATACCCTTTTCCTATCATAAAAACTATTTCACTTTTATGGGAACTACTCCTATTGTAACAAGCAATACTGTATAGATCGTTATCCAAACTTGTTTCAATATCAATTGATGATGACAGAAGGTCTATATCAAATTTTTTACTTGCTTCTATTTCAGGGTTTATAAATATTTTGACATTACCGTTAAGCTTATATTTACCTCTAAATTTGATATAACCTTTTATACCTGTTCTTATAAAAAACTTCTCTACAATTCTTAAATCACTCTCATAGGTTAAGATCCCATTTTCCTCAAGATTCTCCTTTAATGTATATATTGATGAGGAATCGTTTATATATATAATGTCCAGTGGCTCATCTTTGAGATTTTTAAATTTACTTTTTTCTCTTTTAATATTGTTTTCTATCTCAATGTTTTTTGTTTCGGATTTTATAAAAAGATTATTTTTTATACCTGTTAAATATATTATAAAGGATCCTTTATTGTCATACCCCGAAAGTTTTATAATATTCTTATTTTCGGTTATTATTGATTCGGCACTAAGTATATAACCTTTAAAAATATCCATAATCTATCCTTATACATTGATCTAAAATTTTCTTCCCTAAAAAATTATCAAATAAAATTTATTTAGGCAATTAGATTTTTATTTTTTATTTTAAAATATGGTTTAGTTTTGTTTTAATTAGTTAATCTTGTTAAAAAATATTCCACTTTTTGGATTGTTGATATTATATTTAACTTCATAAAACAATATGTGTGGTTAATTTAATACTCTATATTTTATTCCATACAATCTTTTGAAAGGGAAATAATGAAGATTTTACTTAACGGAGTTGAAAAAAGTTTTGATTTTGACTCTATTACAATAAAGGATTTAACAACTTTAATCTCTATAGATAGAGAGACTATAGTTGCTGAACTTAACGGAGAGATTGTTGCTAGCGAAGAGTTTGGAAATGTAACTATTAAAGATGGTGATAAGCTGGAACTTATCAGATTTGTTGGAGGAGGTTAATATGTTAGAGATTGCCGGTAAAAAATTTAATTCTAGGTTATTTGTTGGAACAGGAAAATTTTCCTCTAATGAGCTTATGAAAAAAGCTCTTTTAAGTTCCGGAACAGAGATGGTAACTATGGCTCTTAGAAGAGTTGATCTTAATAATAGTGGTGAAGATAATTTCTTAAATGCAATTGATAGAGAAAAGTATCAATTTTTACCAAACACTTCCGGTGCAAGAGATGCAGAAGAAGCTATAAGATTGGCAAAACTTTCAAGAGCTGCTACAGGTGAGAAGTGGTTAAAGTTGGAGATAACTCCTGATCCATATTCTCTAATGCCGGATTCTGTTGAAACTTTGAAAGCGGCTGAATATTTGGTAAAGGAGGGTTTTATTGTTCTTCCTTATATAAATGCAGATCCTGTTTTGGCTAAAAGACTTGAAAATATTGGAACAGCAGCTGTAATGCCTCTTGGAAGCATGATTGGTTCAAATCTTGGTGTTAAAACGAGAGATATTGTAAAAATTATTATTGAGCAGTCAAATATCCCTGTTGTTGTGGATGCAGGAATTGGTGTCCCTTCCCATGCAAGTGAAGCTATGGAGCTTGGTGCTGATGCTGTTTTGGTTAATACGGCTATTGCTGTCTCTTCCAATCCTGTAATGATGGCAGAAGCGTTTAAGTTTGCTACTATTGCCGGAAGAATGGGTTTTGAAGCCGGTAAGGCTATTGTGAGAAGTAGTGCCAGTGCTTCCAGTCCATTGACAGGTTTTTTGAGAAAAGGGGAGTAGTTTGTAATTTTGGGGATAGCTTTTATAGTTATCCCAATTTTTTATACTGTTAAACTTTTTCGGTAAAACCTATTTGTCTCCATACCATAAGGCTAAAAGCTGATTCTCCTTTTCTCTCATAACCTCTCTTTCCTCATTAGTACTATCATTAAAGCCTTCCAAATGGAGAAGTCCATGGTAGAGTAATCTTGTAAGCTCATTTTCTAGAAGAACCTTGTAATCTCTTGCCTGCCTTTTCGCCTGATCAACACAAATAATAAGCTCCCCATCTATTATATTACTTTCCTCTTCAGAGTAGTCAAATGTTATAATATCTGTTGATCCTTCGTGATTTAGGTAGTCGTTATTTAATTTTATCATATTCTCATCACCAATGTATGATATGGATAAACTATCAACTTCTCTATTGTAAAGATCTGCAAAAATAGAGATCTGATTTTTAATTTTTGTTTTTACAATTTTACTTTTTGTCTCATTTAATATTGTAATATTCATCTTTTAATCCTTCTTTTCCGGATATTTAATTCTTCTGTGATGAATCCCTTCCATAACCGGAACCATAGCATCTTTTATCTTAGATAGATCATTTAGCTTTAGATCACAATTGTCTAGTTCTCCATCTTGGAACTTCTTTTTTATAATATCGTTAATAATCTGATTAAACAGATCTCTACTCGGAGATTCAACAGTTCTACATTTAGCTTCAACAATATCTGCAATCATCAAAATTGCTGTCTCTTTTGAAAAAGGTTTTGGACCCGGATATCTATAAACATTCTCATCAACTTTTTCTCCACTCTCTTTTGCTTCATTTAAAGCTTTCACATAAAAATACTCTATTCTACTTGTTCCATGGTGCATCTCAATAAAATCAATTATAACTTGTGGAAGTTTATACTCTTTTGCCAGCTTAACTCCCTCTTTTACGTGGGAAGCTATAATTAATGCACTCATATTAGAAGCTAGTTTTCCATGTCTGTTATCTTTACCTTTTTGGTTTTCAATAAAGTAGTTGGGTTTTTGGGTTTTACCAATATCATGATAGTAAGCTCCAACTCTTGCAAGAAGTGAGTTACCTCCAATTGCTTCGGTGGCAGCCTCTGCAAGGTTTCCCACTATTATACTATGATGATATGTTCCCGGAGCTTCTGTTTGAAGCTTTTTTAAGAGAGGTCTTGTCATATCTGAAAGTTCTAGTAGTGTAATATCCGTAGGCATCTTAAATATATATTCTAGAAATACCAGTATTCCAAAGGTTAAAATAGGTGAAAGAATTGAGGATAGTAGAGCTTGCATTGTATATAGCTTGATATCTTCTGTTGTAATTTGGGATAATAGAAAAAATGATAATATTATTGCTATATATACAACAAATATATTTATACTGGCTTTGAACAGCTTTAATCTGTTTCTTATCTTTTTTACACTGTATAGAGATACAATACCTACTATTATAGAAACAAACAGGTAGGTAAAATCGTTGCCCATTATCATTGATATTATGAGAGATATATTGAGTATAGAAACAAAGGCAACTCTTAGATCAAAGAAGATAGTTAAAAGCATTGCCCCTACCGGAACCATGATAATATAAACTGAAAACTGTGGAAGATACTCTTTTAATGAGTATGTAAGAAGTAGTTGTAAGAGTATAATGGTAATTACCAGAGATAACTTTTTTGAATCATAAAATATAGATTTACGATTGTTGTAAAGTACAAGGAAAAGAATAGTAAATGGTAGTGAAGTAAGAAGAATTTTACCCAAAAAATTTATTAATCTGTTTCCGTCAAAGAATGTACTGTTATCAGCTTTAAATCTCTCTTTTGTGATTAGTTCTAATGATTGGAGTTTTCTATAATCATTACCTGTTACCATAGATCCTTTATCAATAATGATCTCACCCTTTTTTACCAAACCTTCTGCCAACGGTACATTGTGTACCACATAATTTATTGCTGAATCTGTTTTGGTCTTATTAAATATAACATTAGGCTTTATAAGCTTTGAAATAATCTCTGCAAGATAGCTTATACTATCTTTGCTTACACTTTTAGAATTTTCGGCAATATAGTTCTCTATTTGAATTTTTAGTTCATTTTTATCTTTAAAGTTGTTAAAATTGTATTTTTTACTTTTTCCTCTTCTATTTATATGTATCTGTTTTAGTTTAGAGTTGGTAATATTTTCCTTTTTAAGATTTGATACAAGATCTTTGGAGTAAACTTTCAGTTTCTTTGCAATCTTTGTAAACTCTATCATCTTTTCAGGATTTAGTTTATAAATGTTTGAAATATCTGTTCCGTAGTTACTTAAAAAGCTTCTACTTTTTTTTAAATAATTTGATTTTAGATGTTTTATGAGGGAATCATTTTTGGTTAACAGTTTACTATTAATATTTAAGCTGTCTGAAAGAAGTTTTTTTCTTTTATCCTCCAAAGAAGATATTTTGTAAAGCTCCTCTTTCATCTCTTTGTAATCTTTTATTAAGTATAGAAATTTTTTATAGAGATAGAAATCTTCGGTTTTTACATAATCAAAAATAGGTACAACTCTCTTTGATACAAAATTTCTTTCCTCCTTGATTTGATCTTCAGATCTTAATATTTCAAAATCTTCGGGAGAAATAATTCTTTTTGGAGAAATTGTTCCTGCTTTTATACTTGAATAGCTTTCATAGTTACCTATGGGTATGAGAGTCGCAGAAAAAACAATTACTAAAATGAAAGTAACTATTATATAGTATAACGATCTTGGTGTTTTGGGCTTTCTACTCATGAAAATTTCCTTAAATCTGCATTAATAATACTATTAATCTTAAAATAGTTCCAATTGTTCCAAACTACAACTTTTTTGATTAGTAAATGTTGTTGTTAAATTAGTGTTTAGACTTAATCAAACATATTCTTTATCATACTTTCAAAATCTGAAAGGAGGATATATATATTATCAATATCAAAGTTTTCTAAGTATTGTTTCAATTTTTTTGAAATTTGTATAAGTTTAAGGTGGTTATATTTTTCAGATATATTAAGAAGTTGTTCTGAAAACTCTGAAATTTCATTTATAAAACCATTGTTTTTGACAGATTCCCACCTCTCATCCAGAAGGTTCTTTATCTCTTTTTTTAGTTTCTCTTTATCCTCTTTTGAGATATTTATCTCTTTTGCTTTTTCTTCACTTTTTTCCTTTTCCTCTTTAAGAGCAGTTGTATCTCTAACTATCTCTTTCTTTTCTATTTCATCTGTCTTTATTCCAAAAAGTTTGACAGTAAATGAAGAGCCTTTATTAAGTTCACTCTTTACACTTATCTCTCCTCCCATAATTTCAACAAGTCTTTTTGTTATAGCCAGTCCTAAACCTGTACCTCCAAACTTTTTAGTATTATGACCATCTTGTTGAACAAAAGAATCAAAAATTTTTTCTAGTGAACTTCTTTTAATTCCTATACCTGTATCATTTACATCTATCTGTAAATCACAAAGATTTTTTTCCTCATCTTTTGATAGGATTTTTAGTTTAATATCTACACTTCCGGAGTTGGTGAACTTTATTGCATTACCTATGAGATTAAAAAGGATTTGTCTTAATCTTATTTCATCTAAGATTAGATTTGTAGGTATATTATCATCTATTGATATGTTAAACTCTATATTTTTATCTATAATATTTATACAAAAAATATCTTTAATACTTTCAAAAAGGTTTCTTATATTCAACGGCTCATAGTTTAAAGTCATCTTGCCTGCTTCAATCTTGGAAAGATCCAATATATCATTTATTATGGTAAGTAGATTTGATCCGTTAGTTTTTATTAAATCCAGATATGATTTCTGTTTGTCATCTTCAATCATGGTATTTAAAAGATCCGTAAAACCCATAACAGCGTTTAAAGGGGTTCTTATCTCATGGCTCATGTTAGCTAAAAATTCAGATTTTACTTTTGTTGCGTACTCTGCCTCCTCTTTTGCTAAAATAAGGTTTTTATTGGTTTCTTCCAGTTGTGAGTTCATCTGTTTTAAGGTTTTTGTTCTTTCAAGAACTCTTTTTTCCAAGGTTTCATTTAGAAGGTTTTTCTCTTTTTCTCTTTTCTTGATTCTTTTTGTCATCTCTGTAAACTCTCTGTACAATATTCCTATAGAGTCATTTGGATTAAGAGTTTCGTTTATAAATGTTATATCTTTACCCTTAGATAAGTTTCTGGCATAGTTTGTTAATTTTACTAAAGGAGAGGAGATGGTTTTTTGTAATCTTTTTGCAATAAAAAAAGATAGTATCATTATACCTGTCAAGATTATAAAACTCATTTTAATGTCATTTAGTATCTTTTCATTTATACTCTCTGCAGTAACTACTAAATAGATACTCCCAACTTTTTCCCCTTTATTATATATTGATTGCTTGTAGTGAAGATTTGATGAGTAGAATACAGACTCTCTATTCAGCAATCCAAATAGTTTTGGAGGATTTTTGTAGGTAGTGTAATCACAGAGAGGAACTCTTTTTTCATCATATAGTTTAGCGTATAATAATTCTGGCACACTTGAGGCATGTTGCCTAAGTTCCTCTTTAGCTTCAGCTTTTCTATCAAAAACTATATAGAAACTCATATCTTTTCCAATAATTTCGGCTATAAGAGAAGTTCTGTTTATTAAGTTCTGTTTTAATTTCTCTACATCATAGATTGTTTTTATTGAAAGAGAAAGGAAAAGAGATATTATTGTAACTATCATAATAACAGCAGTTAGTTTATTACTGAGAGTTAGATTTTTATAAATATCTCTTATCATTTTATTACTCGGGCATATTTCATAAATCTTATACTTAGTGATATTTTGGACTGTTCCTCATAGTTTTTGTTAACTACAAAATCTATACCTTTTGGTGTATTAATCATATTTATTATTACACCGTGTTTTGAGAAATCTTTTGTGTCCGATATTGTTAAAATATAGCTGTTTTTTACTTTTTCTATAATGGAGTCAATATTTCTTTTTTCACTTTTGGATATAAAGAGTATATGATAGTCGAGAGATTTAATCTCCTTTATGTAATCGATTTCAACACTCTTTTCTAATATTTTATGGGTTTTGTATATATCTTGTAATTTACCTTCAAAAGGATCATTACCAACAACACCAATTCTAAACTTTTCCTTTTCCATAGCCTCTTTTGGCCACGATACAAAGCTTGCAAACTTTTTTAGATAAACAGCTTTTATTGTGTACTCATCAGGTGCTTTAGAGAACAGTAGAAAGCACATAAACAGTATTAGAAGAAATAGTTTTTTCATTAAAATCTTACTCTCAATCCTGCACTATATGTTGTGTAGATTTTATCTCCGTAGATAAATTCTCTTTCAGGTCTAAATGAAAGATCATTCACATTTATATTCATTTCAATATATTCATTAAATCTTAAGAGGAAGAAGAGATCTGTAAAAAATGTTCTTTCAATGTGCATTTCATCTACAGCATCGGAAAATGATTGAGCCTCTTTGTAGGTAGATGTTAATGAAAACTTAAAAAATGAGTAGTCATAGGTGTATGAAGCTCCTCCAAAAAATGTTGGAGTATATTTATGTATCAGATCCATATAGAAACTTTCATTATTATCTTCCATTTCAAACTTTTGCTGATTTTTTAGTATTGTTTTTTGAGCTGTACCAAAAAGTAGAATAGTGTTATATCTATTGATCATATAGTCAAGACTATAAGTTATTCCTCCTTGAAAAGCCTTAATTTTTGTGTTTTCAAATCTACTTATTTCCGTGTAATTTATTCCCGATGAATCATACTCTACGCTCGTTGTTGTTTTAACTTCCGCAAAGTTTTTCATATCGGTATAGAATAGAGATAGATCTGTATTGAGCCTTTTTGAAATTCTGCTTCTCCAACCCATTTCATAACTATTTGTTGTTACAAGTTTAAGATCCCTATTTTTAATAAACTCTATATTTGATGTATAACCTCCTTCAGAAGAATTAAATGCAAAATTGATGTGAGTTTGGAATATAAAAGGACCTTGATTTGCATGTGAATAAGATAATCTTATAAAGTTTTTTTTGTTTAATTTGTTTGTAAATGCCAGTTGTGTAGATAAGTAATGATCTTTAGGGATATTGTATATGTCATATCTTAAAGCTCCAATAAATCTGTACTTATTGTTTAGTTTGTAATCAATTTGTGAGCTAAATCCCGAATTGTAGTGCTCTGCTTCACCGTTGAAAAAGCCAATTTCCCCTTTAAGGTAGGGTGAATCATCAAAAATTGTACTGTAGAAGTTGTAAGCAAATCTATAGTGAAGATCTTTATACCTGCCGGGATACTCAATGTTGAAATTGTTTGATATATAATCATACTTGTAGAGATAATCATCTTTTGTGTTATCTGTTACCCCTTTTGATCCTGAATAGGATATATTTGTTCCTAAAAATTTTGTATAAATCTTAAAAAAATAGGAGTCATTATCTCTTTGATTGAGTGCAATTGGTGTTGAAGAGTTCAAAATATTAATTGAGGTTGATTTTTGGTAAGCTGCTTCAATTCCAACCATATTTTTTTCATTGAACTCATATTTAGATTCAAATCTTATAAAGTTTTTATTTTTACTGTTTTTTCTGTCATCAAAATATTTTTCCAATCCGTAAGAATACTCCTTCTTAATGTACTTATTAAGAGTATCGGGAGAAACAAACTGATTGTAAAGGGTGTCAAGTTTATTTGTAATCATATCATCATAAAGGAATATATCTTGATCTTTTCTCTTCATCTCCTTATAACCTGCAAAAACACTGTAAGAAAATTTTTCAAATCTACTATTATAGTTTAGGGTTAATGTTCTTGATTTGTTGTTAGTGTAATCTGCATAAAAGGTTTTCTCGTTACTATTTTTCTTTGTGATAATATTTATTACTCCGGTAACTGCATTAGGTCCGTACATAGCAGAGGAGGGTCCTTTAACTATCTCAACTCTCTCAATATTTTCAATGGATAGTGTTAAAGTTTCCCAAAAAGTACCACCCTGAAAGTAGTTGTAAACAGGTGTCCCGTTTACCATTACAAGACTTTTACTGTTTTCAGTATTTAAAATATCGTTGAAAGGAGGAATGTTATCAAAACCTCTTATTTGAATATCGTAGTTTCCGTTTGTTTTGGTTCTCACAATTACTCCCGGAACGATTTTGAAAATTTTTTCCAGTTCCGTAATACCCTTTTTTTGTATATCTTCGGAGGTTACAACGTAGGAAGAGAAAGGTGATTCAAAGGCGGGTTCTATCTCCTTTGTTGCCAGATGGATTTGTAAGTTTACCAACTCATCAAAACTCATTGAAAAAAGTCTGTCTACCTCGGGATTACTGCTTGAGAATATTGATGTTGATATAAGTAAAGTTATAAGTGTGATAAATTTCATTTTTAATTAACTTTTTTATTGGAATGATAGCAAATAATTGAATAATTAACAAGAAAAAGGTTTACTATGATAGAGGGTGTTTTTGTTAAAAGATATAAACGGTTTTTTGTTGATGTTGAGTTGAGTTCAGGAGAGATTGTTACAGCTCATTGTGTGAATACCGGTAGAATGACTCAATGTTCAACTCCGGGGGCTAAAGTATTCATAAGTAAGAGTGATAATCCAAAGAGGAAGCTAAAGTATACATTGGAGTTTATTGTTGTAAATAACTATCCTGTAATGGTCAACACAATCAGAACAAATAGGATTGTTGAAGATTTACTGCTTTCCAAGAAAATAATACCTCCTTTTAAGTTTGAAAATATTAGAAGAGAGGTTGTTTATGGTCAAAATAGAAGTAAGGTTGATTTTCTTTTGGAGGGTGAAGGGTATAAATATTTTTTAGAGGTCAAGAATGTGACAATGACTGACAATATGACAAAAGCAATTTTCCCTGATGCTGTTACGAAGAGAGGCAGTAAGCATATTTTAGAGTTATTATATGAAATAGAGAAAGGGGCTAAAGCTGGCATTTTGTTTGCTATAGAAAGAGGAGAGTGTGAATCCTTTGGGGTGGCTGATATGGTTGATCCTGAGTATGGTAAGCTTTTGAGAGAGGCTAAAGATAAGGGTCTGGATATTATTCCCTTTAAAATTGAGTATGATCTCAATCTAAACCATATAGGTGGAAAGGTTTTAACTGTTGATTTGTAGAGGTTTTAGATTTTAGCCTTTATAAGGTAAATCTATAACTCTTGACAAAATATTTATCTAATATTAGATTCAGAGTCCTGATTTTAAAGTAAATAATAAAATGTATGGGGAATGGTATGTCAGAAGAGAAATTAAATAATGAAGATGTTGAGATCAATGAGAGTGAAACTGAGAAAAAGTTAGACTCAGAAAACAGTGATCAAGAGATCTCTTCTGAGGATCTTTCAAAGGAAGAAGAGAAAACCGAAGAAGAGATTGAAGAGAGTAAAGAACCTTCTGAAGATAATAAAGAGGAGTCAGAAGAAGTTGTTGATAAAGATTCTCAAATTATGGAGTTTAGAGATAAGCTTCTTAGAAAAGTAGCTGAATTTGAGAACTATAAAAAAAGAACCTCCCAAGAGTTTGTCAGATTGGTTGAATCTGCAAACCAAGATCTTATTTTAAAGCTTCTTCCCGTAAAAGATGATATTGATAGATTTAACAAAAACTATAATGAAGAACATGGAGTAAAAGAGCTTAAAAAAGGTGTTGACATGATCTTTGAAAAGTTCAATTCAATTCTTAAAAAATTTGGTCTTGAGGAGCTGGAAGCAATTGGAGAACAGTTTGATCCTGAACTTCATGAAGCACTTCTTCAAATAGATAGTGAAGATGTTGATTCAAATACTGTTGTTGATCAACATGAAAAAGGGTATAAGCTTAAGGAAAAGGTTATAAGACACGCAAAAGTAATAGTTTCAAAATAAGGTAAGTTATGTCAAAAAAAGATTATTATGAACTTTTAGGAGTATCTAGAGACGCAGATAAGAATACAATTAAGAAAGCTTACAAAAAGTTAGCTTTAAAGTATCATCCTGATAAAAATAGGGATGATCCTTCTGCAGAGGAGAAATTTAAAGAGGTTGCGGAAGCTTATTCTGTTCTTTCGGATGAAAACAAGAGAGCGAGATATGATAGATTTGGGCATGATGGTCTTTCCGGTGCCGGAGGAGGTGGATTTTCCGGTTTTGGTGGTTTTGATGCTGAATCAATCTTTGAGAGCTTTTTTGGTGGTGGCGGATCCCGATCCAGAAGAAGTGGACCTGCTTCAGGTTCTAATCTGAAGATTTATGTTGATATGAGTTTAGAGGAGATCTCTTCCGGTATAAAGAAGAAGATCAAGATAAAGAAGTATGTAAAATGTAGCAGTTGTTCCGGAAGTGGTGCTGAAAGTAGTTCTTCAATAAAGAGTTGTCCTAATTGTAACGGATCCGGTGAAGTTAGAATGGTTCAAAACTCCCTCTTTGGTCAAGTTGTAAATGTAACTTCCTGTCCAAAGTGTAATGGAACAGGAAAACAGATTATCAACAAATGTAGTAGTTGTAGCGGAGAAGGTAGAGTAAGAGATACTGAAACTATAGAGTTTGATATACCTGCCGGAGTTAGTGAAGGTCAGTATCTAACCATAAGAGGCAAAGGTAATGCCGGTAGAAATGGTGGTGGAAATGGTGATATTATAGCTGTTATAAGAGAAAAAGATCATAAATATTTTCACAGAGATGATGAGAATATATTCTATGATCTTAAACTCAGTATCTCACAAGCTGTTTTAGGTGCCGATATTGAAGTTCCTACAATAGAGGGTAGGGTTAAGGTTAAAATTCAAGCAGGTACTCAACCGGGTAAACTGTTAAAGCTTGGAGGTAAAGGCCTTCCTAGATTAAACGGTTACGGAAGAGGAGATCAGATTGTTAGAATAAATGTTTGGATTCCAACAAATATTTCATCTGAAACAAGAAAGAAATTTGAGGAGTTGGATCAACTTAGTGAAACAAAACCCCAACCTGAAGAGAAAGGTTTTTTTGCCAAGGTAAAAGATTTTTTCCATGGGTTATAAATTTAGGAAAATAGATTTTATCAATCTACTATTGATTGTTTCACTTTTACTCATTTACATTTTTAGATATAATGATTCAGACCTGGAAGAGTCTGAATCATTTCTTTTTAAAAATAGTGCTAAAGAAGTAAAAAATGGATCAACTATTTTAAAAAAAAATAAGTTGCATATTTCTCAATCAGATAGTAATTATTCAATCAGTGAAAAGAAGATTTCTATTAAAGTAGACATTAATTCGGATAGTATTGAGTATCTTACTACTATTCCGGGTGTTGGAAAAGCTACGGCTAAAAAGATTATTTCTTACAGAAAAACTTTTGGAAATTTCAAAACTATTTATGATCTTTTAAAGATTAAGGGAATAGGAAAAAAGAGATTTAAAAAAATGAAAAATTATATAAAAATTAATGATATTGTTGGAGAGAAAGATGGGTTTAATAAACAGAAAAGGTAACATAGTTTTAAAGATTCTAATCGTTGCTGCGTTGGTACTTCTTTTCCTTTCTATTGATATTCCTAGACAGATGTGGAATGAGAAGCATGAGAGGGCGGAGTTAGCTCAAGAGAGAATGGATGTTATGTATAACATGGAACTGCTTTACAAGCAGGAGACTGATAAGTTTAACGGATCTCTAAAAGAGGTTTATGATTTTGCAGTTGGTTATGATAGTTTAGAGGTTAATCCTCCATCATTTCAAACAGAGTACTTAACTATAGATTCAACTCAACTAAGAATTGATTATGAGCAACCGGAACTTGTAGAGAACCTTTTTGTTTCTTACGAAAAAGGTGGATCTATGGTTGAGAAGCTTGATAAGGACAGTTTGAAAAAGTCTCAAACTGCTTTTAAAGGTTCTAACGAGCTTTTCGTTACTCTTGATATGAGAGATAAGGAGTTAGGTTTGGTTCCTGCAACTCTTCATCTAACTTCAGAAACTCCTATTAAGATTATTTCTAATGTGAAAACAGCAACAGATATCTACTGGGATTTTTACGGAGATTCAAAGATCTCTTTTGAGCTTATTAAGCCTGAAAATGAGATTCAATTTGTTAATTTAGCAAGATATATTATGCCTGATATTGGCGATAAGACTCCATATCTTTGCCCTTCAACTTTAGATGAGTTCTTGGTTAACTTTAATCTTAATGCAAAAGTTAATATGAATATTGAGTTTACAAGAGGCACAGAGCTTGATACAACTGTTTTAAAAGGTGTTGAAATTGCTCCTGTTACTTCCAATGATAATATTAAAAACTTTATGATTGATAAGCTTGGTCAAAAGAGTTTAAACAGTGTTGCTGATTTTGTAAGAGAGCACGAGGTTGATGGAGATTCAACATACTCAAATGAGAAAGCCCAAGATTCTCTGTTTATTGCTTTCTTCAATAAAAAATTAAAAGAGTTTGCTAAAAAACCTTACACTGATAAAGATTCTAAAAACTTAAAGTCTATTGATATTGAAAGAGAAGCAAACTTTGGTAAGGATAGACAATTTGCACTATTCTTTACTTCAAGAGTTCCTGCTAAGCTTGTTGATGAGATAAATAAGCCTGAGGTTCTTGAGCAGTTAGCACTTATTAACTATGGTATGAAAACAGAGATAATTGATGTTGATACTTTAAGTGTAAAAATAAGTTCTCCAATAAACGATAAAAGTGAATTTAAAGGATATGAGAGATCTGCACTTAGATCAGAAAGCTTATTCGGTGTTGAAGATGATGAAAATCACGGATATATTGATGATGGTGAGAAGAGTTGGAGTAAAGGCGGGGAGTAAACTTTCTTTGCTAAAATAGATTTTAAAAAAGTCCTGTTTTTTCAGGGCTTTTTTATATTAATATAAATTTCACTTTGGGGCAAATATGAGTTTAACTAAAAATGAAGAGATTGAAGTTGTTGTTGAAAATATAAATGAAAATTTTGAAGGTTTTTCATTTGTTGATGGTAATAAGATAATAGTTCTGGAAGTTTTAAAAGATGAAAAAGTTTTAGTAAAAATAGTAAAGGTTGGTAAAAATGTATCCTTTGCTAAACTGATAAAGGTTATATCTCCTCATAAAGAGAGAGCTTTATCAAATGATCCTCTTTTAGATGTTTCCCATATTAGTTATAACCATCTTTTAGATCTTAAGAGAGGTTTTTTAGAGGATAGCTTTGATTGTAAAATAGATATTGTTCCCTCTATTTTAGAGGGGTGTAGAAATAAACTATTTTTCCCTGCACAAGTAATAGATAGTAAATTTGTTTTTGGTCTTTATAAAAAAAGATCCCATAATATTATACCCTATAATTTTGACTCTAAACTTATATCAGATGAGATGAATGAGATCTTAAAATCTGTTTCAACCCTTATAAATAGAGAGTTGTCTCCATTTAAAAGAAATATAAAGGGTGTATATTTAAGAGGGGAGAATAGGAAATATCAATTGGGGTTTCAGCTTGATGATTGCGAGAGTTATAATAAAATATTATCTAAGCTTGATTTTGGGGATATGGTTAAATCGTTGTTTGTTTATAAAAGAGTGGAAGGTAACTCTATTTTAGTTAATGATCCTATATTCTTAAAGGGAGAGGATTTTATAGAGTTAAGTGTTAAAGGTAAAAGTTACAAACTTAGGCCAGAGTCATTTTTTCAGCTTAATAGCTATATTATAGAGAAAATTATTGAGGATATTGTAACCTATTTTGAGGATAAAACACTATCTGTTGTAAACGATTTCTATTCAGGTTGTGGAGTGCTTTCAAACTATTTTGAGAACTATGGTGTAAGAAAACTTTATGAAAAGAGTATCCATTCTTTTAAATATCTTGAAAAAAGCCCAAAACTAGAGCTTGTAACAGGAGATCTATATAAGGTTAAGCAGAAGGTTATTGAGGATTCTATCTTTATATTTGATCCTCCAAGAAAAGGTATTGGTCAAAATTGTATAGATCTTGTTTTAGAGAGTAAGCCCAAATATATTTTATACCTTTCATGCAACTACAAAACCCAAAAGAGGGATATAGATCATCTCTTAGATTACTATAGCATAGATTTTATAAGAGGATATGATATGTTTCCATATACGAAACATTTGGAGTCTATGGTAATACTTAAAAGAAAAATTTAGTAGTAGTTATCTATTTTATATAGGTATTTCAAACATTTTGTATTTATGATCTTTTAAAAGTAGATTCTATTGTAGAAAGTTACGATAGTTTGCTTAAATTGGTTCAGTAAAATAGAAAATACTCTCCATGACGATATGAAAAATATCATTAATTAAGATTGACATAGAATAATTATTTAGCTATAATCTATTCAACTTTTTACGGTATGGAAAAAGCAATATATAAACCATGTTATATATTGCTTTTCCATTCTATTGTTACTCTATAATAGTTGTTGGTTTTCTTAATTAAAATGTGGAATTGTTGTGAAAAGATTACTGAGTTCTATTGCTGAAAAGATATTGCATAAATATGGAGATAAAGGTCTTCTCTTCTTTACTTCACTCATTATTGGTGTTTTGTGTGCTATGCTTGCCGTAATACTTAAACAGTCGGTTCATCATGCTTATCACTATTTAAGTGAGTATATCAGTTTACCTATGGGTTTTTTGATACCCGGAGTGGGAGCTGCAATAAGTGTCTTTTTTTTAAGGAAAATTGTTAAAGATAATATGGGTCACGGGATTCCCGATGTTCTCCTCTCAATTGTAAAAAAAGGAGGGGTTCTTAGAGGTTGGGATACCTTCTCTCGTATGATCTCATCATTTTTTACGGTATCAGCCGGTGGTTCTGCCGGTCTTGAGGGACCTATTGTATTTACAGGTTCTGCAGCAGGTTCAAACCTTGCCACATTTTTTAATCTTACTGATAAACATAGAATTATTCTCATAGGTGCAGGTACTGCAGCAGGAATATCGGCAATCTTTAATGCTCCTTTAACAGGAATGGTCTTTGCCTTGGAGGTTATGCTCTCAGAGTGGACTTCCATAACTATTATACCTACTGCTATTGCATCTATAACAGCTACAGAAATAAGTAGAATTATGATGGGTAATTCAATAGCTTTTACAACCAATTTTACCACAATGGGAACTATTGATCTCTTCCCTGTTGCTATTCTTGGAGTTTTTACCGGATTTTTATCTGTACTTTTTATTCGAGGATTGGAATTTGGTGAACATAAATTTGAAAAGTATTTTAAAAATCCCATTTTAAGATCCTTCATTGGTGGATCTTTTGTTGGTCTTCTATTTCTTATTGTTCCAAAATCTCTGGGTGAGGGTCATGATGTTGTATCTTCTCTCATTTCGGGATTTGAAGAGAAAGGTATATTTGTAGTATTTTTACTACTTTTATTTAAATATTTGACCTCTATTTCAACCTTGAGTTCCGGAGGTTCCGGTGGTATCTTTGCTCCGGGTTTATTTATTGGAGCCGCATCAGGTCTTCTTTTTGGTAGAATTATTTCAAGATTTTCGGAATATCTACATTTTTCCCAACCGGAATCTTATGCTTTAGTTGGTATGGCAGGTTTGATAGCAGGTATTTTGCAAGCCCCTTTAACAGGTATGTTTCTTGTTCTTGAGATTACAGATGGTTATAGCATTGTACTTCCTCTAATTTTAGTTTCCATTATATCTATGATTACAAGTAGTATCTTTGAGCAGGGATCAATATACACTAGAAATCTAATATCTAAGGGAGATTTGGAAAGAACAGGTAGTGATGGTAGAATTCTTTCAGAGATAGAAATAACGGAAATGCTTGAGCTTGACTGTCCTGTTGTTAAAGAAAATACTCTTCTTAGAGAGTTTATAGATGTTGTTAAAACAAGTAAGAGGAATCAATTTATTGTAGTAGATAGGAAAAACAATAAGTATGTTGGTATAATACTTATTCATGAGGTTAGATCGATTATATTTGAAACAGAACTTTATGATTTTTTAACTGTTACAGAGCTTATCAAAACGGACATTGAGCCGGTAAAACTTGGGGATTCTCTTAAATCTATAGTTCAAGATTTTGACAGTTCATCAAGTTTTACTCTACCTGTAGTTGATGAGAATGGTGGTTATATAGGGCTTATATCAAAAGCTACACTTTTTACAAAGTACAGGCAAGAGCTTTTGGTTCAAAGTATTAGGGAGTAGATTCTAAATAGTAAGTTTTCTAGGAACTTTTAAAAGTTCCTAGAAAATTTATAAATGTATAAGGCAAAAAGGGTCTATTAAAGTTTTAAAACATCTTTCACTCTATTTACAGTATCATTTTTTGATAAAGAAAGTCTTACTATTGAGTTTTCATTTCCTTTTAGATTATGAACAACATTTGCGTCAAGAGATATAATATCTCCTTTAACTAAATTGAAAATTTCACCTTCTACCCCAAAATCTATACTACCCTCAAAAATTTCTATATTGATAGGGAAAGAGGTTTTATGATCTTTCATAACTTGGTCTTTTTTTAAAGTTATCCTAATCTCTTTTGAAGCTTCACTTTCAAACATAGGAGTTATTTTAACCCTATCCTCTCCATATTCTAAACCATCATAAATATTAAATCTTTTCATCTTTTTTTACTCCTTTTAATTTTAGCTAATCTATATCTTTCAATTAGCCTTTTAAGTTTTAATTGGTATTGTATACAATCTCTTTAAGTAGTATAATCTTAAAACGGTATAGAGTCAATCTTAAATAGTTAAAAGATTTTTATATTTCATGGAAATTATAATATTTAATCTGAGTTTGAGATAAGTATTTATCCGGCATTTAGCATAAGAAATATAATGTTATATATAACTTTATTATTCCTTTCTAGACGGTTTTACTCTTCTTGTAGATTCTGTTTAATATTTAAACTCCAATCATATAATATAATCTATTTTATATCTAACTCAGGTTGGTTTATGAGCCCTTTTATCTTACATAAATCATTTTATTTGTTTTTAGTAACTATTTCTAAAGTTGTGGCTCGGATCTCAATATTTTACTAAAAATTTATATTCTGTACAATTTCATTATAAACTATTGCCATATCAATAAACTATTCTTATTTTTATTCGATAAACTAAATTTAATTATAATGTTAGGAGTATATAAAATGAAGAGAAATAGAACCTGTGGAGAGTTGAGAAAGAGTGATGAAGGAACTATTGTTACTCTGAGTGGTTGGGTTCATAAGTATAGGAATTTAGGAGGATTACTTTTTTTAGACCTTAGAGATAGATATGGAATTACCCAAGTTATATTTGATCCTGAAGTTGTATCTTCCGAAGTTATGGATATATGTACAAAGATTAGAAATGAGTATGTTGTAACTGTACAGGGTATTGTAAATGTTAAGCCAGAACCAAACAAAAATCTTCCAACCGGTGAGATTGAGATTGAGGCTAAGAAGATAAGAATTGAAAATGAGAGTGAAACACCACCTTTCAACTTTCTTAACGGATCCTCCGATGCTAGAGAAGATAAGAGACTTGAGTATAGATATTTAGATCTTAGATCTGAAAGAATGACAAGAAATATTGTTATTAGACATAAAGCTACCTTAGCTGTTAGACAGTTCCTTTCAGATAGAGGTTTTCTTGAAATAGAAACTCCCACTTTTTCAAAATCAACCCCTGAGGGTGCAAGAGATTATGTAGTTCCGTCAAGATTGTTTCCCGGATCTTTTTATGCGTTACCTCAAAGTCCTCAAATTTACAAACAACTTTTAATGGTTAGTGGTTTTGATAAATATTTCCAAATTGCCAGATGTTTTAGAGATGAGGATGCAAGGGGTGACAGACAACCTGAATTTACTCAAATAGATATTGAGAAGAGTTTTACAGATCAAGAGGAGATCTTTAAGCTTACAGAGGAGATGTATTATGATATGTTTCTCAAAGCTTTAGATACAAAAATTGAATCTAAGTTTGTAAGACTTACATACCATGAGAGTATGGAAAAGTATGGTGTTGATAAGCCGGATTTAAGATTTGGTTTAACCCTAAAAAATATTACAGATATTAAGGATAGTTTTGATTTTAAGGTAATAAACTCTGCTGAACATGTTAAGTTTATAGCTGTTGAGGGACTGGAGGGTCTTTCAAGAAAACAGATAAAAGTTTATGAGGATTATGCTATCCATTTAGGAGCTAAAGGTTTGGCCTTTGTTAAATATATAGACGGAAAGCTTGAAGGAGGTATCTCCAAGTTTCTTTCAGAAGAAAATATGGTTGAAATTATTAAAAGATCAGAACTTACTAAAAATGGAATAATCTTTTTTGGTGCTGATTCTACCGCTATTGTCAATAAGGTTCTTGGTAATTTGAGAAATAAAATTGGTAAAGAGCTTAGGGAGTGTGATATTGAGAAACTTGATACCAACCCCGGAGAAGTTTTGGGTATATGCTATGATCTTGTTCTCAATGGTGTTGAGCTTGCATCAGGCTCTATTCGTATTCATGATGAGAATATTCAAAACAAAGTATTTAGAACCCTTGGTTTACCTCAAGAGGAGATTGATGAGAAGTTTGGTTTTATGTTAAAGGCTTTTAAGTATGGTGCTCCTCCTCACGGTGGTATTGCTCCGGGTCTTGATAGAACTATTCAAATTATGTGTGGAGAGGATACAATAAGAGAAGTAATTGCTTTCCCTAAGGCTAAAAATCTTAATTGTCCTATGATGAAAGCTCCATCTCCTATATCGGAAGATCAACTTAATGAGCTTAATATTAAACTTAAATAGTATTGACTTTTTAATGTAATCTGAGAGATAGGAAATTTCCTATCTCTCAGACTGTCGATAAGCTTCGTATTACTGCGTCATCGGTTTTTTCTGTTCAAGTCACCTAGGTTTACTAGGCTCCTATCACATAAAAAATCAATTCCTTGTACTACTCGCTTCTAGCCAGTCTGACTTTTTAAGTAAATCTCAGAGATAGGATGTTTCCTATCTCTTTTTTTATGGCTTCTTTTTAAGATATACTAAAAGATAGATAAGAAGTTTATAGGATAGATTTTAGATTTAGCTGTTAAATAAAATAAGTTGTATTCTTATTTTGAACTTTAGATTAATTTAATAAATATGGCTCTTGAAATTTAGTTTCCAAGCTACTATCTTATAGGTTAGACAGTGAAAAAATATTTGTTGGATCTAATATGTTGAGATTTATCTTATTAATAATATTCTCATTTTCATTTTTATACGGAAATAGTTCAAAATATTTTTTTAAATATTTAAATATCAATCCAAAGCGGGGTAGAGTTATAGCCGATTCTCTCTATAGAAACAGTATTAGTAAAGATGAGAGAGTAGAATCCCTAAGATATATTTCAATCTCTTACTACTATCTAAACAGATCAGATTCAGCTCTTTGGTATGTTGAAAAAGCGGAACAGGAGATATATAAGGGAGAACACTCTCCCAATAATCTTTTTACTCAGGGTAAAATATATAACTTGAAAGGTGCTATTTTTGAAGAGATGAGTTTTTATGATAGAAGTATGACAAGTTATCTTAAAGCTATGAGTATTTTCAAAAATCTTAATAAAGAGAATGAATTGTTTTCTGTCTATAAACATATTGCTAATTTATATAGAATAAAAGGTGATTATAAGAATAGTATTGATTACTACAATAAAGGTGTACCTTTAATTGGAGATAACAAAAGAAGAGAGGCTTCCTTACTTTCAGATTTAGCTATTAGTTATCTTAATTTAGGGGATTTTACCAAGGGTCTTGAGAGTTGTAATAAGGCCATATCAATCTATACAGAACTTAAAGATGATGATGGTAGGAATCTATCTAAAATTATAAAGGGAAATCTATTTTTAGCTCAAGAAAAGCTTGATCAAAGTGAAAAAATATTTAGAGAAGTTATACTAGAGTCTATTAAATCCGGTAACAAATTAAATCTAAAAGATGGGTATAATAATCTTGGTATAGTGCTTATTAAACTTGGTAAATATGATGAGAGTATTAAATACCTTTATAAAAGTGCTAATCTTGAGAAGGAGTCTGGAAATTGGGGAGGCTATTGCCAATCTTATATAAATATTGCACAACTTAATTATACTCTGTTAAATTTTGATAAGAGTAGTAAAATAGTTGATAGATTTATTGATGATGTATATCTTGATAATTTCCCTCTCCTAAAATTAAAGTTTTTATATCTTAAGGGTAAACTTCTCATTGTGGATAAGAGGATAAAAGAGAGTGAAAAATATTTTGATAAAGCAATATCTTTAAAAGATTCAATAGCTAATATTCATAATCTTAGTCAATTAAATAATCTTAAAGATAGGTATGAAAAGCTTGAAATTGAGAGGGAGGAGGAGAATAAAATAAGAGATAGTTATATTTTTAGAGATAATAGAGAGTTTGAAGATATTATTAAATATTTAATTATTGCTCTTATTTGTATATCATCTGTTTTGGTAATAGCAATCTTTTTAAAGATCAGAAGATAGTATTTCTATCCTTTATTCACTTATTTTAAGAGAAGATGATTATTATAACTTTTAAAAATAATCTAAAGTTTCTTTGTTTGATTTCTCGGAGAAATATTATTTACTTGAGCTCGATATAAAAACAATAGTCTATCTTATTTAATAACTATGGATCGTGGGAGGTGGAAGACGGGAGACCGAAGACGGGGTTCGGAGAGATTATCGAGAAAGGTGTATATTTCGAGTAGCCTCAGGGTACGGATTGAGAGGGAGTTAAAATTCTTCTCCCTTTTCAGGGAGAAGATGCCCAAAGGGCAGATGAGGGTAGAACAAACCATTTAAACTTATTTTGAATCTACTATAGGCTTTATGCCCCAATTATGTTTTTGCTTCTTTTTTTGATAAGAAAAAGAAGAGCTTTTGTTTCTTTTGGCTACAAAAGAAGTGCCCATAAAAAGTTTATAAATTTTGACAAAAATCTTAAAACTTTTCCCTTAGACTGTCGATAAACTTTGCATTACCATGTTATCGATTTTTTATACTCAAATCACCTAGGTTTAATAGGCTATGGATCACATAAAAAATAAATTCCTTTTACTGCTCGCTTCTAGAAAATCTGATTTTTTGAGGTAAGTGGAAGCTAATCAATACAGCTGTGTATAATATTCTATTTATTAAACCAAATATTGGATAAATACTTATATCGAGTTTAGCTTGTTTTTTAACTTATCTTCCGTTTTCAATCTTAGTTTAATATAGGTTTAAAGGTTTTTATAATTTTTAATATGTTATATAAATAGAACAAAAAAGCTCCCAAATTTTGGGAGCTTTTTTATCTTTTTCTTAATATAAAGTTATAACCCTAATATATGCTTTATATTTCTTTCAAAAGTTTCAACAGTTTGCTTACCTTTTAGAGGAATAGATTTTACCTCTCCCTCTTTATTTATCATAGTAATCTCACCTTTCTTATTTATAAAGAAAGTGTAAGGAACTCTGTTAGGACTTTGGTTAAACTTTTTCTTTAAAAGTTTTCCACCTTTATCAAAAAGTGGAACAAAGGTAAAGTTATTTGATTTTATATGACCTTTAGCTTTAGAGATTCCACTACCTTTGTCAATTGACACGACATGCATCTGCAAACCTTTATCTTTATACTTTTTGTAAAGAGCCTCAAGTTCCGGCATCTCCTCTTTACAAGGTGTACACCAAGAAGCCCAAAAATTTAACAGAACAGGTCCCTTTTTTAGAGCCTCTTTTAGTTCAACAGTTTTGTTGTTGATATCCTTTAGTTTGTAGTTAGGAGCCTTTTTAAGATCATTTCCAAAAAGAGCTGCTACCATGAAAAGCATTAGTAGAATAGCGTTTACTTTTTTCATTTTTTCCTCTTTAGTTGTTTATAAGTTCCTCAATCTCTTCAGGATTGAGAGCTATGTTTTTAGATAAGTTTTCAAATCCGTTCTCTGTTACCAAAATATCATTTTCCAATCTTATTCCAATACCTTTTTCAGCTATATACACGCCGGGTTCAACAGTTATAACATTTCCTTTTCTAAGTATACCCAGACCGGAATCTACATCGTGAACATCTAACCCCATAGGATGACTTACACCATGAAAATAGTAGTTTGATAATTGATCTTTTGTTTTTATGATTTTAAGATCTTTTAATCCTCTAAAAAGAGACTCTTTAGTAATCTCTTGAAGTTCTTTATATGTGGCACCCGGTTTTATTGCTTTTAAAACCTCATTGTGAGCTGAAAGAACTATATTATATATCTCCTTCTGCTTAGGGGAATATTTACCCTTAGCGGGATATGTTCTTGATATATCTGCTGAATAGTTTTTATACTCTGCTCCGGTATCTATCAACACTAGATTATTTGTAGATATTTTAGAGCTATTATCTTCATAATGTAAAATAGTTCCATTTTTACCTGAAGCTACAATAGGGGCAAATCCATGTCCGGATCCACCATATCTTATATATCCTCTTATAAGTTCAGCTTCAATCTCTCTCTCATTTTTAAAGTTTTTAATCTGTTTTAGTATTTGATGAAGAGTTGTACCTGTTATCTCAATAGCTTTTCTTATAATTTTTATCTCAGCTTTACTTTTTATATCTCTTAAATCGGAAATAATTGAATTGAAAGTTGAGACAGATATGAAAGGGTATCTGTTTCTTAAACCTGAAACAATAGTTTGAGTATAGGTTGGTACGGCTTCTCCCGTATAAGGTTCATTATACATTAGAAGATGACTCATATTCTTATCAATAAAGAGCTCTCTAAAAAAATCATCAACTCTGTTTATATCTTCAATGGAATTTTTACTTATTCCTGAGACTTTCTCTATCTCTTCTACAGATATGGAAGCTCCAATCCACTTTTCCATCTCCTTTGGTATTACTTTTCTGTAGAGAGAAGTTGATGCTTTTTCACCATTTTTTACTATAATTAATATTGAGTTTTCAGACTCTATACCTGTGAGATAAAAAAAGTTACTATCTTGCCTAAAGGGGAAAAATGTATCTCTGCTTCTGGTATGATTTATACCCGAACAAACTATAGTTACGCTATCTTGAGGTAGCTTTTTTATAAATCGTTCCCTATTCTTTTGAAAAAAATGGATTGGGAACTTAATCTCTTTCATAAAGTCTCCACAATTACAGAATCACAATAGTAATAGATATTACACTCTTTCGAAACTAAAATATCTATGTAGAATAAAAATAATAGCTTTATATTTTATAGGCAATAGTAATAATTTTTTGTTTGATTCTTTAAAATAATGGTGGAGATATAACAGAAAGCATTGATTTTTAATCAATAATAGAAGATTTTATTAATTAAATTATTGTTGTGGAAAACCTCTTTGTACAGAGAAAAATTATTATTAAAAGGTTTAAATTATGAAAAAAGTTATTTTAGCAATATTAGATGGTTACGGAATAAGTAGTTCAACAGAAAATAATGCAATCTTTTCAGCAGATAGTAAAAATTTGGATAAAATTTTTGAAAAGTACAATAGTTCAACACTTATATGCAGTGGGAAAGAGGTTGGCTTGCCTTCAGGGACTATGGGAAATAGTGAAGTTGGACATCTTAACATTGGTGCCGGAAGGGTGGTTTATCAAGATATTTCAAGGATTGATAAGAGTATTGAAGATGGAAGCTTCGAAAAAAATGAGACCCTTTTAGAGATGATAGATTACTTAAAAGAAAAGGGTAAAAATCTTCATATAATGGGGCTTTGTTCCAATGGTGGCGTTCACAGTTCTATTGACCATATAAAAGAGATAGTTAGAGTTGTAAATAAGAATGGGTTTAATAATGTGTATCTTCATCCATTTACCGATGGTAGGGATACTCCACCAAATAGCGGAATAGATTTTATAGAGGATCTTGAAAATTTCCTATCAGGCGGGAAGGGTAAGATTGCATCTATTTCCGGAAGATTCTACTCTATGGATAGGGATAATAGATGGGAAAGGGTAGAAAAAAGTTATAGAACTTTAGTAAATGGTGAAGGAAAAAGGTTTTTAAGCTCAAAAGAGCTAATGGAGAGCTCTTATAAAAATGGTTTGAGTGATGAGTTTATAGAGCCTGCTCTCATTGAAGATAATGGTAAAATTATAACCATAGACGAAGAGGATGGAGTTATTTTTATAAACTATAGATCAGATAGGGCAAGAGAGATCTCAATAGCTCTAAACGATAGAGAGTTTAATGAGTTTGAAACAAAGGATCTTAATCTTAATTTTGTTACCATGACAAAGTATAGAGAGGATTTTACTTTTAAGAATCTTTTCCCAAAACTAAAACATAAAAATATACTTGGAGAGATTGTTTCAACTAATGATCTTTCTCAATTAAGAATCTCTGAAACGGAGAAGTTTGCCCATGTAACTTTCTTTTTCAATGGGGGAGAGGATAGAGTTTTTAAGGGGGAAGATAGGATTTTGATAGATTCTCCAAAGGTCGAGACCTATGATTTAAAACCTGAAATGTCTTCTGAAGAGCTTACTTCAAGATTACTTTTAGAGATGGATAAATGCAAGTATGATCTTATAGTGCTAAACTATCCTAATTGTGATATGGTTGGTCATACAGGGGTTTTCTCTGCTGCTGTTTCCGCTGTTGAAAGTGTTGATAGATGTATAGGTAGAGTTTATGAAAAGGCAAAAGCTCTAGGTTATACACTAATTATTACAGCTGATCATGGTAATGCTGAAAAGATGTTTGAAAACGGTGTCCCTTTTACGGCTCATACTAAAAATGTAGTACCTTTTGTGATTGCTAAGGAAGGTATAGATCTTTCAAATGGAAGACTTTGTGATATAGCTCCTACAATTTTGGATATTTTAGGAATTGAAAAGCCCAAAGAGATGGATGGTAATTCGCTTATTATTAGATAGGGTCTATTGAAAAAAGGAGAAACTATCTATCTAAGAAGTGAAGATTTAATTTTTTATACGATCTGAACCTAGAAGTACTAGGTGATTTGATTATGAAAAATCGATTACGAAGCAATACGAAGCTTATCGAAAGTCTAGGGATACATCGGTAATGGAGGTTTGCTTCAGATCCTTCTTTGGTTGGAAGATACATATTTTAGCGGTTAGAATAGAGTTTACTACTATTTTTTTGATACTTTCTTATAGAATTTATATTTACCACCTTTAGAATTTCTTAAAGAAAATAAACCATATCCATTCATCACATTTGAGTATATATTGCTTTCGTATTGGGTTGAAGAGTTGTAGTTATCAAGTGATTCCAGATATTTTTTGAGTGCGTTATCCATTACAAATATTTCAATATAAAAAATATCTCCATATTGTAATAATATCTCAGAACTATCGGAGAACTTTGAAAGATCTTTTAATTCATTAGGATGTATTTTATCTATACCGTTTTTTTTATAATGAGATATAAAACTATGATACAGGGAGTTATCATCTTTTATGCTACAGAGGAGTGTATCCCTTCCTATTATTGTATCATTAATGGTTGTGCCATCTCCAAAAAAATAATATTCTCCGGTTTTTTTATTCTTTAAACTTTCAATTTGTGGTGAAGTAGGGCATATGGTTTCAGCTGTAATTTTATCATATTTCTTATCTTTATCTTGAGCAATAATCTTATAGCTAAAACCTTCTTTAAATCTGGTAAAGTTAGAAGTGTCAGGAATTATATAGTTTCCAATTTGATTTTTTTCAGAAAGTTTAGCTACAAAGATATCATTTTCATACAGAGTAATATCTGCTCCACTTACATATAATTCTTCAGGATTTGCATATTCTCCAAGGTCTAAAGATTTTGATAGCTTTACAGATATTTGTGTAGAATCAACAGCAGAAAAAGCAAACAAAACAAGAGATTCTTCTTTAGTAGTATCTGCTAAGAAAAATTCACACGAAAAAAATAGGAAAACTAATATTACTATAAAAAAATTCTTCACCATCTTAAAACTCTTATTTAAAATTTGTATTCAACTCTTATTGATGGAATAATTGGAAGCATTAGGTTTTCATTTCTACCAATTCCATATTTTTCTTGCTGTTCTTCTTCATCATAAAACCAGTTTTGTACATACTTATATGATTGTATATTTTTATGAAAAGAAATATTTAACAAGCTACAATTTATTAAGAGAGAAGTTCCGTTGTTATAAAGCCATCTATGGTTATAGGAAAGATCTATCCTAAAATATGAAGGGTATCTATTTCCATATAATTTACTTTTAACTACGATAAGTTCAGGATTTATAGGTTCTCCGTTAAAAAACTGATTAAAATATCCACCATATGCGGAAGTGTAGGCTCTTCCACTATTATAATTTAGTGTAACACCAATATTATTTCTTTCGCTAAGTTTATATATAGAGTTTATTTTTAGAGAGTTTGGTATATCCCAAATAGTCGGATATCTCTTATTGTTTAGAACTTGAAAAGATCTTGAAAAAGTATAGGATAAGCTTCCTATTACTTTACCTGTAATTTTTTTTATATTAAATTCCAAACCATAAGATTTAATATTTGAAGTTGTCAGAAAATCATGATGATCCGAATCTCCATTTTCATAATCTAATATATCTGCAAAATAAAAATTTTTAATATATTTACCATAAGTTTCAAAAGAAAACTTATATATATCACCCCAAAAAATATTATTGTAATTGTATCCTAGAGATATATCAAAAGATTCTGTTTGCTCCATCTCCTTATCTATGCTAAGCCAAAGGTTAATAGGGTTTACTCCAAATTCATCAAAGTTATCTATCCTAAACGAGTAAAGATTTTGATAGCTTTTTTTTATTGAGAGATTTAAAGAGCTTGTTTTATCAACTATATATTTACAGGAGAGTAGAGGAGAGTAATTATTGTAGATTTTTTCACTATCTATATAGTCAATATTATATCTAACTCCTGATAATAGGGTAAACTTATTGTTAAATGTTTTGGAGAATGTAGAGAAAAGAGCTGTTTCAATAAGTTTAGAACTATAGTTAAGGGAAAAGAGATCGTCACTAAAATCTTCACTATCATACCTAATCTTAACCGTTTTAAAATCTAATCCAAAAGAGATTTCTATATCTTTTGAAACGGTATATTCATACTTGTTTTTTGCAGAATAGTCTTCTATTTTATTGTTAAATTTAAATAACTCCTCTTTTACTCCTTCCATCGGATCACCTTTTCTATCATAAACCATCTGATCAAGAAAAAACTTTGAGTATGAGAGATTTAAGCTTGAGTATAGTTTTGGAGAAAGGATTGATTTTAATCTTAATGAGAATGCTCTATTACCCCACCCAAAATCAATTAAATTTTGCTCTAGATTATCATTTCCAAAATATGAGCTGAAAATTATTTTACTTTTTTCATTAATATTTTGGTAAATCTGGAAATGAGCATCATAAAAGGAGTAGTTAAATTTATCATCTATCAAACTTAAAATAGGATCTAAATATGTTCTTCTTCCAGCAAATAAAAATCCTCCTTTATACACCGGACCCGTAATTGCTGTGCTACTATTTAAGATTGAAAGAGAGATATTTCCATCAAATTCTTCACTATTACCATCTTTGCTACTTACATCCAATACAGCTCCCACTCTGCCTCCATATTCAACAGGTGATGAAGATTTTACCATATTGATATTTCTTAAAGCTTCTGGAATAAATGAAGAAAATAATCCAAAAAGATGGGATGGATTATACACTGTAGCTCCATCGTGTAGAATTAGATTGTGATCTCTATTTGCTCCTCTAACATAGATATCTGTCGAGTAGTCTGAAGTTGTGGCTACACCTGAAAGAGTTTGAGTTGTTCTGAAAAGATCCGGTTGAATAAGTGTTGCCTCATATTTCATTTTTTGGGGTTCTATTCTTACCGAATTTATTTTTATAGATCTAGGATTTTCTTTTATTTCAAAGTTGAAATCTTTTTCTGCATAAACAACAATTTCATCAAGTTGTTCAGAATCTCTCTCTAAATATATATTTAATGTTTTGTTCTTATTTGGTAATATCTCAATCTCTTTCTTACATTTCTTATACCCAAGATATTGATAGATTATTGTATATTTACCACTTTCTAAATTACTAATTGCATAAAAGCCATCAATATTTGATACTGTCCCAATATTTTTATTTTCAATATAAATATTTCCTTCAACAAGCGGTTCGTTGCTTCTCTTCTCCTTCAAGAAACCCGAAATCGTCATGTCGAAAAGGATCAATGGTGTAACTAGGATAGTCAGTATTATTTTATTTTTCATCTGTTTCCTTCAGACTTTACCTTCTAATAGTATCAGTAGCTTTATCTTTTGGAATTGTATTAAAAAAAATAAAAAACTAGTCAGAATTACCTCCACCAGAATATGGAGGGATCCATATCTTATCTGTCCACCAAATCGTAAATCTTGCAGAACCGCAAGGATTCATTTCGCTTGATTCGGGTTCTTCATTACGATTGGTGTAACGAGGGTTAGTTCCCAAAAGCACTGCTTGATTTGATCCTATATAGTCATCATCTACATCTAGTTTCCAAGTAGCATTAAGATCAACTTGAGAGTCTTCAAGTAATGTATGAGAAATGGTGATCGTAACATCGTTATCTTCATCATTATCATCAAGTTCATAGATTTTTATTCCCATGTAGTCCTTAACACCACCATCAATTCTACGAAATAAGAATTGTTTTAGATGGTTTTTCCAATTGTCAGGATGTGAATAGTTATATCCTAAAAGGTTCCAATAGCCATAATCATCTCCAAACATATAATCTATATCTCTATCCTCATCAGTTAGTACCATTACTAGTACCTCTGGATCTCCATTTAGCCAAGGTTCCATTAAATCTGTAAGCTGTACCCATTCAAAATAAATAGCTGGATCTGGTATTGTTTCCCAGTGCCCATATGAGGAGCCACTGCCTCCAGAACCCTTGTTTTCTTTTTTAAGTATTTCAAGATCATTAACCTTTTTGGGTAAGTATGCTTCTTTTACTTTTAATGTATGTTTGTCAACTCTCTCATTTTGACCTATAACTATTACTGGAAAATCTGGAGCTGTTTTAGCATCTATAGAGTACTCATTTAAATCAGAGTCAAAAGCTACAACAGTATCCCACTGAGTATCATCAACAGTTCTTGGAGTGTATGTTACTAAAACAGGAGAAACTCCATCCCATTCTGAAAATTTTACGGGCATTGAAATATTTAATAGTTTGAACTCTTCAATACTATCCATTATCTCTAGCTTATTTCTATTAGGGGAAGGTATGTTTTTACTTATGATACCTCTTAAATCTAAGCTTTTTTCCTCTTTAATGTTTTGCCAGAGAATTTCATGTTGCCCATCAAATCTTTCTTTAAATTTTTTATGAAGAAATTTAGCAACTTGCTGATCATTCAAGGATCTTGCAAGAGCTTTAGCGAATATTCTCAATTTATTTTCTTCAGACTCTCTTTCGAGGAGTTTTTCTCCAATATGTCTCTTTAGGTTGGAATTTACTTTATTCTCGTATTTGAGATCATCTACATTTTTAGTAGGGATTGATCTGTTTTCACATGAGAATAAAAAACTTATGACGAAAACAAACATTAAACTCTTTAACATACTTTCCACCTTTTTTGAAATTCAGTTTAAGAAAACAGTCTTAGTCTTATACTATTAAGATGATAGATATATTTTATACATAAGATATATCTTATTTTTTATTTAGTCAAGTGATTTTATAAGTTATATTCAAACTTTTAAGTTTACCGATTAAGATCGGTAAACCCAGACTGCCTGCCAACTTCGTATTACTGTGTCCTCACTTTTTATACTCAAATCACCTAGGTTTACTAGGCTATGGATCGTATAAAAAAATGACTCCTTGTACTACTCGTTTCTAGACAGTCTGACTTTTAAGGCAATCTCAGCCTCCGGCTTTGCCGGAGGTAATTTAACTAAACTTATCTATTGTTTTTTGATATATAATAATATATAATATACTCTCGAAAAAAGGGGCTTATTATAATGAAATAATTATGTATAGTCAAGTTTTTTTTACCTTTTTTCTTGTTTTTTGGAAGCAAACATGTTTATTATACTAGTATAGGGTATTAGATTGTTGTCTGATACATAGGCATACAAGGAGAGTTATTATGAAAGCTATAAAAACTAAAAAGAATATATTTGGCAGTCCATTTTTACAAGGTATTGGTTCTATAATAAATATTGCAGGAGAACAGCAAAGCTTTAAGCCTTATGAAGATCTCCCAAGTAAAATTTCTCATAAAGCTTGGTCAAGAACAGGTAGTTTGCTGAGAAGAACCATCAAAAAATATGAGAGAAAAAATCCATATATTTCTATAAACAAGATTATAGCAGACTATAATGAGGTTTTAAAGTCTGTAGATACAACTATTAAGCCTATAAAACTACTGGATAAAACATTACAAGAGAAGTAGTTATATGAGTCAAAATAAGTCAAAGAAAAATAAAAAACTTATTCAAAATAAAACTATAAGCAAACAAAACCCCTTAAAAGAGATTCTTAATACTGTTCCTGAAGAGAACAGAGAGGAATTCTTAGAAGGTTATAGACAACTCATAGTTGCAAAGGTAAGCGAAACCTCAATCCATCAAGGACCATTGCCAGATCCTGCTACATTAGAAGCCTATAAAGAGATATATGCAGATGCTCCAAAATATATTTTTGAAATCTATAGAGATACGGGAAAGACAGAAATAGAATTAATCAAGAAAATCCAAGAGGATAACACAAAAACTATAAGATACGGACAATGGTTTGGGTTTATCTTGACTATAATATTGATAGTTACAGGTGGAGTTATAACCGTTAAAGGGCACAACACCACTGGTAATGTCATTTTTGGAACCACCATCATAGGGTTGGCAGGTATTTTTATAAAATCTACTGCCAAGAAAAAAGAGGACAAAAAAGAATCATAGAAAAGCCCTATAAAACAGGGCTTTTTCTTTATAGCACCCTATTTAAAACAATCAATTTTTCTACTTACAATAAACATAAAAAGGGGAAACTATGATTATTTTAAGCTGTAGAAAAGACTTTACCAATCCTGAAAAACTGATAAAATCCCCAAAAGAGATACAAATAAGAGATATCAATCTAAAATTAGGTAAAGCTGTGAAAGAGATCTCAATGGAAGAGCTGAAGGTTGCTATTAGTGGAAAATCTGTATTAATACTAGTACACGGATACAATAAAGAAGCAAAAGGAGTATATGAAGCTTATAAGGAAATAGAAGGTCGCACTAACTACGATATAGTAGTAGGCTTTCTTTGGACTGGAGAAGATCATGCTATAGAATGGTATAAAGCAAAACGAAAAGCCAACAAATCAGCAAGATTCCTAAAATACATACTCAAAAAGCTTTGGAAAGCTAACAATAATATAGATCTAATGTCTCACTCTCTCGGTGCAAGAGTAACCCTTAACGCACTCAAACAAAGTAACAGCAGAATAATCAATAACTACTTCTGCACTGCAGGAGCTGTTGATAATGAATCCCTAGAACAAGGGGGAGAGTTCTACGATTCAAGATTTAAGTACAACAATATAATAATAATGCACTCAAAAAAAGATGATGTCCTAAAACTATCATACACAATTGCAGAGTTGGATATAGCATTAGGTTTGCACGGTCCGGAAAATAAAAATCTAGTAAAAAAGAGAGATGATATCTATATAGTTAATTGTGAAAATTGTGTAGAAAAACATGGAGGGTACGATTCATCAGATTCTGTACATCGATACATAAACAGTTTCAATCCGCCCCAAAAAAGAGTAATAACTCTACCAAAAAATTAGGATATATTTTGCTAGTTTTAGCACCGCTTTGCTATTTCTCTGTTAGTTAGATTTTAGCTGTTTTGAGATATAAATAGGGATTGGTAAAATAAAAAAGCTCCCAAAATTGGGAGCTTTTTAATATCTACTTTTTCCTGCCTATCTGTTTCATCAACTCTTTAACAGCTCTTTTAAGCTGTACATCATCATCTTTTACAATTTGGCTTAGAGATTGAACAACTTCAATATCGGGCTGTACTCCATTACCCTCCATATTGGTTCCATCCATTCTCCACCAACCGTATCCCGGCATTCTCATGTGGGAACCATCGATAAGATTTTTTGCTCTAGTTCCAATAACATATCCACTGGTTGCAACACCAATTATTTTTCCCAGTTCAAACTCTCTAAAGATTTGAGGGAAAATTTCAGCGTCAGAAGCGGAGTACTCATTTATAAGAATCACCTTTGGAAGATCCTTTATATTTGAAGGTGACTCTCCTCTCTTTGCACCAAACTCCCTGGATGATTGAATAGCATAGCTAGTTTTTGTCAACTGTTCTATTAAAAGATCGTGAGTATTACCGCCACCGTTATTTCTTACATCGATAATTAAAGCTTCCTTCTCATTGTTTTCAGCCCAAAGATCGTGTAGGAACTTTCTATAGCTTTTCCCGTCCATACCTTGAATATGAAGATAACCTATACGACCATCACTTAGCTTATCAACCATTTTAGTTCTCTCAATAACCCAAGTATTATAGTTCATATTCCACTGTTTATTGAAAGAAAGACCCTTAACAACTACCTCTTTTTCTCCGTCTCCTGTTTCAATTGTAAGTTTTATTTTCTTCCCAATTTTATTTCTAAGTAGATTCTCTACAGGAGTATCTTCATCTATCTCTATTCCATCAATAGCAGTGATAATATCCCCTTTTTTGATATTGTGAGGTCTTTTAAGAGTTGATCCTTCAAGAACTTTTTTAATCTTGATACCACTACCTAGAGTTTCGCTAAAATCTAAAATACAACCGAGTTCTGCACTCTCAATGGCTCTCACCTCTTTTCTTGGAGATCTTGAATTAAACTCACTATGAGAAGCATTTAGATCCCCTATCATCTCTCTTCCAACTTTACCAAGCACATCCGGGGTATATGAATAGTTCATATACTCTGAGTAGATCTCATACAGCTCTTCCCAATCTTTACCGTGCATTTTAGGATCGTAGAATCTAATTCCAAACGTTCCCCAAAGCTCTTCAAAAGCCTTCTTGTTAAGCTCAATTTCGTTATAGCTATAGTCCAGAGTATAATCTATAAGTTCGCTCTTTTTACTCTTAGGGTTAAACTCTTTTAACATACCGTTTGAAAGATAGGTTATACTACCATTATTTTGAAGTTGGAAACTATTATCCATCTTTCCAAATTTTATTATCTCTTTATCCCCTTCACCAAAGTAGTTACATTTTCTCAAACTCTTTTTATTATCATATACATTCATATAGTAGAATGTGGAATCGTCAGCTATGCCAACCATATAGTTGTAGCCATCTTTACGAACTATCTTTTTCATTCTGTAGAATATATTTTCAGGATCAATTTTGATAGGATCTACGCTATCTTTCTTCTCCTCTTTCTTACTCCCCTTTTTCTCCTCTTCATCCTTCTCCTCACTTTTTTTCAGTGATTTGTAGATAGGTTCCCAATTATCCTTCTCTTCGCTAAAATCCTCTCTTTCAGTTAGATCTATTCTTGCAATATCTCCACCTATTCCAATGAAAAGGGATCTATTCTTTTTCCCTAAATAAATATCGCCACCCCATTTATTGAAGTTTAGAAGATTTATCTCTTTCTCTGTTTCAAAATTGTAGGCTTTTAAATGCTTTACCCAATTTTTGAAAGTTGTAGTTGTGTAGAAAGCATAGGTTCCATTTGGATCAATTGCTACATTGGAGTAAACAACCTCATCAGAAAGCTCTGTAATATTTCCATCTTTATCCATGTAAGCTTTTTTGTTGTAACCATTATCCCAAGTTGAGTATGTGATAATAGTCTTATCCCCTGAATTTAAGATTCCATCAATCCACTTATCATCACTCCAACTAATGGTTTCAATATCATCTAAATCTTCCAGAGATGTTTTGAACAGTTTGTAGTAACCTTTATCTATGGCTGTAAAGAGTATGGTTTTATTGTCCGGCATAATCTCAACAGTTCCAATACCCGGCTGATTTTTTGTAATTTGCTTTACTTCACCACCGGCTTTTGGAACAACAAAAAGATCATATTTATACTTAAATGCAACCACTTTACCATTTTCTGAAACAGTATAGTCGCTTGCCATAGATTTTACTGTATTGTAGTGGTTAAAATCTCCATAGATATCCTCATTTATATCTATCTCCACCTTTTGAGCTTTTTTTGTTTTGTAATTGTAGCTCCAAAGCTCATCAAACAGTTCAAACGCAAAGATATCCTTATCTCTTGCCTTTGTTATATTTCTTACAGACCATTTATCAAAATCTGTTAATTGTTCCCTTTTTTCCATATTGTCAATATCAGATTTGTAGAGTTGGAAATTATCTCCATCTGAGTATGAGTAGAAAAGTGATTTTGAATCGCTTGAGAAAACAGGGTATCTTTCTGTTAGAGGGGTGTCCGTAAGTTTTGTATACCTCTTTTTATCAAAATCATAAAGATATAGTTCTCCATTTTGGGATCCTGTATACTCCTCTCTATCGTAATATCCATTTCTGGCGAAAACAATATATTCATCATCATTGGAAAGGTCTGATAAATAATCACCTATTAGATCTAAACTTGTAGCTCTCTCTCCATTTAGAGGAATCTTAAAAAATGTTCTTCCAAGACCAATTTGATACTTAACACCAAGGAGTGCATCCTCATCTCCATACCAATCAGCAATAGATATAGGTTCTTTGCTAATCTCTTCTGCCGTTCCTCCTGTTACCGGAACTTTGTATATAGCATAGTATCCATTTTTTTCGCCATTGTACACTATATATTTTCCGTCCGGTGAAAATACAGGGTTCCCTTCATATCCTTTTGATGATGTAATTCTTTCAGCTTTTCCACCATCTGTATTTACTATCCAGATATCATTGTTATAGACAAAACAAAGTTTTGAGCCGTCCGGTGATAGTGAAGGTTTAGAGGCAAAATGAGGTTCCAATCCGTAAGTATTGATAGCAATAATCAATAAGAGGATATATTTCATTAACCTAGTCATTGATTTCTCCTAAAATATTTTTTATAAAATTCCAAAATAGTCTAAATCCATAATCTAAATTGTAAGATTTCCTAAAACTAATAAACCCAACTTATACTTAGATAGTATAGTAAAAGTTTGGTTGTCATATTAATAGAATCTTTTTCTATTTTTTCATTAGTTTATATACAGAGTATACTATAAACATTAGTAGAAGAGAGATAAATATAGGAAGAAACCAGAATTCAATCTTTTCTTTTACTCCTAATGCTATCTCTATTGTTGAGTAGCTTATATAGGCAAAAGAGTATACTATTATAAAGTTTAAACCTCTAATCATTCTTGTTGCAGATTGATATAATCTCTCTCTATTTTCGTCTGTTACTTTTTGAGGATAATTAAAAATATGTGGAAATCGGTTTAAAAATAGGAGTAGAGCATAGTTTACAACTCCTACTATTGGTAGATACCAAATTGTATCTTTATCGCTAATTTTATCAATATTTCCATCCAGTCCAAAATGGGCAGGAATTGTATCCGGAAGATCATTATAGAAGTATAGAGGAGTCGCTATTAAAACAATAACACCTAAAATATTTGTTATTTCAATAAAAATATCAATTGGTTTTAGTTCTATTCTTAATTTTTTCTTTTTCATACAGATAAAATATCCAAAATTAGGGGCTATATCCCCAATAAGTTTATATTGTTAACTATATTACAAGATTGAAAGGGCAGTAAAAAATAAACTGCCCTTTTATAAATAGATTTAAATATTTCTATATTAAACTTCCAATGTTAAGAAATCTTTCTCAACCATTGAAACAATACTCTTATCAGAGATAAGCGAAGCCATCTTAACCATATCTAAATGGATATTTCTATCTGTTTCCATAAATGGGATCTGCTCTCTAACAAAATTGAAAACAGATTCAACAGCTTTTGCAGGCTTTAATGGCATTCTATAGTTTAAACCTTGAAGAGAGCAAAGCATCTCAACTGCTATTACATTTGTTACATTAGTGATAACCTCTTGAAGCTTTCTAGCTGCAAAAGTACCCATACTTACATGGTCCTCTTTATTTGCAGATGTAGGAATTGAATCTACAGATGAAGGGTGGCATAAAGTTTTGTTCTCACTAACAAGAGCAGCAGCAGTAACTTGAGCCATCATATAACCGGAGTTTAATCCACCTTTACTTACAAGGAAGGCCGGAAGTCCATCACTAGTAGCAGAATCTAGCATATACTCAATTCTTCTTTCACTGATATTTGAAAGCTCATGAACAGCAATTGCCAGGAAATCACAAACCATAGCTAGTGGCTCACCATGGAAGTTTCCACCAGAGATAACATCTTGCTTATCAGGGAATACAAGTGGATTATCAGTTACAGAGTTAAGTTCAGTTTCAACAACAGATCTTACATGTCTTAAAGTATCTTTAGCAGCTCCATGGACCTGTGGCATACATCTTAAACTATAAGCATCTTGAACCTTTTTATAGTTCTCGTGATCTCCGGAAATTTTACTATCTGCTAGTAAACCTCTAAGATTTGCAGCAGTATTTATTTGACCTTTATGAGGTCTAACAGCTTGAACTCTATGATCAAATGCAGCAGAAGTTCCCTTTAGTGCTTCAACAGAGATAGCACCAGAGATATCTGCAACCTTCATAAGGTTTTCAGCTTTTAGTACTCCAATAGCTGCTAATGAAGCCATTGTTTGAGTTCCGTTAAGTATTGCAAGACCCTCTTTTTCTTGAAGAACAAGAGGGTTTAAACCTGCCTTTTCCAAAGCCTCTTTACCAGCTAATCTTTCTCCATTATAGAAAGCTTCACCTTCACCAATCATTACAAGAGCCATATGAGAAAGTGGAGCTAAATCTCCGGAAGCTCCAACAGATCCTTTTTCAGGAACAACAGGAGTAACACCTTTGTTAAGCATATCTCTCATAAGTTCAGCTACTACCAATCTAACACCGGAGTTTCCTGTTCCAAAGCTGTTGAGTTTTAGAAGAAGCATACCCCTAACAACCTCTATTGCTAAAGGCTTACCAACACCTACACTATGGGAAAGAACAATATTTCTTTGAAGATCTAAAGTATCCTCTTTACTTATGGAAACATCACTAAACTTACCAAATCCAGTGTTAATACCATATCTAACCCTTTCAGAGTCAACTATCTCTTCAACAATTCTTCTACACTCATTTATTCTTTCAATACAATCTTTTGAAATCTCTACTTCACAATTGCCGTAAACTATCTCCTCAAACTGATTGAGAGTTAAAGAATTTCCATCTAAAACAACTTTTTCCATTTTTACTCCATCATATTTTTAATTAAATTTATACTTATGAAAACCTTGTAATACCATATTACAAAATTTAAGATAATAATATACTATAAAAGCCTATAATATCAATATTTTTTTATTAAGAAATTTACAAGAAAAGTTACTTTTTACTTGACTTTGTTTTTTTTTTTTTATCTTTGTCGAAGATATTGTTTTTGTAGTTTTCCGTAGGAAAATTTAAAATAACTAAAAGAGGTGTCTTATGAGAAAGTTTGTTTATTTGTTTCTTCTGTTAATGATGATTCTAGGCAATAGTAGTTTTGCTCAAGAATCTTTAAAAGATCCTATGAAGTATGGTGTTAAATTTGGAATTAATAGCTCCAACATTATAAACAATGATGAAGCCTTATTTAATCCAACAGTCGGTTTCAATTTTGGAGGTCTTTTTGAGTATAGATTTAATAATATATTCGGTTTTCAAACTGAGCTTCTTTTTACAATGAAAGGAGCAGAGTATGACATGGGAATTATTGATGTTGAACAAGAGGATATTTCCGGAATCCATTTTGACGGAGACATTATAACGACATATCTCGAGATTCCACTACTTGCTAATATCTACTTCTTCGAAAATGAAAACTTTTCATCATTTTTTCAAATAGGTTCCTCAATTGGTTTGAATATGAGTGCAAAAGAGGAAGTAGATATTGATTTCTACTACGAAGATGACCTAACAGTAGTTGGAGCTACAGAAAGTATTGATGACGATATTGATGACTACGAGAAAGTTGATTTTGGAATTGATTTTGGTTTAGGTTTAATGTACAAAAAGTTTTATCTTGATACTAGATATACATTTGGTTTATCTAAAATAATGGATATGGAACTCGATAAGAAATACGACCCTAAAAATGTATCTTTTGCTCTTTCTGTTGGTTACTGTTTCTAATATATTTAATTGATTTTAAAGAGTTTAATAAAAATGAAAACCACTATCGAAATGATAGTGGTTTTCAAAACTAATAAGTAATTATAAAAATATAAAATATTTCCAATCAAACTATTTCAGAAAATTACTAATAATTGTTTCTATTATAGCTACTAGTTCTACTTTGACGAGGTTTAGCTTCGCTGATTCTCATTGTTCTACCTCTAAGTTCAGCTTCATTTAACTCATCCATAGCAGTCTGAGCTTCCTCATTTGTCGACATCTCAACAAATCCAAAACCCTTTCCCTCAATAACATTTGAAGATTTTACTGTTCCATACTCTTCAAATACTTGACCTAATTCGTCGCTAGTTACTGAGTAGTTTAAATTTCCTGCGTAAAGCTTGTTTGTGTTCATAATATGAACTCCTAAAAAAAATTAAAAATATACACAAAAAATTATACTACTTCAAAGACTGATAGAAGTAGAATTGCAAGTATTTCCTTTTGAAATTATCTTCTGCTTTAGTGTGCAGAACCAATGTAGTTATACTTTCTAAGATAAGCAAGAAAAATAAAAAATAATCGAAATTTATAAAATAACCGATGAGGAATCTTTTACAACTAAATAGAGAATTAGTTACCTTATAATAAATAATTTAGCTCCCTTTATATTCTTAAAAAAATTTAATTATATCTATCTATTTATAATAGTCTTCAGACCATTTAAATAATCTATCTTTTTTGTATAACTTTTTGAAAAGTTAAGTTTTGATTTTTTTCTAAAGTAGTTAATGCTATTTGTTATCATATAGTTTATATCAAAAAAGATACCCCTACTATTGAGCTTTGATACCAAAGAAATAAAATTATCATCATCAAGATAGGGTTCTATCAATTCCAAAATATTTAGATTTAAGCTCACCCTCTCCTTGGGTTTAAATTTTACCTTTTGGAGCAAGTTATTATACCTTTTTAAAACTCTAAAGTAGGATATTGATTCAAACCCTTTTTTATCAGAAATCAAAATTTTAAACCTAAACATTAGCTCAATAGCTTCTAAACTTATATCCGATTCCAGCATATAAGATTTTGGTACACCCTCCTTAAACAATCTGTTTAATAATCTTACCCCCTTTTTTAACTCCCCTTTTTTGTATAGAATTTCAACCTTTAAGGCTTCGCTTTTAGTTTTATAAACAGAGTTTCCGTTCTTTACTGCTATATGGATACTTTTATCGATAAGTTCTAATGCTTTAGAGCTTATATCTAACTTGAAGTAGATATAAGATTTTGCAGTATAAATTATATATAAATTATTATTATCCATCATTAGTTTAGCTTTAGCTTCTGCCTTTTCATAATACTCTAAACCTTTAATGTATTGCTCTTTATCAATGTAAACACTTCCTATATTAATATTTGCAACTATATTTGAACTGCTATCCCTCATCTTTATTGAGTTTTCAAGTAGTAAAAAGTAGTAATTAAGAGCTTTTTCAAAACATTTTTCAATTTGGTACAATAACCCTAAATTGGATAGAATAAAAAGAAGCATCCCCTTTTCTATTGAGATACTTCCAATATTATACGCCTTATGAAAATAACTTTTTGATATCTGATATTTTTTTCTTAGATAGTATATAGAACCTAAATTTGTTATAGCCCAAATCTTTTTATTTAGTAAGTTGTTATTAGTTGCCAGCTCTAATAGTTGGTGGGTTAATTTTTCAGATAGTAGATAGTTTGATCTATTCCTATTGATTATGGCAATATACTTTAAAGATTCTGATTTTAACTCTATATTTTTCAGTTGATTAGAGTAGTTATATAATCTTTTAAATATTGTTATAGCTTTTTTATTGTTACCAACTCTCATTTCCAATTTTCCAAGCATTAAATATGATTTGGAAAGATCGATAAAGAACTTATTTTTATATCTCTCCTTTTTTAGGATATTTATTGAAGAGATAATAGACTCTCTCGAGATTGTAAAGTTGGGGGAGTTGTTGTAGAAATAGATACTTTTTTGATAAAAAATTTTTGCTAAAATAAACTCTGAATCATCTCCGGAAAAGGTAAAATAGTCAATTAAATCCTCAAAGTATGAGATTATTGTTTTTGTGTTGATACCTAACTTCTGTATAAATGGTATTGAGTGTTTGATGATAGAGTATATATCTTTAAAATCTCGATGTTGGTAATTGTGATCCTTTATATCTCCATTATAATCTAAAATTGTATCTATTTTTTTAATGAAGTTATTGGGGAAGATGGGTAGTATTGAAAAACTTATTCTAAATAGATTTGAAGTTGATTTATAAAAACTATTTTTACCATATTTAATATTGTTTAAGTAGTTTATAATCAATTGTTGTGAAGCAAGTATTAATAAATTATTATCTTTTATCTCCAATTGATTTACTATTTTTTCATACTTAAAATTTTTGAAAATATTTTTCCAGCCACTATTTGATAAATTACATTTATGTTTATTAGTAACAATCTTAGTGAAAATATTCTCTCTACTTTTGTATTCTCTTTTTTTTCTATTTATGAAGAAAGTAAAGTTGTTGTACTCTACAATATCTATCATTTTTGTTATAAAGTAATCAACAAAAATAGCAGATGAAATTTGTGATATATCTTCTGCTATTCCGCTAAAAAATATTTTTGAAATTGGATCTATAATTAAGATGATATAATAGTTTGTATCTTTTAGAAGTTTATGGGTTAAAATAAATTGTGGGTATTTTTCTCTTTTATACTTAATATCTTTATTCTCCTTAATATTTTTTTTATATGTTGATAAGTTCCTATAAATTGTAGAAACAGAGTAACTAATATTAAGTATTTCTTTTATCTCTTCTATTGATTTTGAAGGATTAGAGTTTCTGTAAAGATAGATTTTTTTTACTTCTTCTAAAGATACTCCTTTTTTTCCTTTTCTTTTTATTTTTGGTTTATGTTTTAAACCATCTATACCATTTTCTAAAAAATTGTCCCTCCAGTTGTATATTGTTTTCCTATCAATATTGTATGCTTTACTTGATTTTGTAATACCAAATTGGGAAGAAAATTTTAAAATATTTATCTTATTTAAAATTTTCTTATCCTTTACCGAAGAAAGATCTATCTTTTTTATTTTTCTTAAAATTTTATTTTTTATTTTCATTTGTCTTTTTCATTCTTTCTAACTATTTAATATTAAATGTAGAAATATATACAGTAATTTAATAGATATTTTTAAAATAAAATCATCTGTATTAAATTTTAAAAGTGTACTCGTAAAATGGATTGGAAATTGTATTTTAATAAAACTAAAGGAGAGTATTATGAAGATTAAAAGTTTGTTAGGTTTATCTCTTATACTACTTTTTTCAGGGATATTAACATGTTCAAAAGCCACAGTTATATTTGAACAAGGTTTTGAAGAGGGAGTATTTCCTCCAAGTGGTTGGTTGGAAAAAGGTAGTGAGACTTTAGCGGGAGAGCAGTTTGATATTCCTGAAGATGAAGATTTCTGGAATTCATGGTTTGACGCAGCTCTTTGGGAATTTCCCACATATATACATTCCGGAGAATCAGCAGCAGGAATAGGATATTATCCTATATTTAAATTTCTATGGTTAATATCTCCTGAATATCAACTAAACTCTGGAGCATCTGAGCTTAAGTATTGGATGTGGTATCAAAGTTCATTACCGGGATATTTTACTAAATTTCACATAATGGTAAAAGAGGATGGATCGGATGTATGGACATTGGTAGAAACGGTGTTATATGAAGAGACAGTTGCTCTTTACTATGTTGAAGAGCAGGTTACGGATCTAACTGAATTTAGTGATAAAAAAATAAAAATAGCCTTTGTATATGAAAGGACAGGTGCTTATCAGCTTGCTCTTGATGATATCTCTTTGGAGAGTGAAGGAGGAGTTGGTATATCTGAATCTAATGAAATAAACAATTTCTCACTATTTCAAAACTATCCAAACCCGTTTAATCCTACAACCACTATTAACTATAGTTTGAACTCAACTTCTCAAGTTAGTTTAGCTGTATTTAATGCCAGAGGAGAAAAGGTTTCTGATTTGGTTAATGGTAGAGAATCTAAAGGTAATCACTCAGTTTTTTTTGATGGTTCAAATCTAAACTCTGGTATCTATTTCTATAAACTTACTGTAAATGGAGTATCGGTTACAAAAAAAATGGTTCTTACCAAATAGGAAATTGCCTTAAAAAGTCAGACTTTTGAGAAACGAGAAGTAGAAGGAGTAATTTTTTTATTCCGTTAATATTCGTAAGGGTAGATCTTGTGTCTGCCCTTTTTGTTTGTATCATCTATACATTTTTGTATGGAAAGTATTTTATGGCTTGGCTTTGCCCTCAGACTTCCGATAAGCTTCGCATTACTGCGTCATCACTTTTTTATATTCAAATCACCTAGTAATTCTAGGCTCAAATCACATAAAAAAATTTACTATCAAGCAAACTTTCCTGCCACTGCTCCCGTTGAAAAAGCTATTTGAAGATTGTACCCTCCACAGGGTCCGTCTATATCTAAAACCTCTCCAACTATATATAAATTTTTTATCAATTTGCTTTCCATAGTTTTAGGGTTTACCTCTTTTAAAGAGACCCCTCCTCTGGTAACCATAGCCGATTTAAAACCTTCACTTCCGGTAACAGTAAGTTTTCCCTTTACCATAAGATCTATAAGATTTTCCCTATCCCTACCTGAAAACCTATTTATTTGAATATTAGGATCTATTGAGAGTTGTTTACAAAACTCTAAAATTAGAGGCTTTGGTAAAATAGTTGAAATGTGATCTAATAAAGGTTTTGTTGGATCTTTACTTTTAAATTTTTTAAATAGAGTGTATATCTCTTCTCTATTTTTACCTTTTACAAAGTTTATTAAAAGTGGAACTTCATCATATTTATCAAAAAGTGGAGTGACCTCACCTGAAAAATCTTGAATAAGAGGCCCCATTAAACCTTTTTGTGTAAAAATAAGATCCCCTTTAAAACTTTTCTTGCTATACTTTTTTATATCTATTTTGATAACAGCATTTGAGATTGTATCTGCTCTACAATTTTCTATCCACCTCTCTTTAACATTAAGCTTTACCATAGCGGGGTAGAGGTTTGTAATTTTATGCCCAATATCTCTTAAAATATTGTAACCATCAACAGACCCACCTAGAGAAGGGAACCCTTTACCACCTGTAGCAACTACAAGAGATTTAGATAGATACTTTTTTCCATTGACCAAAACACCATCTATTGAGTTGTTTTTTACCAATATTTTTTCACATTTAGATGATGTAAGAATTTTTACACCTAATCTCTTTAGTTCTTTTATCAGCAGATCAACTACAGTTTTTGAGCTCCTATCTTCGGGGAATATATGGAATCCATCAAATGGTTTAATCTCAAGTCCCAGTTCTAAAAAGAGATTTTTAAGGGATAGTTTATCAAATATATTAAAAGCATCTTTTAGAAAAAGACCCTCCTTTTTTCCATGCCCTACTCTTGAAAGAAAGGTATCGTTATCCAAAGTGTTTGTAAGATTAGCTCTTCCATTTCCCGATGCCAAAAGTTTTAATGCCAAAGATTTAGACTTTTCAACAATAAGAACAGTTTTACCCCTTCTAGCTCCATATATGGCAGAAAATATACCTGAAGGACCTCCTCCAACTACAATAATATCATACTTTAAACCCATAATACCCTTTTAGAAAATATTACACTTTAACCTTAGTTTAATAAACTAAATTTGATATCAAAATATACTTGTTTTAAGTAGAATATGCTCAAAAAAGATTAAATTATTTTGCTTTAGATTCTTTTTTAGTGGGAAGATACATATTTTAGCGGTCATGAAAGAATAGACTACTATCACAATATTTTAATTGAATCCTTAGGTTTAATTATTATATAAGATAGATTGTTGTTCTTATACCAAACTAAGGCTATTTTAAATTTTGAATTTTATTGAATAAATTAATAGCTTTATCCATACTGGAAAAGCTATCTTCCATTTTATACTCTTTTACCCATTTAATCTCTCCTTTACTATCTGTTATAACAAAGTAGTTACCTTTATCAATATTCAAAATAGAATCAATTTTATTACTATTTACTGAATTTTTATCCAGTAAAATAGGTAGATTATACTTTTTTATCTCTCTATTAATAAAACTACTTGTATCATACCAGTTCCACTCTCTTATAACTAGATAAACTCTTCCTAAATTTTTCTTATTAAAGCTAACTAGCTCATTTAGATCTATTCCATTTCAACCTAAGCAAATATATGGAGATAAAATTAGGAAAAGGTAGTTCTTTGTATTATTAGCAGAATCAAATATAGTAGTTGAATCTTTGGTTTCAAACTTTGTAACATTACTGTTAAATAGATTTATCTTTTCAGCTAACAAACCACTATTCTGAAAATTTTTATCTATAGAAAATAAGGGAGTAGATATTAAAACTAGCAAAAAAAGTATTAGTAATTTTACTCTAAAATCTTTTTTCATTATTTCTTGTCTTCACTTAATAGTTTACTAAATGTTATTGAAGTATTACCTAAGTCAGATTTCTTAAATCCTATAAAAAGACCATCTTTTATACCAATAAAACCATCAGGTATTGCTTCAAATTTTTCCTTACCACTATCTAGCGAAAATGTAAGCATAGAGAAGGAGGAGCCAAACTCTTTTTTAATCTTTTTAGATATATGGTTTACTACGATATATAGGTTATTCCCTTTAGGATCATAGAATATAGAGCTAATACTTGATAATCTATTAATAGGATTCTTAGAAAAATTTTTAAATACCTTTTTTTCACTCTCTCTGAACTTTTTCATAGATTTTAGATGATAGGTATTTGTTAAACTATCATTTATGTCGAATTGATAAAGAATAGAACCAAACCCGTTCACAGCAAAATAGCCACTATCTGTAGGAGCATAATAGGTTTTTTGATAAAGAGATAAGGTTTTATATATTTCATTACTGGAAATAAGTGGATCTTTTGGTAATTCCCCTTCAAATCCATAAAATTTTCTAAAAGGTGTACAATCATCAAAGGTAATATACTCATCCAATTCATAATTATTTTTTATCTCTAACTCCCTTATTTTATAAACTATGCCGGAATTTAAAGATGAGAAAACACAATTATTATTTGAGGCATAAAATTTATCATCTCTCAAAAAAAAGGATTCACAATTAGCAGCACTTTTTTCAAGATATATAAGCTTTTCTGATGAGAAATTATCTATATTAAAGCTCGTAACCCTCTTTGCTTTTATATCATAGATATTAATCCTATTATCAAAGCTACTAAGCCTAAAAGGATCTACATAACCACCTGCTTCAAAGCTATTTATCTTGCCAATGGTTCCCAAAAAATTACCGGATAGATTAAAACTACAAACTCTTTTTACTTTTTTGTTTAAATCTCTACCACTCTTGGCAATAAAAAAGATTGATTCTTTCTTTGGGTTATAAACAGCTGATTGATAAAATATTTTTCCGTAAGAGCTATCTAGTTCACATGTAACACTTTTTACATTTTCAAATTCATAACCACATAGAGATTTGGATAAATAAAGTAAAAGTATAAAAATTAAAGTTCTCATTTAAACATCTCCTATGCTTCTTATAACACTATTTTTTAGTAGAACAAACTGATACTATTCTTTTCCCTCTTTCTATAGCAATATTACAATCTGTATCTTTCTATTCACAATATTTGGCAACTGAGGATCCTGGACTATCAATATAAGTGGACTGGATAACAAATTTTTTCTCTGCTGATACCTTCTCTCTATTTTTTAATTTAATTTGAATCTAAATCATAATTATATCATATTTGAAGTCGATAGTACTCTTTTAGAAAATATTTTCAAAACGATTCGAGATCCTTTTTTATTGTATCGTAAGCATCTTTTATTTTAACAAACTTCTCTTCGGCTATTTTTTGATACTCTTCCCCTAAATGAGCTACCCTATCTGGGTGATACTCCTTAGAAAGTTTTCTATAACTTTTTTTAAGCTCCTCTAAGGTAACACCCTTCTCAACACCCATTATTTTATACGCTTTTTCAAGTTTAAAAGTAGATTGTGATTTTGAAGATGAACTATATGTAAACATTGAAGCTATTCTTCTGAAATCTAAATTGCTTACACCCAAATCTATTGAGATGTTTTTTATACAGTCAAACTCCTCTACAGATATATGTTGATCTATTGTTGCAAGTTTAAACAGTAGATGTATAAGTTCTATTCTAAAGTAATAGTCTGTGTTAAATCTAATCTGCTGACAAACAGGTTTTGCTTCAACATTTTTTTGAAGTAGAGCTTTTAGTATGTGCATCATCTCTTGGGCATTTTCTAAACCAAACTTTTTAATTAAATAGCTTTTAATGAATGCTATTTCAGATTTTTTTGTTTTATTATCTGCTTTAATAACTATTGCAAAAAGGATTAAAAGCGAGTAGGTGAATTCTGAAGCTCTATTCTTATTGTAGTTTTCTCTATTCTCAGGAGGCTTATTTTCATCTTTTTCAACCTTATCGGGAACTAGACTTCCTAAAACAGCTCCCAAAACTGCTCCTATAGGACCAGATAAAATAAAACCTACTGCCAAACCAAAAAATGTATGTTTTAAGGCCATTGCCACCTCATCTTAAAGATTAAATTTTGCCCTCAGAATTATAACTATAATATTTATCATTTCCAACAATAATATGATCTAAGATAGGTATACCAAGTAACTTGCCGGCTTCTTTTAGGTTATCAGTAACAGCATCATCATTTTTTGATGGTTTGGCAACTCCCGATGGATGATTATGAACAACAATAACCCCTGCGGCACTATGCTCTACAGCCGGTCTAAACACCTCTCTAGGGTGAACCAGTGAAGCTGTTAAATGCCCTATACTTATAATTTCATCATGGATAATATAATTTTTGCTATTGAGATATAAACCTCTAAAATTCTCCTTTATTAGATCCTTCATAGATTCAACATGTTTAAATACATCTTCGGGTCCCCTTACAAGTGGTCTGTTTTTATATTTTTCACTAAAGAATCTTCTGCCAAGTTCAAAAGATGCAACCAACTTACAGGCGTTTACCTCCCCAATATTTAAAATTTCCATAATCTTATGAGGAGATCTCTCCTCTGAAAGAGCAATGGATCCGTACTCCTTAATTATTCTCCTTGAGAGAGTAAAAACATCTTCTGCCTTTGTTCCCATTCCAATAATTATTGCCACAAGATCCGAAAGTTTTAAGCTTTCAAGATCTCCTAAAAGTAGTCTTTCTCTAGGGTTGGTATTACTATCCCCTTTAAGTTTATAAACCTCTTTTCTCTTTTTTGATTTTAATATAGAAAGTATCATTGGAGATTCTTCAATACCAACGGTTTCAATTTTTTCTAAGAGGTTATTTGCTCTTTCTATAATTTTCTGATCTTTTAGAGATGGAATAATCTTGTTTTTTAGTTTTTTTACAATAGTATTTTTTATATCATTTTCTTCAAAACTATCAGGAGAATCTATTATTAAATGTTTTTTATTTTCAAAAAAACTGTTGTTTAAAAGATTTTCTATGCTCTGCTTTCCCATAAAAGGGAAGTACTCCTCTTTTATACTGCTGAGGAGGTTATTAAATTCAATGAAATTGTTTTGCTTTGGTGTTAGATTCCCCTTAAAGTACTCACAAACTATTACTACTCCTTCTGAAGATGTTATTTTTTCCAAATATTCAAAGAGTTCCACTCTTTTTGTCAATTTTAATGTTCTTAAATAATTAAAAACTATAAGAGTGTTATAGGTTTTATCATCAATGGAGGATTTGAAAATATCCCCTTTAATAATGGAGCTTTTTCCACTTATTCCAACTTTTTCATTGTTGAAAAAGTCTATTTTGACATCCTTTCCTAATATCTTTTCAGAAAAGAGATACCCCTTATGGTTTAGTGATAAAATACTGTTTTTTGAATATTTTTTTAATATGGAAACTATTTTTTTATTCACTCTCTTTCTCTCAATATTTTAAAAAAAGTTTTTAAGATATAGGAGGATTGTTCCTTAAAGAAACCTCCTTCTACTACAATGTTTTTATTAAATCTTTTCAAGAGATTAATAGAACACCCTGTTGATAGAAAACCAAATCTTTTATCGAAGGCTCCAAAATATATGTTGTCTACCCTTGCCATAGCTAAGCTACTCATACACATAATACAAGGTTCCAAAGTAACATATAGTGAAGTTTTTACGAGTTTACTATTTTTTAATTTTTCACTAGAATCTCTTACAGCCAAGATTTCAGCGTGAGCACTGCTATCTTTAAGCTCTTCAACTCTGTTGAACTGGCGAGATATAATTTTTTCATCTCTAACCATTACAGCTCCAATTGGTACTTCTCCCTTTTCAAAACCTTTGAGGGCAAGATCAAAAGCTTCCATCATAAATTTTTTATTATATTTTATCAATTTTTATATACTCATAACAAGATTATTTCTTCTTTTCTTAAATAATTACAGTATTATAAATATAGTTAAAAAAGTGTAATTAATGAAAAAAATATTGTTTTTAACTCAAAATTAAACTAAATTTAAATTATTATGAGTACTTGTTATAATTTTTAATCTTTATGTTAGGATTATTTGATGAATAAATTTTCTGTATTAGTTGTTGATGATGAAGCCCAGATTGTAAATCTTTTTACTAAAATGTTCAAAGATTTCTTTGGTGTTGATGCTGATACGGCATTTAACGGTGAGGAAGCTTACAAAAAGGTTGTAGATAAAAGCCTTGAAGGGGAGAACTATACCTTAGTGGTTACTGATTTTTTCATGCCAAAAATGGATGGGATAGAGCTTACAAAGAAGCTAAATAAAGATTTCCCGGATATTAAAATTGTTATGGTATCAGGTTACAATTATATGGCTGATTCTCTTGATAGTCTAAATTTGCTTAGCTATATGCAAAAGCCATTGGATCTGTTGGATCTAATAGACTTGATAAATGAGAAAGTTTTAGTTTCTAAATAGAATGGAGAGTTTTACTCTCCATTTTTATCAATTAGCACTTATTGTAATCTATCAAAAGAGTTGCTTTTTTATTTCTGTAAAGTTTTAACCACTTTCCCTTTCTAAGTAAGATTTTTTACTAATTAGAATCTGCCCTTAAAATATTATAAACACGGAAGTTAAATAGAAAATAATGGTGCATAAAGAGTGCAATCTTTATATACTAACCTTAGTTCAATATTAAGTGTTTATCTAATATTTAGCATGATAAGTATAAATATATGTATAAAAGACCGTACCCTGAGGCTCTCTAAGGAAACAAAAGCTATAATCATATATAAGATCCCTTCTCTTTTATCTCAAATACAGATTAAATGTGATCAAAATTAAACCTTTTTCAGTAGAACCTAAGTAGGAAAAAGATTGTTATTTATTATAAAAAAAACATTTTATTTTTTGATATCAAAATATTACATTCAACCTTACCCAAAGATTTTAAGTTGATGTACGCTGAAATCTGGAGATTATGTTAAACTAATTTTAGGAAAACTTTTATGGAGCCTCCTTCGACCGGCCTAATCTATTATCAGATTGTAGCCTTTGTCATGTTGTTTCCTTTCAGTATCCTTTTTTCGGGATCTGAGTCAGCTTTCATGAGTCTTACACAAAAAGATATTGATAGAATGGCTGAATCTGAGAGTAAAATTGAGAGAAAGATAGCTAATCTTTTAAAAAGTAGTTCTGATCAACTTTTGATTACATTTCTTCTAGGTAATAATCTGGTTAATGTAACAATTGCAATTCTTGCTCACTCTATCTCTTCCCATTTCAATCAAACACTACATATTCCTGAAACTTGGGTTACTGTTATAGATGTTCTCTTTGTGGGTACTATGATTCTTTTGATAGGTGAGATTATTCCTAAACTTTTTGCCATAAGTAATAATGTAAGATTTTGTAAATTTGTTTATGCTCCAATCTCTCTTTTTATGGCAATATTTTACCCTATAACCTTTGTTATAAATAAGATGGTTAAACTCATAGATCTTAAAGGTGGAAAGGGTCTTTCAAAGGGTGCTGCCATAAATTTAAAGGCTATAGGAGCAATTATAGAAACAGATGGTGCAGAGGGTCTTGAGGAGGATGAGCAACAGATGATAAACCAAATTATGGAATTTGGTGATAAAAATGCCAAAGATATAATGGTTCCTCGTGTTGATATGAAGGCTGTTCCTGAAGATATAACAATAAATGAGTTGATAGCTTTTTTTGAGGAATATGGTTTTTCAAGAATCCCTGTATACAATGAAAATATTGACAATATCATAGGTATTTTATATATTAAAGACCTTTTAAGCTATCTTGATATGAGAAATGAGAAGATAGAGCTTAAAAGGGTTCTCAGGGAAGTTACCTTCATTCCTGAATCAAAAGATATTGGTGATCTTCTTAGAATGTTTCAGAAAGAAAAGATTCACTTTGCAGTTGTGGTTGATGAGTATGGCGGAACTTCAGGTATGATAACCTTGGAGGATATCATTGAGGAGATTGTTGGTGAAATTCAAGATGAGTTTGATGATGATGAGAAGTTGTACAAAGAGATTGAGGAAGGTGTTTATGAGTTTGATGCTAAGATCCCTATTGATGATGTAAATGAGATCTTAAAAATTGAACTTCCTGAAGATGAAGATTTTGAAAGCTTAGGTGGATTTCTCTACTATATATTTGGAGAAGTTCCTGATGTTGGTGATAAAAAATACCATGATAATCTAATATTTACAATTCTTTCACTTGAGAAGCAGAGGATTGGATGGGTTAGAGTGGAAGTTAAAGATAAGGAGTCTGAAAATGAAAACTGAAGTAATCAAATCTAAAGATTACGAAAAGAAGATATCTTTCACTGTTTCAGTTGATGAGATGAAAGAGTACTATAATAAGAGTCTTCATAATGTTAAGAAAAACGCAAAGATTGATGGGTTTAGAAAAGGTAAAGCCCCTTTGGAACTTATTGAAAAGATGTACAAGCAATCTATTGAAGCTGAAAGTGTTGATAAAGCTATCAGTGATTCATACTCAAACTTTTTAAAAGAGAATGAAATTATACCTATATCTCAAGGTAGAATTGATGAGCTTAAAGCTGAAGAAGGTAAAGATCTTGAGTTTGTTGCTTATGTTGAGGTTCATCCTGAATTTGATTTAGGAAGCTACAAAGGTCTTGAAGTTGAGATGCTTAATGTTTCTGTTACTGATGATGAGTTAAACAAAGAGGTAGATAGATTAAGAAATGATTTTGCTACTTTAAAACCTGTTGATACCGAAATTGTTGAAGGTTCAGTTGCTAAGATTAAAATGAGACTTAAGGGAACAGAAAACTGGGAAGACAGAACTATTGAGCTTGGTAAAAATCCTGCTGAAAAAGAGGTTGATGATCAGATTTTAGGTCTTAAAAAGGGTGACGAAAAGGTGCTATCTCTTAATTTCCCTGAAAATCATCCAAATAAAGAGTTTTCCGGAAAAAATGTTGAGTTTGAGGTTAAGATTGAGTCTGTTGAAGAAAAAACTCTTCCTGATTTTAACGATGAGTTTGTTAAAAATATAGATAAAAAGTTTGAATCTGCTGAAGCATTTAAATCTGAAATTAAAGAGAATATTCTCAAGAATAAAAAAAGAAAAGCTGAAGGAGATATGTTAGGTTCTCTTAAGGAGAAAATTAATCAAAACTACAGCTTTGAAGTACCTCCTACCTTACTGGACAACTATGTATCAAATATGATTCAAAATGCCAAGAATCAGTTTGGAGACATGAATATTGAAGATGATGTTCTGAAAACTGTTTATCAAGAAGGTGCTGTAAATACTATAAGATGGCAGTATGTGAGAGAGGCTATAATAGAAGCTGAAAATCTTAAGGTTGAGAAAGAGGATATTGATAATCACTTTAAGCAGATGAGTGAAGATACTAAAATTGATATCAAAAAAATCAAGAAATATTACGCTCCAAGAGATAAGAAGAATATGCTTATTCAAGATCTTTTAGAGACAAAATTAAATGATGTTCTTAAAAATAATAATACTATTATTATGGTTGATAAGCTTACAGTACCTGAAACACCTGAAGTTGAAGAAACTCCTGCAGAGGAATCTGAAACTAAGGAGTAGTTTTTTATTTGAGTATTTAATAAAAAAGGGTCGATTTTTCGACCTTTTTTTGTTATAGGTAAAGAGTGAAGCTATAAAAAGAGAAAGTAATTCTTTCCTATTATTAAATTCAAGAAAGTTTATGAGTTTAGAAAAGCAAATAGCACAAATATTTAAGCTAAAAGGGGATAGTTGGTTAAAACATGCAAACCCTTTATCTGTATGGACAAGATTTTTAACTTTACCGTTTTTAGTTTTAGCAATTTGGTCAAGAGTTTGGATAAGTTGGTATTGTTTAATTCCCATAACAGTTATTATTGTTTGGCTAATTATTAACCCAACCTTATTTAAAAAACCTAAGAAGTTTGATAACTGGGCTTCAAAGTCTGTATTGGGTGAGAGATATTGGTCTGAGCGTAAGGAAAATAAAGTTCCTAATCAACATAATACACTAATCCTAATTTTAACAATTTTGCAAATAATAGGTGTAATTGTCTTAATTGTTGGATTATGGAAGCTCCGGATAAGCTTAACGATTATTGGAATGGTAATGATTTACTTATCTAAAATGTGGTTTTTAGACAGAATGGTTTGGATCTATGAAGATATGAAAAAACGACATATCTATAGTGAATAAAAAATGCCTGCATAAATTATTAAATATATCTTACTGATCCCTTTTAGGAGATCTTATCTAATTCAACCATTTTATCTAATGCTTTTAAAGCTTTTTCACTAACCTCTTTATCCACCTCTATTTCATGAGCCCCATTTTCAATAGCATAACATATCTTTGCCAGTGTCGTAAGTTTCATTTTTTCAGATACTGCATGATCTGCCAGTGGAAAGATAGGCTTATTTGGAAATCTTTTTTGAAGCATTTTAGCTACTTCAACCTCTGTTCCTATTAAAACTCCGGCTTTCTCATTTATAAGATCTTGATTATCCTCAACAAATTGGATTATCTGCGAAGTAGAGCCTATAAAATCAGCTCTCTCCAAAACCTCTGTTGGTGATTTTGGGTGGGCTAATAGTAAGCAGTTTGGATGCTCATATTTAGCTATAAAAATATCACCCTCACTAAACTCATTATGTAAAGAGCAATGGCCATTCCATAGGGTAATATCAGCTCCTGTAAGATCTCTGCAATACTCACCTAAATTTTTATCAGGACAGAAAATAATTTTTTCATCCTTATAGTGTTCAACAATTTTTACTGCATTTGATGAAGTGCAGATTACATCAGACTCTGCCTTTATACTGGCATAGGAATCTATATGTGTTATAATTTTAGCATTGGGATTTTCATCTCTTAACTTTTTCAACTCTTCAACATTAGGCATAAAAGTAACTGTCGATTCAGCATTTTTATCTGGAACTATTACTCTTTTTTCTGGAGAGAGGATCTTAACAGTTTCAGCCATAAAATCTATACCACAAAAAATAATCATATCTGCTTCAGTTTCTGATCCTTTTTGAGCAAGAGTAAAAGAATCTCCCAAAAAATCTGCGACCTGATGTATATTTAATCTCTGATAGTTATGAACTAAAATAACAGCATTTTTTTCTTTTTTAGCCTTATTAATTCTTTCAATAAGCTCTTTTTCACCCATTTTCTTATAATCTTCCAACTGCATACTCTACTTTCCTCCTAATTTTATTAAAAAGCGAGTTATATAAATTAAACACTAATTTTTTATCACTCTCTTTGTTATAAATCAACTTTAATTTTCAATATAACAATTAATACAAAACCGAAATTATAAAAGCTATACTTTGAAATTTATTGTAGATTCTTAATAGTTTTTACTTTATCTAAAATTCATAATATCTGTATTTTTATTTGTTAATAATTCAGACAGTAACCTTTAAATTAAGTTAGCTCATTGGTGGGTAAATATAAGGAACGAGATCTATGTTGTCAAACATCTCAAAATTATGTTATAGTCAATATACTGCTTTTTATATTTGGATTTATTAAAATCTAGGATTATTTTATTAATCCTAACCGTTTTATTACTTCCTATGTGCAAACTCTTTTGATTCAAACATAAGGTAGTGATAGCGTGTAGTTTTCTCATTATAAAAATTTAATCATCTTTACTCTTCTATTGTTCATTCAAGATGATTTTGAAAGTAAAAGTTAAATTAGTAATTTTTTGGAGAGGTTATGAATCTACTTGACATAGTGATTGTACTATTTATTTCGTTTTCTGCTTACGGTGGTTACAAAAAAGGCTTTACAAGTAATATTTCCGTAGTAATTGGCTTACTTGCTTCCATACTGTTTACTTCAAGATTAACTATCTTTGCCGTGGATTATCTTTTCACATTGGAGGCTTATAAAGATTATGATAAAAGTTTAATCTCTTTCATTAGTGGAGTAGTCCTATTTTTTGCTCTTTTCCTTGTTTTTAGAATAATAGGGAGTCTTTTCTTTAGACCCAGAGATTATATAACTGTATCCGTTGTGAATAGAGTTTTCGGTATTTTAGTAGGAGCTGTAAAAGGTTTGCTTCTTTTAACCGTTTTGGTATTTATTGTAAGATTAACTCCTTGGGAAGGTTTCTTTATGAACTTTACTGCTGATGAACCTTCTCGTGTTGAAACTATGGCTGCTAGTAATGACAGTACTAACAAGGAGTTGGTAGTTAATGAGGAAAAAGTTAAAGATGGAGTAGGGGATACTATAAAAGAGGTTCAAAAGGATATGAAAGAGATTGAATCTGATATGAAAGAGGTTTCTAAGAAAGCCTTAGATAAGGTTAAAGATCTCAATAATATTACCAAAGTACTTACCGGAAACGATACTATACCATCTGATACTACTAAGGTAGTGGAGTCTGAAACTATTGTCAAAAGATCCAACATTGGTTACATACTCTATAAATTTTCTACTCTTCTTGATCCTATAAGAGATGATTTTAAAGCATATATGTCAAATAGAGTTAAAAAGAAAATAGAATCAATGGAAAAGGGTAGATAATACTACCCTTCTTTTACTATTCCCTATATGAAAGAGATAATTATGGATAGTTTAAATAGAGTTATAGAGCATACAATTCTATCTCATGGGGTTGTTTCAGATAGGATTATTGATGAAATAAATTTTGTTAAGGAAAATAGATTAAGATCTATTGTTGTGCCTTCTTCAATGCTTTCCTTTATAAGATCAAATTTTGATCGTAATTATGTAAAGGTTGTTACTGTATCCGATTTCCCTCTCGGATATTCTGATTTAGAGATAAAGGTAGATTCAGTAAAGAGATCTTTAATTCTTGGAGCTGATGAAGTAGACTTTGTTATAAATTATTCACATATAAAGAATGGTAACTACACTCTTTTAGAAAAGGAGATGAGATCCATTAGGGAAGTTGCAGGAGATAATATTTTAAAGGCAATTATTGAAATCTCAGAGTTAAACTTGGATCAGATAGATTATACTGCAGAGATTATTCTAAGTAGCGGTATTGATTATTTAAAGACATCAACGGGTTTTTCAAAGAGTGGAGCAGATCCTAAGGTTATTAAGCATTTAAGAAACCGTTTTGGAAGTGATCTTAAGATAAAAGCTTCCGGGGGAATAAGAACATATAGTGATGCTATAGCCATGGTTAAAGCCGGAGCAGATTTAATAGGTTGTTCTAAGAGTAGGCAAATAATTAACAGATAATTATTTTTATATTTTATTAACTTAATATTAATATAGTTAGGCTATGCTTTTATTTGTTTTTTTTTAGAAAAGGATAACGGTAAACTATTTAATAATTTGTGTATATATTATTTTGAATAAAGTGCAAAATTTTTAAATGATATCTATCAGAAATCTTGCACTTTTTTTGTTAGAAAGAAGCTATGTAGAGTTAATTTAGTTTCTCTCCATCTTTGTGATTAGCATCAAAATAGAGTTTTTATGGCACTTCTTTTGTAATCAAAAGAAGAACTGTAATGCTAAAACGGAGAGAATAATAGTTTAAGTCAACAGCATTGAGGTTTTATGCCTACCCTTATATATCTGCTCTCCTTACTCATATAATATCCTTCTTTGACGGGAAATTTATAGTTACATGATATTGTGTTTTTTATTATTGCTAATATTATTGTTTTTAGTTTTTGTTTAAACCATTTTTTTGATTAAAACCATACTTTTTTCTTATCTTTATGTAGTCTCAATAGCATAAGTAAAACTGTCCTTTTTGATACAGTATCTCATTATCTTTTAGTTCTAATTTTTTTTGTATGTATTGTTTATTTGTATATAAATGAGACTTAGTATCTATTTCATTCTCTAAATGAGACTTTTTTTGTTTTTTTACAAAAAAATGAAGATTTTTCTTGCCACGGTTAAAGTTTATAGTTATATTACTATTGTAAGTTCGTTAAAACAATGTTAGAAATTAAATGTAGGAGTAGAAAATGGCTCATAAAATTAGTGACGCTTGATACTTGTATTGATTGTAGTGCTTGTGTTGCAGCATGTCCATCAGATGCGATTTCTGCTGAATAGTTTTACTGCTAGTAAGCAATAGTTAGGAGGGTTGGTTTCAACCCTCTTTTTTTTATTCAGACTTTTATCTTATACCTCATAATATACAATTAAAATATTTATTGCTATTAAATAGATTATTCTCTATTTTCATGCATTCTTGGTTTATTTGGATATTCTGTCTAAAAACGACCACAAGTCAGTAACTTAAATTTTGAATATAATTTGAAATTTAGGTTAAATAAGCTTTTGTAAATGGAATTTAGTGAAAATCTAGAGCTGCCCCGCAACCGTTAAAGCCGGATCTTTTTATAAAAGTTAACCTAACACTTCGAGGGGAGTAATTTTGAAATGGAATCCTTACTAAAATATAATCTATCATATATTGATATGTTTTATTAATCTATTGTGCTAATAGTATATTTATTTTTGCTTTATATATTTTAATTCCAATAGATTTCTACTTTCTATTGCCTCTTGTTTTCTATTGTAAGACTTTACTGCCAGAGTCATAATTATAAGTTGCTAATAAAGTAAATTAATTCTTTAAAAAAGGAGAAAAAATGAAAAAAATGTTGTTGATTCTAAATCTTGTACTTTTAGGAAGCTTACTCTCTTTTCCTATAAGTGAAGGTTTTGAATCTGAAACCGTTCCTGCTGAAGGTTGGAGTGTTATTTATGAAAATGAGAATCCTCCTTCGGGTAATATTATTATACATTCAGATAATAATCCCCACAGTGGTGAAAGATCTTTTAGGTTTTCATCATACTCTTCGGGATCACCATACGGACAATATCTCATATCACCGGAGATTGTAAATGAGGGTCCTGTAAACCTCTCTTTTTGGTTTAGAAAACATACATCAGGTTCTGAAGTATTCTCTGTAGGTACTTCAACTACAGGAGATAATGTTGAAGATTTTACATGGGGTGAAGATATAACAGATATCTCATCTACATGGGAGGAGTACACTTCGCTTTTAGATGACGATGTTAAATATATTGCTATAAACTATAAGAGTAACTTTAGCTATTACCTTTTTATTGATGATGTTGAAATCTTTACTCCTCAAAATATGGAGTATGTAAGATCAAATACTATTCAAGCTTCAACAGATATCCTTACTCAAGGTTTAGAAAATTGTGAAATTTTAAAGGTTGAAGTTGAAACTGAAAATGAACTAAATCCTCTTGTTGTATCTGATCTTAAATTTAACTTAGAGGGTACTACATCAATAGATGATATCTCTAAAGCAAAGGTTTACTATACTGCTCTTGAGAATAGTTTTTCAACAGATAATATGTTTGGAAGTGAGATAGATAATATTTCGGATGAGCTTCTATTTACAGGAGAGCAGTCTCTACAGAAGGGGATAAACTATTTTTGGCTGGCTCTTGATATTTCTGAAAGTGCGGTTGCCGGAAATAAGGTTGATGGATCATTCTTAGAGCTTAAAATAGGTGATAACATCTACACCCCTGAGGTTTCATCTCCCGAAGGTGACAGAACTATAATGGAAGCTCTTAACGGAGAGTACACAATTGGTGTTGATGGAGACTTTCCAAGCTTTGAATCTGCAATTGATGCTCTTAATAATCTGGGAGTTTCAAACAATGTAGTATTTAACATAGCTGATGGAACTTACAATGAACAGTTTGTTGTAGGTGAAATTCTTGGTGTATCAGAGTCTAAAACTATAACTTTTAAGGGTAATTCTTTAGATAATAGCTTAGTTAAACTTTCACACAATAATAGCTACTCCAAAAACTATATTGTTAAGCTTGATGGAGCAGATTATATAAGTTTTGAGAACATAAGTTTTATTGCTGAAGATGATATTTATGGAAGATTGGTTGTTATAACTAATGGAGCTGATCACAATAGCTTTAATAATAATAAGTTTTTAGGTATTGAGTCACAATTGTCGGACTACGATAATGATGCTAACCTTATCTTTGCCAATGGATCAGACTCTGACCTTCTTGACAACTATAATAGTTTTGAAAACAATAGCTTTAGTTTCGGAAGTATGGCTATAAATATGGGTGGAGTAAATGCTATTTCTCCTTTTGAACAGGGAAATAGGATTGTTGACAATAGTTTTGAAGGTCAGTTTAAAAAAAGTATATACCTAAACTACCAAGAGGGTATGGAGATAAGTGGTAATACAATAGCTTCAACATCCTCCTATAACAACTACTATGCTATAGATGGTTTTCATGTTAATGAAGGTTCTAATGTTTCTGAAAACATAATTAACTTAAGCTGTGAAAATACATCTTACGGAATATGTTTAAGACCATCTTCTCAAGAAGAGAGCGGTTTAAGATCTCTTGTTTCAAACAATGCTGTTTCTATTGAAACAGATGATCTTTCTTACGGTATTTACTTGGATAAGTGTAAAAACTTAGATGTTTATCACAATAGTGTTAATCTAACCGGTAATTCAGAATCTGCTATGAATCTTTTTGTTTATAGAAATACTACAGATTGTGATATAAAGTCAAATATTTTAACTAATCATGGAAACGGCTATGCTTTAAGAGTTAATAATAATGCTACTGAAGGTAATAGTTATGATTACAATAACTATTTTACTACAGGTGAAAACCTTGCAAGGATTGGAAGTGAGACAGCTACCAGCCTTGAAATGATTCAAACCCTGCTTTCAGGTAATGAAAACTCTGTTTCAATGGATGTTTCCTATCTTGAAAATCTTCATGTAGAAGATATGGAACTAAAGATTGCTCCTCGTTTGGATAATGTTTTAAAAGATATTGATGGTGAAGTTAGATCTACACCATTAACATTTATTGGTTCTGATGAGTATATAGAGGTGATTCCTGATACTATACCTCCTGTTATATTATCATTAACAGGAACTGAAGGTGAGATAGGTGAAGATCTTAACCTTATCTTAACTTTTGAAGAGGATGAAGCTATATCTGAAAACCCTATCACGGCTACAGTTTCTATAGATGGAGGAGAGGCTTCTGAACTTATCTTTACTTCTGCTTCCAATAAAGTCTCATTAAAGGAATCTTTTTCTTCAAAAGAAGCATTTATCTACTTGGCTACTGTAGAATCTCAACCTTTACCTGTATCGGGTGAGGTTGCTATAACTATTACGGATCTTGCAGGAAATAGCAGTGATTCAACCTTTACAATAGCTTGGACAGGTGATATAAATCCACCTGTAATAGATATATTTGATGCTCCTAGTTTTGCTCTTCCTACTGAAAGTGCAACAATAAAAGCTAATATATTTGATGAATCCGGTATAGGAGAGGCTAAATTTTTCTACTCCATAGAGGATGAGTTTATTGAAGTTGAAATGGAAAATGTAGACTCAATCTATACAGCTGTAATTCCTCCTCAAATTATTGGAACAGTAGCTCTTTATTATATAGAAGCAACAGATGGTAGTAATCAAGCAAATATTTCCGTAAGTGATACTTTAGAAGTTGTTTGGGAAGATCTTAGTTCAGGCTGGTTTGGTCCTTATAACCCTGTAAATAATTCAGGATTTGGTCTTACTGAAAATGGGGAAATAGTACCTTGGGAGCTTGCCATGATCTATAATTTGGGAGTAGCTTCAGTTAATCTTAAAAAGATATCTTATATGGTTAACGAGGGAACTGTAGGTAGTTTAAGCTGGTCTCTTTTAAATGTTGATTCAGACGGACATATAACTGATACGGTTTTAGATTCAGGAGTTTTAACAGATTCTCCTGTAATAGGAACAGAGTTTAATGAGGTTGAGATAAACTCAGAGAAAGAGATTAGCGGACTTGTAGCTTTAAAAATATCTCTATTAACCGGAGGTTTTTTTGGTAGAGATGAGAACTCAACATATAATAACTCATTTGTTTACTTTGAGGATGAGTGGGTAAAACTTGGAACTGAAACTTTAAATGAATATACCGGTGATTGGACATTAAAAGTTTTTGTTGAAGGGTTTAATGTTGTAGGAAACGAGGAAATTTTACCTCTAACTACATCTTTAGAGCAAAACTATCCAAATCCTTTCAATCCTGAAACTACTATAAACTTTACTATTGCAGAGGCAGGTAAAGTATCTCTTGACATCTTCAATAGTAAAGGAGAGGTTGTTAGATCGTTTAGTAAAAATGAGCTGAAGGTAGGATCTCATTCATTTACTTTCAACGGAGAGAACTTAAACAGTGGAGTTTACTTTTACAGATTAACTACTCCTGATAAATCTATTACAAAGAGAATGGTTATGATTAAGTAATAGTTTACTGTTGTTCTATTCCCACCTTAGAGGGAGTACATCTAGTTGATTAGGGAGATCTTATATTAGGTCTCCCTTTTTTGTATTAATCTGAGTTTTATGTTAAAATTAAAACTATTTAAAATTGAGTTTGTAATTATAATGTGGAAATATTTGGTTATAAGATATAAAAATCTTGTAGTTTTTTTACAAGAAAAATCTATAAGCTTTGAAGGTTTTCATTTTTCAGTAGAATCTAACTATTATTACTTTTTTTGGTGATTGATTATATTATTAAGTTTTAAGATACTTGATAATTTAGATATAAAAGGTTAAATTTAGTCGGTGTCAAATAAGGAGATATAAAGATGGCTTTAAATGCAGGAATAGTTGGAATTACAAATACAGGAAAAACAACAATCTTTAATGCTTTAACCTCAACTGAGCAGGAAACAACATCTTATCAGTTCTCTACTGTTGAAGCAACTTCCGCTGTTGTTAATATTCCTGACAATAGGATAGATGATATATTTAACAACATTACATCTAAGAAAAAGGTGTACAGTACTATTGAGATTGTTGATATTGCAGGGCTTGTAAAAGGTGCAGGTCAGGGAGAGGGTATTGGTAATAAGTTTCTTGCTGATATAAAAATGGTAGATGCAATACTTCATGTTGTGAGATGTTTTGATGATGAAAATGTATTGCATGTCGATGGATCTGTTAATCCTGTTAGGGATATTGAAACAGTTGATACTGAACTTATTGTTAAAGATCTCGAAACTATTGAAAATAGACTTGAAAAGAATAAAAAACTTATCAAAGCTCAAAATAAAGATGCAATAAGAATGCAACCTCTGTATGAAAAAATGCTAAGTTGCTTGGAAAATTTGGAGCACCCAAGAACATTAAATCTCTCTAAAGATGAGATTGCCATGATGCATGATATGAACCTTTTAACCCTAAAACCTGTAATTTATGTTTGTAACATATCGGAAGATGAAGTTCTTTCAGGAGAGGATTCCGAATATACAAAAAGTGTAAAAGCTATAGCTAAAGAGCATAATTATGGAGTTGTAAAGATCTGTGGTAAAATTGAAGCTGATATTTCATTAATGGAAGGTGAAGAAAGAGAGGAGTTTTTGGGTGAGTATGGTCTTAAAGAACCGGGACTTAATCTTCTTCTTAATGCAGCTTACGATCTTTTGGGTCTTAGAACCTTTATTACTGAGGGTGAGATTGAGGTTAAAGCTTGGACTATAAAAAAGGGTATGAAAGCACCTCAAGCAGCAGGGGTTATCCATACCGATTTTGAGAAAAAATTTATAAAAGCAGATGTTATATCATATGAGGATTTCAGAGAGTGTGAGTATGATAGAAATCTGGCAAAACAGAATGGAAAGGCCAGACTTGAAGGTAAAGATTATGTTGTAAATGATGGAGATGTTATTATTTTCAAAGTAGGAAGATAATTTAAATCTTATACAACTTTGTATCTATACTTTAAAATCAATCTTTTATTTCTAATTTACTCTTGGGTAGACCCTAGTTAAATTTGATTTTATTTGGACAGAAAATTTTGGGGTTTATAATCACAAGTTTGAAAATTTTACTCTTTGTTTTCATTTGAAAGATTCATAACATAGATGCTGTATATAATATAACTTTACCTGTCTCTACTAACTTTTATGGATAATTTTTAAGGAGATCCGTTAGCAATGTCAAAACTAGATATATTAATTATTGATTACAAAAAACCTGAACTCTATTTTAAGGGTTTTTACAACGATGCTCAAGTAGGATCTTACGGATTTCAACTTCAGAGAATGTTTGATTTTAACAATGCCATACAGGGTGAGTATATGGTTGTTTCTCTTGATAATAAGCCGTTCATGCAGATCCATGTTGAAAGGACAAACAGTTTTAGAGTTTTGACAAAGCCTAACTTTGCAATAGATATTGAAAAAGAGACCATTGATAAGTATATATTAGAGGGGTATAAACTTATCTTAGACCATCTAAAAGAGTTTTATGATTTCACACCATCAAGGCTTAAATTTGAGATTGAAATTGATAATAATTGTTTAAACTATAATGAGGTTTTGGAGTTTTTGAAAGAGAGAGGATATAAAGTTATTGAAAAGTTCAATAACTATCTTTTATCTATTGACAGCTTAGATCCTAAGCCTTTGGATTATGATTCAATTCTATTTTCTGATTTAGAGATTGAGAAAAGGTTTGATCTTTTGTATCAATACTGCCCCAAGGCTGATGGTATAGAAAAGGATAGATTTTATCAAGACTATCTTGAACAGGATACAATTGCTGAAGAGCTTTGGAAACTGTATAAAATTAATGATGTTGAAATTGGATTTATACTCTACGGTGTAGATAGTGGCTTTATGAAAACTACCTCTATTTTGGAGATTAGATCTTTTGATAAGAAGAACAATGATCTTCTTTCGAACATTGGCTTAAATGAGGTTTATTCCATTGCTAAAGAGTATGGTTCCAATAGGATAAAGATAAAATCTTCCAAGGATTATTTTAAAGATTTAGAACCTATGTTTGAGGAGAGTGTATTATCGTAAAAAATAGAGTTGTTGTTTCAGATCTTGGTAATGTAATTATTAATGTTGATACATCCAGTTTAGATGAAAAAATATGTAAGTTTTCTAAAGATCTTTCAGAAGAGTTGAAAGGGTATAATCTTAAATTTAATAGAGGAGATTATAACTCTATTGAGTTTTACAAACTTATTTGTGAAAAATTTGGTTTCATAGGAAGTTTTGAGGAGTTTAAATCTCTATGGGCAAATCTTTTTTCTCTAAATGAGGAGATTTCAGACTACTATATGGATCTTCATAAAAGAGGAATTACTATTATTCTTGCGAGTAATACCGATCCTATCCATTACTCCTACATCTTAAAAAGGTGGAAATTGGGATTTTTAAACTCTGCCTTTCTTTCTTATGAACATAAGGTTATTAAACCGGATCTAAACTTTTATAGTTCCCTTACAAAGTTTGGTAATTTAGATCCTGAAAATTGTATATTTATTGATGATTTGGAGGAGAATGTAAAATCGGCTAAAGATTATGGCTATAGTGTTATTCATCACAAAGAAAATTATAGTACAATAGAAAAAATAGAGAGATTTTTAAATGCTGTCAGAAATTGATGCTGAAATTTTTAGATACTTAAATACCAATTTTCATTTTGAGCCTTTGAATACTCTTTTTATTATTCTTACATCTCGAAAGTACACAATCATTCCTGCAGTTATACTTATTTTCTTTCTTTTCAAAATCTACAAAAAAAAAGGTTTTTGGATCTTTTTGGGTATAGTAGCAACAGCAGGTCTTGCAGATTTTATATCCAGTGGTATTATGAAAAAAATCTTTATGAGACCTAGACCTTGTCAAACATTAGAAGGTATATTTTTTTGGAGTAAAAAAGTTGATCCTCCGTGGCTTATAACAGATTTTTCCGTAAAGGAAAGCTATAAAAGCTCTTTCTCTTTTCCCTCATCTCATGCAGCTAATTCAATGGCTGTTGCAGTTTTTACCTCTTTCTATTTAAGGAAATGGACACCTTTCTTAATAATTGTTTCACTACTAATAGGATACTCAAGAATTCACCTGGGAGTACACTACCCTTCCGATATAATAGCAGGATTTATGGTTGGTGCTATTTGCGGATTTTTTGTAAAATATAGTTTTGAGATTATTTATGAATATTTAGATAACAGAAAAAAAAGATCAAGCGAACTTTAAGTTATTGAAAACATTCTAATTTAATGGATCTTCTTCATCTGTTTTTTGCTCTTTTTCTAGAAATCTATCATCAAAATCTGTTCTAAACTTTCTAAACTTTTCTCTATAACTCTTATGATTATTTTTAGATATCCATTTTAGGTAATAGTTTGGATAGCTTTCATCCTGTATTTCTTCGAGAATACTATTTATCTTTCTTACCAATAGCTTACCTGCCTTATCCTTATGAACAGCCAGCCATGAAAAGCTAATATCCTCTGTTTCCTCTATTGGAATGGTAATAATATCTTCTCTTAAATCTACCTTTTTTGAAATATATTCCGTTTCCTCCGGGTATAATAGAATGTATTCTAATCTATCTTGAACAAGCATTGAAAGTAAGCTCTCGGATACATTACCCTGAGATCCTTTATAGATGTTAGAATTTTTGTTTTCTTTAAATATATTTCTAATATTTTTTGAGTAAGTTCTACCTTTTGATATTCCTATCCTCCTTTTATCATTTAAGATTTTTTTCAAAGATATATGATCTGGTTTTCCCAGTGCGTTAAATGTACTCTTTTTTGTTGCAACTTGAATATTGTAAAAGTAGAATAGAGGTAAGTTCGTAAAGCTCATAAACCTTTTTCTTTTCTCTGTTTTAAACAGTCCAACACCTATACTAAGAGGTCTATACATAACTTCATTGGTCAATCTTGCATAGTTTCCTGCCATAACTATATCATGTTTATACTCAGGAAGCTTTGCTTGAATCCTTTTTATTATATCTATTCCATACCCAACTATTGAATCATTACGAGTGTAAGATATGGGAGGTTCTTCTGCTACATACCAATTTATAACATAATGCCCATAAAGTTTAGCTTCTACTGTAAACAAAAGAGTTATTATATTTATGTAAACTAAGTATTTCATCTTCTCTTTAACCTCTACTAATTAATATTCTCAAAAGATAAAATAAAGGTAATATGAAAAAAATAAAGTAAATTTATCATAATAATTAACTATTTTAAAGCTATACTAACACAGTTGTTAGAGATAATAGCTTATCCTAGTTAACCTGAGTTCGACATAAGTATTCATCCAATATTTAGTATTATAAGTATAAATACCTATATAAAAATCGTTTTCTTAGGTTCTCGAAGGGTATAACTTTATCTATCAGTCTGGGAAAAGTTTTAAGATTTTTGTCAAAATCTATAAACTTTTTATGGTATTTCTTTTGTAGCCAAAAGAAACAAAAGCAGAATTAAGATAAAATTTTTTATATCGAACTCAGGTTATTTTATCTAAATAAAAACAATATCAAAAAAATATTTCAAATTTGAGAAGTTATTAGTGCAATGAATTGACTTTTTCAGTAAACTCTAATATATATAAAACATAACTCCTAAAAAACTATTTGACTTTATACAAATAGTTATTACATTGAATATATATACATATTACACGAAGTTTACTGATTGAAGAGAGAAATATTTCTTAAAAGAGGAGATTCTGTTTATGAAGATTTTATCAATAATATTTTTACTCCCAATAGTTCTATTTTCACAAGAAACTCTCTACCTAAATGATACACTTCTACCTGATGGGGTAAGTATTGGAGTAAGAAATACAGACCTTGATCTTGATGGTAGAGTTGATATTCTAAAAACGACAAAACATTATGAAAACAATCAAATCTGTGGTTTTGAATGGAATATTTATAGTTCTGTGGAGGAGTTATCCGGTGAACCTACCTATATATTTTATGAAGAGAGTCCACTAGGATTTGGATTATTTTGTGAGGGTGGTCATGATGTAAATGGGGATGGATATGATGATTTGGTTGTATCAAATCCGGGTGCTGATTTTCTATATATCTATTTTGGTTCTGAAAACATGGATACGGAGTATGATATGTTACTAAGAGGTTCAGATAATTATCATGGTATTCAAACCTATCAAATGGGTTTTGGTATCTTTCCTAAATTAGGGGGAGATTTTAATGGTGATGGATATAGCGATATCTATGTTGCCTCTCAAACAGATATTATGTTTGAAATGGGATTTATGCATGTCTTTAATGGCGGTCCGGATATTGATAAATATGATGATTTTTTTGTAAAAGGTGAGATAGGTGAAGATTGGGGAACTATACCCTCTATAGGTGATTTAAATGGGGATGGTTACGATGATTTAGTGGTAAAGGGTAAAAAATACCCGGAAACCCGATATCAGATGATAATATTTATGGGGTCTGAATCCGGTTTAATTGAGGAACCTAGACATATAATACCTAATCAACAGGGAGTGCTCTCTTTCACAGCGGAAGGGGATTATAATGGGGATGGTAAAAATGATTTAGTGTTCCAAAATACAGATTATTCTCTTAAAATTTTATATTTTGATGATGATTTTGAGATTTCAAATAGTAAAACCTACTCCTCCCCAGGATCTATTATAGCATATTTTTCAAAACTCAATATTAACAATGATGGATATGATGATCTTGGTTTTTCTAGATTTAGCTCTGAAGAGATTCCAATTATGATTTTTACTGGTCCAATTGATTTTGACTCACCACCTCAATACCAATATGAAAATAGTGATCCAAACCAATTAGCCGGAGATGGCTTTTTCAATATGGGAGATATTCTTGATAAAGGTTATGATCAAATAATTACAGGACCTTATCAAATGCCGGGGCATTACAGAACAAACCTTTTGGTAAGGGATAAAGAGGATTCAGGTATTGATGAAACTTTACATACAATGGAGCTTAAAGCACAAAACTATCCGGACCCATTCAATCCTACAACTAACATATATTTTGACTCTCGTGAGTTTCAAACCTTTACACTTAAAATATTTAATTTAAAAGGTGAAGTGGTTTATAATAAGCTATACAACTCAAACAATAAAAGAAAAGAAACCATAGAGTTTAACGGTTCAAATTTAAGCTCCGGAACATATTTATATACCATTACTTTAGAAGATCCAATAAAAAAGTGGAATAAGGTGTTTAAAGGAAAGATGTGTTTAATTAAGTAAAACCTTACTAACCAAAAAGAAAGGAGGAAGCGTATATCTTTTGTCTTAAAACATAATTGGGGTATATGCTAATTCTAGAGAAAAAAGGTTAAACTTAATTTATTAATAATTTTTATTATTAAAGATAGTAAAAAAGTTTTAAATTCCCACCAATTATTGTTATTAGAGATAATAGCTTATCCTAGTTAATTATTTTCCCTACATAAACCGTAAAGCTTGTATGGGGATTATTTTAAAATCTTTCAGCTTATTCCAAAAACCATTGATAGTATGAAATAAATACAATATAATCTTACTTTATTAGAATTTGTTTAAAACCTTTTTACTCTATTTCAATGGTTTAGACTTAAATATTATCAAATATCTAAAACTTACTCTTTCTCCATATAAAAACCAATCTCATCTATTGGGTTTATTACAGAGGTACAGATATTTCTTAAATGGGAACTAATTCTCTTTAAATATCTTAATAGCAATGCATAAATAACAAGGTTTTCCTTAGTATCCATTATTGCAATTTCCAGAAGTTTTTTATCAATATTTGTTTTAATCTCAAAATGTTTATTAACAACCTTTTCTGCAGCCTCTTTACTTGTTTCATAAAAAGCTTTTTTAGTGTTTTTAAACATCTCTTTTATATCTCTTAGGTATAAATCTTTCTCTTTGTTAAGATTACTATTTGTAAGCTTTTCTCTAATTTCGACAACTTCGTAAAGATTTTTACAGTAATCACCCAATCTTTCAATATCAGAAGAAACAGTTATAAGTACAACTCCATAGTATAGATTTTGATCCTTCTTTTCACTTACACTCATGTGTTCAAAAGCTTTTTTTCTTATAGATTTCTCAAAGTGATTTAAAAGGTAATCTTTCTTTTTTACAATCTCTTTATCAAGTTTTTTAGCTGCTTCCTCATCTATAAGAGCTTCGCTTATAAAGTTGTAGAAGTTGTACGAAATAGAGAGCATTTCATTAGAATCAGAAATTGCCTGTGATAGTAAATCACTTTTGTTCCAAAGTTTTAGAAGATCTTCAAATATCATAATATCCCTCAATTAGTTTAAATTTTAAGAAAATAGTATTACCATTAATGGCATAATAAAATACATAGTTACTATAAATCCAAGAGCCCAAAGTCTGTTTTCATAGACTCTATCGCTAAACCATCTTGCAGTACCTATAGGTATCCTTTTTAACGGTATAAAAATAGCTCCACCGTAAATATTAAAAGTTGTATGTACTAAAGCTATAGATATACTACAAGCTTGCCCTGTTACCAATGCTGCCAAAATACCTGTAATGGTAGTTCCTATATTTGCTCCAATAGCGTAAGGGAATATTTGTTCAAGTGTAAGAATTCCCGCACCAACCAAAGGAACAACTATAGAGATTGTTATAGATGATGATTGAACTGATATGGTAAAAAGAATACCAAATATCAGTGAAGTTATAGTATTGTTAAAAACAAACTTATGGATAATTTTTTCAAACTTACCAAGAAGCATTGTTTTCATAATAGACGACATATACTTTAATGAAAGAAATAGTAGTGAGAGTGATATAATAATCATTACAATCAATAAGGTTGCATCATATTCAGGAATCCCTTTTTCGGTAATAGGGTTTCCCATTAGTGTTGAGGTTGATTTTTCAATACACTTTGAAATAGGATTTATGATAGAATCCAGTGGGGAGTCAAATTTTACGCCAACACCTTTGGTTCCGGTTACCATAGATGTTAAAAATGTAGCTGTTTTACTTAATATTCCAAACATTAGCTCTAAAGGAAGGAATATAATTACAGTCAGCCAGTTAAAAAAATCATGAACAATTGCTGCTGAAAAGGATCTTCTAAACTCAACCTTATTTCTAACATTACCAAATGATACAATAAGTCCCGTTATAGATGTACCTATGTTGGCACCCATAATCATAGGTATTGCATTGTTGAAGCTGAGTACACCCGAAGCAACAAATGCAATAATTATTGATGTTGTTGATGATGAAGATTGTATAATGGCAGTTGCAATTACTCCAATAAAGAGAGAAACAAGGGGATTCCCCGTTGCACTTTTTATAAGTTCAACCGATTCCTCTTTAAAAAAATGTTTGAAAGTACCGCCAAGAAGTTTAATACTAATTAGAAAGAGCCATAAAAAAATCAATATACCTATAAGATTAATTAAAAACTCTATGGTTGGTGATTTTATTATATTTTTAATTTTACTCATTTTACACTTTCCGATTACTAAAGACTTTTAGATTTTTCGACCATAATTTAACTAACGACCGATTATAATGCTCATGCTTTTATTATGCAAGATCAAAATTTATTATATTAAGTATATAATAATAAGTTTTTTTGTAAAAAAGTATTGCATAATTTTGAACTAAATTTATTTTTTTCGTAGAAAGATTAACAAAAAAGTTCTTATTTCTTTTATCATAAATGCATTTTTCTCTCATTTATATTATCTTAATCTTTAGCCTCATAGAAAAATTTAAAATTTCCCTTAGTTAGGAGTTTATAAAATGAAGAAACCATTAGAAAAATTAACAATAGAGGGTTTTAAATCAATAAGAGAGTTAAAAGATTTTAAATTGAGTAATCTTAATCTTATCATTGGTGGGAATGGAGCAGGTAAAAGTAACTTTATTGAGTTTTTTCGTATGCTCTCAGCTATGATGAAAAAGGATGGTTTAAAAGAGTTTATTGCCAAGAATGGTGGGGCTGATTCCTTTCTTTTTGGTGGACCAAAAACCAGTTCTAAAATTTATGTGGATATGAGTTTTGGTCTTAATGGTTATGAATTTGAGTTAGCTCCAACAGATGATGGTTACTTTCTTGTTAATAGAGAGTATAGGCATTTCCATGGATTCCCATTTCCAAAAAACTTGGGGAATGGTAATTTTAATCCGGTACTTCCTAATGATGTAGAGGAGGGTAATGCTAGTTGGCATACCTATGAAGCTATAACTTCTTGGAAAATCTACCATTTTCACGATACCTCTAAAGAGTCTGGAATGAGAAGGGGTCAAGATATAAATCACAATGAAAAACTATATACAGATGGTTCTAATATTGCTGCTTTTTTGTATATGCTTAGAGAGAAGCACCCTAAAAGCTATCAAGATATTATTGATGCTATAACATTGGTTATACCCTTTTTTGATGATTTTATTTTAACAATTAATTTTGATGACAAAATAAAGTTAGATTGGAGACAGAAAGGGTTAAGAGATTTTCCAATGAGACCAACCCATCTTTCCGATGGATCTATTAGGTTTATATGTTTAGCAACGGCATTATTGCAACCTGATCCTCCATCTACAATAATAATTGATGAGCCTGAATTGGGACTACATCCAGCTGCAATAGAGATATTAGCTGAACTAATTCAAGCCTCTTCAAATAGAACTCAAATTATTATATCGACTCAGTCGCCTGCTTTAATTGACCACTTCTCTATTGAAGATATTATAGTGGTAAACAGAGAGAATGGAGCTTCAATATTTAAGAGGCTAGAAGAGAAAGATTTTAAAATATGGTTAGAGAGTTACTCTATTGGTGAATTATGGAGTAAAGATATCATAAGCGGGAGTCCTGTATATGAGTAATTATGTAGAGATTATTGCCATAGTGGAGGGGAAAACAGAGGAGGTATTTATAAAAACTATTCTTCGACCCTTTCTAGCAACCCAAAATATTTTTATATATGCAACTCAAATTACTAAACCCGGAGAAAAAGGTGGAGATGTAAGGTTTAAAAGGGCTGTTAAAGATATTGAAAATCATCTTAAACAGAGAAGTGATATTTTTGTTACTACCTTTATTGATTATTATGGAATAAAAGAGTGGCCGGGTATTAGAGATGCTAAAAAATATAAAACTCCAAAAGATATTGCGGATACAATAAATAGAGCAACAAAAGATAAAGTTGTTGCCTTATTTAGCAATCAAGGTGCTGATATAAGATTTTTACCTTTTATTGCTATTCATGAGTTTGAGACACTACTTTTTAGTGATTCTGAAATTTTGGCAAAAAATTTGGATATTGATATAACTGAAGTTGAGAAGGTATTAGAGGAGTGTGGAGAGCCTGAGAGAATTAATAATGGAGTTGATACTGCACCTTCAAAAAGATTGGATAACTGGACATCTGATAAAAAATTTAAGAAGACTGTTAAAGGGATTAAGATAGCTAAAGAGATTGGAATTGAAAAAATGAGAGAGAAGTGTCCTCTTTTTAATGAATGGTTAATAGAGGTTGAGAAGTTGAAACTTTTGTAATAAGAGGTGGTGTAGAATAGTTTTATGCTTAAAATTAAGCATATAGTTAAAAAAACAAGTAGGACTATTATGAAAAAGGTATCAAATAGAGTTATTAATAATGAGGTTACTATCTTTACGGAGATAGGTAGATTAGCAGATAAATATAATGCGTTAAAGCTTAGTCAAGGAGCACCTGATATTAATCCTCCTAAATGGATTTTAGACATTGTTACAAGTGAGTTTTACAATGGAACAAATCAGTATTCACCTCTTGAAGGTGTTGGTGAGTTTAATATATCTGTTGCCAATCAATACAAGAAGAGATACAATATGGAGGTTGATCCAAAATCTATGGTTACTACAACTTCCGGAGCTACGGAGGCTATTATAGATACCATCTTTGCCCTTGTTGATGTTGGTGATGAGGTTATAATTTTTGAACCTTTCTATGATTCATATCTTGCTTCTATTGAGTGGGCGGGAGGTATCCCTGTTCCGGTAACTATGCACCTTCCTGATTTTACCATAGATATGAAAGAGCTTAAAAATGCTATTACCCCAAGAACAAAGTGCATAATTGTAAATACTCCCCATAATCCAACAGGGAAGATATTTTCAAAAAGCGAACTTGAAGATTTAAGGGATATCTGTGTTTCAAACGATCTCTATCTAATTTCAGATGAGGTTTATGAGTATTTTGGATTCTTCGGAAAAAGTCATATTCCTCCTGCTACTATTTCAGGACTAGAGGATAGAACTGTAACTATCTCTTCTACAGGTAAAACCTTAAATGCTACAGGTTGGAAGATTGGTTACACTATAGCACCTAAAGAGTTAACCAATGCTATTAGAGGTATTCATCAGTTTAACACTTTCTCCGTTTCAACACCGGTTCAGAGAGGAGTTGCTAATGTGATACCTAGATTTGATGATTTTGTAAGAGAAGAGAATCTTTCAATGGAGAACAGAGCTTCATTTCTTTATGATAGAGTGGAAAGAATGGGCTTAAAATCTGTAAAACCATACTCAACCTATTTCTTCCTTTCAGATATTAGCTGTGTTACAAATGTTAATGATGAGCTTTTTATAGAGGAGCTGATAAAAGAGGCTAAGGTTGCTTTGATTCCTGCCTCAAAATTTTATTTAAAGAGTAAGGATGAGGGAAGAAGGCTTATTAGATTCAATTTTGCTAAGAAGATGGAGACTTTGGAGGAGGCTGTAAAGAGATTGGATAAATTTTTCAAAGTATAAAAAGTGGATATAGAAAAGATATTGTATTATTTTCTAATAAATTTAATCAAAGGATATTAAACTTGGCTTATATACTTTTTATTGTTGGATTTATTTTAGTTGTAAAGGGAGCTGACTATCTTATTTCCGGTGCCAGCGGGTTTTCTAAACAGTTTGGTATCAACCCTATCTTTGTAGGATTAACCGTTGTAGCATTTGGAACATCTCTTCCGGAGTTTGTTGTTAGCTTGATAGATGCTTTAAACGGTTCTGAGGGAATTGGTATTGGAAATATAATTGGAAGTAATATTGCAAATATTGCACTTATTTTGGGTTTTGTTTCAATCCTTAAACCAATAAAAGTACAGGAGAGGGTGTTTAAAAGGGATCTTCCCATAACCTTCTTTGTTTCTCTTTCCTTCTATTTAATGATGCTCGATGGTGTTGTATCTGCTGTAGATGGCTCTATTCTCGTTACTATGTTTATTGGATATCTTTTTTATGTATACAAAAAAGCTAGATCAGGTGAGGAGGAGTTTGAGGAGATTGATGATGTTGATAAAGATAGCGTAAAGAATAGTTTTAAAACTATTGGAGGTTTAATTTCACTATACTTTGGAGCTAAGCTGCTGATTGAAAATGCATCTACTATTGCAAAATCATTTGGTGTAAGTGAACTTGTTATTGGGTTGACTATTGTAGCTATAGGAACATCACTTCCGGAACTCGTTACTACTATGCAAGCTCTTAGAAAGGGTGAAGATGATATTGGTGTTGGCGGAATTGTTGGATCAAATATCTTTAATGTATTGTTTGTGATAGGTATTATATCTATAATTAAGCCCTTTTATATAGATGAGATAAATATTACTATTTTTGGACCCTTCATGCTCCTTATAACTCTTCTTTTATACCCTCTTTCAATAAAGAATAGAAAAATAGGCAGAGTTTCAGGAGTTGCTTTTTTCTCTTTATATATACTATACACTGTTTACGGATTTGTTATCAGTTAAAGCCTGTTTAATATTGTAGTGTTAAAATCATATAGGTTTGTATTATGAAGTTTAAGGATATTCAACTAAAAGGGAAAAATAAGGATTTTATTGAGATAATAAAATATGCCGTAAAAGCTCCTTCAGGTCATAATACTCAGCCTTGGCTTTTTAAAATCAAGGAAGGAAAGATTGAGATTCATCCTGATTTTACTAAGTCACTATCTGTAGTTGATCCTGATAACAGAGAGCTGTTTGTAAGTCTTGGAGCTGCCACTGAAAACCTTTCTATTGCTGCAACAAATAAAGGTTATGAAGTGTCTGTTTCAATTTCTGAAGATGGTATTATTAGTGTAGAGCTTGTTAAAAAGGGGACTGAAACATCTACTTTATTTCCTCAAATATTTGTTAGACAGACTAATAGGTCTGCCTATAATAGCAGTATAATTACTGAAGATAAGATTAATTTGTTGAAAACAGTTGATTTTGAGCCTTGTATAAGAACCTATTTTTTTAAGAATGGAACATCTGAATTTACCTCTATTTCAGATCTTATTTATGAAGGAAATAGTAGGCAGATGAGGGATAGTAATTTTAAGAGAGAGCTACATCAATGGATGCGTTACAATAAAAAAGATCAAGATACTACAAGAGATGGTCTCAGTTATTCTGTTTTTGGAGCTCCAAATCTTCCATATTTTATTGCAAAGTGGATTGTTTCCAGAGTTGTAAATGAGAAATCACAGAATAGAAGTGATAGGAAAAAGATTTCTTCATCTTCCCATTTTATACTGTTTACAACTCAAAATAATACCATTGAGGAGTGGATAAATCTAGGGAGAACCATGGAGCGTACTCTTCTAAAGATTACAGAAATGGGTATTTCTCATGCTTATATGAACCAACCTAATGAGATTTTTGAACTTTCACAAAAAATGGCAGAGATAGTTGGTATAAAAAATGAGTATCCTACAATTTTAATAAGAGTTGGATATGGTAAGAAGATGCCATATTCATTAAGAAAAAAAGTAGAAGATTTTTTAATAGAGTAGATACTGGTAGTTAACCTATTTTTTTATTAGATCTCTGCACTCATTAGAAATGCTCCTATTACACTCATTAGATTACCTGACATATGAACAATAATTGAAAAAATATTATTGTTATATTTCTCTTGATAGTATCCTGCTATCACTCCAAGAACTGTTGTAAAAATAACAATTCTAAATAGGAAAAATCCACCTGCACCTGTTGTTAAAAGAATTAAATGTGCTAGTCCGAATAAAGATCCACTTATAATAACAGGAACGCTAATATTTCGCTTTAGTATTTTTACCCCTTTCGAGTTTAGAGGTTTTAAAATATTCATTAGAAAACCACGAAATAAAATCTCCTCTGCAATACTTGCATAGATAAAAACAAATAGAAAAACCTGTAATGGAGACATCTCTTTTAATGCGTAGTGGGTTTCGATTTCTCTCCCTAGCATTGTTGTTATTATTGTCATAAATATATTGACTACTATTGTAGCTAAAATACCAAATATTATAGGTTTTAATATCTTTTTAAATTGTGGTATAGAGATCCTGTAATTTACATGTTTTCTCAATAAAGAGATCATAATTATTGAAAGTATTAACATTAAGGAGTGTGTTACAAAAGAATGAGGGATAAATTCAATATCAAAGTTTAATCTGCTTCCAACAAATGTAGACACTACAAATATAGCTATTGTTATTAGTAATCCGTAAATTACCCTCTCATTGCTTTTCATTTTTACTCTTTTAACTTAGTCTAAATTAAGCATAATTATTGAGTATTATTATTAGAATACCTTAAATTGAAGATATCTTTTTTATACACTCTATTCTACTAATAGTTGAAAGTATTAGTTCATCAGACTGTCGATAAACTTTGTATTACTGCGTCATCAATTTTTTCTGCAATGGATCACCTAGGTTTACTAGGCTCAAATCGCATAAAAATCAATTCCTTGTACTACTCGTTTCTAGCCAGTCTGACTTTTTAAGGGAATCTTTGGACTTAAAAAATAAGTTCTCTTCACTATCTCAACATCTTCAAAATCAGAGGAATGGCTCCTATAATATTTGCTAATAGATGTACTAAAAAAGCAGGAATAATACTATCCGATTTTTCACGATAATAGGCTGCTAATACTCCTGTAGAGGTTGTAAAGGAGACTATAAAAGCTGTAAACCATATTGATTTTCCTGCAAAAAAGAGAGAAGTGTGGAGTAAACCAAAGAATATACCTGTCAAAATAACAGGTAAACTCAGTCTCATAAATTTAATCTGTTTTAAATTTTTCAACATACTCTGAAATAGACCTCTTGTTAGGATAGTTTCAGAAAAACTTGAGAGGAACCAAATTGTTACAATTGTTGTTAGAAAATTCTTTTCAGGAATTATTTTGTTCAACCCTTTCTGTGGAAATAGAGTATCCATAACTCCTAGAAATAGAACAGCTGAAATTATGATAGAGGGTATAACAACTACTGCAGTAAGCCATGTTAGTTTAAAGTAACTAATAGGTTTAGGTTTTTTAAAACCAAACTCTTTTAAGTTCCCTTTATTTAAAATTAACATTGATATAACTGATATAATGAGAATAGTAATCTTAAAAATTGATTGTTTAGTATTAAAATCTATTCCGTAGTCATTTATCAAAATATTGGAAATAGGGTTTGCTATAAAAATAGATCCAATAAATATTCCAATTGATATAAGAGAGACCCAAATAATAACAAATTTACTATTGGTTATTTTTTTAAAACTATTTTCCATACCTTCTCCCTATTTAATGTTTGATAGTAGTAAAATTACTAATATTGAGTTATTACTTATAAGTCATTATTTTTATTATCTATTTATATAAATATAGACAAGGTTCTAAATAAAAAGTTGTCATTGAACAATCATATTTAATCTTATCTATTATTATTTTAACCTGAGTTTAGCATGACTATTTATCTATTATATCGCATGATAAGTAGAATGCTATATACGACTGTATTGATCAGTCTGGTAAAAAATTTAAGATTTTTTTAAATATAACCTGAGTTCGATATAACTATATAAGCAATATTAAATGTAATAATTATAAATATTTATATAAAAGAGAGTTCCCTGAGGCTCTCGAAGGGAAATAAAACTATAAACATGTATTTGTACCCTTCGAGAACCTCAGGGAACAGATATGAATTGTATTTCTAATTTTAATTATCATGTAAGATAGAATATTATTTTTATATCGAACTCAGGTTAAATATATAAACTTTCTGAGGCAGTCTCTTTATCTTCTATCCAAACCCTAAAAATATTTATCCAATAACTCTCTACTTTTTTTAAACATTAGAGGATGATAATTTTCAATTGTTACTACCCCTTTAAACCCTTCTAATAAACTAAATATTTCAGGAGAATCATTTAGATCTAAATGGTCTTTTAGCTTTCCATCTACCTTTCTTACTCCATGGATATGAACAACGGTTGCTTTAGATAACCTAGATTTAACCTCTTTGAGATCATAACCCTGTATTATTATATGTCCAATATCTATACAAAAGTTTATATCAGCTTCATAAACAACCCTATCAAGAGCTGAAATAGGGGTACAGACATTTTCTAAATTTATAGATTTTTCAGGATTACTCTTTCTAATAGCCTTAAAAAATTTTATATGTCTATCCTCTACAAGTTTAAGATCCTCTTTTGTTATAGTCTCCCACTTTTTACCCTTTGGCAGATCAAAGTGAAAGGTAAACCCTTCAATAGGCAGTCTTTTGGTTTCTCTAAAAACTTTTTTAACATACTCCAAAGATTTTTCAAAACCCTCATCGGTAAAAATATCCAAATTTGCTTGCATATGAGCTGTTAAACTTGTTTCGCCATTTTTTACAAGATATTCAATACTCATGAGATTTGATTCTGTAAAAAATCCATCATCATTTAAACTATCGTATAGAAATAGCTGTACATCTTCAACTTTTTTCTCTACTAAGTATGCCATATTTTCTACATATCCTGCAGGAAAGACATAGGAGGTAGAACCTATTTTAAAACCCCTTGCTTTAACCTTTTTAATAATACTTGGAATACCTGCTCTTACAAAGTAAACCTCATTAGCTAGTTCGCCAATCTTTCTGTTTAATCTCCCTTGAAGATCTTGAAAGATTCTACCGAGCTTATTAGGTTCAACAGGGGATGTTCCCACCTCATTACTAACCATAATTATATTGAGGTTGTTTGATATAGCAACCTTATCTATCTCATCTACATAGGTGTCAATTATATCAATAAATTGTGATAGAGGAAGATTTTCATTTTTTAGTATAATATTTGAAAGATTTATAGTTAAACAATCTACAAGAACAGTTCTATCTTTTAAATTTTCTAGAACCTTTACAATATTCTCAGGTTCCTCAAAGCTATCAAACTGCTCTTTTCTCCTCTCTTGATGTATCCTTATTCTCTCCCTCATCTCATTATCAAAAGGGATTGCTGTTGCTATATAAACAGGTTTTTTAGAGTAATATTTCGCCTTTTTTTCTGCAAAAACAGACTTTCCACTTCTAATTCCACCTAAGACTAGGGTTATTTTTTTCATAATGATTCCTAAAGTAGTTAGACACCTAATAATATAGTTGTTTTTGAGGTTTAACGCAAAGGAGGAGATTTTATGGTTTTAGCACTCTTTAGTTTTAGATTACTCGAAGGATCAATACTGTCTAATTAAGCTTTTTAAATAAAAGTAAGGACAAAAATTATCATTTAGAATAATTGATTTCATACACGCTTTTACTTTTTTTCTGAATTTAAAATATTATACAAAAGAAAATATCAGAACAACTAAACCAACCTGAGTTCGATATAAGTATTTATACAATATTTAGTGTTATAAATATTGTATAAGGCTTTCTTTTTCAATATTTTACAAAAGGTATAACTGTATAAATCTTCCTGGTAAAATTTTTAATATTTTTAGAAAAAACTTGACATATGGTATTTCTCATATATACATTATAGGTATGTATCGATACATACAAATAGTATTTAAATAAAATACAGTGAGGTAAAAAATGGAAGACAGTGATTTTAATCCAATGGTTGATTCTGTGGATGAAAAAGGTACTGATTGGTGTTATGCTTGTATAGCCTGTATTCTTTGCGATGTTTTTAGCGGAGACGACAGCACAAAAGGAGTATCCCTTTCTGTTGTGGGTTCAATTAGTGCAGTGGCATAAATATTAAAATACCTCCCAAATTTACCTCATTTTATTAGCTATGTTGTAGATTTGGGAGGTAGTTATGAGGTTATAAAATGAAAAAGTACATAAATTTACCAAGAAATACATATTTCATTAATGATAAAATAAATGGATTGTTATTTGGGTACAAACAAGAAAAAAAGCACAAAGAGTTGAAGATAAATTTTCAAACAAAAGAACTAATTCTGGATTTATGTAGTAAAGCAACTGATGAAGTTATTACTTCCTACAGTAGAAAATATAATATTTCAAAAATCGAAATTAAGGATAAGATATTTAATATTTTGAATAAAATAAATAACTGTATACCGATTAAATTTTGTGACTTTAAACCTAATGTTGCTAATATTCCAATATCTATAGGTGATTTGAACTTAGTTTTTCCAAGACATGCTTCTATAGAGATAACAGATAAATGTAATATTAAGTGTCGATTTTGTTACAATAATTCTAACTCAAATAATAAAAACTTTATAAAATCACCTATGAAATTACTTAAGATTTTGTGTGATAAAAAAATTAAAGTGATTGAAATTACTGGGGGCGAACCATTCTTACATCCTGATTTCATTAAAATATTAGAATATTGTATTGAAAATTTTGAAGTGGTAGCTCTAATAACTAATGGAACAAATCATAATCCTCTATTTTTTGATCTAGTTGAAGGAAAAAGAAATATACTAGTTCAGGTAACTATACCAGGTGCAAAAAAAGAAAGTTCTTATGAAGAATATATTGAAACAAAAAAGAATTTATGCGAAGATATTTTTAATAAAAAAATTAAGTTTATCAAAAAACTTAAGAAACGAGATGTGAGAACGCGAATTGTCTATATTGTAGATGATCCAAAAAAAATAGACGAAATGTCTAATGTTGTAAACTTTGCAAAAAATATTGGAGGAAGTTCGTTTACTGCAACCTTGAATATACCCAATGGAAGAGGGAAAAACAGAGAAAAATCTATGAGTAGTGAAGACTATAAGAAATTTGCTAAACATTTAAATGACCTAAGAGAACAATTTCCAAATTTTATTGAAAATGATAACCCTGAGAAGTTGCCTGTTGATTTAAATAAAGGGTGGAGTTGTGGAGCTGGTTCAAAATCTATTTGTATAACTGCAGATCAGAAGCTAAAGCCGTGTGTGATGTTTAGTAGCGATATGATCCACAAAAACTTAGAATTAGATCGATTTGAAAATGAAATAATAGATCAAATTAGCAAATTTGCTTTCAACACAATTGATGTTCCCAGCTTTGGAACTTGCTTAGGTTGTGAATTTTCAGATTATTGCATTGGATGTTTATTTAGAGGTATCAAAAAAATACCACTAAAAGGCAAAGACAAATGTGGTTGGTATCTTAAAATGACAAAAAAAGAGAAAGAAATTGTTGAGAGGTATCTATGCTAAAAAAAATAACTCTATTATTATATATAACAATCTTTATTAGCTGTACAAATAAATCCTATGAAGAGATAAAAAAAGATGGTTATACAATTATTAAAAATAAAAATAGTGAGAAAGTTTTAGATTTTAAAGTTGAAAAATCAAAAGATATTCCTCTTTCAAACTATTTGAGTAATATTTTATCATATACTATCACTAATAGTGGTTCAATATATATACTTGAAAAGGATGATAACAAGATTTATATATTTAATTCTTCTGGAGAGTTTATGAGCAGTTTTGGTAATAGGGGGGGTGGACCAGGAGAGTTTATTGCACCGGTTGGAATTTTTTCCAGCCCAGACCATATATATGTTCCCGATATACTTAGCAAAAAAGTTTCTCTTTTTGATCTGGATGGTAATTTTATAAAAGATTATACTAATTTATCATCTCTACCAATTTCTAATCAACTTTTTAAAGATACTCTTTTTGTTGGTTTTATTATGAACCAAAAAATAATTGAAGGTAAATTAAATATAAATAGAGATTTAACTGTTAAAGATTTAGATCTAAATCCTATTAAAACAGTTCTTTCTACTACTAAAAATGTTGATATAAATAATATGTTCTCAAATAAAAATGATGAACCTATTTTTTGTGTAGGAAAGAGTATGATTTATATAGAATCTTGTTCAGAGAGTGAGGTCAAAATAGAGGTTTATGATAGTAACGGAGTTAAAAGAAAAATTATAGAAAAAAGCTATAAGAAAATACCATATTTGGATGATGAAATTGAAAAGAAGAATCAGGAGATAAAGAAGAAGCTTAAAGGAGGATTTGGAGAAATCAAGTTTGATAGAAAATTTAAAAAGTCTGTCTACGAGATCCATGAGGATAAACTTTTAAGAATCTGGGTTAAAGAAGCACTGCTCGGTAAACCATCAACTGAAAATAGTTATCTTATCTTTAATAAGAAAGGTATTCTTGAAGGTAGAGCTAACCTAGAAATTGAAGGTGAGATTGTTTTCAAAAATGAAAAAATATATCTATTTGACAAAGAGAATCTGATGCTTAAAATTTTAGATTATTGAGGAGGATACCATGAGTTTTAAAGTTTTACTACCTATTTTTATGTTAACTTTCAACTGTTTAGGATTAGATTTTTCTGAAATAGAAAGTATGATAAACAGGAATAGAGTTGACAGCTCTATAACGGTAATTGAAAAAATTCCAAATGATAGTTGGCAGTATAAATACCTGTTAGGAAGATTAAAATTTTCTCAGAGCTTATTTGATGACGCAGAAGATCTTTTTGAGGAAGCATTGGAGGAAAATAAAAATAGCTATCTGATCAATTTTTATCTTAAAAGATCTATATTTGAAGGGTCAGATTCATTTTTTGGTTTTACAGGAAGACTAAATGATTATATAAATGCTATTGATCTATGTTTTGAGAAAGAACCAAATAAATATGCAAAGTATTATATTCCTATAATACCAGTACTTGCTGTTATGCCTTCAATGGGGGGAGGAGATAAAGAGAGATCTGATCTTATTTTAAAAAAGCTTTCCTCCCTTAAAGAGAGTTATTATTACGATCTTTCGAAAATCTATATAGAGATCTTTAAAAATAAGATAGCTAAAAAAGGGAATGAAAATATTATTAAGCTTTTTAGTGATCTTGAAGTAAAATTTCCTAATAAAGAGTTTACCAAGGAGTATTATAATCTTACTTATAAAGTGGATAAAGCTTATCAAGATGGGTATGATTTTAACATGAAGTTTGATCATCCTATAAACAACTTCTATTTAGGTTACTATCAAACAAAATTATTAAACAATATTGATAATGGAATAAAAATGTTGGAGAACTATTTGAACTGTACAATTGATTTGGAAGAAGGGTATCCAACTTATAGTGCTGCACATAGACAACTGGCATTGTTGTACAATAGCAAAGGAGACAAGAAAAAAGCTCTCTATCATATTGATGAAGCTATAAGGTTAAATCCAGGAAGGGAGGATGTTTATGATGAGGTTAGAGATGAAATAGAGGAGTAATAGGATATGAAATTTTTGTATAATATCGCTAAAAAATATTTAATTCCATTATCAATAGCCTCTATCTTATTACTAATTTCAACTACATTAATATTACCAATTCCATTTTTTACAAAAAGATTATTAGATTATACAATTCCTAATAAAGACTTTCATGAACTACTTACTATTATTGGAGGGATTTTATTGGTAATTTTTTTTCAAAAAACTTTAAACTACTTACAAGGAATAATATTTTACAAGATAAATAATAAAATAATTTTTGATATTAAAATATCAATCCTAAAAATACTCCAAATAACAAAAATTAGCGAAATTAATAATTTAGGAAATGGTTATATTATAAGCAAACTTAGCTATGATACTGAAAATTTAAGATCTTTGTTTGCTGACAATTTAATTCAAATATTCAAAAACTTTATAACTTTACTAATAGGTTTGTTTGGTGTGTTCTATCTTGATTTTGAAATTGCAATATTATTACTAATTCTAGTTCCTATATATCTTTTCTTTATGCTCTATTTTGGGGAAAAAATAAAAAAAGAAACTGCTATTTATTCTGAAAGTTATGCAAAAGTTGGTCAAGCTCTTGATGAATTTCTTTCTAGTATGACAATATTTAGACTATTTAATAGAAACTCTTTTGGAACTTTACGATATACTAAGACTGCAATATCTAACTATAGGACTAGCATAGTTCTTGGAAAATTAGGATTGTTATACACTTTATCTCTTGGTTTAACAACTGGATTAACACCTTTACTCGTTTATGGTTATGGTGGTTATAAGGTAATGTTTGGAGATCTTACCTTAGGAAGCTTAATTGCCATAAACTCTTTTATCGGATATATTTTTACACCAATTAGAAGTTTAGTTAATTTAAATATTTCAATTAAAAGGTCTCTTGTATCCCTAAATAGAATAATTGAGTTCAGAAAGTTATCAAGAGAGGCTACTATTGATGATATAGATATAAAGACAGTTAAAAAACTAACTAAAACAATAGAAAAGATTTGTTTTAAAAAAGTTTTATTTAGTTATTCCTCCAATGAAAAAGTGTTAAATAATTTAACTTTTGAAATAAAAAATGGAGAAAAAGTTGCCATTGTAGGTTCTTCTGGATCTGGGAAATCAACAATTATTAAACTACTAACAGGTTTAGAATTTCATAAAAAAGGAGAAATATCGATAAATAACTATATTCTTTCTCCTGCTCAATTGATAGCTCTTAGGAAAGAGATCGCAGTTGTAGAGCAAGAGCCATTTCTTTTCAATGATACTATATATAATAATATTAAGTTAGGAAAAGTATCCGCTACTAAAGAAGATGTTTATAGAGTTTCTAAGATGGCTTATATAGATGAATTTATCAAAAAATTACCCAATAGATATGAAACACAAGTTGGTATAAATGGTAATAATCTTTCTGTAGGTCAAAAACAGCGTATCGCAATTGCAAGAGCACTGCTAAAACAGCCTAAAATCTTAATTCTAGATGAAGCTACTTCAAGTATTGATAATCTAAGTGAGAAATATATCACTGAAACTATTAATAACCTTCCTAGAAACATGATTGTAATAATAGTAGCTCATAGAATTAATAGTATAAAAAATTGTGATAAGATTTTTGTAATGGATAAAGGAATGATTAAAGAATCAGGAACTCATCAGCAATTATTGAAATGTAAAGGACTATACTATTCTCTCAATGCTAAATAGGGTTTAATGAATAAAGGTTTTTAAATTTGAAAAGAGAGAATTTAAGGTAAAGTTTAACGATATAATCTTTTTTATAATATTTTATTTATAAAATTATTTGTTGAGTGTATATATGTGATATATAAGAAGATAAGACAAGGTAATGTCCAGAAAATTGTGTCTTTTTATCTCATCTCTAACATCTCATTTAATCTTTTTTGACTGTTTTTAAAATTTGAAACAGGATACTTATTCC